>ERZ773028.37-NODE-37-length-127907-cov-11.113624_pt1 | contig 127907 bp, 96 predicted proteins | sample MGYA00511123_ERZ773028 | MGnify/ENA primary metagenome ERZ773028 (study PRJEB29015, sample SAMEA2738134) | human oral metagenome | biome: human oral; feature: human-associated habitat; material: saliva | place: China | collected 2206 ... | reverse complement strand
CAGACGAACCAGCAAGCCACCGCACCAGGCAGCAAAAAAGAACTATACACGAAGCGCCCACTCCTGGCAAACAATCGGCGTGTCGCCTTTATTCCCAACGATACCCCGAGCCAGACGCCTCGCCCAGATGTGGGCCTACAATAAAAGCAATACAGAAATCGATATAAGGCAATACAAAGCAATCCAAAGCTCGACGGCAAGGACTTATCATCGCTTTCGCTATGGGACTTTCGCCATGGAAGAGGAGGCACCACAAATGAACCAGAGCCATACGAACCAAAACCGGCATCATCCTTATCGGATAGCCGTACTGACCGGAGCGGGGATATCGACCAGCGCGGGCATACCGGATTTCCGCGGGCCGGAAGGCGTCTGGACCAAACACCCGGAACAGATGAACGTTTACGACATCCAGTCCTTCATGACCAGCACGGAAGACCGCGAATACTCCTGGCGGTGGCAGAAGGAGTCCCCTGTGTGGAACGCGCGGCCCGGGGTGGCCCATCAGGCCTTGGTGGACTTGGAGAAGGCGGGGCTTCTGAGCCTGCTGGCGACCCAGAACTTCGACGGGCTGCACGAGAAGGCCGGCAACAGCGAGGCGGTGATCGTCAATCTCCATGGGACCATCGCCAGTTCCCACTGCATGCGCTGCCATAAGAAGTACGATACGGCCGAGATCATGGACCATCTGGACGAGAACCCCGACCCTCACTGCCGACGTCCGCTGCCTTTCAAAAACAACATGCCCTGCAACGGGATCATCAAAACCGACGTGACCTACTTCGGCGAGGCCTTGCCCGAAGGGGCCATGGAGAAGAGCCAGCGCCTGGTGGAGCAGGCGGACGAATTCTGGGCGATTGGATCCACTTTGGAGGTTTTCCCGGCCGCCCTGCTGGCGCCCATGGCAGCGAGGGCCGGGGTGCCGATCACCATCATGAACATGGGGGCGACGCAGTACGACGGGCTGGCTTCGCGTCTGATCCATGAGCCGATCCAGGAGGCTTTGCCGCGGCTGGTTCAGGAGGTGATCGACGAGCACGGGAACGATGCGGATATGAACGGGAACGAGGATGCGAGCCTAGACAGAGAAACGGACAGGAATGGGAACCGGAGTATGAACGGGAACGGGCACGAAAATGAATCCGGACAAGTCTAAGACGGCAAATTCGGGCGATGCGGCAAGCGCAGACGGCCCAGAAGAGAAAACCGAAGCGACCCGACCCTTGGCCCAGTCCCATCGAGGCCTGAGACACTACTCGCATACGCTCCAACTGTTGAAAGGGGCCAACCGCCGACGGTGGCTGACCGCCGCCCGCGGAGTGGTCTGCGGCCTGCTGGCGGGGGTCCTGGTGGTCGGGTACCGCTTGGGGATTCAATACGGGACGCAATTCGCCGGGAAGGCCTACGGATGGTTGAAACTGCATCCACTGGGCTTCCTGGGATGGGCCGCGGCCGTCGCCCTGGCCACGATCATCATCACCAGGTTGACTGCCTGGGAGCCGATGGCGTCCGGGTCCGGCATACCACAAACCGAAGGGACCCTGCTCTGGGGACTGAAGCTGCGCTGGTGGTCGGTGCTGATCGTCCGCTTCGTGGGCGGTCTCTTATGTAGCCTTTTCGGCCTGTCGCTCGGGCGGGAGGGCCCTTCCATCCAGATAGGGGCCGCCGCTTCGAAAGCGGTGGGCGGGAAGATGAGCAGGAACGCCGTGGAAGAGAACACGCTCATCACCAGCGGAGCAGCGGCCGGCCTGTCCGCGGCCTTCAACGCCCCCCTGTCCGGCATGATGTTCGCCTTGGAAGAGGTGCATAAAAGCTTCTCCCCCTCCGTCCTGATCACGGCCATGACGGCCGCCCTGTCGTCGGACGTCGTATCCAAGTATTGTTTCGGCCTCAAGCCCGTCTTGGATTTCGCTTCGGTGAAGCAATTGCCCCTGCAGAAATACCTCTGGCTCCTGCCTTTGGGACTGGTGGCCGGCCTCGTCGGGGTAATCATGAACCTGTGCCTCCTGGGCTTCCAGACCCTTTACGGGCGGATACCTCCTTACGCTAGGACCGCCGTCGCCCTCGTCATCGCCTTGCCTTGCGGCCTCTTTCTGCCCTTGAGCCTGGGCGGTGGGGCCAACACCATCCAATTCGCTGAAAGGGCCCAAGGCTCCCTGGCCTTGTTGTGCACTCTCTTGGTGGTCAAGGTCCTCTTCACCGCCACCAGCTACAGTTCCGGCGTGCCCGGCGGCATCTTCATGCCCATCCTGGCGGCTGGGGCCTTGTCCGGGAGCATCTTCGCCCGGATCATCATCCTCGTGGCGCCGGGCCAGCTGAGCCGCGACACGATTCCGGTCTTCGCCGTCCTGGCCATGGCCGGGGCTTTGACGGCGGCGGTGAAAGCCCCCATCACCTCCATCCTCCTGGTCATGGAGATGTCCGGCTCCCTGGTGCACATGTTCCCGGTGGCCGCGGTCGCCTTCATCTCCTTGCTGGTCTCCGACGCCTTGCATATCAAACCGATTTACCCGGCCCTGCTCAGCCGTTACATGGCCCAGCACGAAAAGACGGACATTTCGGCCATCCCCGCCCATTCGGGCATGTTCGAAATCCCCGTGCAAGTGGGGAGCGTGGCCGCCGGCAAGCCTCTGGGATCCGTGGAATGGCCCCATCACACCGATATCATCACCATCCGGCGGGGAAATCAGGAGTTCGTCCCTCAGAAAGACAGTCTCCTGAAAGCCGGGGACGCCCTGATCGTCCTTTTCTCGGGAATCGACGAAAGGCATGCCCGCAAGCTCATGACCGAATTGTGCGAAAACAGTCCGGTGACCGATTTCGGTCGGCCAACGGAACAAGCTGGATCGATTCAGGTTTGATTAGCCCAAAATCAATCCAGCAGGTCATGGACGGAAATGATCTGCTCACGGGCTGCACCGACCCCAATGGCGGAAATCCGGCAGCCGGACAGCTCCTCCAGACGATGCACATAGTTCCGCGTATTCACGGGGAGGTCCTCGAAACGCCGGACTTGGCTGATGTCCTCGCTCCAACCGGGCAGCTCCTCATAGATGGGCCGGGCGGTGGCGAAAGCCTCCTGATCGGTCGGCATGGTGTCGTGCCTGGTCACCGTCCCATCGGCGTTCTCCACCTGATAAGCCACGCAGACAGGAATGCGCTCCAGGCCGGTCAGAACGTCCAGCTTGGTCAGGACGATGTCGGTCAGGCCATTGACTTCGGTGGCGTAACGATTGACGACGGCGTCGAACCAGCCGCAACGACGGGGGCGACCGGTGGTCACGCCGTATTCGTGACCCTGGGCCCGCAGCCACTCCCCCTCTTCCCCATCCAGCTCGGTGGGGAAAGGCCCTTCGCCCACACGGGTGATATAGGCTTTGGACACGCCGATGACGCGGTCGATCTTAGTGGGGCCGACCCCTGTTCCCGTGCAGGCGCCGCCGGCGGTGGGGTTGGAGGAAGTCACGAAGGGGTAAGTGCCGTGGTCGATGTCCAGCATGGTCGCCTGGCCGCCTTCGAAAAGAACGGTATTGTCCTGGTTCAAGGCCTGGTTGAGGACGTTCTGGGTGTTGGCCACATACGGCCGCAGGCGCTCCCCCAGCTTCAGCAGCTCCTCCGTGGTCTGATCCACATCGATGGCCCTGCGGTTGTAAAGCTTGACCAGCATCTGGTTTTTCTGATGCAAAGAGGCCTCCACTTTGTCCCGCAAATGATCGGGATGGAAGAGGTCATGGACGCGGATGCCCACCCGGTTGATCTTATCGGCGTAAGTCGGCCCGATTCCGCGGCCCGTGGTGCCGATCTTATGCTTGCCCAGGAAGCGTTCCGTCACCTTGTCTATCACCCGGTCATAAGGGGCGATGATGTGGGCGCTGTCGGAAACCAGCAGCTTGGAACAGTCGATTCCGCGGGATTCCAAAGCGTCGATCTCATGGAAGAGAACTTCCATATCGATGACCACTCCGTTGCCGATGACGGGGATGATGTTGGGGTTGATGATCCCGGAAGGAAGCAGATGAAGGGCGTACGTCTGCCCATCCACCACCACGGTATGGCCGGCGTTGTTCCCGCCGTTGAACCGGGCTACGTAATCCACTCGGGTGCCGATCAAATCGGTCGCCTTGCCCTTGCCTTCGTCTCCCCATTGAGCGCCAATGAGCACAATCCCTGCCATATCCGACCCCTGTTTTGCGGTTATTACATGCCCATTCTACAAGGGCGCGAAGAAGCCGGAAAAAAGGAAGCCCCCAACCGTCTCACAATGTGATGGCCCGCGAGGCAAGGATTACGAAAGCAGGGGACGAAGGTCTCGGGCGGCCGCGGGTCGGAGGCGAGGGGCTGGGCCAGAAGAAAGTCAGCGCCTAGCCCAAGCCTCAACTTAAGACATCAGCGCAAAACTTCAGCCTACCGCACCGGCGGAAATCCGACGAGAGGTCTTATCACAAAGCCCTAGCGCAAAGCTTTGCCGGCGGAACCGAGGTTGACGCAAGCCTCGACCACCCGGGCGGCCATGGAATCCTCGCCCTTGCGGCCCCAGGATCGGGGGTCATACTCGGCCTTCTCGCCTATGCCGGAATCCACCTTGAGAACCTTGTCGTAGTTGGCGAACATATGGCCGGCGATGGCCCTGGTGAAAGCGTATTGGGTGTCGGTATCCACATTCATCTTGACCACGCCATGGGAGACGGCCTCGGCGATCTCGGCCGGCAAAGAGCCGGAGCCGCCGTGGAAGACCAGAAGGAAAGGCTTGCCGTCAGGAGCCACGGGGGTGGGGGCGGAAATCAGGCCCTTGTTGATCTGCTTCTGAGCCTCGGACTGGATGGTCCCCAAGAGCCCCGGCCGCAGCTTGACGTAACCGGGCTTATAAGAACCGTGGACGTTGCCGAAGGTGAAGGCGGTCATGTACCGGCCCTTCTCCCCCATGCCCAGGCGCTGAGCCACCTTGTAAGCATCCTCGGGAGTGGAATAAAGCTTGTCGTCGATAGCCCCGGTAATCCCGTCTTCCTCGCCGCCGACGGCCCCGATCTCGATCTCCAAAATAGTGTGGGCCTTCACCGACTTCTCCAAGAGCTCTTCGGCGATGGACAGGTTCTCATCCAAGGAAATGGCGGACCCATCCCACATGTGGGACTGGAAAGTGGGCTCCTGCCCGTGGGCCACTTCGTCCGCCTCGATGTCCAGCAGGGGGCGGACCCATCCGTCCAGATACTGCTTGGCGCAATGATCGGTATGCAAGGCGATGGTGATGTTGGGGTAGTGCTTGGCGACCTCATGGGCGTACTTGGCCAAAGCTAGGGACCCCGTCACCCGGTCGGTCACGCGCTGGCCGGACAGGTAGGACGCGGACCCCACCGAAACCTGGATGATACCGTCGGACTGAGCGTCGGCGAAGCCTTGCAAGGCCGCGTTCAAAGTCTGGGAACTGGTCACATTGATGGCCGGATAAGCGTAACCGCCTTTGCGCGCGGCGTCGAGCATTTCCTGATAACGTTCCGGTGTTGCAATAGTCATGTACCCATTATCACACGGCTTTCCTACATCCGGCAAGGCAAATTTCCCCGATATACGGGGCCCAAATGGCACTGAACGCAAGTACAAAATCGAGATTGGCTTGATTCCGCCAAAGTCGTTTTTCTACATGCGTTGAGTGTCACTTTGACCTCCACGAAAAAGCCCCGAACCGTAAGATTCGGGGCTGAAGGGAGCGGATGACGGGAGTCGGACCCGCCTCTGAAGCTTGGGAAGCTTCCATTCTACCGATGAACTACATCCGCAAAGTTGGTTGGCATTAGAGGACGTCCAACCAACAGAAGCTAGTGTAACACATAGGGGCAAACAGCGGGTGAAATCGTGGCGAATTGTTCGGTGATCTAACGGTTTCGGTGGATTGGCTATTCTGACAGGTCAGCGATTCCGGTGAATTAACGATTATGGCGAGCTAGCGACTTCGGCGGGTTGGCTATTCTGACAAGTCAGCGATTATGGCGGGGTTACTGATTCCAGCGACTTAGGCGAAAGGACCAGAATTCGGCATTTGACCAGACGGCTGGCCCGATGCCTGATTCGGCATTTGGGGGCCGGCGCCGGGGCCGTCCACGTTCGCGGCCTCGTTCTCAGCCAGGTTCATGGCTCAGTTCTCAGCCAGGTTCATGACGCCGGCCACGCCGGTCGCGCCCGCTGCTCCGGCCATGTTCGCACCTCCGCTCCCGTACATTTCGGCCTGCATTTCCTCTAAGCGGGCGATGCGGTCGGCGGTGGGCGGATGGGTGGAGAAAAGCTGGCTGACGGATTTGGCGCTGAAGGGGTTGGCGATCATGACGGCGGACATGGTCCGGGTCGCGTTGGACGGCCGCATGGGGGCCGCCGCCACCCCGGCCTCGATCTTGGTCAAGGCGTTCGCCAAAGCTTCCGGATCCTCGGTCAGCTTGCTGCCGTCTTCGTCCGCGTCGTACTCGCGGGTGCGGGAGATGGCCATCTGAATCAGCGAGGCGCCAATGGGGGCCAGGATCATGGCCAGCAAGGCGCCCACCGGATTGGCTCCGCGGCGGTCATCATCCCGGCCGCCGCCGAAGTACATGAGGGAATAACCCAGGTAAGTGATGACCATGGACATGGCGGAGGCGATGGACGAAGTGAGGATGTCATGGTTATAGACATGCATGAGCTCATGGCCCAGGACGCCGCGGATCTCGCGATAGTTGAGCATCTGCAGGATCCCTTGGGTACAGCAGACCGCCGCGTGCCTCTCGTTGCGGCCGGTCGCGAAGGCGTTGGGAGACATGGTCGGGGCGATGTAGATCTTCGGCATGGGTTTGCCGGCCTTGGTGGACAGCTCGCGCACGATGGCATAGAGATTGGGCGCCTCCTCCTCCGAGACCTGGCGAGCGCCCATGGAGGCGGTGGCCAGCCTGTCCGAGAACCAGTAGGAGCCGAAGGTCATGATCACGGCGACGACCAGATAATAGACCAGGGTGGATTGGCGAGCCCCGGTCAAATACCAAATCAGGAGGATGACCGCCCACATAAGCCCGAAGAGAATGATGGTCTTCAGCCCGTTAGCGTGACCGTGCACATGGAATTTTTGATTGCCCATCGTAGAAGTCCTATCTCGCAGTCAGTTCTGAATCAGCCGATGTCAGATTTGGCATCGGTTTCGAGGTTAGCTTTGGCATCATTTTCGACGCCAGTTTTGGCATCGGTCTCAACACTGGTTTCGGCGCCGGTTTGATGACCGATGGCCCGCAGCTGGTCGGCGGAAACCACTTTGATGTGTTCGCGACCGACCTTGGCCCCTTCGGACCGCTCATATTGGTCGACCCGACGCCAATCCTGGTAGGTCATGGGGGCGATGCCGCGGTCGGCCAGGAAGCGCTCGATGGCATGGGGGTCCTGGTCGGTTTCGGCGGCGATGTGACCGGCCTTGCCCGAAACGGCCCAATCATTGAGGATGGCGCTGACCGTGTCCAGGGCGTCGGACTTGGTGGAGCCGATCAAACCCACCGGTCCGCGTTTGGCCCAGCCGGTCGCATAAGTAAAGGGGATGATGCTCTCGCCCTCGCCATTCCTGCCATCGCCATTCTGACCGGCAACATCCTTCTGGCCGCCCTCGCCACCATCATCCTTTGGGCCGGTCACGATGCGACCGCCTTCATTCCGCAAAGTGTAAGCGGACTCATCATAGGGGATGCCAGCCACCTGGGCCGGCTTGTAGCCGATCGCATGGTAGACGGCGTCCACCGGATAATCGGTGAATTCGCCTGTGGAAATCATACGCCCATCAGGACTGGTCTGGGTCCGCTCGGTCCGGATGGACCGCACTTCCCCATCTTCGCCCAGGATCTCCACCGGGTTGGAGTTGAAATGCAAGTAGTACTTCCTGCGAGCCGGCCGGCCTTGGAAGTCGGCCCCGCCGGCGTCCTCCATATCCAGGGAAAGGTCGTGGACGGAGAAAAGCTCCTCCACCATCTGCCGGGTCAGCTTGTCTTCCGCGGCGACCTGCAGGGTCTCCTGGGAGAGCTCGAAATCGGCGTCGTCGGTGATGATCTGCACGCCTGGCAGCTCTTCCATCTCACGCAGCTCCTGAACCGAGAATTTGGCATGGGCCACGTCGCGGCGGACGAAAACATGCACTTCCTGGGCCTGATTGGCGTCCAGGCCCTGGTAGACGTTGTCGGGGATGTCGGTCCCCAGCAGGTCCTGGGGATAGCGGACCAGGAGGCGGGAGACGTCCATGGCCACGTTGCCGCCGCCGATGACGGCGATCTTCCTGGCGGTCAGAGGCCAGGTCAGGGGGGCGTAGGGATAGCCGTCATACCATTCCACGAATTTGGCGGCCCCGTAGACACCTTGCAAATCGTGACCTTTCAGACGCAGAGGACGGTCGGCCACGGCTCCGGTGGCGAAGATGACGGCATCGTAAAAACGCTGCAGGTCAGGCAGGGTGACGTCTTTGCCGAACTCGACGTCGGCGAAAAGGCGGATGTTGGGGTTGTTCAGGGTCTTCTCCAAAGCCCCCATGATGAATTTGACGGAAGGATGGTCCGGAGCCACCCCGTAACGGACCAGGCCGAAGGGCACCGGCAGCTTCTCGAAAAGGTCGACCTGGGCCTCGGCGGGCAGACCCATGCTGGGACCTTGGGCCTTGATCTGCCGCATGAGGATGTCAGCCGTGTAAACGCCGGCAGGGCCAGCCCCCACGACCGCCACCCGCAAAGGGGCGGAATCAGCGGTGGCGAATCTAGAAGCAGGAAAAGTTCCCAGTTCTTCAGACATAGATGCTCCTTACGTTACACACCATTGTCAATAAACCAACAGTCATGAAATCATCTTTAACAAAGTATTATTCTAAAGAAAAGGAACAACCTATTGGCCTAACGGCTGGAGGCTCACTACGGACAATTGTAATTCTTCGTACAGAAACACAGAGCAAACCTTTTCGAAAAAAGTTTCAGCTACTAATTCCGAGCAATTCATTTTTCCACTTCTTGAGATTCGCCTCCACCTCCTTTTTCTTCTTAGACTGAGACTGATTAAAGTTCGAACCACAAAGTATGCCTATCAGCCCTGTTGGATGTATTCCGTCTAAGAAAATAAGAAGAAGCTTCGCAAGCTTTTCTTCTGTGCCTTCATCAGTGGGAAAATGAATTGGCACGCCTCCACTTTTCGCACTCGTTTCCCCATGACTATCTCCATTAAACCAATAGTGAAACTGCGTATCTTTAATAAGTTGTTTTATCTCTTGGCTTAGCCTCGCATTATCAATTATTTGATCGTCAGAAGTAAGGGCTGTCGCCCCTTCATCAAAGTTAAAAAACGAATACTCTTCAAAAGCTCGTCTTAAATCATTTCCTGATAGCCGATCATTTCTCCCACCGCTCCCAGCAACAAATGCGTACACTTCCCTTGTTAACATCATGTACACAGGTTTAAGGCTATCAACGTTCAGCTCTTTTGATTCGGGCATAGAGACATTAGTATTGTTACTAATCTTATTAGTGACCTTAAGCTCATATGAACAGCATGAATCTTTCTTCTGCTTATAAAGACCGCCAGTGCTTGAACCAAGCGTATTGAACTCGTAAAGTACAGGGATACTATGTGTCAAAATCATACAGTGAAAATACTCTTTTTGCTTGCAATGCTCATCTCGTATTTTTCGGCACTGCGTCTGTACTAATCCAAGAATCCCAGTTTCATTGACAAAATCAAAAGAACTAATAGGATCATCAAGAACGAGTAACATATCACTATTAAATTCATAGTCTTCTTGTTTATTTTCGAATATAGAAGCAAAGAAGGCAGAAAGAGCGATAGCGTTTTTTTCGCCATCGGAAAGTTGCGATAAACTTACAGCTTTACCTCTCGACTTTATCTGGTACTCTCCATTGCCAGCGTCTTCAAGACTTAAGCGATTTGAATCAAGAAAAACAATTTGCAGATTATTATTAATCTCTTTTAAAGCAGTTCCGTAACCCTTGAAACTTGATTCGAGTTCACGAACCTTACCATCGGCATCGTCTAATTTTCTTTTAGCTTCCACGACCTGCTGCCTACCATTTTCATACTCAGATTGAGCCTTCTGATACTCCTCCCAGCATACGAGGAATTTCCTGACAGCATATTTCTCAAGATCAGTAACCAGCTCATCCTTTTCCTGATCTAACCGTGACTGGTTCTTTTCGAACGCTTCAACCTTACTATTCACAGCCGCGATAGAGCCATAAAAAGCATCAAATTCGGAATAAATTTCAGTTGAATAATCCTGATCATCAATTAATCCTGGCTTATTCAGCTTTTCTTGTAAACGCAAAGCAATCTTTTTGAGCGAGTTTCCTAAATTGTTAGCGGTATTTTGAAAGTCCTGTAATTGTACCCCTTCAATGATTTGCGATAACTGTTCGACCTCCGAACAGCATTCTTGAATGCGATTAATGATTGAATTAATCTTGTCAATCAGTTTGGCGATTTTTCCTTGAGCCTTTTGATTATCCTTATCTGCACGAATCGAATCAAGCGCTTTACGCAAATCTTCACGATACTCTGCAGAAAGCTCTTGCAAACAAAGACTACATAGTTGTTGCCCACTTTCAACCAAGTCTTCGGTAGCCTTAATATCTACATGATTATCAGGATCGCTTATACTCTGAGCAAGAGAGTTTGAGCATACTTCGCTCTTCCGGCATAACTCTTGACAAGCATGCTCCAGTAGTCTCTTCAGTTCGTCAAATTGTAGCTGGAAAGCTATTTTCTGTATGTCGGTACCATTGTTTTCCTTAGCTTCTTTGGCTCCCCTATCGGACAAGAACTGCTTAAGTTTAGTCCTTAGTCTTTCTTTCTCATCTTGGAGATATCCAGAATCACTATTATCCGTAAAGCTTTCGAATTTTTTCTGAATATTTTCAAACGGATATCGTTTAGCCGTGCTATTCCGATTTATAAGTTTCCCTATAATTTGCGGCAAAGAACTATTCTCATCATCAAGTCCTAGACCATCAGACTTAAAACACCGCTCGACGTTTTTTCTTTTCTCATTCACCTCTTTCCCTTTCGTACCCTGCCAGCCGACTCTATCACTCTCCTGCGTTTCACTGCCAAATTCCGTTATAAGTTTGTCGTAATCGTATTTCTTTCCCTCTAACTCAGCATTAGCATCTTGTAGTTTCTGTTTCGTTATAAGATTCGCCTCTACCACAGCTATCGCTCCAAGATTCGACTCGGAAAATCGAATCTTCTCCCTGCGGTAGTCATCTCCGTATACAAAACAATTCTGGGGAAGCAACTGTTGGTTGCCGCCATTTGACGGATCATTTTTGCCATATTCGTTGACATATGAAAACTTGGCTTCAACTGGCATCTCCCCATTTGTTACAGGTATGCCAACGCCATTCTGACTATATTGGTACAGAGCATGCGCAATCGTTGATTTTCCAGAACCATTTTTCCCAAAAACCACGGACCAATGTACAGGAAGATACACAGGAAGCTTGCTGGCACCATCCCCCCCTTCTTATTCTTCTTCTTTCTAAAAAGCTCTAAATCTATTCCCTCTTTCCCAAAAACTCTTCCGCTTACATGGACTTTTGAAAGGAAATCATCTGACATTAGCTTCTCCATCCTTATTCATTAGGTATCATCCGTTATCCCTGCAGACAATAGACTTTCTACTGAATAAAGATTTTACGGCCAGAACCCGATATAGACATTACTGAATGCGTAGTTTGAGCCTAGCTATACTAGATATAGCTAATTCTCTTATTTATAGAGGGGTTTGGGGAGAATATCAGGAGAATATCGGCAGATAATATCGACAGATGGAAAGAGCTTGCGGATAAGGAATTCGCCGGCGAGACAGTCGACAAAAACAAATCAGCAAAAAAGAAACATAAAGACAGAACTGAACAAAACAAGACAGGATTGGACAGACTATGAGCAACACAGCGACCGGCCACACCTTGCATCCCAAGGGGGCTGTGAAGGGCAAGCCGGGAGACCGGTCGGCCTTCGGCTTTGAGACCGGCACCCGGCTGGAAGGCAAACACGGCCGTACCGGGGTCATCCACACCCCGCATGGGGACATCCATACCCCGGCTTTCGTGCCCGTCGCCACTCAGGCGGCTATGAAAGGGGTCCTGCCCGAGTCCATGACCGACCTGGGCGCCCAATGCACCCTGGCCAACGCCTTCCACCTGTTCGAGCGGCCGGGCGAAGACGTGCTGGACGCGGCCGGCGGTCTGGGCGAGTTCATGAACTGGGACAAGCCCACTTTCACCGATTCCGGCGGCTTCCAAGTCATGTCTCTGGGGGCCGGTTTCAAGAAGACCCTGGCCATGGACCTGGAGACGGCCAAGTCGGACAAGGCCGTCGCTTCCGGCAAGGAGCGCCTCGCCTTCGTGGACGAGGACGGCGTGACTTTCAAGTCTCCCCTCAACGGCGAAAAGAAACGGTTTTCGGCGGAAATCTCCATGGGAATCCAACACAAGCTGGGGGCTGACATCATGTTCGCCTTTGACGAACTGACCACGCTCATGAACACCAAGCGTTACCAAGAGCGGTCCGTGGAGCGCACCTTCCGTTGGGCCAAGCGGTGCTTGGCCGAGCATCAAAGGCTGACGGCCGAGCGCCTGGGCAAGCCTTATCAGGCCTTGTTCGGCGTGGTTCAGGGGGCGAATTACGAGGATCTGCGGCACAAGGCGGCGGCCAGCATCGGCTCTCTTGATTTTGACGGTTTTGGGATCGGCGGGGCCATGGAGAAGCGGATCATTGGAGAGATCTGCTCTTGGGCCTGCGATGAGCTGCCGGAGAACAAGCCCAGGCACATTCTAGGGATCGCGGCCGTGGATGACACCTTCGCCTGCGTGGAGAACGGAGGCGACACTTTCGACTGCGTCTCTCCCGCCCGCACAGCTCGCAACGGAGCCGTCTTCACCCATGACGGCCGTTGGAACGTCAAGCGGTCGGCCATGAAGACCGACTTCCGGCCGATTGAGGAAGGTTGCGACTGCTACACCTGCCAGCATTATTCCCGGGCTTACATCTGCCACTTGCTGCGGTCGGGCGAGATGGTCGGGGCCACTTTGGCCACCATTCACAACGAGCGTTTCTTCGTCCGGCTTTTGGATGAGATCCGCGAATCCATGGATGGCGGTTATTTCCATGACTTCCGCGACCAGACCCTGGCTCGCTTCTACGCTAACGGTTCCAGAGGCTGAGGCTGAGGCTTGACTAGGCCGAGCCAGATCCGAGCTAGGGTCGGGCGACAGCAGACTGAAGCTGGGCGCGGCCGGCCGGAATCCGTCCCAAGGTTGGAATCGGTGCATGAGCCGAGGCCGCAAAACTGCAGCCATCCCAAGCCGGCCAAAGCCGGCCGCGCACCACGCGCGACACGACCAGGCCGCTGGCGATTGCGTCTGGGGGCCGGCCGTGCTATCGTGTACCAATGTACGCGCGCGTGGCGGAATGGTAGACGCGCTAGCTTCAGGTGCTAGTGAGCGCAAGCTCGTGGGGGTTCAACTCCCCCCGCGCGCACGACAAACGATGAATTAGACGGCTTGAATCCTAGGAATCATAGGATTCAAGCTTTTCTTTTTCATTCCATCAAATACCTTCTAAATACCTTCTCTCACTTCTGTTTTCTCAGCTCCGTATACTTTTCCTTGCTATCCTTGGCCAATTTCACAGGATATTTAGCATCATTTTTGCGCAGCTTCGACAATACGATCCGGTCACAGTCCAAACCGAGCTTTTGAGACAGTTGTATGCAGTAGATGAGGACGTCAGCCAATTCCTCTTCCACACGCTCGTGGTTCGCTTCCTCCCCAGTTGCGTCCCACTGGTAGCATTCGAGCAATTCTCCCGCCTCGATGCTTATCGACTTCGCCAGATTTTCGGGCGTATGAAATTGGTCCCAATTGCGTTCATCCACGAAATCCCTTACCGCCTGCATGGTCTTTTCGCTAATCATACGAATATTTTATCGGTCTATTGGTCAGATGGCATCACCCCTTCCTCCTGGTATTTCCCTTCGACAGGCAGATGCATAATGAAAGCATGATCAACAAGGCGAAAGAGCAAATGGAAAACCAAGCGATAATCGCAAAAGTCCCTTACAAAATCGTGAACAGAAGCGAGCTGGAAACCATTCTCCAACAAGAATCCGCGCTTGTCTCCGCCAATGTCGAATACCTGCTTGACTATCCCACCGTCTACGTCGTCAACCAGAAAAAAGCATATTCATACCATGATTCCCAGGGAGAAGAAAAGGAGAGCCAACCACATTATGTCGTTTATGTCGGGGAGACGAATGACATCGTGAACCGGACCCGGCAACACCTGACCGCGGATGCTGGAGTCCGCGAAGATTGGAAAGACTTCAAATTGGGTTCGGACGGGATCGAAACGGAGGAGCCGCCGAAAAGCCAGACGTGGCCGGTCGAAGAGTACATCATTGGACATGACCATTTCAACAAGTCGCTCACCTTGGATGTCGAGAACAAGCTCATGCACTATCTGCTTGGCAGCGGAAGCGTCAGCAAACTCAACAACCGCCGAGCCAACGCCCAAGGAAAATACTATACGTCAAGCGAATTCGACTCCATTTTCTCCGACATTTGGCTTGGTCTGCACGAGCAAGACCCCGATCTTTTCCCCGCGGAGGAAATCATTCAGGATTCGGCCCTTTTCAAGGCCTCCCCCTTCCACAAACTCGGAGATAACCAAATCGCCGCAGAGGATTCCATCCTGGAAGAAATCAAATCCATGCCCGCCAGTCAGGCAAAGGGCCGGACGAAAAAAGACACGGAAACCCGCCGGCTAATTTTCCTCCAAGGCGTCGCCGGAACCGGCAAAACAGTCCTCCTCAGCCATCTCTTCTATCGGATTTTGCACGAAATACAATCACAACCGGGCATTCTCGATTCCAGCGAGGAAGACGACGCCTCTACGATTCCGGAAAAGACCGCCGGCACGGAACCAAGGAAGCTCAGCGCTTATCTGATAGTCAACCATAATGAACAGGTGAACGTCTACAACCAAATTGCCACCAAACTCGGCTTGCAGAAGAAGAAAAACTCCGTCGTGGGGAAGGCCAGCCGCTTCATCAATCTTATGAGCAAAAAAGCGGTCAAACCGAGTACCGATAAACTCGTCAATCGAGCGGTCCAGGACGAAGAGGGCCATGCCATTCCCAACGACAAGGACCCCGTGGATGTCGTTCTGATCGACGAAGCCCACCTTTTGTTGATGCGCAATGGGAACCAAGGCTATTCGGGTTCCAACCAACTGAGGGACATCGTGAGTCGAGCCCGCATGACCATTGCCGTTTTCGACCCGAACCAGATCATGCAGATTTCCCAACAGTGGAAGGATGAGGACAAGAGAGCCCTCTGGGGAGGCGGTTTCGGGGATTCCGGAGATCTCGGAGCGGTCGAGGATTCCGGGGATGCCGCCGCTACTCCGGCTGATGACTCCCCCACGACGAGGAAATCCACCGAGAGCCCAGCAAAAATCACATGGAAATCGGAAACCACCGATTTCGAGGGGATCGAGGTCAAGGTCGGTCGAATCAAGTTGGAAAAACAATATCGGATTTCCGCCAGCCAAGAAATCATCGATTGGATTGACGCCTTCGCCGCCGGAAGAGGCATCGGCCCTATTCCTCAAGACCAAGGAGAGTTTACCGTCGATGAATCGGGGAAGAGGAAATGCCTACGCCCGGCATACGAAGTAAAAGTGTTCGAATCGCCCCTGGAACTATATTCGGCCATCGTCGCGAAAGAGACCGAGGAGCGCCGCAAGCTCAACGAGGAAAAAAGCAAGGTCTCCTACAACGGGCTCTCCCGTCTCACCGCGACATACGACTGGGCGTATAAAGACGCCAAAGGAAACGACGCCGATCCCCAGGGATTCTGGAACGTCGAGCTTCATAAAGAAGGGCAAAAGTGGGAGATGGGACTCGGCGAGGAGCGGTTACGAGAAACTCGGCAAGAGGAAGGGGAACTTTTCCGCATGCCTTGGAACTATCAACTCACTAAAGGCGGCAATTCCGTAGGCTCCGATTTGAAAGACTCCGTCTGGGCGGAAAAGCCGATGAGCATCGATGAGGTGGGGTCCACCTTCACCATCCAGGGCTTCGATTTGAACTATGCCGGAGTGATTATCGGGCCTTCCATCACCTATCGGGAGGGGAAGATCATTGTTGATCCTGAGGCCAGCAAAAACAGGGAAGCGAAGAAAAAAGACGAAGCCACGCTTTCCCGTGAGAATATTCTGCATGAATTGAACGTTTTGCTTAAGCGTGGAGTCCATGGGCTCTATCTATTCGCGGTGGATCTGGAGCTGGAACAGGCGCTTTTGCAGGCGCAAAGAGGAATTGTGCGATAACTCTTCAGGACAGCTTTGACTCTTGCCGACTGGTCGCCTCTCCTAGTTACCCCCTGTGAAATGTGCGAGTCACGCACGTTTTACCCCCGTATTATGTGTTTGACTCGCACATAATATGGGGGGTAAGAGGAATTTATTTGCTCTAATGCTGAAAGTTATTTGCAAGAGCTACCTGGCAGAACTACCTGCCAGGCTAATTGAGCTACCCGTCAAGCTACTTGCGCTACCTACCAGAACTGCCCGTCAGAGCTACTTGCCTTGTAGGAAGTTGGCGAAAGTCGCGCCGCGAATCAGGGAGAAAATGCCGAGGACAATCGCCGTGATGGCGGCGAAAAGCATCAGAACCTGAGTGCTCCACAAAGGCGAAACCAGCACGCAGATGCCAGCGATCACGGAAATCACGCCGTAGAGAACCGACCAGAAAGGATTGAGCAACGTGGCCGCCGTGGCGAAAGCGATGATGCCTTCGATGATCCAGGAAATGCCGACGAAGATGGTCAGGTAAAGAGCCAGCCAAGCCCCGGAAACCATGGGCGCGCGCAGGACGAAGATGCCGGCGATCAGCAGAAGCACGCTCAGCACGATTTGCAGAACTCGCCAGCCGTCGGAAATGCCTTGGAGGCGGAAAAGCTCAATCGCGCGGACGATGGCGTCCACGATGAAATAAATCCCCAGGATGACGGCCGCGACGGCCAAGGTCTTGCTGGGCCAAATCAAGAGGCAGACCCCGGCCACGATGCCGAGAACGCCAATGATGATGGAACTGCGGCGAACGGACTTCGCCAGCTCGTCGCCAACGATTTCAAAGAAATCCGGGATGTGATTGAATTGCTGAGCCATGACGGCCTCCTTGCTGAACACTTATGCCGGTTAGGACATTCATGTAGCCAACCACCCGGGGACGGGCGATATTCCCCTGCCGGAGAACACGGCGGTTCGGAGGTCCGGGAGCGCGGAGAGACGAAGGGCCGGCGGTTCGGGAGTTCGGGGGTTGGAGGCTCGGAGGGACAGCAGTTCTGGAGGGGGGCGGAGGTGGGCGAGTTCTACCGGGAAGAGGAGTTCTCCGGGCGAGTTCTACCGGGTGAGTGAGAACTTCCGGCGGGTCTCTCCCACCCGGCGTGTACTAAGTCAAAGTTGGAAAAAAGAGTGGCTTAAAAGGCGGGGTCTTCCGTTATACATTGAGTTAGTCCACAAAAGACTGCGGACGTCCGCCGGCACGGAGGGAAATCCTGGGAAAAGACCGGGAAAACAGGAGAAACTAGGGGAAACCGAGGAGAAAATTGGGGGGGAAGCCGAGCGTATTTAGCATGTTATGTAAGCTAAACACGCACTCGTAACACAGTCTTCTTTAGCACGCCAAGTACACCTTTAGTACACCTTGGTGGAATCCACTTGGTGGGTGAACCAGGTGGTCAGCCAGACGAAGGGCCGGCGCAGAATGACGCCAATCAGGAGGGCGACGAGGGCGAAAATACCCAGGTAACCCATCTGGGCCCAGAAGTCGCCGCCGTAGGAGCCGGCGATGGAATCGCGCATGGCGGCCATGGCGTACGTGAAGGGGAAAAGGGGGTAAATGCGTTGGAAGGCCTGAGGCAGCATCTGCACGGGGAAGGTGCCGCCGGTGCCGGCCACCTGCATGACTAGGAGGATCACGGCGATGGCCTTGCCCACGGCCCCGAAGGACACTGTCAGGGCGTACATCAGGTTGGAGAAGACGAAGGCGCACATCCAGCCCACGAAGAAAAAGCGCCAAGGATGGTCGCATTGAATGCGCAAATACCACAGGTCCCCCATACAGACCAGGGTCGCCTGGGTCCAAGCCAACAGCAGGAAAACCATGTAGCGGCCGAAGTACTCCTCGCGCAAGTGGAGGCCGAAATAACTCATGTTGCCGGGGGTCTCCGGGCGCAAAGGCTTGCCTTTGCCCACCAAGGCCGGCACCTCGCCCAGACCCAGGACCGCGGCCTTGCCCTTGTCGGAGATCTTCGCCTCCATCATGGCCACCAGGATGACGGACCCGACCCAAATGGCCAGAACGGTATAGAAGGGGGCCATCTGGGAGCCGTAGTTGGCCACCGGGTAGACGGCGGTTCGCTTCATGCTGACCGGTTGGGCGAAGAGGTTGGCCAGGAGCGTGGCGTCGATGTTCTTCCCGGCTCCGAGGGCGGACAGGAGCCCGCCCGACCTGGCCGAGCGGACGGTGGTGGCTAGGGAGTCCAGTTTGCCGGCGATGTTCGAAAGGGATTTGGCGCTGGCATCCAAGGATTTGCGGGCGTCGGCCATGCTTGAGTCCGTGTCGGAATTGATCTTGGACAGGCCATTGAGGGAGGAGGTCAGGTCCACGCTGACGGTGGACACGCTGGTCGCCAGCTGCGACAAGGATGCGGCCAGGGAGTCCAGCTGTGGCTTGAGCTTATTGGTGTAATCGTCCTGGGCGGATTTGATGGCCTGGGCAACCGAGGCCACCTGCTTCTTCAGGTTGGCCTTCTGGGTTGCGGCCGTGGACTTCACGGTCGAAGCGGCGTTCACGGTATCGGTCAAGGTGGTGGAGAGGTGGCGATGGTCCTGGGCCACGGTCCGCAGTTGGGAGATCTGGGCGTCCAGCCTTCCCAAAAGGCGGGACTTAGCCTGGTCGTCGAAGGTCGTGCTGGTGGCGGTCTGATTCACCGAATCCCTCAGCTTCTGCAGGGAATTCGCCGCCTGATCGTATCGGCCGGCCTGGGTGGACACATCCTGGGACAGCTTCTGGGCCTCAGCCCCCCAGGCGTCGCTTTGACTGGTGATGCCGGAGGCCAAGGAGTCGATCTGCGAATCCAAGGCCTTCACGCTGGCGGCGCTGGCTTGCAAGGCTTTCTGCATGGCGGCCGAAGACGAGGCCAGGGCGTCGTTGACGGACCGGACCGACTTATTCATCCCCTGGATGGAGGAGCTGAGTTTGCCCGCGTCCTGGCCGGTCTCCTGCATGATCGAGTTGGCCGAATCCATGAGGTCCACAGCCGAGCCCAGCAGGCTGGAATAGGCCCGCAGCTGGTTGGCCCCGTTGGAAAGGTTGCCTGACATGATGGTGAGGTTGGTCACCAGGTTGGACAGGTAGAGGTTGGCGTTGCTGTCGCTGGAATACTTGGAGACGGAATTGGCCAGTTCCAGGGCGATGTTGGCTATGGTCTTGGAGAAGGTGGCGTCGATCTGAGAGACGATGGTGTCCGCCCCCTGATCGGTGATATGCGGGGCGATGGCGTTGGATTTTTCGTTGATGTAGTAGACGATCCGGGCCCGTTTGGCATGGGTGGAGAAGAGGGTCATCATATCCCTGCTGAAGTTTTCGGGGATGATGATGGCGGCGTAATACTTGCCGGAATAGACCCCATCCAGGCCGGTTTTCCGGTCGACGAACTGCCAGTTAAGCTGGGTGTTGGCCCTCAGGGTGGATTCGATGGTGTTCCCGGCGTTGATCCCGACCGGGACCAGGCCCGATTTGTACCCCTTGTCCTTGTCCACCACGGCCACCTTCAGGTTCTTGGTGTTGCCATAGGGGTCCCAGGAGCCGGCGATGTTGAACCAGGCGTACATGGCCGGCACGATGACCAGGCCCATGAGGACGACGATGCCGATGACGTTTTTGGTGGCGTTGCTCAGGTCACGCACGAAGATGTTCCAGATGTGCCTCATGCCCGGCCTCCTTGCTCGTCGGCCGCGCCACCCTCCGCGGATTCCGAGGACTTTGCGCCGTCGCCGGCCTCGCCACGTTCTGAGGACTCCGCGGACCGTGCGGAACCAGCGCCATCCGCGCCTTCCGAGGCCTTACCAGACCCGGCAGGGGGCAAATCCTTGATGGCCGAAGGGGAGATGGCGTGGGGGTGGGCGGCCACGGCCAAGCTTTCGGTGGCGTCGGCCAAGGACCAGCGCTTGCGCAAGTGGGAGAGGACGTCGTCGCGCATGCGCTCGTCGGTCATCGCGGTCAGGCCAAACTCGCGGATGTTGGAATCATGCACGTATTCGAGGATGATGAGGAAGAGGTCGATCAGGACGATGGAAACGATCCAGGCCACCAGGAAGCCCAGCTTGGCTGGGACGATGAAGGCCAGGGCCAGGAAGACGATGGGGATGACCACGATGGCCACGATGCCGGCGACGATCAGTCTCGGGTAGACCTCCAGGAAGGCCTGGGTGCGCTCGCGGACCCGCTCCCGGTACTCTTCGTTGCCCACCAGGTTCTGCAGGACGTTGGAGATGCGGAAGTGGGGGTTGGTCAGGTTGTTCTTTTCGGCGATGAAAAGATCGGTCTCCCCCAGACGGCGGTCGAAGAGGGCGTTGAGGTTGAGGAGGTAAGGGCGGATGTAGATGCCCAGGATGAAGGCCCCGGCGATGAAAGGCAGGAGCATGGCCATGTTCTTCCAGTAAGCCCTGTCGTACATGCCGCCGATGGTCTCGCGCAAGGCGTTGATCCCGTAGGTGAAAGGCAGCCAGGGCTCCAGGTCGCGGAAGAACTTGGGCATGAGCTCGATGGGGTAGGTGCCTGAGGACCCGGGGATCTGCACGATGACCAGGAGGACGGCGATGGCCTTGCCGATGTGTTTGAAGGAGGTCGCCAGGGCGTAGATGATGCTCACGTAGGCGAAGGAGAGGAAGATGCAGGCCAGGAGGAAAAGAGCCGGTCGCAGGCATTGGATGCCGAGCAGGAGGTCCCCGATCCCGGTGACGAGGCCTTGCATGAGCCCCACCATGAGGAAAATGAGGAAGCGGCCCAGATAGGCGTCCCGGGCCCTGAAACGTTTGAGCCCTTCCCGGTCGACCTCGATCTTGATGATGGCGATGAGGATGAAACCCCCCACCCACAAGGCCAAGTTGGTATAGAAGGGGGAGACGGCCGAGCCGTAATTGGCGATGGGATAGACGATCCGGGTGCGCAGGGTGACCGGGGCCGCGATGAATTGGCTGATCTCCTGGGGGTCCAGAGAGATCTTTTTGAACCTTTGCCAGGATTTGGCGCTGTCCAAGGCCACCAGGTCGGTATGGATGGAAGTCAGCTGCTTGCTGATGGACCCCAGGGACCCGGCCGTCGTGGCCAGGGTGGAAGAGGTCTGTTTGAGGATGCCCTTCATTTGCCCGATCAAGGCCTTGGCTTGGGCCAGGCTGGTCTGCAAAGAGGCCAGGGAACCGTCCAGGGAGCCGGTCAAAGCGTTGGCCGAGCTCAAAGAGGAGACCAAGGCGGTCGACATGTTCCCGGTCAGTTGGGTGTTGGCCGTGTTGAGGGCGTTGGCGCTGGTCGTCGCAGCGTTGGACAGGTTGGAGGCGAAATTCCTGACCCCGCTCTGGGCCGCGGTCAGGCGGCTGGTGGAGGTGGTCGAGAAACTCTGCAAGGCCGTCTTCTGCACGGTGATCTGCCCTTGCAGCTGGGTCACTTGCTGATTGAGGCGTTTGTAAAGGTCGGAGTCCTTGCTCAGGTTGGACCCTTGCAGGGCTTGGTTCAGCTGGGTGACGATGGCGTCGTTGCGGGAGACGATGCCGCTGAGTTGGGCCTGGGCGTCCGTGGCGTTGATGGACAGGTCACTGAGGGCCTTGTTGATGGCCGAGGCCGAGAAGGACGTCTGCACGGCCAGGGAGGAGAGCTTGGAGGCCCCGGAAGTCAGCAAAGAGCTGGCCGTATTGTTGAAGGTCACCATGCTGGACTGGGCGTTGGCTATGAGCTTCCGGGTGGCCTGCACGCTCCGGCGCAAGGAGGCGACCGAAGTCTGCAAGTCGGTCAAAGTCTTCGAAGCCTGGTCCAACGAGGTCTGGGAGGTGTTCAGTTTGGTGGACAGGGCGGTGAGGGCCTTCTGGGTGGAATCGACGTTGGTCTTGGCCTCGTCGGTGGCGGAGATCACGTCATCGCGAGCGCCGGACACGTCTCCTTCCAACTTGTTCTTGGCTTTCCTCAGCTGGACGACCACGGCCTTGCTGACTTGGGTGGTGAACTGGGAGTTGATGCTCCCTTCCAAAGTGTTCGCCCCGATGTCGGTGACCTTAGGGGCGATGGAATTGAGCTTCTCGTTCACGTAATACTTGAGTTCGGGCCGCTTGGTCGTCCCTTCCAAGGCCCCGATCAAGCGGGAGCTGAAGGTGGAGGGGATGATGATGGCGGCGTAGTAGGCGCCGGATTTCACCCCTTCCTGGGCCTGACGGGAGTCGACGAAAGTCCAGCCTAAGGAATGGTTCGATTTCAGCTGGGTCACCACTTGCCGGCCTACGTCGATGTCCCCGGTCAGGGAGGAGGATGAGCCCTTGTCTTCATTGGCCACGGCCACTTTGATGTTGCCCGACTTGGAGTAAGGGTCCCAGTTGGCGGCGATGTTGGCCCAGGAATAGAGGCCGGGGAGGAAGGCGATGGCTATGGTGACGATGAGGGCGATGGGATTGCGGATGATGCGAAGGAAATCGCGTGCAAAGATTCGCCAAATCACAATCGCCTCCCCTGTCGATCCAATTAATCCAATCCGTCGCCGGCCGGCAGCCGGTCCATCGTTTGCCTGCCGGACTCGCCGGCCTGTCTTTCGTCCCCATCCCGCCACAATCCTGTCAATGAACTTCCATCCTACGCAGGATGAACGATAAGAAGCCGTCAAAAGCCGGAAACCGGACGAACATCCACAAAAGATTCGCCCCGGAATCCCTTCCGGCAGCGTAACCGATAGAATGGCCACATGACAGCTTTACATGATGAAGGCGCGATCGACGACGAAGCGGTACGCATCCTCGACGAAAAAGATTACGATCAATCCATGCGGACCCTGGTCCTACCCACTTTGGACCGGGTCAAGACCGAAGGCTGGATGGAACCCGCCCAGCATAAAGGCCTGGCCGATCTGCCAGCCCCTCCCCAGTCCCATGAGGGCCGACTTTTTTACACCTCCTACCTGCATGACAAGGAGGACCAGGGCCAGGCGCCTGACCAGGTAGAACCGGCGGAACCGACGGCTGAGGGGAAGGAAAGCCAGGCAGCCGCCTGCCACCGCAAGCAGTTGGTCATCCTCCATGGTTTCACCGACACCATCCCCCGCTACCATGAACTGATCTATTACTTCTACCAGGCCGGCTTCGACGTCTGGATGATGGAACACCGCGGCCACGGCCTCTCCCCGCACGACTCCCCCGACACCAACGTGGTCTACATCGATGATTGGCGGCGTTACGTGCTGGATCAGGCCAAATTCGTCACCGAAATCGTCCGCCCCCACGGGGACGGGGACCTGGTGCTGTACGCCCATTCCATGGGAGGCGGCATCGGCCTGAGCCTGCTGGAACAGTACCCGGACCTGTTCGACCGGGCGGTTTTCTCCTCCCCCATGGTGGAGCCGCAGATGGGCGGGATCTCGGTCAAACAGGCCACGGCCATGGCCAACCTCTTCTGCTTCTTCGGCCAAGGCAAAAAGCGGGTCTTCGCCCAAGGGGAATTCAGCCAGACCATGGACCCCCACGAGCCGGACGGCTACTCCTACCCCCGGGTCGTCTGGAAATTCCAGACTCGCCTGCAGAACGTGGGCTACCAGCTGAGCGCAGCCGCCTACCAGTGGGTGAGGGAAAGCGTGCGGATGTCCCGCTCCTTGCTCGAACAAAACAACATCGCCCGGATCAAGACCCCCTTCATCCTCTTCCAAGCCGAAAAAGACACCTACGTGAGCCTGCCCAAGCAGGATGAATTCCTAGCCAAACTGGACCAGGCTAACGCCTCCAATCCGGCGGGTGGCCCGGGCCGCAAGATCTTCATGACCGGGGCCCAGCACGACTACTCCCAGGCCACCAATGACATCCTGGAACCGGTGGTCCGCCAGTCGATCGCCTTCTTGAGCGGGACGGACAAACGGGAAAGAATGGAGAAGCCGGAAGAGGCGGACAAACGGGAAGGGAACCGGTGATGCCCGGGGAGGGGGACGACCCTTCTTCCGCCTTCCAGGCCCAAATCCTCTCCAGCGAACGTCTTTTCACCGGAAAGGTCTTCTCCGTCAACCGCTGCCAAGTGGAGCTGAGCGGGATTGGCGAGACCAAGTCCCATCCGGACGTGATCACCCGGGACTTGGTGGAACACGCCCCATGCGTGGTCATGCTGGTCCACGACGTTCCCGGGGACCTTTACTTCCTCCAGTACGAATACCGGATCGGGGCCGGTGGCTTCGTCCCCGGGCTGCCGGCCGGCTTCATCGACCCCTCCGAAGGGGCGGAAGCGGCCATGTTGCGCGAGATCCGGGAGGAGACCGGGGTCGTCCCCGAGCCGGATGGATACTGGGTCGACCCCGCCGGGGACTTCTACTCCTCGGAAGGCATGAGCGACGAACTGGCCCATATCGCCGTCATCCACCTGACCCGGTGGAAGCAGGGCGAGCAGGATCTGGACCAGTCCGAATACATCCAAGGGGGATGGGTCAGCTGGGAGCGGCTGCTGACCGCCGGGGTGACGGCAAGCAACTCCGTCATCGCCATCCAGCATGAGCGGATCCGGCGGATTTTGGCCAAGGAAGCGGACGGAAAGCCGACGGCGCATAAGCCTTCCAAAGGCCTAAGGGTCGGCCTATGATGGAGGCATGACTATGCATCTTACTGTTCTGGACCATCCTCTGGTCGATCATAAGCTCACCGTTTTGCGTGACAAGAACACCCCTTCCAACATCTTCCGTGAACTGGTCAGCGAGCTGGTCACCTTGGAAGCCTATGAAGCGACCCACGACCTGGCCATCGAAGACCGGCCCATCGAAACCCCCGTGGCCCCTACCGTCGGCAAGTACCTGGCCGGCCCCAAGCCCATGGTCATCCCCATCCTCCGCGCCGGATTGGGCATGCTGGACGGCATGACCCGCCTCCTGCCCACCGCCGAAGTCGGTTTCCTGGGCATGAAACGGGATGAAAGCACTTTGGACATCATCACTTACGCCAACCGCCTGCCTGATGATCTGACCGACCGTCAGTGCTTCCTCCTGGACCCCATGCTGGCCACCGGCGGCACCCTGGTCGCCGCCATTCAATACCTGAAAGAACGCGGGGCCAAGGACGTGACCGCCATCGACATCATCGCCGCCCCCGAAGGCCTGGAACGGCTGAAGAAGGAGGTCGACCCCTCCATCGACTTCAAGGTAGTCGTCTGCGCCGTGGATGAGAAGCTGAACGACAAGGCTTACATCGTCCCCGGGCTGGGCGATGCCGGCGACCGTTTGTACGGCCTGGTCGATTAGTCCTTTCGACTCGTCCAGCCACGTCTTGATGACGATGGCATGAAAAACATTCGAAACGGTAAGGGGGAAGAGGAGCAGCCCGCCTGGTTCGCCCCTCTTCTTTTTCTTTTCCCTTTCCGATAATTGTCTTCCCCCGTCTTTTCCCTTCTCTTTTCCCCCCTCCCCCTCCTTCCGATTCTTTCCCTAAGGCCGGTGCATGATGCTTAGTATTTTCGACATGTTCAGCGTAGGCGTGGGACCTTCCTCCTCCCATACCGTCGGCCCTATGCGGGCTGGGAAATCCTTCGCGGACGCCTTGGAGGAGAAGGGATTGATGGATTCCGTCGCCCGCGTCCATGTGACCCTTTACGGGTCTTTGTCCAGCACCGGCAAGGGGCACGGGACCGACAGGGCCGTCACCGCTGGTTTGGAAGGATGGGATCCGGAGACAGTGGACCCTTCCCACGTTCTGACCGTTTTGGATGAATGCTCCCGGAAGGGGAGCTTGCTTTTGAATTTCCGGCATCCGGTCGCTTTCCAACGTTCCGATGTGGAATTCGATTTGTGGAAGACCCTCACTTATCATCCCAATGGGATGAGTCTTTCCGCTTTTAACGACGCCGATCAGCGTATTTATCACGATACCGTCTATTCCGTGGGCGGCGGTTTCATCGTTCATAAGTCAGACCTGACCGATAAATCAAATCTGGCTGACAAGTCGGACCCAATGGAGGCCGACCAGGAGACGGATGAGCCCGATAAAATCAACGAGCGACCCATCCCCTACCCCTTCGGCACAGCTTCCGAACTAGTCAGCTTGTGCCACAAAGAAAAGAAGACCATCGCCCAGTTGGTTTACGCCAATGAAACCGCCATGCGGTCGGCGGAAGACGTGGACGCTTATCTGCGCAAGATCTGGCTCCATATGCAGGATTGCGTGCGCAACGGTTGCCTGAGCCAGGCCACCATGCTGCCGGGAGGGCTTCACGTCCCCCGCCGCGCCCCCAAGCTTTACCGGCATCTGGCCCGCAATGAGCGGACTCGGATTTTCGACGGGGACGCACCCGAACGGATCCAGCGTCCTTTGACCGACGCGATCAGAGGCGACAGCGTCATGGAGTGGGTGGACCTGTTCGCCCTGGCCGTTAATGAAGAGAACGCGGGAGGAGGCCGGATCGTCACCGCCCCGACCAACGGCGCCGCCGGCATCATCCCGGCAGTCCTGCATTACTACTGGTATTTCATCGACGGGGCCGATGAGAAGGAGGTAGCTGATTTCCTACTGACCGCATCGGCCATCGGCTATCTCTTCAAACGCAACGCCTCCATCTCCGGGGCCGAAGTCGGCTGCCAAGGGGAAGTGGGCAGCGCCTGTTCCATGGCCGCCGCCGGCCTGTGCGCGGTCTTGGGCGGGACCTCTCAGCAGGTGGAGAACGCGGCTGAGATCGGCATCGAGCATAACCTAGGCCTGACCTGCGACCCCATCGGCGGTCTGGTACAGATCCCCTGCATCGAACGCAACGCCATGGCCTCCAACACGGCCATCAACGCCGCCCGGATGGCCCGCCTGTCCGACGGCTCCCACATCGTCTCCTTGGATTCCGCCATCGAGACCATGAAGGAGACCGGTCACGACATGATGGAGAAATACCGGGAGACCTCGCGGGGAGGCCTGGCGGCCGTCGTGCAATGCTGACGCCGGATCGCTTCCGGCTCTGGCTCCGGTAAGGCCCGGCCTGACTCTAGTCCGGCTCCGGTCCGATATTTCGGCTTCCGGTCAGACGATTTTCAGCTCAAACCGCCGGGCCAGGGAGTCGATATCGGGAACTCCGTACTTTGCCACGATCTGATGCCATCTTTCCAGGTTGCCCCCTCCGAAACGGGCGCAACGACGGGCGTAATCCTCCACGGACACGAAAGTGATGGGGTCCGACTTGCTGTTGAATTTGTCCGCGTACATGACGATCTCCTGCTCCCGCGTACGAGGCAGGTAATCATCGACCGGCAGGTCCAAGCCCTGGGATTCCACCGCCTGCCGGGTCAGACCCAGACCGGTGTGGTTCCGGGCGAATTGGGCGATGGATTCGTCGGCCCCGGAATCCAGCAGATACCGGTAGCCCAGGATCCCATGCTGGATGTAGTTATGGTGGAAGGTGACCGGCCTGCCCAAATCGCGGGCCTGGCGGTCATCGAGACCGGGGCCGGAAGCGTAGGACCCGGGGTCGTCCACGACCTGATAGGTGCCGATGTCATGCAGGAAACCGCCCAGAGTGGCCAGACGGATGTCAAGGGTGGCCTTGTCGGGGTCGCTGACGGGCAGGCCCAAGCAGATCTCCTGGGTCAGATAGGCCACGATGGCGCAGTGGGAGGCGATGAGGTCGAAAGCCCGCTCGCCGGGGGCCTGGTCCTCGTGCAAAGACAAGGTCCAGTCCAGGGTTTCGCCGGCCAGGTCCAGCCGGGGAAGAAGGTTGTTCAGAATCCTCTTGTTCCAGTCATCCCGCTTCGTCAGCTCGTCCATCCATCCTCCTGAAAGTTCGTCAGTCCTCATCATACGCCGGCGGATGTGGCAGGGCGGCACGGCTTTGAGATGAATCAGCCCGATCCATTCCCGCTTGCCGATAGACTGAGGGGGTGCGAATCATGGATCAGGTTCATCAGACGGTTTCCAGGATCCGGCGCAACGGCTACGAGGCCGTCATCGCTGGAGCCTTGGTGGCCGTATGCCTGATCATGGGACTGATCATCGGCCTGCGGACCACGCACGGCGACAACACCCCGCAGATGAGGCAGGCGCAGACCATGGGGCAGGAGGCGACGACCCCACTCAAGCCCAAGAGCTCCGTCCGAGAGCCTAGCCGGAAACAGAGCCAGCCATCCCAACCTACTCGGCCTTCCCAGCGGGCTCAATCCAAGACGGGCGGGAACAAGGGCCAGACCCTAGCTATCGACTGGCGCAAGCCCACCGGAGGGAAACAGCCGAACCTGGCCGCCTACCGGAACCTATCCGTCGAGGTCGACCTGGCCAAGCAAAGGGTCTACGTCCTGTCGGGCAAGAAGACGATCTACACGGCCGTGGTCTCCACCGGCATGAACGGGAGCACCCCGCGCGGCCATTTCGTATCCGGCGACCATAGCGACACCCCTCGGGGGGCCAGCTTTTTCAACACCCGCGAGAAGATGGGGGCGAAGAACTGGATCCGAATCCAGGGCGACATCCTCTTCCACTCGGTCCCCACCGATGAAAAAGAATCATACATCACCAGCGAGGCGCGGAAATTAGGACGGCCTGCCTCTCACGGCTGCGTGCGTATGAGCGTGGCCGACAGCAAATGGTTCTTCGACCAGCTGCCTGACGGCACTCCGGTGAGGATTTACTGAATTATTCCCGTCGGCGCATTTTCCACTCTTCTAGCGATATCAGGCGGAAAGAAGGCGGATTCAGCCTGGCTGCGGATAGAATATGTGACATGTCCGCAAATACAACGAATACCCATTCCGAAATCGATCCCGCCGGCCCTTGGCGCAATCCTTTGAGGGATCCCCGCGACCTGCGCATGCAGCAGATCGCCGGACCCTGCTCCGTCGTGCTCTTCGGCGTCACCGGCGACCTTTCCAAACGCAAACTTCTGCCGGCCATCTATGACTTGATGAACCGGGGCCTTCTGCCCGCCGGGTTCGGCTTGGTCGGCTTCGGCCGCAGGCCCTGGTCCCACGATGACTTCGCCGCCTTCGTGCGCGAGAACGTGGAGAAACGCTGCCGCACTCCTTTCCTGGAGTCCACCTGGAACCGGCTGAGCGACTGCCTGCGCTTCGTCCAAGGGACCTTCGACGACTCCGAGGCCTTCACCCGCCTGAGCGAAACCGTGGCCGAACTGGACCGGGTCAAAGGGACCGAAGGCAATCACGCCTTCTACATGTCCATCCCGCCCAGGGACTTCCCCATCGTGGCCCAGCAGCTGGCCAACTCCGGCCTGGCCTACTCCACGGAAGACGCCTGGAGGCGGGTCATCATCGAGAAGCCTTTCGGCCATGACCTGGAAAGCTCCCGGGAGCTGGACAGGGTGGTGGCCAACGTCTTCGACCCCGACTCCATCTTCCGCATCGACCATTACCTGGGCAAGGAGACCGTCCAGAACATCCTGGCCCTGCGCTTCTCCAACATGATGTTCGAGCCCATCTGGAACTCCAACTACGTCAGCCATGTGGAGATCACCATGGCCGAAGACCTGGGCATCGGAGGCCGCGCCGGCTATTATGACGGCATCGGCGCCGCCCGGGACATCATCCAGAACCACCTGCTCCAGCTCATGGCCCTGACCGCCATGGAGGAGCCGGCCTCTTTCACCGCCCATGACCTGGCCTTGGAGAAAATCAAGGTCCTCTCTTCGGTCCGGCTGCCTGAAGACCTGGCCAGGCACACGGCCCGGGGGCAGTATTCGGCCGGCTGGCAGGGGTCGGAGAAAGTCGTGGGCTATCTGGAGGAGAAAGGGATCGATCCTCAGTCTACCACGGAGACCTATGCCGCCATTCGCCTGAACATCGACAACCGGCGCTGGGCCGGCGTCCCCTTCTACCTGCGGACCGGCAAACGCCTGGGCAAGCGGGTGACCGAAATCGCCGTCAACTTCAAGCGGGCCCCTCATCAGCTCTTCACCACGGCCGAAGGGCAACAACTGGGGGAGAACGCCATCGTCCTGCGCATCCAGCCGGATGAAGGCATCACCTTGCGTTTCGGCTCCAAAGTGCCCGGCACGGCCATGGAGATCCGTGACGTGAATATGGACTTCACCTACGGCACCTCCTTCACCGAGGCCTCCCCCGAGGCTTACGAACGCCTGATCCTGGACGTGCTCATGGGCGACCCGCCCCTCTTCCCCACCTCCCAGGAGATCGACCTTTCCTGGAAGATCCTTGACCCCATCGAAGAATTCTGGGCCACACTGGGCCAGCCGGAGCCATACCGGGCCGGCACCTGGGGACCTGAGCAGGCGGACCGCATGCTGGCCGTGGATGGTCACAGCTGGCGTATGCCCTGATTCTCCCGGCAGCGAAAACCACTCATCAGCGAGGAAAGCGAACAATCATGAAATTCAAGCTTGAGAATTGCACCACGGCGCAAATCACCGATAAGATCAACGCCCTCCATGAGCAAAGGGGCGAGTCCGCCAACGGCCGCGTCTTCACCATGCTCATCCGCACCACCAGGGACGAACTGGAGAACGCCCTGACCGCGGTCAACCTCGCCAGCCGCGAACATCCCTGCCGCATCATCGCCATCGCCACGTGCGCTTGCAGGCAGGACGAAGACACTGACGCCCCGCTCACTGCGGAAATCCGCTTCGGGGCCGACGCCGGGGCCGGCGAAGTCATCATCCTCTACCCCGCCGGAGGCCTCCTGCGCCACCTTGACACCCTGGTCATCCCCCTCCTGGTGCCGGACGTGCCCATCATGGCCTGGTGGCCGACCGAAGCCCCGGAAGACCCTTCAAACGACCAGATCGGCCGCATGGCCCGCAGCCGGATCACGGACGCCCTGCGTTCCTCCGATCCGGTCAGGACCTTCGAAAACGTCCGCGCCCACTGGAATCCGGAAGACACCGACCTTTCCTGGACCCGGCTGACCATTTGGCGCAGCCAGCTGGCGGCTTTGATCGGCCAGCCCCCGCACAGCCCCATCAAATCCGTCGCCCTGCGTGGGGCCGAAGGCTATCTCCCCTTGGAATTGTTGGCCTCCTGGCTGGCCTGGTCCTTGAAGGTCCCCGTGACCGTGCACCGGGATCCGGACGCGTCCAACGTGACCGGAGTGTATGTGGAAAGGGAGAACGGCACCGCCAGCCTGGTGCGCACCGGAACCGACACCCTGCAAGTGCAGGAACCTGGCCGGGCCCCGCAGATCGTCCCCGTCCCCCACCGCACTCTGGCTGACTGCCTGAGCGAGGAAATGCGGCGGCTGGACCCGGATTCCATTTATGCGGCCGTTCTTCAGAAAGGATGGGACCTCATCGATCACGACGGCGAAGGTGACGGCGGACATTAAGCCGGACGCCTCCTCCCCGCGGATCTCAACCAACCCTGACATGCCTGTGAAAGGATCAAACCTATGATGAATGGAAAATCGACGATATCCGAAACGCTTCCCCCATCCCGGACGAACGCTCAGCCGGTCCTGGCCGTCACCGGCGTGACCGGACATATCGGCGGTCTGGTCGCTCGGGGATTGTCCCGCGAAAACCTTCCCTTCCGCGCCCTCGCCAGGGAATCATCACTCATCAGGATTCCTGAATTACCCGGTATGGCCAAAGAAGCTTTCGTCTACGGCGACTCGCCGATCACCCGGCGGGCTTTAAGCGGAATCGACACTCTTTTCATGGTATCCGCGCGGGAAAGCGCTACAAGGATGGATGAGCATCGCGGATTCGTGGACGCGGCCAAAGCCGCAGGCGTGCGGCAGATCGTTTACACATCTTTCGATGGGGCTTCCCAGGACTCCGCTTTCACTTTGGGAAGAGACCATTATCAGACTGAGGAATACATCAAAGAATCCGGCATATCCTACACTTTCCTTCGGGATAATTTTTATCTGGAAGCCTTGATCGACTGGGCTTCATCGGGCGTCATCGCAGGCCCAGCCGGGGATGGCAAGGTGTCGGCCGTCTCCCAACGGGATGTGGCCGCCGCCGCTACCGCCATCATGCGGAATCCCCGGAACCATATCGGTCAAACGTATACCCTGACCGGACCGGAGGCCTTGAGTCTAGAGGACTTTGCACGACGCTATACCTCTTCGACCGGCACCCGGGTGACTTATCGGAACCAGACCGTCGAAGAGGCGTATGCTTCTCGGCGGCGTGACTATGATGCGCCCGACTGGATGCTGGACGCCTGGGTATCGACATACACAGCCATCGCCTCGGGGTGGCTCGCGCATGTCAGCACTGACATCCGGCTCTTGACCGGAAAGGATCCCCTCTCCCTGGAGGACCTGGTCAAGCGGGAAAAACAAAGGGAAGAACCGGAAAGAATCGAAATCGGCTGGCTGGCCGCTGGAGCTTAGAGCTTAGAAGCGGCCTGCCTGTCCAGGAACCACATGGTCTCCTCGGTCCCCTGCCCGAAAGAGCTGGGGACTTCTTCGTCATTGACTGTATGCAGGGCTCTGACCGCCGCCTCGGCCTTGCGCTGGCCGGTGACGATGAACCAGACGTAAGAGCTGCCTTGAATGAAGGAGGCGGTCAGGGTCAGCCGCAGAGGAGGCATTTTGGGGGAATCGACGACCGGCAGGACCAGGTGGGAGTCGTCATCGTCGAAAATCTGGGGATAGCCGGGGAAGAGGGAGGCGAAGTGGCCGTCCGGCCCCATGCTGAAGAGGGCGATATCCATGTGGCCCTTGTCCCCCAGTTGATTGAGCAGCTCGTCCTGGTAAGCGGAAGCGGCCGGGACCAGGGCCTTGAGGTTGGCATCGGCATCATCCTTCTCGCAGGTGATCGTCTGTTCGGGGCGGGGATCAGCCGGCATCTCGTGGATGTTCCCTTCCGGCAGTCCATGGTGGGCGGCCAGGTCATCCAACCAGGCGTCACGGGCCTGGAGGGCGTTGCGGTCCTGATCGTCAGCGGCGACGAAACGCTCGTCCCCCCACCAGAAATGGATGCGGGAGAAGTCCAGGGAATCCAGGATCAGACCCACGGAATCAGGGCCAGCCGGGGCCTGCGCATAGGCGTGGCAGTCATCCGTCCTGTCTGTCCGGCTTTCCGGATTTGTTTGGCTTTCCATGAGGGCGCGGGCCACATCCAGCATGGCGATGCCGTCGGTCCCTCCCGTCAAAGCGATATCCACCCTGTCCTGGCTGGCTAAAAGCTGGCTGGTCTTTTCGAGGAGGGCGGCCACGATGGCGGAGATCGCCTGGTCGCGGTCGGGGTAAATCAGAGCTGTCTTAGGTCCGAAGGTCTTGGTTTCCACGGTCATACCCCCAATTTTATAGGGACTAAATGACGACTGGGAGACCCGTCAAGGGGACAGAAAGGTCTGTGGATCAATCCCTCTTCCTGGTCCGCAAGACCAGTTTCCCGAGAATCCGGTCAAGCAGGACGATCAGGGCGCAGATGACCAAGGAGACGGCCAGGACGATGAGCATGTTGCGGATGACGCTGGCCCAGCCCAGGACCAAAACGTTGACGAACCCGTAAGGGTATTCCTGGACCATGATGCCGTACAGGGACATCCAGACCACCCAGGCGAGGGGAACCGTCAGACACCGGGTGATGACCCCGGAGCCGGAAAGGTCCCGCGGTCCCCAGATCAGCCAGATCAGCCAGGTGACGGTGGGCGTCACGATGTGCTGCCAGGGGTTGGTGATCACCGCCCACCCTTTGAGTCTGACGTAAGGGGAGATGACGGTCGCGTAAATGATGGCGGTCACCAGGATCATGATGAGGGCAGCCAGATGCATGCCTTTGCGCCATTTGGTCCGCCTGGCGGGGTTGATGGCCAGGACCAGGGTGACCACGGCCACCATGATGTTGGACCACATGGTGAAATAACTCAATTGCTGGAGCAGGCGTCCATACCAGGAGGAAGTCACGGAGGGATGGGAGCCAAAAAGCCCATAGCCGGTGGCGACGTTCTCGTATTCGCCCAAAGCGGCCAGGGTGTTGGTCAGGAGCACCCCGCCCCAGGCGATGATGGTGTTCGCCCATAAGGCCGGGCGGGTTCCTTTGACAAGCGGGGCCGTTTCGATTTCGTCATATCGGGTCGTTTCCGCTTTTTCCGCAGGCATGTCAGTCATTGCGTTCATCCTCTGTTGTTCCTGAATCCCCTGATGCCGCCGAGAGTCTCTGGAAAGAGATTCTTTCAAAGACGCTCAGGCGAGATGACTTCCAGCCTAGCGGGGACCCCTCCCAGTCATTTTCCAGCCCGATACTCGGCACGCAACTCAAAACTATCCCCAAATCCAGCGTAAAACTCGAAATTCGAAGGCCGCTTCGACGAGTAAACCGCATCCCCGCGGTGATGCACCACACCATCAGGCCCCCTCACATCCCGAGCCCACACCACATCAGCACGCCGCCTACACCACGCGATAAAACGGGGAGGATTCCCCTCGAACACGCGATCCTCCCTGACACGCCACTCCCACTGCGGACCATAGAAGGAACGAACCCGGCCGACACTCGTCCTATACCTCGGATGCAAACGGTTATACGCCGCCACAGCGCCAGACAACAACCTCACACCCTCCGGCCTCAACGGATCCCTCCACCAACGCCCCGGATCACCCGACCGCGCGAAACCAGCGGGAACAGGCTTGAAAGAAACCTCCCCCACTTTCGTATACTGAGGCACAGCCTTCTCATACGCCCAACTCATCTGCTCCGTCAACCGCCTCCCCGCACCAGCCACATACCCCACCACCGACACCAGGCCACGACCCACCATCACAGCCACCACAACAAACAAAACCGTCAAAACAACCCTGCGCCGACGCCACCACCGGTCAGAAATACCCCTGACAGCCATCACCGCCTCCCCACATCTGAACGCGACTCAAACCTGTCATCACAAAGAGCATAGAAATCATAATTCGACGGGGCATCTGACGAATCAACCGCATCCCCGCGGTGATGCACCACACCATCAGGCCCCCTCACATCCCGAGCCCACACCACATCAGCACGCCGCCTACACCATTTGTCGAAGTTCCTGATATCTGGCGTGAACCGTCTGGGGTCTTGCAGCTCACTGATTACTCTTTCCCGATTCACAGTCAGGCATGAGCCATTATGCGCACGGGTGAAATCGGCTTCATGGGCGCGTAACGCCTTATCCATGTTCTGCTTATAGGTTGTATTGTAAACAAAACGATAATCATTCGAATCATCGTAATATCCATGGTATGGCGCTCCAGAATCGCCATGGAAAGAGTAGGCGCAAGCGCAATTGCCGTGTTTCATCAGTTCGCTTCTCGCATTAAAATCCATCAGTGAATCAAAATAATCTTGTGCTTGTTGAAGCCTCTGGTGATCATCGGCGTCACAGTATGTCCTGATCAGATCCTTTACGAAACTTGCTTCCGGTACGGCCGTCAGGACCAAATCTTCCGCCTTGCCCAGAGTCTTATCCATGACGAACTTCCCGGCGCTTGTCCACAGATTAAATTGTCCAGCCTGGTCCGCTTTCTTCAAACCGGCAAGCATATCGCTGACATCCATTGGGCTGCCGGAAACGTTAGTGACTGTGTATAAAGACGGGGAAGCTTGTTGACGTCGAGGGTCATAAACGTAAAAATCTGACTTGAGAGCCAGGAATCGCGCAGTCGCGCAGTCGGAATCCTCCCCCTTATCTCTCGCAGAGGCTTGCCCTTCAACGTGTGAGGCGATGTTGACAGTGAAATCGGGACCATCCGGGTTCAGGGACCAGATGGCTTTCCTCCCCGAATTCGGCTCCACCGTTGGCTGTAACGAATGGAGGGAATAAAGCAACTGATTGATCATCATTCGATTCCCCCATCTCCATGCTTTCGCAGGTTCCTTATCCCCCGTTGGCATCGCCATATTATGCATTTCCTGCTGGGAGGCTTCAAACATCTTGTCGAGAAAGCTGCTTCTCTTATAGCCATAGCCATCCACTCCCAAATCGAATGTACCCGCGGGATTTTTGGTGAATCCTGCGATCCCATGCACGCTGGTGATCCGCAGGAACCCCCATTTCAGGATTTTCTGCAGACTGACGATGTCAGGGTTCCCGTTGGTATAGATGCCATCAGCCATGGCGTCAAGCGCCTCCAAGGCCGTTTCAGCCTGGCTGCCGTTCGTCAGATCCGGCGGCAGCCGGAAAAACGCATGCCATAACTGTTCATTCGGTTTGCCGTCAAGATACAGATCTTCCCTGGCAAGCCTCCCATCAAAATAGGCGGAAGCCAAAGCGTCGAATTCCTGTGGGGTGAGGATCCTCTTGATTTTTTCGATCTGTTCCGGGGTGTAACCGACTTTCAGCAGATAAAGGTCTTTCATCTCTTCCTGAATGCCAATGCCGGACTTTTCATACCGTTGCGCGGCCTTGAAATAATCCAGGCCTTCCAGGTGGAAGGAAACGCTCCTGGCCGCCTGGTCATACTCCTCTTTCACGGCCTGGGCCCTTCTCTTCAAAGCGTTTAAATCATCTTGCGCACTGTGATATTTCGTGCGGTAAACAGCCAAATCGTCCTGGAGGCACTCGAGCCGGGATTTAAGAATGCCTGACCCCTTGCTCTGCAACGGAGGCTTGAATTGAGCATGAAGGTCCGAGGGAGGTTTCAACATGTTGATCTGAGCTTCGGTCCCGCGGATGAGGTTCGCGTAACGGATCATCTCACTTTTGGCGTCGACGGCCCTGTCATAAATCACGCCCATTTTCATCTGGGCATCGCTGACGGCCGTATGCCATAATGCCATTTGCCTGCCGGCGGCGTCCATATCGGCGGCCATTTTAGAGAACGAGGAACTGATCTGAGAGGTCTTCTGTTCCAAGGCCGAGGCGTATTTCCCCGTCAGACCGCTTGTCGCAGTGAAAGCGGTTTTCATGCTTTCCGCGGCGCCATTCAAAGTATAAGCGTGCTCCTTGTACTTCGACTCCACATAATAAATCATTTGCGTGCTGCCGGGTGTCGGTTCGCCGCTGAAATCAAGCAGGCTCCAGTCATTGGTCCGGGAATAGCCCATCAGCGTTCCCCCTCCTTATCTTGAATCTTCATCTTACTTGTATCAACGTTACTCCGTTAGCGGCGTCCCCGTCATCTTCCCGGCATGGACCTGCTTGTCCGGCAGCTTTCGGCCATCCAGGTAAGCGGCGAGAGCGGAATCGACAGAGGTCGACCGGGTCTCGATCCCGCTGATGGCCGTGCTCAGCCTTTGCAACTCGTCGACAAAACCAGTGACCGCGGCTTTGAATCCTAATGTCAAATAGGATACGTCAAGCCTTACTTTGGAATCGCCACAACCATCTGACTCAACACCGGCAAAGCTGATACCGGCAACAGCGTTGCCGATATGGTTGACCGAACTGCGAACAGTCGCCACGGAGTCGGAATCAATCCTTAACGAAACCATTGCTTGCTCCTTCCGCGCTTCTCGGTTTTGAAGGTCAGAACACTACGACAAATTAGTGATACTAGTATTACCACTCTCTGAGGAAAACGATAAAAACAGGGCCAGACGGCGTATCTCACCATTACCGGCGGTGTATCTCATCGTAGTCATCGTATCGAACCGTCCTCTCAACCTATCAAGCTGTCCTGCCAAACCTGTACCAAACCCTGTATGTCACTTTAGCATAAAAATACGTAAGTGGCAGGCAGGGTCTCCCTAGATGATATGAAATTCCCGGCCAGAATCCCCGACCAGCCTAGTTGCTGCTGACTTCCTGACGACCTTCTTTGGCCCATAAAGTGTGGAAGGTCCCCGGCATATCCACGCGCTTGTAAGTATGGGCGCCGAAGAAATCACGCTGGCCCTGGACCAGGGCGGCGGGCAGGCGGCCGGACCGCAGGCCGTCATAGTAAGACAAGGAACTGGCGAAGGCTGGCACGGGGATGCCGGCCTGAGCGGCGGCGGCTACCACCTTGCGCCAGGCGGCCTGGGCGTCCTCCACGGCGGATTTGAAGTAGTCGGCGAAGAGGAGGGAGCTGAACTTGCGGCCGGAATCGTATGCATCGGAAATACGGTTGAGGAACTTGGCCCGGATGATGCAGCCGCCACGCCAAATGCGGGCGACGGCCCCCAAATCGATATGCCAGTTATGCTCTTCGGCCCCGGCCTGAATCTCGTCGAATCCCTGAGCATAAGCCACTATCTTGGAAGCGTAGAGGGCCTGGCGGATGGCCTCCACGAAGGCCGCCTTATCCATGCCGGCGGCGGAGAGGTCAATGCGGCCGTCAGGACCAGCCAAAGGATTGGCCAGGTTCTCCTTGCGCTGCTCGGTCTGCCCGGAAAGGCCGCGGGCGAAGACGGCTTCGGCGATTCCGGTCACGGGCACGGCCAGGGACAGGGCGGTCTGCACGGTCCAGGTGCCGGTCCCCTTCATGCCCGCCTGGTCCACGACCACGTCCACGAAAGGCTTGCCGGTCTTGGCGTCGGTGTGATGCAGGACTTCGGAAGTGATCTCCACCAGGTAGGAGTCCAGCTCCCCCTTGTTCCAGTCATCAAAGACGTCGCCGATTTCGGTCGGGGACATGCCCAAGCCACGGCGCATGAGGTCATAGCTCTCGCCGATCAGCTGCATATCGGCGTATTCGATGCCGTTGTGCACCATCTTCACGAAATGGCCGGCTCCGTTCTCGCCGATGTGGGTGACGCAAGGCTCCCCTTCGGCCTTGGCCGCGATGGATTCGAAAATGGGCTTGAGGTACTCCCAAGACCAGTCGCTGCCGCCGGGCATCATGGATGGTCCCTTGAGGGCGCCTTCTTCGCCGCCGGAAATGCCGCAGCCGACGAAATGCAGGCCATGGGCGGACACGTTCTTCTCGCGGCGGATGGTGTCCTCATAGAAGGAGTTGCCGCCGTCGATGATGATGTCTTCGGGCTCCATGACCCCCAACAACTCATCAATCACGGCGTCGGTCGCAGGGCCGGCGGTGATCATGAGGATGACCTTGCGGGGCTTGGCCAAAGAAGCCACGAACTCTTCCATGGTCTCGGAAGGGATGAAAGCGCCTTCGGACCCATAACTCTTCATGAAGTCGACGGTCTTGGAGCTATGACGGTTGTAAACGGCCACCGTGTTGTCATGGTGGGCGAGGTTGCGGGCCAAGCTAGCGCCCATGACTCCCAAACCGATGACGCCGATGTTCGCCTTGGCGCCTTCGGATGCGGTTGCTGTCAAATCGGACATGTGGAAACCTCCTGATATAGGGTCACAGACCTCTCTGTGAATTCTAGAATTCCAATCGATTCCTAGGCCCCATGATACCGGCCTGACTGGAAGCTCAGCTAGGGGGGAAATCAGCTTTCGCTGTCTTCCGAACCGTCGTCGGCTCCTTCCGAGCTCGTCCCCTGGCCTTGGGCCCCGAAGCCGTCGTTGAAGGCGCCGCTGAGGGAATTGGCCAGATCCAAGGCTTTCATGTCTTCATCGGCCTCTGGACGATAATCCTCGGTGCCGACCTTGGCCAAGTCCGTCCTGACCGGAGGGACGTCGCCCGTGTCGGCCTTGTGTTTCTCGGCCTTCCGGGTGAGGATCTCCTCCAAAGTGATCGGCTTCTTGGTCTTGCGCAAAGCCACGTGTTTCAGGGGCGGAATGGCCTGGACCTTGACGAACAGAGGCTGGACTTCGATCCGGGGATTGAAGGAGGCCAGACCGAACCACTTGACCGGGTTGCCGGCCACATGGCGGATAGCGTACTTGAGCCTCAGGGAGACGGCCCCCTTGGTGTCGATCTTGGATTCAGGCATGAGGGCCTTATGGATGAGGACGTAAGAGATGGTCCCTAGGCTGGGATCGTTGTCCACCTTGGGATAGATGGTCTCCTGCGGAGGCAGGGTGCCGGAATCGATCAGCTCGTGCATGATCTGATGCAGGTAGGCGGACACGTTCTGGTTGACCTTGAAGCCCAGCCGCATGCGCACGCGGAAGACGAAACCGGTGCCGAAGTTCTCCACCGAGTATTCGCGGGTGTAAGGGTCGTCGGTCACCTGGACCGAAACAGCCCACCAGGCATGGGCCCGCTTGGGGTGGTCGCCGAAGATGGAGTAGAAAATGTCCGTATCCAGACGGCGCAGCTCCCCATCGGAGGTCAGGTAGACCAGGTTGTCGGAATACAGGGGGACCGACTTATCCTGATGGAGGATGTTCAAGGCCGGCAGGAAGTCCTCCGGGGCCATGTGCCGCCTTTGCGAGCGCTCCACCTTGGTCCCGGTGTCCCAGGTGTACATGATGGTGAAGATGGCCACGGTCAAAAGCATGGTGAACCAGCCGCCGGTCATGAATTTGGACAGGGAGGAGATGAAGAAGAGGATCTGGATGGCCAGGAAGATGATACCGAAGACGATGGCGGCCACCTTCCTCTTCTCGGCGAACCAGATGTAGGCCATCAGGAGGACCACGGTGGCGATCATGGTGATGGTCAGGGCCAGGCCGTAGGCGTTGGTGATATGCTCCGAATCTCTGAAGAGGAGGAGGACGGCGAGGGTCGCCACGCAAAGGACGAAGTTGATGGTGGGGATGTAGATCTGGCCGCGGGTCCGGGCCGGATAGCGCACTTGCAGATGGGGCATCCAGTTGAGGCCGGTCGCCTCGGAGACCATGGTGTAGGCGCCGGTGATGAGGGCCTGGGAGGCGATGACGCCGGCGGCCACGGATAGGATGACGGCCACGTACCGCAGGCTGGGATTGATGGTCTGGAAGAAGGGGTTGAGGTTGGGCTGGTTCCACAAGGCCTGGTTGTTCTGATTGCGAATCATCCAGGCGCCCTGGCCGAAGTAGTTGAGGACGATGCAGAGGAAGATGAAAGGCCAGGTGGCGTAGATGTTGCCCCGGCCCACATGGCCCATGTCGGAGTAGAGGGCTTCGGCGCCGGTGGTGGCCAGGAAGACGGTGCCCATGATGGCGACGCCGGCGCGGTTATTGCCATCCAAGTTCATGAGGAATTTCAAGCCATACCAGGGATTCAGAGCCTGGAAGATGGACCAGTCCTTACCGATGGCGATGACCCCGACCACGGCCATGAAGGTGAACCAGAGGGCCACCACCATGCCGAAGACGCGGCCGATGCGTTCCGTTCCCTTGGATTGGAAGGCGAAGAGGATGACGATGATGACCACGGTGATGACCAAGGTCAGGTTGGGGCTTTCCTCAAAGACGCCGGATATGGCCGAAAGGGACCTGAGACCTTCAACGGCCGAGGAGATGGAGACGGCCGGGGTCAGGACGGAATCGGCCAGGAAGGCCGCCCCGCCGACCATGGCCGGAATCCATAACCATTTGGCGAAACGCTTGACCATGGAGTACAGGGCGAAGATGCCGCCTTCCCCGCGGTTATCGATCCGCATGGCGATGAGGACGTATTTGACGGTGGTGATCAGGGTCACCGACCAGAAGACCAAAGACAGGAGGCCGTAAACGGAGACGGCGTCCACATGCTTGAGCCCTCCCTGGCCGGACACGAACGATTGGGCCATGTAGAGGGGGGAAGTGCCGATGTCCCCATAGACCACACCCATGGTGACGATGCACATGCCCAAAGACACTTTGTCGGGGGAGGATTGGATCTTCTGCCACCACCGACCCAAGGGGGTACGGGCCGTGTTCTTCTTCTTTTGAGCGGATTTGGCCGCTTCCTCTTTGGCCTTCCGCCTTTCCAGGATCTCCTCTTCCGGAATGGCCTCTTTGGAGACTTCCGGCCCGGTCACGATGTGTTCGGCCGGGATGATGGGCCCGGTCTCGTCCAAGGCGGCGGCCACTTCCGGGGATTTTGCCTCCTTGGAAGCGGGAGAGATCTTCTTCTTCCTGTCTCCGTCCGCAATCTGGTCGGATTCCTGTTTGGCGACGTTCCCGGCTGCCTTCTCGGCCGCTTCCTCTGCTGCCTTCTCGACCTGGTTGGTGTCTTGGACCAACTGTCTGAGGCCGGCATGGGGATCTTCGTGCATACTTCCTGACTCGTCGTTCACACCACTTGCCACAGTGGATCCTTTCTCGTCATTACCATGTATCGCGTTCGCATTCAAGTCTTATTCCGTGTCCACTCTCATGGGCATGGGCAGTGCAACGTGCAAGCTTATCACCACAGACACACAAAAAGGGGAGGAAGGGCCCGATCCGTAGGGAAAATCCCGATCAGATCCCATACAGGCGATGGACGTTGGCCTCGATCCGTGAAGCCAGGATCCCGACCGGCAGGTCCAGCGTCTGCCCCATGGCTTGCAGGGTGTAAGGGATCAGGTAAGGGGCGTTGGTCCGGCCACGGTAAGGCATGGGGGTCAAATAGGGGGCGTCCGTCTCCACCAGGACATGGTCCAGGTCAATCGTTCTCAAAGCCTGGCGGATGGAGTCATTGCCCTTATAGGAAACGGTGCCGGAAAAGCTCAGATACCAACCCTTCTCCTTGGCCAGAGCGGCGATCTCAGGTCCGGCCGAGTAGGAGTGGAAAACAGTGCCTTGGGGGGCTCCGTCTTTGAGGAGGATATCGACCACGTCCTGATGGGCGTCCCGGTCATGAATCTGCAGGGGCAAGCCCAGTTCTTTGGCCAGGGCTATATGGTCGCGGAAGGCCTGCCGTTGGTAGTCGCGGGCCTGTTCGCCTGTGCGGAAATAATCCAGGCCGGTCTCGCCGACGACCACCACCTGCCGGGGATGGGCTTTCGCCAGTTTTTCCACCTGAGCCAGGGCCTCATTAAAGGGGATTTCGTGCCAAGGCTTATACGCCAGTTCCAGACCGTCCGGCCCAACAGCCCCTCGATGCCCATGCAGAACGGCTTCGTTGGGATGGATGGCGATGCCGGCCCAGACCTGACCGGGACGAGCCAAGGCCAGGTCGATGACGTCCTGCAGGTGAGGCAGCTCGCAGCCCACGTCAATGATCCGCGTGACGCCGACGGCCGCTGCCTGACCCAAAATCTGGTCGGGATCATAAACCGGGACCGGCTCCATCCCCCGCTCTCGGGCCTGCCGGTCCATTTCGGCCGCGAAACCCTCCACAGAGATGATATGAGTATGGCCGTCCGTCACCGGGCAAGGCAAAGCTGGCGGAGCCGGAGCCCACGACCGATCCCTGTGCTTTTTCTTCGACATCCTTGCCTTTCACCCGTTCAGTCTTGGTAATAAACCATGCCCATGGCCTGACGGACTTCATCTAATGTCTGGTTCGCGATCTGATTGGCCTTGCGATTGCCTTCGCGCAGAACGTCCCGTACATAATCCATGTCCTGAGCCAGCTCAGCCCGGCGCTGCCGGTGGGGGGCCAGGAAATCGTTGACGGACTCGGTCACATACTTCTTGAGGGCGCCGGACCCGGAATCGCCGATCTCTTCGGCGATCTCAGCTGGATCGCGACCGGTGACCAGGCCAGCCGTGGTCAGCAAGGCGGACACCTGGGGACGGTTGGCCGGATCGAAGGTGATGCGACGCACGGAATCGGTTGGGCTCTTCTTGATCAGCTTGGCCGTCTCTTCGACCGTGGCCGACAACATGATGGAATTGCCGTAGGATTTGCTCATCTTGCGCCCGTCCAGGCCGGGGATTTCTGACGCTTCCGACAAAATGGCCGTGGGCTCCACGAAAACGGGGCTCTTCCTGGCATACCGTTCGTTGAAACGGCGGGCGATGGTGCGGGTGATTTCCACATGCGGCAGATTGTCCTTGCCGATGGGGACCACGTTGGCCTTGCAGAAGAGGATGTCGCAGGCCTGATGCACGGGGTAGGTGAGCAAGAGCCCGGTCAGGGCGTGGCCGGAAGCCTCGGCTTCGGATTTGACGGTGGGGTTGCGTAAAAGCTCGGCTTCCGTGACTAGGGAAAGGAAGGGGAGCATGAGCTGGTTCTCCGCGGGGATGGCGGAATGGGTGAAAATCATGGTCTTGCTGGGGTCGATTCCCGCGGCCATGTAGTCCAGGACCAGGTTGAGCACGTTGTCTTCCATGTGGTCGGTCGTATCCCGGTCGGTGATCACCTGATAGTCGGCCACGATGATATTGGTATGCACGCCCAAGTTCTGCAGGCGGACCCGCTCCTGCAGGGAGCCGAAAAGGTGCCCCAGGTGAAGACGGCCGGTGGGCCTGTCCCCGGTCAGCATGGTGAACTTGTCCGGATGGGCGTCAAGCTTTTCCACAGTGGCATCCGACCGCTTCCTGGCGGCTTCGTAAGAGGCGCTGATCTCGTTGCCGGCAGCCGTCAGACGTTGCGATTCCTGATTGGTCATTCCATCCTCCTGTTGGCGCCGCGAGCGCCGCCGATCCCGGCTTTCTGGTCACCCTACGCATAGGAACATCCCTCAGTATAGAGGAGGGACAGGCCAGGGGGAATGAGGAAAAGCAAGGGAAAGGACGGGGGAAGGGGATTCCCTTTGACCGCGAAACGGCCGTCCCGCCTTCCCTCAGGTGTGCTATCCTTGTTGGCGATGAAAGTATAGTCACGTATTGATCAGCGAGGAGCTTCTATGGGCCGCGGACGTCAGAAGGCAAAACAAACGAAGATGGCACGGAAGCTCAAATATATGAAGACGGATACGGACTATAACGAGCTCGAACGGGAGCTGGCTTCCCAGGAAGAGGAAAACCAGGACAACGATTCCCCTGATCCTGCGGACGATCGGCGGGACAGTCCTCTCGAGCCCGGGGAATCCAACGGTTTTAATGACCTCGAGCCCGCTTTTCAGGCCAAAGGACGGCGGGAAGACAAGCCCGAGGATCTGGACGATTACGCCGCCTGGGCGGCCGAGGCCGCCAAGAAGGCGGACCGGCAGGCGCTGAAGAAGCCGGTCCCCCATAAGCCGTTCCCCAAGATGCCTTTCCCCAGCGGGCTCAAGCCCAAGCCTGCCAAGTAAGCGCTGGCTCCGCAGGCGCTGAGCCCGAACCTGGACCTGGGCCAGGAGCCGGACTCAGACGTCGTAGCGCCAATTGCGGTCGGTGAGGATACGGGCCACCGCCAAGCCGATGGGCAGGCAGACCACCACCAGTAAAGACCGGAAGATCCAATTGAGGGCGTCCACCGAATTGAACTGTCCCAGATAATAGACGGCCTGATACATATAGAGGCCAGGAACCATGATCACGATGGAAGGGACGGTCAGACATATCCGGGGGAAGCCGTGCAAGGCCTTGATTTTCCCATGCCGGACGGCTATGCGCCACAGGCTGGCCAGGAGGCCGGCCAGCAAGGCGCCAAAGAAGGCGGCGGCCTCGATGGGGACGTTCCAGAAATCGATGATCTCCAGGCGGAAAGTGTCCGCCACGGCCCCTATCAGGGCGGCCACGCAGGCCATGCGTTGGGGGGAGTTGAAGAGGACGGAGAATCCCCAGACCCCGCCGAAGGCCGTGAGCAGCCTGAGGAAGAACTCGATCCAGGGATTCGCTAAGGCCGTCCTCACCCAAGGAAGCATGACGGAGGTATCGAAGGAGCCGGCCGGCTTCAAGTGGACGATGTCGGCCACAGCCCAGGCGGCCAGAGTCGCCGCCATGATGATGGCCAGGAAGTAGACGATTCTCTGGATGCCGGAAGAGATGTCGAGTTTGGCGATGTCAAGGCCGCCCGTGATCAGGGGGAAGCCTGGGACAACGAAAAGGATGGCCCCGATGTAGGCCGTGTCGTGCAGGCGGGCGGGAGGATAGGCGAAGCCGATCGCCCACAGGGTGCCGATGGATAAGAAAGCCGCCACCACCACGGCGACGGCGGTCACGAAGAACTGGTTGGTGTGTTTGCCCAGGAATTTGGAGCGGATGAACTGGCCGCAGCCGGCGCCGACGAAGGCGGCGACCATGTCGATGAGGCCTCCCCCCAGAAGGAAGGTGAAGGAGGCGCAGGAGACGGCCGCGGCCAAGACCTGCATGCCGATCTTGTACAGCTTGTGCCGGTATTCGATGGCGTCCAGGCGTTCATGCGCCTGGCGGACGGTCACCCCCGAGGCCGAGCCGGCGCCGGTCTGACCTGCAGACCCAGCCTGGCCTATGGCATCGGTCTGGCCCGCGGCCTCGGGCGGGGAAGGGAGCGTTTGGCCGTCCGCATCCCCGATGACGTCAGGGAAGGGGGCGACGGCTGACTTTTTCTCATTAGGCAGGGAGCCGATCACCTGGCTGGACGGGTGGGTGTCCCGATGGTAGGAGCCGCCCCGGCCCAAATTGACGCAAAGCCAGTCAGTGAAATGCTCCATGAGCCAGATCCGCTCGGTGTTCACGCCCACGGTCGGCAGGTCCACTACCTCGGTGACCCGGTTGGCCCCATCGGAGCAGGATGCCTCGATATCAGTCAGGTTCACATCGGAGCGGACGTAAATCCCCAAAGAGGTGGCGATCCGGTCCATCATCTCCCGCACCCGGAAGCTCCCCGTCCCCGACGACAGGTCCAGGGCCCCGGCCCGGACGATCACGCTGGCTTTGGCGGCCAGATTGGCCTGGGCCAAAGGCTCGTCCAGATCCTCCAGGACATCGTCCATGTCCAAGGGGATGGAGTGGCTATGGAAACGGCGATTGTCCAAAGTCTCCCGTTCATGGATGCTTTCTGGGGAATACTTGGTCTCGTACCGGTGGAGTTTGCTCTGAAAATCCTGAAAAGCCACGCCTTCATTCTTGCCCTTCTGGCAGACAGGGGCTGACAGGGCTGGCTGCGGCCCCTGGAGCTTCCCCGTCCCTTGCCTGTGCCATCGTGGGAGACAGCCCGCCTATCCCCAAGGAGCCTCATGACCAGCCAGGATTTCGACACCGCCGCCACCAGCCGCCAGCTCTGGTCTTTGGCCTTGCCCACTTTCGGGCAACTGGTGGCCGAACCGGCTTTCGTCCTCATCGACACGGCCATCGTTGGTCATATCTCCACAGCCGCTTTGGCCGGCCTGTCCGTCGGGTCCACCATCATCCTCACCGCCGTCGGCCTCTGCAACTTCCTGGCTTACTCGACCACCGCCCACGTGGCCAAACTCATGGGAGCCGGGAAAGAGAAGGAGGGCTTGCGGTCCGGGGTGGATGGCACTTGGCTGGCTTTGGCCATCGGCCTGGTCCTCTCCCTGCTGCTTTTCCTTTTCGCCCAGCCGCTCTGCTCCGCGATCGGGGCCAAAGGGGAGGCCCTGGGCCAAGCGGTGCTTTATACCAAGGCCGTGGTCCTGGGGGCTCCCGGCATGCTCATGGTCTATGCGGTCAACGGGATTTTCCGCGGGATGCAGGAGGCTTCCATCACCCTGTGGGCGGCCGTTTTCGGCGCCGGCCTGAACACCATCCTGGATTTCGCCTTCATCTACGGGGCCCATATGGGGATTCTGGGTTCGGGACTGGCCACCTGTCTGGCCCAGTGGGCCATGAGCCTGGTCCTGGTCATCCCGGCCTTCCTCAAGGCCAGGTCCCAGCAGGTCAGCCTCCTCCCCTCCCGCCAAGGCCTGGCCCGGAACGCTTTTCAAGGCCTCCCCCTTTTCGCCCGCACCCTGGCCCTGCGCATGGCCATGGTGGCGACGGTGGTGGCCGCCGCTTCCATGGGCACCCAGGTTTTGGCTTCCTATCAGGCGGTCAATTCCGCCTGGAATTTCGCCCTTAATACGCTGGATTCGGTGGCCATCGCCGGTCAGGCCCTGGTCGGCACCGCTTTAGGGGCGAAAGACGTGGGCGAGACCAGGTTCCTGACGAAGCTCATCGCACGGTCGGGGGCGCTTTCAGGCCTGGCGGTCGGGCTGGTTTTCGCCTGCCTGGGCCTTTGGGGGGCCGGCCTGTTTTCGCCTCAGGCTCCGGTGCAAGCCTTGATTTCCCTATCCATGATCATCGTCGCCTTCTTCTTTCCCCTGCAAGGGTGGATGTGGGCTTTGGACGGGATCCTGATCGGGGCCGGAGATTTCACCTATCTGGCCGGGGCCTGCGCCGCTGCGGCCGGAGCCCATGTCGTGGCCTTGATCGCCCTGGCCCGGGCCCTATCCTTCTGGCGGGTGGATTCGGCCGGAATCAAAGTGGCCGCCTTATGGCTGACCTTCAACATCGTCCTCATGGGTCTGAGGGCCGTGGCCAACGGAAAAAGGGCGACCACGGACACCTGGATCCGCGCCGCCCTGGAAAGTCAGGAGTAGGTCAGTCCTCGTCACCGATGATGCCGTCCACGAAGGATTCGGGATCGAAGGGGGCCAGGTCATCAGGGCCTTCGCCCAGGCCTACCAGTTTGACCGGCACGCCCAGAGCCTGTTGGACGGAGATGACGATGCCGCCGCGAGCGGACCCGTCCAGCTTGGTCAGGACCACGCCGGTGATGCCGATAGCCTCGGCGAAGACCCGGGCCTGTTCCATTCCGTTCTGACCGGTGGTGGCGTCCAGGACCAGGAGGACCTCATCCACGGGCAAGGTCTTTTCCGTCACCCGGCGGATTTTGCCCAGTTCGTCCATCAGGTTGGCCTTGTTCTGCAGGCGGCCGGCCGTATCGATGATGAGCACGTCAGCCTTGGCTTCCTGGGCCTTTTGAGCCGCTTCGAAGGCGACGGAGGCTGGGTCGGCCCCCTCCTTGTCGGACCTGACGACGGGGACGACCACCCGGCTGCCCCAGGTCTCCAGCTGGTCGGCCGCGGCGGCACGGAAGGTATCGGCGGCCCCCAAGACCACGGATTTGCCTTCGGCCACGAAGAGCCGAGCCAGTTTGCCCGACGTGGTGGTCTTGCCGGACCCGTTGACCCCCACCATGATGATGGCCGAGGTCTTGCCGACTGATTCCGGCCGCTCGGCTGCCAAAGACCGGTCCATGCCGGGGTCGACCAGATCCAGAAGCTTGGCCCGGAGCATGTCGTGCACGGCCTGGGGGTCCTTGCTCCCCTGGACGCGGGCATCGGTCCGCAGCTGGGAGACCAGGCGTTCGCTCGCCTCGGCCCCCACATCAGCCAGAAGGAGGGTGTCTTCCACATCCTCCCAGTCGGATTCGTTCAGGTTGTCTTGGGAAAGGATGGAGAAGAGGGCCTTGCCGAAGGGGTTGGAAGACCGGGCCAGCTTGGCACGCAGCCGGACCAGGCGGGATTGGGGGGCTTCCGGGGTCTCGGTGGCTGCGGCCGGGGCCACCGCTTCTCCCTCGGCCTTCTCTTTTTCGGCGGAAGCGGCCTCTTCCTCGTGGCTGGGCCCCTCTTCACCGCCAGCTAGAGCCGGGGCCGGAGCGGCCGAAACGGCCGGCGGGGTTTGCCTCTTGCCTTTGCCCGACCTCTTCACGGCCAGGACGATGAGTCCGGCCACCACGAGGGCGAGAAGGACGGCCAGGCAGATCCACACGATGGTTGTTGTATTCATGATCGCATCCCTTTCCTATCCACGGTGCGATTTCCTCCTGCACGGTGATTTCGACGGCTCTTGCGCTCTTCTTTCACATTTTTCATATCCGCCCCCGCGGGGGCTTCCGGCTTCGGACGAATAGCCTGTTACTCCCAGCCTAGTTCTTCCCCGCCTGTCTTTTCAAGGTCGGCCGTCATCATCCAGGCGGATGACCCGGTCGAAGGTGCTGGAGAACTCCTCCGAGTCCCCGGACTCTTCCGCCCCCGGGGTCGGAGCCGGGCCTTGATCCGGGGATTGCTGGGCTGGCTGAGGCGCGGGTTGGACGGTTCTGACGGAGACGGCGGTCGACCCTTTGCCCAAGTAGACCGGGGATTCCATGGTGGATTCGGGGGAGGTCCGCTCCCTTTCCTCCATGGCCCTTTCGCGGACTCCCGGTCGGGGGGCGAAAGACATGGGTTGCCCGGCCAGTCTTCCCACCTGGGGCTTGCCTTCGTCGTCATCCGGACCCGACACGTGTTCCACTGTGCCGATTCCGGAGAAAAGCCCGCTTTTCTTCGACTCACGTTGGGCCTGCCAGAAGACATAGCCCAAGACGGCAAGGACCACGACCACCCAGAAAACGACAATGCCGACGCCGATTAAGTTCATACTTGGTAGTCTATCCAAATCCCTCTAATTCCCAGGGCCCATAGGTTCACGGGGAGCCGGGGCCATCCGCCTACATGACCCCGCTGGAGGCGCCGATGTCCATCAGCCATTGGCGGATGTCGTTGCATTCATCCAAGGAGACGGCATGGTCCAAGCCGCTGTATTCCTTCACTTTCAGGAAGGTGTTCTCTTCCAGGAAGGCGGACAAGGCCGATGATTCGAAACGAGCGACCAGGTCATCGGCCAAACCGTAACCATAGAAGACGGCCGGGGCCCGTTGGGTCAGCTCCTTATCCCCCGGATGGGTGTGAGGGACCAAACCCGGGGCCAGGAAGCCGGACAGGCAGACGGCGGCCGAGTAGCGGGCTGGGTTGAGCCGCAAGAGATGGACGGCCAGGGCCCCTCCCTGGGAGAAGCCAAAGGGGATCACTTCGCATTCCGGCGGTATGGATTCCTCCACCCACTGGTCCACGGCCCGGGCGGCCTGGTAAATGTCTCGGTCCAAGTCCTCCCCCTGGGGGACGGATTCGTGGTACCAGCTGAAAGCCCCGGTCTGGAAGGCCTGGGGGAGGCCGGGCTTTGATCCGTAAGCGGGATCATCGGCGAAGGGGTTGTCGGACGGATCCAGCAGGGTCAGAGGGGCCCTTAAAGAGACGAAATCGCTGAAAGGGGAGACGTAGGAAGAGAAGAAATCGGCTATGTCCCCTTCGTTGGACCCCCATCCATGCAGGAGGATGAAAAGGGGGCGGCGAGGGTTGTTCATCCCCCGGCCGCGCGACCATTGAGCTTCCTCCACCCGCACAGGGTCCCCATAATGGCCGGAAACGACCGACGACGGTCGCCCGGGCTCGATATCCTCAAAACTCGTCATAGTTCAAGGATAGCAGCCCGCCCGGTGGATAAAAGGGGATGATGGGGAAGGCGAAAAAGCCAGATGCCAAGGCTTGACCGTGCGCTTGGTTAAACTTGTCAGCAAGAAGTCCGCCTTATCCGCGGGTAGTTCATACCAGGGAGGATTCATGCTTCTGAGCGATCGCGACATCAAAAAGGCCCATGACAGCGGCCGCATCTCTTTGACGCCTTGGACCGACAGCATGGTCCAGCCGGCCTCGATCGACGTCAGGCTGGACCGATTCTTCCGCATCTTCAACAGCCATAGGTATACCTATGTGGATCCGGCCGAAAACCAAGGGGACCTGACCGAGCAGTTCGAGGTGGATACGGACGAGCCATGGATCCTCCACCCGGGCGAGTTCATCCTGGGGTCGACCTGGGAATACGTGAAACTGGACTCCTCCATAGCCGCCCGCTTGGAAGGGAAATCCTCCTTGGGCCGACTGGGCATCCTCACCCATTCGACGGCCGGGTTCGTGGATCCCGGCTTCGAAGGCCATATCACCCTGGAACTCTCCAACGTGAGCACCCTGCCGGTCAAACTGTGGCCGGGCATGAAGATCGGCCAGATGTGCTTCTTCGACCTCTCCTCCCCGGCCGAGCACCCCTACGGCACGTCCGAGAACGGCTCCCACTACCAGGGCCAGCGGGGGCCGACCCCCTCCCGTTCCTACGAGAACTTCTACAAGGCGGACGTCAGCCGGTAAAGCCGGCCGGTCCGCGCCGAAGCCCGGCCGTTCGCCAATCCTGACGGCAGGCTCGACCATCAACCCCCTCCATCCAAAAGAAGGCTTCCATGACTTTGCGGGTCCCTTACAACGATTACTTCTCCCAGCACGATTCCAGCAACCATCCCGTGCGTACCACCGTTCCCCTGATCTTCATGATCGCGGGTATGATCCTCTTCCTGGCCGATTCCCTCTTCATCGCGACCGGGGCGGCCTCGGGCATGGATCACAGCGTAGTCACCCTCATGGCCTCTTTGAGGACCGGGGCCATGGTGGCCGTCTCCCGCTTGTTCACCACGATCGGTTCCACCGTGGCGACCGTCATCATCGTCATTCTGGCGGCGGCCGCCTTCTGGCTGACCAAACACCAGGTCCAGGCCTACCTCTTGGTCGGATCCATCATCGGTTCCGCCATCATCACCTGGATCATCAAGCATCTGGTCCATCGCGCCCGGCCTGCCGCGACCTACCAGGTGGGGACGGTCGAAGACCCCTATTCCTTCCCTTCCGGCCATTCGGTCAATTCCACTGTCCTCTACGGAACCTTGGCCATCATCGTCCTTTACTCGGCCCTGACCGCCACGCAACGCATCTGGGCCACCGTCCTGTGCGTTCTCATGCTCCTCTTCGTCGGCCTAAGCCGTATCGTCCTTTGCCAGCATTGGACCACCGATGTCTTGGCCGGGTGGATCCTGGGCATCTTCTGGCTGGGAATCGTGGGTCTGGCCGCCAAATATCTGCTGGGGCCCCTCAAGGATAAGAGGCAGGAGGCCCTGGAGACCGAGGACGAACAGGGACATCAGAGCAAAGGGCAGAGCCACCAGGAGCGCCGGCGGCCCCGGGTCGCCTCTTCCCACCGCTGACGGCTCCACCCTTCCGCGACTTCGCAGGGCCGCATGCCTACGGACCCACGGGCCTACGGTTCTATGGCCCCCGGCCCAGGTCTCTCGACCCCTGAGATCCGACTTATGGGCTCTGGCCTTTCTTTCATGGCCTTTCGTCCACCGGAACACACCGACCTCCAAACCGGTTCCCCCGGTCCTACAATGAGGGAAAACGCTCTTTGGAGGAGGTCCCATGGGCAAGCCATCCCGTCCGTCTTCATCCCATCCCTTTGCGTCCCATCCCTTGGATGGAAGGAAAATTCTGCAGTCCGCCCTGCTGGCCGGCCTGGCCGCGGGAGCCGGAGCCGGAGCCATCGTCGCCGTCAAATCCCTCCTCTTCCCCCATCGCACTTACGAACAGGAGAAAGCCTACCTGGAATCCCTTCGTAGCAAAGGCGAAAAGCCTTATCGGGAGCCGGGCTTCCTCCAGCGCAACCCCCGGGTCACCGTCTACGATGACGGCAACGACCCTCGCACCGAAGGCATGGTCACCTACCGGATCGGCTCCGCCCAGTCGTCAGTCAGCTCCCTCGAAGAGAACCAGGGAGAGGAAGTGGAAGGGAATCGGGGAGAGGAAGCCGACAGCGGCCTGACCCTGCTGTATCTGCATGGGGGCACTTTCCTCAGCACCCTCTCCCCCCACCAGGCCCGCCTCCTTTTCCGCCTGACCCGCATGCTCAAGGCCCAGGCCCTGGTCCCCGAATTCCCCCGGATGCCTTTCCACACGGCCAAGGAAAGTCTCTCCTCTGTGACGGAGATCTACCGCCATTACCAGGCCGATCATCCCGATCGGGCCATCATCCTTCTGGCCGATAGCTCCGGCGCCGCCCTGGCCATGGGTTTGATGAGTATCTGGGCTAAGGAAGGCTTGCCTTTGCCGGCTTCCGTCGTCCTCATCTCCCCTTGGCTGGATCTGACCATGTCCCACCCCCAGGTCAAGGAATACGAGAGGAAAGACAAAACCCAATCAGCCCAAGCTCTCATCGCGGATGGGGAATGTTGGGCCGGGGATGACGACCCGGCCGACCCCCTGCTGAGCCCGTCCCTGGCTTCCGATGAGGATTTGGCCGCTCTGACGCCGGTGCATGATCTGACGATTTTCATCGGAGAGAACGACCTCTTCTACCCGGATGCGGCCTCTTACGCCCAACGGTGCGAGCAGGCCGGAATCACCACCCGCCTGTTCACCGAGGCCGGCAAGCCCCACGATTACCCCTTCCTCCCCCTGCCGCAAGGCAGGCAGGCGGTCCGGCTCATGGCCGACATGCTTTCGGAGCTGGCCCGGTAGGCCCGAAGCCTCAGCGCATACAAGCCTCAGTACGTGTCAGTGCATATCAGCGCATATCTGTACATCAGTACATGTCTTTGCGGACCCGCCAGACCACGCGCGGCTCCAAGAGCCGGTGCCAACGGGGGTCGTCCGTCACTTTTTCGCCTGTGGTGATATCGACGATCATGTCCAAAAGCAGCCGGGTCACCTCTTCCAGGGGCTGATGCACGGAGGGGAAGGAATAGACCCGGGACAGGGCTGAATCATCGAAGCCGGTGACGACGATCATCCTCTGGATGGCATGTGGAAGGCTGATGATGTTGGTCCTGAGGATGTAGTCCCTCTCCACCGCCCGGGACAGGCCGATAAGGGCGCCGACGGCCAGGCTGTCGGAAGCGCAGACAATCGCATCCGGGAAGGTGTCCGGGGTGTCATGCCGGCTGAAAAGCTCATAAGCGGCCTCGATACCAGCCTCAATCGACTCTTGGGTGCCGATGGACCAGGTATCCAGATCTTGGTCGCATCCGGCCAAATGGGATTCCAAGATGGCGTCGCGCCAGCCGGATTCCCGGTCGGTCGCGGTACCGGTGCCTGTATCCCAGCCGATGAAGCCGATGCGGCGGCGGCCTTGATCGATGAGCTTCCTGGTCACGCTTTTGATGCCGGCATACCCGTTCACGTCCACCCAAGGAATCCGGTCGGCTATCGGCTGGGGCAGGTCCCAAGGGCGGCCGAAGAGGACGAAGGGCTGACCGTTGTTCAGGAGCCATTGGGGCCGGTGGTCGTCGATTTCCAGCTCGTTCAGGACGACGGCGTCCACGTCGGACTGTTCGCGCAAAGCGGAGATATGGGCCAGCTCGCCTTCCTCGTCCTTGCGGGCGTAAAGGACGATCTGTTTGTCCAGCTCGTTGGCCCGTTCCGCCAGCAGGTGCAGGAAGGCGTCGAAGATAGGGGAAGGAGCACGGTTCTCGCCCGTGGAGATGCCGATGGCGATGGTGTCCGAATGGCCGGAACGCAAGCGGCGGGCAGAGGCGTTCGGCTTGTAGCCCAGCTCCCGGATGGCGTCTTGGATGCGGTCACGGGTATCAGCGGACACCACCTCGGGCGAATTGATGGCGTTCGAGACCGTCTGGTGAGACACTCCCGCCCTTTTAGCGACGTCCCTAATACTGACCATGACAGCTCCTCAACGATAAACGGCTCCCATCATACCAAGATGGACCTTAAACACCTCCCGTCATGGCGTGTTTTGCAAGACTTTGCAAAGAAAAGCCTAAGCCTGGGCCTTGCGTCCGAAGGCCCGCAGGACCAGCTTATACAGTTCCGAAGCAACCAGGACCCCCAGAGCCAGGCCCAGGGCCTCCAGCCACTGATGCCAGTGGAGAGGGGTGGTGCCGAAGGCGGTGTTGAGCGCGGGGATGTAGATGACGCATAGCTGCAGGACGATGGACAGGATGATGGCCCCCCAGAGCCATCCGTTGGAGAAGATCTTGCTGAAGGCGGATTTCACGGCCGATCGGGAGGCCAGGGAGTTGAAGAGCTGGGCGAAGACCAGGATGGTGAAGCCCATGGTCCGGGCCATGACCATCTGCTGGTCATGGCTGGCCTGGAGGGTCCCCGCCGCCTTCAAGGCGGAGGTGTCGGTGAAGATGCCGCCGGGAAGATAGAGGTCCATGCCGATCAAGGTGACGATGGCCATGACCAGGCCGATGAAAACGATGTCCCCCCACATGGGTCCGTCAATCACGCGGTCGCTGGTCTTGCGCGGTTTGCGGGCCATGACGTCATCGGTCTGGCCGTCCACCCCCATGGCCAGGGCCGGGGCGGCGTCGGTCAGGAGGTTGATCCATAACAGTTGAGTGGCCAAGAGAGGGACGACGACCCCGGAGGAATCATGGTTGGTGATGCCCAGGAAGCCGGCGAAGACCACCCCGAAGAAGACGGTGAAGACCTCGCCCACGTTCGAAGACAGGAGGTAACGCAGGAACTTGCGGATGTTGTCGAAGATGACCCGGCCTTCGCGCACGGCCTGCACGATGGTCGAGAAGTTGTCGTCCGCTAGGATCATCTTGGCCGATTCCTTGGTCACTTCCGTCCCGGTGATGCCCATGGCCACCCCGATGTCGGCGGCCTTGACGGCCGGGGCGTCGTTGACCCCGTCCCCGGTCATGGCCACGATGTTCCCCTGCCTTTGCAGGGATTCCACGATCCGCAGCTTGTGCTCCGGGGCGACCCGCGCGTAGACGGACACCTGGGAGACCGCCTGATCGAAGGCTTCCTGCCCCCGTTCGGTCAGTTGGTCCATCTGGTCCCCGGTCAGGGCCAAGGGGGCGGAGGAGAAATCCGAGGCCGGAGCCAAGGGGTTCTTTTCGGCGACCGGTTCGCCGGAGATGACGCCCAGGTCGGTGGCGATCCGGGAGGCGGTCAGCGGGTGGTCCCCGGTGATCATGATGGTGCGGATCCCGGCCCGGTGGGCCTCGGCTATGGAACCGGCGACTTCGGTGCGAGGGGGATCGATGATCCCCACCATTCCAGCCCAGATGTAGTCATGCTCCACGGCGTCGGCCTGTTGAGAGATGTCGGTCACACGACCGGAAGCGTCGGTGATGACCCCGTCCACATCCGACAAAGCCTTGACCCTCAAAGGACAGTAAGCCTGGCCCAGGGTCCGGTAGGCTTGGGAGGAAAGGTCCTCGACCTGGGCGAGGATGTCCTGCCGGTCCCCTTCCGTCAGGCGGCGGACGGCCCGACCAACCAGGATGGCGGAGCAATGGGCCAGGAGGACGTCGGGCGCCCCCTTGGCCACGGCCGACAGCTGGTTGTCGGAAGCCTTGTCCCGATAGATGACCGTCTGCATCTTGCGTTCGGAGGTGAAGGGGATCTCCCCCACGCGTTCGTAGCCCTGATACCCCTCCAAGGCCTTGACTTTGCGGGAGGCGACCAGAAGGGAGGCCTCCGTGGGGTCCCCAACGATCTCCCACTCCCCTTGCCTGTTCTGACGCAAGGCGGCGTTGTTGGCCAAGGCCCCGTCGGCCAGGGCGGAAAGGATTTCGTGATGCAGGTCCGTCCCTTCGACCACGGCGGATCCGTCCCCGGCCGCCAGCACGCCCACGGGGGTGTAGCCGGTGCCGGTCAGGGAGGCCTGGCCGGAAGCGGTGACGATGGTCTCCACCGTCATCTCGTTGCGGGTCAAGGTCCCGGTCTTGTCCGAACAGATGACCGAGGCGGACCCCAGGGTCTCCACCGAGCTCAGTTTCTTGACGATGGCGTGATGCTTGGCCATGCGTTGGACCCCCAGGGCCAGGACCACGGTCAGGATGGCTGCCAGGCCTTCGGGTACGGCGGCCACGGCCAAGGAGACGGCCAAGAGGAGGGAGTCGATGACGTCTTTGCCTGAATGGAAGCCTTCGATCAGCCACAGGGCCACCAGGACCACCACGGCGATGGCGATGACGGCCAGGCCCAGCATCTTGGTGACCGAGTTCATCTCCTTCTCCAAAGGAGTGGCTTCGCCATCCGATTGGGAAAGCATGTCGGCGATCTTGCCCACCTGGGTCTCCATGCCGGTGGAGGTGACGATGGCCCGGCCGGTCCCTTGGGTGACCGAGGTCCCATTGAAGATCATGTTGAGGCGGTCGCCCAGGGCCTTCACCTGGGAGAGGGTCTCCGGGTTCTTGGCGATGGGCAGGGATTCGCCGGTCAGAGAGGCTTCGGCCACGCGCAGGCTGGCGGCGGCGAAAAGCCGGCCATCAGCGGAGACCGTATCCCCTTCGCCCAGGACCAGGATGTCCCCCGGGACCAGGCTGGCGGTGTCGACCGTGACCACGCGACCATCCCGCAGGACGGTCGATTGGGGGGCCGTCATCTTTGCCAGGGCTTCCACCGATTGCTCCGCCCTGGCCTCCTGGATGTAGCCGAGGACGGCGTTGATGATGAGGATGAGCACGATGACGATGCAGTCGAAAGGAACGGGTTCGGCCGTGGCCAGGCTGGAGGATTTCTCCACGATCCAGGCGATGAAGGAGATGGCGGTCGCCGCCAGCAGGAGGTAGACCAGGGGGTCGCGGAATTGCTGGAGGAACTTCTTCCAAGCCGGATCCTTCGGAGCCGAAGCCAGTTCATTGGGACCGAATTCCTCCAACCGTCGGGCCGCTTCCGTCGATGTCAGGCCGAAATTCCTATCGGTTTTCAGGGCTGTTTCCACTTGGTCTATCGAGCTGATGGAAGGATCCTGATCCATGGGCTTCTTCCTCTCGATCGACGCTTGGTCGCCTTGGGGGGTCTCTTCGATCAGGTCTTCATCACTGGGGATGACTGCCATTGTTGTCTCCTGGACGCGCCGCGGAGTAGTCAACGGGCGGGCGCCTGCCGGTCCGTTGCGCGGTTATGGACATAGTGGGACTGATTTTAATTCCCCTGATGGAGCGACGGGCGGATAAGCTGATATTTTACCGGATTTTTACCGCATCCTTCCTGATGGATCTCTCCCGACGGAGTCCTTCCTACCGGAATCCTTTCTGACTGGTCATTCTTCACGGGATCATTCCAGGAAAAGTTCGGCCGGAAAGTCAGGCGACATCTGGATTGATAGGGATTCGGCGTCATGACCGGTGCCGTCCCGGGACAGGAGGAGGAAATCGAAAGGAGGCAGGCGGCCTTCGTCCCCTGAGGCAAGAAGGTCCTGGGGAGGGCAGGGGAACAAGGCGGTGGCCAGGCCATCGGCCCAGGCCGTGGGATACGGTTCGCGGCCATCGACCAAGACCCAGCTGGCGGCGACGGTCGAAACCGGCAGCCCATCCATGGCGTCGAGGATGTGGTGCAGGCGGATCAGCTGGCCGTCGGCCGTCCTCGCCTGCCAATGGCGGCGACTGGGGGCGGAAGCGCACAAGGAGACCCCGTATTCCCTATCCAACCGGGCCAGCCCGATCGCCCGGTCGGCATCATCCGGGTCCTCCAGAGCCACTAAGACGGAAGAGCCCTTCCCCTCCCCCGCAGTCCAAACGGGGTCGGAATCCGGAGAAAAGCAGAGGTCCCCTCCTGCGTCCAGGCTGAAAGGCCCACAACACATCCCCTGTAGTTTCCGGGCCAAAAGATCCAGCAAATACCCCTTGCCGACCGCGCCGAAATCCAAATGGACCGGGCCGGTCAGCCTGAAACGGGTTCCCTCCCGCCTGATCCGGTCCCACCTGGTCCGCCGGGGCCGGCCGGCGGGGAGCTTCCCGACGAGCGGGTCCATGGACTCGAAGGAGACCGTATAACCTAGGGAGACAAGGTTTTCCCCCACGCACAGGTCAATGCGCCCCCAACTGGCGGCGAAAAGCCGGTCGTACAGGTCGAAGAGGGGGCGGCAATACTCCGGGAAGTCGAAGACCCCCGCCCGGGAGGCGACCTTTTGAGGGTCCGCCATGGCCGAGACCAGGGAATCGGGGCGAAAGCGGGAGAGGGCCTGTTCGAACTCCTCCACGAAAGCGCCCAAAGACTCGACTTGGGCCGTATTGAGGGGCTTCCGGCAGGTCAGGATGATTCCGGTCCCCAAGGCATGGGACCAGGAATAGACCTGTCTTCCCATCTCCTGATTTCTTGGCTGCACTGAAGAGACTCCTTCCGCCCACGAGGCGAAACCGGAGGCCGGGGAAGCCCGGCCGATTCATCCCCATTATGCCATGGGATTCGTGGCCGGGGAAGCCTCGATTCTCTTCCTGCACCTTCCTTGGCTTTCTTCTTCGCGGGATTTCCCCGGAAAAAGTCTTTACAAACAGGCTTTTTTCCAGTAAGTTCAAAAGAACCGGCCCCTGATGGGCCATCGACCGGGGTTTGGGCCCGGGGAAGGAAAAACCGAGGACATCACAGAGGATTGACCGATGCGCGCACAGGGCACTGATAGCAGGAAACAGCTGATTTCCCGGGTCGGCTTGACCCTTTTTCGGCTGAGGGCTTTCTTCCTCATCCTCATCGCCCTTTTTCTTTCCTTCATCTCTTCTTCTCCTTCCGCCCCCTTCCTTGGCCCGCTGACCGCTTCCGCCCAGGCGGCCGAAGCCACCGACCACCCTTCTTGGGCGTCGGTCGTCTCCCTCATCTCCTCGGACCTGGACCAGGCGGCCAAAGCCTACCAAAAGCGGGATCCGGCCTCGGCCCAGGCGGCCGCCCAGAAGGCCTACAACGGGGACTACATGGGCTCGAACATGTCCCGGGCGGTCAAACAGGTCCAGGGTGGGACGGAAAGCGGCAGGCAGATCGGCTCTTTCACCGCCATCATCAATCTCACCTATCAGCCCACTGACGGCAAACGGTCCGCGGACTTGAAGGCCGCCATCAGCCGTTTGGAATCCAGCCTGACCTCATCCGCCTCGGCCTTGGAAGCCGACCGGTCCCTAGGCTCCCCACGAGAGTATGGCAAGGCCCTGGAGGCCGCCACCCGGGCCGAACGCAAGAAGATCGAAGAGAAATCCACCATCAAAAACGAAGGCAAAGGAAGCAGGACCTGGTCCTCCATCGCCCAAGAGATGAACGCCCTCTTGGACAAAGCCTTCGACCAAGCGATCCGTCAGGGCGACGGCGAAGCCGGGGCCGGCCTGGTCAACGACGCTTATTATAAATATTACGAAAAGCTCGGGTTCGAAAAAACCGTCATGAGCGTCATCTCCGGATCGCGGGTGTCGGCCGTGGAGTACCAGTTCAAACAGACCCGCAAAGACATGGTGGCCGGCAAAGGCCGGGCGGTCATCAGGAAAGACGTGGACGCCCTCAAATCCATGCTCTCCACCGACGCCGCCATCCTGGACAAAGGCGGGACCGGGGATCAGGGCAATCCGGTCGCCACTTTCTTCACCCGTTTCTTCTCTTCGGCTTTCGGGCAGGCCTTCATCATCCTGATTCGCGAAGGCCTGGAGGCCATCCTGGTCGTGGCCGCCATCATCGCCTACCTGGTCAAAGCCGGCCAGCGGAACAAGCTGGGCTGGATCTACCTGGGCATCGTCGCCGGCCTGGCCGCCTCCGCCCTGATGGCCGTCATCCTCAACCTGCTTTACGGGGCCTCCGGATCCAACCAGGAGCTGATCGAGGGGATCACCGCCCTCATCGCCATGGTCATGCTCCTTTACACCAGCAACTGGATGCTCAACAAATCGTCCACCAGCTCGTGGGACTCTTACATCAAACGCCAAACCAAACAAGGGATCACCTCGGGGAGCATCCTCTCCCTGGCTTCCTTGTCTTTCCTGGCCGTCTTCCGGGAGGGGGCCGAAACCGTCCTCTTCTACCAAGCCTTGGTCGGGATGGTCTCCAACGGGGATCATTCCGCCCTTTATGGCGGCGCCGGCCTGGCGACCGTCATCCTGGTCATCGTCTTCCTCCTCATCCGCTTCACTTCGGTCAAGATCCCCCTGCGGCCCTTCTTCGCCATCACTTCGACCCTGATGGCCGTCATGGTGGTCATCTTCGCCGGAGGCGGCCTGCATGAGCTCATCGAGGCGGACCTGGTCGACGGCCACTACCACGCTTCTTGGATCACCAACGACTTCCTGGGCATCTATCCTTATGCGGAAACGGTGGCCTTCCAAGTGGTCATGGGGGTCGTCGTCCTCCTGCTCATGGGTTTTTCGGTGGCCCAGCGCCGTTCCCGGGACCGACTGAAGGCGGCCGAGCGGCCAGCCGAAGGGCGAATCGGGAAATCGGGAAAAGCGCGCAGACATACGAAGAGCGGACCAAGCCGAAGAACCGGGCGAAGAAACATCCATACTCCATCCATAAACCCATCCACCAAAACAAAGAAATCATAAACAGAAACAACAGAAACAAACGGAAAGGCATACAGGTACCATCATGATTCGATCCATCCAAGCAGGAAAAGCCCCCACCACCTTGAAACAGGCGGCCGCCGCCCTCTGCTCCGGCCTCCTGGTCTTCGCCTTGGCCGCCTGCGGATCCACCGGGGCATCAGGCTCGGGCTCCGCGGCCAGCGGGGAGCAGGGCCAATCCTCGTCCCAAGGCTCGTCCAACGGGGCCAAGGGCTTTGAAGAGTTCCCCATCGGGCACGACGTGGAAGTCGGCCCTTTGAACGTGGCCATGGTCTACTTCCAGCCGGTCGACATGAAACCGTCGGGAATGGGCCTGTCCGCGGCCGAAGCCTCCTTCCACCTGGAAGCGGACATCCACGCCTTGGCCGATAACAAGCTGGGCTATTCCAAAGGCGAGTTCGTCCCCGACCTGACCGTCCAGTATTCCATCGTCAGCAAAGACACCGGCAAGACGGCCGCCTCCGGCACTTTCATGCAGATGAACGCAGCCGACGGCCCCCACTACGGGGCCAATGTGAAACTGGACCAGGCCGGCCGTTACACCCTCACCCTGAGCATCCACTCCCCGGCCGAGAAAGGCTGGGCCTTGCATGTGGACAAGGAGACGGGGGTCAGCGGCGAGTTCTGGACGACCCCTTTGAAGGCGAGCTTCGATTGGAATTACACCCCTCACAAGTGGTGACAGCGGATAAGCGGTGATATCAGTGCTTCAACAATTCATCACGGCCCTGTCCGGCCTGTTGACCCCCTTCCTGCTTTTCATGGCCATGGATTCGGTCCTGGTCAGGGGGGAAGACAGGCGCTCCCGCTTACGGCGGCGGTGGCTCCTGGGTGGAGCCGGCCTGGGCCTGGGGGCGGCGGTGGTCTTCGCCATCCTCAGGTCAACGGCGGTGATCAGCCAGCAGACCATCCTTCTGCAGCCGGCCCTGACCGTAGGCGCAACCGTCGACCTTCTCCTTCTGGTCTGCCTGATCCTGGTCCTGGTCAAAAGGGAAGGCGATTCCGCCCTCATGACCACCGCCACCGTTCTGGCCGCGGTCTGTCTGGCCGTGGACTTCTTCATCCACCTGCCCGATGTGATCATCCAGCTGACCAACTTCGTCGCCACCGGAGAGTCCGCCTTCACTTCCGCCATGCTCCTGCGGTCCTTGGGCTTCCTGACAGGGGTGGCCGGGGCCGGTCTCGTCGCCTGGATCTTCTCCTCCACCCGCGGCAGCGTCAGCCCCCGTCTTTTCGCTTTGACCGCCCTGGTCTTCCTCCTTCTGCTGACCCTTCAGGACCTCACCTCCCTGGTCCAGATCCTGGTCAACACCGGCTCCCTCCTCCTAGGGGACGCGGCCTTCGTGGCCCTGGCCTGGCTGATCAACCACCACCTGGCCCTGGTCCTGGCCCAGGTCTTCCTCTTCCTCCTGCCCGCTTCGGCGGCCCTGGTCGCCGGTTTCCGTCTGCCATCCAGCCGGATGCAAAGCCTGACTTGGCAGGCCCAGGCGGGGGATGCTGCAGCCGCCCGGATCGGCAGGAAATTCCGCCGCCACGCTTTTCTGGCCGCCGCCTGGTGCCTGGTGGCCCTGCTCTTCGTGGGGGTCAGCCTCACTTACGGGGTCTCCCTCACCCATCAGGAGGTGGTCCTGTCCGCTCCGGAAAAGTACCGGCAAAGCGAAGGCACAGCCATCATCCCCTACTCCCAGTTGGCCGACGGCCATCTTCACCGCTTCCAGTACAAGGCCAGCGACGGAACGGTCATGCGTTTCATCATCATCAAGAAGGCCGGCGGGGCCTACGGGGTGGGCCTGGATGCTTGCGAGAACTGCGGGGACGCCGGCTACTACGAGAAAGACGGCAAGATCATCTGCAAAAAGTGCGACGTGGCCATCAACCTGGCCACCATCGGTTTCAAAGGCGGATGCAACCCCATCCCCCTGCCTTACCAATCCCAAGGTGGCAAGATCACCATCAAGACCAGCGACCTGGACGCCCTTTCCAGCCACTTCAAGAACGCCTAAGGGGTTGCCATGTTTTTCCTGAGAATGATCGGCACATCCATCAGCCGCCAACTCAAATCCCGCTCCCTGATCTGTCTGACCGTGGCCCTGGCCGCGGCGGTCAGCGTCGCCATGCTGGGAATCGTCTACGACGTGGGAGACAAACTGACCACGGAATTGTCCACTTACGGGTCCAACATCACCGTCCGTCCCCGGTCCGACGCCCTCGTGGCCGACCTCTACGGATCCAGCGCGGCCAACACCCCCTCCTCGGCGACGACGGATCCGGCCTCCTTCCTCAAGGAATCCGACCTGCAGAAGATCAAAACCATCTTCTGGGCTTACAACATCACCAATTTCGCCCCCCAACTCAACGTCCACCTGACCGCCACCAACGAGACCAGCAGCCAGAAGGCCGACCGCGTGCCGGTGGTCGGCACCTGGTTCGCCAAAGACCTGAAGATCTCCACCGGGGAGCACACCTGGGCCGGTCTCCAAGGCGGCATGCGGTCCTGGTGGAAGATCCAGGGGCGCTGGGCCCGGGACGGGTCGGCCGAGGCCATGGTCGGCTCGGCCTTGGCCCGCGACCTGAACCTCTCCCTCGGCGATACGGTCTCTTTGACTCCGCCTGCCCGTTCGACCGCCTCCCGACAGCCTTTGAAGGTGACCGTGGTGGGAATCTACCAGTCCCATGATGACGACGACAAGGCCCTCATGACCTCGTCCGACCTCCTGCAAGGCCTGACCGGTCTGGCCGATTCGGTCGACTTCGTGGAAGTCAAGGCTTTGACGACCCCGGAGAACGACCTGGCCCGCAAGGCGGCCAAGAACCCGGATGCACTCTCTCAGGACGAATGGGAGACCTGGTATTGCACCGCCTACCCCTCCTCCATCGCCTATCAGATCGAAGAGGCCCTGCCCGGGTCGGTGGCCAAACAGGTACGTCAGGTGGCCGCCTTGGAAGGCACGGTTCTGCAGAAAACCCGAGCGGTCATGATCGTCATGACCATCCTCACTCTGGTGGCGGCCGCCATCGCCGTGGCCAACCTCATGTCGGCGGCCTTGGGGCAGAGGACTTCGGAATTCGCCCTCCTGAAGGCCTTGGGGGCCAAGAACTCCGAGGTGGCCCGCCTGATCCTGGCGGAGACCGGCCAGCTGGCCTTCCTCGGGGCCCTCGTCGGCTCGATGGTCGGCTTGGGCCTGTCCCAGCTGGTGGAAAGACTGGTCTTCCACGCCAACGTGGCCGTGCGTCCCATGGTCTTCGCCCTCGTGGCCGCCTTGCTGGCCCTGACCATCCTTCTGGCATCAGTCTCCGCCTTGCGGCAGACCTTGCGTCTTCAGCCGGCCCAAGTCCTCCATGACAGGTAGATCGACCATGACGAACAGACGCAGGATGAATACGAATCGACACCAAAGAGGGGCCTTCATGTTTTTCTGGACCATGCTTTTCAGCTCCGTTTTCCGCCGGCGCTCGCGGGCGATCATGGTGGTCGTCTCCTGCCTGGTCGGAGCGGCCACCTTCTTCACCCTCCTGTCGGTCTGCCTCCTGGTTCCTCGTCAGATGACCCAGGAATTGCAGTCCTACGGGGCCAATCTGATCGTCAAATCCAACGGGACCGGACGGACAGCCAAGGGGATAGCCCCGGACCTGGTCGAACACACCACCTCCATGATCACCGGCCACGGGGAAAGCGCCACCTGGGCCGGCTACCGCTATGAGACCGTCCGCATCCATTCGGCCTCCTACCAAGTTGCCGGGATGGACGTGACCCGCACCCGTCAGCTCAACAAATACTGGAGCCTGCAGGGATCCTGGCCCCGGGGCAAGGACCAGATCCTGGTGGGGACGGACGTGGCCAAGACCCTATCCGTGACCGTCGGGAACACGCTCAAAATTAGCTACCGGGCCCCGTCCGGCAAAGACCAAGGCGACAAAAATCAGGCCAGCTCCTCCTTGGACGCCCCAGAGGTCTCGAACTCTTCGAACGCCAACGAGGGGAAGGCCTTTTCCATAGCCGGCATCGTCGATACCGGCGGAGCCGAAGACTCCATGATCTACATGACCCTCCCCGCTCTGACTTTCCTCACCGGCAGCGAGCGCGGCCTCGACCTGCTGGAATACTCCACCTCCGCCCAGGGGGACTCCCTGGACCGAGTGACGGCCAGTATCAATGAGATGACCTCCATGAACGTCACCGCCCAGAAGGTGGCGAAGATCTCCACGGCCAACAGTTCCATCATCGCCATGCTGACCACCCTTTTCTGGATCATCTCCCTGGTCGTCCTCATCCTGACCATCGTGGGCGTCTCCACCACCATGACCTCCCTGGTCTCCCAAAGACGCAGCGAAATCGGCCTGCGGAAGGCCTTGGGGGCGGACAGCAAAAGCATAGCCCGGGAGTTCTTCTCCGAATCCGCCTTGTACGGATTGATCGGAGGGGTCCTAGGAATCGGCGTCGGCTATGCCGTCTCGCTGAGCCTGACCCGGGCGGTCTTCCAAAGGACCATAGGCTTCGACCTACCCCTGGCCTTGGTCTGCCTGCTGGCCAGTCTGCTCGTGGCCATAGTCGCTTCGGCCCTGCCGGTGAAACGGGCCACGCAGATAGACCCTGCCGTCGTCCTCAGGGATGAGTGAGGCCCTATGAATGAGAATGGATTTTCAGACGACCAAAAGACCAAGCCGGCGGTCCAAAGGCCAGGCTCGCAATCCAATCCCTGGCAGCCCGCTCACCCATCGACATCCAACATCCACCAAGAAAGGCCCATCATGGCTGATAAGAAGAACCCCCAGCAAAACCTGGTCCTGCAGCTCAAACATGTGTCCAAGATCTACGGGGACCTCAAGGCCCTGGATGACCTGAGTCTGGACGTCCCTACAGGCCAATGGCTCTCCATCGTCGGGTCTTCGGGCTCCGGCAAGACCACCCTCATGAACATCATCGGTTGCCTGGACCAGCCCAGCAAGGGGGAGGTCCTTCTGGAAGGGCATGATGTGGCTGACCTGGACCAATCCCAGCTGGCCGACGTCCGTAAGAACGTCATCGGCCTGGTTTTCCAGAAGTTCTACCTGGTCCCGCATCTGACGGCGGTGGAAAACGTCATGGTGGCCCAGTACTACCATTCGGTCGTGGACGAAAAGGAGGCCCTGGCCGCCTTGGATCGGGTGGGCCTGACCGACCGGTCCCACCACCTGCCCAAGGAGCTTTCCGGAGGCGAACAGCAACGGGTCTGCATCGCCCGGGCCCTCATCAATCAGCCTCGACTGGTCTTGGCGGATGAGCCGACCGGAAACCTGGATGAGGCCAATGAGGAAATCGTCCTGGATATTTTCCGCCAGCTCCACCAGCAGGGGACCAGCCTGATCGTGGTCACCCATGACCCCTACGTGGCCTCCTGCGGGCAGAGGGAGATCCGTCTCAACCATGGGGAATTGGTCGGAGAGAAGTGGAACGACTAGGATGAACCCTATGAACCATTCGAAGAACCAAGACGCCCGGAAGGCGACAGCCCTGGCCGCCGTCGGAATCCTGATGGCCGCCCCCCTCCTCACGGCCTGCGGGGAAAGCCGGGCCGTCCCCGCCCAGGACGACTTCGCCGGGGTCAGCGAGGAATCCTCCTCCCCCGCGTCAGGCTCAGGCCAGTCGACCGCCTCAGCCGCCCCCCGGTCAGACCCGAACCGGTCCCTGCCGACCGACAGCGGCAAGTACAAAGACGGACGGTTCGCCTCCAAAGCCATCTACGGGCCGGCCAGCGAAGACTCCATCGACGTGTCCGTCACCGTTTCCGGGCAAAAGGTGGCCGATGTAACGGTCACCCCTCATCCGGCGACCCCGGTATCGAAAAAATACCAAACGGGTTTCATCAAGGAAATCAAAGGTACCATAGTGGGTAAGCCTCTGAAGGATCTGAAGGTGACCAAGGTGGCCGGAGCCAGCTGGACGTCGGACGCCTTCAACAAGGCTTTGGATGTGGTCCGTCAGGAGGCCTCGGTCACGGGGCAAACCGGCGACTGAGCGTTAACGGAATCGATTTCACTTCAGGCAAGGATACGAAGAGGATGCAAGGACAGTATCAGAATCAAAGCCAGAACCCGACAGGGCCGCAGCAACAGCAGCCCGGCTCACAGCTGCCCGCCGCTCAAGGGGTCTATCAGCCCATGGGCCAACCTTACCCTCCCTTGGCTTTCCCTCATCCATATCTGCCCATCCCCCGGCCCCGCAAGCGCCGGGACCCCAATCGTCTCCCCGGCGACCGGGCCTTCTTCCATGTCACCGACGCCGCCTCTTACCTGCGCAGCGTGGCCGGCTACCAATGGTGGCGGCCGCTCCTGACCCTTTTCGTGGCCTTGGGCTGGATCGCGGTATGCGAAGGCCTTTCCGTCTGCCTGCTGGGAGTGGTCTCCTTCGCTTACCTCTTCCCCTTCCTCATCCAAGGCGGAAACTCCTACCACACCTTTGTCAGCAGCATTCCCGCCGACCCAACCAACTGGATATCCATCCTCATCAATTTCGGCTTCACCGCCCTCACCTTCCTCCCCCCGGTCATCATCACCTGCCTCCTGGTCGACGGACGCCCCATCAGCACAGTCACCAATCGATACGGGGGCATGCGATGGAAGCTGCTGGCCAAATCCATGCTGCTGGCCTCCGCCTTCCTGGCTGTGGAGACGATTTCCCTGCCTCTTCTGACGTCCAAACCGTACCCGGTCCATCGCTCCGGTCAGGCCGTCGTCCTGTCCTTGGTCATCATCCTGACCGTCATCCCCCTGCAGTGCGCGGCCGAGGAATACGTCTTCCGCGGCCTTCTCCTGCAAGCTTTCGGCCGTTGGATCCAACCCCGCTTCGCCTGGCTGATCCCTATCATCCCCGCTTTCATGTTCGGCATGGGGCATAGCCAGTACGACCTCCTAGGCCGCTTGGACGTGACCTGCATGGGACTTATCGCCGGCTACCTGGTCCTTTTCACGGGAGGATTGGAGACGGGCATCGCCTTGCATACGGCCAATAACGCTTTCATCTTCATCGCCTACCTCTGCGGCCTGTCAGATCCGACCTCAGGCTCCAAAGGCTCATCCTTCAGCCAAGAGGCCAGCAGCGTCGCCATCACGGTCACCGTAGAGATCCTTTACGCCTTGACCGTTCTGGCCGTCGGCCAATGGCGCCATTGGTTCGACTACAAACCCGTCGTCCCTCCCTACCGGTTGGATTCTTATCGGATTCCGGCCGGGCCTGCGGTGGCCGTCCTGCCGGATCAGAGGAGCTAAAGGGCGAGGCGGGTCCAGCCTTCCCGCGCCTGAAATCTGAAATAGCGTCTTGCCCGTATGATGAAGACTATGGTTAAAAAAGGTCCCACTAAAGGTTCAGGCGGCAAGCACCGCAACAAACTTCGCGGCCACGGCCCCACTCCCAAGGCCGAAGACCGCGTCTATCACAAGGCTTTCCGCGAGCGCCGGGCGGCGGATAAACGGCGGGCGGCGGACCCGCGTCTGGCAGCCCGTCGCCGGGTGGACCGTTTCACTTCCGACAGCGACGAGTTTGTGATTGGCCGCAATTCCGTTTTGGAGGCCTTGCGCGCCCATGTCCCGGCCAGCGTCCTTTATGTTCTGAACCGCATCGAACATGACGACCGGACCAGGGAGATCATCCGTCTAGCCGGCTTGGAAGGGTTGAAAATCCTGGAAGCCGACCGCCTGGAGATGGACCGGATCGCCCGCACCGACCACCATCAAGGGGTGATCATCAAGGCCGCCCCTTACCAGTACCATACCTTGCAGGAGCTGACCGATAAGGCCGAGGCCAAAGCTTCCGCCATGAAGGCCGCCTCCCCCGCCGCCCGAGCCTTGGCCCAGCCCCTTTTCATCGCCTTGGATGGGGTCACCGACCCGCAGAATCTGGGCGCCGTCATCCGCTCAGCCGCCGCTTTCGGAGCTAACGGGGTCATCATCCCTGAACGTCGGTCCGCTTCCGTGACCGCCTCCGCCTGGAAGGTGTCCGCCGGAGCCGCCGCCCATCTGCCTGTGGCCCGGGTGGTCAACCTGACCAAAGCCATCGAAAGCCTGAAAGAACGCGGCTACTACTCGATCGGTCTTGACGGAGGCGGCACCGCCACCGTGGGCGAAAGCGGCTTCGAGTCCGATCCGCTGATCGTCGTTTTGGGCTCCGAAGGCAAAGGAATCAGCCGCCTGGTCCGGGAGCAATGCGACTCCATCGTCTCCATCCCCATGACTTCCTTGGTGGAATCGCTCAACGCCTCCGTGGCCGCCGGCATCGCCCTCTTCAGCGTGCATCAGGCCCGGGCCCGGAAGGAGTAAACGCCGCCAGGCAGAGTGCTCCGTGAAGCCTTGATGAACTTCACTTGATTTCACTGATGCTGAGAAAAATCACGCAGCGCCTTCCCAATCTCCTGAGAAAATTGAGGTAAGGCGCTTCTTCTTAGGATTCCTAAGTACTCATTAATATCCACAGGAGGCTTTTTGTAAGAGTTCATCAAATCCCATGCGATAGTCGCGACTTCGCTATGATGCAAATCAAGTAAATCACACAAAAGCAATCCGGATCTTTGATCTCAATTTGGTAGGGACGATACGAGGACTCGGGGAAATCCTTGAGATTAAAGGTTACGAGTGTATACGCTGGCGAAGCCACAGCGGCAGCCAAGATATGCCTGTCATTAGGGTCGCAAGTCATCATTGAGGTCAAACTTTCATAGTTCGTTACGCAGGCGTCAGGAAAACAGCCTTCCATGGTCGCGATGCGCTTTGAAACCTGCTTTTCTCCAATCCTTGGCTCAAGTACCCTTTCCAATTCTTCCAATACCCCGCGGAACCAATACGGTTGGAACATCCCCGCTTCGGCCAAGCGAAGGGTTAAATCGCAAACCGTCTCGCCATACAAAGCGCATGTATCAAAGAAAACTGGAAAGGGCACGGCTAACTCCGATGAATAAGAGGATTGTCTTCCGTCTTATGAGGGTCTTCCTCACCGGATAAATCGCGAAAAGCACGCATGGCTTGTTCATGGCGCTTCTTTTTATAACTTAAAAGATCGGAAAGCATGACCCGCCGATGCCGTCCTACCGTGCTAAAGGGAATTCCGCCGGATTCGAGGATTTTAACAAAAGTAGGGCGGGATATCCCGAGAAGATCCGCAGACTCTTGAGTCGTAAGCTGACGGTCAGCGGGAATCAAGATGACAGGCATATTCTTCGCCATCTTCCCTGTGACATCAAGAAGGATCTTCGCGAGATTTTTAGTGAGAGGATAGGATTCCGTGTCGGAAATTTGGAGGCGAGGCATATCCTCTTCACGGACGATTTGATCAAACCGTTCGTGTTCTTCGATTTCCTGATTCTCAATTTGCAGGGCGCGCTTTATCTCCGCGTACCGCTCCCGATCTTTCGGATCCGGGATATAGGTTGTTTCTTGGGAAATTCCACTCTCAGACATATCCCACCACGCTCCACTCATAAATGACCATTAAATGAATCCATCGGAAATTCGAGATTACCTAGGGTAATCAGTATACCACTTATTCGAAATATTCGAAAGAGCGTGCTCTGAATTCCTGCTCAGCTGGCCCAGACGGCGGCGTCGGGATCGTCCTCCGGATTGTAGCCTGATTCGCCGAACCCCCCGTCTCCGTACGTGTCAGCGTCATCGAAGACGCCGGAGTCCTGGTCTTCGGTGATGGCTTTCATCACCTGGGTGTCGATCTTGTAATCCGACAGGTGTTCGTCGATGTAGCTTTGCACGGCCACACCCATGGGCACGTCATGTCCGGCCTGCTCGGCCAGATACCAGCGGTGGGTCAGGACTTCATGGAAGAACTGGGCCGGCTCGATCTCGTTGCGGTATTCAGGCGGTATCATACGGACGGTCGGCTCGAAGACCTCGCGCATCCAATCCGTGGCCACGATTTCGATGGGCTCATCCTGCCGCCAGGTGGAGGCCCGGTAAGCATCCAGATCGTTCAAAAGCCGGGAAGCCTGGTTCTCCTGCACATCCAGGCCCGTCAACCGCAGGAGCTTGCGGGAGGCGTAACCGGCGTCCACCACGCGCGGCCGCACATGCACATAGGCCCCGTCCGCGTCGGCGTTGACTTCCAGCTCATCCACGTAGAAGCCCAGTTCATTGAGCTTGTTGACCCGTTTTTCGATCTTCCACATTTCGTCCGGGGTGAAGGTATCGGTCCCGGTCAGGGCCTCCCATAGGGAATGGTAGCGTTCGACCAGGCGGTTGCCCGTTTCCACTTCGTCCACTTCGTTGGGCAGGAGGGCTCCGGCCTGGAGGTCCATCAGTTCCCCGATGATGTTGGTCCGGGCCAGGTCGATGTCGTACTCACGCTGCCCATCGGTCAATTTGGCGTAAAGCGCGCCGGTCTCCGCGTCCACCAGGACGGCGGTGAAGGAGTCGGCGTCCCGCATGAAGAGCACGTTGGAAAGGGAGACGTCACCCCAGTAGAAACCTTGCAGATGCAGGCGGACCATGAGGACGGCCAAGGCGTCGATCAGCCGGGCGGCCGTGTCCACCCGGATGTTCCGGGCGAAGAGGGCCCGGTAAGGCAGGGAGAATTTCTGCTGTTTGGTCACCAGGATGGCTTCCAAAGGCTGCCCTTCGGAATCATGACGACCGGCCACCACCGCCACCGGCTTGACGGCGGGCAGGTCCAGCTTTTCCAAGCTGCGCAGAAGTTCGTATTCGCGCTGGGCCACCTGCCAGTTGATTTCCTTCATGGCCATAATGTCGTCGCCCACGCGGACGAAGCGGACCACGTGGCGGGAGATTCCTCGGGGCAGGTTCACCAGCAGGTCTTCCGGCCATTGGGCCAGGGGAAGGTACCAAGGCATGGTGAACATGCGGGGGTTGGCGGTGGCCGCGGTGATCGTCAGCGCTTGGGGCTCGGTGGCGGCCCGGCTTTTGTCGTCGTCCACATCAGCCGCCTCGCCGGAGGCATCGACGATGGCGCCGCCGGTCTTCACCGAGGTGGCATTACGCAAACGGGGGTCCAAAGAACTAGTCATGCTTTCATTCTAACTTCGCGAGGGGAAAGAAAGGCCCCGGCTGGCAATCCAGTCGAGGCCTTTCTTGATATTTATCTGTTCTTCATCACCATGCGAAAGGAGACGAGGAAAAAATCGATGTCTTCCTAGTCAAGATCCTAGTTCAGGCGCAGCTCGGTGGCCGGGGAGAACAGGTGCATCTTGGTGGGATCGATGTGGATGCGGACAGTGTCGCCGACCTTGGGGAGCTGACGGGGGTTCACGCGAACGGTGGTCATCTTGTTCTGGTCGGACATCATGGTCTCGGAGGCGGAAGCCTCGTCACCGGTCACGATGTTGCCATAGATGTAGCCGTCGGAACCGAGGTCTTCCACGTTCAGGACCTTGAGCTTGAAGGCGTCGGGATCCGCATCGGCAGCCAGAGTGGCGTCTTCAGGACGGAAGCCGAGGACGATCTTGCCGCCGTCCTCAGGGGTGAGCTTGGAGACGACTTCGGTCGGCAGAGTGATGGTGTCATCGCCGATCTTGGCCTTGCCATCCACCACGGGGTGGGTGTTGATGTTCATGGAAGGAGATCCGATGAAACCTGCCACGAAGACGTTGGCGGGGCGATCATAGAGCTCGGTGGGGGCGCCGACTTGCTGGAGGACGCCCAGCTTGATGACGGCGATGCGGTCGCCCATGGTCAGGGCTTCGGTTTGATCGTGGGTCACGTAGAGGGTGGTGACGCCCAGCTGACGCTGCAAAGCGGCGATCTGGGTACGGGTCTGCACGCGGAGCTTGGCGTCCAAGTTGGACAAGGGCTCATCCATGAGGAAGACCTTCGGCTTGCGGACGATTGCGCGACCCATGGCCACGCGCTGACGCTGACCACCGGATAGGGCCTTCGGCTTACGGTCCAGATACTCGGTCAGGTCGAGGATCTTGGCCGCTTCCTCGACGCGCTGACGGATTTCAGCCTTGGGGGTACCGGCGATCTTCAAAGCGAAGCCCATGTTGTCAGCCACGGTCATATGAGGATACAGGGCATAGTTTTGGAAAACCATGGCGATGTCGCGATCCTTCGGCTGCATGTTGGTGACGTCGGTATCACCGATCAGGATACGGCCCTTATTGACTTCCTCCAGGCCGGCCAGCATACGAAGAGTCGTAGACTTACCGCAACCAGAGGGACCAACCAGGACGAGGAACTCGCCATCCTTGATTTCAAGGTTCAAATCATCGACAGATGGCTCGGTGTTACCCGGATAAATTCGGGTCACATGTTCAAATTTTACTTCTGCCATAACTATCCTTTCATGGGCGGTACGTGCCCAACGATCCGTTGTGAGAGGTTTATTTTTCTTGTTATGACCATAGACATACTCGTCAACCTTGTCGGAGCACGCCGCTGGTCCGTGGTTCGGGAAACTCTTCCTTGAGCCATGTAACTTAACTATACACATCCCATAGGATAAAGACAGGCATTTCGCCGTCGGACTTATTCCTCACCTATCCCTCCCCCACCGCCCTTTCCTTCCTTCTCTTTAGAATGGAATCATTATGACTGACCTCAATGCATTCAATCTGGAACCCGGAGCCAGGGTGGGTGGCTATAACCTCTTGTCCCGCTTAGGGGGAGGGGCCATGGGGACCGTGTGGCGCGTCAAGGACGACGGCGGTCAGATCTATGCCATGAAGATCCTGCGCGACTCTTTCGCGGAGGCCGATAACGCCCAGCCCGATTCGCAGGAGGCCAGGGAAAGGGCGACGGCACGGGAACGCTTTCGTCGGGAAGGCTTGGCCCTGCAGAAGATCCGTCATACCGGGGTCTGCCAGATCGTGGACATGGAGCTGGACGACTCTTTGGCTTTCCTGGTCACCGAGTTGGTCGATGGCCTCAACCTGCGCGACGATGTCAAAGAGAACGGCCCTTATATAGGTCAGGATCTGGCCCGTCTGGCTGAAAAGCTGATCGACGCCGTGGACGCCGTCCATGCGGCTGGGATCATCCACCGGGACATCAAGCCCACCAACGTCATGATTTCCGCCCGCGGCCCTGTTTTGGTCGATTTCGGCATCGCCATGGGAGAAGGCGAATCCCATGTGACCAGGACCGGCCTGGTCATGGGGACTCCCGGCTTCATAGCCCCGGAAATCATAGAAGGGGCCGAATCCGACGAGGCGACCGACTGGTGGTCCGTCGCCAGCGTGATCGGTTTCGCCGCCATGGGGAAGCCGATATACGGGGCCAAGCCCATGATGGCCGTCTTGGAAAGGGAAGCGGCCGGAAACGCCAATCTGGCCGGCCTGCCTCCCCGCACGACTTATATGCTCCGCCAGGCTTTGGATCCCGATAGGCTGAAACGCTGTTCCGCCCAGGAGCTCCTCCATGCCATCCAGATGGATGCGGCCAGCGGGGCTTGGGATGAAGCCGAGGGCCCGGTGGTGCCCCCTTTTCACAGTGACGCCGCCAAGGCCTTAAAGACAAGCCCCCGATGGCTCTGGACCGATCCCCTTCCTTCCTTGGAAGACCTGGAAAAAGAGGAAAAGGAAGGGGACGATGAGGAAGGGGACGATACAGAAAGGAAGAATGAAGAGGACGAGCCCTCCGATGCGCAGACAGCCGTCTTGTCCTCCTCGGCCCTGCCTGGCTCCACCCGGATCATGCCCGCCCAAGCCTGGCCAAGGATGACGATGCACGGCGATGATGAGGACACCGGTGACGAGGATTCCACGGCCGACTGTGATGACGCAGGCAGTGAGACCAGTGATACCAGTGAGACTGGCGAAACCGAGCCGCTCCTGACCGCGACCCGGATCATGCCCGCGGCCGCCCCCCTCGGCCGGACGACGCCGACTACGCAAGTGATGCCTGTAAACCAAGCGATGCCAGCAATGTCCCAGACGCAGGTGATGCCCCCCATCCCAGGGCAGCCTCTGCCCTTCATCCCGGCGGCTGCCGCCAACCAAACGCAGGCCCCTGACCAGCCTCCGGTCGTTCCCGCCGATTCCGTCCTCTACTGGTATCGCCGGCATAGCCTGCTCCCCCTTATCCTTACGACCATCCCCCTGACCTTCTTCGCCATGGCCGCCCCCCTGGTGACCTTCTTCCTGGCCATCCTCCTTTTCTGGGTCTTCGCCGCCATCGGCTACAACGCCCAGGCCCGGGAGAGAAGGCGGGAGAAGAAGGGCAACGTCTTCACGAAATCAGACTCCGCCATCACCGGCCTGGCCTTTCCCCTGCGCCTGCTGAAAGCGATCCCCGCCGCCTTGGGGGCCGGGGTCATCATGGGGATCATCTGGAGCGCCTTCCTCCTGCTGATAGTCCTCCTCATCGGATCGGCGGGCGGCGGCAGTCACGTCCACGCGACCATCAGCCTCTTCTCCACCACCTTCTCCGTCCCCCTGCCCAGCGGGGACCTGACTTCCCCCGAAACCATCGCCCTCGGTCTGTCTTTCGCCTTCTCCTGGATGTGCGGGCTGCTCAGTCATACGGCGACCATGGTCCGGGTGGGGTTCGGATCCACCCGGACGGCCAAGATTCCGGGGTATCCCCGCGGCGAAGGCCTGGCTCCCAAAACGGTCGCGGCCTTGTTCTGCCTGGTCGCTTTGATTTTCCTCACCGTCAGCCATTGCGCATCCGGCTTCCTCAACTGGACTCTCCTCCCTGTCAGCTATTAGGCTATGAGGTTATTGAGGGGGAAAGCCGATGAAAAGCGGCAAGGTTAGGAAAAGCTAGTATAATCGGGCGCAGTCAATGGTCTTATGGCGATTTCGCGCCGAAACGAAGGAAAACATATGGCACAAGGTACACAGCCCAATCGCAGGAACTCCCGCCGTAAACGGATGGAAGAGGAAGCCTTGCAGGACCGCCTCCAGCAGGAAAAGGAGGAGCGGGAACGCAGGCAGCAGACCATCATCGGCTCCGTGGCCGTCGCCATCGTCGTCGTGATCGCCTTAGTCATCGGGGGACTGTGGCTCCATAGTCACCTGCAGAAGCGGGCGGACAGCCTGGAGTCCCAAAAGGCGGCCGCCTACCAGGCTGTCCAGGCGGTAAAAGAGAAGCCTTCCTCGGCCACCGCGGAAGGAGGGTTCGTCTTCTCCAAGGATGGAGTGGGTGATTCCCTTTCCTCAGTGCCGACCGTGGAAGACTACATGGACTTCATCTGCCCCGCCTGCGGGACCGTCAACCGCGGACTGGATGCCACCCTGATCAGCTTGGTCAACTCAGGACAGATCAATCTGGAGGTCCACCCCGAGGGCTTCCTGGACGCGTCCTCCACCGATGAGTACTCCACCCGGGCCGCGGCTGCCGTCGTCTACGTGATCGAGAACGACCCCAACCATGCCTTGCAATTCATCGCCGCCCTTTTCTCTCAGAAGAATCAGCCGGCTGAGGCCAGCGGTTACAAACCGGTTTCCAACGAACAGATCCGGAAGATCGCCCTTTCCGCCGGGGTCGATTCCACCGTCGCCGCTGCCTGCACCAAAGGCACCTACATCCCCTGGGTCAAGGCCATGGCCAAGTACACCCCCCTGCGTAAAGAGCTGTGGAACCACACTCTCACCAGCGGGGAAGGCATGACTACCCCCACCTTCCGTATCAATAAGAATTACTGGCGTTTCAACGACTACGAGCATGGATCGGACTGGAAGGGGAACTTCCTGACCGCCATCGGTCTCACGGCCCAGCAGGTGGGGACCTCGGCCAAGCCGACCATCGGCGAAAAAGGAGCCCCGATCTACCCCGCTTCGCGACCCGCCGGCACCGGCTCAGGCTCAACCGGCTCAGGCTCAACCGGCTCCAAGTAAAGAAAGGTTCTCCGATTCTCCGAGGTTGATTAGCTTCTCCAGATCCCCTCGGCTTCTCTCGATCGCCAACAGCCACCAACAGTCGCCGATTCAAGGGAAAACCGACCCTGGGTCCTTGTGGTTATCCATAAGTTCAGCTAATCTTTACTGTGTCAATCTTCCGGGGAAATCCCACGGATTCCCGAAAGATTCCGCCTCCTTAGCTCAGCTGGTAGAGCAGCTGATTTGTAATCAGCAGGTCGTCGGTCCGAAGCCGGCAGGAGGCTCCACAAAGAATCCCACTTCTTCAGGGCTCCCCCAACGCCGCCGACGACCACCGGACATGCCCGGGTATGACACACGTGGTACACAAGTCGACGACCCTCATTCCGTCAACGACGATGACCTAATCCACAAGCTGCATGATGCCGGAATCCACGCGGTGCGATACGTAGACGAAACCGTCAAGTTCATCCGCCATCCTTATCTCGACTTGGGCCACTGTCTTCATATCCAACCCGGCGGTGATTTCATCAAGAACCCCGAAACGCGCCCGATGGGCGAAGAACCGGGCCAGGAGAATGCGCTGCTTCTCCCCGCCCGATAAGGAGGAAAGAGCGTTGTCGATCTCATAGTCGAGTCCGCGTTCCTTGACCCAGTCCCCGATCTGCGCCTTGTCACAAGCCTCAAGAACTACGCTGTCAGGAAGGGAGCTATCAAACAAGGTCACATTATCGCGGATGAAAATATGGAAAATATGCCCAGGCTGAGAAATATATGAGAAATATAGCCAAGGCGCAAGTCATCCACGGGCCCTTCGAAGACCAGTTCATCGCCCTGTCTGCCCGAATCGATGCCTACCGGCCGCTTGACGAGGATGGACTTTCCGGCCCCCGCTCTTGCCAATGATTAGCTATTTCCTGTGCGGATCAAGCACCACGCCACGGTCTTTACGGGAGCATCGCCGTCATCCTGCTGAGCCCGTTCGACCGCGAAAGTCGATTCCACTTCCTTCATGGTCTCACGCCCCGCATTGAATTGGGAGTACAGGCCTGAGGCGTAGAAGAGGGGAACCGAGATGTTGCCCGTCAGCGAAGCGAAGGCGACGATTTGAGGAATCGACATCTGCGACTTCAGTATGAGGATTCCGCCAACGATCCAGACCCCAAAAATTGAGGATATGGCTCAGCAAATCATTGATGGCATCCACCCGTTTTCGCACGCGCGCGTCATGATCGGCGGCATGAATCCACTTTTCATTAGCCTGGGAATACCGCTGATCGACGGACCGCTCTGCGCCTTGTGTCGTCCGGTCCACCAAGCCATGGAGTAAATCAGAAGAGGATTCGTTCAAATCGTTGGTGCTATGCACGAGGAGATTCCGCGCCCGTTCGACCGCCTTCTTCGACAGGATAGGAGAGATGGAAAGCGGAAGGCAGAGGATGATCGCAATCAGACCCAGCACCGGGTTGATGAAAAGGATAGTGACTGTAGCGCAGACCAACTGACACAACAGATACGAGCCCCAAAGCGCCACGTCAATGACATTGAGCTTGATCAAGTCCACCTGGACGGTCAGATCGGACAACTACTTATCGGCCCCTTCTCGAGTGAAATGCGTCAGCCGGATCGTTCCAAGCCTGTCGAAAAGATCCTCCCGCACCTGCCGAGTCAGCAGATTCGCATACTCCTCGGCCCGGGCCTGATAGACGAAGTAAACAATCGCTTGCACCGGCAGATACAGCGCGATGACGCCTACCAATACCCAAAACCTGCTCCACTGCGACGTCTGCACCGCTTCAATCAGAGTCTGCAGAAGAATGGCGTCTCCCGTCATGAAGAGCGCCAGTACGACTGTCAAGGCCGCCAGAAAGCCAAACTTCCTTTTATCTTCTATCGGCTGTCCACTTAACCAAACCATTCTCCTGCTCCCGAAATACATGTCTCGCAGGCTCTATGAAATTTCGTTGTCTAACTTTATATCGTATGATGTAACTATTTCATCGTACTTATACCATACAACCCCTCAATCCACCTAGGTAGCTATCTCAAGCTTTTATAGGCTAAAGCTTTGCGGCGAAGTCATGCACCTCATGGAGGAAACGTTTCCGCCGCTCGAAGCTGCTGCCGCGCAGGTAGTTCATCTGGTGATGCTTGATGGTCTTGACCCCGCACATCCTGCCCAGGATCTGGTGTTGGAGCACCTTGCCGTAATCCGGCTCGAACAGGCGCGCGTAGAAGTCCGGGGTGTCACTGGTCGTGATGATCCACGCCTTCTTCCCCTTCAGCAGGCCTTGCGGCAGCAGCCCTCGGTATTGATAAGCGAATCCCTTGGCGAAGACCCTGTCAATAAAGCCTTTGAGAATCGCCGGCATGCTGGACCACCAGATCGGATAGATGAAGACCAGCAAGTCGGCTTGGGTGATGATCGTCCGGTATTTCGCCGTTTCAGGGTCGTCCTTCAGATCCCGGCGGCGATGTTCTTGGTCGAAATACAGGACCGGATTGAACCCTTCCTGATAGAGGTCGAGGAGGGTGACGGCGTGTTTGGGCTCTTCTGTTTCTTTTTTCCCGCAGGATTGAGCGAAGCCGCTGAGCACGGACCTCAGGATTGCTTGATTGTAACCACGGTCATTCGGATAAGCATAGAAAATTGCGATATTCATAATATTATTTATCACCTTGATTAAAGTGGTTATGGTTATTATTCGATGTTTATTCTCTGATTTTCTTCATCCCCATCGTCAGGTTTCGTCATATACTCTTCCTGAAGCCGGGTGAGCTGACGCCTGTATTCAGCATACGCTTCTTCTCCTTGCCGGTCGAGATCGCGGGATTGGCGCCGCAGATCGTTCAATTCATCCTCATAAGCGATTTGGAAACGTTTGAAGGCATGGTCTATTTCCACGCATTCACCCTCAAATCGTGCAGGGAGGAGCCCGTCGTAAATCCTTTGCCGAATCCGTTCGATTTCCTGCCGGCTCTGGTCGAAAGCCAGGTCAGCCGCCTGCTCAAGCTTCTCCTGGGTCTTTCGGTTCTCCTCCTGTTTCCTTTCCAGCATCTCGATCCGTTTATTTTTGCGCAGGATGATCTCGTCCTGTCGGCGCTCATACGATGCCTTATCCATGCTTCCCTCTTTCATTGGAAAACGCGTTGGGAGACGTATCGATCCGTATCTTGCAGGGATTCATCCACGCTCAGAATCGCTTTGCCATCGGAATCCATGACTTGGACCATCGTAGACATCATCTTCTTCAGATCGTCGGCGAGTCCATCATAGACGGTGCTTCCTGGAACCGGGGCGAGTTCATGGAGTTTGTCCAGCTTGATTTCGTCATAACCGGATGATTCCCTCTTCAAATCCCCTTCAGCCTCCTGAGCGAGAACGCTGCTGGTGCTTTTCGTTCCTCTATGTCTACTGCTGCTCGCTGGCATCACTACCTCCTTACCAACTGGCATTCTACCCGTAACGTCATCACTTCACCAACTCCCAACCAAAATACGGAGAAGCCGGATTCCCCTGCTCCCCCTTCGCAAAATCCCAACGAGACTCACCAAACAACGACGCCCTCTCACCCGTCCGAGGATCCCGAATCACAACACCCTTCGCCTGCCCCCAATCAAGGAAGTCGACCAGCCAGCCGGGAACCACCATCCCCCCCGGACGCGCCGAACCCGCATCCAGATCATACGACGGACGGGCCAACCACCCCTCCACCCGAGACACACTCACCTCACGCGACCCATACGCGGCCACCAAGGAAGCCACCACCCGACGACCCCCAGCCGACAAGACAAACCCCGGACAACGAAACCCATCCCCACACGCGAAACGCCGCACCGACACCACATCAGCCACACCCGACGACCCCCTCCGATTCAACTGCCACCGATACCCACCCCGATACACGAAATCAAAACGACGACCCCCATCAGCCACCACCAAATCCAACCCCCTCTGCACAGCCGCACGCCCCGCCGCACGCCGACGCGACGCCACACCGCACCACACCCCAGCACACACCACGGCCACCACGACCACAGCCACACACCACCGCGCCACACGAGACACACGACCACACACCATCACAACCCCCCCTAACCAACAAACTCTCTATCATCGACTCCGGCCTGCTTGTCCCTCAGGAACTCCCACCGGGAAATACCCAGCGTATGCACCTCGCCGGTGTGCGCGTCGCGCACCGTCGCCGGCGCCTGCCCCCAATCAAGGAAGTCGACCAGCCAGCCGGGAACCACCATCCCCCCCGGACGCGCCGAACCCGCATCCAGATCATACGACGGACGGGCCAACCACCCCTCCACCCGAGACACACTCACCTCACGCGACCCATACGCGGCCACCAAGGAAGCCACCACCCGACGACCCCCAGCCGACAAGACAAACCCCGGACAACGAAACCCATCCCCACACGCGAAACGCCGCACCGACACCACATCAGCCACACCCGACGACCCCCTCCGATTCAACTGCCACCGATACCCACCCCGATACACGAAATCAAAACGACGACCCCCATCAGCCACCACCAAATCCAACCCCCTCTGCACAGCCGCACGCCCCGCCGCACGCCGACGCGACGCCACACCGCACCACACCCCAGCACACACCACGGCCACCACGACCACAGCCACACACCACCGCGCCACACGAGACACACGACCACACACCATCACAACCCCCCCTAACCAACAAACTCTCTATCATCGACTCCGGCCTGCTTGTCCCTCAGGAACTCCCACCGGGAAATACCCAGCGTATGCACCTCGCCGGTGTGCGCGTCGCGCACCGTCGCCGGCGCCTGCCCCCAATCAAGGATGCCTTTGATCTGCGGATTGATCTTTCCGTGCACAATCAGCCCTTTACTGTTGAGCTGCCCCAGAAACCAGCGGGCAGTATAAGTGGTCTTATGGAATTTATTATACTCGTTCAGGTAATGGGACAGCATGGAGGAATCCATGCTCCATTTCATGCGTGCGGGCTGCCCCATGTCCTCTTTGCTTTCGGCTTCAACATTCAGATGGGCGTCATTCAGCATGGAATAATCAGAGACCACACCCGCCATGCTCGACAAATCGTTGGCCTCCACCTGCTCTGTATATTCCTGCAACGATTTATCGTATTCTTCGAGCGTTTCCGTCAAAGTGTCCACTCCATCCAGAACGATTCCCACGACGCCGGGCGCCTTGGCCAGCTCCAAGGCCTTATCGCGAAAGTCGCCTAAAACCTCCTCTGTCACCTCACCGGCCAGCACTTTGCCGAAGGTGGGCTTGGCCGGCAATGGATTCGCCAGGTCGGCGGCCATCATATAACAGTCGTAAGGATTGCCGACCAGTCTCATGCTCGAGCTTCGTATGACAGGCGGATCATAAGACACTTCATTCAGGGCGTTCTGCTCGCTCTCCCCTTTCACTCCATTGATTCCGACGATGACGCCCCGGGCGTCGTTCTTCCCGTACTTGTTGTTATTCGGATTGTTGGAGATGATTTCGACGCCAAAGCTCGGCTTGTCGCCCTGGTCCACCCTTATCCCTTTTTGGACCAGCCGGTAGCCCTGCGTCCATACGCTGTCCATGGCAAGCTCGTCCAACCGCAGCTTCCTTCCATCGACCGTCTTCCCCGACGAGTCGCGTTTGTTCATGAAATCGCTGACTCTCCCCATGAAGGCGGACGGCGTGTACTCATCCCATGGCCATTTACTAGGAAGAGGCAATAAAGGGTCCTGACCGCTACCAGGTTCAGGGAGTTGCGTTCTCACCCATTGCGTGTACTTGTCTTCCCCTGAACCGGCTTTGGTCAGTTGGGAAGCCAGGACGGCTTGGAGGTTCCTGGCTCTTTGTCTGGCGTCCAGGTCAGGGTCGGTCCCCATGACGGTGAAAGCGTCGCATGTCGCGGACAGTGTGTTCTGGCCGATCAGAGCGGACGGGAGATGGGCCAGAGCCTTCAATAAGGTCAGGTTCGGCTTATGGGAGCGCGAATCATACAATTCGTCAGCGGTTATCTTCCCGTCTTCCATGGCTTTGCGGTAAACGTCGAGTTCCTTCCCTTTGAGATAAAAGGACGTCAGCTTTTGTCGGATTTTCGCGCTGGTGTTCGCCAATTCGTTCACCCATGACATATCTTCCGCCTTACCGCGAGCGGTGGCTTCCTGCGAGCGCTCCATGAATGTCAGGGCGGCTTTCAGCGAGCTGGCTTGTGTGTAGAAGGTCGCGGATTTTCGCGCGTAGGTCTCCGCGAGGTCGATTTTGCGTTCGTATTCCCTGGCCTCGCGGCCTTTGGTACCGGCGATGGATTCACACATGTTCTTCCATGCGCGGCCGAGTATGCTGTCTCCCAGCAGGGTGGCGAAAGAATTGTCCCCACGGCCTTTCCATACGTCGCGCTCGTGCAGGGCGAGGCCTCGCGCTCCGGAAAGGCGGCCCGTGTCCACCGATCCGTCTCTTTCCGATGGTTCCAGTGCCTGCGCCGCCTTCAGATTGGTTGATGATCCGGCGGATAAGGTTTGCATGAACAAGGCTTGCGTTCTGGCGTAAAACGCATGGTTCCTGATTTTGTTGTTCACAACCATATAGGCTTCCCCCTGCAGGCCTGTCGACTCGAGGTCGAAGCCATCAAGGTGTTGCGCCAGACTCTGGGCTTCGTCCGCCTTTTTGTTCAAGTTCGACACGCTGCTTGTCAGGGATCCCTTCAAGCCTTCGATGTCGATTTTCATTGTCGCTTCTCCCTTTTCTTAATTGGTTCCGCTCGTTTCTGTTCTCGTGTCCGTTTCTTCGATTATTGTAGCCCCGTCCAGCCTCAGGTTTGGTGAAAAGCGCGGCAAAGTAAGGGAAATCACATCCTCGGGGACGGGCTTCTGTCTCTTTCCCCTGATAGTGTATAGGTATTTATTTTAAAAACAGATATTCAGTAGAAGGATTCACCTATACCTATGCACTGCCCTCAATGCGGACAAGAGGTTTCCGCCGGCATCGTCTTCTGCCCCAACTGTGGACATAAGTTCGATCAAAACAGCAACCCACAACCGTCCCACCCTGCCTACCAAGCGCAGCAGACTTTCCAACCTCAGCAGGACCAGAGCCAGCCGCTTCCCCAAGATCAGCAGCAATTTTCCGCCCCCTATCAGCAGAAGCCGAAGAAGCCGGTCAACAAGGCCAAAGTCATCACCATCAGCGTCATCGTAGCCATCGTGGTCATAGCGGCCATCGTGGGCGGAATCGTGCTCACTCGTCTGTCCGACCCTAAGGCCGTAGCCACGCAATACCTGTCCGCTTTGGAATCCGGCAATTATGACAAAGCCACTTCCTTGAGCGACCTCTCCACTCCAAACTCCAGCACCCCCTTGCTTTCCAGCAAGTTCGCCGCCCAGCAGGACAAGCGGATCTCCGGGTCCGAAATCACATCGGTCAACCATAATGGGAACGTCTATACGATCAATGTGAGCTATAACCTCAACGGATCCCGTGCCAGCAGCAGCATCGAGGAGACGGCTTCCGGCGGCCTGATCAAGAAGTTCACCGTCACCCGCGGCCTGACCAAGATCATCTCCATGGAAATCCCGGACGTCCTGGAGAACCTCCCTCTGGTCGTCAACGGGGCCAAGACCCCCGCACCGTCCTCTCCCACGAATAAACGCAGCTATCTGGTCTATCCCGGCTCCTACACCTTCGCCGTCGATTCCAAGTACGTCGAGACGAAAGAACAGACCGTGACCACCTGGGCCTTCTCCGAAACCACGACGGGCTACCTCTCCGATATGAGCGCGAAGCAGCCTTTGCAGGACGAAATCGCGCAGGAGACGCATAAGAAAGTCAGTTCCTGCGCGACGATGGGGACGAAAAACAACCCCTGCTTCGATCTCGATCAGTACAATGACGACGAGCATCGGAACGTCAAACTCACGCTGAAAAAACAGCCTACTTTGGACAAACTCGAGTCCTACGACGTGAAAGAAGGGGAATTCAAAACGAATTTCGATGGGGAGCTGACCATCGACTACGAGTTCGACTTCTCCACCGAGAAGAACCATTGGCTCTCGAACAGCAGCGATCGGGATTTCTCCATCCGCGGCAAGTTCTCCATCAGCAAAGACGATAAGCTGGCGGTCACTTTCGATAAACCCCTATAAGTTCGATAAGCCCTTATAGGACAGAAGGCCGAAAGCCGGAATCCGAAAGCCGGAGAACGGAATCAATCCGAAGGGCAAATCGGTCCGGTCGTCAAAATCTACCATAAAACAAACAAAACAAAGGAATACATATGAATTGCACCCATTGCGGTTCCCCCCTTCCCGCCGGAGTGGCCTCCTGCCCGATCTGCGGAGCCCCCATCCAGAATCAGCACCCCCAGCAGGGCCAAGCCGCGCAGGCCTCCTTCACCCAGCAGAGCTATAAACCCGGCGTTTCCGCTGGCCAGACCGCTCAGAGCCAAACGAGCTTCATCGACCAGATGGCCAAACCGGCCATATCCGCGGGCAAGACCCAGATTCGCATCTCCGACCTTCTCTTCTATATCCTGGTCGCCGTTTTCGCCCTCTGCGCCTTCATCCCCTTCTTCTCTTACGGTTCCACCACCTACACCAGCAGCTATAACTACTACAGGGCCGGCGAAGGCGAGCTGGTGGTGACCCTCCTGGTCGCCGCCTGCGCCATGATCGTTTACCGTAAGCATCGCTTGGCGGTCGTCACGGTCGCCTTGGGCCTGGTCCACGTGGTTTTCGATCTCATCTCAAATTCCTCCAACGGTGGAACGGATATCACCCGTCAATTCGCCGCGGGCCCAATCGTCCTTATCATCATTCTGATCCTGCTTCTCGCCCTGCAGGTCATCAATATTCTGGCCGAAAAGAAGGCTGAAGCCCTGCAGACGACGGTTCCCCAAGCCGCAGGATACGCCACTCCCCTCCCTGAAACACCTGCCATGAACACCCCGGTCCCCACCGAGGCGACCCCCGTTCCCGGCGAAAACCGCGCCTCCAGCCAAGATAAGGCCCGATGCGCCCAGTGCAACGCCTTGCTGGAACCCGGGGCCAAGTTCTGCACCAGCTGCGGAGCCTCCGTCAACCGACAATAAAACAATATAGCCTTTCAGAGGCGACGAATTCTTATGGCTACCTGTCAGCTTCAACCGGTAGCCATAATTTTTTGGCGTAAATGCATTTTGTGACACAAGCCGATTCATACGGCGTAAAGATGTGGCGCGAAGCCTATTTGCGGCACAAGTCCATCAGGCGTCAGTTGAAGCCGACGAAGTGGTTGCTGATCGTATAGCCCCACCGCACCAGACTCCTCCCTAAAGGCCCCGGCATGTTGATGGTCCTGGCCATGCTGGTCTTGCGCACGTCATGGCTGATCTGCGGGGAATAATTGTAGAGGTCTTCCCACATCTTGGCCTTGAGGGCGTAATTCCCTTTGCGCCGCGAAAGGATGAGGAAAAGGGAGGTGACCACGCAATTGATGGAGAGGAAGTGGATCATGTATTTGTACAGGCCTTGGGAGACCGTGGATTTATCCGGGGTCACGTGGACCATGAGCTCGTTGACCCTCAACAGCTGATCCACCCGCCGGATCATGGTCTCCTTTTCCACCGATTGCCCGCTGCGGCCGATGAAGTACCGATAGAAATCGACGTTCAGGTAGACCATGGTCTTCACGTAAGGCAAGGGCTGGTAAGCGTAGATGAAATCCACGTAAAACGTATGCTCGGGCAAGACCGTCCGGGACTCGCGGAGGATGTCCGTCCGGTAGATGATGGCATGCATGAGCAGGTACTGGTTCACGTAAAAGGTCCGCAGGTCGTCCCAAGTGAGCACGCGACCGGCCGGAATGGCGTGCTTGTAATTGATGACCGTCTGGATGTCCTCCGCCTTCTTCTCGTAGACGTAGTTGGTCAGGATCATGTCCACCGGGCTGGTCTGGACAGCCTGGGTGCGCAGTAAACTGAGGACTTTGGCGTAGGCGTCGGCGTCCAGCCAATCGTCGGCGTCCACGATCTTGATGTAAAGCCCGCGGGCGGCCGCGATCCCCGCGTTCACCGCTCCCCCGTGCCCTTTGTTCTTCTGATGGATCACCCGGATGACCCCTTCCGAGATGGCGGCTATCGAATCGGCCAAGGCAGGGGTGCCATCGGTGGACCCGTCATCGACGATGATGACTTCCAGGTCGGCCGTGCTTTCGCAGTTGAGCAGGGAATTGGTGCAGCGCCTGAGGCAGGATTCCACGTTGTATGACGGCACGACCACGGTCAAGGTCTTGCTTTTGACTACAGGGATGGGAGGATGCTGGGGCAGGGCCGTGACCTCCTGATCAAGCTCCTCCATCATATGGGTGGCGTCTGCGTCAATGTCGGTATCGTGAACGATTTTCGCTGTCATGATCGCGGTTCTCCTTGATTGGCTTCTTCCATTCTAAACCTTCGGCCTCGGGATGACGGGCCACAGTATGATTGCTCCCAAGATGATTATCCGAAGATGACCGTCCCAAAATAATCGCCCCAGGATGATCGGACGGATAAGCCCCGCGGCCCTGAGACCACGAGGCTTATCATCATGAAGGCCTGGTTTTTTCTTTCGGATTCCTTCTCGGTTTCCTTTCGGAATTCCCTTCGGCTCCTACTTGGCTTCGGCTTCGGCCTTGGCCTCTTCCTTGGCCTTCTTGATTTCGGCTTCGTGCTCCTTGCTCTTGGGCATGATCCACCACTTGAGCAGAGGATAGGAGACGATAACGGCCAGGAGGGTGTTGACCACGGAAACCATGGTGGAGGAAAGCCCGTCATTCATGCCCCAGCCGCGGAAGAGGTTGGTCAGCCAACCAGGAAGGATCAGGTTGACGACCACGATGAGGATGGCCAGAAGAGCGTACTTCCAGGCAGCCTGCTTGAAGGAGGAGTCGGACTTGAAGACCCACTTCATCTGGACGAAGAAGTTGACCACCTGGGCTGCCACTTCGGCGATCAGGAAGGTGATGAAACCGCCCAGACCGTTGGACTTGGGGGTGGAATAGTTGAAGATCAGGAAGCTGAAAGGCTGGGTCAGGTGCATGAGATGGACGAAGATCCAGGTCCCCAGCCAGACCAAAGCGAAACGGGTGATGGTGGAGATGTTGGACAGGAGGTTAAAAAGGATGAACTCCCACAGGTTAGGATAGCGGTCGGTCAGCTTCTTGAAAGGATTCCTGTTTTTCTTCTCCTGCTTGGCGGCTTCCTCAACCAAATCGGCGGGAGCTTCAGGGGCGGGATTGTTGCTTGTCTGGCTCATTGTTCAATCTCCTTCAGAGTCTTTTTGTTGTCATTTTGGTTACGGAAGTAGCCAGAAATCACATGTCCCAAGCCCTTCCAGAAATGTTTGTTGGGGATGTCCAAGATTCCCCGGTCGACCATGTCAGGGCTGATCATGCCCCCGGTCATCTTGGCCATGGCGCGAGGAGGCATGTTGAGGACGAAGAGCATGTTCAGGTCGGGGGAACCGGTCTTGGCCACGGCCTTATCCTCCTTCTTCTGCAGGGTCTTGACCACCTTGCGGGCCAACCAGGACCGGGAGAAGACCCATGAGGAGATGGCGTCGTTGGGCTGGAAAACCCCGCCGTTGTCGTACTTTTGCAGCGGATGGCCCAGCAACTTGGCCACTTCGGCGTCGGTGACATCCTTGACGTGGCCGCCAAGATAATGGCCCAGGTCATCAGGGGTCTTGCCTTGCTCCATGGTGCCTTGGATCACGTGGGTGGCGTGCAGGAGGAGGGTGTTGGCGTCCGTGCCGATCCACAGGTCCCAGGCCCCGGTCTCGGCCTGCCAGGAGTCGGAAGCGGCGTCGAAATGACGGTAGGTGTATTCGTCGAAATCGATTTGCACCTGCTTGGTCTCCCCCGGCTCCAGATGGACCTTGGCGAAGCCTTTGAGCTCGCGGGCGATGCGGAGCACTCCGGAGGCCTGCTGGTCGCGGCCCACATACATCTGGGCGACCGTGTCGCCGGGGACGGACGAGGTGTTCTTCACATCGAAGGTGACCCCGTTGTCATCCACCCGCAGCATGCTGTAGTCGAAAGTGGAATAGCTGAGACCGTAGCCGAAGGGGAAGCGGACGGGTACATCCGCCGTGGTGTAGTAACGGTAGCCCATGAAAAGACCTTCGCGGTAGACGGAATCCCGTTCGGAGACGGGGAAGTTGCCGGCCGAAGGGACGTCTTCATAGGAGAGGGGCCAGGTTTCGGCCAGGTGGCCGGAAGGGTTGACCTTGCCGGTGAGCAGGTTGACGGCGGCGGACGCCCCGGCCTGGCCGGACAGCCCGATGTAGAGCGCGGCCTGGGTCCCGTCCAGCCAGTCGGTCTCCACTGCGGAACCGGCCACCAGGACCACCACGATCGGCTTGCCGCTGGCCTTCACGGCGTCCAGCAGGTCCACCTGAACCTGAGGAATCTTCAAAGTACTGCGGTCCAGGCCTTCGGATTCGGAACGCTCGTCCAGGCCCATGCAGATGACGACCTCATCCACGTCCTCCCGCTTGACCAGGGCGACGGCCTGGTCGATCAAAGCCTGGTTTTGCGCTCCTTGCCGGTCATAGCCTTGGGCGTAGCCGGATACGGACAGGTCCTGGCTGGCCTTGAGCTCATCCAGGAGGTTATCCACTTTGGTGGCGTTGACCTTGGAGGAACCGGAACCCTGGTAGCGGGCGGTGGCGGCCATATCCCCGACCACTGCCAGACGGACGCCCTGCTTCAAAGGCAGGGTGGGCCGGCCGTCGGAGCCGGTTTCGTTGGTCAAAAGCACAAAGGATTTCTCGGCGATGCGACGAGCCACTTCGTGATGGCGGTCGATCTGATTCTGGTCCAGATAACCGTCGATGGCCGACCCATCAGGGTTGCGGACCTGCACCTTGTCGATCAGGTCCAGCACTTCCTGGGCCCGGGCGTTGAGGTCCTCTTCCTTCAGGTGGCCGGACCGGACGGCTTCCGCCAATTCGCGGGTGGAGGCCAGACCGGAGGCGGGCATCTCCAAAGAGGACCCGACCCGGGCGGATTCCACGATGTCGTTGGACCCGCCCCAGTCGGAGACGACCATGCCCTGGTAGCCCCATTCGCCCCGGAGGATGTCTTTGATCAGATGCTCGTTCTCGTGGGCGTAGACCCCATTGACCATGTTGTAGGAGGTCATGATGGTCCAGGGCTTGGATTCCTTGATGGCCACTTCGAAAGCGGTCAGATAAAGCTCGCGCAGGGTGCGCTCATCCAGGATCGAATTGGAAGCCTGCCGGCGCAGTTCCTGGCTGTTGACGGCGAAATGCTTGAGGCAGGCGCTGACCTTATTGGACTGGAGTCCGCGGACGAAGCCCCCGGCCAGGCGGCCGGCCAGAAGGGGGTCTTCCGAATAATACTCGAAGTTGCGGCCGCACAAGGGGTTGCGCTTCATGCAGATCCCTGGCCCCAAAGACACCTGCACCCCCAAGGTCTTGGCTTCTTCGCCCAATGCCTTGCCCACTTCCTCGGCTCCGGCGATGTCCCAGGAGCTGGCGACGGTTCCGGACGTGGGGAAGCAGGTAGCCGGCTTGGAAGCGCCCAGGCCCAAGTGGTCCCCCGACCCTGTCTGACGTCTGACCCCATTGGGGCCATCGGACAGGATGATGGGCTTGAGGCCCGCTTTCTTGATTTCCCTGGTCTCCCACTCGGATTGGCCGGAAAGCAGGGCTGCCCTCTGCACCAAAGTCAGATCTTCGGCTTTCACACTCATCGATTCACCTTTTCTCGTTGAAAATCCAGATGTCTTTGTTTCACCGGTCTTGTTGGTCCGGATCTTGTTGGTCATCCCGGCTGCCGGCACAGCTTGGAGCGAGTCATGCCAAGGATGCCGGCTTCATTCTTTCATTTCACGTTTCATCGTCCTGATGCCCGAACCCAGGCGTCCCGCGCCTCACCCCTTATCTCCCCTCCCCCTGTCCTCCTAATCGGCCCTTCCCGCCTTCGGCGGGAGGGGATCGAGAAGGCTGATTGTCGGGGGATGGGTCTGAAAGCCCATCCCCCGGTGGCTCAGCCTGAAGCCTGACGAGCGACTCCTTTAAGGGTCACTCTTTGCTGGGCTCAGTCTCGGCTGCTTCGGCCTTGGCCGCCTTGCGGCGACGGAAGGCGAGGATCTCCAGGAGCACCACCAGGACGGCGACCACGATCGCGGCGATCCTGAAGGTGTTCTTCCATGTGGAGGTGTCCATGTTGGGCTGCCCATCCTTGTAGAGCCAGGAATTCACGGCCGTATACAGGATGTTGTGGGTGGCGGTGCGCATGTACTTGACGGTGGCCGGGTCGTTGGTGTTGGTGATGTAATTGGATGTCTTGGTCGTGCCAAGCATGGCATCATCACCACCGCGGATGGCTTCGTCGCCGATCATGTTGCCGCCACCGAAGTAGTCGGTCTCCACGAACCCACGGAAGCCCCACTCACCACGCAGAACGTTGTTCAGGAGGTTGGAGTTGGAGGCGGACCAGCGCGGTCCGATGTAGTTGAAGGAGGACATGACGGCGGTGGCCCCGCCCTTGACCGCGGACAGCTGGAAGGGCTTGAGGTAGATCTCGCGGATGGCCTGTTCGTTGGACCAGGTGCAGAGCATGTTCATACGGTTGGTTTCCTGGTCGTTGAGGGCGAAGTGTTTCATGAAGCCATAGACGCCCTTGGACTTGGCTCCGGCGATCTGGGCTGCGGCGATGGTCCCGGCCAGCTGGCCGTCTTCGGAGAAGTACTCGAAGTTGCGGCCGCCGAAGGCTGAGCGATGGGTGTTCATGGCTGGCGCATACCAACCGGTCACCCGCATCTCCCGGGCCATTTCGCCGATGATCTTGCCGTACTCGCTGGCCAGCTCCTCGTTGAAGGTGTTGGCCACCGTGGTGGAAGCGGGGAAGCCGATGGACCCTTCGCCGGTGAAGTTGTTGTTCAGGGCGGCGGGGCCATCCACGTCATTCTGACGAGGCTTCTTGATGGAGGAGATCTCGGCGTTGTTATAGCCGGCCATGGCGATGAGATTGTTCATGTCGTCCACGGAGATCTGGTCAAGAAGCTTGTTCCAGAGCGGATCGTCATACTTCTTGCCATAGAGCTGGTAGAGGGAGACCCCGTTCTTGGCTCCGGTGGTGGGCATGGTGGCCTTTTCGTCAGGAGCCTTGTACTTGGCGCCGACGAAGAGCTTCTTGGACTCTTCCGGCATCTTGTTCGAGGCGGGCTTGGCGGTGGCGGCCTTGAAGTTGGCGAAACCGTCCTTGCGCGAGAGGTAGGTCACGTCCCCGGCGGAAGTGTCGAACTGGTTGCTGGCGGACTTCTTATCCAGGACGCGGGTCTTGCCACCCTTGTAAATGATGGTCTTGTCCACGGTCACGTCGTGGGATTCGATCTTCTCATGGGAATCCTTGTTGATGGAGATCCCATACTTGCCGGATTCCAGCACGTAGGCCTTGGCGTTCTTGTAGTCGTAGGAGGCCATCTCGGATTCATCGAAGGAGATCTGGGCCTTCTGGGACTCGCCCGGCTTGAGCTCCTTGGTCTTGCCGAAGCGGATCAGGTTGGCGGAAGCCTTTTCAATGGCCCCATTGGTGTAAGGAGGATTGTAATAGACCTCGACCGTGTCCTTGCCGGCCTTCTCGCCCGTGTTCTTGACGGTCACGTCAAAGGAGACCTTGGTTCCGGCGACCTTGGGGTCGGACATGGTCTGCTTGAAAGTGGTGTAGCTCAGACCATAGCCGAAGGGGTACTGGACCACGTCGTTATAGTTGATGGAACCTTCGGTGGCGGCGGTCTCGTAATAACGGTAGCCGACGTAGATGCCTTCCACGTACTTGACGTAGGTGGGGACGTAATGGGCCCCGCCCCAACCGTCATAGGAGAACTCGTTCATGTTGTCATATTGGAAGGCGCCGAAGTTGTTCCACCAAGGGGTCTTGGTGAAGTCCTTGACGAAGGTGTCCGTGGTGCGGCCGGAAGGATTGGCCTTTCCGGCGATGACCTCGCCCAGGGCCTGGAAACCGGTCTGGCCGGCGGGCGGGCACCAGAGGACGGACTTGATGTTGGGGTACTGGGAGATGAAGCTGAGGTTCAGATCATTGGCCCCGTTGTAAACCAGAACGACCTTCTTGAAGTTCTTGTTCACATAGTCCATCAGGTTCTTCTCGGTCTGGCTGAGTTGCAGATAGGAATCTCCGGCCTTGAAGTCGGCGTAATCCTTGGAATTGTTGATGTAGTTGGATCCCAGAGGGCTGCCCATGAGGCCCTGCTTGAGCTTGGTGCCGACGGGGGAGATCTTCACGTCGCCCATGTTGGTGGGCAGGTCCGCCTCTTCGCCGCCGGAACGGCCGATGACCACGACGGCCGTGTCGGAGTAGCTCTTGGCCTTGTCCAGCAAGGAGGAGCTGTAGGTGTTGACCGGGGGCTCAGGCAAAGACCAGTCCTGGCCCATCATGCCCACGACCGGACGCTCGGAGCGGTATTTGGCGTAGAACTTGGCCAGGTCGTCGTTGTAGGACAGGCCGGCTTTTTTCAGGCCTTCCAGCAGGGAGACCTTGGCGTACTTGGCGTTTATGGAGCCGGAGCCGGTGCCGCCGTAAATGGGGTTGGTGGAGGCCCAGCCGAACACGTTGACCTTGGAGTCGGAGCTCAAAGGCAAGGTCTTGTCGCTGTTCTCCATCATGACGATGCCTTCGCGCTGGATGTCGAGAGCCAGCTTGGAGGCCTTGTCGATGGAGGCCTGGGTGATGGTGAACTTGGGGGTCGTCGCCGAAGTGACGATCGTGTTCAAAGGTCCGTACAGCATGGAGGCGATGGCGGCGAAAGACGCGATCAAAGCCACGATCCATGTCTGGGACCGCACCATCTTCTTGGTTGCCACATTCTTGACCGTCTTCTTGTTCACGAAGATGGTGATGAGGATGGCAGCCAGAAGGATGATGCCGATGACGATGAGTTGGGTCTGAATCGACTTGACAACTCGGATGACATCCTCGGGATTAATGCCTAGCATAATCCTTTCCTTTCTAACCTGTTTCCGCCCGTCTTATCCACACAGATAAGCGACGGATCTCTAAAACGCAGCCCAAGTGCGCGCATCATTGTCCGCGCAGAAGAGCCAACACTGCCAGTTTATGGCATCAAAAAGGGAAAACACGGCTGGAAGTTCAGCGGAAGAAGGAAAATCCCCCCTTCTTCTGCACAGAAAGCAAATAAATAGGCACGAACTGCATGGCAAAATAAAAAAGGCGGTCCGAAGACCGCCTGGATACTTGTCTGTTTGTCTATCGTTGTCTATCGATCTCCGTCTATCGATTCACAGACGAAAGCAATCGATCACCGATCAGAGGTGGGCTCAGTCATCGCCCAAAGTCACGTGGACCCCGCCGATCAGACGGGAGGAGACGTTGTAAAGGAAGGCGAAGATGGCCGCCAGGACGCAGATGATGACAATCTCGAAGACGGAGAGGATGGTCACGGCTCCCAGGACGCGGGGCAGGGTGAACACTTCCGTGAAGTTGAAGGAGGAGGACAGCTTCATGCCCAGGCTGCTGACGGTCTGGAAGAGGCCGACGGCGTCCAGGATGAGCCAGATCAAGGTGACGGCGACCAGCTGGATGATGGCCCCGGCCACGGACAGCATGAAGGCCATCTTGGTGACCGACCAAGGGTCCAGGCGGGTGACGGACAGGTTCATGCGGCGGGCGCGGGGAACGCTGTGCTTTTGAGGGCTGCTGGCTGTGTGGGAGACCGGGGTTGACGCCGGGGCCGAGGCCGAAGCCCGGCGCGGGCTGGCCGCGACGACGGGTTCCGCCGACCCCGTGCTCGTCACCCGGGCGGCGACTTCCTGCGTGTCTTGGGTGGTGAATTGGGTCTCTGCCTGGGAGTCGCTAGTCTGCTGATCTGCGTTCGTCATGATTACTCCTCGTCAGCCTTGCTGGTGGCGACCGGTTCGGTAGCCTTTGTCTCCACTGTAGCATCATCGGTACCATTATCCGTGCCAGTATCGGCGGGGGCGCCAGTGGCGGCGTCCGCGGCATTGACGGCCTCGGTCGCCTGGTCCTCCTCCGCATCCTCATCGTCCTTTTCGGCGTTGCGGGCGATGGAGATGATCTCGTCCCCCTTGTCCGGCTTGGCCAAAGTGACGCCTTGGGTATTGCGTCCGGTCCGCTTGATCTCGGCCACATCGGACCGGATCACCTTGCCGGACTTCATGATGGCCATGATCTGGTCGTCTTCGTGGACCACGATGGCCCCGACCAAGGACCCCCGGCCTTCCACCAGGTTGATAGCCTTGACCCCATAGCCGTTGCGGCCTTGGAGCCGGTATTCGGACAGGGCCGTACGCTTGGCGAAGCCTTCGTTGGTCACCACGACCAGGTCGGAATCGGACTCGGCCGGGACCACGTCCATGCTCAGCAGGAGGTCCTCCCCCGCCTGTCCGCGGAACTTCATGGCCTGGACGCCGGCCGTCTGGCGACCCATGGGCCGCAAGGTCTCATCATCGGCGGAGAACTTGACGCTCATCCCCTGCTGGGAGACGACGATGATCTCGTCCTCATCGTTGCAGAGGGCGGCCCCGATGAGCTCATCGATCACCGGCACCTGATTGCCCTCCTCATCCGTTCGGAAGGCCCCTTCGATCTCGCGCAAGCGAACGGCGATCAAGCCGCCCTGACGGGTGGAATCGTATTCGTTCAGCCGGGTCTTCTTGATCTTTCCGCTACGGGTGGCCAAGACCAGGTACTTGGCTTCATCATAGTCATGGATGGACAGGACCTGCTGAATCTTCTCATCCGGGCCAAGCTGGAGGAGGTTGGCCACATGCTGGCCTTTGGAATCACGGGACCCTTCAGGGACCTCGTAACCCTTGATCCGGTAGACCCGGCCTTCGTTGGTGAAGAAAAGCAGCCAGTTGTGGGTGGAGGTGAGGAAGAAGTGGTCGACCACGTCATCTTCGCGCAGGCGAGTCCCCTTGATTCCTTTGCCGCCCCGATGCTGGGCCCGGTATTCATCGGCCTTGGTCCGCTTGATGTAACCGGAATGGGTGACGGTGACCACCACGTTCTCTTCGGCGATCAGGTCTTCCACGTTCATCTCGCCGGAGAAAGGCAGGATGCGGGTGCGGCGGTCGTCGCCGTATTTATCGACGATCTCGTCCATCTCGTCGCCGACGATGGCCCTCTGCCTTTCCGGCTTGGCAAGGATGTCGTTGTAATCGGCGATCTTGCGCATGAGTTCTTCATGCTCGTCGATGATCTTCTGCCTTTCCAAGGCGGCCAGACGGCGCAGCTGCATGGCCAAAATGGCGTCAGCCTGGACCTGGTCCACATCCAGCAGGTCCATGAGGCCGGTGCGGGCCTGATCCACGTCGGGGGACCGGCGGATGAGGGCGATGACCTCTTCGATCATGTCCAAAGCCTTGAGGTAGCCCTGCAGGATGTGGTCGCGCTCTTCGGCTTCCCGCTTCAGATACTTGGTCCGGCGGTCGACCACTTCCAGCTGGTGGCTGATCCAGTGGCGGATGAAGGCGTCCAGGCTGAGCGTGCGGGGAACTCCGTCGACCAGGGCCAGCATATTGGCGCCGAAGGTCTGCTGCAGCTGGGTGTGCTTGTAGAGGTTATTGAGAATCACCTTGGGCACGGCGTCGCGCTTAAGCACCAGGACCAGACGCTGGCCGGTACGGCCGGAAGTCTCGTCACGCATGTCGGCGATGCCTTGGATCTTGCCATCGCGCACGGCTTCACGGATGGAAGAGGCCAGACGGTCCGGGTTCACCTGGTAAGGCAGTTCGGTGACGACCAGGCAGAGGCGGCCATTGATTTCTTCGGTATTGACCACGGCCCTCATGGTGATGAGTCCGCGACCGGTTCGGTAGGCCTGTTCGATCCCCTTATGCCCCAGGATGGTGGCTCCCGTAGGGAAGTCCGGCCCCTTGATGATGGCGATCAGGTTGTTGAGCAATTCCTCTCGGGAGGCCTCCGGATGGTCCAGGGCCCAGTGCACGCCTTGGGCTACTTCCCTCATGTTGTGGGGAGGGATGTTGGTGGCCATGCCGACGGCGATGCCTGCGGAACCGTTGACCAGCAGATTGGGGAAACGGCTGGGCAAGACGGTCGGTTCCTGGGTCTTGCCGTCATAATTGGGGACGAAGTCGACGGTGTCTTTGTCGATATCGCGCACTAATTCCATGGCCAAAGGAGCCATACGGCACTCGGTGTAACGCATGGCGGCGGCGGGGTCGTCGCCAGGGGAACCGAAGTTGCCCTGCCCGTCCACCAGGAGGTAACGCATGGACCAGTATTGGGCCATACGGACCAAAGTGTCGTAAATGGCCGCGTCGCCATGGGGGTGGTACTTACCCATCACGTCCCCGACCACGCGGGAGCACTTGTTGTAGCCCCTGTCCGGCCGGTAGCCGCCGTCGTACATGGCGTAGACCACACGGCGGTGGACCGGCTTCATGCCGTCGCGCACGTCCGGCAGGGCTCTTTCCACGATGACCGAAAGGGCGTAAGCCAAGTAGGATTCGCGCATCTCCTGCTGCAGGTCCATGGATTTGATCCTGGTCCCCTTGAGCAGGCCGAAATCTTCGGCCGTAGCCTGGGGGCTCAAAGGCTCCAAGGCGTCATCGGTGTCATGGGCTTCGGCCATGTACTCATCGTTCTGATCGTTTTCGTCTGCCACGATTGTCTTTCCTTAATCCTTTGATTTATGACTGCTTCTTGACTGGCCGAAAGTCTTCCTGCGCCTTCCGGCCAGCTTCATGTTCATATCGATCTTCGTTTTCGCCGGATCAGGCGTCGATGAAGCGGGCGTCATGGGCGTTGCGTTGGATGAAGAGGCGGCGGGGTTCCACGTCCTCCCCCATGAGCATGGAGAAGGTCTCATCTGCCTGGGCGGCGTCTTCGATGTGGATCTGTTTGAGGATGCGGTGGTCGGGATCCATGGTGGTCTCCCACAGCTCCTGATAGGTCATCTCGCCCAGACCCTTGTAGCGCTGGATTCCTTCGCCCTTGGGCAGCTGGCGGCCTTTGGACCGGCCTTCCTCCAGCACCCGGTCGCGTTCGGCGTCGGTATAGACGAAGTCGTGCGGCCCCTTGGTCCATTTGAGCCGGTAAAGCGGAGGCATGGCCACGTAAACGTAACCGGCGTAAATCATAGGCCTCATATACCGGAAGAAGAGGGTCAGGTTCAAGGTGGCGATGTGGGCGCCGTCCACATCGGCATCGGCCATGATGATGATCTTGTGGTAGCGGACCTTGTTGATGTCGAAATCCTCGCCATACCCGCCGCCGACGGCGGTGATGAGGGATTCGATGGTTTCCGACTTCATCATGCGGTCGAAAGAGGCCCGCTCTGTATTGAGGATCTTGCCTCTCAGGGGTAGGATGGCCTGGGTGATGGGGTTACGTCCCTGAATGGCTGAACCGCCTGCGGAATCGCCCTCCACGATGAAGAGCTCGCACTCCTCCGGGTTGGAGGACTGGCAATCCTTGAGTTTGTCAGGCATCCCGGCCGATTCGAAGATGGATTTGCGCCGGGTGGTCTCGCGGGCCTTCTTGGCGGCCAGCCGGGCCCGGGCGGCCTCCATCCCCTTTTGGATGATGGCCTTGGCCTCATTGGGGTGGGCGTCGAACCAGTCGTTCATCCGCTCGGTCATCACCCGCTGGACGAAGGTCTTGGCGATGGCGTTGCCCAGCTTGGTCTTGGTCTGTCCTTCGAACTGGGGGACGGTCAGCTTGACGGAGATGACGGCCACCAGGCCTTCGCGCACATCGTCTCCGGACAGGTTCTCGTCCTTGTCTTTGAGGATCCCCTTCTCCCGGGCGTAACGGTTGACCAGGCTGGTCAAGGCCGCGCGAAAGCCTTCCTCGTGGGTGCCGCCTTCGGTCGTGGAGATGGTGTTGGCGAAAGTATGGACGGATTCGGAGTAGGCGGAGGTCCACTGCATGGCGATTTCGGCCGAAATCCCCTGCTGGGGGTCTTCGGCGTCCAAGGCGATGATGTCTTCCTCGATGGGGTTGGCTTTCTTGGTCTTGACCAGGTAGTTGACGTAATCTTCGATGCCGTTGACGTACTGGTAGGTGACTGTCTGATGCAGTTCCTCCAAAGGATTGTCGCCATCCCCGGTCACTTCGTCCCCGGCCTGGTCCACGGACCTGAGGTCGGTCAGGCTGATCTTCAGCCCCTTGTTGAGGAAGGCCATCTGCTGGAAACGGGCGCGCAAGGTCTCGAAGTCATAGTCGGTTTGATCGAAGATCGCCGGGTCCGCCCAGAAGGTGACGGAGGTGCCGGTGGTCTCCTCCTCCCCCATCGGCTGGCCTTTCTTCAAAGGAGCAATCGGCTTTTGGTCGATGTAAGTCTGGGTCCAATGGAAGCCTTGGCGCCGCACTTTCACGTCCACCCGGGTGGACAGGGCGTTGACCACGGAAATGCCCACCCCGTGCAGGCCACCGGAGACGGCGTACCCGCCGCCACCGAACTTGCCGCCGGCATGAAGCTTGGTCATCACGGTTTCCACCCCGGACTTGCCTTCGCCCGGCACTTCGTCCACGGGGATTCCGCGGCCGTCGTCGACCACCCGGATGCCATTGTCTTTCAGGATGGTCACCTCGATGTGGGTGGCGTAACCGGCCAAAGCCTCGTCCACCGAATTGTCCACGATCTCATAGACCAAGTGGTGCAAGCCCCGGAGGCCAGTGGAACCGATATACATGCCGGGACGGATACGGACGGCCTCCAAGCCTTCCAGAACCCGCAAATCGCTGGCATCATAATGGTCCGGATGCATCTCGTCATCCAATTGCTCAGCCCCGGACAGCAAGGAGTCCTCCTGGACCCCTTGATCTTCCAAGTTCAGTTCGTCGTCCTGCGTTCCGTCCGCCACAGTACCTCCCATCGGACGCGTATCCCGCGTCAGCCGGTTTCACAGACCCCTGACACGAAGGAAGCGGCCAAGTTCGCGGCCGCTCACCATCATTTCGGAGGAAAATTTCCAGCTATCCCGTGCTAAAAAGCTCGTAAAGGGCTCTTAAACACATTTACACACTATAGGAATAGGATACCAAAAATCCAGGACTATCCAAGCATTTAGCCTCATTTTTGCGAAGATTCCTTGAAATCACCGTATCCGGTGCGAATACCGGCTACGGCGGGCCTGAGGACCGGTGATTTTCACTTCATCGACCGGCAATCCAGGCAGCTTCTTTCTCACTTTCTTCCTGATTTGTGGGGCAAGGTAGGTCAGTTGATTCGCCCAGACCGGCGAGTCCGCCGCGACGACCAGAAGCCCGTCGGAATAGGAAGCCACCCGGGAATGGGAGGCGTTCAAGGGTCCCACCACCTGATCCCATTGGTTATGCAAGCGGGCTATCATCATATTGATCTTCCAGACGCCGCCTTGGGATGAGAAAAGCTTGTCGAAGGCGCGGGCCAAGTCCTGCGGATCCCGCCCTTTTTGGCCGAAGCTGTCCCTGGCCTTCTCGTTGATGACGGCCCAGTCTTTCTTGACTTTGAAAAGTCTCCGGTAACGCTGGTAAATGACGGAAGGCAAAGCGCTTTGGTTGATTTTCAGCTTCTCGACCGCGGGTTCGTCAGGCATGGAAGAAATCCTCCTGGGCCTTGCGGGCCACCGCTTCAACATCGATGATCTGGACCGGCAAAGCCTGATTCTGGATGAAAGACCGCGGAAGGTCGTCCGGGGAGGCGGCGGTGATGAGGACCTGCCCTTGCTTGCTGGCGAAATCCACGATTTTCTCGCGCCGAGAGTTATCCAATTGGGAGAAGACGTCATCCAGGATGAGAATCGGTTCGCCGCCTTCGCCTTCCTCCCCCTCCTGCTCGACCCTGAGGAGAAGCTGGAAAAGGGACATCTTCAAGGCCAAAGACAGGGTCCACAGCTCCCCGTTGGAGGCGTAATCCCTAGCCGGGAAGCCATTGAGGACGAATTCCACATCGTCCCGGTGGGGGCCGATCAGATTCCGACCCTGGGCCAGCTCCCCTTCGAAAAGCCGCTGAAAGCGCTGACTGATCCGGTCGAAGACGACCTCCTGATCCCCTGCCGGGTCGATCTCCAAGAATTCCTCGAATGAGGGGAGGTAACGCAGCTGAGCCTCCTGACCATCCCCGGCCAGATGGCGATAGGTCCGGTTGAAAATCGGGGACAACCGCTGGCAGATGTCCGCCCTTTCCTGGGTGAGCGCCAACCCTAGGTTGATGAGCTTGCCGGTCCAAACCTCCAGGCTGGCGTATGAAGCGTCAAGGTCGTCCAAACCACCGAACGGGCTGGATCCGAACCGGGCCTGGGAGATTCTCTTCAAGAGGGCCACCCTTTGTTTGGCCACATGGGCGTAGCGCTGAAGAAGATCGTAATAAGGCCGGATCAGCTGCACGCCGGCGTCGTCAAGAAAACGACGACGATGGCCCGGGTCCATAGAGATCAGCAGCTGGTCTTCGGGGGCGAAAATGACCGTTTTCACCTGGCCCACGATGTCCCGCATGTAGAGGGAAGGCCCATTGTTGATCTTGGCTCGGTTGGCCCCGCGACCGGGGATGGTCACCGTGTATTGGGTCTCCCGATCGCCTTGGACCAGCTTGGCCCGGATGGTGGCGGCCTTCGCCCCTTGCCTTACCAAAGGCTGGGACGAACGGACCCGGTGGGAGCCTCCGGTGGACAGGAATTCCACGGCTTCCATGATGTTGGTTTTGCCCAGGCCATTATGGCCCACCAAAACATTGACCCCAGGGGTGAGATCCACCAGACAATGGGGCCAGGAGCGATAATCGTCCAAGATGAGACGGGACAGGTACATGAGTCAGCGAATCAGGTGATGATGGCCAGCCAACCACGCAGGCAGTCGGCTAGGCGGATGGTCAGTTGACGAATCGGACCGGGACCAGCAGATAGCGGTAGTCCAAAGACTCGTCCCCGTCCTGCTCTTGCTGTCCGTTGAATTCCACGGCCTTGGTCGGAGCCACCATCTTCATGCGGACATACGGCTCGTAAATCGCCCCCAGGCCTTCCAGGAGGTAGGAAGGATTGAAAGCGATGGTGATCGGCTCCCCGTCCATATCGATGGGCAGGGTCTCCTGAGCTTGGGATTCATCGGAGGATCCGGCCGATAAGGTGAGTTCCTTGCCTTCGAAACTCATGCGGATCGGGGCGTTGCGTTCGGCCACCAGGGAGACGCGACGGATGGCGTCGATCAGGTCGGTTTTATTGACGACCACATGAATGGGATAATCGCTGGCGAAAAGCCGGTCCACGGACGGGAATTCCCCGTCGATGAGTTGGGCGGTGGAGACTTTGCCGGCGTTGTCGAAGCTGACCAAGGTGGGCGACTCAGGGTCGAAGCCGATGACCACGTTCTGGGAGGCGTCCAAGGATCGGGCCACGTCCCTCATCAGGGACCCGCGTACCAGCAGTTCCGTTTCCAAATCGGCGGCTGAAGGGCTCCAAGTGAAGGTGGACCGGGACAGGCGGAAGCGGTCGGTTGCCGTCATCTGCACTTTGTCGCCGCTGAAGACCATTTTGACGCCGGTCAGCACTGGCCGGGTCTCTTCGCGCGAAATGGCCACGGTTGCTTGGGAAATGGCATGGGAGAAGGTGTCCCCGTCAATGGATCCCAAGATGGCTGGGACTGAAGGAAGTTGGGGATAGTCGGATTCAGGCATGAGCTGCAAGGAGAAAGTGGACTTTCCGGCTGCAATGGTGACTTTGGCCCCGCTGGTGGAAAGGTAGATCTTCCCTGCCGGCAGGCTCTTCGCGATATCAGCCAGGAGTTTGCCTTGCACGACCACGGTTCCAGACTCGTCCACCCCCGCTTCGGTATGGTTGCGGGCTGAGACTTCGTAATCGAAGGCGCTCAACTGCAAGGTCCCGTCAGCCGCTTCCAACTTGACCCCTGCGAGGATGGGAGTGGCGGGACGGGTGGGAATGATGCGGGTCGTCCACGAGACGGCCTCGGAAAAAGCGGCGGAGTCAACCTCAACCTTCATGTCGTACCTCAGTTCTGTCAATCACTACCCTTCCATTGTAATCGGTGGGCCGTCTCAGGCAAGGATGGGCGGTGCGTGAAGACCGCTTGGGAAACGATGAAACGATAAGCGTTCATTCTGATGTTTTCTGTTTACCGATTCATCCTAGAACTAGAACGACGATATATTATAAATTACTTAGTAGTCGTTGTAGGTGCTGTGGATTGTGTGGATAAGTCGTCTTTCCTCTTCAATTGCAAGTGTGAAGACGAAAAGACACTTGTGGAAAACTCGTTCATCAATTGTGGATAACTCCTGATTTATCCACCAGCATCGGAGAGAGCAAAAATTATCCTCAAAAACCTTGATTTCATTCACCTTTTATCCTCGACTTGTCCACGTAAAAGAAACACTTATCCCCTGACTTATTCCATATATGTGGAAACTATTGTGGATAACTTTCTTCACAATTGACTTATCGCCGAGGAAATAGAGCCAATAAGAAAGGTCAATAAAAGAAGCCGCCGAAGCAAGTGGAGACCATTCTCGGCTATAGATTAGGTGAAGGTCGAAATCGAGAATAGAAAATAAGAAAAGAAAAACGGCGATCAGACCGTCTTCGGGGAATCAGCCTGCTTGATCCGCATGGTGATTTCGTTGACGTTGTTGTAAAGGTTCCGTTTCTCGCTGATTTCGTTGGCCACCTTCTTGCAGGCGTGCATCACGGTGGAATGGTCGCGGCCGCCGAAGACCTCTCCGATGTCCACCAAAGAAAGGCCGGTCATTTCGCGGATGAGGTACATGGAGACCTGTCGCGCTTCGGCCACGTTCTTGGTGCGGGAAGGGCCGACGATGTCGTCGAAAGTAAGCTGATAATGCTGGGCGACGTTGGTGATGATGTTCGTCGGGGTCACTTCCACGTCGGAATTGAAGAAATCATGCAAAGTCTGTTCAGCCAGGCTGTGGGTCACCGGCTGGTTGTTCAGGGTGGCGATGGCCGTGACCCTGGTCAGGGCCCCTTCCAGTTCACGGACGCTGTCGGTGATTTTATCGGCGATGTAATCCAAAACGTCCGCCGGAACCTCGATATTGCTGTTCGAGGCCTTGAGTCTGAGGATGGCCAGACGGGTGTCCTTTTCGGGCGGGGCCACGTCCACGACCAAACCGTTGTTGAAGCGGGTGCGCAGGCGTTCGTTGAAGCCTTTGAGATGGTTGGGGGCCACATCGGACGCGATGACGATTTGTTTGCCTGTGCTGACCAGCTCGTTGAAAGTGTGGAAGAACTGTTCCATGGTCTCGGACCCGCGGAAGAACTGGATGTCATCCAGCAAAAGGACGTCCACGTTCTTGTATTTTTTGGTGAAATTGGCCAAAGCCGCCTGTTTGCGGGCTCCCGCAGCCAAGGCGGAAACGAAGTCGTTGACGAATTCCTCGGCGGTCACATAGCGCACGATCATAGTGGGGTCTTGGCGCAGGACGTAGTTGCCGATGGCGTTGAGCAGATGGGTCTTCCCCAAACCGGACTCCCCGTAGATGAAAAGAGGGTTGTAATCCACCGTCCCCGGCGACTCGGCCACCATGACGGCCGCGGATTTGGCGAATCGGTTGGAGGTCCCCTGCACGAAGGTATCGAAAGTCGCGAAAGGATTCAGATGGGTGATGGCGTTGCGTGCGGTTTGGGCGCTCTGCAGCTTGGGACCTTCGTCCTCGTCTGTCACCTCTTCGAAAGGCAGGTTCTCCGACGGGAAAGAGCCTTGGAAAGAACCCTGAAAAGAATTTTGCTGCGTTTTGTTATCCGAGGAATCCGTGAAAGCCGAGATCTGCTCGGTTTGCGAAATGGGTCCGGGTTCCGGCTGATCCACATCCGCTCGGTTGTGGCTGTCCTGATGCATCCCATAGCTGGCCGGCTGATAAGGATCAAGCCCATAACGATAGGTTTCATTGGTCTTTTCTTCTTTACCCTCCCCTCCCTCCCCCCTCTCTTCCCTTTGAGGTTGTGGAGATTGCGGCGGTTGGGGTTGAGAAAACCGCGGCGGTTGAGAAGTCTGAGGTGATTGAGCGGTTTGGTCCGCCCTGGTGGGGAAAGCGGAGTCAGATTCCGGCTGCGCAGGGGACCCGGGGATGGATGGCCCAGTTTCCTTTGTCTCGGTCTCTCGCTTGTCTGGCTGATTGTCCGGTTGATCGATCTTGACGATGAAGGTCATGGTCTTCTGGGCCATATGACTCAAACATTCGGTGATGTCCGCGTTGAGCTTGTTCTCCAAGGTCGCGCGGGCGGCATCGTCGGCGACGGACAGGATAAGCATGGTATCGAACAGACCGACCACGGCGATGGACCTCAGAAAACGGCTGTCACGGGGGCTGAGATAGCCCTGGTCGTCCATGTAGGAGAGGGTCGCCGACCACAGCTCTTGTGCGCCTGCGGTCGCACTCCACTGATCATCGGCCATGGTTCCTCCAACAAGTCGGTTCGTCTATTCGTTTTTTTGTGTCTGTCTGCCGGGTCATCGGTCGGTGATGGGCCGGGGCAAGGTCGATTCGGGATGGGTTCGATCGCGGATCGTGGTCATCAGCAAGCTGACAGACTCCTATTTATAATCCCCACTCTGGAAGTTATCCACAGGCTAGCGTGTTGTAAATACACAAATGTGAATAACACTCCTGTAATTTGTGGATAGAAGTTTGGGCAAGGATCTGACTTATCCACATATTCACAATGATTTTGTGGATAAACTACACCAATGTCATTTGCCGGCGATTGTGAAGATGTCTTCCCTTCATCCTCCTGCCTTTGAGCTGGAGATGGGTAGATAATCTGTGGAAAACTTCTCTTAGGGTGATGAACATGCTATAAAGATTCGAGTACTATCCAGGCGAAAGCCCCTGTTTAGACCGGGTCTTCGTGTAAAGTAGTCAAGGTAATTCAGTAGGACTTCAAATTGCCCTGCCCGGGCGCGCCCGGACAGGCCGAAAAACGGGAGCGTTTATTATGAAGAGGACTTTCCAGCCTAATAATCGTCGTCGTCACATGAAGCATGGTTTTCGCCAGCGCATGCGTACTCGCGAAGGTCGCGCACTGATCAATCGTCGTCGCGCCAAAGGCCGCAAGACCCTTGCCGCTTGATTCCGGTAGCGGATCCCTTTGATTCCTATCGATCGGATTGATCAACTCAAACAAGATTAATCAAGCGGTCAAGCACGATCGTTCGCACGACGAGATGAAGTGAAAGCGCTACTTCGGTGGCGCTTTAATTTTATGTCGGCGATGCCTGTGGATTTGTCGCATCTGTCTTTTTGGCAAGGGATTTAAACAGATTTATAGATTTAGATTTATAGGATAAGACGTATGGAAGGCGTATGGAACGACTGAAATCTCATCGTGATTTCGTGGCGGTGCTCAAGCATCGACGCAAAGTATCGACCCGGGATTTGGTCCTGCATTATCGTTTGCAGGACCTTTCGTCGGGCCTGTCTTCCCCTGCCGATTCCCAAAGGGAAGTGGCGGATCCGTCCCCAAAAGGCTTTAACGGTTCAAGCGATCAACCTATCTACCTGGGGCTGGCCGTCTCCAAGGCGGTCGGGCATGCCGTAGAGAGGAACAAGGTCAAACGGCGTTTCCGTGTCCTTGCCCGAAAATACGAGCCTTTGCTTGCCCAAGCCTTGAAGGATCGACCGGGGACGAGGCTTTCCCTGGTCATGCGGGCCAAGCCTCAGACGGCCCATGTCCCTTTCGCTGACCTAGACCAGCAGGTGGAGAAGGCCTTTGTCAAGCTGGTCCGGCAGATGAACGGCTCGGACGGGCGGCCATGAAGGACCTGTTCCTACGCCTGATTCGGTTCTATCAGAGGAAAATCTCCCCTTTTCGCCCGCCTTCCTGCAAGTACTACCCCACCTGTTCGGCTTACGCTTTGACGGCGATCGACCGCTTCGGCGCTTTTCGCGGGGGGCTTTTGGCCCTGCTTCGTCTCGCCCGTTGCCGTCCCTGGAGTGACGGAGGCATCGACGACGTCCCTCGGAAATTCTCTCTTTTTTACCGTTTTTCCTGGTCGAAAGCCTACGAAGAGCCCCGCCTCGTTCCTGAGGCTTGGCTTGAGAAACCGGCCTCACAGGCGGAAAATCAAGCAGAACCAGGCGTTCATGTATAATCAAACCTTAGACCTGTAGGCTGATTCTTATCACCGGATTTTTCACGATCGGCATGATCGGACGAATTAAGAAACGTAACTACTAAGGGGATTTCATGGCTCTCGATCAAGGCTTCTTCGGCTGGATCTACAAGATTCTGCGACCGATCGAAATCGCGATGACCTATATCATCAAATTCTTTCATGACATTCTGACCAACATCGGCCTTCGAGGGCAGCAAGGAATCGCCTGGGTGATCTCTGTCATGCTTCTGGTGGTGCTTGTCCGCCTGCTGATTCTTCCCCTCTTCATCAAACAGATGGTCTCCATGCGGAATATGCAGGCGGTCCAACCGCAACTGCAGAAGATCCAGAACAAGTACAAGGGGAAGACCGACCCAGCCAGCCGCGAAGCCATGAGCCGGGAAACCATGAAGATCTACCAGGACAATCATGTGAATCCTGCCGGGTCTTGTATTCCCGCCCTCATCCAGTCCCCCGTCTTCATGGCCATGTTCTATACCCTTTCCGTGGTCACCAGCATCGCCTCCGGGGCGCGTGGTCCTCTCGGCGCTTTTGATAAGGCTGTTTCCACTGAATTCGCTCAGGCCCGGGTTTTCAACATCACCCTGTCTTCCATGTTCACCACGGCGAATCCTGGCGGAAAAGTCACCATCGGCATTTTCGTGGCCCTCATGTGCTTCACCATGTTCTACTCCCAGTGGCACAACACCCGCCGGAACATGCCTCGCGCATCCATGCAAGGCCGGTCTTACCGCACCCAGATGATGATGTCTTTCATCTTCCCGGTCATGTACATCTTCTCTGGTATCGCTTTCCCCTTCGCCGTCCTGGTCTACTGGTTGACCAACAACATCTGGACCCTGGGCCAGACCTTCTGGCAGACCTACAATATGCCTACTCCTGGCTCCCCCGCCGCCGAGGCCAAAGAGAAGCGCGATTATAAGCGCGAGACCGCTCGCCGCAAGCGGGCCGGGGAGATCTCCATCGAAGAGGAAGCCCTGCTCAAGGCCAAGGAAGAAGAGGAACGGCTGAAGAGCGAGGGACATCAACGCAAACAGCCGGTCCGCAAAAAGCGCAAGTAGAAGCGCACGTAGGGGTCTGCCAAAGCCTGGTAAAGCCTGGGACGTGGACTTCATCTGGTCCGGGCCTTCCGGGATTCCGACGTTTTGCGCCAGTTTCGCTTCCCCTTGATATAGACTAGATGAATAGGCATTGTCTGGCTTGATGCAGCATGGCGCTGTATGGCGGTCGGGCGGTATGAAGACTCGACAAAAGCAGGAACAAGGAGCTGATATGGCGGACGAGGAAGAGCGTTCCATCGAGCAGTTGAACGACGAGGCCGACATCGCGGCCGATTACCTGGAAGGTCTTTTGGATATCGTCGATTATGAGGGCGATATTGAACTGGCCGTTCGCAATGGGCGTCCGACTGTGGAGATCGTTGCTGACGATGACCGTGATATCAAGAACCTGATTGGCCGCCATGGCGAGGTGGTCAACGCCTTGCAGCAGCTGGCCCGTCTGGCTGTGCAGCAGAAGACCGGCGAACGTTCCCGTCTGATTCTGGATGTGGACGGGTATTTGTCCCGGCGGCGCAAGCATCTGGAGGATGTCGCTCTGGACGCCGTGGATGAGGTCCGGGAGTCTGGGGAGCCCGTCTCTCTTCGTTATATGAATTCCTTCGAACGCAAGATTGTGCATGATGTCGTTCGGGAGGAAGGCCTCAAATCCAGGTCGCATGGCGTGGAGCCCAAGCGGTATGTGACGATTTATATGAAGGCCCAGAATGATGGCGATCTGGCCGACGAAGCTGATGAGGTCGATGATCTTGATGCCATTGATGAAGTTGGTGTTGTGGATGAATCGAATGACGTTAATGACGAAGAGATGAATTTCAGCGAAATCGCGACTGATCAGGTCGACGACATCGACGAAATCAATGAGGCGGCCGAGTCGGACAATTCGGATGAGTCGGATGACTTTGATGAGGACGATGTCGATTCTTCCGATGATGATCATGCGGATGCTGTTTTCGATCAGGAAGCTCCTTTGGATGACGGGTCTGAAGAAGCCGCCAAAGAGCAGGAGGCTGGCGAATAAGCGTGGCCGATCAGCTGGACTCCTCCCCCATCATTGAGCAGGTTCTAGGCCCTGCGACCGCGAAATTGACGCGATTCCATGCGAAATTGGAAAAAGAAGGCGAACCCCGCGGCCTGATTGGTCCCCGTGATGTCGATATCATTTGGGAGCGGCATATCCTCAATTCCGCAGCCCTTCTCCCCTTCGTTCGCACGGCTTTGGATGCTATCCCTTCCCGGCTTTATTTGGGCGAAGTTGATGGCGAAAACGCTCCCATTGTGGGAGATATCGGCTCTGGTGGTGGATTTCCTGGCATCGTTCTTGCCGCCCTTCTCCCCCATGTCAGGTTCTTCCTTATTGAACCGATGGAACGACGCTGCGAATGGCTTCAGGAAGTGGTGGAAGAACTTGATTTGAATAACGCCACTATTGTGCGCGCCCGCACGGAGGAGCTGGAGGCCATCCTCAAGAGGAAAGCCGGTGGAAAATCCGGGAAAACTCGAGGAAAAGGCAAAAACTCTCTGAAATTTGACAGATCCGCCTCCACCAAGAATATAGGAAAGCTGGAGAAAGCGAGTACGGCGCCGAATATTGATGCAATTAATAACGCAGTTGACGCGGTTAACAACGCAAATCACATTGACAAGTCTGAGAACGCCAAATATACCGAAGATGCCAATCAGTTCCACAAAATGCTGTCTCTTCACAGGAACACCTCTTATTTTGATGCCTGGGAGCTCTTCCAAGAGGAGAACCCGTATTTCTCCGGTTTCAATATCGTCACCTGCCGGGCTGTCGCTCCGATGACGAAACTTGCTGGGATGACCCTTCCCCTATTAGTGCCAGGCGGTCGTTTGATCGCGCTCAAGGGGAAATCGGCGCAGGCGGAACTTGATAAGGCCGAAAAAGAACTCAGGAAAAACCATGCTGATTCTTATCATGCCTATCTCGCTCCTGTCGGTCCAGGACTTGAACTAACGCATGTGGTGACTGTCTCCAAAAAGTAGGATTCCAAAGAGTCCAACCGTTTCACTTCCCCCAGCTTTTTCTCCTTCCTCTCCCCTCTCCGCTTTCTTCCTCTCCACTGGCTTGATCTTCTTCCCGCTCCTCTTCCTCTCTTCCCTAGCTGACCTCTTTTCTCTTCCTTCCCCTGAATTGATCCCCTCCCCTTATCTTTCTTGATCTCATACTTGCTTTCTGATAAAGCTGACTTCGATTTTTCATCACTTCCGCCTTATTTCGGCCCGACTTATCCACATTCGGCTCGGCCGATTTGCTTGTGTCGATGAAATATAGAAGAATAGAGTAGTCGTTTTAAGGGGGTCCTATGTCCGATGTTTCACGTGAAACATTTTCTTCGAAGAATGAGGGAAGTGCTTCTGACGAACCGGTTTTCGAGTCTGCGCAGGACATCCTTAACCGTATTTTCCAAGGTTCGAATTCTGGATTTGGTAGTGAGCTGGCTAATGAGAACGCCCGCCTGAAGAAACTCAAAAGGAGTAAATTCGAGTACCCGAAAGAAACCAGGTATATTGCGGTTTCAAATCAAAAGGGCGGAGTCGGTAAGACAACCTCTGCCGTGAATCTTGCTGCTGCTTTCGCTGAGGGTGGCTTGCAAGTTCTTATCATCGATATGGATCCGCAGGGGAATGCTTCCACCGCCTTGGGTATCCCCCACGGGCCGGAGGACGTGACTGTTTATGATGTGATTGAAGGAAGATACGACATGGCTGATGCCGTCGAGGTCTGTCCTGACTTTGACTCGCTCGATGTCGTCCCTTCCAGCATTGATCTCAGCGGTGCCGAGTTGGAAATAGTCGATATGGAAAATCGGACAGAGCTTTTGAAGCAACAGCTTCAAAGGTATATCTCAACATCGTCGAAGCATTACGATTACGTCATCATTGATTGCGCCCCTAGCCTAGGTTTACTGGTTTTGAACGCCTTATGTGCCGTTACCGAGGTCTTGATTCCTATTCAAGCGGAATATTATGCTTTGGAAGGGCTTGGCCAGCTTCTTCATACCATCCAGCTCGTTCAAAAATCGATGAATCATTCCCTGGTTATTTCCACGATGATTGTGACGATGTTCGATAAGAGAACTCTCTTGAGCCGAGAGGTCTATGACGAAATCAAACAGCACTATAAAGATATCGTGTTGAAGACCACGATCCCTCGATCTGTACGGATTTCTGAGGCTCCAAGTTTCAACCAGAGCGTCATCACTTACGATTCGCGTGGGAATGGTGCCATCGCTTATCGTGAAGCGGCTCTTGAAATCAATCGTAATTCAAAGAAAATTTTAGCCCTTCTTCATGAGAAAGGACATAAGAATGCCTAAGAAGTCGCGCCTAGGCAAAGGTGTCGGTGCACTTTTCCCAACTTTGCCTACCCTTGACGAAGAGAACGAGCTTGAAGCGTGTGAATCGGTGAATGTTTCACGTGAAACATCTCAAATTTCCTCAGGAAAAAACGTAGGAAAACGGCGGAAAACTACCAAAACCGGCAATAGTCGTTTTTCCGATGACAGTTCTTCGGTACCTGCCGAATCATCTTTGACCAGTAAAAAGCGTGGGATTAACAAAAAGCAAAAGAATTACATTCCATCTTTAGCGGATTCCATTCATCCTTCTGATTTCTTCTTTGATTCAACCGGTATTCTAGACCTGAACAAGAAAACGAGGAATCATCTTCATAAGAAAGACGAAGTAAATCATTCAAACGACTCTAAGCCAAAGAAGACTAGCTTCGCTCAGTCTTCTTCTTCAGAGGAAGAGGACAGTTCTAGCAATAACCAAGAGAATGACTCAACTTCTGAGGGATCGTCAAGCGTCAATGCGATGGCATCTCCTCATACTCCTGATGCTTCCTCTCAGATGGCTTATTCTGAAGACATGAACTTGGATGAAAGCTCTAGCGAGTCTACTGATTCTTCGAAGAGCAGTTCTATTCCACCGAAGAATGAGGAACGGGGAACCGCTGTAGTCGGTGCTAAGAATAATCAGCGGCAGAAGGAAGGCCAAAGATCCACACCTGAGGAAGAAGGAGGGAGTGAAAAGATAAACTCCAGTCTTCCTAACTCTAGCGATGTGATCGAAGGAAACGATTTGACTGGCCTGAATAGTGTCCAGGTCGCCCCTGCGGGAGTGAATTCATCTACCATTCGTCAGCAAGAGACCTCTCAAACAGATAATGAATCCGCAGGGATCCAAGAGATGACGAATGAATCCGGGGGAATCGTTGATTCAAACGGAGCGGTCAAAGAATCACATGGTCTCACAGGCTCGGTTGGTTCTGGAAGCTCTTCTGATTTGGTCGAATCCGCGAATCCAAGCCCAGCAACCCTAGCAGAACAGATGACTGATGAGAGTGCTCATAAACCTGAAACCCAGCAAGTAGTAGGGGAGAAGAGCCACTTGGAAGTGAATGTTTCACGTGAAACAATTCCAGATCAATCTCCGTCTGAGCAGCAGTCTTCTGAAAAACAGGATGAAGCGAGTGACAAGAATCCGGCTGCCATAGAGCAACCGGAGGATATCGGAATCGTGAAAAACAAAAAGAATTCTCAAGCGGTAGAATCCTCTCAGAATGCTGAATCGGGTGAAGGCGAAGAGCCAGATCTTGTCCCGGTTGAGGGGGGATATCTCGCTGAAATCGCCATTGATGATATTTCTCCCAATGAGAAGCAGCCTCGGTCCGTATTCGCCGAAGAAGAGCTGCAGGAATTGGCGGATTCCATCAAAGAAGTCGGCGTTCTTCAGCCCGTCGTTGTCCGGAAGCGTGATGACTTCGCCACGCCTTATGAGCTCATCATGGGGGAGAGGCGACTGAGGGCAAGCAAACTTGCAGGTCTCGATAAGATCCCTGCGATTGTGCGGACAACAGCTGATGACAGCATGCTCCGAGATGCGCTCTTGGAGAATCTTCATCGAGTCGCCCTCAATCCGTTGGAGGAAGCCGCGGCTTACCAGCAAATGATGGAGGACTTCGGTTTGACGCAGGAACAGCTATCCCAGTCCATTTCCAAGTCGCGTCCACAGATCGCTAATACTTTGAGACTCCTGCAACTGCCTGGAAGTATCCAGAAGAAAGTCGCATCGGGAGTGCTTTCTGCTGGACATGCTCGAGCGCTTTTGGCTTTACCATCCGCCGAACAGATGGAATCGTTGGCTAAGAGGGTTGTGGCAGAAGGTCTTTCGGTTCGTTCCACGGAAGAAATCGTCGCGCTTCAGCTTGGGAACAAGAAGAATCAACGAAAGCGTAAGCCGGCCAATATCTGGTCGGGATCTCCCGAAATCACCGAACTGAGTGATTTCTTCGAGACGAAGGTCGATATTAAAGGCAGCGGGAAGAAAGGCAAGATTGAGATCACCTTTACTTCCGCTGATGATCTTCATCGTATCATTGATTTGGTCAAATGCTATGACCATACCAACGATGGAAAAGACGATAATACGGATGGTTGGTTCTAGGGAAGCGACATATCAGCGAAATTGAGTACCGAAAAACCTGTCAATCATTGATTGATGATCAACTGATGATGAATGAATAAATAAATTTCTCAAATCATCTTACAAAAAATACCGTATATACAGAAAACAATCCGTATATACGGTTTCCTCGAAGTCATGATCTTAGTCAGTCCTTCTGAGAGCGACTTAGGAGGCTTCCTCTTCAAGGTAAGCCTGGGCGTCGAGTGCGGCTCGGCAGCCCATCCCGGCTGCGGAAATCGCTTGGCGATAGACCTTGTCAGTTACGTCGCCAGCGGCGAAAACCCCAGGAATGGAAGTGCGGGTGGAAGCGCCTTCAATGACTATGTAACCATCTTGGTCCGTATTGATCTGGCCGTTGAGGAAAGAGGTCTGCGGATCGCTGCCGATGGCGATGAAGACGCCGTGGGCGGGGATTTGCTTCTCTTCGCCGGTCTTCACGTTCTTGACGGTCACGGACTGGGCGGACTTGTCTTCGCCGTTGACGGAAGTGACGACGGAATCGAGAACGAAGTCGATTTTCTCGTTGTTTCTGGCCCGGTCCACCTGAACTTGCGAAGCGCGGAACTCATCACGACGATGGATGATGGTGACAGAGCTGCTAAAGCGAGTCAGGAAGAGGGCGTCAGTCAGGGCTGTATCGCCCCCGCCCACAACGACGATGGGTTGTTTGCGGAAGAAGCTCCCATCGCATGTGGCGCAGTAGGAGACACCGCGGCCGGAAAATTCCACTTCTCCCGGCACCCCCAATTTGCGATAGCTGGAGCCGGTGGTGACAAGGACGACCTCAGCCTGATAGGTCTGCCCGTCGTCGGTGGCGACCGAATGCAGGGGATGTTTTGAATCGGATGGTTGGTCAAGCGCGGTGGAGACGACGTCTTTGTACTCGATGCGCGCCCCGAAGCGTTCCGCCTGCTCGCGCATCTTGTCCATCAAATCAGGACCGAGCACGCCGTCTGGGAAACCTGGATAATTCTCGACTTCGGTCGTGTTGACCAGCTGTCCGCCAGGAGTCAAAGCCCCGGCCAAAACCAAAGGCTGATAGCCGGCTCTGGCGAGGTACAAGGCGGCGGTGTAACCGGCGGGGCCGGAACCGATGATGATCGCTCGCTCTTTCTGTGGTCCCGATGCTTGGACCGCCTGCTTCTTCGCGTTCGCGTTGGGGGACAAGGAGATGAGGTTGCCCATGGGGTTTCCGGATGCCTGAAGTCGCGAGTTCTGAGAGTTCTGGGAATTCTGAGGATTTGTGGGCGATGTCTCTGGAGAAAGGGAGATGAGGTTTGCCATGATTCTCCTTGTCTGTTGGCAGGTATTGGATCTTATCCAGTTCCTTGCCTGTTTTTCACCTGCCGGTGGCTGGTGGTTCGTGTATCTTCTGTGGGTTCGCAGCGAGTCAATTCCTGAAAACCGAACGATATCGAAACGCATAAACCTCACAATATTCATTAATAATCATACGAAAATATGAATATAATCTTTAATGAATCAGAGGGGGCTAAGTCGCCCGTCTTCAGATTTGCTCGTTCATGTTTAGCTATTCGCGTTCTCAAGGCCGTGTCAGGAACTCAATTCTGGACGCAATCAGAACAAGTGAATCAGGTCGAATAAAATTCCCGAAACAAGGGGAAAGAGCAGAATTCTTCTGACAGCATAGAGGAGTCGTGGAGGGGTAAGAGACTATATGCGGGGGTGATGGCGCCACAGAGGGAGGAGAACGCAAGAGCATGGGAGTCTGCGGAGCGAGAAAAGCAAAACAGTCGATCGCGAGAAGAGACCGTGAGAAGGGGCCGCGGAAAGACGAGAAAAGTCATGGAGCGAGGAAACAGATGGAACGAGGAGGCCGCTGGGGAAGGGGACACCGCAGGAGGAAGGGGAAGAAGAGGACAGGGCGGCTTATAATCAATCCGCCCTGTAGCCCCTGTAGCCATGGGAACCGTCAGTAAGCCATGAGGTGGGTGAAGTAGAGGTAACGGCTGGTCGGAAGGGAGTCGGCCGGAACCCAGATAACGATTCGGTCGGTCTGCACTGGCCTGCTCAAAGTCACCATCGTGCTGCCGGAGAGGTCAAAGGAGAACTTCGCCAAAGCATAGCCATTGATTGGGTTGGTCTGGTCCGCATCCGCGTAGATGTAGGCCGTCCCACCGGAATCCCGCATGCCGATGTTGAGCTTGCTCACGGTCACCTTCTGGGAGAAGGTGATGGCCAAGCCATAACCGTTCTGCCCATTGGGTTTATTGAGGAAGACCCGGCTCGTGATAGGCAAGGGGGTGGTGTTGGTGGAAGCCGGGGGAGCGGGGACCGCTTGGGCGTTCATCTGCTGGGGGTAGGAAGTGGCCTGGGGGCCGGCCGCCGGCGCACTTTGGCTGGGCTTCTCTTTCTGCTGCGCAGGGGAGGAGGAAGGTTTGGCGGAAGGCTGAGCCGGCTTGGAAGAGGGCTTCGCGGACTCCTTGGGCGACGCCTTTCCAGATGACGAGGAGTTGCCCTCTTCACCGGGATAAGAAGCCTGCAAACTTGGCCAGACATCCCCATTGCCACCGGACTTGAGGGCGGGGTGGTTGAAGATGCCCAAAGCTGACGACGCCACGGCCAAGGCGATGATCAGGATGATTCCGACCAAAGCCACGGTGAGCGTGCGCTTGCGGACAAGGGTGTTCCTTTCCTCGCGCTTTTGCCGAGCCACCTGCTGCCGGTAGAGACGCTCGCGCTCATCTTCCGGGGCGTTCTTGCCGGAGTCAGCCCTGATATTGTTCTTAGACCCACCGGTCTTTCCGGACCAGGGGAAGGAAAGATAAGAGCGAGCTTGGCGGCTGGAAGAGAGCGATGCCGGGGCCGAGGCCGAAGGCGATGCCGGGCCAGAATTCGAAGCGGAAGCTTGAGCGGAGGCTGATTCGCCACGGGAATCCACGGAGCCGGGTCGGATTTCAACGGGCTCAAAGGACTCGGAGTTTCCAGAGGGCTTAAAGAAGCCGGCATTGAAATCGCTGGAAGTGTCAGTGCCGGCGGTTGCGGAGGTCCGGGGAAGAATCGTGGGAGGCAGTGATTCTGGCCCGCGCGAAGCCTTTCCTCCCTGATCCTGAGGCTGCACGACCTGCGAAAGACGCTCGGAAGTGGTCATAGTCCGGGGATGGACAGAATGGTCAGGGTGTCCGGACTGACCTAGCTGACCTGGTTTTCCGGATTGGCTGGAGTATCCGGATGTACCAGCCTGGTCGGCCTCTCCCCGGTCGCTCTTGGGCAGGCCTTCAGCTCCTGCGGAAACGACCGAGGCTGCGGTCGCAGCCGGATTGATGGCGATGGCCCGGGTGCTGCTGTTCGCCTCCTCGGGGTAAGCACGGGGGGCGATATGCGGGGTGTTCCCGGTCAAGGAGGAGACGTCATCGAAGTTATTGCCGTCATCGAATTCGGAGAAGAAATCGTCGGTGTGCGGCCGGAGGAAAATCTCCTGATCGCGCTCGAAAAGTTGGTCCCTGTCCCAGGATTGATGGGATTGGATGACCCTGGCCGGCTTCTGGGCGTTCGCCCTCGGCCTGGTGAAAAGCTCCGGGGGAAGATAGAAGTCCAAGTCGTTATCCGGCCCAACCAGATGGGGAGCCTGAGGAACCAGTTTCATCAAACTGACGGAAGCCGTCTCCTGCCGGAAGGGGCCTTCGACGTCGGAGAAGGAGAGCTGGTCCCAAGGCAGGAAGTCCCCCAACAAGGCGGACAACTCGAAGAGGGTATAAACAGGAGCCACGGAAAGGCCCTGTTCGTCCTTCAACCCAAGGCCGCGGGCGCAGATGATGGAGAATTCATCAGGAAGAGGCTGCACGGTGGAAGCGGAGGCCAGGTCGGCAAGGCTGGAATCCTTATCCGGGTCGAAGGGCCGATCGGTGAGGAGCTCGAAGAGCACGGCGGCGATCTGACGGGCCATGCTCGTCTGCCCGCTCATGCCGCGGGCGTCGGTCATGAGGGGGGAATCCTGAACTAGGATGGGGGATACGGCCAAATCAGCCAGCAAGAGCTTCTTCTGGGTCATGCGGACCGTCTGAGTGCTGATGAGATGGTGGTAGATGCCGGCTTGGGAAAGGGCCTGCCCGTAGCCGATCAACTCGCCGATGATGGACCTGATGGCCTTCTGGCTCAGGCGGCGGTTCGGGGCGACCGGCCGGGTTAGACCGTGGTCGGACGAAATGGAAGAAGCCGAAGAGGACAGGGCGGAGGACGGACCGCCAGCCGGGGATTTGGCGCTCGGGGCCGAGCTGGCGCCCGAATCCGCCTCCTGGGCGGGGGAGTGGATGTACTGGGCCAGGCTGATGCCGGGATCATATGGCTGGGCGATCAGATAGACCTGGGGAGTCCGGTAGGACTGGTCCAAAGGTGTGCAGAAATCGAAGCGAGAGGTGGCCAGAGTGGAAGTGAGCAGGTTTATTTGGTTGAAGACGGAAGTGTCAGTGACCAGGAAAAGCTGGCAATCGCGGGAGAAAGAGATATCATGCGCGGTGAAAGCGGCCATGCCGGACCCATCGGCCAGCAGGCGCTTCAGCTCGTACCTATTGAGTACCACATCACCAGGCTTGATGTTCATGGATAGTCTCTTTTGCTCGGTTCGTTGTGACCCCTTACCGCCTTCCATTGTATGGACAGGGGTCACCCTTTGTGAGACCACGGATGAAGCGGTTTTCATGGGCTGGGCGGGGACGTTGACGTCGTTGGTTTGTCTGGTTTGTTTGGCTCGGTTGATTTGACTGATCTGGTTGGAGCCACCGACTTGACCGGACCCGTTCGCCTGGTCCGAAGGCAGGGAATCCTTGGCCAGGTGGGGTTGGGAGTAGGGGGCCAAGGAGGCGAGTTCCGCCGCCTGGTCGGGCTGGGCGGCCTGATTGACTTGATCGGCCTGATCCGCCCGGTCAAGGGCGGTGGCCAGATAGTCATCATCCGGCTTCACCGGCTCGGAAACGACCTTGCGGGTCTGGACCTGACGGGAGTGGAGGCGGTCGATGATGGTCCGCCCGAACTTCACCTTGCCCAAACCCAGCTTCATGACGATCTGCAAGGCAATATCCACCACATCGTCGGTACGGGTCAGGACCAGAAGGGCCCCATAAACCGCCAAAGCCACCAGACCGGTGATGGCGCAGAACAAGATGGACAGGACCCAGGAAATATGACCCTGAGGGCCGGCCAGGTTCACATGGAAGGCCATCAGAAGGAGTCGGTAGAGATAGTAAGAGACGAACCCGGTCGCGACGGCGGCGACCAGGCTTTTACCCAAAGACAGGAAGATGCGGCCGACATTGAGACTGCCGTGAAAAAGCTTTTTTTGGGTCATATAAATCAGGAAGGGGATGCTGATGGCGTAGCTGATCGTCATGGAGACGCCGATTCCCACAGTCCAGAAGCGCGGGGGAAGTCCGAAGCGGATGACCGCCAATCCCACCACGAAGAAAGCGTTTTGGATCAAAGCGAAGATGAAAGGATGTTTTCCGTCCTCGAAGGCGTAGAAAGTGCGCTGGAGGAAGAGGAAGGTGGACGCAGCCCAGCAGTTCAGGCTCAAGGCGATGAGCACGGGGGCGATCAGGTTGATCTCTTTCAGGGGGACCGAAGGCAGCAGGGCTTTGATCACCGGGACGGGGATGGCCACCAGAACCGCGGTGAAAAAGAGCATGATGACACCGCAGCGGCGCAGGGATTGGCTGAGGGTGTCGCGGGCGTCCTTGAGGTTGCCTTCCGCCACGTCCGCCGACAGCCGGGGGAAGATGGCGGTGGCGATGGAAACAGCCACCAGGGAGTAGGGCAGGAGGTAAATGGTGAGTGCGTTCTGATAGGTGGCGTTGCCGGCGATTCCGAAAACATCGTCGCCTTGGATGGGCGCCCCGCTGGCGATGCGGGTGTTGAAGATGTTGACCGCCTGGCCCAGGAGGACGATGCTTAGGCTCCAGACGCCCACGGAACCCATGGATCGTAGGCCGATTCCTCGCAGCCCCCAGCGGGGACGGTAATGGTAGCCGGTCTGCATCAGGGGGATGAAAAGGACCAGGGCTTGAAAAGCCACGCCCAAGGTCCACATGCCGGCCAGAAGGAAGACCCGGGGGGTGGTCCAGAAGGCCATGCTGGCGTGGCTGGCGTTGCCGAAAAGACGGATGAAAAGACCGAATCCTAGGCAGGCGATGACGTTGGCACCAACCGAGCTCCAGGAATAGGCGGCGAAGCGTTCCTGGGCGGCCAGGATCTGCCCCAGAATGGTATAGAGGCCATAAAAGAAGATCTGAGGCATGCACCAGAGGGTGAAGGAATCGACCAGGGCGTGCTGGCTGGCCGTCCAATTGGAGCTGAGGTAAAGGCTGGTGACCAGATGGGTCCCGGCCATGAGCAGGAGGGTGACGCCCAGCAGGAGGACGATGGACAGGGTGATGATCTTATCCAGGCGTTCCTTGGCGTCCTCCTCCTTTAAGGCCCGGACGATCTGGGGGACCAGGACGGCGTTGAAGATTCCGCCGGAGAGGATGGTGAAGAGGACCTGGGGGATCATGGATCCGGTCTGGTAGGCGTTGGCGGCGATGCCGGTGGTGCCGACCGCCCAGGCCAGAAGGATGCTGCGTGCCTGCCCGGTCAGACGGGAAAAGAAGGTTCCCAAGGCCATGATGGCCGAGTTGCGCCCGACCGAGGATTGACCGCTCTTCCCGGATTCCGCCTGGGGGTTCCCCTGAGGGGCTTTTCCTCGTTTGGTCTTTCCTGTACTCATATGAAATCCTGTTCTGCCTGTGCTGTGACTGTCCTGCCTGCTGTGACCGATTCGGTCGAATTTAGCCGCCTGGCCTGATCGGAGCCGTTTCATTCCCTGCCGCCGTCTTGCCTTGGAGGGCTCGTTTGGTCTGTCGGTAAGCACCGAGGAGTCCCAAGACCACCGCCAAGGCGATGATGGCGTAACCGACCGGCCCATTGACGGCGAAAGATCCGATGATCTGCGTACTGGAGGCCGTCCCGAAGGCCTTGCCCCGCCTGTCCACCAGGCTGATCCGCGCCTTGCCCCGCCTGCCGCTGAGCACGGAGACGGTCATGGAGACCTGCTGATCGTCATGGGCGCCGACGGTGATTCCATCGACCGGGGTCAGGCTGATCCCCAGGTTCTGGGCCACGTCCTTCTCCACCGTCCCCCGCAGCCCCACCTGGATGGGGAAAGGGAGGTCATTGGTGATGGTGACCGGGAGGGTGACCTTATCGGACACGGCGTTCAAGGAGCCGACCCGGTTGAGCTGAATGGCGGCGGCCAAGGCCCGGATGACGGCATGGATGTCTTCCCCCTGCTTGGAGACGCTTTCCGGAGTCGCGTCCCAGGTGAAGCCCCTTTGGGCGATCGCTTCCAGGGATTTCTCCAAACCGGAGATCCAGCTATCGGAATTCTGCAGGGTATAGCCCGGGGCCGTGGCTTGAGAGTCCTTGCGGACGTTCCCTTTGGAAAGACCCTGGGCGTTCGCGGAGGAGGATTGGCCGCGGTTCTTGGAGGGGACGAGCACGTGGTCGCGGAAATCCCTCAGGCTGGCCTTGTCTTTGGACAGCTGCGCGAGGGCGGACCGGTAGGCGTCCACTGCGGTCCCCTCGGTTACGGGCTCGTTGGCTTGGGCCATGGTTTTGGCCTGGTCCGGGCTGTAATGGCTGTCGGCCGCGATCAGGTCGGTCAATTGTTTGGTCTCCACCCAGGGAAGGTTATGGACGGTGCCTAGGAAAGCGCGCAGGGACTTGAGGTAGGCCTGATAGCCCCCTTCGCCCCGGTCCGCCCAGGAAGTGCCGAGATTGACTAGGAGGATGCGCTTTTCATAGGGGGCTTGGGTCTCGTAGAAGGCGCTGTAAGCGATCGTCTTGTTGACGGACATGGCCTGGTCCATGTGGGACGAGCTGAGGTTCCGGTCGGCGGTGAGTACAGTCACATCCCCGGCGCTGGTGGGAACGGTCACCTTGTCCGTATGCACGGTGGAATCCTCGAGGTCGCTGAACCCTTTTTGGGAGAGCACGGTCTTGTAGCCGAGGGTCCGTGCCTGGGTCAAGGAATCCAAGGTCCAGGCCGTCGTCTTGTTGGAGAGGGCGATGGGGGAGCTGGCCGCCTTTGTTCCCGCCCGTTTGGCCAGATCGTCGCTGGTCTGGGCCTTGAGGGTCTCCTCGTTGATTCCGGTCTCCGGCCAGGAAGAGGATTTCACCTGGCTGATGGTATTGATATCCAGGCCGTCGCTTTGGCTGAAAGCCGAGATCTTGGAACCGACCAGAGTCCCGGCCAGGCGGGGGTCGGCTACCAGGTTGAGGAAGGAATAGTCGGAGGCCAGTTTTTGCAAGGCCTCCTGCTTGGATTTGCTCTCTTTGCTCGTCGGATAAAGGAAGGCGGACAGGTTTTTGACGGCTATGGCCCCTTCGCCTTGGACCAGCCGCCTCAAGGCCTGACTGGATGGAGCCTGGCCTTGCTCCAATCGTGATGTCACCGGCAGCAGGAAGACCAGACCGAGCTTAGGCAGGTCTTTTTCCGGCCGATCGGCGTTGGAACGGGTGAGGAAGGTGCGCAAAGTCGTGGTGATCTGGCTGCCCAAAGGAGCCACCGCCTTGACGCTGATGAGCAAGGGTTTGGCTCCCCAGGTCATGGAGGTCAGGGTCTGCTGGGAGGAATCCAAAGAGATGTCCACCGTCCGCGAATCTCCGGTTTTCATGGCTGGCAGGGTGGCCGCCCCCAGGCTTTGGCTGGTCGTGATCGCGCTGGAGTCGGCCTTTCCCGAAGCCCAATCGGAGATGCTGCTGCTGTTGGGGAAAAGATAGGTGGGGTTGGTGAAAAGCTCCACCGTCCCGCTCCGGATGGCCCGGTTGGTTCGGATGCGTATGACCGCTTTGAAGCCGGATTCCGCGGTGACCACCGGGGTGGAGGAGATCAGGGTGATCGTCAGCCCGGCTGAGGAAGTCTGGTAGTCGGACTTGTTCGTGTAGGAAGTTCCGCTCTGACTGCCCTGACTGCCCTGTCCGTCTTGGCTGGCGGCAAAAGCCTGGCTGGGCAAAGCGATCGCGGAAGGCAGGACAAGGGCGAGGAGGAAGGCCAGCAAGAGACGAAAAGAATGATTGCCGCGCTGGCGGGGATCGGTCAGGGTCTTTTCCGCTTCAGATGTCGGTCTCATGGGCTTTTTTGTTCTTTCGCTCATACAACCAGACGATCCTCCGCTCATTGGGATAGGACAAAACATCAGGCAGGTCTTTGAAATCGACCCAGATAGCGTCCTCAGCCTCATGGTCGGGGTCGCCTTCCACGGTCAAATGGCCGCCGGTCTGCCTTAAAACGTAATGATGGACCAACTTATGCACGCGCTGGGTCGTGCCGGTGAACCAATAATCGATGGTGGCGATGGAATCGATCACTTCGCCCAGAATCCCGGTTTCCTCGTGGACTTCGCGCACGGCCGTCTGCTCGGGGGTCTCCCCTTTTTCTATATGTCCCTTCGGCAGGCACCATTCGATATGGCCGGAGCGGGAATGACGGACGATGATGGCGACGCGGCCTTGGTCATCGAAAATGAGGCCGCCTGCTGAATATTCGCGGACGATGGGCAGATCTTGATTATCCAGGGAAGGGAAGGTCCCGGCGTCATCGCGTTTATGGGCCATGACCGCAGGAGTGGCGGTCACCCGGGAGTGATTGTCCTTAAGGGAATCGGAGTCCGACTCCTCGTACAGGTGGGCGTCCGCCTCTTCTTGCAGGAGTTCCTCGTAAACAGCCGTCAGCAGGGAATGAGGGTCGTCATCCTCATAGGAATAGTCGCCATGGGGACGGATCTCCACCGAAGAATGAGGGGTCTGGGAACTGTAGACCGGGGAGGAATCGTCATCAAGCCCCAGATCCGGGGTGAAATCCTGGGAGGCAGGAGAACGGCCCTGGCCGGGGGCGCCGTCCGTTTGGGGGCCTTGATCCTGATGGCCGCTGGCGCGATTGTCTTTGCGGCTGCCGCTGTAACCATTTTCATGGCTCTTCTGCCCGACAGGGCCGCTGCAATCGTTTTGACTGCGATTTTGGGCATACTTCAGGCCGCTTTTGGCGCGTTTCATCATTCGCGCAATATCGCCTGGAGTAACAGTCACATGTACTAGTTTACGTGGAATTTGTGGGAAAGGGGTAATAGGCGGTAAATTTCCTGAAAAAATGGCGCTTCGCGAACATCGGGGAGCCTGTCAGCCTATCGCGGCCGGCGGGGAAGGGGGACCGGTCGGCTTCGTCTTTTTTACGCATTCCGTTAAGATGGATTCGGTAAGAAAACGGCGCTCCTTCCCAGAACGGCTGTCACAAAGCTCGAAGGACGCGAAGAATGAATGACGAACGGCGGACGATGAACGGCGAACAGACGGAAGCGGAGGCCCGGTCCATGACGATGGCGAATGAGCAGGAAGGTGAATCCGTGGAATCGCGGATCTCCCGCCTTCCTCAGGTGGCTCTGGACCTGGGGGAGGTCTTCTCCCAAGCCGGCTTCGACCTGGCCCTGGTGGGAGGCCCCGTCCGGGACCTGCTTCTGGGCCGCCACCCCCATGACCTGGATTTCTGCACTTCCGCCAAACCGGAGAAATTCGAGCCCCTGTTGCGCAAGTGGGGGGACGGGTTCTGGGATATGGGCCGCAAGTTCGGCACTCTAGGGACTTTGAAAAAGCTGGCCGATGGGACCGAAGTCTCCATCGAAGTGACCACCTACCGCAGCGAGGTCTACGACCCTGATTCCCGCAAACCCGAAGTGGACTACGGGGACAGCCTGGAAGGCGACCTTTCCCGCCGCGATTTCACGGTCAATTCCATGGCCATCCGCCTGCCCGAGATGGAATTCGTCGACGTTTTCGGCGGTCTGGAAGACCTGGACCGTCGCATCCTACGGACTCCGGTGGAGCCGGAGCAGTCCTTCTCCGATGACCCCTTGCGCATGATGAGGGCGGTGAGGTTCGTCGCCCAGCTGGATTTCCGCATCAGCCTGGACACGTCCGCCGCCCTCGCCCGGATGGCCGACAGGATTGAAATCGTCTCGGCGGAAAGGGTCCGCGACGAACTGGTCAAATTGCTTTTGAGCGCCCACCCCCGCAAAGGCCTGGAAAACCTCGTCGCGTCCGGTCTGGCCGATTATGTGCTGCCGGAGCTGCCCGCCTTGCAGATGGAGATGGACCCCCAACATCATCATAAAGACGTCTTCGAGCACACCATGAAGGTCTTGGAACGGGCCATCGCCTTGGAGACGGATGCCGAAGGGCCGGTCCCCGCTCCCGACTTGGAACTGCGCCTGGCAGCCGTCATGCATGACGTCGGCAAGCCGCGGACCCGCCGGTTCGAGCCTGACGGCAAAGTCAGCTTTTACCATCATGACGCCGTCGGGGCGAAAATCACCAAACGAAGGTTGAAAGCCCTGCATTTCGACCACCACATCGTCAACGACGTGGCTGACTTGGTCAATATGCACCTGCGTTTCCATGGTTACGTGGATGAGCCCTGGTCCGACTCCGCCGTCCGCCGGTATGTGAAAGACGCCGGTCCTCTCTATCACCGGCTCAACAGGCTGACCCGGGCGGACGCCACCACCCAGAACAAGCGGAAGGCCCTGGCCTTCGAACAAGCCATGGATGAGTTGGAAAGGCGCGTGGAGGACCTGAAGAAAAAAGAGGATTTCGCGGCCATCCGCCCGGACTTGAATGGAGACCAAATCATGCAGATCTTAGGCTTGGCCCCGGGCAGGGAAGTGGGGAAGGCCTACAAGCATATGCTGGAATTCCGCATGGATAACGGGCCCGTGGACCATGAGACGGCGGTGGCCGAGCTCCAATCCTGGTGGGCCAATCAGTTCCCGCGGTTGTAAGCCGTGTGTTCCTGGGCCTTGGGAAGCTTGGCCATCTTATCCGCTTTCAGGCAGCCGTCCACGGACTGCATCTTCTTGCCCGCGGTCACGGTGATCTTGGAGGTGGAGTTCAGGTTCTTGAAATTCTCGCCGATGACGACGTCCAAGAGCTGGTCCTGGCGGTCGTCCATGCGCAGGACCACGTCGTTGGGGAATTGGGCCCGCAAAGTGTAGGCTTCTTGGATGGCGTTCCGGCCGAAGTAGATGATGGAGTTCTTAGTGGTGGTCTTGGACTCCCAATCGCCCACCCCTTGGACGCCGAAGCCACGGTTGGTGAACTCCTGGGCGACGGCCGTGGCCAGGCCGGCGTACGTGGTGCCGTTGAGCACACGCAGGTGGATGTCGCTCATATTGAGGGCGGTCTCTTTGCCGGGCACGAGACAGGAGGTTTGGACCCCGTAGTTGTTGGCCTGGGACCCGGAGGCGTCCTTCTTCGGAGATCCGATCCAGCCCATGGCCAGAGGAATGGCGATGGCGACGGCTATGACCAAGGCGATGATCACGGTGGTGAGTACGACCTTGTGACGGTCGCGCAGATAGAGGGCGCGCTCGGCGCGCTCTTCCCTGGTAGTGGATTTAGGCATCGGTTATCCTCCTGCGTTCTCTTCCATGATAAACGAGCCTCGGCATATGTGGGGCACAACGCTTTCGTTTGCGATGCATGGGGCCATCACCGCCAGGCGGAGGCCAGACGCGTGAATTCCTCCATCGTCAAGGTCTCCCCCCGTCGGGTCGGGTCGATTCCGGCCTTCTCGAAAGCGGCGGGAGGGACCATCTTCTTCAAGGCGGCGTGAAGGGTCTTCCTGCGTTGACTGAAGGCGGCGTCCACCAAGGCGAAAGTCCGCTCCCGCAGATCGGCTTGCGGGCCCTGCCCCTTGCTGTAGCGGGTAAAAGCGACCAGGGCGGAGTCCACATGAGGGGCCGGCCAGAAGACGCTGGCCCCGACGATGCCTGCCGGTTTCGCCTGGCCGTACCAAGCCAGTTTGACCGAAGGGACCCCGTAAATCTTCGAACCCGGCTGGGCGGTCAGACGGTCGGCCACCTCCTTCTGGACCATGACGGTGAAGGAGGCCAGGCTGGGGAAGCGTTCCAAAAGGGTCAGGATGATGGGGGTCGCCACGTTGTAAGGCAGGCTCGACATCAAAGTCAACTGCGGCAAGGGGGAGCCGAAAACTTCCTCCACCTGGTCTGAGGCAAGCTGGAGGGCGTCTTCGCGGATCAGCTGGAAGCGGCTCATCGCTTGGGGCATCTGGGCTCGGACGGTCGAAGGCAGGAGGTCCGCCAGGCGGGGGTCGATCTCCACCGCCAGCACCCGGGCCCCGGTCTCCAGCAAGGCCAAGGTGAGGGACCCCAAACCGGGGCCGACTTCGATGACGTGACTGTCAGTCCCCAGACCTCCCAGACGGGCTATACGGCGGACGGTGCCGGGGTCGACCACGAAATTCTGCCCGAATCTCTTGGTGGGGTTGATCCCCGTCGAAGCCGCGATGCGCCTGATGTCGGCCGCTCCCAAGAGGGCCGAGGATTCTTCCGTGATCATATGCATAGTCCGTTCATGCAAGTCTGGCTCGTGCCGATCAGTACCAGTTCATCCGAAGATGATAGGCCTTGGCCGCGAGAGGGTTCCCATAACGGCCGCGGATGTAACCGAGACCCCAGTTGATTTGGGTCGCCGCGTTGTCCCTCCAATCGGCGCCGGCGGTGGCCATTTTGCTTCCGGGAAGGGCTTGGGGGATACCGTAGGCGCCGGAACCGGGGTTTTCGGCCGACCACATCCAGCTGGATTCCTTGTTGAAAAGCCAGACCACGGCGTCCCACTGGGCTCCGGTCCACCCGTATTGGGCGGCCGCCGCCCGGCCGTAAACCTGGGCTTGGGCCGGGGTCGCGTGCCAGGTGGATGATGCCTGCTGTTGGGCTTGGGCCCTTTGGGCGGCCGCCGCAGCGGCAGCTTGCGC
>ERZ773028.31-NODE-31-length-137673-cov-5.589632_pt1 | contig 137673 bp, 117 predicted proteins | sample MGYA00511123_ERZ773028 | MGnify/ENA primary metagenome ERZ773028 (study PRJEB29015, sample SAMEA2738134) | human oral metagenome | biome: human oral; feature: human-associated habitat; material: saliva | place: China | collected 2206 ... | reverse complement strand
ATGTCATTATTCGTTGATCAAAGTTTCTTCTTCTCCCTAATTGTTCTGGCCCTGCCGGCTCTGATCCTGGGGTATTTGGAGAAACCCATTGCTCCGTACGGAAGTCTGGTCTCTCTGATCTACGTCTACCTGGCTATGGGGAAGAATCCAGGAGCACTGGCCTTTCTGGCACTCTTTCTGGCTGTCAGCTATGCTCTGGATCGGGGATATCTGGCTGCGCGTCAGCGCTGGGGAAGAAAGACCTGGCTGTATCGTATCTTCCTTTTTGCCTCGATTCTGCCCCTGGCCCTCTATAAGTTCTCCCTGGCGGCAAACTGGCAGATACACCTCTTTGGTTTTTTGGGTCTGTCCTACATGACCTTCAAGTCGACTCAGATTATCATCCAGACCTATGACGGTTCAATTGATCAGGTGGGCTTATGGGACTTTCTCTACATGGATCTCTTCTTTCCGGTGTTGACTTCCGGCCCCATTGATCGAAGTCAGCGCTTTATTGGAGATATGCACCGGGTTCTTCCGCGAGAAGACTATATGGATCTGGCGGGGAGAGGACTGCAGAAGATCCTTCTGGGAGCCGTCTATAAATTTGCTCTGGGAGCCAGTTTTTATCATCTCTATACCAATTTCGGGATGAAGGCGGATCTGAAGCACACCCTGGTCTATTTCTATGGTTACGGCTTCTATCTCTTTTTCGATTTCGCCGGTTATTCTCTGATGGCGGTGGGAGCCTCCTATCTCTTTGGCATAGAGACCCCGGAGAACTTCCGGGCTCCTTTCCGAAGTCTTGATATCATCGAATTCTGGGATCGCTGGCACATCAGTCTCTCGCACTGGTTTCGGGATTTCATTTTCTCCCGTATTTCCATGGGACTGATGAAGACCAAGAGGTTTAAGAAGCGTCTGACTGTGGCAGGGATTGCCTTCTTTATCAATATGGGAATCATGGGCATTTGGCACGGGACGGATTTGCAGTATCTGATCTATGGTCTCTACCATGGATTGCTGCTGACACTGACGGAAATCTTTCACAAGAAGTCCAGCTTCTATAAGAAGCACAGGAAAGAGAAATGGTTTCAACTGGTTTCCTGGGGAATTACCTTTCACCTGGTATTCTTTGGCTTTTTTATCTTCTCAGGAAGATTTTTAGAGTTGACTGGGCTTAAGTGACTGACTTGAGACAGGGGGTGTCTTCATGAAAGGATCCTGACAGCGCAATAGAGAGGAAGCCTGGTTTGGTTCCAGGAGGATGCAGTGTATCTGCATGGAAGAGCGTTCCGAAGGTATATAGAAGTTACAGAGAACAGAAAGCAGGAAAAATGGAAGAGAAATTACTGGAGATTCTGGCAGAAATTTGTGAGGATGAGGTGGTCAAGGAAGAACCCGATATTAATATTGATGCAGAAGGTCTGATTGACTCCCTGGGATACATGGAGCTTCTGGTCGATATTGAGGAGGAATTCGGCGTGGTGATTGCTCCCGCGGAGTACAGCAGAGAGGAAATGGACACGCCGGCTAAGGTTATCGCTGTCGTTAAGTCGAAGATGGAGCAGGCATGAGACGAATCCAGGCATTTTTTATGGCGCTGGTTCTCTTTGTCCTCTTTCTGGCCGGTTTTCATCTGATGATGAACCGGATTGATCTGCGGGGAGGAGATGGGTTTCGCTTCTTCTACAGTGACTTCCGAAACAAGTCTCTGGCAGCTCTGACTGACAATATGGATGAGGATACGATGCCCGTCTTCGGGTCTTCCGAATTGGGGATTTGGACGGATGAACCCTATCATATCAGTCATATGTTTACCAGACAGCAGGTGAACTCTATGACAGTGGGATATCCGGCAGTGCAGTCGCTGCAGGACGCCATCAGTTTGGGAGCTATTGCCGGGAAGAAATCTCCGAAGAAAGTGACGCTTTTGGCTTCCCCAACCTGGTTTTCAGGAACCGGGGTTACGACAGCTGCCTTCAAACAGCATTTCTCAGACACGGCCTATCTGGCCCTGCTGAAGAATGACCGGCTCTCCGCTGAGACCCGGCAGAAAATTGCCAGCCGGGCGATGGAACTTGCGGAGGGGGACGCAGGGCTTGCTACACGTGTGAGACTCTATAACAGGGCTTATGCTGCTGAAAATGCCTCCGGAGCCGAGCGGATTGCCGCGGGTCTTCTGGCAATGAATCGAGGGGATCAGGAGAATTTTGCCGCAGCGGTGCTCAAGCTGAAGAATGCGAAAAAGGCAGACAAGAATATTGGGCCGGAGGATGCGACCGTTCATTCCTATCTGAAAGAGGATGGGAGTGTGGATTGGGAGAGGATGAAGGAGCAGGCAATCAAGGATACGGCTTCCCAGTCAGATAATCCTCTCTATGTAATGAATGAGACCTGGCGAAAGAGCTATCAGAAGAATTACCAGGCCGGGGATCAGGTACATAAGAATGAGCAGTGGACCTCTGTCAGGGAGCAGGAAGATTTTGAACTCTTCTTACAGGTAGCCAAGGAGTTGGGGATACAGACGCAGGTGATTATACTGCCTGTCAGTGGTTACTGGTATGACGCGACCGGTATGCCAAGAGAGAATCGCGATCTGGTCTACCAGAAGATTGTGAAGAGCGCAGCCGATTACGGAGCCAAATGCGTAGACTTAAGCGCTCATGAATACACCCCCTATTTTATGGCAGATGTCTACCATCCCTGGTCACTGGGATGGACTTATATCAGCGAGGCAATCTATGATTTTTACAAAGATTAAGCAGAGACTGACTGACCGCAAGTTCTGGAAATATACAGGGATCTATCTGGCTCTGATGGTGGTTCTCTATCTCTTTGCAATTCTGGGGAGCGGTCTGGCCACACCGGGTTTTACTTACGCGGCATTCTGATGCAGGGGCAAGAAGAATCCTCACAGAGCGTACGTTCTGTTATGGGCCTATCCCTCAGAAAAAGGATGAAAATCAGAGGGAACTGGATATATTAGACAATTTAGACGGGGAGAAATTGTATATTATTTTGCGCGGAAGAGAAACGGGGAGGCAAAGCAAACATAGAAAGAGAAGATTTTTAGATGTTATGCATAAAAAATGCGAATAAAAACTGTTGACAATGCATAAGCCAAGATGTAAGATACTATTGTTCCGGAGAACAAGACGGGACAGAAAGAAGCAATATCCCCGGTTGTGGCAGTTCCCCTTTCTTTCATGATAATACCCCCCTTTTCATAGAGATTTCTTCCGCAACCAATTTTGAATACCCCCCTTTTCGACAGCAGATTTCACAATCGGCTGTCATTTTTTTTGTCAAAAAATGCAGAGGGCAGTCAGATCTTCGGATGGTACAATGTAGGAAACGAATATTTGAGATAATGTTTCTGGATGAGGGGAAAATGGATAGGAAAGCGGTAAGAAGTAAAATTCTGACAGGAAGTTTGAAAGTACTCAAGGAAAAAGGAGCCAGATTTACCATGGATGATCTGGCCAGGTGTCTGTCTATGAGCAAGAAGACCATTTATAAGGTCTTCCCGGATAAGGAGGCCATACTGACGGACCTGGTCGATAATGTCTTTGACCAGGTCGCCAAGGATCAGAAGATTATTTTAGATGACAGGGATCTGTCTGTTGTGGATAAGCTCAGAGGAATTCTCTGTGTGCTGCCGGTTGAGGCCAGGGGGATTAACTTTGCGGAACTCTTTCGCTTCCGGGAAAAGTATCCGAGGCCATATCAGCGCATGGAAAGCCGCATAGAGAGCAACTGGGAGCCCACCTTTGAGCTGATCCAAAGAGGGATAGAAGAGAGGCAGCTTCGGCCCGTGAATCCCAGTGTAATCAAGGTGATTTATGAATCCACAATCGAGCGCCTGCTCTATGGGGACAGGGCGGCTGAGATGGAGCTGGACTATAATGAGGCTCTTGAAGAGGTCGCAAGCCTGATCATTGATGGGATTAAGAACTGAGAAGAAGAGCCGGAAGCTGAGAAAATCAGTCGGCAGAAGGAAGCGGGAGAAGGATATGACAGAGAGATCCAGGGAGATTTTTGGCAATGCCATTGCCAGGAGAGATTATCAGAGGGCTGTACATTCCAAGGAGAAATATGCGAGAAAGTTCGGTGATGACAGCAGAGAGCTCTATCCGGTGGAAATTGAGGATAATCCGGTCATTGGAGACCGGCTGGGCGTAAAGGATATTCGACTGGGACAGGCCCTTCGGTCCGGAGAACAGATCGGGCCCGCGGACTTCGATCACAGGAAGGGACTGATCGTGGGGAATATCCGCATGGGATTCGGCCATTACCGCATCTCCATGGCGATGGCGTCCGCGGCTCATGCGCTTGGCTACACCCCATACTGGATGGACTTGAATTCTTATCCGCAGACGACAGCGACCAAGCTGATCAGCGCCCAGAATGACCTCTATTCTCTGGGCTCTCGTCTGTCCCGTTTCAGGGTTTTTAACAAGCTGGTCTGGGAGCCCATGAATTACGAGGGCTTTCGGGCCCTGACCTACAACGCCTCCGATCAGAAGAAAGCGGAACTGATGGCCCCCCTCTTTCGGGAGATTCCCAAGGACATTCCCCTTCTCGCTACCCATGTGTGGCCGGCTCAGGCTGCCCTGCACGGGGGAATGCGGTATGTGGTCAATGCCATTCCTGACAACTGGCCCATGGCTCTGCACCTGGCGGAGGGAAGCCTTCACACGGTTCAGAGCAACTACGCCTACCAGGGCTACCGCACCCTTTATGGCTTCGCCAAGAAGAAGGTCTTAAGGTCCATTCCGCCGGACCAGCTCATTTATACGGGACACTATGTGGATCATGAAATTGTCGCCAATGTGCAGACAGACTGCCAGGCGAGGATTGAGAGAAAGAAGAGAGGGGAGCCCATGCGCTTTCTTCTGACCATCGGCGGAGCGGGAGCTCAGAGAGATCTTTTTGGCGCTATTATCCGCCATCTGCTTCCGGCCGTTCGAAATCAGCGGGCCGCCCTCTATGTGAATGTCGGAGATTATCGCAATGTCTGGGAGGAGCTGCTCGCGGACATTCCGGAATTGGGCAGGTGCGCGACAGAGCACTTTTTGAATTTTGAGGAGGCCGCGGCGTTTGCGGATGGAGCCCTGACTGGCTCCATCGAGGGGGTTCACGCCTTCTATCACAGAAATATTTTCGAGGCGGTCTATATCACCAATCTGCTCATGCGGTCCTGTGATCTGCTGGTGACCAAGCCGTCCGAGCTGGCCTTCTATCCGGTGCCCAAGCTTTTTATCCGCCGGGTGGGAAAGCATGAGATGTGGGGGGCGATTCACTCCGCGGAGATGGGGGACGGGAGCCTGGAGTGCCGGGATATTCCCCATATTTTGCAAATGACTGACCTCTTTTTGGGAGAGAACCGGGAATTGATCCGCATGTGCGAGAATATACAGAGGAATAAGGACAGCGGTCTGTACAACGGAGCTTATCGGGCGGTTGAACTGGCCATGCATTTGAGGGAGAAATCATGATGGAAAACGAAAAGCAACTGACTGGACGGGAGAAGGCCTCTTATGGCCTGGGCGCGGTCGGCAAGGATATGGTCTATATGCTGTCTGCCTCTTATATTCTCTACTATTTTCAGGATATTATGGGAGTTTCCGCGGCTGCTATGGGGCTTATCCTGCTGGCGGCCCGTGTCTTCGACGCCTTCAATGATCCGATCATGGGGGTCATTGTGGCGAAAACCAGAACCCGCTGGGGCAGGTTTCGGCCCTGGATGTTTTTTGGAACACTGGCCAATGCCATTGTCTTATATCTGATGTTTTCCGCGCCGCCCAGCCTGGACGCAGGAGGGATGATTGCCTATGCGGCCATCAGCTATGTTCTCTGGGGCGTGACCTATACAATGATGGATATTCCCTTCTGGTCTATGATCCCAGCCTTCACCAAAGGGGGCAAAGAGAGGGAGGGGCTGACAACTCTGGCCCGGTCCTGCTCCGGTGTGGGGAGCGCTCTGGTTACGATTTTCACCATGATTTTAGTGCATGCCCTGGGAGACGCTTTCGGACATGGATCCGGTTCGCAGGAGGTGGAGCGGGTCGGTTTTCAGATCTTCGCCCTGATTGTCGCGGTTTTATTTGTGATCTTTATTGCCATTACCTGCCTGGCGATCAAAGAGAAGTCTACCGTTGATATGGAAACCGCAAGCCTGGGACAGATGTTTCGGGCTTTGATCTCCAATGATCAGGCTATGTGCGTGGTTGTCACCATTGTCCTGGTGAACTCCGCCCTCTATATCACATCGAATCTTGTCCTTTATTTTTTCAAGTATGATTTTGGAGGAATTGCCTGGTACCAGTCCTACACGGGCTTTAATATGGTCGCGGGTGCGGCGCAAATTCTGGCCATGATGGTTCTCTATCCTCTGCTTCGCCGCTTTGTCAGTTCCATCCGAATCTTCTACATCAGTCTTGCCATGTCCATGCTGGGATACATCATTCTCTTTGCAATCGCGAGCCTGGGGCAGAATCATCTGGCCCTTCTGCTGATCCCGGGCGTCCTGATCATGGCGGCGAGCGGCATGAACAATGTCCTGACTACGATTTTTCTGGCCAATACCGTGGATTACGGTCAGCTGATCAGGGGCAGAAGAGATGAGTCAGTCATCTTTTCCATGCAGACCTTTGTGGTGAAGCTGGCCTCGGGCCTGGCCGCTTTGGCCGCGTCCCTGGCCCTCCAGGCCTTCCGCTTAAGCTCCACAGCCACCAGAAGCGCAGATCAGAGTGTGGATTTCTCGGCCGGTGTCTCCATGGCATCCAAGATGGGGCTTCGCATGGTGATGACCCTGATTCCCATCGCGGGTCTGATGATTGCCTTTTTCTGGTTCCGCAAAAAGTATGTCCTGACGGATGCCAGGTTGGAGGAGATCAGTGAGCAGCTGAGAGAGAAGGAGCGGTCATGATTCGTATCATTGGAAGAGATCGGCCCGTTTTTATCTTAGAGGGCAGGCAAAGCGCCTATATCTTTCGGGTGCTTGTGACGGGACATTTAGAGCATCTCTATTATGGCGGGAAACTGCGGGTGGAAAGGGAGTCCGATCTTGACCCCCTGATTTCCAAGCGGGCATTCGCGCCGGGGAATACGATATTATATGACAATACGCGGCCGGATTTCTCTCTGGAGAGTACTTGTCTGGAGTGGACGTCGCCCGGAAAGGGGGACCCCAGGGAACCCATGATCGAGCTCGTGGACGCCAGGGGAAACCGCAGCGCGGACTGGGTCTATGAGTCCTGCGAGCTTCAAAAGGGAAAGAGCGCGATGGCGACCATGCCGTCCGCCTGGGCAAAAGCCGGGCAGTCGGACGCGCCCGGGGATCCATTAGATGATGCCGGAGATGAAAGCCGAAAGAGTAAGGAGTCGGACGGGGTTGAGGAGGTCAGGATCACTCTGCGGGACCGGTTGAGCAAAAATCGGCTGGATCTCTACTATGCTCTTTTTCCTGAAAAGGATGTCATCACCCGAAGGGCTCTTCTGACCAATGAGAGCGGGGAGGAGCTTGTGATCCGCCGTCTGATGAGTTACGGGCTGGATCTGAGACCGCGCGCTCTGGATGTCATCGCCTTTGACGGCGGCTGGGCCCACGAGATGAATCAGAAGCGTCAGCCCCTGACCGTGGGGAAATGGTCCATGACCAGCCGTGCCGGGACCTCCTCCAGCCGCTGCAATCCCTTCTTTATGCTCTTAAGCCCGGATTGCGGGGAGGATCGAGGGGAGGCCTATGCCTTTAATCTGATCTACTCCGGGAACCACTATGCTGCTGTTGAGCGGACGGCAGCCGGACTTGTGCGTGTGTTGGCAGGGATTAGTCCCGAGGACTTCTCCTGGCAACTCTCCCCCGGCGATTCCTTCGAGAGTCCGGAGGGGGTTCTGACCTATAGCGATCGCGGATTCAACGGGATCAGCGCCAATATGCACAGCTTTGTGAGGGAGCATATCCTCAGGGGAGTCTGGGCTAAGAAGGACAGGCCCATCCTCCTCAACAGCTGGGAGTCTAACTACTTTGATATCTCAGAGAAAAAACTGCTCAGCCTCGGCAGGGAGGCAGCCCGTCTGGGGATAGAGCTTCTGGTCATGGACGACGGCTGGTTTGGAGAGCGGACAGATGATCATCGATCCCTGGGAGACTGGACGCCTGATCCGAAGAAGCTGCCGGGAGGTCTGAAATCTCTGGCAGACCAGATCCATGGTCTGGGCCTGGATTTCGGGATCTGGGTGGAGCCGGAGATGGTTAATACAGACTCCGACTTCTATCGACAGCATCCCGACTGGACCATGGAATTGCCCTGGAAGAGAGAGAGTCAGGCAGAGGGACGGAATCAGAGAATTCTGGACCTGGCCAATCCGCAGGTCGTGGATGAAATGATCCGTCGGTTGAAGGAGCTTTTTTCTTCCGCTGAAATCAACTATGTCAAGTGGGACATGAACCGGATCTTCTCAGATGTTTATTCTCCGGCCCTGCCCTTCGCGCGGCAGCAGGAGACAGGCCACCGCTATGTTCTCGGTCTCTATCGCATGATGAAGGAGCTGACAGAGAGCTTCCCGGAAATTCTCTTTGAGGGCTGCGCCGCCGGGGGCAATCGCTTCGACCTGGGGATCCTCTCTTATTTCCCGCAGATCTGGGGCTCTGATGATACGGATCCGGTGGCCCGAATCGACATACAGAGGGGATACTCTTACGGCTATCCCCAGATCTGCTTCGGATCGCATGTCTCCGCCAGCCCGAATCATCAGACCCTGCGGAGAACGTCTCTGGATACCCGCTTTGCCGTGGCAGCCTTCGGGAATCTGGGCTACGAGCTCAATTTGAGGGATCTGCCCAGGGAAGAGAAGGAGAAGATCCGATCACAGATCAGCCTCTACAAGAAGTACCGTCATATTCTCCAGTCGGGACAGTTCTACCGGGGAAGAGGAGACAATGAGACGGACTGGACGATCGTCTCTGCCGACAGAAGTCGGGCGGTCGGTTTTTACAGCAGAACCGTGAACCGGGCGGGAGAAGATATCTCCTTCTTCTATCCGAGGGGGCTGGATCCCGCGCGAAGATATCACTTTTTCAACCGGCCCCAGAAGGTGGATGTGAGGGCTATGGGATCTTTGATCAATCAGCAGACCCCTCTACATGTAAGAGAGGGGGGACTTCTTCACAATGTGATCGCCGGCTTCGTTCAGCTTAAGGGGGAGACAGAGGATCTTACAGCTTACGGGGATGCCCTGATGGCCGGGCTGGCATGCAGGCAGAACTTTGTGGGGACCGGATTTGATGAGCGGGTTCGCTATCTGCCCGATTTTGCCTGCAGACTCTATTTTATGGAGGAAGTTGATTCACGGGGATTCTATTCGTAAGAGGGCCGGAACCGGTATATCTGGCACGCAGACCGATATGTCCGGGGAGATTCCGGATGGCGAAATGGCGGATCGTGTCTGGGGTTGCGGAATCTTGCACATTCGAGAAAAAAACACTATGATTATGCAAGTATATTCTCGAGAGCAAGAAACAAGTCGGCGGAATTTTTGTGCAGACACTGATTCGGGAGGCCCCGGTCAGTGTCTTTTTTGGGATTCGAAATGACTTCTTTGGAAGGGTTCTTCTCGGGATTCCAAAAGAGATCAAGAGCCCGATCAGGGGTTCAGAAGAGGAGTAAACTTGAAATTTAGTGAATTTGGACTAAAAAAAGACCTGCTCAGCGCGATTCGAAAGGCGGGCTATGAGGAGCCGACGCCCGTCCAGGAAGAGTCCATCCCTGTCATCTTAGAGGGACGGGATATGATCGGCTGCGCGCAGACCGGCACCGGGAAAACGGCGGCATTCGCCCTGCCTGTTTTACACAAGCTCACGCTTTTAAAGAGACCCAGGGTCAGAGCCCTGGTGCTTACCCCCACGCGTGAATTGGCCATTCAGATCTTTGATAATTTCAAAAAATACGGGAGATATCTGCATCTGAGGACGGTCTGTCTCTACGGGGGCGCAAAGAGGGGACCTCAGATCGGAGCTCTGCGCAGGGGGGCGGATATTCTGGTTGCCACACCGGGACGGCTGTTGGACTTCATGGGCCAGGACCTGGTGGACCTGAGCTCTGTGGAAATCCTGGTCTTGGATGAGGCGGATCGGATGCTGGATATGGGGTTCCTCCCGGACGTCAGCCGCATTGTTGAGAGTACGCCCTCTAAGCGGCAGACGCTTATGTTCTCGGCCACCATGGAGAAGGAGGTTCGCCAGCTGGCGGATCGGATGCTGAAGGATCCGGTCCAGGTTCAGGTGACTCCGGAGAATGAGGCGGCCGATACGGTCGAGCAGAAGCTCATTTTCAGCAGCCGAGAGGACAAGAGGGAGATCATTGCCTCCCTGCTGACAGACGAGGCGGTGGAGAGCGCGATTGTCTTTACCAGAACCAAGCACGGGGCCGATAAGCTGTCCAGGGAATTAAAGCGTCGGGGAATCGAGTCTGTGGCGATTCACGGGGATAAGACCCAGGGGCAGAGGCAGGATGCCCTGAATCGCTTTAAGTCCGGCAAGGTCAGGGTTATGGTGGCTACGGACGTGGCTGCAAGAGGCCTGGATATCCCCAAGCTGTCCCATGTCTTCAACTATGATGTCCCGGAGGAGGCCGGCGCCTACATTCACCGCATTGGTCGTACCGGCCGCGCGGGGGAGAGCGGTATCGCCATTACCCTCTGCTGTGAGGCGGAGCTGGACGCCCTGCGCGAGGTAGAGGAGCTTTTGGAGAAGCCCATTCCGGAGCTTCAGACGCAATGGTCCCTTTTGCTGGAGAGAAAGGCCAGAAAGGGAAAGGGAGGGCGCACAAGACATGGTCGGAGCGGATATCGGTCCGGAGGCCAGAAAAATGCCGGAAAGAGCGGTCACAAGACCGGCAGCAGGAACCGCCAGGGACACGCAGACCGCGGGCAAAAGGCGGGCGGCGCTTCCGGGAGCGGCCGCGGAAGAAGGCGCAGGGACCAGGGGCCCCGCCCCATGCCCAATATCAATAACGGGCGGTCTGAGAGGGAGAATATCAGCGACGAGTCCAGAGGAAGAGGAGGATATTCCGGCTCTTATTACGGGCAGGGGAGAGGACGCTAATATGTTTTACTTCATTGCCAACATACATTCCAGAAGCGGGCAGAGCATGAAGGCCTGGGAGAAAATCAGTCGCCGGCTGAACGAGAGAGAGGTCTCTGCCCAAATCCATATGACCCGGTTCGCGGGCCATGCCGTGCAGCTGGCGGATCAGCTGTCAGACCGGGCGGCCGCTGATTTTGATTGCTGTGGCCTGCGCTCGACCATTGTCGCGGTCGGGGGAGACGGCACCTTTAACGAGGTGATCAACGGTATGCATGACTTCGATAAGGTGAATCTGGCAATGATTCCTCTGGGCAGCGGCAATGACCTGGGGCGGGGACTTGGAATTACCAATAAGGATCCGCTGGCGAGGCTGGAGGACATTCTGACCGATTGTCACGACAGAGAAAGGGCAGCAGAGTCTGAGAGCAGGGTTCGCAGGATGGATCTGGGGCGGGTGGAGCTGGACGACGGGAACAGCCGTCTCTTCGCCATTTCCTGCGGCATGGGCTTTGATGCCGCTGTCTGCAGGGGAGTAGACCACATGTATATGAAGGGGATCTTGAATAAGCTTCATTTGGGACGGCTGTCCTATCTGACTAAGACCCTGCAGACCATTCTCTCCATGCCCCTCTACCGGGGGAGGGTTTTCTATCGGAAAGAAAAAGGCCGCAGCTGTCTTGAAGTCGAGAACATGATCTTCGTGGCTGCTATGAATCAGGCGGCTGAAGGAGGAGGCGTCCCCATGTATCCCGGAGCAAATGCCTTCGACGGGAAGTTCGGTATCTGTCTGGCAGATTCTGTGCCCCGCCTGCTCGCCCTGGTTATGCTGCCCTGCTTTCTCTTTCGAATGCACAAAATCCTGCCCGGCGTGCATCAGATAGAGACAGAGAGCCTGCAGATTCATATGGAAGAAGCCCTGCCGGTTCACTCAGACGGGGAGGATCTTGGCATGCATCGAAAGATCAGAATCACCTGTCTGCCGGGAAAGCTGCGGATTTTTATATAATACTTTGTCTGGTCAGACTTTTTTGCGGCCCGGTCTCAGGGGTCGAGCGTCTGTAAAAGACAGGAGAGGAGGTTATATGGATTCGACTTATGAACAAGTGCTGAGGGCCTATGAGAGCATACGGGATCGCATTCCCTTCACACCCAGGGTGGCTCTGGTTCTGGGGTCCGGTTTGGGTGATTTCGCTGACAGCATGCAGCTGGAGGGTTTGATTCCCTATCAGGAGATTGCGGGATTTCCGCAGTCGACGGCGCCGGGGCATGTGGGACGCTATGTCTTTGGCCATGTGGCCGGGACGCCGACCGTCGTCATGCAGGGAAGGATTCATTACTATGAGGGCTATGAGATGGAAGAGGTGGTTATGCCGATCCGTCTGATGAAGCTGATGGGAGCTAAGATCCTCTTTCTGACCAATGCCTCCGGGGGCATTCGCCGGGGCCTTGCTGCGGGGGACCTCATGCTGATTCGCGACCAGATTTCCTTCCTCCTGCCTTCTCCCCTGCGCGGGGCAAATATTTCTCAGCTGGGAATCCGATTCCCGGACATGAGCCATATCTATGATCCCGACCTGTCCGATCTGATCAGGGATACGGCGGAAAAGGAGGGAATCCACCTTAAGGAAGGGGTCTATCTGCAGACAAGAGGGCCCCAGTATGAGTCGCCGGCGGAGATCCGCGCGGCCAGTGCCATGGGGGCGGATGCCGTCGGCATGTCCACCGCCTGTGAGGCGGTTGCGGCCAGACACATGGGAATGCGTGTGGTCGGCGTCTCCTGCATTTCCAACCTGGCGGCCGGGATCAGCCCTAAGCCTCTGTCGGAGGAGGAGGTCATCGAGGTCGGCAGGATCGTGGCGGAGAAATTCACCAGACTTGTGACCGGCTCCATTGAGAAAATGTCAAAGGGAAAGAGAGAGGCGAGATGAATATCCGATTTTATAATGCCAGGCTCATGACCTTGGATGAGAGGGAAAGGCCTGCCCTGATCGAGGGGGAGCTCTGGGTACAGGGAAATCAGATTGTCTATATCGGGGACGGTCGTGACCGCCGGGCCCAGGAGGTCGCTTCAGAGAAAAGTCCCCTGGTCTGGGAGCGGCAGGAGAACTGCCAGGGCAATCTGCTGATGCCGGGATTTAAGAATGCGCACACCCACACGGCCATGACTTTTGTCCGCACAGTTGCGGATGATCTGCCTCTGCAGGATTGGCTGACCAAACAGATTTTTCCCAGAGAGGACTGTCTTAGGGAGGAGGATATCTACTGGCTGGATATTCTCGGCATCATGGAGTATCTGACGTCCGGGATCACGTCCAACTTCGATATGTACTTCTATCCGCCCATGAATGCCAGCGCCTCTGTTGACACGGGATTTCGCACGGTTTTGGTGCCCGGCTTTAATAACTTCGGCGCGCCGATTGAGGCTGTCGAGGAGAATATGTGCCGGGTCAATGAGATGGGGGAGCTCGTCTCCATGGTGGTGGGATTCCATGCGGAATATACGACCTCCATGGAGCGGATGGAAGATGTGGCCAAATTGGCGTCGAAATACAAAAGTCCCGTCTTTCTCCATAATTCTGAGACAGAGAGGGAGGTAAAGGAGTGTATCGATCGCTGGGGCAAGACCCCGACCCAGCTGACAGATTCTCTGGGAATGTATGAGTACGGCGGCGGCGGTTACCACTGCATCTGGTTCTCTGATGAGGATTTTGAGATCTATAAGAGGAGAGGGCTGACTGCCGTCACCAATCCGGCCTCCAACCTCAAGCTGGCCTCCGGGATCGCCCCGATCAGCCGCTTCCTTGACGAGGGCATTTCTCTGGCGATCGGCACCGACGGAGCCTCATCCAACAATGCCCTGAATATGTTTAGGGAGATGTATCTGACAACGGCTCTTGCCAAGGTGCGGGAGAGGGATGCCTCCGCTGTTCCGGCCGAGGACGTTCTCTACATGGCGACAGCCGGCGGGGCGAAAGCGATGGGACTGACGGACTGCGATCGACTGGCTGAGGGCAAGAAGGCCGACTTGATCATGATTGATCTCAAACAGCCCAATATGCAGCCGGAGAATGACATCTTAAAGAACCTGGTTTATTCCGGAAGCAAACAGAATGTGAAGATGACCATGGTCGATGGAAGGATTCTCTACGAAAATGGGAGCTTCCATATCGGTTTTGATCCGGGGGATATCTATGCCAGGGCTAATGAGATCATCCAGAGAATCAATCGGGAGGCGGGGTTTGGCCAATGATCAAGGTGACTTATATTCAGCACAGCTCCTATCTTGTGGAGCTGGATCATACCCTCCTTCTCTTTGACTATTTTCCCCCGGATGCCCTGTCTGACCGCATGGTTTTCGGAGGGAAGATCCCTGCCTTTCCCCAGGACAAGAAGCTCTATGTATTTGCCAGTCACCGGCACAGGGATCACTGGACGCCGGAGGTTTTAGCCTGGCAGAAAACCCGTCACCCGGATATCAGCTATATTTTAAGCGATGATATCCATATCCCGAGGGATCTCTTAGCTCGGCTGGGACACAGAGGGGACAGGGAGTTTAAGAAACGCATTCACAGGGTCTCTCCGGTCTCTGTTTACCGCGTTGACGATCTTGTGATTCAGACCCTGCGCTCTACAGACGAGGGAGTGGCCTTTTATATTGAAGCGGAGGGCCTTCACATCTACCACGCCGGTGATCTGCACTGGTGGAACTGGGGCGAGCGGGGGGAACTCTACTGTGAGACCATCGGCCGGGCCTATAAGCACGAGGTCAACCGGCTGGCGGGCAAGCATATCGACCTCGCGTTTGTCGTGCTGGATCCCCGCATGAAGGAGGGCTTCTCCTATGGCATGGACTATTTTCTGGAGCACATAGACTGTGATCTGGTCTTCCCCTGTCATCTGTGGAGAGACTACGATCTGATTGACAGGTATAAGCGCCTGCCGCAGGCTGCGAACTTCAAAGACAAGATTGTAGACCTGACCCAGGAGAATATGATCTTTGAGATCGAGGAGTGATTCATGCGAGTGACAATTTACACTGACGGGGCGGCCCGGGGCAATCCGGACGGGCCGGGTGGCTACGGAGCGGTCATATCCTATGTGGATGCCAGGGGACAGGAGCACATCAAGGAGCTCTCCTGCGGCTATAAGAAGACCACGAACAACCGCATGGAGCTCATGGGAGTGATTCGGGCTCTGGAGGCTTTAAAACGCCCCTGCCAGGTGGACCTGTGGTCGGATTCCCAGTACGTGGTCAAGGCCTTTGAGGAGCACTGGATTGACAAGTGGCAGAAGAACGGCTGGAAGACCGCCGGGAAGAAAGCAGTGAAAAATATAGATCTCTGGAAGAAGCTTCTAGAGCTTATGGCTCCGCATCAGGTGACCTTCCACTGGGTCAAGGGACACGCCGGACAGACCTATAATGAGCGCTGTGATTTTCTGGCCACAAGTGCCGCAGACGGAGAAAATCTGTGTGATGACGTGGAGTTGAATTGAAGTATTCGATTCACTATAATTCATGACGATGGAATGTCTGCGGCTCGCGCATACGATAGCCGCTGTGTTGTTATGCGTGCATTTGCCCGCTCAATTGGATTAGAGATAAGCCGGTCTGCGGAGTGTTTTCCAGGAACGGTGCATAAGGAGATGTATTTCATGGAAAAATTCGGTGTAAACCAGCTGCGAAGAATGTATCTGGACTTCTTTGAGAGCAAGGGACATCTGGTGATGAAGAGCTTCTCGCTGGTGCCCCACAACGACGACAGCCTCCTGCTGATCAATGCGGGCATGGCGCCCTTAAAGCCCTACTTCACGGGGCAGGAGATTCCTCCCCGCCGCCGCGTCACCACCTGTCAGAAGTGCGTCCGCACCGGCGATATAGAGAATGTCGGCAAGACAGCCCGTCATCTAACCTTCTTTGAGATGCTGGGCAATTTTTCCTTCGGCGATTACTTCAAGAGGGAGGCGATTCACTGGTCCTGGGAGTTTTTAACCAGGGTGCTGAAGCTTGAGCCGGACCGGCTCTATCCCACCATTTTCATCGATGATGACGAGGCCTATGAGATCTGGACCCGGGAGGTCGGGGTCGCCCCTGATCACGTCTATCGCTTTGGCAAGGATCCCGAGACCGGCGCCTCGGACAATTTCTGGGAGCACGGCTCCGGTCCCTGCGGACCCTGTTCTGAAATCTATTATGACCGGGGCGAGAAGTACGGCAATGGCCCTGAAGACATTGTGGGCGGCGAGGGTGACCGCTTTATGGAGATCTGGAACAATGTCTTTACCCAGTTCAATAATGACGGCCACGGCAATTATACAGAGCTTGCCCAGAAGAATATTGATACCGGCATGGGACTGGAGCGTCTTGCCGTTGTCATGCAGGATGTAGAGACTGTCTTCGAGATCGACACCATGAAGGCGATCCGGGATGAGGTCTGCGCCCTGTCGGGCAAGACCTATGAGGCAAATGCTTCGGACGACATTTCGATCCGCCTGATCACTGATCACATTCGTTCCACGACCTTTATGATCTCCGACGGCATCATGCCCTCCAACGAGGGCCGCGGCTATGTCCTTCGCCGTCTGATCCGCCGCGCGTCCAGACATGGACGCATGCTGGGGATTTCCGGCGAGTTTATGGCCAGACTTGCGGACGTTGTAATTCGTGAGTCCAGGGACGGTTATCCGGAACTCGCCGAGAAACAGGAGTTTATCCGCCGTGTCCTGACGGAAGAAGAGAGAAAATTCAACGCCACCATCGACCAGGGACTGGCCATGCTGGCTCAGCTGGAGGATCAGCTCTCAGCCGGAGGAGAGAGAGTTCTCTCCGGAGCAGACGCCTTCCGCCTCTATGACACCTATGGATTCCCGGTTGACCTGACGGCGGAGATCCTGGAAGAGAAGGGCATGACCTATGACAGGGAGGGCTTTGCGGCGGCCATGGAGGAGCAGAGAGCCAAGGCCCGCGGCGCCCGCAAGGCCTCCAATTATATGGGTAAGGAAGCAACGGTCTACGACGATATCGATAATTCCATCAGCTCTTCTTTTGTCGGCTACGACAAGCTGGAGGCGAGATCAAAGATCAGCGTCCTGACCACCGAGGTGAATCCGGCAGAGGACAAGTACGGCGAATTGGTTGACGCTCTGACCGACGGCAGCAGGGGAACCGTGATTGTGGACGAGACTCCCTTTTATGGCACCATGGGCGGTCAGCTGGGCGATTCAGGTCTGATTGAGACGGCAGAGGGAACCTTTCGCGTGGATGAGACCATCCATTTGCTGGGCGGCCGCATCGGACATGTGGGACAGATGATTTCCGGCATGCTCAAGGTGGGCGACCGGGTGACGCTTCAGGTGGATGCCGACCGCCGGGCCAATATCGCAAGGAATCACTCGGCGACCCATCTTCTTCACAGGGCCCTGCGGGAGGTACTGGGAGATCATGTTCAGCAGAAGGGCTCCTATGTCGACGACAAGAAGCTCCGCTTTGATTTCGTCCATTTCTCCGCCATGTCGGCAGAGGAGATCAGGAGGGTTGAGGGCCTGGTCAATGAGCGAATCGCGGCTGATATTCCTGTCGTGACAGAGATCATGAGCCAGGAGGATGCCAAGAAGACCGGAGCGATGGCTCTCTTTGGGGAGAAGTACGGCGATGAAGTCCGCGTGGTTGAGATGGGAGATTATTCCACAGAGCTCTGCGGCGGGACCCATGTTGGGCGCACCGGTAAGATACAGGCCTTTAAAATCATATCTGAGGTGGGTTCTTCCGCCGGCGTCCGCCGGATTGAAGCCCTGACCGGACCAGCTGTTTTTGCCTATTACGAGGATATCGAGAGAGAACTCAATGAAGCGGCCGCAGCGGCTAAGACCAAGACCTCTGATCTGGTAGAGAAGATCGGGCACATGCAGGAGGAGATCAAAGGTCTGGAGGCGGAGCTGGAGTCTATGAAGGCCGCCGCCGCAAAAGAGGCCCTTGGCAATGTCGAGGATGCTGTCAAGGAGATCAAGGGGGTCAAGTTCCTGGCAAAAGCCCTGGAGGGCGTCGATATGAATGGCCTGCGCGACCTGGGCGATCAGCTCAAGGCCAGACTGGGAGAGGGTATTGTCCTCCTCGCCTCCGCAAATGACGGGAAGGTTGTGCTCATGGCGACCGCAACAGAAGGCGCTCAGAAGGCGGGGGCTCATGCCGGCAACCTGATCAAGGGCATTGCGGGACTCGTAGGCGGAGGCGGCGGAGGCCGCCCCAACATGGCGCAGGCCGGCGGCAAGAATCCGGCGGGGATCCCGGCGGCTCTGGCTGAGGCTGAGAGCGTTCTTGAGAAACAGTTGTCCTAGGAAGTATTTGCCGAATTGCTTCTTGTGCCGGACGCGCTGACAGATATGTCTTTACGGAAAGAGTTTCGGACTCAGGATGATTTCATCAGATGGGATCTTCCTGGGTCCGATTTTCTTTAAGAGATTCTTTCTGTCGTTCTCTCTATAGTGAGGTAAAAATAGTTCCGCAAACAAGTGAAAAGTATAAGAGCTTCACAAAAAGAGGATTTCGTATTCGTTGGGTTTTGCTAATAGCATTATAACGTTACGCATGTTATAACTCGTTTAGGAAGAAAAAGCAGAGTTCATATAAAGGAATAAGAGACTCATAGAAATCCTTCTGCAAAGGGGAGAGGAGGAAAAGGAAAAAATTATTGAAAGAAAGCCTGCTCCTGCCAAGTGGCTATCGACAGCGTTTTATCGCGGAATACAGATTGTATCTTATCGTGGGACATGGATGTTCTTATGTGACGATTAAGAATCGAATCGCATAGAGAGGGTTTCTATATATGAAAAATGTAAAAAGACTTTTGTCATTTGCACTTGTTGCCATTATATTTTTCGTGGGTTTTTCTAATACAATGTATGCTGATTCCGATATGGGACTTGGTCAGTCGGATGAGATGGAAATTCGTGAAAAAATAGATCATCTCCTAAAAGAAAGAGCTTCTGTCATGCTGTCTGATGAGAATATCTTATGTAAAAATGTCTTTCGATCACAGAGAAATTTTATGACAGAGCAAAGACAAAGAGTTGAAATAGCTGAATTTAGAAAAGAATTAGAATCTGTGGGTGAGACATATTCCAAAGCAAGAACCATAATAGATATCAATGAAGTAAAAAAGGATTCTGATTCAAGGGTATCAGTCAGTGTAAAGGAGGAGACATATTTAACAATAGCAGAAACAGGTGTAGAAACCGGATATGCTGCAAGACACGAATTTGTCTTTGAAAAGGGCATCAATGGTGAGTGGAACATTATTGAAGACAAGCAGCTGGATCCCACCGGATTAATGCCCTTAGATAGAGCTGAAGAGTATGTTGATCCCTCAAGTGATATTTTCGAGGAGATTGGCAAAGAATTATTCGTATGTTTCTAACGACATGCCATATTTTACATATCATTCCCCAAATAGGTACAGAAGAAGTTTGAAGCAGATATTGGTAGATTGGAAAGGGGGGATTTTTTACGCACATAGGACATGAAAAAAATCTTGATGATAGATTTGATGAAATTCAATCACAGCCTGAAGGACTTGCGATGGTTTAGAAGGGCTTCTGCTTGTGTTTGACAAGAAAGAGGTCGGGCAAGTATAATACACATTGGTGTTGCGACTTCCCGTGAATATGCAGTTTCGCGGATTCAAAACACAAATCCACGACTGGAGGGAGGTCGAGAAGAGTATGTCAAGCATTATCGTGAAAGAGAACGAGTCTCTTGATAGCGCACTGCGTCGCTTTAAGCGCAGCGTGGCCAAGGCTGGGATCCAGCAGGAGATTCGCAAGCGTGAGCATTACGAGAAGCCCAGCGTTCGTCGCAAGAAGAAGTCTGAGGCTGCACGCAAGCGCAAGTTCAACTGACCAGGGAGCGATCAGGGGGTGTGAATGCACATCCCTGATCTGAAAACGAAAAGGACTTTCGAACAGAATCGTTCGAAGGCCCTTTCTTTGTTGTAGATGGATTCGTTTGTCACAATTTATATGGGCGATACCGTTCGATGTTAAAATTTCTGATTTACGGGACAAGTCTGATGAGAGAGAGGACGTCCCTGAGAATGGAGATGAGAGATGTATCAGATCTTGATTGTGGAGGACGACAAAACACTTGCGAGACAAGTCAAACTGGCCTTGGAAAAGTACGGCTACGTCTGCAAAACGGCAGAAGATTTTCAGAACATCGACCAAGCCGTCATACAGACGAAGCCGGATATTATTTTGTTAGACATTAATCTTCCGCGCTTTGACGGATTCTATTGGTGCCGGAAGATCCGCAGCATCAGCAAAACGCCGATTTTAATCCTTTCGGCGAGAAATGAAAGCTACGACCAGGTCAGAGGAATGGAGTCCGGGGCAGATGACTATATCACAAAGCCCTTTGATTTAAATGTCTTGCTGGCAAAGATATCCGCGACGATTCGGCGCAATTACGGAGAGCTGAAAAGTGAAGAAAGCATGGAAGTGACCATTGAAAAAGAGGGGCTTTCTTTCTATCCATCCCGCCTGTATTTTGAATATGCAGGCAGAAAAGTGGATCTGACGGCAACGGAATCGCAGCTGTTTTCCGCTTTGCTCTCCTCTTATCCGGATGCGGTATCGAGAGACGAATTGTTCTCGAGGGCATGGGATGAGGGAGCCTATGTGGAGGAGAATACGCTTAATGTGAATGTTCGAAGACTGCGCAATAAGTGTAAGGAAAAGAAAATTCCACTTGAAATCAAATCAATCCGGGGATTGGGGTATCAGCTTAAGATAGGAGGAGTCGATTGAAACTATTCATCAAGGATCATATCGACATCATTTTGCTGTCAGTTCTGAACAACCTCATTTTAGTTCTCGGATATTATCAATTGGACGGCTTTTCGACGGTTTTTGGAGTGCTCTACTTTCTTTTCATGTCTTTGTTTCTGCTGTTTCTGATACTGGCCTATCGGTACTATCGAAAGAAAAAAGTATATCAGATGCTTGCCGGCAAGCCAGGAAAGCTGGAAGATATGGTGGCGGAGGATGATTCAGACAGCTTTACTTTGGCCTTTTCCTCCTATAACAAGCAGAATTATCAACATTTCTTGCAGGAACTGAATCAAAGCAGGGAGACAGCGGATGAATGGCAGAGCCGCATTGTTCGCTGGGTGCATCAGATGAAAACGCCCATCAGTGTCATTCGGCTTATGGTACAGACAAATCCGGAACAGTTGAATATCCTGGATATTGATTATGAACTGGATCGATTGCAAAGTCAGATGGACAGTATGTTAGGCTTTGTGCGGATGGGAGATCTCGAGAGTGATTTTGTGATCGAGGAAATCTCATTAAAAAAACTGGCGGACGAGATTGTCCTGAAGAATAAACGACAGTTTGCCTATCATCATGTATCTCCTGAAATATTGATCCCCGAGGATGCGATCGTCCGAAGCGACAGAAAGTGGCTTGGTTTTGTCATAGAGCAGATTTTAAACAATGCCGTTAAATATTCAGGGAAAGATTCCAGGATCCAGATTTACACAAGGGAGATCAGTACGAGGGTAGAACTGACGGTGCGAGACTTTGGGATTGGAATCAGAGAACGGGATCTGCCGCGCGTGTTTGAACGATATTACACCGGTTCCAATGGCAGAGAGCATGATCAGTCATCCGGCATCGGTCTCTATATGGTAAAAAGAATATTGGATGAGCTTGGCCATAGCATACAGATCCGTTCTGAAATAGAAAAGGGGACAAGCGTAGCGATCCTGTTTTGAGATGAAAGTGACAGTTTTGTCACTTTTTGTTATTTTAATCAATTTTTTTGAGAAAGCCTTTTCGCTATGCTGAAAGCCAGAAAGGAGGTGCAGGAATGAAGGTCTTATCGATCCAGAAAGCCACAAAAATCTATGGTAGCTCCGTTCAGGTCAAGGCAGTCGACCAGCTTTCCCTGGAAGTAAACGAGGGAGAATTCATCGCTATTATGGGAGCTTCCGGGAGCGGGAAGTCCACACTTCTGAATCTGATTTCCGGAATCTTGCCGCTGACGTCAGGAGATATTTTCATCAGAGGGAAAAGCATTTTGGGAATGACGGAAGAGGAGAGTGCGATATTCAGGCGTGATGAATTGGGATTTGTCTTTCAGGATTACAATCTGGTAGATACCCTGACCATTGGGGAGAATATCATGCTGCCGCTGATGTTTACAGGCAAAGATGTGAAGACCATGCAAGAGGAAGCGAAGGACTATGCAAAAAAACTCGGAATCGGAGATCTTATAGGCCATCGGATCTATGAAGTATCCGGCGGTCAGGCGCAGAGGGCATCTATTGCCAGAGCCCTGATTCATCATCCCAGGCTTCTCCTGGCAGATGAACCGACCGGGAATCTGGATTCTGCTTCTGCGCAGGAAGTCATGAAGCAGTTTGTCAGATGTAACGAAGAGGAGCAGGTGTCTACTCTGATGGTGACGCATGACGCAAAAACAGCCAGTTATTGTAAGCGAGTGGTTTTCATCAAAGACGGCAAAGTGTTCAATGAAATTTACAGAGAGGGAAAGCAGCTTCAGTTTTATGACGAAATCCTCAATGTTCTAAAGTTTATGGGCGGTGAGTAGGATGACATTTGGACAGTTTATAAAGCATAATATTTTGAGAGACAAGGAAAGCTATGTCGCTTATTGGCTCAGCAGTATGTTTACGATCGTCATCTTCTTTGTCTTTGGGGCAAACCGCTGCCACCCGGAGCTGAAAAAGATAAAAGAAATTTCTGACTTCATGCTGTACACACAGCTTTTGGTTCTCATATTTGCTGTCGGCTTCCTGACGATATCCATTCATGCTTTTATACAGAAGAAGCAGAACAGCTACGGTATGCTTCGTATGATCGGAATGAAGCGCAGGCAGGTGGCCGGTATGATTGTCGGTGAAAATATGCTGACGGGCATCAGCGCCTTGGCCGCCGGACTCCTGGTCGGAATCGTGTTTGGACACTTATCCGTTATGCTGATGGCAAAGATGATCTATCTGGCCGATATTCCGTATGTTTTCCCTTTCGAGGCAGTCCGGGACACCATTTGCTGCTTCCTGGCCGTCTTTTTTCTCGTAAGCTATCTGCAGGCGAGAAGTATGGCCAAAAAACCAATACAGGAACTGCTGTCTGTGAAATCAAATGAATCAAAGGGGATGAGCTTCCATCCGTCGCTGGCAATCTTGGGCTTGTTTCTTCTGGCCTATGGATATACTCTCACCTTTTTTCATCAATTGCCCTTTCTTGAACAGATGCTTCGAAGCAATTCCATCCTGGAAAAAAGCCTTGAGCCGATGATTCTTGGATCCGTCTGCGTCGGTCTGTATCTGGTATTTCGTGAATTTGTCTTTTTGATTTTATCAGGAGTCCGTCATTTCTCCCGCTATTATCTTAAGAATGGAAATGCAATCTGGATCACAGGGCTCCAGGATAAACTGAAGAGCGCCGTAGGAACGATATTTATCTCTACGCTCCTGCTTACTGCAGCTTTTTCTGCCATCATTAGCTGTGTTTCCGTGCTGGCTGGCGCACGACAAAGAAATGAGTCAAATAATCCGATCCCCATTCAGTATCTTTCCTTTGAGGGAAATCAGGATAGAGAGGCGAGGGACGTCAAAATCATAGAAGACAAGCTGAAGAAATACGGCGTCAAAGCACAGTCCTATCGATACATGATCCTGGAATATGGAGACCGGGAGATGACGGCGAATAAGCTGATCTCGCAGACGGATTACCGCCGTGAGAGCGGGAAGACAATCGATTTACAGGAGGGGCAGGCAATTGACATCTCAGGTGGGAAAGAAATGCAGGCGAGCGCAAAAGTCACAGATACAGAAATTCTGACCCTGGTGGGAAAGGACTCCCCGATTTTGGACTCCAGCCGGAGAAACCATTCGTATGTGGTCAGTGACGCAGACTATCAGCGTTTCCTGCAATCAAAGAAGATGAAAGAGGTGACGGTCTACGACACGATAGCGGATGACAAAGGACAGAGAAAAGAGGTTCGCCAGGCGGTCAAGGAGATGAGAAATGAGATCGGCCTTGGCGGATATGGAACAAACTTTATCTTCAATCCCAGAATTGAGTCCCTGGATATACAGGAATATACCTATCAGCTGGAAACTTATATCTCTGTACTCCTATCTGTCATTTTCATGCTGGCATCTGCCAGTCTGCAGTATTTCCGGCTGCTGAATCAGGCAAGGGGGAATTTGCCAGTGGAGAGAAATCTGTATCGATTTGGTCTGTCCGTCCGGCAGATATTGGGGATACAGAGGAAGCAAATGCTGGTGATTTTTCTGCTTCCAATCGGATTCGGAGCTCTGTCTACGTTTTTTGCAATGAACTACCTGGCGAATATGCAGGTATCCTCTGCCGGTCTGTTATTTAGAAGAACGGTAATGATATTGATTCCGCTTATTATGCTGGAATTAGCCTATTTTTTCATTCTGGAGAAAAGGCTTGAAAAGAAAATGAGAAAATATCTGTCCGTTGAATTGAAGAAAGTGAGATAAAGATATGAAATTTGGACTTAACCGGGCACAGCTGAAGAACATAGCGCTGGTATTTATGGTGCTTGACAATGCCTATTTTCGCTTCCCGACAATCAGCAGCGTCGCTCACCTGGCGACACGTTTCGTGGCCCCGCTGTTTGCGTGGCTGATGGTGGATGGCTTCTTCCACACGAAATCCAGAGGCAGGTATTGCAGACGTCTTTGGATTGCCGCAGCTCTTATGCAGACAGGGAACGTCATTTCCACTGCGATATTTGGACAAAATGGGATTGCAGACAATATCTTTTTGACCCTGGCGCTCTCATTTACAATCATATGGCTCTTTGAACTGGCAAAACAAGAGGATTCAGGAAAGAAGATCGGTCTTCGCATACTGGCGATTTTCCTGGTGCTGCTCGGCATCGCGTTCAGTCTGGTTTTGTTTATTCCGCTCCCCTTTGGAAACGGCATTGCTATGGAAGGGGGATTGCAGCTGATCCCGTTTGTATTGATTTCTTACTTCTTTCATGACAGCAAATGGAAGCAGGCGGTTTTCACTCTGGCATACAGTCTCCTGATGTTCTTTGTTCCATATGGCGGGCCTGCGTTGTTCCAGAATGGATTCGATATGTTCTGCGTCAATTCCGATTGGATGACCTTCCTTGTGATTCCCTTTATGTTCCTTTATAACGGCAGGGAGGGAAAGAAGAGCCCTTCGGGCAAATGGTTCTTCTATTTCTTCTATCCCGCGCATCTGTGGGCTTTGATGCTTCTGAAGGTTCTGCTGTGATAGCGGTCAGCGACCGATGCGAGATCCGCTCGAAGCGAAAGAATCCGGTTAAGAGCAGACAATGGAATAAAAGTTAATCGTGAATCAAAACAATCGAATGCATACGTTGCGGGTGTCTATTGTTATGAAAAGGGGCTGTGGAGAAATGCAATTGTTCTTCACAGCCCTTTTTGTTCAGCTCAAAAAGGTTCATCTGCAGGGGAGCGGTTTTCGGCGGGACATTGCAGCCGGCAGAGCGAAGCGGGAATTGACAAGTGATTTCCCTGCCCGTACACTATAGAAGTTTGGCGAAGCGTGAGCGGAAGAGACCTGGCGTCAGTCCTTATGAATGGGCGAGAAGAGCCGGGCGATCCCGGCAGAATATATGAGGTGCATCTTGTCAAAGTTGAGAGAAGAAATTGAGAAGAGAAGAACATTTGCCATTATTTCTCACCCGGATGCCGGTAAGACAACCCTGACAGAGAAATTCCTGCTCTACGGGGGAGCGATCAATACGGCCGGTTCTGTTAAGGGGAAGGCGACCGCCCGGCATGCGGTCTCTGACTGGATGGAGATCGAGAAGCAGAGAGGAATCTCTGTCACCTCCTCTGTTCTCCAGTTTAATTATGCCGGACGCTGCATCAATATTCTGGATACGCCCGGCCACCAAGACTTCTCGGAGGATACCTACCGGACTCTGATGGCGGCTGACTCCGCGGTTATGGTGATCGACGGATCAAAGGGAGTTGAGGCCCAGACCAGGAAGCTCTTTAAGGTCTGCGTCATGCGTCATATTCCCATTTTCACCTTTATCAACAAGATGGATCGGGATGCCATGGACACCTTTGAACTCCTGGATGATATTGAAAATGAGCTGGGGATCGCCACCTGTCCCATCAACTGGCCCATTGGCTCCGGTAAAGATTTCAAGGGAGTCTTCGACCGCGATACGAAGAGGGTTATGACCTTTGCGGATACGATGAAGGGGACCAAGGAGGGAAGTGAGGAGGAGTTTGACATCGGAGACGCCAAACTTCGTGCGGCCATCGGCGAGGAAGCGCTTGGAATTCTGGAGGAGGAGATTGAACTTTTGGACGGCGCCGCCGCTGCCTTTGATCAGGGCAAGGTGGATGCGGGACAGCTCTCTCCTGTCTTCTTTGGCTCCGCCCTGACCAACTTCGGCGTGGAGACCTTTCTGAAACATTTTCTGGATATGACATCCTCACCTCTGCCAAGAGAGTCCGATGCGGGGCTGATTGATCCCTTCTCAGAAGATTTTTCAGCTTTTTGCTTCAAGATTCAGGCCAATATGAATGCCCGTCACAGAGACCGCATTGCATTTATGCGTATTACTTCCGGCAAATTCACAGCCGGCATGGAGGTCTTTCATGTCCAGGAGGGAAAGAATATCCGTCTCTCCCAGCCCCAGCAGATGATGGCGGATGACCGCCATATTGTCGATGAGGCCTATGCGGGTGATATCATTGGAGTCTTTGATCCGGGTATTTTCTCTATTGGGGATACGATTCTGACGGGAAAAGAGCACTTCAGCTTTCACGGTATTCCCACCTTTGCCCCGGAGCATTTCGCCCGTGTCTGTCAGGTGGACACCATGAAGCGCAAGCAGTTCATGAAGGGGATCAATCAGATTGCCCAGGAGGGCGCCATCCAGATCTTTCGCGAATACAATACGGGAATGGAGGAGATCATTGTGGGAGTGGTCGGCGTCCTCCAGTTTGACGTTTTGAAATTTCGCCTCAACAATGAGTACAAGGTCGAGATCAAGATGGAGAATCTTCCCTATGAGTATATTCGCTGGATCAGCAATGAGGGAGTGGATGTAGACGCGATTGTGGGGACATCCGATATGAAGAAGGTGACCGATTTAAAGGGCAGGCCCCTTTTGCTCTGGGTCAATGAGTGGTCCATCCGAATGACGCAGGAGCGCAATGAGGGACTGGAGCTGGCTGAATTCTCACAGGACTGAACATTTTCTTCCCGCAGGGCTTGAGCCCGGCGGGAATTTTTGAAGGCTCCAATTCTCCAGAGATTTGTTTTTGAAGGCTCTAACTCTCTGGGAATTTGTCTTTGAAGGTTTCGACTCTGCGAGACCTTGTCCTTTTCCGTATGAAGAAAATCCTGCAAATGACAGATCCGCCGAAGTTTGACGGAAAAAATCGTGCAAGAGAGAGAATCGGGCGGGGAGTGATTGCCAAAGTCCCTCCGGCATGGGAGAATGAGGATGCGCAAGGGGAAATGAATTCGATCAGACGGATGTCTGCGGTCAGGAACCCGATCATGTCGTTGACAGCTATGTAGAATAGGATTAAGATGATCAACAAAGCGAACAGTTGTTCGCGAATAAACGTTCGAACAAGGAGAGCATGATGGCAGCAGAAGCGAAGACAGTAGAAGCGAAGACGACAGAGGAGAAGCAGAAGGCGCTGGAAGCCGCGATTACGCATATTGAGAAGCAGTATGGCAGGGGCTCTGTCATGAAGCTGGGAGAGGGAAGCCAGCGCATGAAGGTTGAGGCGGTCTCCACAGGCTCTATCAGCCTGGACCTGGCCCTGGGCGTTGGAGGTCTCCCCAAGGGGAGAATCATTGAGATCTTCGGACCGGAGTCCTCCGGTAAGACGACGGTGGCCCTTCACTGTGTCTCTGAGGTACAGAAGAGGGGAGGGATCGCAGGGTTTATTGACGCGGAGCACGCGCTGGATCCCGTCTATGCCAGGAATATTGGCGTTGATATTGATAATCTCTATATTTCACAGCCGGATAACGGGGAGCAGGCATTGGAGATTGCCGAGACAATGGTTCGCTCCGGAGCGGTTGATATTATTGTGGTCGATTCCGTCGCCGCGCTGGTGCCGAAGGCGGAGATTGAGGGGGATATGGGAGACAGCCATGTGGGTCTGCAGGCCAGACTGATGTCTCAGGCCCTGCGCAAGCTCACCTCTGTTGTCAGCCGAACCAACTGCATTGTCATTTTCATTAATCAGCTGCGAGAGAAGATCGGCGTCATGTTCGGGAATCCTGAGACTACGACCGGCGGCCGGGCCCTCAAGTTCTATGCCTCTGTCCGCCTGGATGTCCGCCGTACGGAGGCGATCAAGCAGGGAGGCGATGTGGTCGGCAATCATACCCGCGTCAAGATCGTCAAGAATAAGGTGGCGCCTCCCTTTAAACAGGCTGAATTTGATATTATGTTCGGACAGGGGATTTCAAGATCCGGAGATATTCTGGATCTGGCAGTTGATATTGATATTATTAACAAGTCCGGAGCCTGGTATGCCTATGAGGGGGAGAAGATCGGCCAGGGCCGTGAGAATGCCAAGAAGTATCTGGAAGAGCACCCGGAGCTTATGGAGCGGATTGAACAGCTGATTCGCGACCACTATGCGCCCGAAGAAGTGGCCGAAGAGCCTGAGGCAAAAGAAGAGTGAGTCGTTTGATTGAATCCATAGAGCCGGAAGGGAAGCGGCAGAGAGTCTGTCTCGATGACGGGACAGACTTTCTTCTCTATCAGGCAGAAGTCAGTCAATATGCGCTAAAGGCCGGAGAGGAACTGTCGGAGGACCAGTATCACATCCTTCTCAGCGAGATTTTCTTTCCCAGGGCCGCCAAGAGGGCGATGCGGCTTCTTGAGGTCAGAGATTACGCGGAGAAGAGACTTCGTCAGAAGCTTGAGACAAGCGGCTATCCCCAGGAGGCCGTCGATTACGCGATTGAATATGTCAGTCGCTTTCATTATCTGGATGACCGTCGCATGGCAGCTGCCTATGTGCACGCTCATCAGGAGAATAAAAGCCGCAGGCGGATTGCCCTCGACCTGACGAGACGGGGGATTGACAGGGACTTGATTGAGCAGACCCTGGATGCAGAATACACGGCATCGGAGGAGGATCAGATTCGGAGCCTGCTCCATAAGAAGGGCTATGATCCGACAGTATCCGATCCCAGAGAGAAGGGGAAGCTCTATCGCTTTCTGGCCTATCGGGGTTTCTCTGCCGCCTCCATTATGAAGGCTCTGCAAAAGTCCGATGAATCTTGACTAATTTTTCCGAAAATTATAATCCCATCTTTGACAGTTAATTAAGAGTGAGGAGCCCGCAAGTCGCGTAGTTACGCCATTTGTGGGCTTCTGTTCTGTTTCCAAATTCTAGCTATACTTCTACTTTCTTGTTGCCGTTAAAATCTTTTTCATATTTCTCTGAGACACAATCTCATAATCCGTTCTGAAACCAAATATATCGTGCAGTTTATCCGTAAGATCAGTGCGGGTATACTCCGGGATATACCCCTCACCGGGCGCTACCAGCATGTTCATCTCTTTCAGCGTTCTTATGATGTTTTCGCTGGTATAGCTCTTGCCTAGCTTCTTCTCTAGAATGCGGTAAAGGATCAGTGCTGTGAAGCAGGTGATGAAATGTGCCGTGATTCGATCTTTTCGGCTCAGATATACCGGTCGAGCCTGGAATTCGCTTTTCATAATCCGGAAGCATTCTTCTATCTGCCATCGTTTTTGGTTGATGCTGATGATCGTTGCGGCATCATCTTCAAGGTTTGTACATACGGCGTAGAAGCCGTCATAGTGTTCTTCCTCTCTGGCAACATTTTCATCCATCGAAGCGATCATTTTGTCTGCAATCTCACCGTCAGAAGTACAGTGATCCTGACGGATAAACCGTTTGGGATCGTTCGGTCGCTTTCTTTTCAGAGAAGAGGGATTGTCGACAAGTTTTTCGGCACGTTCAAGCTGCCGACTGCGTATCTTTCTCATATAGTCCCGGTATTGAAAGGAGAAGGTAACGATAAGATGCTGCTCAAGGCCATCCTCGTTCATCCATCGGTCTTTATAGAAGGTTTTCTCATAGTTCTCATTCTCATCTAATTCACTAAGCTTGTACTCTCTTTTGTCTCCAATCAGATGCCATCCATCCGCATCAAGACAGTAATCCTTGAGAAATCCTTTTAGCTTCTTGATCGGTTGCGTTGTTACAAATTTCCGGTTTGGAGTGCTGTTGAAGATACGATTCGAGACGGATGATAGTCCGGCATCTGTACAGACAATAAACTTCGTCATTCCAAAGTCGGTAAGGATCTTTTTCTCCAGCGGCTTCATTGAGGGCTGTTCATTTTCATTTCCGTTAAAGACGGAGAAGGTGAGAGGAATACCATCTGCATCCATAAACAGACCCATCTGGACAATCGGATTCGGTCGATTTTCCTTGGAATGGCCATATTTTCTGAAATCATCAGCTTCTTCAATCTCGAAGTAATAGTTAGTGCAGTCATAGTAAAGGACTCTCTTGTGCCGGGTCAGCACCATTTCAGAATTCTTGTAAAGCTGAGCCTGGAAAAAATCGTTTTCTTTTGCGAGGATCTCCAGCGCCCGGTAAACGTGATGAAGCTTACAGTCTGGCTTTTCAAGAAAATTTCGAGAGAGTTCAAGAGAAGATCTCTTGGATCCCGGATAAATAATCCTGGAGAAGAGTAGCATCGACAGGATGTGATTCAGATCATACTCGAACTTATACTTTTCAGCGATCTGCGCACAGATGTCGTGGATTTTTAAATCATAGTAGATGTCCTTGAGGAAGAGATAACCGACATTTACGCTGCGACAGGTATCTTTTTTAATCTTGGCAGAAGAAGAATACTTGATTATGATGTCCTTTTTTGAAGCTTTTTCTTCTGCAGAGCGTTTGGCGGCATACTGCTTGGCCCATTCTAGAGGAGTAAGATCTCCGCAAATCTTTAGGAGATCGTCTTCGGAACCGATCTTCTCTATTGTTTTCGTAGTAGATTTACCATTCACCCAAACAGATTTACTCAGGTAATAAATGGTCTGATTCTTAGATTTTGATACGGACACCTTCATGATGTTGTTCCTCCTATAGATCCATTATACAATATATAGCCTAATATAGCTAGCATAAAATCGATGAAATTTGACAAAAAATACAGGCTTTTCAAGGCCTGTAGGGTTTTTAGAATTATTCAACTGTCAAAGTCCCGGCCTATCGGGGATTCTCTGCCGCCTCCATTATGAAGGCTCTGCAAAAGTCCGATGAATCTTGACTAATTTTTCCGAAAATTATAATATTTAAGTGTTGTAGACAACATTATGGATAGTCCATTTTGAAGCATACAATCACAATTTCATAAGGAGGTGCTCCCGTGGTTGCAATTATCATTGCGGTAGTGATTACCCTAGTAGTTGTAGCTCCGGTCACCCTGGCGGTTGCGAACTCCATTCATAAGAAACAGGATGCTGAGACCATCAGCGGCGCCCAGGAACAGGCGCGCAGAATCATCGATGAGGCTGTTACAGAGGCTCAGGCGAAGAAGCGCGAGGCTCTCCTGGAGGCCAAAGAAGACTCCCTGAAGACTAAGAATGACTTGGAGAAGGAGATTCGTGAACGCAGGGCAGAAGTACAGCGCTCTGAGAATCGTATTCTGCAGAGGGAGGAGAACATCGACAAGAAAAGCGATGCCCTCGCCAGAAGAGAACGGAGCCTGCATGACCGTGAGCAGAACATTGAGAAGGCCAGAGAAGAAGTGGCCCAGCTCAACGCAAGGAGGTTGCAGGAACTCGAGCGAATCTCAGGATTAACCTCTGAACAAGCCAAGGAATATCTGCTGAAGACTGTTGAAGAAGATGTCAAGATCGATGCTGCGAAGATCGTGAAGGAATCCGTTGCTCAGGCCAAGGACGAAGCCAATAAGCGGGTCAGAGAGATTGTGGTGACCGCCATTCAGAAGTGCGCGGTAGACCATGTCGCGGAGGCGACGATTTCTGTTGTTCAGCTCCCCAATGATGATATGAAAGGGCGGATCATCGGCCGTGAGGGCCGCAATATCCGTACCCTTGAGACATTGACCGGGGTGGAACTGATTATTGATGATACGCCGGAGGCGGTTGTCTTGTCCGCGTTTGATCCGGTACGCCGTGAAATCGCAAGAATTGCGCTCGAGCGCTTGATTGTGGACGGACGGATTCATCCTGCCAGGATTGAGGAGATGGTCGAGAAGGCCAGCCGGGAAGTAGACAACGCGATGAAGGAGGCCGGCGAGGCCGCCGCCATCGAGGTGGGAACGCATGGTCTGCACCCGGATCTGATCAAGCTCTTAGGCCGTATGAAGTATCGTACCTCGTACGGGCAGAATGCCCTGCAGCATTCCATAGAGGTTGCGCAGCTGTCCGGTCTTCTGGCTCAGGAAGTCGGTGTCGATGTCCGTGTCGCCAAGCGGGCAGGTCTTCTGCACGATTTGGGCAAGGCAATCGACCATCAGGAGGGAATCACCGGCACGCATGTGCAGATCGGTGTGGAACTTGCCAAGAAGTACAAGGAGAGTCCGGTTGTCGTCAACGCGATCGCAGCGCATCATGGCGACGTGGAACCGGAATCACTGGTCGCCTGGATTGTCGCCGCAGCGGATGCCATCAGCGCAGCCCGTCCCGGCGCCAGACGCGAGTCTCTGGAAGCGTATACAGAGCGCTTACAGCAGTTAGAAGATATTACCAAGGAGTTCAAAGGGGTTGACAATGCCTATGCCATTCAGGCAGGCCGCGAGATTCGCGTGAGTGTTGTTCCCGAGCAAATCAGTGATGCAGACATGGTCCTTCTGGCCCGCAATATCGCCAAGCGTATTGAGAGCGAGTTGGACTACCCCGGACAGATCAAGGTAAACCTGGTTCGAGAGTCCCGTGTCAGTGATGTTGCGAAATAAGCAGGGAATCGGTCTGATCGATATGTTATCGGTCAGACCTTTTTCTGTTGCTTATGATGTTTAAAAAAGGAAATTTGTTTCCAGGCCGCAATAAATAAATAGGATGTTTTTTGGAGGAAGTTTCAGATGAATATTCGCCAGGAGATGGAGCTCTTGGAAGAGGAATTCCTCAGTCCCTATGCCACGCATGATGTGGACTCCAGGGGGCGAAAGAAGGAGGAAGACCAGTGTGACATACGTCCTCTTTTTCAGAGAGACCGCGATCGCATTTTGCATTCCAAGGCTTTTCGACGTCTGAAAAATAAGACCCAGGTCTTTTTAACCCCTCTGGGTGACCACTACAGGACTCGCATGTCTCACACATTGGAGGTGTCCCAGAATGCCAGAACCGTCGCCAAGGCTCTGCGCATGAATGAAGATCTGACAGAGGCTATCGCTTTGGGTCATGATCTGGGCCATACTCCCTTCGGTCATGCCGGAGAAAGGGCGCTCACGGAGATTTATCCCGGGGGCTTCCGCCACAATGAACAGAGCGTGCGGGTGGTAGAGCTTCTGGAGAAGGAGGGACAGGGGCTTAATCTGACCTGGGAGGTCAGGGATGGAATCCGCAATCATCAGACTGCTCTTACCCCCCATACGCCGGAGGGGAAGATTGTTCGACTCTGCGATAAGATTGCCTATGTCTATCACGATATTGACGACGCGATTCGGGCGGAGATTCTGTGCGAGGAGGACATTCCAAAGGAGCTGCGCAATACCCTGGGGCAAACGGCCAAGGATCGCCTGGACACCATGATCCACAATGTGATTATTTCAAGCCGTGACACGGACGCGATCTGTATGTCCGATGAAATCTGGCAGGCTCTACTGGACCTGCGAAAGTTTATGTTTCAAAGTCTCTACACCAATCCTGTGGCTAAGTCGGAAGAGGTCAAGGCCAAGCGGATGCTGAAAATGCTCTACGAGTACTATGCGGATCATTTTGAGGAGATCCCCGAGAAGTACCGGAGGATCGCGGAGGAGACCGGGGACGATGAGGGGCGGATCATCTGCGACTATATTTCCGGGATGACGGATCAGTATGCAGTGACCAAATTCAGCGAGTTCTTCCTGCCAAAGGCCTGGGAAGTAGACGGATATTGAGGAGTCAGCGTGCCATATTATTCAGACGAACTGATCGATCAGGTTCGCGAGGCCAATGATATTGTAGATGTCATCGGCCAGTATGTCGGATTAAAGAAGACCGGATCAGCTTATGTGGGGCTTTGCCCCTTTCACAACGAGAAGACGGGTTCTTTCCACGTCAACCGGGGCAAGCAATTCTATCATTGCTTCGGCTGCGGCGCGGGCGGCAATGTATTTACCTTTTTGATGAATTACGAGAATATGACCTTTCCGGAGGCGGTCAAGACCTTGGCCGACCGGGCCGGAATCGCCCTCCCCGAGCACAGGATGAGCAAAGAGGACCGGGCCAGGGCCGATAAGAGGAGCCGGCTTTTAGAGATCAACAGAGAGGCGGCCAAGTTCTATTTTGCCGTCCTTCGCGGTAAGGACGGGGCTACGGCCATGAACTATTTCAGGGACCGGCAATTGACAGAGGAGACCATGCAGAAATGGGGCCTGGGCTATACCGGAAGTCACTCCAATGCCCTCTACCGCTATTTAAAGGGCAAGGGATACGAGGATCGCGATCTGGTCGACTCCGGCCTGATTGCGATCAGCGAGAGAAGGGGAGCGCACGATAAGTTCTGGAACCGGGCCATGTTTCCCATTATGGACGCGGGAGGTAAGGTGATCGCCTTCGGGGGCCGTGTGATGGGGGAGGGGGAACCCAAGTATCTCAATTCCCCCGAGACCATGATTTTCAACAAGAGCCGCACCCTCTTCGGCCTCTTCCTGGCAAAGAGAACGCGCCGTCCCCAGATGATTCTCTGCGAGGGATATATGGATGTGATCTCTATGCACCAGAATGGCTTTGACAATACCGTGGCCTCTTTGGGAACAGCTCTGACGGAGGGGCACGCGCAGATGTTAAAGCGCTATACGAGGCAGGTCTATCTCTCGTATGACTCGGATCAGGCGGGAATCAGGGCAGCCCTGCGGGCGATCCCTCTTCTCAAGGACGCGGGTATCAGCTGTAAGATTATCAATATGCAGCCCTGCAAGGATCCGGATGAGTTCATGAAGAAGCTGGGACCGGACGCCTATGAAGAGAGGATCAAGGCGGCGGAGAATTCCTTTATGTTTACGATCCGCATGCTGGAGAGGGATTACCAGATGGATGACCCGGAATCCAATACAGAGTTCTTTCGCCAGGTTGCCCTGCGGATCAGCCGTTTTCCGGAGGAGATAGAACGGGGCAATTACGTCCAGGCTGTCGCTGATCGCTACCACAGAAGCGCGGAGTCGATCCGTCAGCTGGTTGTGCACATGGCTTCCCAGGAGGGAATTCTGGCCCGGAGGAAGTCTGCGGACAAGGCGGACAAAGGCACCTTTTCTTTGAATCGAAGCCAAAGGGATCCGGACGAGGACGCGTTTGCCATGGCAGACGCTTATGCCCGCGCCCAGGACGAGACGGAGGCCGCCTATCGGGGGAGCGATCCGGGAATGGACCTCTCACCAGCGAGAGCCGCGCGCAAGGGGCCGGGTCAGAGGAGTCAGCCCAGAGAGACCGGCATGCGCCAGTCTCAGCGATTACTGCTGACATGGATTACGGAGGACCCGGAGATCTACCGGGTCGTAAAGCCCTATCTTGAGCCGATGGACTTTGAGGAGGGCGTATATCGGGATGTGGCAGAGGAGGTCTGGAAACAGTCGGAACAAGGTGGAGTCAATCCGGCCCGAATTATGGATCATTTCCAGGAGGGAGATGAGGGAGTACAGCGTGAAGTGGCCAGAATCTTTAATACCACAGTCGGGAGGTTGACTGAGCGAACAGATCGGATTAAGGCTCTTCGGGAGACCCTCTTGCGGATCAAGCGGGCGGCTATGGAGCGAAAGCGCGGGAACGGCAATGCGGTCGACCCGGATTTTCTGACTGAGATGATCCGCGATAAGAAGAAACTGCAGGAACTGGAACATATCAGCATTGACCTAAAATAAGAATGAGGAGAGAAAATGGCAGGCAAAAAAGTGACAGAGGAGATCGTAAAGACATCCGGGACTGGAAGAGAAAAGCCGGGCACTGAGAAAAAGACAGCAAAGGCGGGAAAAGAGCAGAAGTCTTCTAAGACTGGCGGACCAGCTGCAGGCGGAAAGAAGGCCGCTGAAAAGGCTGTTGGAAAAGCTGGGAAATCATCGGAGACAAGCGCCAAGAAGGCCGGCGGATCAGCTTCTGAAAAGAAAGAGTCTCCGGTCAAGAAGGCGAATGCCAAGAAGGATGGCGGATCAGCTTCTGAAGAGAAGGCAAAAGCAGTGAAGAAGACTGCTCAAAAGGAAACGAAGAGTCCAAAGACAGAGAAGTCCAAAAAGGAAAGCCCCGAAATGAAGAATTCCAAGGCGGACAATCCGAAAACGAAGAATGCCAAAATAGAGAATTCCAAGACGGGAAATTCAAAAATGAAGGATTCTAAAACAGAAAACGCAAAAACAAAGGATTCCAAGGCGGACAATCCGAAAAAGAAAAATTCTAAAGTAGAGAGCGCAAAAACAGAGGCTCCAAAAGCGGAGAGCCCAAAAGCAGAAGAGGATAAGACCGGGGAGCAGGAGTCAGGTGAAGTGACTGCCGCGGAGATGTACAGCCGTTTGGGAGACCTGGTCGATCTTGGAAAGAGCAAGAAGAATATCCTGGACTATGCGGAGTTAGAGGAGGCCTTTCCGGAGTTTCGGGAGAACGAAGATAAGATGGATATCATCCAGGATTACCTGGAACAGTCCGGCGTGGATGTTCTGAAGATGGATGATGATGACCTGGACATAGATGATGACCTGCTCATGGATGAAGACGAGGATGAGGACGAGGACAAAGAGCCTGAGGTTGATATCGCGGCTCTGACCGCAAGTACCGACGCGGTCAACATTGATGATCCTGTCCGCATGTATCTCAAAGAGATCGGCAAGGTACACCTGCTGACTGCGGAAGAAGAGGTCGATCTGGCTCAGAAGATGGAAAAAGGGCTCAAGGCGGACGAGCAGATTGAGATCCTGCGGGAGGAGATCCGTTCCGGCGATTTATCTGAGGAAGACATAATGAATCTGGAGGCCCAGATCAAGATCTTAAAGAACGATTCAGTTGTCGGCGAGCGGGCCAAGCAGAAGCTCGCCGAGGCGAATCTGCGCCTGGTGGTATCAATTGCCAAGCGCTATGTGGGCCGGGGGATGCTCTTCTTAGACCTGATCCAGGAGGGAAATCTGGGACTGATCAAGGCGGTTGAGAAGTTCGACTACACCAAGGGCTATAAGTTCTCAACCTACGCTACCTGGTGGATTCGCCAGGCGATCACCCGCGCTATCGCGGATCAGGCCAGAACCATCCGGATCCCGGTGCACATGGTTGAAACCATCAATAAGCTGATCCGCGTCAGCCGTCAGCTCCTGCAGGAACTGGGAAGAGAGCCTTCTCCAGAGGAGATTGCCAGGGAGATGGAGACGACGCCCGACCGCGTTCGGGAGATTTTAAAGATTTCGCAGGAACCGGTCTCTTTAGAGACCCCGATCGGGGAGGAGGAGGACTCCCATCTTGGTGACTTTATCCAGGATGAAAATGCTCCCGTTCCGGCGGAGGCAGCGACATTCACTTTGCTCAAGGAACAGCTGAATGAAGTCCTGGACACCCTGACTGAGCGAGAGCGCAAGGTTTTGATCCTCCGCTTTGGCCTGGAGGATGGCAGAGGGCGGACCTTAGAGGAGGTCGGCAAGGAGTTCAACGTGACCCGTGAGCGGATCCGACAGATCGAGGCCAAGGCCCTGCGCAAGCTGCGCCATCCGTCCAGGAGCCGTAAGCTCAAGGATTATCTGGAGTAATTATGGCTGTCAGGTTATCGAGGCGGATGCAGGCTCTGGCGGCTCTGGTAGAGCCCTGTCAGAGTCTGGCGGATGTTGGCTGTGATCACGCCTATCTGAGTCTGGCGCTTCTTGAATCCGGGAGAGTGAAGCGGGCTCTGGCCATGGATATCAGGCCGGGTCCCTTAAAGAGGGCAAGAGAGCATATTGCGGCGGAGGGAATGACGGACCGGATTGAAGTCCGCTGTTCCAATGGCCTTGCGTCTTATCATCCGGGGGAGACAAAAGCCATTCTGATCAGCGGAATGGGAGGCGGTCTGATCCGGGATATCCTGGAGGCGGACCTGCCTTCGGCCAGGGAGGCCGGACAGATCATTCTGGGGGCACAGTCTGACTTACCCATGCTGCGGGCCTGGCTGCTTGACAGGGGATTTGTCACGCAGGCTCAGGATCTTGTGGAGGATGGGGGGAAGTGGTACTTCCTCGCCAGGGTCCGTTACCAGGAAGGAAGCCGGGGGGACTGTTCCTGGACTCCGGAGGAGCTGGCCTACGGAAAGCTTCTGATTGAGAATCGCCACCCTCTTCTGAAGGTTTATCTGCGGAGAGAGGAGGCCATGCTGAAGAGCATTCTTGCGGCGCTTCCTCAGGGGAAGGTCAGGCGAAGAGAAGAGATTTTAGAGAGGCTGAAGCAGAATCGAAGAGCCCGTTTGAGAATATCTGAGGAGAAGTAAGGATCCTGTAAAATAAGGATTCTGTAAAATACAGAAAAAATCAGTGTCAGACCAGCTTGGATATTTGCACCGGCATGCGGGATCAGATGGACCACGCAGTTTTTTACAGCCCCGGGAGGCGAAGATGAAAGTCAGAGAAATTACAGACAGGATAGAGAAGCGCGTTCCCCGTCAGGCGGCGCTGGAATGGGACAATGTGGGACTTTTGGTTGGCGATCCCGATCAGGAGGTTCATCGCATCTATGTCGCTTTGGACGCTACCGATCAGGTCATCGATCATGCGATTGGCGCAAAGGCCGATATGCTCATTACCCACCATCCCATGATTTTCTCGCCGATCCGGTCCGTGCGGGCGGATGATTTTGTGGGTCGGCGCGTCATCAGGCTTATCAGCCATGAGATTTCCTATTATGCCATGCACACCAATTACGATGTCTGTGAGATGGGAGATCTGGCCGCCGATACCCTGGGAATGACAGAACTGATCACCCTGGATGTCAGTTACGACGGAAGGGACATTGATCCGGTCGATGCGGCGGGAGACGGGACAGACGCCATCCCTCCCATTCGAGTCAGCTCTTCGATGGGAATCGGCAAGGTTGGGGAGATGGGGGAGGCCATTGCGCCCAGCCTGCGGGACTACGCGAAGCAGGTCAGGGAGGCGTTCGGGCTCTCCCATGTCAGAGTCTTCGGTGATCCCGAGCGCGAGGTGCACCGGGTGGCGATTTGTCCCGGATCCGGCAAGTCGGAGGTAGACTGTGCTCTGGCAGCCGGGGCGGACACCTATGTCTCCGGGGACATCGATCATCATACGGGACTGGATGCCATGGCCAGAGGGCTGGCGGTAATTGACGCGGGCCACTATGGGGTGGAGCATATTTTCATTGAGCATATGGCCATGACACTCAGAGCGCAGCTGGCGGAGATCGATGTCCTGACAGAGCCCATGAAAGAACCGGTCTGGATCGTCTGACGGTCTGCCTTGGTCCCATGCCTCTTGCCGGGGAGAAGGGGCGGAGGGGAAGATAAAAGAAGAGAGAAACTGTTTGGCCTGCAAGAAGAGGGGAGCCGGAGAGTGGCAATCAGAGTCGAAATCGAAGGAAAGACACATAAATACGCGGAGGGAACAAGCCTCTGGGAGATCGCGAAGGAGATCACAGAGCGGGATCCGCAGGCCTATCCGGAGGATATTGTTCTTGCGGAGGTTGATCACCACCTGCGGGAGCTTGGTCATGTGGCCGAAGAGGGGGAGAAGATCCGCTTTTTGACCAGTGTTGATAAGAACGGGCGGCGAGCCTATCGCAGAAGTCTGATTCTGCTCATGCAGGCTGCAGCAGCCAGGCTTGATCCGGACAGACAGATGGATATCCGGGTGGAGCATTCGCTCGGTCAGGGTTACTTCTGCCATATATACAGCAGGGAGAAGGATGGCTTTCATCTGCTCTCTCATCCGCAGGCCTCGCTGATTGCCCAGCTCAAGGATCAGATGCTGGCAATGGCGGATGAAGATATTCCTATCGTCAAGAGATCTGTCTCTACGGAGAAGGTCAGGGATTACTTCCGCAGGGAGGGACTTGTCGACAAGGTGAGCCTTCTGCGCTATCGGATGGATTCTCATACCAACCTTTATGATCTCGAGAGCGTCAGCGATTACTTCTACGGCTATATGGTTCCGTCGACCGGCCTGCTGAGATATTTTGATCTGCAGACATTTGCCGATGGATTCATGCTTCTCTTTCCCTATCGGGAGGGGAAGAAGGTTGCTGATTTTGACCCGGCCATGAAGCTTTTTGAGGTGCAGGAAAGGTCGGGCAACTGGTCCGCCCGTCTGAGCATTCCCTCTGTGGGAACGCTGGACGATGCGATTGCTTCCGGCAGAATCCGGGATATCATTTTGGCCCAGGAGGCTCTGATGGAAGAGCAGATCGGCAGCATGGCCTCCCGGATCATTGACAGAGGCCGACGCGTCGTGATGATTGCCGGGCCCTCCTCTTCCGGCAAGACCACCTTCTCTCACCGGCTGGGAACCCAGCTGATGGCCCGGGGCTTCACGCCCCATCCCTTTCCCCTGGACAGCTATTACAGGGGGAGGAGCCAGGTTCCCCTGGATGAGAAGGGGAATAAGGATTTCGAGGCCCTTGAAGCTCTGGACGTGGAGCTCTTCAATCAGAACATCACTGATCTCTTTGCGGGGAAACGGGTTCTTCTTCCCGAGTATAATTTTACGACAGGCAAGCGGGAGTACCATGACCGATATATGCAGCTGGGGGAGAGAGATATTCTTGTGATCGAGGGGATTCACGGTCTCAACGACAAGCTCTCTTACTCCATTCCCGCCTCCATGAAGTACAAGATCTATATCTCTGCCCTGACTCAGCTGGGGATAGATGAGCACAATCCCCTGTCGACAACAGACGGCAGGCTTCTGCGCCGTATTGTCCGGGACGCGCGGACGCGCGGGACTTCCGCTGCCGAGACCATTCGCATGTGGGACTCTGTGCGCAGGGGAGAAGAGAGCGGGATTTTCCCCTTTCAGGAGATGGCCGATGAGATGTTTAATTCGGCTCTGGTCTATGAGATCGGCGTGCTCAAGCTCTATGCGGAGCCTCTGCTCTTTGCGATTGACAAGGAAGATCCGGCATATGCGGAGGCGCACCGCCTGCTCAAGCTGCTGGATTACTTTCTGGCCATCCCCACGGAAGATATTGCCAACAATTCCCTGATCCGGGAATTTATCGGGGGCAGCTGCTTTCAGGTCTGAGAAGGAGTTTGCGCGTTCTGCTCTATCGGCTTTCGTTGGATTTGCTCTGCAGACCTTTGTTGGCCGAGCGCTTTGCGGAGCTTCATCGGTCTTGCGCTCACCCCTTTGAAATCGCTATAATAAGGCCTTGAAAGCAGGGTATGTGATCGCTGCCGTATGCAAGGGAGCCGCTTTGCGGCGCAGAACCTTGCCAAGAGGAAGGCTTTGCCGAACCTCAGAATACGGGAGAGGAAAGTCCGGGCTTCACAGGGCAGGATGCCGGCTAACAGCCGGTGGAGGCGACTCCCAGGAAAGTGCAACAGAAATATACCGCCGGGGGAACCCGGTAAGGGTGGAAAGGCAGTGTAAGAGACTACCGTGCGGCTGGTAACAGACGCAGCCATGTAAACCCCATCCGAAGCAAGACCGAGCAGGAGCGATGACGCGGCCCGCCAGCTCCGGGTTGGTTGCTCGAGGCGGCTGGCAACAGCCGTCCTAGATAGATGATCACACCAGACATAACCCGGCTTATCGCCCTGCTTTCTATTTCGCGTTTCATAGGACCGTCCCTCTCTGTAAGGACGGTCTTTTCTCTTTTTTCGTATCTGCCCTGTAAAAGGTTCGTGGAATGCCGCAGACAGCAGATGATCGCCGGCACCAGGGCTGCCCTGTAAAAGGTTCATAGAATGCCGTCAGACAGCGGATGATCGCCGCCGCCGGAGGCTGTCTTACAAAAGTTTAAGATAAGTTTAATAGAGCAGGCAGAAGGGATTCGCTATAATAATGTCTGAAAGTAATTCTCGAAATTCTTGCAATCGCATGGGGGGAGCTCCATCATTGCTCAGTGAGGAAGATGTATGCCCCGTATAGAAGGAATTATCGCACTGCTGATACAGATCCTGACGGTCATTCCGAGCATCTGGCTTGCCTTTGTGGTTATTTGGGGATTGAGCCGCAGGAAGAAGACATATCCGAACGCCGACAGGCAGGCTCGCTTTGCCGTTGTCATCTGCGCCCGCAATGAGGAGGCGGTGATAGACAAGCTTCTGACCAGTCTCTCGCAGCAGAAATATCCTCAGGATAAGCTCAGGATTTTTGTTCTCGCGGATCACTGTACAGATCACACGGCTCAGATAGCCTCAGGATTTGATCGCGTCATTGTCATGGAGCGCAATGAAGGGCCCACCAGGGGCAAGGGAGATGTCCTGGCCTGGGGAATCCGCCGCATCATGAAAGAGTATGGCGACGACATCGATTCCTTTGCCTTTTTCGATGCCGACAATATTGTCCGAGAGGACTACCTGATCCATATCAATGACATGCTGCAGTCAGGAGAGGAGATCGTGCAGGGAAATCGCCTGGGAGGCGGCCCCTACAAGACCTTTGTCACCAAGTGGTTTGCCATCTACTGGATGCTCTACAGCTTCCTCTTTTCCTATCCCAGGCAGAAGATGGGGCTCTCAGCCTTTCTGACCGGTACCGGTTTCGCCGTCAAAAAAGAAGTCCTGTCCGCGGGCTGGAGGACCTCGTCCATTACGGAGGATGTTGAGTTCTCCGTCCAGCAGTGTCTGGCCGGCAGGAGAGTTGCCTTCTGTCTGGACGCCGTGTGCTTTGATGAGCAGCCCTCTGAGATTAGGGTGCTCTTTCGCCAGCTGATCCGCTGGTGTACGGGCTCCTATCAGATCCTTCGCCGCTATATCGGGGCATGGATGCACGCCCTTAAGATCTCCAGTGAAGATCCCTATCGCAGACGCACGACGGACAACCTGATGCTTCTGCTTCTGGGCCCTGTCAATTTTGTCGCATTCTTCGCCAATCTGGTCATGATTCCTCTGACTCTCTGGTACTTCCCGGGACTGGCGCTTTTGGGTCTCGCCTTGATTCTGGCAGGGACGGAGGTCGTCCTCTTCTGTATGATCCGTTTCTTCTATCACCAGGAGCTTCGGCCCTTTATGCCCGCCCTGCTCTTTATGCCGGTCTTCTTCTTCTTCTACAGCATCTGTTCTGTGATTGCCCTGGTACACCCGGTCAGGAGCTGGAAGCGGATTGACCACGAGGGCATTGCCGCTCCTCAGGAGAGCAAGGCTCTGCCGCCTGCCGGCAGCAGGAAAGCGATTGCCTCCCGCGAAGATAAGGAGGAGGTCCCATACAAGATGACTGAGCTTCTTGTCCGGGAAGGGGAGAATGACCGCTTGAACCGTGCGGCAGGAGCTGAAGGCGTAGAGGGGAGGACTATGTCCGGAGTTAAGAATCCTCATGGGATAGAAGCGTGCAAAATGCAGGAGGAGAGGCAGGCATGAGGGCTCTGCGTTTTTCCAGTCAGGCCGGGATTATGCACAGTCTGCTTTTGGAGGAGACCTGGGACGCCTTTCCACTGGCAAAAGCAGAGATACGCTCGTCCTTTTCCCTGACCCTTGACGGGCATCTGATTTGCGACTTCTACACCGCGGAAGAATGGGAGAAACTGGAGGCGGCCGGTTACCGCTGCCTGCCCTATGGCCGCCTGCGCAAAATTTGTCTGGAGACCATTTCCGGAAAGAGGGCGCCGGGCTATTTCAAATTCGTCTTTCTGGCTCCGCCGGCCCTGGTCAGTCAGCTGCTTGATCAAGCGGGAAATGGCATGCGGTCAGAGGATGTAGACGCGCTGGCTATGAATCTCACCTATCGGGATGGATCGCTGCAGCTCACGACGGGAACTTCCTATCGGATATTTTCCATGGACAAGAGTCTCGATCAGGTCTGGGATCATTGGGTATGTGAATTTCTGTCAAAAAATCATCTGGATTGGTCAGAACTTGTGTGAAAAAATTTGTTATTTTTTCCGCTTTATGTTATCCTTGACCCGTTGAGATGTTCTGTTCTGACATAGTTTCGTATGGAGGTATAAAGGAATGGCAAAAGGGACAGTTAAGTGGTTTGATGACCGTAAGGGGTACGGTTTCATCTCTGATGAGGCTGGAAAGGATGTATTTGTACACTTCTCCAAGCTGAACATGGAGGGATTTAAGACCCTGAAAGAAGGAGCTACGGTTGACTTTGAGGTTGAGGACTCCGATAAGGGTCCGCAGGCGGTCGATGTCACCGTTGTGGAATAAATCAAATCACCACGAGGAATCATCAAATGTGAGTTCTGCTCACATTCGTGGTCACAGAGGAGAAGAGAAGCGGCAGTCCGCTTCTCTTTTTTCTTTGCGGAATCTGTTGTAGAATGGGTTCGTATCACTGTGACGGATCGATAATCTCCGTGCTCAGCACAGGAGGGTGAGGATGTATAAGATTTTAGTTGATTCCTGCGGCGAATTATCAGAGGAGATGAGAGCCGGCGGGCACTTTGTAAATATTCCTCTGATTCTTCGCGTGGACAATGAGGAGATTGTGGACGATGAGAGCTTTGACCAGAAGACCTTCCTGGCCAAGGTGGCCTCCAGTTCCAACGAGCCCAAGTCTGCCTGCCCATCTCCGGATGCCTACATGAAGTGGATGGAAGGGGAGTCAGACCACATTTATATTGTCACGCTTTCATCCAAGTTATCCGGTTCTTACGCCAGTGCCAGTCTGGGGAAAGAACTCTATGAGGAGGAATACGGGGACGCAAAGAAGATTCACGTCTTTGATTCCAGGTCCGCGTCCATCGGAGAGAGCCTGATCGGCTTGAAGATCGAGGAACTGGAGGAAGAGGGTCTGCCCTTTGAAGAAGTTGTGAGCCAAACCCAGGACTATATTGAGAAGCAGCACACCTTCTTTGTCCTGGAGACGCTGGAGACCCTGCGCAAGTCCGGTCGTCTCTCAGGCCTGGCCGCTACGATCATCAAGGCACTGAATATCAAGCCGGTGATGGGATCCACAGAGGAGGGTTCCATTCAGAAGCTTGGCCAGGAGCGTGGAATGACGCGCGCGCTGATGAAGATGGTTCGCTGCCTCATGGAGGTCACGCCGGATCCTCAGAATCGCGTGTTGGCCATCGCTCACTGCAACTGTCCCGAGCGGGCGCAGATGGTCAAGGCCCAGGTGGAGAAGCTGGCGCATTTTAAGAAGATTCTGATTTTGGATACCGCGGGAGTCTCTTCTATGTATGCCAATGACGGCGGTATCATCATGGCTGGTTGATATGACTTATCAGGAAATTGTAGATAAGATAGAGAAAATGAGGCGATTCGGCAGGGCGACAGGATACCAGGTGTCCCGTGAAATGCTGGATCGCCTTTCGCATCCGGAAGAGGGGCAGAGAGTCATTCATATCGCCGGCACAAATGGCAAGGGATCGACAGCGGCGATCCTGGCGTATATTCTGGCGGCACAGGGTTTTCGGGTTGGACTCTTCAGCTCGCCTCATCTGCTGCGTTTCAACGAGCGAATCCGCATTCTGGAGACAGAGGAGAATCGAAGAGGCGCATTCGATGCGGCGACTGCCCCTCGAGTTAGTACAAGGCAGATTTCCGATGACGCCGTCCGGCGCCTGGGAGAGGAGATTCTTGAGCTGCCCATGGAACTGCCGCCCACCATGTTTGACATCTGTTTTTGCATGGGGCTCTGTTACTTCAGGGAAGAGGTCTGTGATTTTGTCATCTTAGAGACTGGCCTGGGGGGAAAATACGACTCGACCCGCGCTTCTTCTGTAGTTCCCCTGATCAGCATTATTACCAGCATCGGCTTAGACCACACGGCGATTCTGGGGAATCGCCCGGAGGAGATCGCGGAGAATAAGGCGGGGATTCTTCGCCCCGGCACACGCTGTATCCTGGGTCCTATGGAGGAGGCGGCCAGCCGGGTGATCATAAGGCGCTGCCGGCAAGAGGGGATTCCCTTTTGGCAGGTGACAAAGAGCAGGGCAAAGGATATTTTCCTGGCGAGGGGACTGAAAAGGGAGGATCTGGCTCTGGAGGGGCATTACCAGCTCTACAATGGAGCCTGCGCGATTCTGGCGGCGGAGATCTTGCATGAGATGGGAGTGACCTGTCAGAAGGGGAGAAAGACAGACAGGGCCCGCGGGAGTGTGACGACCGCGCCGGATTCTGTAAGAGAGGAGAATCAGGCGTTTTGCAGGGCTCTGCGCAGCGGTCTGGCTCAGGTCTCATGGCCGGGGCGCATGGAGAGAGTTAACTACAGAGGCAGGCAGATCCTGATCGATGGCGCCCACAATCCCCAGGGAGTGGACGCTTTGGCCAAGAGCCTGCGCGGCCTTTATCCGGATACGACCTGCGTCTTTATCATCGGGATTTTGGCGGACAAGGAGTATGACCTGATGCTGGAGGAGATTCTCCCGCTGGCGGCGGAAGTAGTCACGGTAACGGTGGACAGTGATCGGGCTTTGCAGGCAGAGAGGCTGGCTGCTCTGATTCGCGGCCGGGGCGGCTGCGCTCACAGGGCAGGCTCTGTCTCAGAGGCCCTGGAGCTGGCCGCGGACATCTGCAGGCAAAGAGAGGGACAGGGAATCAGAAGCCCTCTGGTTCTCTTCGGATCTCTTTATTTTGTGGGTCAGATCAAGGCATTCTTGGCCGATTCCCCGGAAGAATTCAGACCGGAGGCGGCGCAGAAGAGGGAAAGCGACATTTAGCGCTTTCCTTACGGACCTTTTTTCGATACAATGTTGGACGTAGATGATGCATTGGGCACCTCTTTGGAGGTGTGTGATGAAAATACGCAGGTATTTGATGTGCGGATTTCTTCTGATGGCCCTGTGCCTGTCGTCCTGCGCAAGAGGATCCTTCCTTCAATCCAGAGAGATAAAACAGGGGGAAGAGGGGGCCGATTCGAAAGAGCAGGCCGGGGATACAGGCAGGGGGGAGAATTCCGGGACAAATCAGACGGAGGGCGACAGGACAGATACCGGTGGGATCTGGGTTCAGATTCAGGGGGCAGTGGAGCGCCCCGGGGTCTACTCTCTTCCCAGGGACAGCCGCTTAAAGGACCTCCTGGAGGCGGCTGGCGGTTTTGGTCGGGACGCCGATACGGAGAAGGTAAATCAGGCCGCGCGTCTGGAAGACGGCGCCATGTATCGGGTGCCCAGACAGGGAGAGGGGCAGAACTCGTCTGAGGAGGGGCAGTCTTTGGAGAATGCTCAGACGGAACCCGGATCTTCATCCAAGGTCAATATCAACCGGGCTGACCGGGACCAGCTGATGAGTCTGCCCGGGATCGGAGCCGGCAAGGCGGATGCGATTATTGCCTATCGCAGGAAGCAGGGAGCGTTTGCCAAAAGAGAGGATATCATGAAGGTCCCTGGCTTGAAGGCGGCGGTTTACGCCAAAATCAAGGATCGGATCACTGTGAATTGAGGTATGAGATGGCCAAAAAGGTGTTGGTGGTCGACGATGAAAAATTGATTGTGAAGGGGATTCGCTTCTCCTTGGAGCAAGATGAGATGAAGGTCGACTGCGCCTATGATGGTCAGGAGGCTCTAGACAAGGCCAGGGAGGGAGACTATGATCTCATCCTCTTAGACGTCATGCTGCCCAGGATGGATGGCTTTGAGGTCTGCCGGGCAGTGCGTGAGTTCTCCAACGTGCCGATTGTCATGCTCACAGCCAAGGGCGACGACATGGATAAGATCATGGGGCTGGAGTACGGCGCGGATGACTATATTACAAAGCCCTTCAATATTCTGGAGGTCAAGGCCAGAATCAAGGCCATTCTGCGCCGGGTCAGGAGCCGGGAGGCGGAAGAGGACAGCGGAAATGTGGTCAAATCCGGCGACGTCAGCATGGACACGGATCGTCGAAGCCTTCGGATTGCGGGAGAGGATATCAACTTGACTTCCAAGGAGTTTGATATGCTCCTGCTCCTGGTCAATCATCCGGGCAAGGTCTACTCCAGAGATTCCCTTCTGCACACGATCTGGGGCAGTGACTATCCGGGGGACGCGAGGACGGTGGACGTACACATCCGCCGCCTGAGAGAGAAGATCGAGCCGAGCCCGAGCGAACCCAGGTATGTGCACACCAAGTGGGGGGTGGGCTATTATTTTCAGGCCTGAGACTTCCTTATCGATTTGATACGATTTCAGCCTTTGACATTGTCCCCTGATTTTTTCCCTGTTATACTAATCTCATGAATGCTTTTCGACGACTCCGGGATCAATTTCACAGGCTCAGACTGCGCCTGATTCTCATGATTCTGTTGGCGGGACTGATCCCTTATACCGTCGCTTTTTATCTCTATCTTTATGCCTATCGGCAGAATACCATCAACATTGAAGAAGTGCAGATTCACTCGCAGATGCAGGTTTTGACCGGGGGAATCCTGGACAAGGACTATCTGTCGGATCCTTCGGACACGGAGATCAACAGCCAGCTGGATACGGTTCGTCAGATCTATGGAGGGCGTATTCTGCTGATTGATGATACCCTTCGGGTGATCAAGGATACCAATGGCATCGACAGCGGACGGACGCTGGTCTGGGCGAACGTGATTCGCTCTCTCAAGGGAGAGGCCCTCAGCTACTATGACAAACAGAACAATTTCCTGACGGTTACCCTGCCCATCCGCAGCACGGCGGACGACAACGCGCCTGTTCGCGGAGTGCTCATGGTAGTGCGCTCGATGGACTACATGAACCAGTCCCTGGACCAGATGACCGTGCCCGGGATCATCGGTTTTGTTATTTTAGGCTTCATTCTCCTGGGACTTGCCGCCTGGACCGCGGAGCATACCATTCGCCCTCTCAAGACCATGGAAGAGGCCCTGGATAAGACGAAAAACGGCAGTGCCTCGTCGGGCCTGAAGGATTTAGACTATGCGGAGGCGGAGGAGCTGGCAGGCCATTTCAATGATTTCCTGGGCCGCATGCAGTCTGTGGAGGCTTCCCGGCAGGAGTTCGTCTCCAATGTCTCTCATGAGCTCAAGACGCCTCTGACATCCATGAAGGTCCTGGCGGACTCCATTAACAGTATGGAGGGAGCCCCCCTCGAGCTCTATCAGGAATTCATGCAGGATATGAGTCATGAAATTGACCGGGAGACCAAGATTATCAATGACCTTCTCTCTCTGGTTCGTATGAACAAGACGGGAATCAGCATGAATATCGCGTCTGTCAATATGAATGAGCTGATCGAATCCATCCTGCACCGGGTTCGTCCGATCGCGGACCGGCAGGGAGTAGAGCTGGTCCTCGAGTCCTTCCGTCCGGTTTTCTGTGAGATCGATGAGACCAAGTTTTCTCTGGCGATTACAAATCTGGTGGAGAATGCCGTCAAGTACAACAATCCCGGCGGCTGGGTTCACGTCTCTTTAAATGCTGATCACCAGTACTGTTTTGTGACGGTTGAGGACAATGGAATGGGAATCCCGCAGGATTCGCTGGACCGTATCTTCGAGCGCTTCTACCGGGTGGACAAGTCGCATTCCAGGGAGATCGGCGGTACCGGTCTTGGTCTTGCAATTACGCAAAACGCGATTCGCATGCACCACGGAGAGATTCGTGTGGCCTCTGAGCTGGGACAGGGAACGACCTTTGATGTTCGTATTCCCCTGACCTATATCGTGGATCCCGAGGAGGATGTCATTGCCAAACGGGCAGATGAGATCCGTGAGGAGAGGAGCGGAGAATGAGAAGATCTATCCGGAAGAAATGCGTCTCTCTCGCTCTGATGATGAGTATGGTTATTACACTTCTGACAGCGTGCGGCGGGGACGCGGGGACGCAGCAGATCTACTATATGGATGTGGCCGGGAACAGCTTAAAGATCAGCGCTTACAAGCTCAAGGCCAAAGACACGGAGGGGCAGATCAGTGAGCTTTTAACTGCCCTGAAACAGGCTCCGGATACAGGAAGTGCAGTCAGTGTCATGCCCAGGGATCTGGAAGTGATTTCACATCGCCTGGATGGGGGACACCTGGTCCTGGATTTCAATACAGCTTATGAGCGAATCACAGGACCGAACGAGGTCCTCATGCGGTCTGCGATCGTCAAGACCCTCCTGCAGATCAGCAACATCAGCTCAGTGACCTTTACGGTACAGGGAAAAGCTCTGACAAACGCGGACGGCAGTGAGATTGGCGCCATGAATGCCGACACATTTATGGATTTCGGGGGCGACGCGGAGGACGCTATGGTTCGGCGGACATTTACCCTCTACTATGCCAGCAAGGACGGGCAGAGCCTGGTCAGAGAGAAGAGAGAGATCTATTACAACAGCAACATTTCACCGGAGAAGCTGGTGATGGAATATCTGATGACCAGTCCTCACACGGATGACGCCATCAGTCCGATTCCGGACAGCACCAAACTACTCAATATCAATGTCAATCGCGGGGTCTGTTATCTGAATCTGGATGAGAATTTTCTCAATGCCACAGATAAGATCTCACAGCAGGTCGTGATATATTCGATCGTCAACTCTTTATGTGAGCTGAACGAGATATCCAGTGTACAGATCGCGATCAACGGAGAGATGAATTCCATCTTCCGAGGGGACAAGCTGTCCAATTCTTATACGCCCAACTTCAATATGGTGACTTCCGACGCCGAATAGGAGCGGGGAGGTGGCCTATGCTTAGAGCCAGACCTCTGGTCATCATGGCCTTGAGTTTACTTGCGGGAATTTTTATTGCGCGTGCGCCTTGCGCGCGCCAGGCAGTTCTGATTCTACTGATTGCGCTTATTTTGCCCGCTGTCGCAGCGGTCCTTTTTATCCCGGGTTGCCCCCTGATCGAGGGCGGCAGGCCCGCGGTCTTATCTTCTCTTATCAACATGAGAAAAGCGGTCAGACGGATCGGACCGGGACTGATGGTCTCTGCCTTCTTCCTGATCGGATTCACGCGCTGCCAGGCCCTCCTGGATCATCAGCTGCGGGTCGCGCAGAAACTGACAGAGGGACAGCAGATCATCGCTGAGGGGAGAATCTATGCCCTTGAGCCGAGGGAAAAAGGCATTCGGGCACTCCTGGGACAGGTGAAAATTTTAGCCCGGGATCATGAAAAAGAGTGGGAACTGGGGAAAATTTATGTCGATGATTTGGCCGAAACCATCGATCAAAGCGGGACGCGCCTTCAACTGGGAGACAGGATCCGCCTCAGCGCTTTATACAGTCCGGGACAGCCTGCGCCAAATGAGGGGGGCTTTGACGAAAGAGCCTATGAATACAGCAGGCAGATCTACGGGCATTTTAAGAAGGCCTCTCATCCGGTTTTGCTTGCAGAGGGGGCCGGTCATCCCTATTGGCATTTGAGGCAGCTGCTTGAGAGCCTGCGATCAGGGCTGGCAGGGGTCTTTGACAGGAATCTGCCGGCGGAAGAGGCGGGTCTTCTTTCCGCCATGGTGCTGGGGGCAAAGAGCAGTCTGGACGCGGAGGTCAGGGATCTGTTCACCCGATCCGGTCTATCGCATATCCTGGCGATTTCCGGCCTTCATGTCTTCCTCCTGGCTTCCCTTCTCCTTGGGCTTTTGAGGAGCTTGCGCTTTAATCTGCCCCTGGCTGCCCTTATTTCCGGTATGGGAATCATCTTCTACGGTATGATGACCGGGAATGCCGTTTCCACGCAGAGAGCGGTGTGGATGTATCTGCTTGTTCTTCTGGGGAAATGTCTGGGCGAGGCCTACGATTCTCTGTCCGCGCTGGCGCTGGCGGCGCTTGTGATTCTGATCCCAAATCCCATGGCCATAGGCGACCCGGGGTTTCAGCTCTCATTCGCGGCGATTTTGGGTATGCAGCTTGTGGCCAGGCCGATGCAGGAGCGCTACCGATCCGACTGTAAAGAGAAATTTAAGGCGAGACAGCATCAGCTTTTTCGAATGCGTCAAAGACAACTGCCCTGGAATCGGGGGCGCGACCGTGTATCCGGGTCCTATCAGCCCAACCTGACCCAGCGTATCCTGGGGCAGATTATCCTGGCCCTGGGAATCCAGCTGGCTGTCTTACCCCTGCTCGCCTTCTGCTACAGCGAGATAGCTGTCTATGTGATTTTTCTCAATTTGCTTCTGCTGCCCTTTCTGGGACTGGTCCTGGCGAGCGGTCTGCTGGGAGGATTTCTGGGTCTGGCGGCAGAGCTCGGGTTTCTGAAAGCGCCGGCGGATCTTTGCCTGGGAGTCAGCCACTGCCTGCTCTACTTCTTTGAATGGAGCTCGGATCTGAGTCTGCGCCTGCCCGGAGCGAGGATGATTACAGGCAAGCCCCCGATTTGGCTGATCCTTGTCTATTACGGGAGCCTCTTTTATTTGCTGTATGGAAGAGAGAGAAGAGGGGCTGTTTATCCCGGGCAGAGGAGAGCGAAGAGTCAAACAAAAAAGCGGCGGATTCAGGGGAGAATTTCCGCGGGGGTCGCCCTTGCCCTTCTGCTGTCGCCGCCGATCCTCTGGTCTGCAAGCCTTCCTTATCTGGCAGGAGCTGAATTTACCATGTTAGACGTCGGACAGGGGGATGGTCTGTACTTCTGTGACGGGAGGGGAGGCCATTACATGATTGACGGGGGATCGACCAGTCTGGATCAGCTGGGAAAGCGGCGTATTCTTCCCTTTCTCAAAGCCAGGGGCATTCGGCAGATCCGCTATTGGTTTGTCAGCCACACCGATCTGGACCATATCAGCGGCCTGGAAGAGGCCCTAAAGGAAGGGTATTCCATACAGAATCTTGTCTTTTCGGCCAATATGCCCTATGTCGATGAGGGGAGAAATCCCGCCTATGAAAGGCTTACTGCTCTGGCAAAGAGAAATGGATGCCGGGTCCTGCTCTGGGATCAGGGGGACCAGCTTTGTATAGAGGGCGGTGGGGAGAAAAAGGAGATCCTTTTGGTGCGCTGCCTGGGACCGGGCAGGGATCATTTGGCCAGGGGGGCCAATGAGAACAGTCTGATCCTGTCGATTACCATGCCGGGACTCTCTGCCTTTTGCGCCGGAGATATTGGGACACAGCAGGAAGAAACCCTGCTGCGCAAGGGCATGTTCTCTGGAGACAAAAGAGAGGGGAACCTCTCTTTATATAAGGCATCCCATCACGGGAGCAAGGGAGCCAACAGCCGGGAGATTCTCCAAAGGCTGCGGCCGGATCTGATCTGGATCAGTGCCGGGATCAGAAATCGCTATGGACATCCGGGAAAGGAGACTCTGGAGCGGATGAAGGAGATCGGCTGTCCGATCGATCGAACTATGTATCAGGGGCAGATGACCCTGCGCAGAAAGGGAAGCGACTGGAAATATCAGGTCCGCTTCCCGTGAAATTCGCCTCTTGACACTGATTCGCATGGGAGAAAGTCTGGCTCGATAAAACGATTAGATCAGCTGATCTTCGCGGATCACCTGCGCGTGTTCGATCAAGGTCCGGTAATGCTCCAATCCCTTCGGATCATCCAGGGGGTGAATAGAACACTCGCCCGAGGACTTGTCGACGAGTACAGGACCGAATTTGCCGTAGCTGTAAGCGGTATAGCCCTCTTTGCCGGACAGAAGGCAGGCGGTATTGTCTGCGGAGTGACCGGATGGATTTCTGTGGAAGAGACTGGTCCAAAATTCCCTTTTCTTTTGGGCCTGCGCGGTCAGTTCTGTCGGATCCAAATCTCGGGGGAGAAAGTCAAAGATGTAATAGCGGTGGCAGACCCAGGCGTGATAGAAGAGATTTTCGGCGGGAGCCAGCCGATCGATATAGTCCTGGGCGAGTTGACAGGCCTCGTGGGCATTTGTGACGGTTTGTGACATGATATTCTCCTTACAGGGACATTGTCCGCAGGGCGTGTTGGACGCGGCAGAGACGGATTATGGCTGTTGTTTTGTCAGCTGAATTTTTTACTATTATAAGCGCTTTTGCCTTCCGATGCCCATCGAACTTAAGTGCGCATTCCGCAGATTGACTTGTATGGAGCGGGATTTTACAATTGTTTTCATGCAGACCATCAATCAGGATATTAAGACGGGACAATTTCACAGAGCCTATCTGCTCTATGGAGAAGAGGACTATCTCAAGCTCCAGTATCGGGATCGGCTGGTCAGGGCCCTGACAGGCGGCCAGGAGAGCATGAATTTCAGCCGGATGGAGGGAGATGACTGCGACCTGAAAGGGCTGATTGATCTGGCGCAGACCATGCCTTTTTTCGCGGACCATCGCTGTATTCTGATCATGGAATCTGGCTTCTTTAACAGTAGCAACGATGAACTGGCGGCTTATCTTGAGATTGTGCCCGAGACGGCTGTGCTGATCTTTGTCGAGAAGGCTGTCAGGAAATCGACCAGACCCTTTAAGGCCATAACGAAGTATGGCTATGCCTGTGAGTTCTTAAAGCCCGATGAGAGAACCCTCATGCAGTGGATCGGAGGCCGCCTGTCCAAGGAGAAGAAGACCATGTCACCCGAGGCGTGGCGGGAATTCTTTCTGCGAAGCGGCGAGAATATGGAGAATATGGAGCGGGAGTACGAGAAGCTTGTGACCTACTGCCTGGACAGAGAACGCATTGAACTCGATGATGTCAGGACCATCACAAGCCGTCCGCTTAACAACCGTGTCTTTGATCTGATCGACGCCATGGCGAGGCGGGACGGAAAGCTGCTCCTGGAGCACTACGCGGATATGATCGCGGCCAAAGAACCGCCCCTGCGTATCCTCAGCCTGATTGAGCGCCAATTCATCCAAATGCTGGCGGTGCGGCAGATGTCATCAGATCATCTGTCAGATCGCGAGATCGGACAGAAAATCGCCGTCTCCCCTTATATTGTCGGAAAGATCCGCCGCAGCTCAGAGAGCTATAGCCAGGAACAGATCAGACAGCTGCTGGCGGACGCCTCTGACATGGAGGAGAGAATCAAGACCGGGAAAATCATAGACCGACTGGGAGTGGAAGTCCTCATGATGCGCTATGCCAGGTGAGGCACGCGCCTGCCCGTAATTAATCCTTGACAGGAGCAGGCCCGGACAGTATCATGTACGAGTATGTTTACATTGAACTGTCCGTGTCCGGCTACAATGTAACTAAGGATTTTTTCTATAAGAAACATTCGATTTACATTGGAGGTAATCTAAATTGGCTAACATTAAGTCCGCAAAGAAGAGAGTACTCGTAACTGCTACCAAGACCGCCCGCAACAAGGCGATCAAGTCAGAGGTGAAGACCTACATCAAGAAGGTCGACGCGGCAGTTGAGGCTGAGGATAAGGACGCGGCCCTTGCAGCGCTCAAAGAGGCTACCAGCGTGATCGCCAGAGCATGCTCTAAGGGTGTTTATCACAAGAATACAGCGGCACGCAAGGTTTCTCGTCTCAGCAAGGCTGTCAACAAGCTCGCTTAATCAATCGGACGAGAAGAGGCGTCAGATACACCGATGCCGCAGGAATGAAGGATAAGAGAGTCAACAGCCCGTCATCTGTTGACTCTCTTTTTGTTCGCCGCATGGCGGATGATGAGAACAGGAGCGGGAAATGCCGTCGAGGGATCATGACCGCGGCGCATGAGGAGCAAATCCATGGGAATCGACCAGAGTAAAATTCGCAATTTCTGTATTGTGGCCCACATTGATCACGGCAAGTCCACCCTGGCGGACCGGATCATCGAGATGACCGGAACACTGACCAAGCGGGAGATGCAGGAGCAGGTTCTGGACACGATGGATCTGGAAAGAGAGCGGGGCATTACAATCAAGTCACAGGCGGTCAGGGTTATTTATCGGGCCAGGAATGGGGAGGAGTACATTTTCAACCTGATCGACACGCCGGGACATGTGGATTTCAATTATGAGGTCTCCCGCGCCCTGGCGGCCTGCGACGGAGCCGTTCTGGTCGTTGACGCGACCCAGGGGGTTGAGGCCCAGACCCTGGCCAATGTATACCTGGCTCTGGATCATGATCTGGAGGTGATCCCAGTCATCAATAAGATCGATCTTCCATCCGCGGACCCCGAGAGGGTGAAGAAGGAGGTGGAGGATGTCATCGGTCTGGACTGTCAGGACGCGCCTTTGGTGTCTGCCAAGACGGGCCTGAATGTAGAGGATGTTCTGGAGGCGATCGTTCATCATCTCCCGGCCCCCCAGGGAGACAGGACGGCGCCTCTGAAGGCCCTGATCTTCGACTCTCTCTACGATTCCTATAAGGGAGTCATTGTTTTCATACGCCTGATGGAGGGCTCAATGAAGGCTGGAGACAGGGTCTGTATGATGGCGACCGGTTTCAGCTGCGAAGTGGTGGAACTGGGTTACTTCGGCGCCGGTCAGTTTATTCCCTGTGAGGAACTGGAGGCGGGCATGGTAGGCTACTTTACCGCCTCGATCAAGGATTTGAGGGAGACCCGGGTCGGCGATACGGTGACCTCGGCGGATCGGCCGACAGAAGAGGCCCTGCCGGGCTATAAGAAGGTCCAGCCCATGGTCTATTCCGGGATATACCCGGCGGATTCCGCCAGATATCCGGAACTTCGTGAGGCTCTGGAGAAGCTCCAGCTCAACGACGCTGCCCTGCAGTTTGAACCGGAGACCTCAGCGGCCCTGGGATTTGGCTTTCGCTGCGGCTTTCTGGGTCTTCTGCATCTGGATGTGATTCAGGAGCGCCTGGAGAGAGAGTATAAGCTCGATCTGGTGACGACCGCGCCCGGCGTCGTCTATCGGATCCATAAGACGGATGGAAGCCAGATGGAGCTGACCAATCCATCCAACCTGCCGGATCCATCCGAGATCGACTACATGGAGGAGCCTGTCGTCGAGGCGGAGATTATGGTCACATCCGACTATATCGGAGCCATTATGGATCTCTGCCAGGAGCGGCGCGGCCAGTATATCAGCATGGAGTATATTGAGGAGGGCAGGGCTCAGCTTCGCTATACCCTGCCGCTCAATGAGATCATCTATGATTTCTTCGATGTCTTGAAGTCCAGGAGCCGGGGCTATGCCTCCCTCGACTATGAGATGAAGGGCTATCAGAGGTCAGACTTAGTCAAGCTGGATATGCTGATCAATAAGGAACAGGTGGATGCCCTTTCCTTTATTGTGTTCTCAGGCACCGCATACGAGCGGGGGAAAAAGATGTGCGAGAAGCTCAAAAAGGAGATCCCCAGGCATCTCTTTGAGATTCCCATTCAGGCAGCAGTCGGGGGTAAGGTAATTGCCAGAGAGACGGTCCGGGCCATGCGCAAGGATGTCCTGGCCAAGTGCTACGGGGGAGATATTTCCCGCAAGAGAAAGCTTCTGGAGAAGCAGAAGGAGGGAAAGAAGCGCATGCGGCAGGTGGGCAGTGTGGAGATCCCGCAGGAGGCCTTTATGGCGGTTCTCAAGCTGGATTCGGACGACTGAGGATCGGATGCCGCTCTCCGAGGATCGGATGCCACTCTCTGAGGATCGGATGCCACTCTCCAAGGAACAGACGCGCATCCGGCGACGACATGGAATTTGCGGCAGGTCTGTCTGAAACAGCGGTCGGGATACATCAAGAGAAGGAGCAGGGCGCGTGGAAGCTTTGGAGCTCTACATACATATTCCCTTTTGTGTGAAAAAATGTTTATACTGCGATTTTAACTCTCATCCGGGGAGCCCGAAGGAGCAGGCGGCTTATGCCGGCGCCCTGGTCAAAGAAATCGACTGGTGGGGCAGACTGATCGGCAGGAAGCAGGCGGCAAGTGTATTCGTGGGGGGAGGAACTCCTTCCTGGCTGGATTATTCTCTGATGGAGCAGATCTTTGCGGCAGTTCACAGGAACTTTTCTCTGGCCAGGGACGCTGAGGTCAGCCTGGAGCTAAACCCGGGGACCGTGACGGCAAAGGCGCTGAGGGCCTATCAAAGGATGGGGATCAACCGCGTCTCGATCGGCTTGCAGTCGTCCAATGACGATGAGCTGGCCCTGCTGGGACGAATTCACAGCTGGAATGATTTTCTGCGTACCTTTGAACATGTCCGCGCAGCCGGTTTTTCCAATGTCAATGTGGATATTATGACGGGTTTGCCCCTGCAGACCGAGGATAAGCTCAAGAGAACCCTGCAGATGGTGACTATGCTCCGGCCGGAGCACATTTCCGCCTATTCTCTGATTGTAGAGCCGGGTACGCCCTTTTATGAGAGATATGCCGGGGATATCGCCAGGAGAGAGAGGGGCGAAAAAACGCTGGAGCTGCCGGACAGTGACCTGGAGTACGCGCTCTATGATATGACGAGGACCTTCCTGACGGGAAAGGGATACAGGCAGTACGAGATTTCCAACTATGCCAGGGAGGGCTATGCCTGTCGTCATAACCTGGGCTATTGGGAGAGAAAGCCCTACCTTGGATTTGGTGTGGGGGCGGCGTCTTTACTCTGTGATTCCCTCATAGACAGGCATTCGGACATGGATCTGCTCATGCGAAAAGATCCGGCACAGAGAAGCTGCGCCTATCCAAATCTGCGCTTTTCCAATATCCCTGAGACAGACCGCTATATTGACCTCTGGGAAAAATATGATCCCGGTCAACAGCTGGACCTGGATGAAGTCCTGGCGGACGCGCCCTGGATTGATCCCAAAACGGTGCAGAAGCTGACCCGCCGGGAGGCCATGGAGGAATTTCTCTTTCTGGGGCTGCGCAAGACCAGGGGCATACGGGAGGCGGATTTTTTCAACGTCTTCGGACTCCCCATCGGCAGCGTCTATGGATCCACTCTGGAGAGCCAGAGCAAGCGGGGCCTCCTGCGCCGACAGGGAGGGATGATTGCTCTTACAAAGGCAGGTACGGATATTTCTAACCAGGTGCTGGCGGAATATTTGCGTTAAATTTTTTGCATTAAAACAGAAACAAAACAGCCCCAAAGCGGCAAATTTATCTCACGAAAGCAGTAATTTGTCTCCCTAAAGCAGTAGATTCGTCTCCTCGTGTTGACAGGCAAAGGCCCTGTCCCTACAATAAAAGGAGTTGTAGCACTCAGGAGAATCGAGTGCTAGTGCCAAAAGAGAGGAGAAATCTATGGCAGATTTCGGGCAGGGTATTGAGGAGCTTTCCGAGCGCAAGTCAAAGATCCTCCACGCGATTATTCAGAATTACCTGGAGTCCGGAGAGCCGGTCGGCTCAAGGACGATTTCCAAGTTAGAGGGCGTCAGTCTGAGCTCCGCTACGATTCGCAATGAGATGAGCGACTTAGAGGAGATGGGCTACATCATTCGCCCCCACACCTCGGCCGGCCGGATCCCGACGGATCAGGGCTATCGCTTCTATGTGGATCATCTGATGGCGGAGAAGGACCAGGAGGTCACAGAGCTCAAGGACTTCGTGATCCAGAAGACGGAGAAGATGGATAAGGTCTTACAGCAGGTTGCCAAATTTTTGGCCAATACCACGCAGTACACCTCCCTGATCTCCGCGCCGGCTGTGAGCAAGAACCGGATTAAGTTCCTCCAACTCTCTCAGGTTAATGAGCACCAGATCCTGGCCGTCATCATGATGGGAGGCAATATGGTCAAGAGCCGCCTGATTGAGGTCAAGAGCATTCTGAGCGGTGAGAATCTCCTGAAGCTCAATATGCTGCTCAACAACAGCCTGAATGGGCTGACCGCGCAGGAAATCAATCTGACTACGATCAGCAGGATGCAGGAGCAGGCGGGAATTCACGAGGATATTGTGGCGGAGGTCTTAAAGACCATTCCGGAGACGCTGCGTGAGGATGACGGACTGGAGATCTATACGTCCGGAGCTACCAATATTTTCAAATACCCGGAGCTGTCTGACGCGCAAAAGGCCTCGACCTTCATCTCTACCTTTGAGGAGAAGGGACAATTGGCGGAGCTGATCAATGATGTGCAGGAGCAGAGCGCTAACAATCCCGATTCGACGGGGATCCAGGTCTATATTGGAAACGAATCTCCCATCGGAAACATGCCGGACTGCTCAGTTGTCACAGCCAACTATGACCTGGGTGACGGAGTCAGGGGGACGATCGGTATCGTGGGACCCAAGCGAATGGATTATGCCAAGGTGATGGGCAGTCTCAAAGAGCTCAAGAGCAAGCTCTCTGAGATCATGGAGGATGCCCGGGAATAAAGAGAATAGAGTTTGTTGCTGCAACAGCTTTTCTGTCATCGGATGATGCAGAGAAGCTGTATTTTGCAGAAGTAGCACATGATGCGGGAGTCATCGGAGACGAAGCGTTTGCTGTATTTCAGATTGCAGGATATATGGCAAGTGCCGAACGGGCATACTGGTTTGGAGAACCATTTCAGGGTCAGGGTATCATGCCGGAAGCTGTGAAGGAAATGCTGCGCCATAGATCACCTGATGAAGAAGGAAGATTGGCAGGAGATGTCAAAATCATTTTAATGGTATGATTCTGAGGTTAAGATGGCGATCGTTTGGGAAGGAAATAAAAAAGAATTTGGAACATCGCATCAAAGTCCGCCGGTTCAGCAGAATGCGGTTAAGATTCGTGATGCTGAAGGATTTATCGGCAAGTCCCTGCCGTTTGGTATAGCTCCAATGATGATTTGCATGTTGGCGGTATTCTTAAAGGCATTTACAAGCAAGGAAGCACCGATTTCTCCAATATACCTTGTTCCGGCCTTTTTGATTGGATTTATGATAGCATTACCGATTCACGAGTTTGCGCACGCAGTTTGTTATCCGAAAGAAGCTACGGTGTGGGTGGGACTGTGTGTTCGTAAAATGCAGGCATGGGCCATTTCATATCATCCTCTTACAAAAAGGCGGTTTATCTGTATGTCTTTAGCCCCTGCCCTTTTGGGAATCATTCCTCTAATAGGAATCATCTTTATTCCAATAACAATGAAACCACTACTTACGATATGCGTTGTATCCGCATTCATGGGGCTTATATCTCCGGCGCCTGACTATATGGATGTAATAAATGTTATGAGAAAAGTCCCCAAAGGTGCTGTCATCTGCGATTCACAGGATGGCTTGTATGCATATTTGAGTTCAATCGGAGGCTGATCAGCAGCTTTCCGTGATAGGGGGAACAAAATGTATAGGATTTGAGGGATATCCCGGTGTCAGTATGGCGACATTTAACGATCCAATTGCGTTATACAATGTCAGCGTAACCATCATCTGCTCTTTCGAATACTTCATCTGTTCTCCCAGGGGCATTGCAGCGCCCAAGTTTTTGTCCTCACCCTTTTAGAAGAATAGAATTTACGTTTTCATTTTTCTTCAGTGAAAAACTTGCAAATTTAAGTTGACACGATCTGTGAGGGGTGTTATCTTAGTGCATGAAGATATTAGCACTCACCAATATCGAGTGCTAATTGAAACAAATCCCAGGGTCGCAGACCCGAGAAAGGTGGTAGTTTTTTGGCTGAAGAAAAGAAGACTCCAAAGAGCAGCAATGAAGAGGCTGTGAAAGAAGCCGTAAGAGAGGCCAGAGAAGAAGCGAAGAAGCAGGAAAAGGCCGGTGAGAACGGGGAAACAGCAGAAGAAACTGCTGGACCTGAGGATATTGAGGAAGCTGTCAGGATAGAAGCGGATGGTGAGACTGGGAGAGAGGCAGACCCCCAAACCAAGGACGCCGTCGAAGCTGCGGATACCGCAGAAGCGGACCCCGGACAAAAAGAGAGCGGGAAGGGAATCTTTCACAAGAAGAAGGATCCGAGAGACGAGAAGATCGCCGAGCTCACAGACCGGGTGACCCGTCAGATGGCTGAATTCGACAATTTCCGCAAGCGAACGGAGAAAGAGAAGAATGCCAGCTTTGAGATGGGCGCTTCGGCCATTGTCGAGAAGATTCTCCCTGTGGTCGACAACTTCGAGCGCGGATTGAGTCTCTTGCCGGAAGGAGAGGCAGATGCCTTTGCGGAGGGCATGGATAAGATCTATAAGCAGCTGATCACGACTCTGACAGATCTGGGAGTCAGTCCTATTGAGGCTTTGGGGCAGACCTTTGATCCAGAGCTTCACAATGCAGTGATGCATGTGGATGACGAGAACGCCGGTGAGAACGAGATCGTGGAGGAATTGCAAAAGGGATACCGTTTTCACGACCGGGTCATCCGCCACAGCATGGTCAAGGTGGCCAACTAAAGAGATCGGTACAGATCATCTGATTTTTATAATTCAAAAATGATTTCAGGAGGAAAAAATTATGGGCAAGATTATTGGAATTGATTTAGGAACAACAAACAGCTGTGTCGCTGTTATGGAGGGCGGACAGCCCAACGTCATCCCCAACAAGGAGGGGTCCAGAACGACACCCTCAATCGTGGCATTTACCAAGAGCGGAGAGCGTCTGGTCGGCGAACCGGCCAAGAGACAGGCGGTGACCAACGCGGAGAAGACCATTTCTTCGATCAAGAGAGATATGGGAACGGATAACGGCCGTGTCATCGACGGCAAGAAGTATTCGCCCCAGCAGATATCCGCGATGATTCTCTCCAAGCTTAAGGACGATGCCGAGAATTATCTGGGTGAGAAGGTGACAGAGGCGGTCATCACGGTTCCGGCATACTTTAATGACGCGCAGCGTCAGGCGACCAAGGACGCGGGAAAGATCGCGGGCCTGGATGTCAAGAGAATCATCAATGAGCCGACGGCAGCTGCTTTGGCCTACGGACTGGACAACGAGAAAGAGCAGAAGATCATGGTTTATGATCTGGGCGGAGGTACCTTTGATGTCTCAGTCATTGAGATCGGAGACGGCGTCATTGAGGTTCTCTCTACCAATGGGGATACCCATTTAGGCGGCGATGACTTTGATAACGCGGTCGTTGATTGGATGCTTTCTGAGTTCAAGAATGCCGAGGGCGTAGACCTCTCCGGAGACAAGATGGCTATGCAGAGGCTCAAGGAGGCCGCTGAGAAGGCCAAGAAGGAGCTCTCCTCCGCGACGACGACCAATATCAATCTGCCCTTCATTACGGCAACGGCGGAGGGGCCCAAGCACTTTGATATGGATCTGACCAGAGCAAAGTTTGATGAATTGACCCATGACCTGGTTGAGAGAACGGCGGTTCCGGTTCAGAATGCTCTTCGCGATGCGGGTCTTAGCGTGAGCGATCTGTCCAAGGTTCTTCTGGTCGGCGGTTCTACCCGTATTCCGGCCGTACAGAAGAAGGTTGAGGAGCTGACAGGCAAGGAGCCCTCGAAGAACCTGAACCCTGACGAGTGCGTCGCAATCGGCGCTTCCATCCAGGGAGGCAAGCTGGCAGGAGATGCCGGCGCCGGCGACATCCTTCTCCTGGATGTCACTCCCCTTTCTCTGTCGATCGAGACCATGGGCGGCGTTGCGACCCGTCTGATCGAGAGGAATACGACCATCCCCACCAAGAAGAGCCAGATCTTCTCCACAGCAGCGGATAATCAGACCGCGGTAGATATCAACGTCGTACAGGGTGAGCGCCAGTTTGCCAGAGACAACAAGTCTCTCGGCCAGTTCCGTCTGGACGGAATCCCCCCGGCACAGCATGGCGTACCTCAGATTGAGGTTACCTTTGACATTGACGCCAATGGCATCGTGACCGTATCCGCTAAGGATCTCGGCACCGGCAAGGAGCAGCATATCACGATCACCGGCGGTTCCAACATGTCTGATGCGGATATCGAAAAGGCCGTTAAGGAGGCTCAGGAGTATGAGGCTCAGGACAAGAAGCGCAAGGAGGCGGTTGACACCAGAAATGAGGCGGATTCCTTCGCCTTCCAGACTGAGAAGGCCTTAGAGGAGGTCGGAGACAAGCTTGACGCGGCTGATAAGTCCGCTGTTGAGGCCGACATAAAGGCTCTTCGGGATCTCCTGAACCAGTATACGCAGCCGGAGGAACTCTCAGACGCGCAGGTGGGCGAGATCAAGGCTGCTCTTGAGAAGCTGCAGGGCTCTGCCCAGAAGGTCTTCTCCAAGATGTATGAGCAGCAGGCAGCAGCCCAGCAGGGGCCGGCCACAGGCGGCCCTGAGGCCGGCGCGCAGGCAGGAAATACTGCGGATGGCAATGATGATGTTGTCGATGCGGATTTCAAGGAAGTTTAATTAGATCATGGCAGACAAGAGAGATTTTTATGAGGTGCTGGGCGTCGACAGAAATGCCGACGACGCAGCTCTGAAAAGAGCATATCGCAAGCTCGCCAAGAAATATCACCCGGATTCTCACCCGGGGGACAAGGCGGCAGAGGAGAAGTTCAAGGAGGCCTCAGAGGCCTATGCCATCCTCTCGGATCCGGACAAACGCCGCCAGTACGATCAGTTCGGTATGGGAGCTTTCGAGGGCAACGGAGCCGGCGGAGCCGGCGGATTTGATTTCTCCGGTATGGACTTTGGAGATATCTTCGGAGATCTCTTCGGCGGCTTTGGGAGCTTTGGCGGCTTCGGCGGATCCTCCGCCCAGCGCGGTCCCCATAAGGGGGCGAATGTTCACGCGTCTGTCCGCATCAGCTTCGAAGAGGCAGTCTTCGGCGTGGTCAAGGAACTGGATCTGAACCTGAAGGAGGAGTGTCCGACCTGTCATGGCTCAGGCTGCAGGCCGGGAACAGGCAAGAAGACCTGCTCCAAATGCGGAGGTAAGGGCAGGGTTGTTATGACCCAGCAGTCCATGTTCGGCACCGTGCAGAACGTGACGACCTGTCCCGATTGCGGAGGCAGCGGGCAGGTGATCGAGAGCCCATGCCCGGACTGTCACGGGAGCGGATATATCACCAGACGCAAGAAGATACAGGTCAATATACCCGCCGGGATTGACAATGGACAGTCCGTTCGTATTCGCGACAAGGGTGAGCCGGGGACAGGCGGAGGCCCCAGAGGGGATCTTCTGGTCGAGGTCCGGGTTTCCGGGCATCCTATTTTCCAGAGAAACGGCTTCGATCTCTACTCATCCGCTCCGATCACGTACGCCCAGGCGGCAATCGGAAGCGATGTCGAGATTGACACCATTGACGGCAAGGTTATCTACACGGTAAAGCCCGGGACACAGACGGATACGAGGATTCGCCTGCGGGGAAAGGGCGTTCCCACTCTGCGCAACAAGAATGTGCGCGGCGACCACTATGTCACCTTGGTGGTACAGACGCCGACACATCTGACGGAAGAGGCCAAGGAGGCACTTCGCCATTTCGATGAGCTCTCCGGAGCAAGTCTTAAGTCAGCGTCAAATCCCAAGCCGAGAAAGAAGGGCTTTCGGGAGAAGATGCAGGAGATGAAGGATAAGTTCGACGACGCGATGGAATAATTGACAGGATCCCAGTATCAGGATTCTTATATAAAGACAGAGAGCACAGCTTTCTTCCTTTTGATTTTATCGAGAGGAAGCGGCTGTGTTCTTTTTTCCATGACAATGAACGACAGGAGGATCGCCCTTTTTGATCGGACCAGGAAGTCAGGAGGCGCTTTTTGGCCCGTTTGAAGTGCTGAATTCGGGATAAAACCGACCAAATCCAGGTTTTACCCGACATAATGACGATGGATTAAAAAAAATAGTTGAAATGTGTGAGCATTTTGCATAATATAAGGGTGTAAGTTGTGTGAACGCTTGGAAACGTTTACAAGATATGTGCTTTTATGGAGGGAACTATGAAAAGTAAAAAACTTGCAGCACTTGGCCTGACCGCGTTGATGGGGGTTTCTGCATTGACAGGCTGCGCTGGCGGTAAGACGTCAGACAAGAATACGAAAACGGAATCAAAGGAAGCAACGCTTACCGTCTGGTCACCATCAGAGGATCAGTCTGAGGAGCAGGGCAACTGGCTCAAGAAGGAGTTGGATGCATTCCAGCAGGCACATCCGGAGTGGAAGCTTACCTTTAATACCGGCGTATGCCCTGAGGGTGATGCCAAGAATCTTGTAGCCTCAGATCCGGGAGCGGCAGCCGACGTATTCATGTATGCCAATGATCAGATTCCCGACCTGCTCAAGGCCAACGCTCTGGCAGAGCTGGGAGGATCAACGGTTGAGGCAATTAAGAAGAATAACGATGCGACTACCGTCAGCACGGTTACCTATAACAATTCGGTCTATGGTGTCCCTTTCACGGGCAATACCTGGTTTATGTATTATGACAAGCGTGTCTTCTCCGCAGACGACGCTAAGAGCCTCGATACCATGTTGAAGAAGGGTAAGGTCGGTTTCCCCTTATCCAATTCATGGTATTTCGCCTCTACCTACGTGGCAAACGGCTGCACTCTGTTCGGCAAGGACGGAACAGACGGCAAGGCTGGTATTGACTTTAGCGGAGACAAGGCGACAGCAGTCACCAATTACCTGATTGATCTTGCTAAGAACCCCAACTTCAAGGATGCCAATGGCCTGTCAGCAAGTACCCTGGGAGACGGAACAATTAATGCTCTCTTCTCAGGTTCCTGGGATTATAAGTCCGTTGTAGACGCTCTCGGCCAGGAGAATGTAGGAATTGCCGTACCCCCCAAGTTCAACTTAAACGGCAAGGAAGTGCAGATGAAGGCCTTCGCGGGTTCCAAGGCAATCGGTGTCAACCCCAACAGCAAGAATTCTGAGATTGCTGTTGCTCTGGCAGCCTTCCTGGGAAGCTCCAAGGCACAGCAGGATCACTATGATCTTCGCAAGGTGATTCCTTCCGATACCACGCTGAAGGTTTCCGATGATCTGTCAAAGGTACAGATGAGCACCATCGAGAATTGCGCAATTGTTCAGCCCCTGCAGTCCGGTATGGGCCAGTATTGGACGCCCGCAGAATCTATGGGTAAGGAGATCATTGCCGGCACAGTAACGCATGATAATGCCGCTGAGAAGACGGAGAGCATGAACAAGGCCATGAATACAGCTGCCGTTCAATAACATTGCATTTACTGATGGAAGGAATGCGGTTGGCATTACAGCCGCATTCCTCTTTTCTTATAGAATTGGATGAATTGTATGGAAAATAAAATGCAAAGTAAAATTCCACTCTCGAAGGCGATTGCCGCCGGAGATATACAGACGAAGTTATCCATCCCCTTCATGGGACTTGGGATATTTCTCAAGGGGCAGAAGATCAAGGGCGGTCTTATTTTTCTGCTGGAAGTTGCTTTTGTGCTCTATATGGCTACTTCCGGAGGCTATGCTTTATCTATGCTGCCTTCACTCGGTAACTCGGCCCAGCAGAAGGTCTGGAACGAAGCAAAGCAGATCTACGAGTATTCAGCTGGGGATAATTCACAGCTGATTCTTCTGTCCGGGATCGTGACCTGTTTTGTGATCGTAGGATTTATCCTCCTGTGGATTATGCAGATCAAGCAGGCATATCGTCTGCAGCTGCAAAGAGAAAACAATGTCCATGTCAAGACCTTCGCCGAGGATATCAGATCTCTCTTCGATGAGAACCTGCACATCACCCTGATGTCTCTGCCATGCATCGGTATTTTGGTATTCAATATTGTGCCTCTGGTTTACATGATCAGCATGGCCTTCACCTCCTATTCCAAGGAAGATAATCACTTACAGTTATTCGGTTGGAACGGCCTGACCCAGTTCCAGCGCGTACTGAACTTCGGCGGTAATATAGGAAGGCAGTTCTGGCATGTCCTGGCCTGGACCGTTGTCTGGGCACTGGTTGCGACCTTCTTAAACTATGTCATGGGAATGATTCTTGCCATGATCATCAACCGCAAGGAGACAAAGGCAAAGGGCTTCTGGCGCTTTTGCTTTGTGCTCTCAATTGCGGTTCCGCAGTTCGTTTCACTGATGATTATGAATATCATGCTGCAGCCATCGGGCGCAATCAATGTTCTCCTGCAGAATCATGGATTGATCAGCGGTCCCCTGCCCTTCTTCACAGATGCTATGTGGGCCAGGGTTACGATCATCCTGATCAATCTCTGGGTAGGTATCCCCTACACCATGCTTCAGGTCACGGGTATTCTTCAGAATATTCCGAGCGAACTCTATGAAGCGGCACGCATGGACGGGGCGGGTCCGGTCAAGATCTTCATGAAGATTACCCTGCCCTATATGCTGTTTGTGACGACGCCCTATCTGATCACTTCATTTGTGGGCAACATCAATAACTTCAATGTCATTTACCTCTTATCCGGTGGTGGTCCTACCTATGTGGGCGACACGGCAGGACAGACGGATCTTCTGGTAACCTGGCTCTACAAGCTGACCATTGACCAGCAGTATTACAATCTGGGCGCGGTTATCGGTATCCTGACATTTGTTATCCTGACGGTCGTTACACTCGTAACCTACCGCAGATCGAAATCCTATAAGAACGAGGAGGCGTTCATGTGATGAATACGAATACAGTTACAGTAAAGCGTAATCGAAAGAGTCTTTCCAAGCGCATCAACAATCTCCTTGTTCACCTGTTTCTGGCAGTGCTGGCGGCAATATGGATATTGCCGATCTTATGGATCGTACTGACAAGCTTCCGCGCAGAACCGGGCTCCTATGTCAGCACCTTTTTCCCCAAGGGTTACACGCTTGCCAATTATGTCAAGCTGTTCACAGACCGTAATGTATTGGACTTTCCGCGCATGTTCGGAAATACCTTGATCATAGCGATCTGCACCTGCATTGTCTCGACCTTCTTCGTCCTGTCCGTTTCTTACTGCCTGTCCCGTATGCGCTTTCGCTTTCGTAAGCCCTACATGAATCTGGCTATGATTCTTGGATTGTTCCCGGGATTTATGGCTATGATTGCCGAGTATTATATCCTGAAGGCAATGGGGCTGACCGACGGATCCATGATCCGTCTGGCCTTGATCATTGTCTACTCAGCCGGAACCGGTCTGGGATTCCAGATTACGAAGGGCTATTTTGACATGATTCCCCGTGCGGTTGACGAGGCCGCAATTGTGGACGGCGCGACCCAATGGCAGGTATTTACGAGAATTACCATCCCCCTGTCCAAGCCGATCATTATCTACACGATCATGACCTCCTTTATCGGCCCCTGGGTTGACTTCATCTTTGCCAAGGTCATTGTGCGAGCCAACTCCGATCAGTTTACGGTTGCCATCGGTCTTTGGAACATGCTGCAGAAAGAATATATCAATCAGTGGTATACCTGCTTTGCAGCGGGAGCTGTTGTGATTTCTGTTCCGATCGCAATTCTCTTTGTCTTCATGCAGAAGTTCTATGTTGAGGGAATGTCTGGAGCGGTCAAAGGATAAAGACAGACCGGAAGCAGACTGGAATCAGGCTGCTGGCCAGCCAGTGGAATTATCGACAGTAGTTACATTTTATGCTAGTATGGCACACGGACATGCCCTCCTGTGAGAGGGCTTCCGTGTGCTGTTTTTATGATAACCGGCAATCAAGTCGTTGCAGAACATGCATGTCGTGACATGTGACAATCGACTGTACGCACGGCGCATATGTCGTGACAAGCAGCTGCTTGCAAAGCATACATTCCATTGTCGCTTTGGCGGGCGAAGATTCGCGGCGTCAGGCTTTTCCCGCCGAAGAGGAGAGAATATGGATTATATTCGCTATACGATTGAGACGAGGGAGGAGGCGGAGGAGATTGTCAGCTGTCTTTTGGCAGAGGAAGGGATCGATTCCCTTGAGATTGATGATCTGCTTCCGGTCGATGACAGCATACAGGGGGGCAATTTCGAGGAGTTACAGCCGGATCTGCCGGAGGACGACGGCTCCTGCCGCATCCGTTTCTATCTGGACGCAGAGGGGGATCATACAGAACTGCTCAGGAGAGTTCGAAGTGCCCTGGAAGGGGCCAGAGCATATGCGGATATGGGTTCTTTGACCATCCGTGAGGAACGGATCCGGCGGGAGGACTGGCAGGACAAGTGGAAAGAGTACTTCCACAGCTTTTCCATTGAGGATATTCTCTTTGTCCCCAGTTGGGAGAACCCTCCCGCAGACCTGGAAGGAAAGACCCTGATTCGCATTGATCCGGGCATTGCCTTCGGAACCGGCAGGCATGAGAGTACCGAACTCTGTATCCGGGCCATGCGTCATTATCTGAAGAAGGGAGATGCTGTTCTGGATGTGGGTTTTGGCTCCGGGATTCTCTCTGTAGTTGCCGCAAGCCTTGGCGCCGGTTCGCTGGCGGGCACGGATATCGATCCGATTTGTAAGGATGCGGTCGCGCAGAATATGGAGGCCAATGGTTTTTGCTTTGACCCGGCGCGCTTTTATATCGGAAATCTGGCGGAGGATACCGAACTGCGGAAGGAACTGGGAGAGGGCTGCTATGATCTTGTCTTCGCTAATATTCTGGCGGATATTATCACGGCGATGGGGCCGGATCTTCGGGATCGGCTCCGACCGGGAGGTCTTCTTATCACATCCGGAATTATTGACTTCAAGCAAGAAGAGGTGGAAGATGCCCTGAGGAATCAGAAACTGGAAATTGTCGAGGTCAATGCCCTGGGTGAGTGGCGCAGTATCATTGCCAGGCGACCGGAATGATTCGTGATACAGAATGGCAGAACAATAAAGAGATCCGTTTTTGGGGGATCTCCTGTGCTGGAAAAGCAGGTGGAGAAGAATGCAGCAGGTCTTTGTCGACGCGCGGCAAGTGAATGATGAGATCGTCACGATTCAGGGAGAGGATGCCAGGCATCTGGGGAGAGTTGTTCGCATCCGTCCCGGAGAGGAAGTGCGTGTCAGTGTGCGCGGCGGCAGGGATTATTATGGCCATGTCCTGACGGTAGATCGGGAGGAGATGACTGTAAAGCTGGTTGAGGAGGCTGCCAGCACGGAACTCGCCCAGAAGATCTGTCTCTTTCAGGCAATTCCCAAGGGGGACCGGATGGAGACGGTCATTGAGAAGGCGGTTGAACTGGGGGTTTATGAGATTGTTCCGGTGGAGACCAGATACTGCGTGGTCAGGCTGGACGAGAAGAAGAAAGCCAAAAAGAGAGAACGCTGGCAAGCGATTGCAGCCAACGCAGCCCGACAGTCAAAACGCAGCATCATTCCAAGGATCGCCCCGGTCACACCTTATCAGAAAGCCCTGGATGACGCGGGTGACGCGGATCTGGTCCTTCTTCCCTATGAGAATGCCCGCGGCATGCAGGCGACTGGCGAAGCCCTGACGGCTGTAGCCCATGCAGGAGGCATTGGCATATTTATTGGGCCGGAAGGCGGATTCGCGGCAGATGAGATAAAGGCGGCTCAAAGAAAAGACAATATAAGAGTCATTTCCCTGGGCAGACGGATTTTAAGAACCGATACGGCGGCCATTGCGGCCATGACCATGGTCATGATGGCATGTGAGAGCAGATAGAGGCTTGTATGGAAGTATATTTGGACAATTCGGCCACCACACAGACAGATCAGGAGGTGGTGGATCTCATGGTCAAAGTTCTGCGGAAGGACTATGGGAATCCCTCCGCTCTGCACCAGAAAGGGATGGATGCGGAGGCCTATTTGAAAGAGGCCAGAGAGAGGATTGCCGGAACCCTGAAGGCAAAGAGCAGAGAGATTGTATTCACTTCCGGCGGAACAGAGGGGAATAATCTGCTTGTTCGGGGAGCGGCTCACGCCAATCACAGGGCGGGCAGGCATATTCTGACTTCTCCCTTTGAGCACGCCTGCGTATATGAGAGTATGCGTTCCCTGGCAGAGGAGGGCTTTGAGATTGAGGATCTGAAGGTGGATGGAGATGGCAGGATCAATCTCGAGGAGCTACGAAGTCGTATTCGCCCCGATACCATCCTGGTCAGTATCATGCAGATCAATAATGAGATTGGCGCTCTGCAGCCCCTGGAAGAACTGGGACCTCTTATCAAAGCGGTCAATCCCAACTGTCTCTTCCACACAGACGCGGTTCAGTCCTACGGAAAGGTGAAAATTATCCCCAAGGATATGGGGATCGACCTCCTGGCGGCTTCCGGGCATAAAATCCATGGACCCAAGGGAAGTGGTTTTGTATATATCAAGGATAAATGCAGAGTCGAGCCGCTTCTTCTTGGGGGCGGCCAGGAGAGGGGACTGCGATCCGGCACAGAGAATACGGCGGCCATTGCGGGGCTGGGTCTTGCGGCCGAGAAGATCTGCGCCAATCTTGAGGAAGAGCAGAACCGTCTCTATGCCCTGAAGGAGCATATGGTAAAGAACTTGTCCAAAATTCCCGGCCTGACAGTCAACGGCCGTACCGGCCGTGACTCCGCTCCACAGATTATCTCTGTATCTCTTGCGGGAGTCAGGGCGGAAGTGATGCTGCACGCTCTGGAGGAGAGGGGGGTCTATGTATCCGCCGGAAGCGCCTGCTCCTCCAATCATCCAAGAATCAGCAGAACCCTGCAGGCAATTGGTCTGAACAGAGATTTACTTGATTCCACCATCAGAATCTCGCTATCGGTATATACGACTATGGAGGAGATTGATTACGCCTGTGACTGCATGGAACAACTGATGCCAGTGCTGGCAAGGTTTCGCAGACATTAGCCATACGCAGGGGCAGCCGGTCACATGGCAAGAGGGACGATGCGAAAGAGAATCATAGTATCGCAGGAAGAACGGTTATAAGAAGGAATGTAAAGAGAAGAATAGGATGGAGCCATGGTTCAGTACAAAGCATTTCTGATTAAATATGGAGAGATTGCCATTAAGGGCAAGAACCGTCACGTTTTCGAGGAGGCGCTGGAGAGGCAGATCAAGCGCAATTTGCGCGACTGCGAGGGAGAATTTGCGGTTGAGAGACAGACAGGACGCATCTTCATCCGCTGCCTGTCCGACTATGACTATGACGAATTGGTCGGAGCTCTGACCCGGGTCTTCGGCATTATCTGGATTTGTCCCTGCGTTCTGACAGAGATCAAAAGCTTTGATGAGACGGCCGGGGAGATTGTTCGCTACATCGGGGAGGCCTTTCCCGACCGCCATGTCAGCTTCAAGGTCAAGGCCCGCCGCCCCAACAAGAAATACCCGATTCATACCATGGATTTAAACGCTATGATCGGAGAGAAGATTCTGGATGCTTATCCGGAAATGACGGTTGATGTACACCATCCGGACTTTGAATTGAACGTGGAGATCCGTGAGCAGATCAATTTCTACGCCAGAATGATCCCGGGACCCGGCGGTATGCCTGTCGGAACCAACGGCAAGGCCATGCTTCTTTTGTCGGGCGGAATCGACTCTCCTGTGGCAGGATGGATGATTGCAAAGCGAGGTGTTACTTTAGACGCGACTTATTTCCACGCTCCGCCCTATACCTCCGAGCGGGCCAAACAGAAGGTGATTGATCTGGCCAGGCAGGTAGCCCGATACGCGGGTCCCATCCGCCTTCATATCGTCAATTTCACGGATATTCAACTCTATATCTATGAGCAGTGCCCCCACGATGAGCTGACTATCATTATGCGCCGCTATATGATGAGGATCGCGGAGCACTTCGCCAGGGAAAATGCTTGCATGGGTCTTATTACCGGCGAGTCGATCGGCCAGGTTGCCTCCCAGACCATGCAGTCTTTACTCTGCACGAATGCGGTATGTCAGCTGCCGGTCTATCGCCCTCTGATCGGATTTGATAAGCAGGATATCGTGTCCATCGCTGAGAAGATCGACACTTATGAAACCTCTATTCTTCCCTATGAGGATTGCTGTACCATCTTTGTGGCCAGGCATCCTGTCACCAAGCCCCGACTGGAGATCATTGAGCGCAGTGAGCTCAAACTGGCGGAGAGGATTGAGGACTTGTACCGGCAGGCAATCGAGACGACCGAAACGATAATCTGTGAATGATCTCCCTCTCTTCAGCAATGAGAGAGAAAGAGGCCGACAGGGGGCCCAAAGAGGATCAGAAGCGCAGAGAAAAGAAAAACAGCCCTGAGGGTCAGACCCGGGACTGTTCTTTCTTACAGAAATATTTTCGGCGGCGCAAGATGGAACCGACCGAATGCGATTACTCGACGACGTAGGGCTTTAGCGCCTCAAGAATTTCGTCGACATTATCCTCCGCGTGGATAGATAATTCGATGGGCTTCGAGAGATCCAGAGAGAAAATTCCCATGATCGACTTGGCGTCAATGACATAGCGGCCGCTGATCAGATCGAAATCGGAATCAAACTTGCCGATTGTATTGACGAAGGACTTGACCTTGTCGATGGAGTTGAGAGAAATCATCAGTGTATTGCTCATAGTAGCAACCTCCTCAATTGCATGGATATCAAGTGAATATTCGTGTTCATCTTACGACCCGACGGAAGAGATGTCAATAAAGCGGGAATATTTGGGAGAGAAGAATATAAGCGTGAATGTTGAGAAGAGAAGAAGCGGGAATGCTGGAAGACAAGAGCATTCCGGGCGGCAGATGGAGAGGCGATCTGTGATGTCGGCCTGACGCCAATATTCTTGAAGGCAGAGAGATGTCAGCTTGACGACAGCGTCTTGAAAGGAAAGCGAAAGAAAGAGCGGATATGAGAAGAGCAGCATTACACAATCTGGGCTGTAAGGTCAATTCCTATGAAACGGAGGCAATGCAGCAAATGCTGGAGGCGGCGGGCTATCAAATTGTCCCCTTTCAGGATCAGGCGGATGTCTATATCATCAATACCTGCTCTGTGACGAATATGGCCGACGCCAAGTCCAGACAGATGATCCACCGGGCCCGCAGGAAGAATCCGGATGCCATTGTGGTCGCGACCGGCTGCTATGTACAGACTTCAGCCGGGGAGGCGGAGGAGGATTTGTCCATTGATATTATTATCGGAAATAATCGGAAGACCCAGCTGGTCCGGGCCATCGACGAGTTTCGCAGAGATCACCGCAGGGTAAAGGAGCTGGCTGAAGACAGTCGGCAGCCTGACTATGAGCGGCTTCAGCTGACCCGAGCTGCAGAGCACACCAGGGCTTTCATCAAGGTCCAGGACGGGTGCAATCAGTTCTGCTCCTACTGCATCATCCCCCTGGCCCGGGGCAGAATCCGAAGCCGCAGCCCAAAAGACGTTCTGAAGGAGGTTCGCGGCCTGGCAGCTTCCGGATATCAGGAAGTTGTATTAAATGGGATCCACCTTTCCTCCTATGGAATGACCTCTTATAACCGCCAAGTCGCGTCGGAGGAAATGGCCGGCGGGGGGCATTTGATGGAACTGGTGGAGGCCGTGGCAGGGGTGGAAGGAATCCGGCGGATCCGTTTAGGATCCATGGAGCCCCGCCTGGTCGACCGGGCATTCGCGGAGCGCCTGGCCAAGGTGGAAAAGATCTGTCCCCACTTTCATCTTTCCCTGCAGTCCGGCTGCGATGAGACGCTAAAGAGGATGAACCGCAGGTACACGACGCAGGATTTCCGACAGGCAGTCGCTCTTTTGCGCGAGAATTTTGCCCATCCAGCCATCACGACAGATGTAATTGTTGGCTTTCCCCAGGAGACAGAGGAGGAATTTGAAGCCACCAGACATTTTTTGGAAGAGATCCGTTTCTATGAAATGCATATCTTCAAGTATTCTCGCCGCCGGGGGACCCTTGCTGATACGATGCCGGGGCAACTGGATGAGGAAACCAAGTCCAGGAGAAGTCATGTTCTTCTGGCTCTGGCAGACCGCATGTCTGCAGAATTTCGCAGGCAGGAAATCGGAAGAGAAGCAGAAGTCCTGATGGAGGTGAAAGAGATCCTGCGCGGGGAAGACTACTGGACCGGTTTTACCAGAGAGTACGTGCGCGCAGCCGTCAAAGCGGACGGAAGAGACCTGCGCAATCAGCTGATCCGGGGCAGAGCGTCAGGGCTGATCCCGGGGACGCAGATTCTTCAGATGGAAGAAGCCCATGTGTAAACTATTCAAAAAAGGAGGGCCTTGATTGGATAGTTTACACGAAGTTTACAGGCGGTATTGAAAACGATTTCAGTACATGCTATATTTTGTCAGCAATGATTTTAAAGGGTGCCAAAGAGCAGGAGTTTGTTTATGAGACGAAGTGGTGTGTTAATGCCCGTATTCAGTCTGCCGGGTGAATATGGAATTGGCTGTTTTTCCCGGCAGGCTTATCGCTTTGTGGATTTTTTGGCGGAGGCGGGACAGAGCTACTGGCAATTGCTGCCCCTGGGACCGACCAGCTATGGAGACTCCCCTTATCAGTCCTTCTCGACCTTCGCCGGCAATCCCTATTTCATCAGTCTGGAGGAGCTGATTGGACAGGGACTCCTGACTGAGGAGGAGTGCCAAAGCGCCAACCTGGAGTCGGATCCTGAGAAGATTGATTATGCGGCTCTCTATGAGAGGCGCTTTCCCCTCCTGCGCCGGGCCTTTGAGCGGGGCGAGATAGAGAAGATGCCGGATTTTCAGTGCTTTGTCGAAGACAATGCCTTCTGGTTGGAAGATTATGCTCTCTTCATGGCCTTAAAGGACGCCCATGGCGGAAGAAGCTTCACCGAATGGGAGAGTCCTCTGCGCAATCGGGAGTCTCAGGCTTTAGAGCAGGCCAGGCATGGCTTGCGGAGGGAAATTCTATTCTACGAGTACCTGCAGTATGTTTTTCAGGATCAGTATTTTCGCCTTAAGACATATGCAAACAGCAAGGGGATAGAGATCATAGGAGATATTCCCATCTATGTGGCTCATGACAGTTCTGATTTCTGGTGCAATCCCGGGCTTTTTCAGGTAGATGAGAACCGTCAGCCAACCGGAGTTGCCGGATGTCCGCCGGACGGATTTTCCGCGGAAGGACAGCTCTGGGGCAACCCTCTTTATGACTGGGAAGGGCAGAAGAGGGATGGCTTCTCCTGGTGGATTGAGAGGATCAGGCGCTGCATGAGACTCTATGATGTGATCCGCATTGACCACTTCCGCGGTCTGGACGAGTATTATCGCATTCCGGCGGGGGCGCCAAACGCAGTACATGGTTCCTGGATGCCGGGGCCGGGGCTTGCCCTCTTTGAGAAGATCTGGGAGACTCTGGGACATGTGTCTATCCTGGTCGAAGATCTGGGATTTATCACAGACTCGGTTCGCCAGCTGGTTGCCAGAACAGAATATCCCAATATGAAGGTATTGGAATTCGCCTTTGATTCCCGGGATACTGGCGGTGCCAATTTGTACCTGCCCCATAATTATGACAGAAATTGCGTGGTCTATACGGGCACGCATGATAATGAGACTTTGGTCGGCTGGATTCGGGATCTGTGCCCTGAGGATAAGAAGATGTTTCTTGCTTATCTGGGAACAGAGGAGACCGATGAGCGTGATCTGGCGGAGCGAATGCTTCGTCTGGCACAGGAATCTGTGGCTGACAGCTGCATTATTCCTCTGCAGGATTATCTGGGACTTGACAACAGGGCCAGAATTAACAGACCATCTACGCTGGGGGGCAACTGGATGTGGAGAGTGACCGAAGAGGCCCTGAGTCCTGGGCTGGCAGAATATATCCATACTCTGACCGCGACTTACGGACGGCTGGTTTCGCAGAAAGACCGGACGGAATAAATGGGGAAAGACGATGAGAAGAACCTGACCATCAAGGATATCGCCAGGCTATGTAAGGTCAGCATCAGCACAGTCTCACGGGCGATCAATAATGACCCAACGATTAATCGCAAGACGAGAGACAGGATCCTTCAGATCGTTCGTCAGTACCACTATATTCCCAATAACAGTGCAAGAAATCTTCGGATGACAGACAGTAATACCATTGCTCTTCTTGTAAAGGGCATTGGCAATCCCTTCTTCCAGGAGATGATAACCTGCATTGAGAAATGCCTGCGCAAGGGCAGTTACAGTTTCCTCTTTCACAGTTTGCGCGAGGAAGAAGACACGGTGGCGGCTGCGGCGCAGCTGGTCAAGGAGCGTCGCCTCAAGGGGATTATCTTTCTGGGCGGCCGCATGAGCTATCCGGAGGAGGAACTCAAGCAGGTGCCTGTCCCAACGGTCCTGTGTTCCGTCGCGGTAGAAGAGGAAGCGGGGTTGGGCAAGGCGGCTTCGGTCACGATCGACGATGAGAAGGAGACCTACCGGGCAATTTCTTATCTGATTCGACGGGGGCATCGAAGGATCGCCCTGATTGCCGGCCATGAGGCAGACACGACGGTTGCCCGCCTAAGGCGTATCGGATACTGTCGGGCTTTAGAAGAGGCGGGAATCCCCTATGATCCCGCTCTGGTCGGATTTGCTGATCCCGGGGCAGAGGGCTATACGGAGGCCTGCGGTTATGAGACAGCCAGGCGTCTGATCCAGTCGAAAGCTGATTTCAGTGCGATTTTCGCTATTTCAGACCGGATGGCCTTAGGCGTCTATAAGGCAATTTACGATGCCGGAAAGAGCATCCCGAAGGATTATTCGGTGATGGGGTTCGATGGGATCGAATCCGTTCGCTATATCATTCCGCCTCTGACAACCTTAAAACAGCCGACAGAGCCGATGGCCAGGGCGGCAGTAGACCTGCTTTTCCGGCAGATCAAAGGAGAGCGGGTCTGCGAGAGGCAGCTCTTTACAGCGAGTCTTCTGGAGGCGGATTCTGTCACAGACAGAGACGGATCTGCCGCGGACAGAGAATATGAGCATAACAGTTAGGAGAAAAAGATGGATCAAGAGATGATGAGAGAGAATTTAGAGACCAGCTTAAGAAAGCTGCACGGAGTAGGATTTCAGGAGGCAAATCCAAGTCAGCTGGCAGATGCCGCGATGACATTGGTACAGGAGGAACTGCAGAGCCGCCCTCTGATTCAGGGGAAAAAGAAGCTCTACTATATTTCAGCAGAGTTTCTGATTGGAAAACTTCTGTCGAACAATCTGATTAATTTGGGCTGGTATCAGCCCATGAATGAGCTTCTTGCAGAGAGAGGTCTTGGCGTGGCAGATCTGGAGAATCTGGAAGAAGAACCCTCTCTGGGAAATGGCGGACTGGGTCGTCTGGCAGCCTGCTTCCTTGATTCCATTGCAAGCCTTGGTCTGCCGGGAGATGGCGTGGGCCTGAATTATCACCTGGGGCTTTTCCGCCAGGAATTCCGCCAGAATAAACAGTGTGAGATGCCAAATCCCTGGCTGTCCAAGGATCACTGGGAGAAGCGCAGCAAGATCAGCTTTACGGTTCCTTTCGCCAAGTTCCATCTGCAGTCGACGCTCTATGACATCTTTGTCCCGGGCTATGGCAATGAAGCGGTCAACCGTCTGCGTCTCTTTGATGTGGACAGTGTCGATGAGAACCTGCCTCATGCCGACGGAATTCAGTTTGACAAGAGGGATGTGGCTAAGAGCCTGACCCTTTTCCTCTATCCGGATGACAGTGACCGTGATGGCCAGCTGCTGCGTATTTATCAGCAGTACTTTATGGTCAGCAATGCGGCTCAGCTGATCCTCATGGAAGCGGAGGAGAGAGGCGTCGACCTGCACCATCTGGATGAGGCCGTCGTGATTCAGATCAATGACACGCATCCTTCTATGGTTATCCCTGAATTGATTCGTCTGCTGATCGAGCGCGGCATTGACTTTGATCAGGCGGCAGAGATCGTCTCCAGGACCTGTGCATATACCAATCATACCATCCTGGCCGAGGCGCTGGAAAAATGGCCAATCGATTATCTGGAGGAGGTTGTCCCCCATTTGATGCCCATCATTCGCCGTCTGGATGAGAAGGTGAGAGAGAAGATCACAGATGCCAGCACCTATCTGATTGATGATCAGAACCGGGTTCATATGGCTCACATGGATATTCATTACGGATTCTCGGTCAATGGTGTTGCGGCTCTGCATACGGAGATTCTCAAGGAATCAGAACTCAAGAATTTCTACCAGATCTATCCGGAAAAGTTCAATAATAAGACCAATGGGATTACCTTCCGCCGCTGGCTGATGGCCTGCAACCCTGCCTTAAGCAGTTATATTCAGACTCTGATCGGCGACGGATTTAAGACGGATGCCACAGAACTTGAGAAACTTATGGCCTATGTTGATGATGCCGAAGTTCATGAGCGCTTAGATGCCATTCGCAGGGAGAACAAGCAGAAGTTAAGTTACTTCCTGAAGGAGACGCAGGGGGTCGTTGTTGATCCGGCTTCTGTTTTCGATGTGCAGGTCAAGCGTCTGCACGAATATAAGCGCCAGCAGATGAATGCTCTTTTTGCCATTCACCAGTATCTTGAGATTAAGAAGGGAAATCTGCCGCATCGTCCCATCACTATGATTTTTGGAGCCAAGGCGGCACCGGCCTATGTCATTGCCAAGGATATCATTCATCTTCTGCTCTGTCTGCAGGAGCTGACCTGCAATGATCCGGAGATTGCTCCTTATCTCAAGGTGATTATGGTGGAAAACTACAATGTGACCAAGGCGGAGAAGATTATTCCCGCTGCGGACATCTCTGAACAGATCTCACTGGCTTCCAAGGAGGCTTCCGGTACCAGCAACATGAAGTTTATGCTAAACGGCGCTCTGACTCTGGGCACCGAAGACGGAGCCAATGTGGAGATTGGTGAACTGGTTGGCCCGGACAATATCTATATCTTCGGCAAGAAGAAAGACTATGTTATTGACGCCTATGCACAGGGAAGCTATCATGTCGCTGATTACTACGCGGATCCCCAGATCCGGCAGCTGGTGGACTTTATCATTGGCGATCAGATGCGGGCGATCGGCGATGCCGAGAGCTTAGAGCGGCTGCACCGTGAGATTTCAGGCAAGGATTACTTCATGGCACTGCTGGATCTCAGAGATTATATTGAGACCAAGAACCGCCTTCTGACTGACTTCGAGGATCGGGAGAGCTGGCTGAAGAAGGAAGTGGTTAACATTGCCCATGCAGGCTTCTTCTCATCAGACCGCACCATTGCCCAGTACAATCAGGATATCTGGCATCTTGTTTGATTGGAGATTAGACGATTTTCGTCTTTAGGCTTATACTGGTCTCTGTGCCCGGGCAGGAGAGTTCCTGCTCTGGAGAAAATCGGATCACAGGCGGCGAGATCCAGCGAGGTGAGGACTTATGCGCAAGACGGTTGAAGACTACATTACGACCATTCCGGATTATCCGGAGCCGGGAATTATGTTCCGGGATATCACAAGCGTTCTGCAGGATGCGGAGGGCTTTCATCTGGCGATTGACGAGATGATCAGACTTTTGGATGGTCTGGATTTCGATGTTGTCTGTGGCGCGGAGTCCCGCGGCTTTGTCTTTGGGGCTCCCATCGCCTACGCATTGGGGAAGCCTTTTGTCCTTGTGCGCAAGGCGGGAAAGCTGCCCCGCGAGACGGTCAGGCAGTCCTATGAACTGGAGTACGGACAGGCGACGGTTGAGATGCACACTGACTCTATCCGGCCGGGTCAGAGGGTCGTTCTGGTTGATGATCTGATTGCCACCGGAGGTACCATTGAGGCCTCGGCGAAACTGGTGGAGCGTCTGGGAGGTCAGGTGAGCAAGATTATCTTCCTCATGGAACTGGCAGGCCTTAAGGGGCGCGAACGTCTGGCCCGGTATGATGTGGATTCTGTCGTTATATATCCGGGCAAGTAAGTTCCGGAAAAATGAATCAGATTCGGAATCATCGTCAGATGGATATGAAACTCAGACAAATTGCCCATATTGAAAATGGATTTGCCGACAAATTTGGCATTCCCCGACAGGCTGGCCTTCTGGAACATGCTGTCAGCCGTCTGGTTTTTGAGGCAAAATTTCGCAACGAGGCTGCTCTGCGCGGAATCGAGGGATACGATTATCTCTGGCTGCTATGGGGCTTCTCTGCAAATCGCAGGAGACCCTGGACCGCTACGGTCAAGCCTCCCCGTCTGGGGGGACATCGGCGTATGGGTGTCTTCGCAACCCGTTCTCCCTATCGCCCGAATCCCATTGGCCTCTCATCTGTGCGTCTGATCGGGACGGAGAGGGGACGGGAGGGGGTATGTCTGCTCTTGCAGGGGGCAGATCTTATGAACGGAACACCTGTCTATGACATCAAACCTTACCTGGCTTATGCCGATGCGCATCCCAAAGCGGCAGGCGGATTTACAGATCACCTGGTCTGGGAAGAGCTGTCTGTGGACTTCCCGGAGGATATGGCCAAAGAGGCAGGCGTTGCCCGTGAGGCCTACCTGGCTATGATTGAGATTCTGCGGCAGGATCCAAGACCTGCTTATGACAGAGATAAGGAGAGGGAGTTTCGTCTGGCATATGGAGGATTTGACCTGACCTTTCGGGTGGAACATCGTAATTTATATGTACTTAATGTCAATCCTGCAGCTGTTTTTGCGACCTGATGGGGAGAAGTCATATAAAATCTCTAAAGCTGGAGATATAAAATACAAAATTCGTACAGGAAACTCAGGCTATTGTTTTGTAAATAATGATTGCAAAATGGAGGGGAAAAAACTAAAATAATGTATTAAGAACAGCATGAGAGCAGGACAGGCACTTTGAAATTCAAAGTGCACTTTTATTTATCTGAGTGCTTTACTTCTGCGAAGTGTAGAAGATTATTGATTTAGTGCGGGAAAACGGCAGAGAAATAAGAAGAGCGTCTGTCAATTCATGCGGTTCGACGACACAATTGGAAAAGGAGTTAAGAAAATGAGTGAACCAAAACCGGCTTTTAAGCCCTTCGTCTCAGCGGATGAGAATCCACCTGAGCTGACCGTCACCTCTATTGTCATCGGCATTCTGATGGCCATCCTCTTTGGCGCGGCCAATGCATATCTGGGACTGCGCGTGGGAATGACCGTGTCCGCGTCTATTCCGGCGGCCGTTATCTCTATGGGTGTGATCCGCTTCATTCTCCGCAAGGACTCGATCCTGGAGAATAATATGGTTCAGACCATCGGCTCTGCCGGTGAGTCTGTAGCGGCAGGAGCGATCTTTACCCTGCCTGCTATCTTCCTCTGGGCCAAGGAGGGAGTAACAACAGCACCCTCTCTTCTGACCATTGCAGTGATCGCCGCGATCGGCGGATCCCTGGGAGTCTTCTTTATGATCCCGCTCCGTGCAGCCCTGATTGTCAAGGAGCACGGTACACTTCCTTATCCTGAAGGCTCTGCCTGTGCAGATGTCCTGGAAGCGGGAGAGACGGGAGGCGCCAAGGCCGTAACGGTTTTCTCCGGTCTCGGAATTGCCGCCATCTACAAGCTTATTGCCGACGGCTTTGTGCTCTTCCCCAGTGAAGTGTCCTGGGAGGTCAAAGGCTATAAGGGAGCTGGTTTCGGCGCAGATGTTCTTCCGGCTCTTTTGGGTGTCGGCTATATCTGCGGACCCAAGGTCTCCTCTTATATCACAGCTGGCGGTATGCTGGCCTGGTTCGTGATTATGCCTCTGATCGCTCTCTTTGGAGCCAGTGTTGCCAGTCCGATTTTCCCTGCAACCAAGATGGTGTCAGAGATGAGTCCTGACGCCATCTGGTCCAACTATGTCAAGTATATTGGAGCAGGTGCTGTTGCCGCCGGCGGTATTATGAGCCTGATCAAGTCCCTGCCCCTGATTGTCAAAACCTTCCGCGATGCGGTCAAGGGAATCGGAGTCAAGGCAGGTGAGATCAACCGTCAGAACAAGGACATCAGTATGAAGGTTGTCATCGGCTCTATTGTAGTTCTTGCCATCCTCATGGTGGTGATTCCAGCCATTCCCCTGAATCCGATCGGGGCGATTATCGTCATCATATTCGGTTTCTTCTTCGCTACGGTCTCTTCCCGTATGGTTGGTCTGATCGGATCTTCCAATAATCCGGTATCCGGTATGACCATCGCGACCCTGCTTCTGGCGACTTCTGTCCTGAAGGCAACAGGCAATATCGGTACACAGGGTATGATTGCGGCGATTGCGATTGGTTCCATCATCTGTATTTCAACAGCCATCGCAGGCGATACCTCACAGGATCTGAAGACCGGTTATATTGTCGGAGCAACTCCCTACCGCCAGCAGATTGGTGAGCTGATTGGTGTGTTTGCGTCAGCAGTGGCTGTCGGCGGCGTCCTCTACCTGCTCAACAGCGCGTGGGGTTACGGCGGAAAGGAACTTCCCGCTCCCCAGGCAACTCTGATGAAGCTGGTTGTCGAGGGCGTTATGAACGGCAATCTGCCCTGGGCTCTGGTATTCGCCGGCGTCTTCATTGCTATTGTTGTTGAGATTTTGGGGATCCCCGTTCTGGCCTTTGCGGTAGGTCTCTATCTGCCGATCTACCTGTCAATTCCCATGATGGTCGGCGGACTGGTGCGTCTTTACTTTGACAAGAAGAAGATGGACGAGGCAGAGCGCAAGGACAAGGTGGAGAATGGCCTGCTCTACTCCTCTGGTCTGATCGCTGGTGAGGGAATCATTGGAATTCTCCTGGCGTTTCTTGCGGTGTTCAATGTCAAGCTTGATATTTCAAAGACCTTCTCTCTGGGGAGAATCGGCGGTGTTGTTTTCTTTGCGCTGTTAACGGTAACTCTGGTGCTCTTCGTCAACCGTAAGCCAAAGAGCGCGGTCAAGTAAGAATATATCCCAGTAAAGGAATTTTTCGTCTATGGCATCCGGTGTTACACATGGCCGGGTGCCATAATTCGTTCATGGCAGTCGGTCATTTAGGAAGCCTGTATCACGCTTCCTGTGCTAATCAGGCATAGAAATCCTCTTATGGGATGCGGGTATTCACAGGGCGTATATTTGATTGTCAAGGAGGTCAGATGGCAAAGCAGAAAGAGAATTTTCTGGATTATTATCCCCGGCGCAACGCAAATGTGGACTGGCGCCAAAAGGGAAATGCGGTTGAGATCGATATGGTGCATAAGGGAATCAGCCACTGGATCGCCCAGAGGTTTTTTCGAAGACCCCGTGTCAGTCATATCAGATTGGACGATTTCGGATCATTTATCTGGCTGCAGATGGATGGATCCAGGAGCGTACAGGAGATTGGGCAGGCGGTGAAGGAGAGGTTCGGACAGAAGGCAGAGCCCCTCTACGAACGCCTGTGTCAGTATATCAAGACCCTGCACAGAGAGGGTTTTATTGTCTACGAGAATAAGATTAAGAAGAGAGGATAAGATCATGGCAAGAGTATTGCGCGGCTTAGCTGAAAATAAGGTGTTTGACTATTTTGAGGATCTGACGCAAATTCCCCGTCCCTCCTATCAGGAGAAAGCGGTCAGTGACTACCTGGTTGCCTTTGCCAAAGAACATGGTTTTGAGTATTACCAGGACCAGTATTACAATGTCATCATAATCAAGGAGGCATCTGAGGGTTACGAGGATGTCAGCCCTATCATCCTGCAGGGGCATATGGATATGGTCTGCGAGAAGACGCATGACTGCCCTAAGGACATGGAAAAGGAGGGCCTGGATCTTTATCTTGACGGCGATTTCATCCGGGCCAGGGGAACGACTCTGGGAGGCGATGACGGAATTGCCGTGGCATATGCTCTGGCAATTCTGGATGACGACAGCTTAAAACATCCCCGTCTGGAATTCGTCTGCACAACGGCAGAGGAGACCGGCATGGATGGTGCCTTTGGGATTGACGTCTCTATGCTGAAGGGGCATAAACTCCTGAATATTGACTCTGAGGAAGAAGGTGTGATCTTAGCTTCCTGCGCCGGCGGATGCAAGGCGGAGATTCACATGGATACGGAGCGTGCGCAGGCTGCGGGCGAGTGCATCGCCCTGAAGCTGACTGGTCTGACCGGCGGTCATTCCGGTGTGGAGATTCATAAGGGGAGAGCCAACGGCATCCACCTGCTGGCACGCGTTCTGCTGGCAGTTTCTAAGAAGATGGAGCTGCGCCTGATCACGATGAGCGGCGGTTCCAAGAACAATGCGATCCCCAACCGGGCTGCGGCTCAGGTTCTGATTCCTGCAGGCCAGCAGGCTGCTTTTGCCGCCCTCGTCGAAGAGCAAATCAAGGGTGCGCAGAGTGAGTATATAGTCACGGATCCCGATCTTACGGCAAATGTCTGTGAAAGCGATTCCTCTCTTGCCCCATTGACTCTTGCCGCCAGTAAAAGGGTTCTGGCTCTGATCCTGGCAGAACCCAACGGCGTACAGCGCATGTCTACAGATATTGAGGGATTGACAGAGACTTCTTTGAATCTTGGAATTTGCGATCTGGATGAGAAGGGGCTCTATATGAATTATGCGGTGCGCACCAGTGTGGCGTCTGCCTTAGAGCCCCTGACAGATAAGATGGTTTTGATCGCTCAGTCGCTGGGAGCCAGGGCAGACATCAGCGGCAGGTATCCCGCCTGGGAATATGTCAGGGAGTCTGCTCTGCGTCAGGATATGGCATCCATCTACAGGGAGATGTTCGGCGAAGAGCTGAGGATAGAGGCGATTCACGCCGGCGTGGAGTGCGGTATCCTGGCCGGTAAGATCGACCATCTGGACGCCATCTCCATGGGACCCAATATCTATGATATCCATACGCCTCAGGAACACTTGTCCATTTCTTCATCGAAGCGCATGTATGACTTCATCGTCCGTGTGATTGCCTGCAGAGATTGAGTCATAAAATCGCGTTTAGCACTGGGCCGAAGAAGAAATTTTCTTTTTCGGCTCAGTTTTTTTGCGCTCTCGGTATTTCCGGCAAAGAGAGGGGAAAATCAGAAGGCAATCAGAAGAATTTATCAGGAATGACACAAAAGCCGATTCAGATGTTATAATGCAATCAGGTTTATTTTTTTAATATCAAATGGCTGGTTGCAGAAGCGCCAAAGAGGGGAGCGGTCTGTGACTTTGCATTTGACAGCCCCAGACAGCAGGATGTCCCTTGTGGACATCTCATTGTTGTAAATCAAAAGATTCATAACAGTGGAATGCTCGCAAAGCCTGTATTCCATTGTTTGGTTGGGGTTATCTGTTCACATTGTAAGGTGTTTTCTTGGCGCGGTGACTGCGCCCGCGAGAAAGCCGGTAAAAATGAAACGATACTGTGTCGATGATTTTCTGGTTCATGAGGCGAGCGGGGTATGCCAGGTCAAGGCCATCATTCGGCAGGATCTGATGGGTACGGGGACAGAACGGGAGTATTATGACCTGAATCCTGTTTTTGAAAATCGAAGTCACGTTATTACCCCGGTAGAGAGTAACAGACAGAGGGTTCGGTCGGTATCCAGTCAGCGGACCATGAAGGAGATTTTTTCCAGGCTGGCGGATCTGGAATTGATCGAAATTAAAGGAGATCGGCAGAGGGCGGAGTATTACAGGCAGATTCTTCTGAACCAGGATCCGATGGAGATGGCACGGCTGATCAAGACGATTTACTATCGCAATCACATGCGGATTGCGCAGGGGAAGAAGACCATGTCCCAGGATGAGCGAACGATGTCCGCAGCAAAGAAGAAACTTTTTGATGAGATGGCTTTCATATTGAAGGATAGCCAGGAGGCACTGGAGATAAAATTTTGTGAGATACTGGATCGGGATGATCCTTCCAGAGAGCTGATGGATAAGCGCAAGACGCGCAAGAGGAGGATATAAGGTGGATCTTACGCGAAGAGGGGATGCGGCGGAATCGGCAGCAACGGTACAGTATTCATCGGGACAGAGGAAAAGACCAGCGTCTCCGCAGAGAAGAAGTGGAATGATCATAACAGCGCGAGCCGGCCGCATCAGGTTCAGCTGGAGCTCTACCGTCTTGATTCCGACGGGAAAGAGACCTATATTGGCTACCAGCTGATTCAGGCGGACGCAAGCGGTCAGTGGAAGACAACATTTAACAATCTCCTGAAGTTGGATCCGCAGGGCAAGCCCTATCGGTATTCCGTCAAGGAGAGGAATGTTGAGGGATATGTATCTCAGCTGAGCGGAACGCAGGAGAGCGGATATATCATTACCAATTCCAGCACAAGAACGGTCCTGGTCAAAAAGACCTGGGTTGGTCCGGAGGGAAGCTCTGTGAGAGTTCGTCTCTATGCCAACGGGGTGGAACAGGACGCAGCCCTTTTAAATGCCGCAAACAACTGGCGGCATGAGTTTACGAATCTTCCCTGCTACAAGAGTGATGATGGGTCGGAAATTCTCTATACGATTTCTGAAGACAAGGTCGAGGGGTATCAAACGGCGATCAGCGGTGATGCCGAGAAGGGATTTGAGATCACAAATACCAAGGATACACCCAATACTCCGAATGAACCCAAGACACCGCCCGAGCAACCGAAGAAACCGATCCCGTCAGTCGAGACAGGAGATCAGGCAGATTTTCTCCTGCTCGGAGCTATGATCCTTATTGCCGCGGCGGGAATGGCCGGGCTGACCTACGGGAAAAAGCGGAACAGATGAGTACTTGACGCCTTATTTCGTCTGTCTTGCCTCAGAAACAGTGGAAGCTGTTTCTGGGGCTTTTTATAGGCGTCCAAAGAAGGGAGGAGACGGATGGTGCCACTGTTGACAAAACAGGCAGTTGATCTGAAGGTAAGGCGGCAGTTCTCTGTCATCGTGGGAAACTACGAGTTCTATTATGCCCTGGGTCTGTATTCCGCTGGTCACCCGGAAGTGGATCTGAGGGGAAATATGAGCCCCGGAGAACTGAAGGATGCCCTGATGAAGGAACTGGATCCGCAGGAATTTCTTCCGGCAAATGATCCGGACAAGTACCTCTGTTTTTTGCTTCATCGCTATCGGGTAGAGGATGACGCGCATGATCAGGTTATGGAGGGACTTTTTGAGTGGGCAAGAAGCGGAGTCAATCCCTTCCCGCCGGACGCACAGTAAGCCGTGCAGGCAGATGCAAAATCATCCGCGCGCTGTGCATACGGGTGCAAAATAAACTGTGCTTACAGAGCATATGTTCTGCAATGACCTTTCAGGCAAAATTAAGAATGCCGGGGTTTGAAATCGATATAATAGAACTATGAATCAGACGACGTCACAGAAAAGATATCAAAAGGGGAATCAGGCGAAAAGAAGGCAGGGCAGAAGAAAGCGGGCCTTTCTTCTGGCGGCGGTCCTTGTCGCTCTGCTTTTGCTTTGGCTGGATCCTCTTAGCCTGCGTCCTCATAAGATCAGGCCTCAGCTTCCTGACTCCGCCCAGCCAGAGATGGATGTGGAATTGCTTACAGTGAATCCAAACAGCAGACCGGGGAAGAAGTTGGGCAGGGTAAAAGGCATTGTTGTACATTATACGGCGAATCCGGGGTCTTCGGCTATGGACAACCGGAACTATTTTGAGGGGCTCAAGGATTCTCATGTCACCCAGGCCAGCGCTCATTTTATTGTCGGGCTGAAAGGGGAGATCGTCCAGTGCATTCCGACCTCAGAAATTGCCTATGCCTCGAATCAGAGAAATGGGGATACCATTGCAATTGAAGTATGCCATCCGGACGCGTCCGGGAAGTTCAACCGCAAGACCTATGATTCCCTTGTGCGGCTGACGGCCTATCTGATGGCGCGCTTTGATCTGGACACGGATCAGGTCATCCGCCACTATGATGTGACAGGGAAACTCTGTCCGAAGTATTTTGTCGAACATCCGGATGCCTGGAAGCAGTTCAAGACAGACTTAAACACCTATATCAAAGAGAATGCGATCAAGGAGAAGAGCGATGACTGAAGAAATCTACAGGGATATTCTGAATAAAATTCGCTCATACGCCGAGGGCCCTCAAATCGTGGATTATGCCATGCGCACCATAACCCATGCCGCAATTGTGGGCTATGTGGCTATGCTTGGGGTCTTCCTCTTAAACAAGCAATATCATGCTCTCTATGAGAATATTCTGGTGACAGGGGTCGCCTTTGCGGTTGTCAGCCTCTTGAGAAAGAAAATCGGAGCCAAAAGGCCCTATGAGACCATGAAGTTTGAGCCGATTGCAGACAGAAAGGGAGGAGGAGACTCCTTTCCGAGCAGACATGTCTTCTCGATTTTTATCATCGCTGTGGCCATGCTGAAGCAGAATATCTGGCTGGGTCTTCTCTTCCTGGTCATGGGTCTGTTCCTTGCGGTTCTCAGGGTAATAGCAGGTCTTCACTATCCCAGGGATGTGATTGCCGGAGCCCTGATCGGGATCATTTCAGGCGGCCTGGGGTTTTTCCTGATCTTCCCCGGCCGGATGTAATCGAAGGCTGTCCTATATATGACGAATCAATATTCGAGTTATAAGACAAAACGCCCCGACAGCCAGTCCGATGGATTATAAAATCGATTTCCCTTGTGGAATGTTTTTCACGGATGTAACAGAAAAAGGAGCGAGGCAGCTGCGGCTGTCTCGCTCCTAAAGAGTCAATATAAATCTGATTTTCACGGTTTATCCCCCTCAAGCCCTTGACTGACAGGAGCTTGAGGGGGATTCATCGACACATTTGGTCCGACAGACAACGCAGGCAATTACAGGTTATCGTCCAGGGTGTAGTTGGGAGCCTCCTTGGTGATGTGGATATCGTGAGGGTGAGATTCCTTGAGGGAGGCAGAGGAGATCTTGACGAACTTGCCCCGCTCCTGGAGCTCCGGGATTGTGGGAGTACCGCAATAGCCCATACCAGAGCGGATGCCGCCGATCATCTGGAAGATCGTATCCTCGACGGAACCCTTGTAGGCGACTCGGCCCTCGACGCCCTCAGGAACCAGCTTCTTGGCGCCCTCCTGAAAATAGCGATCCTTAGAACCGTTCTCCATTGCCGCAATAGATCCCATACCGCGGTAGACCTTGAACTTGCGTCCCTGATAGAGTTCATACTCGCCCGGAGCCTCGTCGCAGCCGGCGAAGAGGGAACCCATCATGCAGACATTACCGCCGGCGGCAAGGGCCTTGACCATATCGCCGGAGAACTTGATGCCGCCGTCAGCAATGACGGGGACGTCGTAGTCCTTGGCGACAGCGTAACAGTCCATGATTGCTGATACCTGGGGAACGCCGATACCGGCGACAACGCGGGTGGTACAGATCGATCCGGGTCCGATGCCGCACTTCACGGCGTCTGCGCCTGCTTCGATCAAGGCTCTGGCGGCGTCGCCGGTTGCGATGTTGCCGGCGATGACCTGGAGGTCAGGATGGGCGGCTTTGATCTTCTTAACCGCCTCAATGATGTTCTTGGAGTGGCCGTGGGCGGAGTCAACGACGATGCAGTCAACATGGGCGGCGATCAGGGCTTCGACCCGTTCCATCATGTTGCCCGTAATGCCGACTCCGGCGCCGCAGAGAAGACGCCCCTGCTCGTCCTTGGCTGCGTTGGGGTATTTGATCTGTTTCTCAATGTCCTTGATGGTAATCAGTCCGCGGAGGTTGAAGTGATCATCGACAATGGGCAGCTTCTCCTTGCGGGCTTTGCCTAAGATTTCCTTGGCTTCTGCCAGGGTGACGCCGACTTTGGCGGTAATCAGCTGGTCGCCGGTGGTCATGACCTCGGAGATTTTTTTGGTGAAGTCCTCTTCAAACTTGAGATCACGGTTGGTGATGATTCCAATCAGCTTGCCGGTCTTCCCATCCTCGGTGATTGGGACGCCGGAAATGCGATATTTTCCCATCAGGGCATCAGCATCAGCCAGGGTGTGATCCGGGGTCAGGGCGAAGGGCTCGGTGATGACGCCGTTCTCTGACCTCTTCACCTTGTCTACCTCTTCGGCCTGTTGGGCGATAGACATATTCTTGTGGATAATGCCGATTCCGCCTTGACGGGCCATGGCAATCGCCATGCGGTGTTCGGTCACCGTATCCATGGCCGCGCTCATCATGGGGATATTAAGACTAATCTTTTTGGTGAGCCTGGTCTGAAGATTAATCAGGTTTGGTGTTACTTCTGAGTATTGAGGCACCAGTAAGACATCATCAAACGTAATGCTTTCACCAATAATTGTACCCATGTACTGTCCTCTCTTTCTGCTGACCTCTGCCTGTGTTTTTAATCAATTATACTATCAAAATCGCGGGGGTGGGTCAACGAATCACATTCGGGTGTGAAGGCGTTGAATCACATGGATCAGATTTGTGTGTGAATTGCATTTGGCAAAGTTAGGCGGGAGCGCTTGGAATTTACTTGTCCCCTTAAATTTGCTAATCTAAGACCCGAGAGTTTTGTCGGCAAAGAGGAGGAGAGATGCGGTTTCGCCCCTGTATTGATATTCATAACGGAAAGGTCAAACAGATTGTCGGATCCTCCCTGCAGGATCAGGGGGACAGGGCCTGTGAGAACTATGTCTCTGACAGGTCGGCGGCGGATTACGCCCGGCTCTATCAGAGGGATCATTTGACGGGCGGACATATCATCCTGTTAAATGCCAGTGACTCCGATTATTTTGAGCAGACGAGGCAGGAGGCGCTGGCCGCTCTGGCAGCCTATCCCGGCGGGCTGCAGATCGGCGGCGGCATCACCGCGGATAATGCCGGGGGCTATCTGGATGCCGGAGCTTCCCACGTGATTGTGACCTCTTATGTCTTTGAGAGGGGACAGGTCAATTATGACCGGCTCAGGGACCTTGTGGAGACAGTCGGCAGGGAACACCTGGTCTTAGACCTGTCCTGTCGCAAGAGAAAAGACCGCTATTATGTGACCACCGATCGCTGGCAGACTCTGACGGAGGAGCCGGTGGAAGAAAAACTCTTGAATCATTTGGCAGATTACTGCGACGAATTTCTAATTCACGCCGCGGATGTGGAGGGCATGCAGACCGGACCCGCAGAGGATTTGCTAAAGCTTCTGGCGGGCTGGAAAGGGATCCCCGTCACCTACGCCGGTGGGATTCACAGCTATGGGGATATCGAGAACATAGGAAGAATCGGACAGGGAAGGGTTGATTTTACAGTGGGATCCGCACTGGACCTCTTTGGAGGAAAGCTGTCATACGAGAGGGTTAGAGAATATCGCATGCCATCCCCTGATATACCCGGTCGGGTACCGATAGGATAGGGCAGGGGCAGATGATCTGATGAAAACCCATTGATACCGTAAAGATGAATACGAGGTGAAATATGTACAAGATTAACAGCAATTTTCAGAAGCTGCCCGGAAGCTATCTCTTTTCGGACATTGCCAGGAAGGTGGCGGCCTTCGCAGAGGCCAATCCCCAGGCGGATATCATTCGCCTGGGAATCGGGGATGTGACCCGTCCTCTGACCCCGACAATCATTAAGGCCATGCACGATGCCGTCGATGAGATGGGAACGGAAGAGGGATTCCACGGTTACGCGCCGGATCTGGGCTATGACTTCCTGCGCGATGCCATTGCCGGAGAATACAAGGACAGAGGCGTCGACGTCTCTTCCGATGAAATCTTCGTGTCTGACGGGGCCAAGTCGGACTCCGCAGCCATTCAGGAGCTCTTTTCCCAGGACACCCGCATCGCCGTCACGGATCCTGTCTATCCGGTCTACGTGGATTCCAATGTCATGGCTGGCCGCTGCGGGAACTGGGACGCGAAGAAAGAGCAGTGGAGCGATATTATTTATCTGCCCGTGACGGCGGAAAATGATTTTGTCCCGGAATTCCCCAGTCAGATTCCCGATGTGGTCTATCTCTGTCTGCCCAATAATCCGACCGGGACCACACTGACAAAGGATCAACTGCAGGACTGGGTAGACTGGGCCAACAGAAATGGGGTCCTCATCATTTTTGACGCCGCCTACGAGGCTTATATTTCCCAGCCGGATATTCCGCATTCGATCTATGAGTGCCGGGGGGCAAGAGCCTGTGCCATTGAGCTGCGCTCTTTCTCGAAAAACGCGGGATTTACCGGAGTGCGTCTGGGATTCACAGTTCTTCCCAGGGATATTGTACAGGGGGGAATCAGTCTTCACGACATGTGGGCCCGCCGCCATGGAACCAAATTCAATGGCGCTCCCTATATCACCCAGCGGGCCGGCCAGGCGGTCTATTCCGATCAGGGGCAGAGGGAGATTCGCGAGCTGGTCGCCTACTATATGAAGAATGCGAAGATCATCCACGATGGTCTGGCAGAGGCGGGCTTTGAGGTGTACGGGGGGATCAATGCCCCCTACATCTGGCTCAAGGCGCCCGGCAATATGAGCTCCTGGGATTTCTTTGACTACCTTCTGAGGGAGGTGAACATCGTCGGCACACCGGGATCCGGTTTCGGCCCCTCCGGGGAGCACTACTTCCGCCTGACCGCTTTCGGCAGCTATGAGAATACCCTTCGCGCGGTAGAGCGCATCGGGAAGATGAAGGTATGAAGAGAGAACAATTGATCATCGCAATGGACTTTGACCGAAACGAGGATCCGACCATGGACGATTTTCTGATTCGGTGCGGTCACCTGCCCTTGCATCCTGAGGAGGCCTTCTTTGAGGTCTCCTCTTGCATATCAAAGGGGGGAGTTGATCTTGCAATCTGCAGACAAGAGACCAGTATCCTGGCGATGCGGGAGGCGAAAATTCCGGTCATCGGCGTCGCGTCGGAGGGAGAAGACCTGTCCGCGGACCTGGTCCTATGTAGCTTTGAGGCCCTGGAGGAAGAGGATATTCTCAGAACCTATCGCAGGGGGATGGAAATTCCGGATGAGATCATAAGAACCAGGCGACTGATCATTCGGGAGATGGTTCCCTCCGATTACCCGGCCCTGCTTCGCCTGTACCGAAGCCTTGAAGCAAAAGAGCATATGGGAGCGCAAAAGATCGGCGGAACGATGGAAGACTTCATAGAGCCTCTGGGCGGCCGCAGGGCAACGGAAAAGCTGATTCAAACCTATTGGGATTATCTCTATCCCCTCTGTGGGATGGGAGGATTTCTGCTGATTGACAGAGAAGTTAAGAAGAGGGATGGCGGCAGGAGGGATGCGGACAAACAGGAAAGAGCTGAGCAGGAGGAGAGAGTTGTCGGAAGAATTGACCTCAAGCCAACCGATCGTTGCGGGGAGGGCCAGGCAGAGGTCGGCTATCTGATTGACGCGTCCTGCCGTCGCAGAGGATATGCTAAAGAAGCTCTGGAGGGTATTTGTCAATACGCGCGGGAGAAATTGCGGCTGAGGGAACTTGTCGCGCATGTCCACCCGGATAATCTGCCCTCACAGCGCCTGCTTGAGAAACTTAACTTTGTCAGGGAGGAGAGGGGAGCCTTCGGAGGGGAGAATGAGGGGGATCATTGGCATTTGTCCCTTTGATCTTCTATAATAGTGGACATCTATAGGGATCTGCGTCGGAGGAGTCCGGCGCGGTTTACTCTTGTGAGAGGAGTCGGTCTATGGCGGACATGACGCATTTGGAATCCAGAGAGCAGCTGGAACAAATCGAGAAGAAGATCCTGCGTACGCAGGCGGCTCGCGTCATCGCCACGGATGACTTTGTGGATCCGGAGGTGATCTACAGAGAGCTTGTGGCCCGGATTAACCGATATCATCCCAATACAGATATCTCCATGATTGAGAAGGCCTATGGGATTGCCTGTCAGGCCCACAAGGATCAGAAGCGCAAGTCCGGTGAACCCTATATTATTCATCCTTTGTCTGTAGCACTGATCTTAGCGGATCTGGAGCTGGACAAGGAGACCATCGTCGGAGGTCTTCTACACGATGTCGTAGAAGATACGGTCATGAGTCTGGATGACGTTCGCAGAGAGTTCAGCGATGAGATCGCCCTTTTGGTGGATGGGGTCACCAAGCTGGGACAGCTGTCCTATGATGCCGATAAGGTGGAGATTCAGGCGGAGAATCTGCGGAAGATGTTCCTGGCCATGTCCAAGGATATCCGTGTCCTTCTGATTAAGCTGGCGGATCGCCTGCACAATATGCGCACTCTAAAGTTCATGACGCCCGCCAAGCAGAAGGAGAAGGCCCGCGAGACCATGGAGATCTACGCCCCTTTGGCGCAGCGGCTGGGTATCAGCAAGGTGAAGGTCGAGCTGGACGACTTGGCGCTCAAGTTCCTGGAACCGGATGCCTACTATGATCTTCTGGAGCAGCTGAACCAGCGTGAGAGTGAGAGAAGCGAGTACATTCAGTCCCTGGCGGACCTGGTGACAAGGCAGATTGACGCGGCGGGGATTAAGGCCAAGATCTACGGGAGAGCCAAGCATTTATTCTCCATCTACAAGAAGATGGTCAATCAGCATAAGACGCTGGATCAGATCTATGATCTCTTCGCGGTCCGCATTATTGTCGATGACTTAAAGGACTGCTATGCCTCTTTGGGGATTATTCACGAGCACTACACACCAATCCCCGGCCGCTTTAAGGACTATATTGCCATGCCCAAGCCCAATATGTACCAGTCCCTGCACACGACGGTCATCGGGCCCAAGGGGCAGCCTTTTGAGATTCAGATCCGCACCTGGGAGATGCACAGGATCTCTGAGTACGGTATTGCCGCTCACTGGAAATACAAGGAGTCCGGAGAGGGGGCCACGACCAATCAGGAGGAACAGAAGCTGTCCTGGCTCAGGCAGATCCTGGAGTGGCAGCAGGATATGACGGACAATAAGGAATTTGTCTCTCTGATCAAGAGCGACTTAAACCTCTTCTCCGACACGGTCTACTGCTTTACGCCGACCGGTGATGTCAAGAACCTGCCGGCGGGATCGACCCCGGTCGACTTCGCCTACTCAATTCACTCGGCTGTCGGGAATCGGATGGTGGGAGCCAAGGTCAACGGCAAGCTGGTGCCGATCGATTACGGCATCCAAAACGGCGACCGAATTGAGATCATCACCTCTCAGAATTCCAGGGGGCCCAGCCGCGACTGGGTCAAGCTGGTCAAATCCTCCCAGGCCAGGAATAAAATCAATCAGTGGTTTCGAGCCCAGTCCAAGGATGAGGATATCCAGCGGGGCAAGGAGCTTCTCATGGCTTACGCGAAGAGCCATGACATTGATTTCAATGCCATTAACCGGCCGGAATACCAGCAGAAAGTACTTCGCCGCTTCGGCTTCCACGATTGGAACAATGCTCTGGCCACGGTGGGACACGGAGGGCTCAAGGAGGGACAGGTGATCAACCGTCTTCTTGAGAACTACCGCAAGGATCATCCCAGAATTCTGACCGATGAGGATATCTTAGCCTCGGTTAAGCCGCAGACCCCTGCGGATGGAGACCTGCCGGAGGGGGCTTCCGGCTCGGTTCACGAGCACCCGGAGAATACGCAGACCAGGCATCATAAGAGCGGGATCGTGGTCAAGGGACTGCATGATGTTTCCGTCCGCTTCTCCAAGTGCTGCAGTCCGGTGCCGGGCGATGAGATCGTCGGCTATATTACCCGGGGAAGAGGCATTTCCATCCACCGGACCGACTGCGTCAATATGATCAACCTGCCAGACATGGAGAAAAACCGCCTGATTGAAGCGGAATGGGAGGATGGCTGGTCTAATCCCAGCGGCAAGCTCTATGATACGGTCATTAAGATCTACGCCAACAACCGGGTGGGAATTCTGGTGGATCTGTCCAGGGTCTTTTCCGGGGCGGATATTGATATCGAGCAGCTGCACTCCAATACCTCCAGGCAGGGGGTGGCGACCATCACAATCCAGTTCAAGGTTCACGGCAAGGAGGAGCTTCGCAATCTGACGGAGAAGCTGCGGCAGATTGAGTCTGTTGTGGATATCGAGCGGACGACGGGAGGCTGAGGGAAGAGATATGCTGATTCAACAATTTGTCGTCGGCCCTGTAGAGACCAATTGTTATATCATTCATAAAGAAGGAGAAAAAGAGGCCCTGATTATCGATCCCGGTGCGGCCGGGAGGCAGCTTGCGGAGCATCTGAGAAAGGAAGGACTGCGGCTTGCCGCTGTTCTTTTAACCCACGGGCACGCCGACCATGCCGGGGGAATCGAGGATCTGCTGAGGGAGCTTAAGGACCGGGTGCCGGTGATCGCCTATGAGGGAGAGAAGAGGACTCTGGCCGATCCCAATTACAATCTTTCTTCCTGGATCCTGTCTCATAGTCAGGTCTTTCACGCCGACCTCTTTATGAGAGACGGGGAGGAGAAAGACCTGGCCGGTCTGCATTTTCGTCTTCTGGCTACGCCCGGGCACACAGAGGGCGGCTGCTGTTTCTATTTTCCCTATGAAAATGTTCTCTTTTCCGGGGACAGTCTCTTTGCGGGTTCTCTGGGGAGAACAGATTTTCCGGGAGGGTCTGTGGCTCTTTTGGTCAGGAGCGTAAAAGAAAAGCTGATGACCCTGCCTGAGGGCACTCGCGTTTTGCCCGGACACGAGGGAGAGACGACGATCGGGGAGGAGAGAGTGAATAATCCATATCTGCTGTAAAAATATAAGACAGTACAGAATTGTTTGGAGATCTTTGCGTGTATGGAATCAGAGTGACTGTAAATCGACAGCTGCCAAAGATTGTATCAAGGGTCTCAGCCCTATGCGGTTGGACATGTGTATGGAAGGAACGCAGAGACAGAAGAGGGAAAGCATGACAGAGGATAGGCTTATCTTATGATCTATGTCCGGTTGAATACCAGCGGTTTTGAATACGATATTTATAACCTGGTTCGGTCCTTTCTCCCGGGGGCCAAGCTGGGTTTTCTCTATCCGAAAGATCTGGCGCACAGCTTAGAGGGAGGAAAGACAGCGGCGGAGGCCCTGAAAAGCTATCGACTGCAGAGGGCGGATGCCGAGGAGAAGCTGGCTTATTGGGAGGAAAAAGTCGCAGAGAGACGGGGCTCTCAGCAGAAGAGAACAGCCGCCGATCCTGTCTCAAGAGGAGCAAGGGGAGCATGGACAGAGGAGAAGGGGCATGCCAATCATCATGAGAGAAGCCCTGAGGCCCTGCAGGAGAAGCTGTCAAGGGCTCAGGAGAAGCTGCGGAAGACTCAGGAGAGACAGCCTGCCTCTGTGCTTTTCGTCGATATCCGCGAGGACAGGATCCGCATTCGCTGGGAAGCTGACGGCAAAGAGGCGGAGAAAATGATGAGGGAATTGGCCCTGGCCGATGAAAGGGGACTTCCCGCGGATCCTGCCCTGTCCGTTCTTTGGTCAGCGAATTCCGGCCAGGTCTGTGAGGAGACGCTGTCTTCTTTTGTAAAGGAAAGACCAGAGGCTATGCCCTGTGCCGAAGAGAGAGACATTCTCCCTCGCCGCGAGCAGAAAAACGTCCTGAAGCGGTTGATCTATCTGGCCCTGTCTGAGGATCTGGGGAAAGACCTGCCCTGGGGAACGCTCTCGGGGATTCGGCCGACCAAGATTCTCCTGGGCAAACTGGCCTCCGGCGCCTCAGAGGAAGAAGCGGCCCGCTGGATGAAGGAGACCTACATGGTCTCTGACGCGAAGCTTGCGACCTGTATGGAGATCGTCCGCAGGGAGCGCAAGGTTTTAAGAAGGATCCACACAGGAGGGATGGGAGGAGCAGAAGACGGGAGGAAGGGCTACAGTCTCTATCTGAATATTCCCTTTTGTCCCTCTACCTGTCTCTACTGCTCCTTTACCTCTTATCCGGAGGGAAAATATGCCGCTCTGATGCCGGACTATGTGTCGGCTCTTGAGAGGGAGATCGACTATGTGCGAGAAGACTTTCAGGAGGAAAAGAAGAGAGTACTTGACAGTATTTACATCGGGGGAGGAACGCCAACCTCTCTGCCGGCAGAGCTTTTGGATCGCCTGCTGACCTGTATTGAGTCGAGGCTGGATACCAGTCAGCTCAAGGAGTGGACCATTGAGGCCGGACGGCCGGACTCCATCACGGAGGCCAGGCTGGACGCGATAAGAGGGCATGGGGTGACCCGGATCAGCATTAACCCCCAGACCATGAAGGATGGGACATTAAGGCTGATCGGCCGCCATCACACATCGGAGCAGATTCGAACGGCCTACAGCCTGGCCCGGTCTAAGGGCTTTGATGATATTAATATGGACCTCATCATCGGTTTGCCGGGGGAGAGCAGGGCAGACGTCGAGCGGACCTTACAGGAGATTGCGGCCATGGGGCCTGAGAATCTGACGATCCACTCCCTCGCCCTAAAGAGGACGGCCCGTCTGAACCTGCGCTGGGAGGAGTACGCAAAGTATGTTATGGAATCCTCTGATGAACTGATGGCACTGGCAGCCTCCTATGCAAAAAAAATGGGATTATCTCCCTACTATCTCTACCGGCAGAAGAACATCGCCGGCAATCAGGAGAATGTGGGTTATGCCAAAGAGGGTTATGAGGGCATTTATAATATCGCTATTATGGAGGAACAGCAGGATATCGTGGCCCTGGGCTGCGCGGCTGATTCCAAGAAAATCCTGGCAAATGGAAAAACCGATCGCTGTGAGAATGTCAAGAATGTGGAGGAATACATCGCCCGGGTAGATCAGATGATCGAGCGGAAGAGAAGACTTTTCTTTGAGGAGGATTGAGAGAGGAGCAGGATATGCGCTACGCAAAGGATCCAAACAAGCAGTATCACATAGGGGTTGGAGCAGAGGAGATCGGACCCTATGTTATTCTGCCGGGAGATCCCGGTCGCTGTGAACAGATTGCGGGCTATCTGGAGGATGGCGTCAGGGTTGGACAGAACCGGGAATTTACCACATATACGGGTAAGCTCAAGGGAGTTAAGGTCTCTGTGACGTCCACAGGAATCGGCGGTCCGTCTGCCGCGATTGCCATGGAGGAGCTGGTCATGGCGGGAGCCCATACCTTCATCCGGGTCGGAACCTGCGGCGGAATGCAGGAGGAGATCCTGGGGGGAGACTTGATTGTGGCGACAGGGGCTGTCCGAATGGAAGGATGCAGCAGAGAATATGCCCCTATCGAGTATCCGGCGGTGGCCGACTTCACCCTGCTCTGCGCGCTGCGGTCCGCCGCTGAGAAAATGGGAGTCAGATACCACACGGGCGTGGTCGAGTGCAAGGATTCCTTCTATGGACAGCACTCCCCCCAGAAGAGCCCGGTCTCCTATGAGCTGCTGAATAAATGGGAGGCCTGGAAGCGGCTTGGATGTCTGGCAAGCGAGATGGAATCGGCCGCCCTCTACACAGTAGCCCAGGCCCTTGGGGTCCGGGTGGCCTCGGTTCTTCTTGTTATGGCCAACCAGGAGCGGGAGAAGGCAGGGCTTTCCAATCCCGTCGTTTATGACACCGACCTGGCTGCGCGCTGTGCCACAGAGGCGCTGCAAACGGTAATTGCAGAGGACAGGAAGCGTCTGTAACAGGAAGCGCCTGTAAAAGAAGTCCGGCAAGCAGCAGTGCTTGCCGGACTTCCTCTCACTTATGCCTGTTTGGGACGATAAGAGATGCAGATCATCATAATCAGGATGAGTAAGAAGCCAAGGCCATCCCAGAGGCTGAAGGGCGTTTGAAAGAAGATTCCTGTGACGACAGCCGCCGTGACGGGTTCTGAGAAGGCATAGAGAGCGGCGGGTACGGGGCCGATCCGGTTCAGGCCGGTCATGTAGAGGGAAAAGGCGGCGACATTGCCGACCAAAACGACGAAGGCAATCCCCAAATATCCAATCGGATTTGGCCGGTAGGGGATATGCCAGGGCTGAAAGACCAGGGCCATGACAATACCGCCCCAGAAGAAGGCCCAGGCCTGCATGATGGCGACCGGGTACTTCTTGAGGATGGATTTTCCGACCAGGTTGTAGACGGCGATTCCGATGGCAGAGCCGATACCGGCGGCAAGAGCCAGGGGAGAGACTCTGAGTTCTCCGGGTCTTCCGTGACTGACAATGGATAGAACGCCCAGGAAGGCAAAACAGATCGCGAGCAGCTCTAAGCGATGAGGTCTGCGCCGGGACAAAAGGCAGACCAGAATCAGGGTCAGGCCGGGGGAGAGATCCTGCAGGATTGTGCCCATGCTGGCGGATGAGAGCTGAATGCAGAGGAAGTAGAGGAACTGGCAGAGGGCAACGCCCGGGATCCCGTAGACCAGGGTTAAAAGGGCGTCCCTGCGGTTGGTAAAGGGCTGCCAGCTTTTCCTTGGCCCGTACTTGATCAGGCAGTAGGTCAGCATGATCAGTCCCGCCAGAAAGAGGCGGATGGGGACCAGCCAGGGAGTCTGCATTTTCTGATACGTGAAGAGATATTGCCCCATGGAACCGGAGAGACCCCAGCAGATACCGGAGGCGACGGCAGAAAAAGCGCCGAGGAGTTTTTGGTTGATCTTTGGATTTGTCATGTATTTCATTATATCGTAGGAAGAGCTATAAAACAGCAGAGCTCGACTCATAAATCTGCCTCATATGTAATTGCCGCCCTGCCCTATGCGCAATTGCTGTCCTTCCCCGGGTTCAGTTGCTGTCTTATCTCGTATACAATCCCTGCCCCCTGTATGATATGAGCCCAGATTTGGCAGATTTTTACCGCCTGAAGGTCCTGGGGTGTTAAAATGAAAAAATCAGTATTTTAATATGATTTCAAACATCACAGGATGAGCTATGATTTTTAAAATATTCCGACATGACCTGAGGGAACTGAGAAGGAGCGTATTCACTCTTATCATCGCTCTTGGGGTTTGCGTCCTCGGCGGTCTCTATGCCTGGGCCAATATTTACTCCAACTGGGATCCCTATGGCAATACCAGAGGCATTAAGATTGCAGTGGTCTCATTGGACCGGGGGGATCAAGACGGCGCGGGACAAGAGCAGAATATGGGCGCGGAGATTGTCGACAAGCTCCGCCATAACGACAAGATCGACTGGGTTTTTCTGGACTCGGAGAAAGAAGCCAGGGCAGGCGTGGAGTCAGGCGACTACTACGGGGCTCTGATTGTGGGGGAGGACTTCAGCGGGAAGATGACCCACATCTTCACGGAGGGGGTGGACAAGCCCCAGCTGGTCTTCTATCAGAATCAGAAGAAAAATGCTGTGGCCAATAAGATCACGGATACGGTAGTGACAAGTATCCAGTCCCAGGTCAACGAGAAGTTTGTTGAGATGATGGTCCAGAAGGTCTTTACGGACACCAATCACTTCACGGAGGATCTTGAGAAGCAGGGAGGAATCGATGGGCTGATCTCCCGCTTTGAGCAGATTCGAAGCAAAATCGTCAGCTATCAGACCCAGCTGGATATGGCGATCGCCGGAAATGAGGCCGCCAACAGAGCCCTTGAGCAGGCGGACAAGGCATCAGAGAACGTCAGCGGGGCATTGGGCCAGGCGCAGTCAGGCCTGGGTCAGGCCCAGGAGGCGGCGGGGCAGGCTCAGCTGACTCTGGAGGAATACAGCAGGCACATGCGCGACCTGCAGGCAATGGCAGTGTCCAATGCAAGTGATTTGCAGAAGGGGCTTGAGGACTTAAGCGGCGGCAGTGATATGGACAGTATCCAGAAGGCCCTTCAGACTTACAGGGACAAATTAGATAAGCTGGATGGGCAGCTTCACGCCCTGACGGCTGCCTTTCCGGCGGACCTGGCTCCGAAGCTGCACCGATTCGTCGACCGGCTGGATAAAATCAAGGCGAATCTGCAGGAATTGGAGTCTAAGAATCAGGCCTCATGGATCGGAAAGACAGATGCCCAGTTAAGCCAAAAGGAGAGGGAGGATAAGGCGGAGTTTTATCGGCAGCTGGACCAGTTCAGGCTGGAGAGTAAAAATCTGTCAGAAGAGCTGACAGGAAGTCTGCCGGCTGAGATCGAGTCTGCCCTTGATAAGACGGCCAGGACGATAGGGGATGCCAGGGTCAGCATGAATCAGATGTCCAGTCTCCTGGGAGGAATGGGAGACGTCTTCGGGGCTCTCTCGGGCACCGTCAACGCTGGAAATGTCAGCTTGATTCAGACTAGGCAGGCTCTGACCCTTCTGGACAATCGAATCTCCGCTGTCCTGGACGCCGTCAAGGGAGCGGGAGAGAATGACGCGGTAAAGGCGCTGATCAATACCCTTTCCGGCGATCCGCAGGCCTATGGACGCTTCTTCGCGGATCCGGTCGAGATCGAATCGACGGCGATCTATCCGGTAGAGAATTACGGATCGGCCGTAGCCCCCTTTTATTCTGTCCTGGCGATCTGGGTTATGGGCCTTTTGCTCGCGGCGGTCATGAAGACGCATCCGAATCCTCTGTACTATCCGGATGCCAGGGCGCACCAGCTCTATCTGGGCCGCTATTTGATCTTCGGACTCCTGGAGCAGTTCTTTGTTGTTCTGCTGGTCCTGGGAGATCTCTTTGTGCTCAAAATACAGTGTCTTCACCCCTTCCTTTTCTGGGCGGTCTGCGCCGTCACCGGATTGACCTTCTCCCTGCTCATCTACTCCCTGGTGTATGCCTTCGGAGATGTGGGCAAGGCGGCGGCAGTGGTTATCGTCGTCCTTCAGATTGCCGGTTCCTCCGGGACCTATCCCATCGAGCTTCTGCCGACCTTCTTTCAGAATGCCTATATTTTCTTTCCCTTTCCCTACGCGATCGACGCCCTGCGGGAGTGTGTGGCCGGGCTCTACAGGGCGGACATTCTTATCTATTTAGGAAAGCTCTCTGTCTTTATTCTGGTGGCTCTGGCCATTGGAATCTGGATGCATAAGCCCACCGCCAGGCTCCTTCACTTTATGGAGGCGCGGATGGACGATACGGAGTTGATGTAAGGGAAATATGACTTGAAGTGGTGCAGGGACATATCGTTTGAAGCGGAGAATGGATCATGAAGGACTACGAGAAATTCTATTATGAATATATCAGCGAGCTCAGGGACAAGCACGAGGCGAATGTCAGCAGGATCCGACTGGGCATTCGGATCAATCTGATCCTGCCGCTGGCCTTTTTGATCCTGAGCTTTACGATCGGAGGTTCCCGATTTATCTTTTTGATGCTCTGGATTGTCAGCCTTTTCGGGATCGCCGCCTATCTGATTTTCGTGGAATACACGGATTTTGAGCTCCAGCAGAAGCTGATTGATCTGGAGGACAGAGAGGACGAGGAGCCTGAGTCCCTGATCGAAGGGAAATACCTGGAGCCCCATTTGGAGTCTCTGCAGGAGAAGGTTGGATATATTGCGGAGGCCAAAAACAGAAAGATGGAGCAGCTCGTTGAAGTTAAAAATAAAGCGATCGGGCGAAAGGGGAAAAAGACCGCCGAGAGGGAGCAGGAGAAAGAGGAAGAGGTTTTGGTTACGGTGGATGAAGTAATATCTTCCAGAGAAGATCAGAAGAATTCCTTGCGGGAAAAATCCGGAGCGGCGGAAGAAAAAGACGGCGGGGCGAAGGGACAGAAGAACGGGCAGACGAAAGAGAAGGCTCCGACAAAGGAGGAATCCCATGCGTAATGTGTTTAAGGTTTTTCGCAGGGACGCAAAGCGGATCTGGACCAACGTGGTTGCTCTGGTGGTAATCATGGGCCTGGCTGTGATCCCCTCCCTCTATGCCTGGTTTAATATCCTGTCAAACTGGGATCCTTACGGGTCCGCCTCGACCAGAAACTTAAAGGTTGCCGTGGCAACGGAGGATCAGGGGGCGGATCTGGACGGGGCAAGGCTCAACATTGGCGATATTGTGATCGACAAGCTAAAGAGCAACCAGTCCATCGGCTGGGTCTTTGTAGACAAGGCCGAGACGGCCAGGGAGGGAGTGACCAGCGGTCAGTATTATGCGGCTTTAGTCATTGACAGGGACTTCTCGACGAATATGCTCTCTTTCATCGGAGGTCAGCTCAATCACCCTCAGATATACTACTACGAGAATGAGAAGAAAAATGCCATCGCCCCTAAAATTACCGGAAAGGTCAAGACGACGGTGCAGGAGGAGGTCAACAAGGCCTTTGTCAGCTCTCTGGCTCAGGGTCTGCTCTCCGCCGGAAAGTATATCTCCAATACGGACGGGAAGACTCCTCTGACGGATGCGGCTTTAGAACATCTCAAGCAGATGGATTCGGATATGACGACCAGTATCGGCATCATCAACGCGTATATTTCTCTGGCGGATTCGGCGGATCAGGTAAAGAAGGCAAGTGAGGCGCTCTCTAAAGAGCTGCAGCGGATCAGCGGGGACTCCAGGAGCAAATTGAGGGCGGCAAAGGAGCGGGCTGAGAGTCAGCAATCTCAGTCGTCCGGCAGTTCTCAGGCAGGACAAAAGACGGCTGACTATATCGAGTCGCAGCTTGCCGGAGTCTCTGATTACCTTGAGACCCTGCAGAATCAGCTCGCGGACGGCCAGGAGCTGGCGGAGCCCAAAATCAATCAGCTGGAGACGCTTTTAGACGGCCTGCACAGCCAGATCAACGGGGCTCTCTCAGCGGTTCATCTGCCTGCCCGACTTCAGGCCAGACTGGACACCTTCAACCAGCGATATCAGACCCTGAGGGACCGGCTGGAGGGCATGAAGGCGGCGGCAAGAAGCGGCCAGTCCACCCTGACTTTGTCTAAACAGGCGGCGGATGACTGCGGGCAGCTGCTTTCATCCAGTCGGGAGATCCTTGAGGATTACCAGAGTCAGGTCAAGCCAAAGATCTCAGCCTCCATGGATTCGATCAGAAATTCCATGGCGGAGGCGGGCAGACTCTTAAGCGATGCCGGCGCGAATATTGACGCTGTGAATAAGATCCTCGCGTCTTATCCGGATTTATCCGGGGCGGCCAAAGGAGATCTGATTACAGCGAGAGATCATCTGTCCCAGATGCAGGGAAAGCTTCGCGACCTGATTAACCAGGTCTCTGAGCTGCGTTCTTCTGATCAGTACAGCATGCTGATCAAGCTGATTGAGTCTGATCCGGATCTGGTTGCGGATTTCATTTCTTCCCCGGTGGGACTGAAAAGTGAATCCGCCTATCCCATTGCAAATAACGGTTCGGCTATGGCGGCTTTCTATGTCATTCTGGCCATTTGGGTCGGGGCCCTGATTCAGGTGGCGATTCTTCGCCCCCGCCAGAAGCATCCGGGGGAGATCCCGGGTGTTAAGCCAAGGCACGAGTTCTGGGGTCGCTATCTGATTTTCTTTCTCCTGGGGCAGGTACAGACCCTGATCATTGTCCTTGGGACCCTCTTTTACGTGAGGATTCAGGTTCAGTCCCGCCTTCTCTTCTGGCTGGCGGCGGCAGTAGCCAGTCTGGTATTTACCCTTCTTCTCTATGCTCTGACTTATGCCTTCGGGGCAGTCGGAGAGGCCGTCGGCGTTGTGATCATGGTCGTCCAGGTGGCAGGGAGCGGAGGAACCTTTCCCATTGAGGTTCTGCCGCGGATCTATAAGATTCTCTACCCCTTTATGCCCTTCCGCTATGGAATCAATGCCCTGCGGGAGTGCGTCGGAGGCTTCTATTCCAATGCCTATGCCATCGACCTGCTGCACCTGCTTGGTTTTGTGCCTCCGGCTCTTGTCATAGGTCTTGGGATCAGCAGGATCATTGGAGGCCTGACTCATAAGATTGAGGCGTCCAAGGCGGGATCCGACCTGTGGGCATAGGGGCAGTGACTTTGCGGCAAGGAAAACGTAAGATAGACACAGGAGCTTCGCCTTTTGTACGCTCTGACAGGAGAGGACCTGTGTGTGAAACCGCGTGAGTATTTTTACAAATGATCAGGAGGATACTATGAATTTCTTAGAACTGGCGGAGAAGCGTTATTCCTGCAAGCAATATAGCGACAGGCCCGTCGAGGCGGATAAGCTGCAGGCTGTTCTTGAGGCCGGGCGGCTTGCGCCGACGGCCAAGAATCTGCAGGAGCAGCATGTATATGTGCTCCAGTCTGACGAGGCTCTGGAAAAATTTGATCAGCTGACTCCCTGCCGCTATGGGGCGAAAACAGCCCTGATGGTCACCTACGATAAGAAAAATGTCTTCACCTATCCGGGAGAGAAGCGCGATTCGGGGGTCGAGGATGCCAGCATTATCGCGACGCATATGATCCTGGAGGCGACAGAGCAGGGACTGGACTCCTGCTGGATTAACTTCTTTGATCCCGATCGGGCAAAAGAGCTCTATGATCTTCCGGAAGAGGAGGAGGTTCTGATGCTGATGGATCTGGGCTATGCCGCGGATGGGGCCGGGCCCCTGCCTAACCATAGCAGCCGCAAGGACTTAAGCGAGACCGTATCCTATCTGTAAAGCGAGGATGTATTTCATTTTTTGAGCACTGAGGAAGACCATGATTGAAAGAAGAGGAAAGCTGATCGGGGTGGGCGTGGGTCCCGGCGATCCGGAACTGATGACCCTAAAGGCAGTCCGCATGATTCAGGAGGCGGATCGCGTTATTCTCCCCCAGAGGGAGGCTAAGGAGGCGCGGGCCTACAAGATCGCACTGGGAGCGGTACCTGCCCTGGCCGACAAATGCCTGCTGGGCCTTGACTTTCCCATGACCCGGGATAAGGATCTGCGGGATCGGCAGATTCAGGCCAACTATGAGTCCCTGCGCTCCTATCTGAAAGCGGGAGAGAAGCTGGTTTTTTTGACCATTGGAGACCCCTGTATCTATTCCACCTTCTGTTACCTCAAGATTTATGCCGAGGAGGAGGGGTATCAAACGAGTCTGGTCAATGGGATTCCCTCTTTTGTGGCGGCTGCGGCCCGCTTAAATATTCCCCTCTGCCTGGATGATGAGGAGGTCCATCTGCTCAATGGAAAGAGTCATCTTGCAGAGGGACTGGCTCTGCCCGGCAGCAAGATTGTGATGAAGGCCGGGCCCTGTTCGGAGAAGCTGGCTGAGGCTGTCGACAAGCTGCCCGGCGCCAGGGTCTACGCGGTAAAAGACTGCGGACTTTCCGGCGAGGAGGTCTTCGACGATATTCACGAGCTGCCCGGGGACTACATGCTGACGGTGATTGTCAAGGAATAAAGATAATCGCCATTCTCCAGCATTTTTTCATATTATTTTCCATATAAATCACATGTGATTCCCATATGAATCTCTTTTTTGCGCCAATACGCCGAACAGACGTATGATTACGGCAATCAGTCGTTTATTCACATCGAACACTTGCGCTAACTTTGTGTTGCAAGTAAAATATAGATAAAAGTTAGCTGATACTAACATTTTGATGGTATCGATAAAGACTGAGCTGATTTCCAGTTGATCAGAGGGGAGGATTGTGTCTGCCTTCGGTCTGCCGGAGAGAAAGGGATTCGTATGATTTACAAAAAACTAAAGACGTATGCGCCGGAGAGGATGGGCTTTGTTTATGTCGGCATACTGATGGCACTGCTTGCCGCGGGACTCTCTGTTGCCAGCTATTATTATCTCTATCGCTTTCTGCGAAAAGTAATTGTTGATGTCGATATGACCGGAGCGGTTCCCCTGGCCATGGATGTCGTGATTTTTTTAATTGCGAATGCCCTGGTCTATTTTCTGGCCCTTTGGTCTACGCATATACTGGCCTTTCGACTGGAGACAAATCTGAAGAAGCAGGGACTTCGGCATCTGATGAACGCTTCCTTCAGCTTTTATGACAAGAATGAATCCGGGCGCGTCCGCAAGATTATGGATGACAACACGGCGCTGACCCACTCCAGTGTGGCGCATCTGATCCCGGATTTGACCACCGCTGTGTTCGCTCCCCTGCTCGGAATTGCCCTGGCCTTTTATGTGGACTGGCGGATGGGATTGCTATTTACCGTCAGCTTTCTGTCGGGGATACTCTTCATCCGCAAGATGATGGGGGACCAGAACTTCATGAATCAGTATATGGCGGCGTCCGATAAGATGAATTCCGGCGCTGTGGAGTATGTGCGGGGGATTCATGTACTGAAGATCTTTAAGACCAGTCTGCAGTCGCTGAAGGAATTCTACCGATCTGTGACAGAGTACGCGGACCTGGCTCTGAAGTACAGTATGAGCTGCCGGAGCTGGTATGTCTTCTTTCAGGTCTTCTATAACGCGGTCTTTCTTGTCGCGCTGTTCTTTGGCTATGGGAGCGGGGATGACCCGAGGGTCCAGCTCTGTAAGTTTTTATTTTATGCCTTGTTTAATGGCATCCTCTATATGGCCCTGAATAAGGTGATGTATGTGGGCATGTATACCTATCAGGCCAGTGCCTGTATTGAAAAAATCGAAAAGCTTTTTTCCGAGATGGATGAGAAAAAGCTTTCGACCGGTCAGCGCGAGACGATGGAGGGAAGCTCGATAGAGTTTCAGGATGTGACCTTTGGCTATGAGGATCAGAAGGTAATAAAGCATTTTTCCCTTAAGCTGGAGGAGGGCAAGACTTATGCGCTGGTAGGCGCTTCAGGCTCCGGGAAATCAACGCTGGCAAAGCTCATTTCTGGTTTCTATCAGCTGGATGACGGCCATATCTTAATCGACGGGCACGATCTCAGCGAATACACGGAGGGCGCCCTAGCACAAAACATCGCAAACGTCTTTCAGGATGTAAAGCTGTTCAAGAAAAGCATCTATGAAAATGTGCGGATGGGGCGGCCTAACAGCAGCCGACAGGAGGTGATGGAGGCTCTCCACCTGGCCCAGTGCGATGAGATCTTAAACAAGCTGGAAAAGGGTGAGGACACCCTGATTGGCGCCAGGGGGGTCCATCTGTCCGGCGGAGAGGTGCAGCGCATTGCCATCGCCCGGGCGATTTTAAAGGACGCCAAGATCATCATTCTGGATGAAGCCTCCGCCGCGGCGGATCCGGAAAATGAGTACGAGCTGCAGCTGGCCTTTGCAAATCTCATGAAGAAAAAGACGGTTATCATGATCGCGCACAGACTCAGCTCTATCACAGGTGTGGACGAGATCCTTGTCATTGACGATGGGAAGCTGGTGGAGAGAGGAAGCCACAGTGAGCTGATGGCACATAACTCCGTCTATCAAAAGCTGCAGGAAGACTTTATGCAGGCGAATGAATGGAGGGTGCGCGAATGAAGACGATATTGAAACGAAATTTTGGCTTGACAGACAGTGGTATCCGCATGGTGCGCCGCGCTGCCCTGGCTTCCTTCTTTGTAAACGCGGGCTATATGGCCCTGATGCTGATCGCCATGTACTATGGGGACAATGTGCTCAAGGGCGTTATCAGGCCTGCCTGGTACTATCTGGCTATCATCGCGGTCACGCTGGCAGTGCTGTACATCCTCATTGACCGCGAATATGTGCTGACCTTTAACGGAACCTACCAGGAGGCCACCAATCTGCGGTTAGAGATTGCGGATCAAATCAAAAAGCTGCCTCTGTCCTATTTCTCAAGGCATGATCTGAGCGATCTGGCTCAGACGATCATGCAGGATGTGACGGATCTGGAACACGCTATGAGTCACTCCATTCCGCGCTGCATCGCCTATGTTTTTTTCCTGACCGTAATGGCAGTGCTCCTTTTGGTATCCAATCCGCTCCTGGGCCTGGCCGCTTTGATTCCGCTTGCGGTGGGACTCGCGCTCATGCTCTTGTCGCAAAGGGCACAGAAGCGATGGACAGAGAAATACTTCTGGAAAATGCGCGAGACAACAGAGGCATTCCAGGAGGCGATCGAGCTGCAGCGGGAAATCAAGAGCTGTCGCTATGAGGACAAAAATTACCAGGAGGTATCGGCTTCTTTAGACGCCGCCGAGCGGCTGCGGGTGCGGACAGAGCTTATGCAGTCCATGCCCATCCTCCTGTCCACAGCTGTCATGAAGCTGAGTATCGGGCTTGTCGCGGCAGTCTCCGCGGCGCTCCTGCGGATCAACGCTGTCCAGATGATTTATGTGATCGGATTTTTACTGGTTTCCATGCGTCTGACGGACGCGGTAGGAGTCATGGAGGACTTTTTCGCCGAGTTCTTTTATCTGGACGCCAGAATCAAGCGGATAGGAGAACTCAGAAACACGCCGACGCAGCAGGGAAAAAACCTGGAGCTGGAGCATTTTGACATTGAACTAAAAGACGTGCGCTTTGCCTATAACGATGAAACAAAGGTGATCAATGGCGTGAGCTTTGTGGCAAAGCAGGATCAGGTTACGGCGATTGTGGGGCCGTCCGGATGCGGCAAGTCAACGATTTTGCGCCTGATCTCACGGCTCTACGATTATGACGGCGGAAGTATCAGGATCGACGGCCATGACATTCAGGAGATATCCACAGACGCGCTCTTTGATAAGGTCTCCTTCGTCTTTCAGGATGTGATCCTCTTCAACAGCTCTGTACTGGACAATATCCGTATGGGCCGTTTGGACGCGACGGATGAGGAGGTGCGGCAGGCGGCCAGGCTCGCGAACTGCGAGGACTTTATCCTCAGGCTGCCCGAAGGATATGATACCTTCATCGGGGAAAACGGCAGCAAGCTCTCAGGCGGAGAGCGACAGAGGATCTCGATTGCCCGCGCGCTCCTGAAAAACGCGCCGATACTGCTGCTGGATGAGATCAGCGCAAGTCTGGATGTGGAGAACGAGCGGAAGATCCAGGAGGCTTTAAACCGGCTGATTACCGATAAGACCGTCATCATCGTGTCTCATCGGCTCAAATCCATCGAGAAGGCGGATCAGATTGTGGTGATGGACGCCGGAAGGGTGGAGGCGGCGGGTACGCACGACGAGCTTATGAAGAAGTCGCCGCTCTACCAGAGGCTGATTGAAAAATCCAGTCTGACAGAGAAATTTACATACTAAACAGAGAAATTTACATACTAAGGAGAATGCGGAGAAGGGGATCTTTGCGGGCAGTCTGGCAGTGCGCGCAAAGATCCCCAAAAGGTTTTTCGGATGTGGATAAAAAGGACGAAGAGGCCTGTCGGATTCCTGTGGATTTATGACGTCTTTAAATTTTTGCGGCAATTTCGTCGATTTCGGTCAGCTCCGCGGGGGAGAAGTCCAGGTGTTCGAGAGCGTCTACATTCTCTTTGATCTGCGCGGGACTGGAGGCTCCGATGATGACAGAGGAGACCTGGGGAAGACGCAGGTCCCAGGCAAGAGCCATCTGAGCCAGAGACTGCCCGCGGTCCCTGGCGATCTCCTGCAGGCGACGGGCAGCAGACAGCTTATTCTCGGTCAGATCCTCTCTCTTGAGATAGCGGCCATCGTGGGCGATCCGGCTGTCGGAAGGGATGCCGTCTAAATAGCGGTCGGACAGCAGGCCCTGGGCCAGAGGAGAGAAGGCGATGATGCCAATGCCGTCCTCGTCGGCCTGTCCGGGCAAATCCATGCGCTCAATCTTGCGGTCGAAGATGGAGTAGCGGGACTGGTTGACAATCAGGGGCAGATGGATCTTCCTGGCGTATCTGACAGCTGCTCTTGTCTGCTCCGCATTGTAGTTGGAGATACCGGCGTAAATTGCCTTGCCCGCGTCCACAATTGACTTGAGAGCGTCCAGGGTCTCCGCCAGGGGGGTGTTGGGATCGGGACGATGGTGATAGAAGATGTCCACATAATCGAGCCCCAGACGGTTCAGGGACTGGTCGGCACTGGCGATCAGATACTTGCGGCTGCCCCAGTTGCCGTAAGGGCCGGGCCACATATCATATCCGGCCTTGGAGCTGATGACGAGCTCATCCCGATAGGGCTTGAAATCCTCTGCCAGGAACTTGCCGGCATTTTTCTCGGCGCGCCCGTACTGGGGTCCATAGTTGTTGGCCAGATCAAATTGGCTGATTCCAAGATCAAAGGCAGTTCGCATCATGGCCCGCATGTTATCGGGGTTGTCGTTCTCTCCGAAGTTATGCCAGAAGCCAAGGGAGATGGCGGGAAAGAGAAGACCGCTTGCGCCGGCCCTGCGGTATAGCATCTTTTCATAGCGGTTATCCGCTGCCTGATAGGTGTGTGACATATGTTTCCTCCTGTCTTTTTCTGCTTTGACCCTTCTATTATAGAGCAGATGAGGGACTCTGGTATGCGGCCGGGGCAAATGGAATCGGCGACAGTTTCTGTTTATCAGCCGGATCTGCCCTCCAGCCGATGCAGAATCCCGGGCTGCTGCAGCAGATAGTAGATGGTTATAGAGGCGGAGATAATGGCCCAGGAGATGGGCATACAGGAAAAGAGCTGTCTGACGCTGCCTCCGGGGACGATGACAAGGAGCCAGATCGCGCGAAAGCCGCAGATACCGAGCAGATTGATCAGGGTGGTGATCAGCACCTTATTTTCCGCCCGCAGAATGGATCCGAGGACCTCAGAGAAGGCATAGATGGCATAGAAGGGGGCGATGCAGCGGCAAATGTCCTCCGCCAGGTGAATCACCTCCGCGTCTCTGGTAAAGAGGAGCATGAGAGAGGGAGTAAAGATCAGTAGAAGACCGGTGAGAACCAGGGCAAAGGCCAGTTCGATGAGGAGAACATTTCTGCTCGCCTTTTTGATTCGATCCGGTTTTGCCGCCCCGAAATTCTGCCCGATAAAAGTAGTGATGGAGGCAGAAAAGGACGCGTCGATCATCCACCAGATGGCGTCCAGACGGGCATAAGCGGTCCAGGCCGCCATGGCGTTTACTCCCCTCTGGTTGAGGGAGGCCTGCAGAATCATGTTGGAAATGGTGAACATACTGCCGGCAATGGCTGTGGGAAGACCGATGCGGAGGATTCTGGCCAGAGTTTGCGGATTCAGATGAAGTCGCCTGAGAGAAAGCCTGAGTCCAGGTGTTTTTTGGATCAGAAGCCAGCTGACCAGAAGGGCGGAAATGCCCTGTGAGATATCAGTCGCGATGCCGACGCCCAAAACGCCCATGTGCAGGAAGGCGACAAAGAAGAGGTCAAGGATAATGTTGATGGCAGTGGCGGCGATCAGAATATAGAGGGGGCGGCGAGAGTCGCCGATGGCTCGCAGGATTCCGGCGCCCATATTGTAGGTCAGGGTAAAGATCAGTCCGACCATGAGGGTTCGGACATAGAGAGCGGAGGCCTCCATCAGATTCTCCGGCGTCTGTAAAAGACGCAGGAAGGGATCGGTTAAAAAGAGCATAATGATACCCAGAAAAAGACCCGCCAATATGGAAAAAGCATAGGCGGTGTGCAGGGCATCATCTACTTTATCGGTCTCTGCGGCTCCAAAATGCTGGGAGATGACAACAGTAGCTCCGGTTGCCAGATTTATGAAGAAGGTGAACAGAAAGAGGGTGATCATGCCGGAGGAACCGCCGACAGCGGCCAGAGCCTCTGTCCCGGCGAATTGTCCGACCACGGACGCGTCGACGGTGTTATAGAGCTGCTGAAAGAAAGCCCCGATGACAAGGGGGAGAAAGAAAGTCAGAATCTGGCGGTTGATGGGACCCTGGGTCAGGTTTTTCTGGATGGATTTTGTTTGCTTTTGATGGGTCATAGTCTTCACTTTATTTCTTCTGTCAAATCTTCTGCGGCTATAAAGCGCCAGGACCCGCACTGAGGTCTTGCGGTGGAGAGTAATCTTAATTGTAATTGGGACAGGGGGATTTCTCAAGCGAACCGGCAGCTGAATGATGGGAAGTGCGGGACTGCTGCATGTCAGCAGCTGAATTATGGGGGTGAGACTGCAGCTTGTCAGTAAGTGCCTGTTAGCTGCCTCTCAGCAGGGAAGAGAGCAATAAAAATTGCTTGCAATTAAAAAGGAGATCAAATATAATGCTTTCCAGTAACAATTCCTAGTTACAGTAGATTTATGGGAAGTTCACCTTGTGTGTGGACAGAAAGGAATGCGATATGGATAAGTATTTATGTGAGCCCTGTGGTTATATCTATGATCCCGAGGTCGGTGATCCCGATGGCGGCATTGCTCCGGGAACCGCCTTTGAAGATATCCCCGATGACTGGGTTTGCCCTGTTTGCGGCGCGTCAAAGGATGCTTTTGTTGTAGCTGATTAATCGGACATTTGATGGATGCGGATGAAGTGGGATAGAAATCCCATCGAATCTGAAGATCTCAGGGGCTGTGAAGAAATGAGAGAGTCATTTCTTCACGGCCCCTTATCTGTGGTTTTAAACACTTGCGGAAGTGGATTCCATTTTTTATTGTACCTTTGTACCCGGACGGAAGCTGGAAGAGTTGATCGTTTTGAGAGCAGAAAATAGCGTTTGCAGGGAATCCTGCAAAATATCAAAAAGAGAGAAAAAGAGCTCTTTTCTTTGTTGAGCCTGTCTCTTGTACAGGGATGATACAAGGGCTATTCTTGCCTTACCTCTCGTGACAGATTGTGATTGATCGGATCTGCCGATCCACAATGGGAGGAAGTATGAAGAATAGCATTTGTAGAAGGAGACGGACGAGAGTGGTCTGTCTGGTTTTATTGCTGGCGGTATTGGGGACGATTCTGCCTCTTCCGCTGCGAGGAGCGGGAAGGCGGTTTGGGCGGGTATTTGCCGCGGAAGATCTGGCGGTGCTCAAGTCCTATGCCAAAGAGGTCAGCTATGAGCAGGCCGGCCTGGGGAAAGGCAACTGGACGAATGACTTTATTCTGCAAAGAGGGGGGAGTAATTATCACGGATTTTGTGTCAATCCGAATAAGTCCACGCCGGGAATCGGCACAAGCTTTCGGGTCAGTGAGCAAAGAGATGAGCAGGTGAGGAAAGTACTCTATTACGGCTATGGCAGTCGGACCAATGTTATGGGAGAGCTGGGTCTGTCCCCTGAGGAACAGCTGGTTATCACCCATGTGACTTTGGCCAGGGCTATGGGCGATCCCCACTGGTCAGTCGACCTCAATGCCAGGGGGAAGGAACAGGCAGAACGTTACTGGAAGCTGGTAAAATCCAGGCCGGCGCCAAAAGAGAATCTGCTGAGGGCCTTTCTTTGCCACAATAAAGAGGCAGAGGGACAGGATCTGCTCTATTTCTGGCAGGCGCCGAAAGAGGAGGAAGTGCCCAGGACCTCTTTTGTCATTCGAAAAAGGTCAGCGGCGGATCCGCTGACAGAGAAGAACCGCTGCTATTCTCTGGCAGGGGTCTGCTACGGGCTCTATGATGATGCTGCCTGCAGGAAGCAATTGCAGGAGATTTGTCTGACAAGGGAAGGGGAATCCCAGAGATATGAGGGGACCTTTCAGAATCTGACGCCCGGAAAGCAGTATTTTGTTCGAGAGAGCAAAGGGCCTGCCAATGGATCTTATCGCACAGATGAGAGGGTATACTCCTTTACGGCCAAGGCCGGAGGGAATGTCCATGAAATCGGCTCTATGGAATTGAAGGACGAGCCTGTCTATGATGTGCCGGATATCCTCTGGCGTAAGAAGGACGCTCAACTCAGCGAGAAGGGACAGGGGGACGGCAGTCTTTTCGGAGCAGAGTATTCGATTCGCTTTTACCCGGAGGATCTGCCATCGGCAGAGGCGGCTAAGGATAAGAAGGCCACTTACCTCTGGCTGATGAGAACAGATGAAAAGGGAGAGATTCACTTTCAGGATCCCCGCTGCTATGTGTCCGGCGATCCCCTGCTGGAATACCAGGGGAAGAAGGTCCTGCCTTTAGGCTCCTATCTGATTCAGGAGAAGAAGGCTCCGCGTGATGCCAAGGGAAGAGCGATCTATGCCCTTGATCCCAAGCTCTATTTACTCAAGACGGTCTGTGGGAGCGATCATCAGGTGAAAACGGTTCATCCGCTGATCGATGGTCAGCGGGAGCAGATTCTGCGCGGCGGAATTCTTCTGGAGAAGAGGGAGACCTCTTATCCGGACGGAAGAGACTATACGGCGGCGATGAGCCTGGAGGGGATTCGTTTCTCCATCTATAATCGCTCAGCGAAAACGGTAGCGGTGGATCTCAACCGAGATGGAATTTACAGTGAGGATGAGCGTTTTGCTCCGGGGGCAAAGATCCGGGAAATGATCTGCAAAAAATACAGCCAGGAGGAGGCAATGCGCCTCTACGGTCTTAAGAGCGAGGCGAAGGAAGTCTATCTGGCTACAACGGATGATGATGGCGACGGATATGACAGGAGCCTGCCCTATGGCAAATATGGGATTGTCGAGGAGACAATGAAGACAGGCGGCGAGTTCAGACTGGTCAATCAGGACTACTGTCTTGGTGAGAGACAGGAGAAGACAGTTGAAATCAGCAGGGATCTGCAGGAGGGAAAACTCTGCCAGACCGATATTGACGGGAAAAAGCTGACCTTTGCCGAGAATAATCGACCCATTCGCTCCGATCTCCTTCTTCGTAAGATCAAGGAAGACAGTAAGGAGAAAATCCAGGTTCCCTTCCTTTTGATCCGGGAGGAGACGGGAGAGAAACATATTGTTATGACAGGGGCAGACGGAAGCTTTGACAGCAGGGCCGGCCATATCGCGCACAGCCACAAGACCAATGCCAACGATCGCTTTCTTGATCGGATTCAGCTGGACCAGGGATCAAAAGAGACAAAGAGCGGAGAATGGCAGATCAAGCAGGACAAGCCGCTGACTGTTTCTGAGATGACAGAGGATGCCGGAACCTGGTTTGGCCTGGGAAGATATGGCAATATGGCCAGGATTGACGATCAGCTGGGAGCCCTTCCAAAGGGGCATTATCGTCTGATGGAATTATCCTGCGACAAGAACCGGGGATATGAGCTGGTGAACCTGCGCTTTGCGATCGGGCAGGATCCAAACAGGCCGGGAGAAATCGCGGATCTGGGAACGGTATCCGATCGTCCGATCAAGCCTGAGATCCCGCGGACGGAGGGGAAGGTCCACGCGCCCAGACTGGGAGACCTGGGGCAGCTATGGATTTTCCTTATCTGCGGAACATTTGCTCTGGGAAGCATGGCAGTCCTTCTGGCAATTCGCGGCAGGAAATAAATTCTATCGAAATTCCATCGACGTGAAAGGGGGCCAGGTAATTTTTCACACAGGCTTCTGATCTGTGTTAGAATAGTTGAGATTTCCAGATCTGATGACATAGAAAGAAGGCGGCCTATGGGAAAGTTCGGCAGAAAAAACGGTGACAGCAAAAAGGCTGCGGAGAAGAAGATGGCGCAGCAGCTTGCGGCTTTAAAGCGCAAGCAGGCCAAGAAAAAGTAATTGTGCTGCCATTGAACAGACTGGAGCGCGGCAAGAAGGCTGCCTGAGACGCAGAAGAACTGGAGGAAGAACATGGCTCTGAGCAAGAAGCCGGTCAACGGAATGAAAGATATCCTGCCCCGCGAGGAGGAGATTCGCGATTATGTGACAGGGATCATCAAGGAGACCTATCGCAGTTTCGGTTTTACACCCATCGAGACGCCCTGTATGGAGAATATTGCCAATCTGAGCAACAAGCAGGGCGGTGAGAATGAGAAGTTGATTTTTAAAGTTCTCAAGAGAGGGGAGAAGCTGCATCTGGATACTGCTCAGACCGAGGAGGATATCGTGGATTACGGGATGCGCTATGATCTGACGGTGCCCCTGTCCCGCTTTTATGCCAATCATGCCAACGACCTGCCCAAGCCGTTTAAGGCTCTGCAGATTGGCAATGTCTGGCGGGCGGAGCACACACAGAGGGGGCGCTTTCGCCAGTTCACCCAGTGCGACATCGATATTTTAGGGGAGCCGTCGAACCTGGCTGAAATCGAGCTGATCTTAGCCACAACGACCTGCATTGGAAGAATTGGATTCAAGAATTTTGAAATCCGGATCAATGAGCGCCGTATTTTGAAGGCCATGGCCTCCTATGCCGGTTTCCCCGAGTCCGACTATGACGAGATCTTCATCACCCTGGATAAGATGGATAAGATTGGTCTGGACGGTGTGGCGGAGAAACTGAAAGAGGACTATGATGACGCGGTTGTAGATAAGTATCTGGAACTCTTTGAGAGTCTGTCGGACAAAAAAGACCTGGTCGACGGGGTCGACTATCTGCTGGCTGCTCTGGGAAGCTTCCTGGACGAGGAGGTTGCCCGTTCTCTAAAGGAGATAGCGACTGCTGTAAATGAAGCGAAGGAGGCGGATTTTACGCTGGTCTTCGATCCCACCCTTGTGCGGGGGATGAGTTACTATACCGGGACCATTTTTGAGATCGCGATTCCGGAGTTCGGGGGCTCCTGCGGCGGCGGCGGCCGATATGATAAGATGGTCGGCGGCTTCACCGGCCAGGACACGCCGGCCTGCGGTTTTTCAATCGGCTTTGAGCGCATTATCATGCTTTTGTTAGAGTCTGATTTTCAAGTTCCGGGAAGCGGCAGGAAGGTTGCTTATCTGGTGGAGAAGAAGTACCCGGTTCAGAAACTGGTCTCTGTTATCAAGCAGGCCAGAAAGGCCAGAGAGGCAGGAGACCAGGTGCTCCTTGTTCGCATGAACAAGAACAAGAGGTTCCAAAAGGAACAGTTGGCCGCCGAAGGATATGAGGAATTTGTTGAGTTTTATAACCGCGATGAATCGGATTCCTCCGCGTTTTGATTCATGACGACAGGAATGTTTGCGGAGCCTGTATTCCACAGTTCATGACAAGGGAATACTTGCGGTTAGATTGTCCGTATGACACAGAAAGAAGGATATCAATGGCAGAATCAATGCAGGGTTTGCACCGCAGCTGTCGCTGCGCAGAGCTCTCAGAGGCCAATATCGGGCAGACGGTTACCCTGATGGGCTGGGTACAGAAGCGGCGTAATCTGGGAAGTCTGATCTTTGTGGACCTGCGCGACCGGTCCGGGCTGATGCAGATTCTCTTTGATGAGAAGATTGTGGGAAGCGAGGGCTTTGCAAGGGCCGGCGGAGTCAGAAGTGAGTATGTGCTTGCTGTCACCGGAAGGGTACAGAAGAGGGAAGCGGCGATCAATGAGAATTTAAAGACCGGATCCATTGAGCTGGCCGCGGAGTCGATTCGGGTGCTGAGTGAGTCTGAGGTTCCTCCCTTTCCCATTGAGGATGGGATCAAGACCAAGGATGAGCTGCGTCTCAAGTACCGCTATCTGGACCTGCGCCGACCTGAGATGCAGAAGAATCTGATCCTGCGGTCTCAGGTGACAAATCTGATCCGAAAATATATGGCGGAGGACGGTTTTCTGGAGATTGAGACGCCTATGCTGCAGAAGTCCACGCCGGAGGGGGCAAGAGACTATCTGGTTCCCTCCCGCGTTCATCCAGGCTCTTTCTACGCGTTGCCTCAGAGTCCACAGCTCTTTAAGCAGCTCCTGATGGTATCCGGTTTCGACCGCTATTTCCAGATTGCCCGCTGTTTTCGGGATGAGGATCTGCGCGCCGACCGTCAGCCCGAATTCACCCAGGTGGATCTGGAGATGTCTTTTGTCGATATGGAGGATGTGCTTGAGACAACCTCCAGGCTCCTTAGGAATGTTTTCCGTGACGCGATCGGCGTCGAGATCCCCGATCCCATTCCACGTATGACCTGGCAGGAGGCAATGGAGCGCTTTGGCTCCGATAAGCCGGATACCCGCTTTGGCATGGAGCTGACAGATGTATCCGATGCGGTTGCAGACTGCGGCTTCAGCGTCTTTACGTCTGCGCTTGCGTCCAAGGGAACCGTCCGCGGCATCAATGTCAGAGGACAGGGGGATATGGGACGCAAGAAGATCGATAAACTGGTCGATTTGGCAAAAGCCTGCGGGGCAAAGGGCTTAGCTTATATTCAGTGCAGGTCTGACGGCACGGTCAAGTCCTCCTTCTCCAAGTTCATGAGCGAAGAGAAGATGAGCGACCTGATAAAGGCTATGGACGCGCAGGCAGGTGATCTGCTTCTCTTTACGGCGGACCGCTTCAAGACCGCGGTAGAGGTATTGGGACAGATTCGCCTGACTCTGGCAAGAGAATTGGAATTGATTCCCGAGGACCAGTTCAACTTTCTCTGGGTTGTCGATTTTCCTGCTTTCGAGTGGTCTGATGAGCAGAATCGTTTCCTGGCCATGCACCATCCCTTCACCATGCCCTACGAGGAGGATTTGGACAAGCTGGAGACCGGCGATTTGAGCTCGATTCGATCCAAGGCCTATGATATTGTCTTAAATGGCGTCGAGCTGGGAGGAGGATCCATTCGAATTCACCAGGACGATATCCAGGAGCGTATGTTCAAGGCGCTGGGCTTTTCTCTGGAAGAGGCCCGTGACCGCTTCGGTTTCCTCTTGACCGCCTTCGAGTATGGGGTTCCCCCGCACGCCGGCCTGGCCTTCGGCCTGGATCGGATGATTATGCTTATGACCAAAGCGGATTCGATCCGCGATGTGATTGCCTTCCCCAAGGTCAAGGACGCCTCTGACCTGATGACCCAGGCGCCTGGCCCGGTCGATGATAAGCAGCTGGAGGAGTTGTATCTGAAGACGCTTCCCGATGGCCAGGAAAAGATCAAGGAATGAGAGTAAGACCGATTTACGGAAGGATCTGTTCGCCCCTTATCGTTCGTTGAACAGACAAAGGATGGTCAAACAGACGAGGGATAGTCAAATAGATGAAGAATGGCTAAACAGACGAGGGATAGGTAAACAGGCGAAAAATACAAGATAAAATGTGTTGATAAAAGTCGGCTCAAGCCCCTGCGGATGGGAATTGAGCCGCTTTCATTTATTTTGCGCTTACCTTTTGTTCAGGAAAAACGCAAAATAAGTGAGGCAGTGCAAGGCGAAAGCTTACTGCACTTGGAATTAGAAATGGCAGAATTTGCTTTTCTAATCAAATAGAGTGGTGAAAATAATATTCACACGACTGATGAGGCCTATGCTATAGTAGAAAGAGACAAGTTATCGGCGCGTAGAAAGGGATAGCTTACCGGTGCGTAGAAACATACGAGTTATCGATGCGTCAGAAAAGAGCTTCTTTTAAGTGATTAGGGACATGAGGGGATCTGAGGAGAAAATATGAGGGGAAGAATTCGCAGGGGAGAAAGAGACCGGGAATCCAGGCAGGGTCACAGGATCATCCGAAGGGTGATTGGGATTTTAGTCGGGATTCCTCTGACATTGCTGATCGCCTTTTGCCTGCTTGTAGCCTATCTGACGGTGACAGAATATAGGCCGGATGCCAGAGAGACCATTGCTGTTAACGGGACCGAGAATCAAGCGGGCGAGAAGACAGACAAAAGTGCGGAGAATCAGAAAGGGACGAAAGAGGAGCTCAAGGCCGGGGACTTGCTGTCGGTGCTCAGCTGGAATGTGGGGTACGGAGCCCTGGGAGACAACGCGGACTTCTTCATGGACGGGGGCAAGGGAGTCAAGACTGCCAGCCAGGACCGGGTGAAGGAGAATCTCAATGAAATTGTCACTGAGGTAAAGAAGATAAATCCTGATTTTGCCCTGTTTCAGGAGGTCGATGTCAATTCGCACCGGTCCTATGGGATAGATGAAAGTCAGATTCTGGGTCAGGCCATGCCCCGGGGACAGATGACATTCGCATATAATTTTAAAGTTGCATTCATCCCCTATCCCCTGCCCCCGATCGGGAAGGTGAATTCAGGGCTTGTGACGCTGAGCAGATATCAGATTCGGGATGCCAGCCGGACCTCTCTGCCCAACCCCTTTTCCTGGCCCAATCGCCTGGGAAACTTAAAGCGCTGTCTGGCGGTTCACCGCATTCCGGTATCCAATGGCAAAGAACTGGTTCTGGTCAACCTGCATCTGGAGGCTTACGATGACGGGGAGGGGAAGCTGGCCCAGACAAAGGTGCTCAGAGAACTGCTGGAGAAGGAGACCGAAGCCGGGAATTATGTGATTGCAGGAGGAGATTTCAATCAGATTTTCTCAAATGTGGATTCCTCCGCTTTCCCGCTCCATGAGGGGAAATGGGAGCCGGGAATCATTAATTCCGCGGATTTCGGGGAAGGAATGCAGCTTTTAATGGATTCCGGGACAGCCTCCTGCCGCAGTCTGGATCATCCACTGGCCGGGGCGGATCAAAAGGACTTTCAGTTTTACATTATTGACGGCTTTATCTGTTCTGAGAATGTGACGGTAGAGAGTACGCAGACCCAGGATCTGAATTTTCATGCCTCAGACCACAATCCGGTTGTCCTCAGGGCCCGGCTGAGAGAATAAAAGGAATGGGAGCGAAGCATAAAAGGAATGGGAGCGAAGCATTTTCGCCCCCATTTTTGTGTGCGTTTGATCTATAATAAAAGGCACGTTACAGGAGATCTGTCTGAGAAATGAGGAAGATATGGCAAAGCAGAATCTGGATTGGAGTAATCTCGGTTTCACATATATGAAGACCGATAAGAGATATGTCGCCAATTACACCAGGGAGATCGGTCAGTGGGACGAGGGCGCTCTTGTGGACGATGCCAATATCGTCATGAGTGAGGACGCGGGCGTTCTGCAGTACGCGCAGACAGTCTTTGAAGGACTCAAGGCTTATGAGACCAAAGACGGCCGCGTCGTGTGCTTCCGCCCGAACTTAAATGCCAGACGCCTGCACGATTCCGCGGTTCGCCTGGAGATGCCCCCTCTCTCAGAAGACCAGTTCTTAGATTCCATCCGCCAGGTTGTCGCGGCCAATGAGTCCTGGGTTCCCCCCTACGGATCAGGGGCAACGCTCTATGTCCGCCCCTATATGTTCGGTATCAGTCCGGTCATTGGCGTCAAGCCCGCAGATGACTATCAGTATCGTGTCTTTACGACTCCGGTCGGCCCCTATTTCAAGGGCGGCGCCAAACCGATCTATGTCAGGATCACCGACTATGATCGCGCGGCTCCCCATGGGACCGGGAATATCAAGGCAGGTCTCAACTACGCGATGTCTCTCAAGGCGATTATGGAAGCGCACAGGGAGGGATTCGCGGAGAATATCTACCTGGATCCCGCGACGCGCACATACCTGGAGGAGACAGGCGGCGCCAATATCCTTCTGATCGATCAGGACGATCATCTGATCGTTCCAAAGTCAGATTCTATTCTTCCCTCCGTCACCAGAAGAAGCCTGGTGTATGTTGCCGAGCACTATCTCGGGATGAAGGTCGATGAGAGACCGGTGACGATTCAGGAAGTGAGAGAGGGCTCGTTCAAGGAGTGCGGACTCTGTGGAACGGCAGCTGTCATCAGCCCCATCGGCAAGATTCATGACCACGGCAAGGACATCTGCTTTGCCTCCGGCATGGAGGAGATGGGCCCCTGGATGACCAAACTGCGCCAGACCTTGCTCGGAATCCAGGAGGGAATCATTGAGGCGCCGGAGGGCTGGATTTTTGAGGTCTGCTGACAGCAGCATTTGCGGATTCCCGCTCTGGCACCCTGATCCGGGCCGGATTTATCTGAGCGCGTAAGAACAAGAAAATAAAAAGCTTTTCAAAGAGGCCGTGATGAAATGAGAATTCATTTCATCACGGCCTCTTTATTCATGAAACAGCTTGTCGTTTGGAGTCTGTGGATTGTAGATGATCTAGTCAGTGGCATGTGGATTATTTAGTCAGTGGCAGGTCTTGACAAATAAACTATTTGTATTAACATATATGATACAAATAGAAATCAGAGAAAGGAGGGATAGCAATGATTCTTCGCATTGAAGAGGGGATTGACATTCCCATCTATCAGCAGATCAGAAATCAGATTGTCTATGGGATTTCCAGCGGAGAGCTGGCGGCTGGAGAACAGCTGCCCACGGTGCGGGCTCTGGCGGCGGAGATTGGCGTCAATGTCATGACGGTCAGTAAGGCCTATCAGACCCTAAAGGCGGAGGGCTATATTGTGACCGAACGAAAGAGAGGGGCCCGGGTCCGGGAGAAGATGACTGAGAGTAAAAGGCTGTCCCTGGTCAACCGGAGGGAATTGGAACGGATCATTTCAGAGGCCAGGCTGTCTGGTATGAAGAGGGCGGATTTCATTCAGGTTGTCGATCAGATTTATGCGGAGGTGGAATCATGAAGCTGCTATGTCTCTGGAATTTAATCTTCCTGTTGCCTTTTATTTCGGTATCTCTGTTGACAAGATGGTTCATGATTTGGGCTGAAGCCGGCAGAGGGAACGTGATTTTCGGCGCGAGCATCCCTGTGGAACTGCGCTGGCCAAACCAGGAGTTTCACAGGCAAATTGAACCGATCATTCGACGGATGCGCAGGAGATGCTGGCAGACCCTGGCGGCGGAGGCAGCCCTGGCTCTTTTGATCTGCCTGCTGCCAAGAATGTTTTTGGCAGCGATCTTTTGGATGCTGCTGATTTTTCTGGATATGTTTTTAACCTTTTTCCTCTATGGATGCGGGAATCGAACGATTCGAAGAATTAAGGCCCTCTATAAGAAGGAGGAGAATACGCCTCAGATTGTCTACGCGGATCTGACCAACAGCGGCAGGGTTCACGGCCTTCATCCCCTGCCATTTGCAGGAGTGCTTCTGGTCAACCTGGTCCTGACGGTCTGCCTGGGGAAAAGCCAGCCGGATTTAAAGCCTGCTTTTTGGATCCTTATGGGATGCCAGTGCCTGATTGCCCTGCTTTCCTTTTTCATGGACCGCCTGCGCAATCGGGTGATCTCAGCTGACAGCGCAGTGAATGCCAATTATAACCGGGCCAGAAAAAAAGTCATGGCAAAGGCCATGCTTGAACTGATGATTCTTTCGACCTGTCTGCCCCTGGCGATTGGCGCGGCTTATACTGTGAATCAGGGAAATTTGCGCCTGGGTGAATTTGCCAGCATTGCGGGGTTCATAGCCTACTTCCTCTTGGTCATTCTGGTCATTGCCCTGTTGGCATATCGGATGTATCAGATTGACAGGAAATATCAGGGGCGGATGTTCCTTGGCGATGATGACGACGCACATTGGATCTGGGGCATGTTCTACTATAATCCGAAGGACTCCCGCAACATGGTAGAGAAGCGAGTCGGAATCGGCTCGACCATGAATCTGGCCAGGCCTGCGGGGAAGTGGGCCATGGCTTTTTTAGGACTTGTCATTGCCGCTGTGTTTGTATTTCTGGGATTCTTTGCGGTGGAGGAGACCCTGCCTATGAGGGCGCAGGTCCAGGAAGATGAGGTCATTTGCCGGCAATTGATTGTCAATGAGAGGATCAGGAAAACGGATGTGAGAGATACGGAGCTCTTAGAGCAGATGCCGGAGCCCATTGTAAGGACGAACGGATCAGCGACAGATGAATACCTCAAGGGAACCTTTCGCGTGGGTCAGGAGAAGGGCTGTCAACTCTTTGTGCGAAGGGCTGCCAGGGTCATCCTGCGGATCCGCACGGATCAGAAGACCTACTACATTACAGGGGAGAATGACCGATTGACAGAGGAGCTGTACAGACAGCTGCAGTGATGATTATACGAGGAAAGAACGTATGCATGCGCAAGTTTCAATGTTATCGATGATTTTTATGGCTGTCTCCGGGACAATCGCTCTTATGCTTCCCCTGGCTTTGATTATTTTCTTCAGGCGCAGAAAAGGGGCGGATTTAATATCTGCCGGGATCGGAGCCGCTGTTATGATTCTCTTCGCCTTTGTGTTGGAGAGTGGCGTTCACAAGCTGGTAGCTCAATCGCCGCTGCATGAGCCAATTGGAGAGAATTTCATTGCCTATGGGATATATGGAGGAGTGATGGCAGCCCTCTTTGAGGAGGTCGGCCGCTACCTGGCTATGCGTTTTCTCATGAAGAAACAGTGGAACAATCCGTCAAATGCTCTCATGTATGGGGCTGGGCATGGAGGGATTGAGGCGATCGTATTGCTGACCATCACCATGATCAATAATCTGGCCTACTCTTTCATGATTAACCGGGGGATTATGGAGGGTCTGATCCAGAAACTGCCCCAGACCGCTCAGGTTCGGATGCAGGAGGCAGTGCAAAAATTGATTATGTCGCCGGCGCCGGTTTTTCTGCTGGGAGCTGTGGAGAGGATCAGCGCCATCTCTCTGCAGATCTGCCTGTCCGTCTTCGTCTGGCTGGCTGTGACCAGGAGAGAAAAGAAATATTTTATATTGGCCTTTGGCCTGCATTTTCTCTTTGATACCCTGGCTGTACTTGTCAATCATTGGATGGGGACAGTTGTAACAGAAATCATCCTTCTGCTGGCGGTGATAACAGTGGTTCTTCTGACGGCCAGACTCTGGAAGAGAGTTAAGAGGAAGATGTCTGTTTTGTAGTCGGTACGCACAGACAGGGCATGCAGAGGGTTTGGCCGACACCTCTTGTCCTGTATACCATCATTAGGGGGTTATAGGGCAAAAGAGGGCAAAAAGATAAGGCAGCTGAGGGGGATCAGCTACCTTAAAAAGGGGGGTATAATAATATAAAAGGGGAAGTGACTTAAGAAATACGATTAGGGGGTGTATTTCTTAGGTCACGTATAATATAGCAGGGCTAAGAAAATGCAACAAGGGAGAATATAGACAAAAATATCGGGGGAGAAACGTTATGTCCTTGTCGGTATTGCTGCCCCAAAAAGCTCTCTTGGGCAAACTCACAAGAAACAGATATATTGCATGCAATCTATAGGTCAATTATCACATAGCCACTGGGCAATTAGCACATAGACGCATTTATCGTCTATACTGGATAAAAGAGGATGGCTGACAGGGGAGACGCAATGAGCGGGCAGAATATCAATGAGATCTTAAGTGATATCCGAGAGGAGAGAAAGATTCGGCAAAATCTGTCTCTGCTTCGGGAGATCCTGCGGGAGAAGTCCAAGTCAGGAACAAAGGAGAAAGGCGCAGGGTCACAGGCATATAAGAATCAGATTCGCGAGGAATGGAAGGAGAGGGACTGGCTCTCCTTTTTCGAGAACGAGGATGCCAAGGTCCGCAAGAATGCGGCGAATCTGGCGGGAGATCTTCTTCTGTCGGAAGCTGATGAGGATTGGTCCGGCCGGATTGGCGGGATCCTGTGGAGGGCATATCTGAAGGAGAAAACCCTCTTTGTCCGCAGCATTTATCTCAAGGCGCTTGCCCTGACGGATTGTTCCCCCTATATGGGTGAGATGAAAAAGCGTCTGGATCAGCTGCGGGAGAAACAGTGGTCCCCGGAGGAACTGGCTCATATTCGGGCGGAGCGGCAGGCACTGGAGGCGATCTTGCACAGGAAGGATATCAGTGAATCCTCTCTTCATTGGAGGGGGATTGCAAGTGAGAGGGAGATCCTTCTGGAATGCCAGCCCTATATTTCTGATCTCCTGAAAAAGAGAGTGGATGGAATTCTGAAGGATCCGAGGGCTTCAAGGATTGTTCCGAGAGGGCTGCGGGTCAGGGTGGCAGAGAACAACTATGAGCAGGTGCTGGCCTGTCGGACATATCGGGATTTTCTCTTCTATCTCCCTCTGCGAAAGGGGGCTGTTATCGACAGGGAAGGGGCCGCGGAGGCTATCTGCAGGTCTAAGCTTCTGCCGATTCTGGATGAGATCTATGCCCGGGATGAGAGGGATAAGAGACAGGAGAAGGTGGGGACAGGAAAAGCTTCTTATCGCTTTCGCGTTTCATGGATGAAGCCGGTGAGAAAGGAAAAGAAAAGAGCTGAGGAAAAGCAGGAGGGGTCTGACGCAAGCTGGATCCGCCTTCTGGCAGCGCAGATTGAGGAGAAGTCAAATCACCGCCTGATCAATGTCCCGGGAAACTATCAGCTGGAGATTCTTCTGGCGGCAAAGCGAGACGGAACATATCGGGTCTATCTGAAGCCCTCCCTCTATCAGGATCAGCGCTTTGCCTATCGGCTGCATGCAGAGCCAACATCCATGGCCCCCTATAAGGCGGCCCAGATGACAGAACTGCTTGCGCCTTATCTGCGCAAAGACCACCAGGTCATCGATCCTCTGGCAGGGGTGGGAAGCCTCTTGATCGAGCGGGCCTATACGCTTGGAATTTTGCCTTTGGGGAGGCAGGAGGCGGATTCTTATGCCCTGGACACCTATGGGAAGGCAGTTGCGGAGGGCAGAGAAAACGCGGCCGCGGCCGGTCTGCGCGTTCAGTATATCAACCGCAGCTTTTTTGATTTCAGACACGATTATCCATTTGATGAGATTCTGACAGAAGCGCCGCAGATGGAGGCTGGACAAAGGCAAGAGCGGGAGCGTTTCTATCGGGCCTTCTTTGATCAGGCTGTTGGGATTTTGGCCGGGGATGGACGGATCATGCTGCTGACCGATCAGGGAGACCTGGTGAGAAAGCAGATTCGTCTGCATGACCGGCTTCGCCTGGAACGGGAGATCGACATGGGAGAGAGACGGAGGATCTATGTGATTTTAAGGCGCTGAAAAGCGGCCGTCTCTTTCTGGATCTATTTGCAGGCCAATCCCGGTATGGTTATGGGCTATGTCATACTTAATATTTATCTGTTGATCCCCATTACGACATTTGTCGTTTCCATTAAGAAAAAGATGATTGTCTTGACCTGATTCAGGACATAGGATTGCGGATCTCAGAAAGATTTTCCGGCACAGGTATGAGAGGGGCAGTGAAGAAATGAAAACGCATTTCTTCACTGCCCCTCAAATTGTGCGCCTTAAATTTCTCGCCTCAAATTTCGCGGGAAAGAGCATCCGTCTGTGAGTCAGAGATCAGAAGAGAGTATAGGTCGCTACCGTCTCATACTCCTCGGGCGCGCCCAATTCCGCCGCCGTCTTATCCGCCCCAAAGGACCAGTTTTTGGAGAGGGCATTGTACTGCTTGTAGACAATGCGGAAGTTGAGCATGGCGGCGCCCAGATCCAGTCTCTGGTCTTCATCGGACTGGATATCATCGGATTTGGCGATCAGATAGAGATATTTGCCGGTGTCGATGAAGCGATAGGCCTGACGGTTGAGAAGAGAGGGAGCGAGGCTTGCCGCGTAGAGCCCCTTGCCCAGGTCCGGGTCAACCTCGTCAGAAGTCCAGTCTTTTACCATCTGACCCCATTTGTCCTTGTAGGCGATCTCCTGCAGAGAGATCTTGGGTGCGATATGCCCCTTGCGGGAGGATACTTTGACATCAGACATGGTCTTGATATCCAGGCGGGGACCTTCCTCCTCCTTGAATCCGTAGCCGCAGGCGATAATGGCGGCGGGAATGAGATCAGAGGTCCAGCGGAGAGCGGCCCTGGCAGCCTTGACATCTTCGATGGTCAGCCAGCAGGAGGAGAGACCCAGGTCAGTCATCTTGAGAATCAGATTCTCTCCCAGGAAGCCGGCGTTCATGTACATGTGCTCGTGTTCAGCGGACGCAATGACAAAATAGAGGGGTGCGTGAAAGGCATTGCCCTGGTAGCCGACAACTCCCTCCAGCCGATCTGCCATGCCCTTGCAGGCCGTGAGGCTGACTTCAAGCTCGGGGATCAGCTTTTCACTGTCAGTAAAATAGGCAGTGATTTCGTCGATCAGAGCGTCCGAAACAGCCTTATCGTGGTATTTGCGGATGGATTCGCGCCTTTCAATGAGCTCTTCGTAATTCATAGGTAACCTCCCATCAATCGAAACGTATTCCTGAAAATATTATACACAATGAAAGATGGATCCGCACTTTTCGCTTGAAAAAACGCGCTTTCCGGAAGGGAAAGGAAGGAAAAAGCCAGTACTCCCTGTAAAAAAGTTCCTATGTCATACAAAGAAAAAACCATACGCAACGCAATTAAGAAAACTTACTTCGACAAAGAAAAAAGCCCCAGGCTCAAACCCGGGACTCTGATGAAATGCGGAAGATGGGACTTGAACCCACACGACATTGCTGCCACAAGATCCTTAGTCTTGCTCGTCTGCCAGTTCCGACACTTCCGCATATCATCTGACAAGCAGATGACGAAGTGCAGGAGATGGGACTTGAACCCACACGACATTGCTGCCACAGGCACCTGAAGCCTGCGCGTCTGCCAATTCCGCCACTCCTGCGCAACATAGATGATACTACAGGATATCCGAAGCCTTGTCAACAGAAAAAATATTTTGCGGGCAAAGGCGGGCAAAGGGAAGGACCCGGGAAGGGGGACTCAGCCTGTTGAAGGCCTTTCCCTTGTCTGAAGCCAGTAAGCGCCCATGGATTGACCGGGTTCTTCTGATACGTCCTTGCCCAGGTAAGAGGCCAGAAGAGGCGAGGGCTGCCAGCTCCTGGCGGCCTCTTCCGTCGGGTATTCGATTTCCGCATACCAGAATTCCGTGTCCGATCCGCAGTCGACATGGTTGACCTCCAGTTTCAGACCGTCAGACAGGGCATAGGTGCGCCGGATTTTAGGGATGAGGGGGAGGGCGATCATTTCTTCCAGCTCCTGAAATTGATCCGGACTGATTTCAATCTCTATTTCCCGTCGCACGATTCCCGATCCGCTCTTGAAGCAGAGAATATCGTGCGTCTCTCCATCGGACATCTTTTCCTCGCGAATGCGGACGGTGGGGCGAACGGACAGATATCCCTGGCGCATGGTCTGCTCATAGAGGAGAGAAAGTCCCCGGGGCCAGTCGGTCACGATCCATTTGCGCTCAATTTCCATTTTGTTTCCTCGTATGCAATCACCTTAAGATTTCTGATTGTTAGGGTCAGGAATCGTTTCTCGCTGTGAGATGGCATGTTTATAGGCGTGTTATTTTCTTCTTGGCTGTTTGCGCTTTTCTCAGTTGACGCAAGAATTTTATCACAAATCATACTGTGACAAAGGGCTCCTTATGATAAAATTGTGCTCAATATGCAGAGGATGCATGGTCTGATGCAGGCTTGCCTTTGACGAGCCTCTTGTTGACATTTGTGGAAAGACGGTTAAGAGATGAAGATTGTATGCCTGGATTTGGAGGGAGTTTTAGTCCCGGAGATTTGGATTGAGTTTGCGGAGCAGACCGGAATCAAGGAGCTTGCGCGGACGACCCGCGATGAGCCGGATTATGACAAGCTGATGAAGTTTCGCATCCGAATTCTGCGCGAACATGGCCTTGGGCTGAAAGAGATTCAGGAGACCATCGCCAGGATCGAGCCTCTGCCGGGAGCCAGAAAATTTTTGGATCGACTGAGGGCAGAGACGCAGCTTGTGATTGTGAGCGACACCTTCGAGCAGTTCGCCATGCCCCTGATGAAGAAGCTTGCCTATCCCAGTATTTTCTGCAATCGCCTGACTGTAGATGAGAAAGGACAGATCAGCGGCTATGAGATGCGCTGCAAGCCCTCCAAGCTGATCACCGTCCGCAAATTGCAGGAGATGGGCTTTGATACTATCGCGGCCGGCGACAGTTTCAATGATCTGGATATGATTGAGGCCTCTGCCCCGGGAATTCTCTTTCGAACGACCGACCAGATAAAAAGGGACTATCCCCAGTATCCGGCGATTGAGACCTATGAGGAATTCTATCAGATCATTCACGCGGCCCTGTAGGAGAAAGAGCTCCCGATCTCCGCAGTCATCGTCGACAGAACTCAGGTCGCCTCCGTAAAAAGGGATCGGATCTGTTCGACGGGCATGTCCTTGTCGGTCCAGAGCTTGAAGGAGGCCGCGCCCTGAAAGAGAAGCATGTAGAGTCCGTTGGCATGTGCCAGACCTCTCTCCCTGGCCCGGGCCAGGAGGGGGGTGGTCAGGGGATGGTAAATGATATCGGAGACGAAGAGTCCCGGGTGCATGAGGTCCGCGTCGACCAGGCTGCGCGGATCCTCCGCCATGCCCACGCTGGTCGCATTGGTCAGAAGCTGACTGTCGGCAATGGATCGGGCCAGAGCATTTGAATCGGCTATATCCAGAAGCTGAATGGGAGTCCCCGTCTCCTTCTCAACTTGCGCCAGGAAGCTGCGGCTTGCCTCGAAGGTCTGGTTACGGCGCTTAAAGACCCGAATCTCTCGGATGCCGTCTAAGGCTGCCTGGACCAGAATCGAGCGGGCGGCTCCGCCGGCCCCGAGGAGTGTCATGGTCTTGCCGGTGATGTCAAAGCCGACATCGCGCAGGGAGTCAAGGTATCCGATCCCGTCTGTGCTGTGACCGATGAGCCGTCCCCCGTCATTGACAATGGTATTGACGGAATGACAGAGGCGGGAGGCCAAAGAGAGTTCATCCAGACAGGGAATGACCGCTGTCTTTAAAGGCATGGTCAGGTTGGCGCCCAGGAAATTCATCTCTTTTAAGGCATCGAGGAGGAGGGGAAGATGATCGGCGTCTGTGTCGAAAGCCAGATAGGCCAGGTCTTCATGGCAGATTTGGGCGGCGAGATTGTGCATGGCCGGACTCATGGAGTGAGCTACCGGGTGGCCCAGGAGGCAGGCCAGACGGGTCCGGCCGGAGATCGACGGAACAATATTTTTATGCATGTGAAAATTTGTATTCATGATAGGCATTTTACAACGCCTTGTATGGATTGAGCAATTCGTATCTGATCCGGATGAAGCAATTCAATTCGCACGCGATTTCGATCGAATCATGCATATGGGTGATTTATATGAATTTGCAGGGGTGATTCATATAAAGATGTATGGGAATTGCAGAGAGAAGAAGCTTGTTTTATGATGGATCTAACCGCAAAGCGTCTGTTTGAGAAGGTGTCTTCAACGGATGATGAGGGCGCGACGGGGGAAAATCTGGAAGAGCTGACAGGTTAGAGCAGGGGGGAGAAGAATATGAGTAGAGAGCTTGTGATCAAAGATATCGCCTTGGGAAAAGGAGTTCCGGTGATCTGTGTTCCCGTGACAGAGTCTGCCCCGGAGGCGATTCTTGCGGAAGCGAGGCGTCTGGTTTCGGCGGGCGTTCAGATGATCGAGTGGCGTCTGGACTACCTTGAGGATCCGGCCAATACCAATGTGATCCGCCAGCTGCTTATGGATTTAAAACCTGTTTGTGAGAATTGCATTCTTCTTGCGACCCTGCGCACCAGCAGCCAGGGGGGGAGAGCCAGACTGGACGAGAAGGCATTTGCCAAGAGTCTGATGGCGATTGCGACCTCCCATGTGGCAGACCTGATTGATGTGGAGTACTTTTTTAAGAAAGAGGGAGAAAAGGACCTGATCTCCTCGCTGCAGAGGGAAGGCGCCAGAGTGATTGCAAGTCAGCATGATTTTCACAAAACTCCCTCTGCCATGGATCTGATTTCAACATTGCTGACCATGGAGGAGAGCGGGGCAGACCTGGTCAAGATCGCTGTCATGCCTCACAGCAGCGGGGATGTCCTCCATCTTCTGGACGCTTCGTCTACCTTCTCTGAAAATACGCAGACGCCTCTGATTTCCATGGCCATGGGACGGCTGGGGGCGATTTCACGCGTCGGAGGCGAACTCTTCGGCTCTTGCGTCACCTTCGCCTCGATGGGCGCCTCATCGGCGCCGGGGCAGTTTCCGATTGAGGATGTGAGAACGGTCATGGAGATTTTGCACCGCTATTCCGCACCGGAGGATCAGAATGATTAAGAATCTCTATCTGGTCGGTTTCATGGGAGTTGGGAAATCGACGATTGCACGCGCCCTGCGCAGGCGGATCGGCTGGGAGCTTGTGGATATAGATTCTATGATTGTGCGAGAGCAGGGAATGCCCGTCGCGCAGATTTTTGCCGAGAGGGGCGAGGAGGAATTTCGACGGATTGAGTCCGAGACCCTGGCGAGAATATCAGAGGGCAAACATCAGATTATCTCCTGCGGTGGAGGTGTTCCCATGCGTCAGGAGAATATCCGCATTATGAAGGAGAACGGAATCTGCATCCTCCTGACCGCCTCGCCCTATGTCATCTTAAAGAGGGTGGAGAAGGATACTTCCCGACCGCTCCTGCAGGGGAAGAAGACGATCAAGGGCATTTCCGGACTGATGAGAGAGCGAATGCCCTATTATGAGAAGGCCTGTGACGAGAGGGTTTCCGTCAATCGGCGGACCGTTCGCATGGTGGTGGATGAAATTGTCCGCCGTATGACAAAGCGGGGCTATGTCCAAGAGCAAAATCGTGAACAAAGCAGAGAAAAAAATGAGATCAGGGAGCCCGGGGGAGGAAGGCGAAAAGACAGGACCCGAGGAGCCGGAGCGCAAGATCTAAAACAGGGCCAGGGACGGGGATCCGGTGAAAGCAGAGCAACCGGGGATAGAACACAAAAGCGACCCAAGACCGACCAAAGACTCAGAGCGGAGCGCAAGGGGGATTAAAAAGTTTTGGGCTTATACGCAAGAGAGATTAACTCAAATTTCTCACATCAAAAGTGGGCTTGCACATTGTGAAAGATTTGAAAAATGTTCAGGGTGTTATGGAAAATGAACTTGGTTTGCTTACTGACGAAGACATTTACAAAGTAATGAAAGACGAGATATGCAACGGTAAGTATATCGATCTTCAGGGCATCAGTACCGCAACAAAGGCTGTGACAGCAGCAAAAGCTGGTGCATGGGCAGGTTCAGCAGCTCTGATTTTCAACTGAAAATACAGAATGCTGATTTTAAAGAAGGTGATCATTTATGTATCGAGTATGAAGATGAAAAAGGAAATTCCCAAGAGGTTATAAAAAACAATCTATGGAGGAATTGATTGGACAAATGTCAGATGACTATAGAGTCATGCTGAGAAAAATAAAAACAATCTATGTGAAAAAGATTAACTGCGATCTTCTTTATGTTAAAATTTCTTCCTTTTATCCAAGGGAAACTGTTTCTCAATTAAAATATGAGATTTGTAAAAATATGGACAAAAAAATCAAAAGCGTAATTCTAGATTTAAGGGGGAATGTAGGAGGATACGTACAAGTGGCAAAACAAGCAGCTGCCTGTTTTCTTGCGGAGAGTGTTACGTTAGATTATGAGGTGGTAAATAAAAAAATGAACGTGAGCAATATGTGATTGATGGGATGATAATGGAGCAAATACGAGGGAAAACATTAACGCTTTTTGTTGATCAAAACACACAAAGTAGTGCAGAATGATATTGTCAATAATGGTTGACAGATTTTCCTCAAGGATTTACAACCCTAAGCTGCTTCCTGTAAAGATGAATCGTATTGTTGTCTCTTGACCATGGGTGGAAGGCCATCATTTGCGGAACAGATTCGACGGTTATTCCAGTAGCTCATGTAGTAACGCCAGATAAGCTCTTTTAGCTCTGTTACAGTCATCTTCTCGGTATCATAGCGATCATATAAGAGTTCAGATTTCATTCTCGCCCACATGCTCTCACAACGAGCATTATCATGGCAACGGCCACCATCACTGTTCATGCTCTGTGTTATATGGCAGTCCTGGACGGCTCTACGGTAGCAATCACTGGTGTACTGTACTCCACGATCGCTATGGCAGATCGCACCTTCGATCCCCGGGTAAGCCTTATGAGCATTCCTCAGGGTTCGGGCACACAACGGGGCCTTCATGTTGGTAGCCATTGCCAGTCCTAAGACAGCCAGATCGAAGCAGTCAAACATAGCAGAAACATAGAGTTTCCCATCACTCGCCTTGATTTCGGTTATGTCCGTAACACATTTTGTCAGTGGCTCTGTTGACCTGAAATCCCGCTTGAGCAGATCATCCGATTTACGAGCAGCCTTGTCGGCTTTCGTTATTCCATTTGGCTTACGCTTTGGACGATGACTGATGCCGATTTCTTCCATTACTCGATAGACGGTCCGCTCACTCGGGATATCGACATCCTTCGGCTTCTTCTGCAGAAGAGCATCACGCATCCTGGAACGACCATAGGTATCATTACATTCATCTTCCTTTAGGATATCCCGCATAGCATCGGCCAGCTTCTGATATTTCCAAGGCCGATCCTTACGTTGCAGGTATTTATAGAATGCCTGGCGGCTCACATGGAGCATCCGACAGTAGAATGTAAGTTTCCCTTTAATCATGCCGCCTTCTGTCTTAACAGCGATATATTTCAGCCTTTCATTTTTGCTGACTTCAGACGGCTCGCGGCGAAAAAAGCGCTGGCTTCCTCCAGGAACTCGTTTTCTTCTTTAAGACGACGAATTTCCTTATCCTGATCTTTGACCTGCTTACGTAAGGTGATCAGCTCCTCATTCAGGGTCATAGCACTTTTGGGGGTCTGGGATCCCGCTCCAAGATCCAGATTTCCGAGCCTATTAGCGCGTATCCATGTATAGAGCGTGTTTTTGGGGATGCCTAGTTCACGTGCAGCTTTTGCCTGGCCAATCTCTTTTGCCAGCTTAACTGCCTGGATTTTGTACTCCTGATCGTACTGTCTGTTAGTTGCCACCGTAAACGCCTCCTTATTCTCTTGATTATAATGAAATCCTTGAGAATAAGATGTCAACTTTATTTATACAGCATCA
>ERZ773028.30-NODE-30-length-139991-cov-32.868225_pt1 | contig 139991 bp, 102 predicted proteins | sample MGYA00511123_ERZ773028 | MGnify/ENA primary metagenome ERZ773028 (study PRJEB29015, sample SAMEA2738134) | human oral metagenome | biome: human oral; feature: human-associated habitat; material: saliva | place: China | collected 2206 ... | reverse complement strand
GCCCAAGCCCGCTGACCCCAAGCCGGCAGACCCCAAGCCCGCAGAGCCCACTTCTGCTGCGCCGAGCGCAGCTCCCACCTCCGCGGCCCCCTCCTCCCCCGCCGCAACCACCGAGCCCAAGCGTGAAGAAAAGGTCACCGGCAACGTCGTTGAGTCCGGCACTCTCAGCTGGGATATCCGCGAGTCCTTCCTGAAGTACCTGACCAGCTTCGCGCACGGCTCCGTGAACGTTGAGGGCATGGAGAAGACCGCAGCTGGCGGCTTCAAGTACACTCAGGCATCCGGCGTGTACAACCCCGAGACCAAGACCGGTCAGATCAACTTCGCGGGCACCGCAGAGTTCACCGGCCACAACGGTCAGCTCAAGAGCACCATCAAGAACATGCGCCTGGTCGTCGTCAACGGCAAGGGCACCCTGGTCGCTGACGTTGACGCGCTGACCCGCGACGGCAAGTCCGTTTCCAAGACCGGCCTGGCTATCGCCGAGGTGGACCTCTCCGGCGCGAGCGTGAAGGACGGCGTCTTCTCGGCACAGAACGCGGCAGTCACCCTCACCGATGAAGGTTCCACTGTGCTCTTCGCGGGCCAGTACCGCGGTGCCGACAAGGCCATGGCACCGCTGAGCTTCTCCGTAAAGCTCAGCGAGCAGACCGCGGAGAACACCGTTGAGGTTCCCCGCGTCTCCGAGAACAAGTCCTCCGAGAGCAGCACCTCCGATAACAAGGGTTCTGAGAACGGCTCTTCCAACGAGGGTTCCTCGAACTCCGGCGCTAACGGCTCCGGTTCTAACGGTTCGGCAGGCACCTCCGGCAGCGTTTCCAACGGCGGTTCTTCCTCGAACGGTTCTGTCAGCAACAACCCGGCACAGCCGGTCTGCGTACCCGTCACCCGCACCCGCGAGGTGCAGGAGCAGGGCGCATCCGACGGCACCATTAAGAGCGCAAACCTTGGCTGGGGCGTGCGTGCTTCCTTCCGCAACTACGTGCGCGGCGGCATCGCGAACGGTAGCTGGGAGCTGAACGGCACCTCCTACTCTTCGGATGCGTTCAACTGGTCTAACGGCACCGGCACCTTCAAGAATGGTAAGGGTTCTATCTCCTTCAGCGGTTCGGTTCGCTTCACCGGTCACCACGGCATTCTGGACACCACCATTGCGAACCCGCGCCTTGAGATTAACGGCAATTCCGGTACTCTCTACGCGACCATGACCAGCAATGACCCTTCCGGCAAGGCTACTAACTACGGTGAGGTGGCGCTGCTGAAGGTGGATCTTTCGGGTCTGCAGAGCTCCGCTGACGCTGTGAGCGTCAACGGTGCGGCAACCACTCTGACCGCTGAGGGCGCGAAGGCGTTCGCTGGCTTCTACGATGCCGGTAAGGATATGGCTCCGCTGAGCTTCTCCGCGGCGATTAACGGCGCGAAGAACACTACCAAAACCGTGACCGAGACCGTTTACGAGGGTGAGGGTTGCGACCCGGTCACCGGCAAGCCTCTGGCTTCCACCGGCGCCTCCGGTGTTGAGGGCACCCTGGTTGCAGGTTTCATCGCTATTGCAGCCGGTGCGGGTACCGTCGTGTACACTCGCCGCCGCAAGAAGGCATAACGGCACCTCACGAGGATGCCCACACTGTTGGTTCGCCCGTGAGACTCAACTATGAGGTTCACCGGTGAGCCGACACGGTCCGTGCGGGGGTGCAGATTTTCACTGCGCCCCCGCTTCAGGTGCCAGGTTTTACCCCGGCGCCTACCCCAGTTTTTCTAGCTCCCTTTTTCTCTGTGAGACGACGATGTTTTCTTCTCTTTCTTCTTCTGCCCTGAACCGCCGCGATGCAATGAAGTATGCGGCGTTCTCCATCACTTCCACGTTCCTGCTGAGCTCTTGCGGTGTGGGTACTCAGAACCCGGCTGCTTCTTCAAGTACTTCGCAGGCTGTGGTGGATGAGCAGAGCACCCGCACCGTTTTGGAGAACCTGGCGGATCAGCTGCGTTCTTCTATTGCCCCTAATCAGAAGGCTCTGCGCGGCCCCAATAGCGCCGCGGACACCCCCGAAATTCAGCCGATGGTCGACACCCCCACTCCGGCTTTCCCGGTGACGTTCAAGGATTTCAACGGCACCGAGGTGACCGTTAAGTCCGCTGACCGTGTGTTGGCGCTGGATCTGTACGGCACTCTGGCTCAGCAGATGATTGCGCTGGGTCTGGGCAGTCGCCTGGTCGGTCGTGTCACCTCCTCGACCGAGCAGTCGTTGGCTCATCTGCCGCTGGTGACTCAGAACGGTCACGACCTGAACGCTGAGGCGATTCTAGCGACCTCCCCGGACCTGGTGCTGTGGGATAAGAGCAACGGCCCGATTGAGATTGTGGATCAGCTGCGCGCAGCGGGTGTGACCGTGGTGGTCTTCGATCATGAGCGTCGTATGGATAAGATCATTCCGCAGCTCAAGGCTGTTGCGCAGGCGCTGGGTGTTCCGGAGGCGGGCGAACAGGTTGCTGCCCGCGTGCAGAAGGACCTGGATTACGCCCTGCAGGTACTCAAGGACGTTGCCCCGAAGGGTGAGCAGCAGGTGTCGTTCGCGTTCCTGTACGTGCGCGGTACCGCTGGCGTGTTCTTTGTGCTCGGTAAGGGTTCGGGCGCCGATGATTTGATTCAGGCTATTGGCGGCAAGGATGTGGCGTCTGAGCAGAACGCGACGAATATTATTCCGGCGACCAGTGAGGCGCTAGTGAAGCTGAACCCGGACGTCATTCTGACCATGAGCGGCGGCATTAAGTCCACCGGTGGTTTGGACGGTTTCTTGGCTCGCCCGGGTGTGGGTGAGACGAATGCCGGCAAGAATAAGCGCATTATCGATATGGGTGACGGCCAGATTCTGTCCTACGGTCCGAATACTCCGGCGGTGTTGCTCTCGCTGGCTAAGGCTGCGTACTCCACTCCTGCGGGAGCCCAGTAGTGGCTGCCGTGAAGAGTGCGGCGGGTGCGCGGGATTATCGTGCTTCGCGTCGGCGTCGTGCCGGTCTGACGTTTACATTTTTGGCGGTGGCGCTGTGCGCTGTGATGGTGTTGTCTGCGGGTTTGGGTCAGTACAATATCCCAGTTGATCAGGTGGTTGCTTCTGTGGGCCGCCGTCTGGGGCTTGCACCGGAGAACCCGGCGATGCAGCTGGCGGATAGCACCCTGTGGAATATCCGTTTCCCGCGTGTGCTGTTGGGCGTGCTGGTGGGTGCCGCTTTGGGTACTTCCGGCGCGGTGATGCAGTCGGTGTTTGGTAACCCGTTGGCTGAGCCGGGCGTGATTGGTGTTTCCTCGGGTGCGGCGGTTGGCGCGTGTTTGTCGATTGTGCTGAACCTGCAGTTCTTCGGTATTTTCACGACTCCTGCATTCGCGTTTGTGGGTGCGTTGGCGGCTACTGCGCTGGTATATTTCCTGTCGCGTTCTTCGGGTCGCGCGAAGGTTCTGTCGATGATTTTGACGGGTATTGCGGTGACTGCGGTGGCGAATGCGATTATTGCGTTCCTCATGTTTATTGCTGATACGACGAGCCGTGATCAGATTGTGTTCTGGCAGATGGGTTCGCTGAACGGCTCCACGTGGAAGGCTGTGGCGAGCGTGTGGCCGGTTATTCTGATCGGTTTGGTGGCGTGTTTTGTGATGGCTTCTTCGCTGGATGTTCTGGCGTTGGGTGAGCGTGCGGCGCAGCATTCTGGCGTGAACGTGGAGCGTCTGCGTGCGGTGTCTATTGCGGCGACGGCTTTGTTGACGGGTGCTGCGGTGGCGTATGCGGGCATTATTGCGTTTATTGGTCTGATTATTCCTCACCTGTTGCGCATGATTTTGGGTCCGTCGAACCGTGTGTTGTTGCCGGCTTCGGCGTTGGGTGGCGCCCTGTTGATTGCGCTGTCTGATTTGGGTGCGCGTACGCTGGTACCTTTTGCTGATTTGCCGATTGGTATTTTTACGGCTTTGGTGGGCGGCCCGACGTTCTTCGTGTTGTTGCGTCGTTCCCTGGGTCAGGGCGGAGGTGCTTCGTGAGCGAGTTGTTGAGTCTGTCCGGTGTATGTTTTAACGCTGGTGGGCGTCAGATTTTGAATGATGTGTCCCTGTCGGTTTCTGCAGGCGAGGTTGTTTCGCTGATTGGTCCCAATGGTGCCGGTAAATCGACTCTGTTGGGTGTGATTGCTGGTGATATTGCGCCCAGTAACGGTGAGATTCTGCTGGATGGCGCCCCCCTGGATTCGATTCATGCCCGTCAGATGGCGCGTCAGCGTGCGATGCTGCTGCAGAAGTTGAATGTGGCGTTTTCGTACACGGTGCATGAGGTGGTTCAGATGGGCCGCACCCCGTGGAAGGGCACGGAGCGCGCTGAAGAGGATGACGCCGTGGTTGCTTCGATGATGGAGCGTACGTCGGTGACTCATTTGTCGGATCGCGATATTACGACTCTGTCCGGTGGTGAGAGTGGTCGTGCGCATTTGGCGCGTGTGTTTGCTCAGCAGACTCCGCTGATTCTTTTGGATGAGCCGACTGCGGCTCTGGACATTACGCATCAGGAGCAGACGTTGCGAGTGAGCCGTGAGTTGGCTGCTGAGGGTGCCGCGGTGCTGACGGTGCTTCATGATCTGGATGTGGCGGCTGCGTATTCTGACCGTATGGTGTTGTTGCGTGGTGGCGAGGTGGTTGCTTCGGGCGCCCCTGAGCAGGTGTGTTCGGCGGAGTTGTTGTCTGAGGTGTATCAGCATCCGATTGAGGTGTTGAGGCATCCGGTGACGAATCGTTTGTTGATTCTGCCGGAGCGCTAACTCTGCCGGAGTGCTAACTCTGCTAGCGCGCTGATTCTATGGGGCGTTAGCGAACTGTCCCGCATACACTTTCCACCTCAAAATATACCAGTATTCGCATATATTAAATCTCCGTTCTGGAATGACTGAAATATCAGCTCATTCCAGGGCGGAGATTATCTTTATCCCCTTCTGCACGGATACACTGAAAGGTAGTGTCCGCAATACTGAACTCTATTCAGTTCAGTATTCCATCCATTCGAGAAAGAGACCCCTGCATGGATCCTCAGCAGAAAACGGCGACGTCTGCCGTTGCCGGCTACATTCCCGAATATTCTGAAACACCGCATAGCGGATCTTTCGATATTGCCCAGCACGGTTTGAGCAGCGATGATGTTGCTCGCCTGACTGCTGAGGGTAGGGTCAATACCCAGAACAATAAGTCTTCTCGCACGCTGTGGAGCATTATGCGTGCACACCTGTTCACGGTCTTCAACTTTGTGTTGGGTGCCTGTGGCGCTGTGGTGATTATGTACCAGCGTTGGGCTGATTTGCTCTTCCTGGGAGCCGTGATTGCTAACGTGGTGATTGGTTTTGTGCAGGAGTACAAGGCGAAGCTTGAGCTGGACCGCATCTCCCTGCTGGATCGTTCCCCCGCTACTGCCGTGCGTGACGGTAAGAGCGTTGAGGTTCCGATGGAGCAGCTGGTTGAGGGTGACGTTGTCATCCTCAAGCGAGGCGATCAGGTTCCTGCGGACGCTGTTGTGCTCACCTCCGATTCTTTGGAGCTGGATGAGTCTCTGCTGACCGGTGAGAACGACCCGATTGCTAAGCGTCCCGGCGATATGGTGCTGTCGGCGTCGAGTGTGCTGGGTGGTACCGGCCGCGTCCTGCTGTCTCATGTGGGTGCGAATTCTCGTGCAAGCAAGATTTCTGATGAGGCGCGCCAGTTCTCGCGTATTCAGTCTGAGCTGCGTGATGCGCTGAACCGTGTGGTCCGCTGGATTACGGTGGGTCTTGCGGTCATTATTCCTGTGGTGTCGTGGGGTCAGATTCAGGCGGCTGGTGGCCTGGAGACCGTGCAGCAGAACCACCTGTGGGAGCAGGTTTCTATTGCTGTGGTGTCCTCGGTTGCTTCGATGATTCCGCAGGGTCTGGCGCTGATGACTACCCTGGCGTTTGCGGCGGCGGCTGTGGCGCTGGGTCGTAAGCACAACATCCTGGTGCAGGAGCAGCCTGCGGTTGAGGTTCTGGCTCGTGTGGATGTGGTCTGCTTCGATAAGACCGGCACCCTGACTGAGGGTGGCGTGATTTTTGATTCGGTGCGCCCGCTGGACACCGTTGCTGAGGCTGAGGGCCCGGATGCTGACTCTGCCGAGCACGCTTCTTGGCGTGCTTCTCTGCCTGCCGGCTGGAATGAGGCGCTGGCGTGGTTTGGTCACGATGAGAACGCGAACCCGACCGCTGCGGCTCTGACCGGTGGTTTCCCGGATAATTCCTCGGCGTCGGTGAGCGGTATTGTGCCGTTCTCCTCGGCTCTGCGTTTTAGCGCGATTGAGTTTAAGGATTCGGGTGCGTGGCTTCTGGGTGCTCCAGAGGCGCTTCTCGCCAAGGGTACCGCCGAGCGTGAGCGTGCCGCTGAGCTGGCGGCGCTGGGTCTGCGCACGATGGTTTTGGCGCATGCTTCTGCGGTGGTTCGCAATGAGAAGGATGAACCGATTCAGAAGATCCCGTCGGATGCTACCCCGGTTCTGTTCGTGATTTTCCGTGAGAATGTGCGTGCGGATGCGCCTCAGATTGTGGAGTATTTCCACCGTCAGGGCGTGACTTTGAAGGTCTTCTCGGGTGATAATCCGTTCACTGTGGCTGCGGCTGCGAAGACTGCGGGTATGGATACTTCTGCGGGCGCGGTTGACGCGTCGACTCTGCCTGAGGACGGTCCGGAGCTCGCTGAGGCTGCGGCTACTCACAATATTTTCGGTCGTGTGTCGCCGGAGCAGAAGAAGAACATGGTGATTGCTCTGAAGGAGCGCGGCCATGTGGTGGCGATGACCGGTGACGGCATTAATGACGCTCTGGCGCTTAAGCATGCAAGCCTGGGTATTGCGATGGGTAACGCCGCTCCGGCGACGAAGGCTGTTTCTCGCCTGGTTCTGCTGGATGGTAAGTTCTCGTCTCTGCCGGCTGCGCTGGAGCAGGGCCGTCAGGTCATTACGAACATTGAGATGGTGGCGAACCTGTTCTTGACGAAGACTGGTTTCGCGATTCTTCTGGGTGTTCTGTTCAGTATTTTTGGTTTGACCTTCCCGTTCTTGCCGCGTCAGTACTCGACTGCTGACTTCTTGATTGTGGGTGCGTCATCCTTCGCGTTGACTCTGTTGCCGAATTCGCGCCGTTACGTGCCGGGCTTCTTGCGTCGCGTGCTGAATTACACGGTTCCGAACTCGATTATTGTGGTTGCGATGCTGTTGGCGGTGACGTTCACGGCTCGCGGCATGGGTGTTGAGGATATCCGTCAGATTCAGACGGCTTCGTTCATTACTTTGGTGATGATGGGTCTGTGGAACTTGGCTGCGGTGGCTCGTCCGTTCAACCGTGCTCGTGTTCTGCTGTTTGGTGCGTTGTTGGCGGTGTTCTTCGCGGCGCTGTTCGTGCCGGTTCTGGTGGAGTACCACCAGTTCGTTACTGTGCTTCCGCACCTGCTGTGGACGGCTCTGGGTGCCGGTGCTCTGGGTGCCGCGCTGATTGAGGTGAATGCGCATCGTAACCGCCGCTGGCAGAAGCGTCATTACCCTGAGCTGGAGGTTGCTCCGCTGAATTTCTTCCCGGCTAAGAAGTAGCCAGTTAAGAAGTAGTTAGTCGGAAGGTAGCTGCTTCGGTAGCGTGTGGGCCCCGTATCCTGTGGATGCGGGGCCCTTTTGCGTCGTCGAAGGCGCCCCCGTCCGGTGCGTGTCGGGGTGTTTCAGTGCGTGTCGGAGTGTACCGGGGCACACCAAAGTCCTGCCGAAGTCCTACCGGGAGGCTCCCGCACGTAGCGCCGGGAGTGTGTCTCAGCTATCACTTGCGTGAAACTTTTAACAGCTTCTGATAGCCTCCTGTTCCCACCTTGCTCTTAACCTGGGAAAACCCTTAGAGTTACAGGGAACTATTTGAGAAGGGAAACCTTCTTCAGGGTTGTTACTGGTTTGGCAGGCAAGACCTGAGTTACTCAACACCGTATGGGACGGCAGTATGTACCTGCCGAGAATCCCCTCTATTTGCTGTACCGAAGCTCCATAGTGGGCACGAGTGTAGTGCTTCCGGTGGTCGAGAGACTCGGGTCTTTTGTGTTTTCTGGGGTGTTACCCGCTGGGTTTTCCTCAGCGAGCGCAGCCTCCTGTAGCAACATTTAGTAGACATTGACCGCATATCTAAGGAAGTATCGTGAATAACCGCGAACTTGGCGAGAAGATTCTTGACGGCCTGGGTGGCCCCGAGAACATCGCGCACATTACTCACTGTGCAACCCGCCTTCGTGTCACTCCTGTGTCCAACGATGCAGTGCAGAACAAGAAGATTGAGGCTCTGCCCGGCGTTCTCTCTGTGATTGAGCAGTCCGGCCAGACTCAGGTTGTTCTGGGCGAGCGCGTTGAAGCTGTGTACAACGAGATCAACGCTCTGCCTTCTATGTCCGGCCACGCTGAGGGTGACACCAAGGTTGAGGCTGAGGGTAAGAAGTCCGGCTGGCTTACCAACGTCTTCGACGTTCTGTCTGACTCCTTCCGTCCTCTGCTGTGGGCACTTCTGGGTACCTCGATGATTCTGACCCTGATTGTGTTCCTGCAGCAGCTGGGCTTCTTCGGCCAGTACACTGACTTGACCGGTCAGAGCGTGAACATCGACATCATTAACGGTGCTCGTGTGGCTGACCCGGAGGCTGCTAAGGCCCTGAACACCCAGTGGATGCAGCAGTTCGCTTTCTGGTACATCCTGAAGGCTGCTTCGCTGTCGGTTCTGAACTTCATGCCCATCATGCTGGGCGCTACCGCTGCTAAGCGTCTGGGCGCGAACATGTGGGTTGGTGCGGCTATCCCCGCTGCGCTGATGACCGGTACCTTCACCGATCTGACCGCTCTGGCTGACCCCGCCACCAAGATTCTGAATGTTCCGTTCTTCGGTCTGGATCTGCCGCTGTACGCATTCAGCTACACCGGCCAGGTCTTCCCCCCGCTGCTGGCTGTTGCTCTGCTGGCTCCGTTTGAGCGCTTCCTGAAGAAGGTTATTCCTTCGATGCTGCAGATGGTGTTCGTGCCGATGATTTCGGTCATCGTTCTGGTTCCGGTGACCGCGTTCCTGGTTGGCCCCATCGGTATCGGTGTTGCTATGGGCATCTCTGACTTCCTGAAGATGGTTAACGACCAGGCTCCGGCTCTGGTTGGTGCTCTGATTGCTGGCCTGTACCTGTTCATGGTTCCGCTGGGTCTGCACTGGCCGCTGAACGCTGTCATGATTAACAACCTGCAGACCATGGGTACTGACTTCATTCAGTCCCCGATGGGTGCTTACAACTTCGCTGTGTTCGGTGTTGTGACCGGTGTGGCTATTAAGGCTAAGCACGACCGCGAGCTGCGCCAGACCGCTGTTGGTGCGTCGATGTCCGGTCTGCTCGGTGGTATTTCTGAGCCGTCCCTGTACGGTGTTGTGCTGCGTTACAAGCGCGTGATTCCGATTATTCTGGTTCCCGCTGTTATTGGTGGCGCTACCATTTCCTTCCTGGGCGTTAAGTCCTACGCGTTCGCGTTCACTTCGCTGCTGTCGATTCCGGCTATGCAGCCTTCCTACCTGTACGTGATTGGTCTGGCTATTGCGTTCTTCGGCGCTATGACCGGTATTCTGCTGTTCGGTTACGAGTCGAAGGCTGATGCTGTGAAGCATGCTGCTCAGCGCGCGGCTGAGGCTACTGAGGAGTCCGCTCCCAAGGCTGAGGCTGTTGCTGCTAAGGCTGCTCCGGCTGCTGCCGCTACTGCGACCACCACCGCCGCTGCTGAGTCTACTGAGGCTGCTGCTTCCGCTGGTGAGGTCATTGAGCTGCACTCCCCGATCGAGGGTACTGCTGTGGCTCTGTCTGATGTTCCGGACCCGATTTTCGCTGCGGGTAAGCTGGGCGAGGGTGTGGCTATTGAGCCGACCGGTACCACTGTGGTTGCTCCCGCTGCCGGTAAGGTTGCTGCAACCTACCCCTCGGGCCACGCTGTTGGTCTGAAGCTGGAGAACGGTATTGAGCTGCTGATTCACGTTGGTCTGGATACCGTGAACCTGGATGGTAAGGGCTTCAGCGTGAAGGTTGCTAAGGGCGACGTTGTTGCTGCTGGCGACGCTCTGATTGAGTTCGATCCTGAGGTTATCAAGGAGGCGGGTTACCCGCTGATCACCCCGGTTATCGTGACCAACACCCGCAAGTTCGCTGAGGTTAAGGGTCTGCCGGGCGTTGCTCACCAGAACCTGAGCACTGTCCTGAAGGTGACCACTAAGTAGTTCGCTTTCTAGGCTCTAAGGGGCCCCACCGTTACGGTGGGGCCCCTTTCCTTATGCCCTGTTTCCCTTATGCACTGCTTCCTTATGCGCTGGTTCTTTGGGCACCGATTCTTTGGGCAGGGTTTGCTTGAGCGTATCCACTAGCCGGGGGGGGTATTTCTGCTAATGTGATAATAAGCTCAACAAGGAAGTTCTCAAGTGATAGGGAGTACGATGATGTCTTCTGATGCTAGGATGATGTCTTCTGATACTGGGGTGTCTTCTGATACTAGGGTGTGGGAAGAGCAGCAAGAAGAGCTACGCGCTCTTTCTCCTGTTCGGCGCCTAATGCGCCGGCTCAATCTTGAGGCGCTCGTCTATGAGTCCGCGCCGTTCCCGGTTCTGTTGCGTAAGCTCTCCGCGCTGATTCCAGCGTGCCTTCTGTGGTGGGTTATCTACGAGCCGCACCGGCTTGCTTCCTCCACCCACCTCCCCGAGGGTACTCACGCCATTACGCTGCTCCCCGGAGCGTGGGGTGACCCCGCTACGGGGGCTTATGGGGGTCTTCCTGAACTGCCGGGGATCCTCTTGCTCTGGGTACTGTGCATCGCGGCAATGGTGGCTGTCGTTCACCTCTGCGGCGTCAAGGCGAAGGGCCAGAGCTTCACGATTCCTCACGATGCGCGTTCACGGTTGATTGCGCTCATGCAAACTCTCGGTATTTTCGGTGCCTTTGCGCTGGTCGTCTGGATCGAGTACATGATGACTCCGCTGACCCTCATGTTTGAAACCGTGTACGCGGGCCCAACCGCAGCCTATAGCGGCGACGGCATGATTCCCCTGCACCTGTTCCTGTCCTCGTCGTTGAGCGCTATTTTCTTGGGCTATTTTTGCGTGAATATTCTTGCTTCGCTGAACATCCCCGGGTACCTGGGTATCCCCGCAATTATTTATGTGGGGGCGCTCCCATGGGCTCAGGCGGAGCGGCACCAGTTCACCTTGGCACTGGCGTGGGTCATTGCGGTGACTCTGGTGAGTTGGCTGGTGCGCGGCATGTGGGGTACTGTGCTGGCCTGCGTGGGCTATTCTCTGTGGATTGTGTTGGTGGCGACCAGCGGTGATCCTTTTGATCTGTCCGCCAATATGAGCCGTGTGCTCGTGATTTTGGGTTTCCCGCTGGCTTTCATCGTCGCTGGAGGCGGCATTTACCGTATCTTCTACCTGCGGCAGAACCCGAACCTGCTAAGGTACCTGCAGGAGCGCGCCCTGTATCTGGGCGAGTGGTAGCAACCGGTTAGGGCGGCGCTCCCCTCCCCCTCGTTTTTGTAATTACATATCCCGCTAGAGGGCACAGAAGCTTAGAGGACGCAGAAACTTAGAGAACACAGCAAAATCCCGGGCACTCTCGTATGAGAGTACCCGGGATTCTCTTGTCCTATAGGACGGCTAAAGCATTACCGAAAGCGGTATTACTTTCGCCTACTCTATTCCTGCCAGCCAACGTTGACCCAGTAGTCAGCGCTGGTGTAGCTCTGCTTGAACAGAGACGGACCGTAGTTAGCGACCTTAGCCTTGACAGCGGCGTACATCGGGCCGTTTGCGTAGGGCAGGTACACTGCGACCTTCTCGTAGTAGAGCTTCTCCGCCTCGTTAGCGACCTTGATGCGCTCGTCTGCGTTCTCGGTGTTCTGCAGCTTCTCGATGAGCTTATCGACTTCGGGGTCGCCAACACCGAAGACGTCAGAGGTGAAGAAGTAGGGTGCCGAGGAAGCCAGGTCGGGCAGTACGCCCCAGCCGGTGAAGATTGCTTCGTAGCTCTTCTGGCCGAGCACGGAGTTGGAGTTAGACTGCGGCTGGTTGTCAGCGCTCAGGCGGATACCTGCGGACTTCAGCTGCTGCTCCAGGATCTGGTAGACAGCCTGGTAGACTGCCTCGGAGCCGAAGGAGGTCAGTGCGAAACCAGCAACCTTGCCGTTCTTAGCGTAGTAGTCGCCGGACTTGGAGTAGCCTGCAGCTTCGAGGATCTTGCCTGCAGCCGCTGCACCGGTGTCACCAGCGTAGTTGTTCTGGTAGCCCTTCTGGAACGGCATTGCGATGATGGAGCCGGGCAGCGGCTCGGTCCAGCCGAGCTGCGAGAAGTATGCCTTAGCAATCTGCTCGCGATCGACTGCTGCGAGGATTGCGCGGCGCAGTGCCAGGTCCTCAATGCGCTTGGGGTTCAGCTGAATAATGTTGACGTTGGTGTTCTGGCTCTGGCGGATCTCGGTGCCTGCCTGGCCCTTCACAGCGTTGTAGCTGGTTGCGCCCACGAAGGTGAACGCGTCCAGTTCGCCGTTCTTGAAGCCTGCACGGATTGCTTCGGAGTCCATCTGACGCCAGACGATACGTTCCAGAACCGGCTTTTCGCCCCACCACTTGTCGTTAGCGACCAGGGTGAGCACCTTCTGGGAGGAGTTCCACTCGCCGATCTTGAAGGGGCCTGCCCAGTACTGGTCGAGGGGCTTGTCAACGAAGCCGTCGTTGAAGAGGTTGACGTCTTCCAGTGCGGGGTGGATTGCCAGGGCGCACAGACCCTCGGAGGGGTAGTACGGGGTCTTCATGGTGACCTTGACGTGGAAGTTGTCGCCGTCCACAGCCTCAATGCTCTCAACCTGCTGCCACATCTGGCTGTCGGTGATGTGGTAGGGGTTGCTGTCACCGGGAGTGCGGTAGACCTTCCACATGGCGCGAACAGCGTTCACGTCCATGGGGGTGCCGTCGTTGAAGGCAGCCTTGGGGTTAATCTTGAAGGTTGCGGTCTGCACGCCGTTGACGGTTTCGGTCTTGTGCTCGGTGCAGAACTCGGGGTTGAGGGTGCTCTCGCCGTCGGGGCTCATGGTGTAGAAGCCCATGATTGCGGCGATGTTGCAGGGTGCCAGTGCATCCAGGTTGCTGGAGGTGTAGCCGCTCTGGGTCAGCAGGTTGAAGTTGGGGCCCAGCGCAGTAGCTGCGAGGGTCAGGGTGCCGCCCTTCTTGAGGGAGGAACGGTCCTGCTTGTTGATCTGAAGGTTCTTCAGAATATCTTCAGCGTTGTTAGCAGCGCTACCGCCTACCTTTTCCTTCGAGCCGCCGCAGGCAGCCAGCAGACCGACGGTGCCGAGGGCAACGGTGCCGGTCAGGAGGGTACGGCGAGAGACAGACATGCTCTTCATGGAATTTCTCCTAGAGTATTCGCAGTGTTCTGGAGGCGGTATGCGAACGGTGCGTAGCCAGCACTCCAACCCGGCGGGAGGACAATCTCTGCCGGGGTGGGCAGAATGCCCACATCTGCTTTAAGTATATCCTCGCTGCTCTCTAGGGCATGGAAAAGCGGCGTGCTACAGAAGGTTTTAATCCTTTTGTAACACGCCGCGACAACGCTTTTGCCCTTATGGGGCGTGTGAGCTGTGCTCAGCGCTTAGTTTTTACTTTTCCCAACCGACGTTGATCCATACGTTCGGGTTGTAGTAGGGCAGGCCGAAGAGCATGGGGCCGTAGTTCGCCAGACCCTTACGGCATGCCTTGAAGTTGGGGCCGTTGTGGGTCGGGACGTAGATTGCGACCTCGTCCATGTGGCGCTTCTCCAGCTCGTTCATGATCTTGAGCTGTTCCTTCGGGTCCTCGGTGGACATCATGGTTGCTGCCAGCGAGTCCAGTTCCTTACCGTGACCGTTGTTGGTCTCGGAGATGTAGAAGTAGTTCGCTGCATCCACCGGGGAGGTGGTGATGCCGTAGCCGCCGGTCTTGATGGTGAAGTTCTTCGCGGAGATGATGCTTGCCATTTCGGATGCACCGTGGTTGTCGATGCTCAGCTCAATACCGATTTCCTTCATCTGCTGGGTGAGGAACTGTGCGGTGGAGCTGACGACCGGGTCGGTACCGAAGGTGGTCACCGGGTAGGAGGCCTTAACGCCGTCCTTCTCGTAGTAGTCGCCGTTCTTGGTGTAGCCTGCATCTTCGAGGATCTTGATGGCTACGTCCTTGCCGAGCTTGGTCGGGTAGTTGTCCTGGTAGCCTTCCTGCATGGGCAGCATGCACATGGAGCCGGGCAGGTTTTCCTTCCAGCCGAGCTTCTCGTAGCGCAGCTTGAGCAGCTGGTCACGGTTCAGGGCTGCAACGAATGCGCGGCGTACGGGCAGGGGCATCTTTTCGGGGTTGATTTCGTAGTTGCCCACGGCCAGTGCGCTACCCTTGCGGATGTCGACGTTGGCGACGGTGGAGAGCTCGTTGTAGGAGCTGAGAGTGCTTGCGTCAGCGTAGTCGATTTCGTTGTTCTTGAATGCTGCCTGCTCTGCCTGGGAGCTCATTTCACGCCAGGTGATGCGCTCGAGCAGAGGCTTGGTGCCCCACCACTTCTCGTTGCGGACAACGGTGAGGACCTTGCCAGAGGAATCCCACTCGCTGACCTTGAAGGGTCCTGCCCAGTACTTGTCCAGGGGCTTGCCGTTCATGCCGTCGTTGAAGAATGCGACGTCGACGAATGCCGGGTGCAGGAAGGAGGTGAAGCTACCTGCGATGGGGTACCAGGGCTTGGACATCGTGACCTTCACGTGGCGGGTATCGCCGTCCACTGCCTCGACGCTTGCGACCTGTTCCCAGATGGGTGAAGGGGTAATCTGGTAGTCCGAACCGGATGCCGCGGCAGTGTAGATGGTCTGGTAGCTCTTGACGGCGTTCACGTCGATGGGAGTGCCGTCGTTGAAGACTGCCTTCGGGTTGATCTTGAAGGTGACGGTCTGCACGCCGTCAACGGTCTGCGCCTTGTATTCGGTGACGTAGTCCTCGTTCATGTGGCCTTCGCCGCGGAAGTCAGCGTAGTAGCCGCCGGTGAATGCGGAGTTAATTGCCGCCTGAATGTTCAGGTTACCTGCGGTGTAGCCGTTAGTGTTGAGGATGTTGAAGTTCGGGCCGATGCCGTCTGCGCTCAGTCGCAGCTCGCCGCCGTCCTTGAGGGTGGAGCGGTCCTTCTCGTTGTAGGAGACTGCCTTGGACAGGTCGTCGCCAGCGGAGAGAGCGCTGTTCTCGTTCTTGGAGGAGTTACCGCCGCAGGCTGCGAGCAGGCCGACGGTGCCCAGGGCGACGGTGCCGGTGAGCAGGGTACGACGGTTGAGAGTGAAAGTGGTCATTAGTTTTCCTCAGTTAGGTGGGATGCTGCTTTGCTGTACGCGGGGGAACACAACCCGCACACCTTTGTGACAGCACGCACATTTTGCATTGGCAATAGTATACACACATTTCCCACGCACTATGACCCAGTTCACCGTTTCAGGGAAAATATTTCAGACAATTCCCGAAACCACCCCGTCACAGAACCATCCACCAAAAACACAGAAAAGTCCCACAGCACCCCACCTCTGAGGCGGAATACCGCGGGACTTTACCCTTTCGGAGTCTTATACCGGCGCCTCCGAAAATTCAGAAACTACCGAATAAGGATCCAGAAAATTAACCTGTGGCTTTAGTTCTGCCAACCCACATTGACCCAGCGCTTGGGGTCGGAGTAGCTGGTTGCGAAGAGGGAAGGACCGTAGTTAGCCAGCTTCTCCTTCACAGCTGCATAGCTGGGGCCGTTGCCGTAGGGGAAGTAAATAGCAACCTTCTCCATGTGCTGCTTCTCAGCCTCAGCAGCCATCTTCAGCTGCTCATCGTGAGATTCCTTCTCGTAGATGGACGCGATGAACTTATCCAGTTCAGGATCGCCCACACCCTCGTTGATTTCGCTGGTGTAGAAGTACTGAACACTGTCTGCGGGGTCAGCACCAATACCCCAACCGGAGAAGGCGCAGTCGTACTGCTTCGAGCCCATCACGGAGTTGAACTGGGACTGCGGCTGGTTGTCCTGCTCAAGCTTAATACCTGCCGCCTTGAGCTGCTGCTCGAGGTTCTGGAACTGAGCCAGGGAGGTTGCATCCGAGCCGAAGTAGGTGATGGAGAAGCCTGCGGTCTTGCCGTCCTTGGCGTAGTAGTCGCCGTTCTTGGAGTAGCCTGCTGCCTCCAGGATCTTTGCCGCAGCCTCGGCGCCGGGGTTGGTGGGCATAGCGTCCTGGTAGCCCTTCTGGAAGGGCATAGCGATCAGGGAGCCGGTCAGGGGCTCTTCCCAGTTGATCTGGCCGAACTTGACCTTAGCCAGCTGGGAGCGGTCAACCGCTGCGAAGACTGCACGGCGCAGGGCGGTGTCGGTCACGCGGGTCGGGTTGAACTGTAGGTTAATCACGCCGACGCTCTGACCGGTGCGGATCTGAACACCGGGCTGGCCCTTGACAGCGTTGTAGGTTGCCAGGCCAGCAAAGCCGATGCTGTCCAGCTCGCCATTCTTGAACGCTGCACGCTCTGCTTCGTCGCCCATTTCGCGCCAGATGATGCGGTCCAGCAGCGGCTTCTCGCCCCACCACTTGTCGTTGGGCACGAGGGTGAGGGTCTTAGCCGAAGAGTTCCACTCGCCGATCTTGAAGGGGCCGGACCAGTACTGATCCATGGGCTTGTTCACGAAGCCGTTGTTGAAGAGCTCCTTGTCGGTCAGTGCGGGGTGCACACCGAGCAGGCCGAGGGTCTCCGCGGGGTAGATCGGCTTGGTCATCACAATCTTGACGCGGGTCTTGTCGCCATCCACGGGGTCGATGGATGCTACCTGTTGCCAGAAGGGAGCGGCGATAACGTTGTAGCCATCCTCAGGATTGCGGTAGACGGTCCATGCGGCGCGGATTGCCTCAATGTCAACCGGGGTGCCGTCGTTGAAGACGGCCCTAGAGTTGAGCTTGAAGGTAATGGTCTGAACGCCATCAACGGTCTCAGCCTTGTAATCGGAGACATAGTCGCCATTGAGGCTGTATTCGCCGGCGGGGCTCAGGGAGGTGAAGCCGATAGCGGAGGGGATGTTGCAGGCGCCACCAAATGCGGTGAGGTTTTCGGTGGTGTAGCCGCTCTGGGTCAGAATGTTGAAGTTCGGGCCGACTGCGGAGAGGCTAGCACGGAAATCGCCACCCTGTTTGAGGGAGGAGCGGTCTTGCTTATTGATTTGGAGGTTCTTGACGATTTCCTCGGTGCTCGAGGCGGCCTTGCCGCTAATCTTCTTGTCAGAGCCGCCGCCGCAGGCAGCGAGCAGGCCGACGGTACCCAGGGCAACGGTGCCAGTCAGGAGGGTACGGCGGTTAATACGTAGATGAGTCATGTGTTCTCCTCGTGCCGGAGGGCTTAGGCGTGCATCGTGCGGTGCACGATATTGTGCACCCATTTGTACAGTGGCGACAAAGCCCCTGCCAACAGCCTCTGTGAGAGCCCCCACATTATTTGTGATTGAAACACAGTATACCCCCAAAAGAAGCGATGCAGACCACATTCCAGGCTCTGGAGGGACTATACACTGTCTAAAAATCACAGGTTCAGCGCCTAAACCCGCATCATCACGCGGAAGCTGCGTGCGAAAACTAAAAATGAAATATTATGTCGCATTGGCGTGCGAGCGCGTCACATCCGATGCTTTGAGAATCGTTACGAGCTAAAGGCAATATTTCACCGTCCTAGACCGCCCAAGAGGGGTCACAGCTTTCAAAAGAAAAAGCTCCCCACCCCTATACGACACTGCGAAAACGTATAGGGGCGGGGAGCTTAAAACTGCGGCTTACGCCATCCAGCCAACCGAAGACCAGTCGAGGCTCTTGAAGAGGAACGCACCATAGTTAGCGAGCTTCGGGCGGCATGCCTTGAAGTCCGGACCATTGAGGAACGGGATGAAGAGGCAAACCTCGCTCATGTGCTTCTTCTCAATCTCGTTGCACTTCTCGGCGCGCTTGGCATCGTCGAGAATGGTGACCATCTCGTCGACCATAGCGTCGATTTCGGGGGTGCCGACGCCGTTCCAGTTCTTGGAGTGGTAGAAGTACTCGGCAGCACTGGTCGGCTCGGAGCCCACGCCGAAGCCCGAAATGCTCACGTCGTACTCGCGGTTACCAACAACCTTCGAGAATTCAGACTGTGCACGCGAGTCGAGCTCGAAGTTAATGCCGATTTCCTTCATGCTCTGAATGAAGGTCTGCGCCTGGCCCTTGGTGGTGGCGTCATCACCGAAGGTGGTCAGCTTCAGGGTGATGGTCTTGCCGTCCTTCGCGTAGAAGTCGCCAGACTTGGTGTAGCCTGCCTTCTCCAGGACCTTGCGTGCTTCCTCCGGGTTACGTGCCGGGTAGTTGTCACGGTAGTGCGGGGAGGAACCCAACAGAAGCATCGAGCCGGGAACTTCTTCTTCGTAGGGCAGACCCTGGAAGCGAATCTTTGCCAGAGCACCACGGTCGATGCCCAGGAAGATTGCCTTACGCACGGCAACATCAGTGATATGCTGTGCGTTCAGGTTCATGCCGCCGGCGAAGAGGCGGCGACCACGGCGAATCTCGGAGTTCGCAACATCCTTCATCTCGTTGTAGGCACTGAGGGTACGTGATTCCACGACGTCCAGTTCGCCGTTCTTATAGGCGGCGCGAGCTGCAGCGTCTGCCATTTCGCGTACGACGATGCGGTCCAGCTTGGGCTTGTCACCCCACCACTTGTCGTTGGGGACTGCGGTGAAGGTCTTCTCGGAGGAGTTCCAGCCGTTGGGTGCCAGGGTGAAGGGGCCGCAACCGAGCTCGGGGTGGGGGTTGTCCACGAAGCCTTCGTTGAAGAGGTTTACGTCGAGCATTGCCGGGTGCAGGATTGCAGCGAAGAGCAGACCCTTGACGGGGTTGTGTGCGGTCTTGAAAACAACGCGTGCGTGGTAGCGGTCACCGTCGATAGCTTCAACGCTTTCGATGAATTCGTAGACACCTGCCGCGGCGATCTTGTATTCACCGTCGGGGTCACGCTGAATCTGCCAGGTTGCCTTGAGGGCGTCGATGTCGATGGGGGTGCCATCATTGAAGACTGCCTTGGGGTTCAGGCGAACTTCTGCGGTGATCTTGCCGTCTACCTCCTTAGCTTCGAAGCCGCGGCAGTAGTTGGGATCGAGCTCATCTTCGCCCTTGTAGGTGCTGCGCCAGATGCCGGCACCGGCGATAATGCCCATGGTTTCGGCGACGGAGATGCTCGAGCCGTTCTGGGAGAAGCGGTTGAAGTCCGGACCAAGGGAGTAGGTGCTCAGGTTCAGGGTACCGCCCTGCTTGAGCTTCGAGGGATCCTGCTCGTTGATTTCATAGAACGGGGTTTCGCTTGCCTTGTGCTCAGTCTTGGAGGATGAGGAGCCACAAGCGCTCAGTACGCCGGCAGCAGCGACGGCGGTTGCGCCGCCGAACAGTACGCGGCGGCTCATGATCGGGTTGAAACCGGAGAGGGAGGGGATGGGGTGAGGGCTCATGATGGGCTCCTTGTGGGTGTGGACTGCGCTGATGCAGTGTTTGCAGTGTAGAGTGGGTGGCTCGCGTGCTCTGGAGGCGGGGTTTCCGCCTACGGGAGCGCCTGCCATCTGCGGTGATGGGCGGGCAGGTCAAGCCATGCAAAATAATGTGACCTAAAGCTATGTTCTAAGCCACATTTATTATTTTTAGTAGTGTACACCACACGCATCACTACAAGTGCGCAACACGATAAATATTTCTTAATTATTACGACAGAGCCTAATGCAGCCAGCCTAAATCCATATCGGCACGACCCCATCACCCTTCGCGCAACACCCCTCCCCCACCTCCAGAAATAGCCAACGGGCACAGCAAAGCGGGCCGAACGCGCATATACGCATTCGACCCGCTCATAGGGCAGGAACCCCTAGGAGTTCATCCAGCCCACAGCAGCCCAGTCCATCGACTTGTACAGGCGCGGACCGTAGTTAGCCAGAGTCTTCTTGACCATCACAAAGTCAGGACCGTTCGTAATGGTGCCCAGGAAGGCGAACTCCGCCATGTGCTTCTTCTCAATCTCGTTGCAGGCAAGGTTACGTTCCTTGTCATCCTCAATGAGGGTCATGGCGTCGATGAGGGCATCGATTTCCTTGCTGCCGATACCTTCGTTGTTCTCGGAGTAGTAGAACTGCTTGGTACCCTCGGTGGCATCCGGGCTAGAGACCGAGTAGCCACTGAAGGAAATATCGTAGTCCCAGTTACCCAGAACGGTGGCGAACTCACTATCGGCGTGCTGGTCAATCCGGATCTCGATACCAACGTCCTTCATCTGCTGAGTGAAGGTCTGAGCCTTACCCTTGTTGGTCGGGTCATCACCGAAGACCACCACTGCACAGCCAGCCTTCGTGCCGTCCTTCTCGTAGTAGTCGCCGTTCTTGGTGTAGCCGGCAGCCTCCAGAATCTTCTGTGCCTCCGAAACGCTGTTATTCGGGGTCGGGTAAGAATCCTGGTAGTAGGGCGAGAAAGGCATGTGAATCATCGAACCGGGAATAGCTTCTTCGTAGGGCAGACCCTGGAACTGAATCTTTGCGAGTGCTTCACGGTTGGTGCCGACGAAGATTGCCTTACGCAGGGCAGCATCCTTGACGCGGCGGGGATTGATATCCAGGCCACCGGCGTAGAGGCGAGTGCCCTTACGCAGTTCGGTACCCGCAATATTCTTCACCTCGGCATAGGTGGAGGAGGTGCTTGCACCGATAGCGTCAATTTCGTCATTCTTGAACGCGGCACGTGCAGCACTGGACTCCATCTGGGTAAAGACGATCTTGTCCAGCAGGGGCTTGGTGCCCCACCACTTGTCGTTGGGTACAACGCTGAAGGTCTTCGCGGTGGAGTCCCAGCCCTTATCTGCCAGGGTGAAGGGGCCAGCCCAGTACTCGGGGTGGGGCGCATCCACGAAGCCGTTGTTGAAGAGCTCGACGTCTTCCAGTGCGGGGTGCAGAATCTCAGAGAAGAGGCTCTGCAGCGGGTAGAAGGGCTTGGAGAAGGTGACGGTTGCACTGTAGTCGTCTTCGCCCTTTTCTACGGATTCAACGAATTCGTAGATGCCGCTGGAGACAATGTTGTAGCCGTTATCCAGACTCTTGAAGATGTTCCAGGTGGACTGGAGCGCCTCGTAGGTGATGGGGGTGCCATCATTGAAGACAGCCTTGGGATTGAGCTTGACGGCAACCTGAACCTTGTCGCCCTTCTTGCTGTGCTCGAAGGAGACAGCGAAGTCGGTGTTCAGCTTGTAGGTGCCATCAAAGTCGAGGTTCCACATGCCAGCCTGACTGATGGTGCTCATAACGTTGACGTTATCGCTGGTGTTACCGCTCTGGGTGTAGAAGTTGAAGTTCGGACCGATGGATCCGGCGGGCAGGCGCAGGATGCCGCCCTTCTTCAGGCTGTTCACATCCTGGGCGTTGATGTTGTAGAGGTCTTCGATATTGGCACCGGCGCCGGCGGCCTTGGTCTTTTCAGAGCTTGCGCTGCCGTTGCCGCAGGCGCTGAGCAGACCTACAGCTCCCAGAGCCGCGGTGCCGCCAATGAGGGCGCGGCGGCTGAAGCTGTTCTTGGTCGCTTCGTGGCTACTCGCGGTGTATGCGGTGTGGGCGGTCATGGGAGTGGTTTCCTTCTGTCTTGTGCGGGCGGGTGTACCCCGTATTCCCGAAGTATTGATTATTTATGCAGAGCACTGCATAACTTTGTATGATTCCACTGTAGCGCGCCCCAGGATTGAAAACCAAGCATTTTTACAATATTTCTTAATATTTATCGTGTCTTTTGGATATTCATACTATGAATACCCTGTTTTTGTGCGAATTTTTCGGATTTTGCCGGATAGCTATACCATCACTCCCCCACATAGGTACACAAAAGCACCCAAAGCCCCCTCCAGATATGCAAAAAGTGTCCACCCGGATCATCCGGGTGGACACTTTCAATAGCTCTAGGCTATTCACCTAGTAGGTGAAGAGTTGAGGACTTACTTAGCCCAACCAACCTTCTCCCAGTGAATGCCGGTGCCCTGGAAGAGGGACACGCCGTAGTTGCGCAGGCCCTTCTTCACGAACTTGTACTCGGGGCCGTTGATGAGCGGAATCAGCACTGCGAACTCAGCCAGGTGCTTCTTCTCGATCTCGTTGCAAGCCAGGTTGCGTGCCTTGTCGTCAGCAATGAGCTTCATCTTTGCAATCATCTCATTGATCTCGTCGGAACCAGCTTCCTCAGGCTTACGGCGCATGTAGAACTGCTCGGTAGCCTCGGTAGCATCCGGGGAGCTCGGAGCAAAACCGGAGGAGGTTGCGTCGTAATCCTTGGAGGCCATGGTCTTGTTGAACTCGCTAACAGCACGGGAGTCGAGCTCAGCATTAATGCCTACGGACTTCAGCTGCTGAACCAGGGTCTGACCGACAGCCTTGGAGGTGGGATCCTCACCGAAGATGGAGAACTTGAAGGCAGCCTGCTTGCCGTCCTTCTCGTAGAACTCGCCGTTCTTGGTGTAGCCTGCCTCTTCCAGAATCTTGGCAGCTGCAGCAGCATCGTTGTTCGGGGTCGGGTAGTCGTCCTGGTAGTACTCGTTGAAGGGCATGTGAATCATCGAGTTGGGAAGCTTCTCTTCGTAATCCAGGCCCTGGAAACGAACCTTGGCGAGAGCCTCACGGTTCAGACCAGTAACCACAGCACGACGCAGAGCAACGTCCTGCATGCGGGCGGGGTTCATGGTCACGCCACCGGAGAACAGGCGAGCGCCTCGGCGAATCTCGATGTTAGCAACGTCCTTGAGCTCCTTGTATGCGGAAGCGGTGGTAGCACCAATCGCATCAAGCTCATCATTCTTGAACGCTGCGCGCTCAGCAGCAGTATCCATCTGGCGGAAGACAATGCGCTCCAGAACGGGCTTCTCACCCCACCACTTGTCGTTGCGGGTCAGGGTCAGGGTCTTCTCGGTCGAGTTCCAACCACCTTCAGCAATGGTGAAGGGGCCAATCCAGTACTCGGGGTGCGGCTTGTCAACGAAACCAGTGTTGAAGAGTTCCTTGTCCAGCAGAGCCGGGTGCACAATGCCAGCGAAGAGGGTATTCAGCGGGTAGTAAGGTGCGGAGAAAGTTACCTTCACCTTGAAGTCATCACCGTCGCGCTCCACGGAAGCAATGCTGCTATAGATGCCGCTGCTTGCGACCTTGTAGTCACCATCGGTGCTCTTGAGGATGTTCCAGGTAGCCTGCAGAGCCTTGTAGTCGATGGGGGTACCATCGTTGAACTTAGCCTGGGGGTTCAGCTCAATGGAGACGACGGGCAGACCGTTTTCTTCGGCGACATCGAAGCTCTTCGCAAACTCGGGAGCCAGAGTGCGCTTACCCAGGGGGTCACCCTGCCACAGACCTGCGTAAGCCACGGGGCTCATAGCGGTCTGGGTGTACAGGGAGTTGCCATCCGCGCTGAAAAGGTTGAAGTCCGGACCAATACCCGGAACAGCCAGGCGCAGAGTGCCGCCATCCTTCAGCTCAAAAACAGCGGCCTCACCAAGGTCATAAAGCTCCTTGGCATCGGTGCCCACGGTTGCACCCTGGGTGGTTGCCTTGGAGTCCTTGGACGAGCCGCACGCAGCCAGTACGCCCACGGTACCCAGTGCTGCAGCGCCACCGAGAACGGTACGACGGTTCAGGATGAAATTCTTCTCCATGAGAGTGTCCTCTTATACGTTTGACCCTCAATAATCCTGCAGGAAAGCGTCAAGGGTTCCCTGCTCATGCGCCGCAATAGGCTGCGGTGAGCGATGAATTAGTGCCGGTCTATGAATGTGTTCCTTGAGGTATGCCCCTAGCGGCGCACCCACAGGCTTAATTATGGCTTACCCGCGGTATAGAAGCTCGCCTATAAATATTCATATCTTGAATGGTGAGAAAGGTTACGCCTAGTCAGTGCAGTTTTTCCTGTTTTCTTGCTGGTTTCAGTGCCAAGCGCCACATTCTGAGGCTCCCGCCGTCTCACCAGGTGACAATCTCAAGCTGCACGCGCCTCACCAGTACCGGGCATTAAAAAACCCGAGGGGCGAATATTCAACGAATATTCGCCCCTCGGCACACATGCGACTTATTCAGCCGACTCTAGAGCTACACCGTAGCGGCCTCAGCCTCCGGGAAGTAGCAAGCATAACCGTGATCCTCACCCTCAACGTGGGTCAGCTCCGGCATCTCCTCCAGGCAACGACGCTTCTTGTCCTCAGGCAGCAGCTTGAAGACCGGGCAACGGCTCGAGAAGCCACAACCCTTAGGCGCGTTCACCGGAGTGGGCAGGTCGCCCTCAAGCATAATGCGGTGGCGCTTTGCCTCAACCTCAGGATCCGGGACCGGAATTGCCGAGAGCAGTGCACGGGTGTACGGGTGGATCGGGTTGTCGAACACCTGGTCGACGTCACCAATCTCAACAATACGACCCAGGTACATCACTGCAACGCGGTCGGATGCGTGGCGAATCACCGCAAGGTCGTGAGCAACCATCAGGTAGCTCAGGCCCAGGTTTGCACGCAGCTCCTCCAACAGGTTGATCACACCAGCCTGGACGGACACGTCCAGTGCGGATACCGGCTCATCCAGAACCACGAGCTTGGGGTTCACAGCAAGCGCACGAGCAATACCGATACGCTGACGCTGACCGCCAGAGAACTGGTTCGGGAAGCGGTTCACGTGGTCAGGCTGCAGACCCACAATGTGCATCAGCTCGATGACGCGCTTCTTGATGTCTGCCTTGTTCATGCCCTGGTTTTCCAGGGGCTCAGCCAGCACCTCGTAAACGGTGAAGCGCGGATCCAGAGCACCGGTGGGGTCCTGGAACACCATCTGCTGGTTCTTACGCAGCTCAAGAATCTCACCTGCGGACTTGCCGTCCTTGGTGGAGGTTCCGTTAATCAGAATCTCACCGTCGGTGTTCTTATTGAACTCCATGATTTCCAGCAGGGTGGTGGTCTTACCACAACCGGACTCACCCACGATGGAGAAGCACTCGCCCTCACGAATATCGAAGGACAGGCCGTTCACAGCCTTCACAGTGCCCACGCGGCGCTTAATCAGCGCACCCTTCATGAGCGGGAAGTGCTTCTTGACGTTGCGGACCTCCAGGACGGGGGCACGCTCCTCACGCGGAATACCGTCGTACTTCGATACCGGGGGCTCCGGAACCGGGTACAGCTCGTCAGCGGTCTTACCGACCAGCTCCTGAGAGATGGTGCAGGAGGAGTAGTGGCCCTCGCCAACGCCTTCCAGCAGCTGCAGATCGGGCTCGCCGTTGGAGTCCTGGCAGCACTGGCCACCACTCTTAGCAATGGGGCAACGCGGGCGGAAGGAGCACGCGGTCACCGGGTTAATCAGGTTCGGAGGGGTACCCTCAATCGGAACCAGGGAGACCTTCTCGGAACGGTCCACACGCGGGACCGCACCCAGGAGACCGATGGTGTACGGGTGGGAGGGATGCTTGTACAGGTCCTCTGCCTTCGCAATCTCCACCGGCTTACCGGCGTACATCACCAGAATGTCGTCAGCCATACCAGCCACAACACCCAGGTCGTGGGTAATCATGATGGTCGCTGCGCCGGTCTCATCCTGAGCCTTCTGCATAACCTCCAGCACCTGCGCCTGGATGGTCACATCCAGTGCGGTGGTGGGCTCATCGGCGATGAGCACGCGGGGGTCATTCGCAATCGCCATAGCGATCATGATGCGCTGACGCATACCGCCGGAGAACTCGTGCGGGAAGGAACGCAGGCGGTCAGCCGGCGAGGGGATACCCACCATACGCATCAGTTCGATGGAACGATCCTTGATAGCCTGCTTGCTCATGCCCTTGTTGTGGACCTTGAGCACCTCAGCAATCTGATCACCAATGGTGTACACGGGGGTCAGGGAGGACAGCGGATCCTGGAAGATCATAGAGATCTCCTTGCCGCGGTATGCGCACATTTCCTTATCGCTCAAGCCCAGCAGCTCGGTGCCGTTGTACTTGACCGAACCGGTGATGTCAGCGGTAGTCGGGTGCAGACCCATGATTGCCATGGAGGCAACGGACTTACCGGAACCGGACTCACCCACAATACCCAGGGTCTTACCGGGGTACAGGTCAAAGTTCACACCGCGAACAGCATGCACGATGCCATTCTCAGTATTGAAGCGGACGTTGAGGTCCTTAACGCTCAGAACGGGAGAGGTACTCATTAGTTCTTCGCCTCCTTTGCAGCGGCAGCAGGTGCCTCTGCCTTCTCGTTCTTCTTGGACTTCTTGATCTTACCGACAGACATGGAGGTCGGGTCGAATGCGTCACGCAGACCGTCGTTCATGAGGGCCAGCGGACCAACCAGCAGGAAGAAGAACAGAACCGGGAACCAGAACATGTGGGGCAGGGTGTTAATCTGCTGCGAAGCATCCGAAATCAGCGAACCCAGCGAGTAGTTGGGGTACTTAATACCGATGCCGATGAAGGAGTAGGCAACCTCAGAGAGCACAGCGCTCATGATGCCGCTGGTGAAGTTCAGAACCAGCAGGGAGCCGATGTTCGGAACCAGGTGGCGCATCACAATCTTGAAGGGGTGCACACCCATGTAGCGTGCAGCCTTCACGAAGTCGCGGTTGATGAGGGACTGTGCCATTGCACGAATAACACGGGCGCTACCCATCCAGCCGAAGGTAATCAGCACTGCAGAGAGCAGAATCCAGGTGGGGACGCTCTTCTGAATCTGCTTACCAACCTGACCGTTGATCAGAATAGCCAGAATCAGCAGCGAGGGCACCATAATCAGGGTCTCGAGGATGAACAGCATGATCTTGTCAATCCAGCCACCGAAGTACGCCATCACACAGCCGTAGACTGCGGAGATGAACACGGTGACGAAACCAACGATCACACCAATTTCGAGAGAGGTCCAGACGGCCTCAACCATCATGGCGAACACGTCGTTACCCGCGATGGTGGTACCGAACCAGTGGTCAGCCGAGGGACCTTCACCCAGCGCCATGTAGTCAATGTCGTTGGGCTTGTACTTGGTCAGGTACTTACCGAACAGGCCGAACAGACCCATGCCGATGAACACGGACAGGCCGAAGACAGCAGCCTTGTTACGCAGGAAGCGGCGCAGAATAATAACGCTCTTGTTGATGACCTTGAAGTCACCGTTCTCCTGTACCACCGGTACGGAGGAAGTTGCAGTTACCTGGCTCATGAGATCCTCACTCGGGGGTCGACGATGGTGGTAGCGATATCAGCGATGATCGCACCGACAGCGAACAGTGCAGAACCGTACGCGAGGGTCACGGTCGCAGCGTTCACGTCCTGCGAGGAAATGGAGTCAATCGACCACTTACCGATACCGGGCCATGCAAAGACGGTCTCGGCGAAGAATGCACCCGCAAAAATCAGCGGAATCTGGTACGCGATGGACTGTGCCACGGGGATGAAGGAGACGCGCAGTGCGTGGCGAGTAATCGCCTGGTTGCGGGTCAGACCCTTAGCACGAGCGGTACGCACGAAGTCAGCGTTCACGTTATCGAGCAGGTACTGACGCTGTGCAATCTGGTAACCAGCCCAACCGAAGATGGTCATACAGAAAGTCGGCACGATGTAGTGCGCCGCCATATCGATGGTGATTTCCCAGAATCCGGTCAGACCCGGAGTCGAAATACCGGTCACGAAGAAGATCTTCTCTCCACCATTAGCAACGGCGATGTTATTGATAGTGGTCGCGCCCTGCTGCACCACGAAGTAAGCAACGGGAGCGGGGATGATGTAGACCAGGTAGGAGTAACCGGTGATAACGCGGTCAGAGAACTTGTACTGGCGAGCTGCCGAGTACACACCCAGGGCAATACCAATCACAATCGAGAGAATGGTAGCCACCAGCAGCAGGCGGGTAGAAACCCACACGCGCTGGCCAAATTCCTGGTTAATGTACGCGCCGTTGGGGCTACGGCCCCAATCGAACTTGGTGACCACATTGGTCAGCCACTGAACGTAGCGGTCCCAGGGGTTCATTTCGGGATCGAGACCCAGGGACGCGAAGTTACGGTTCACCTGCTCGGGGCTAGGCTTCGGAACCTTTTCCTGCTCCAAGAGGGCAGGCTTCAGGGCAGTAACCGCAGCAAAGTAACCCATCGTGGTCGTAATAAAGACCATGACGAGGTACGTCAGCGATCGCTGGAGGATGTACCTAAACATGGGACGGTTCCCCTCCTTGTGTAGATGTCGGTATTAAGGCATGTGTGTCATGCTGTCCTAGCGCACTGCTTCGTGATGACTGTCACTAGGAGCATATGTACTTTATCTTATATAGCCTGTAACACTTCCACCAAACCCACATTGGGCACTTTCACCCCTTAGAACAGCCTGTATGCAAGCTGAAAGGGAGCTGGGTAAGAAAATGCCCCGGAATACCGGGGAAAAGGGGCGGATTAACAATTTTTACGAAAATTTTACATCGGAAACAATTCTCTCGACATAGGGACGTAATAACCTTTTCGATAAGCGCTTTAACGGGGCAAAACACCACGTAAACCCACTATTTAAGGGACTAAACCAACACTTCCAACCCCTAAACCAAGCACTAAGGCACACCTCTTAAGCGCACTGTTTAAGGCAACGCAGCCAAAAACGGCGCCCCGGCACGAGCACACGACTCGCACCGGGGCGCCACTTACATAGGAAGGCAACGCCTCCGCGTCTAGTGCTAAGACCCTAGCTCTTAGCGTTAGGCTCCGAATCAGGCGAAGCCTCCGAGCTCAACGACTCGGCAATACGAGTACGAGTAGAGCCGTGCATGCTCTTCAAAGCCTGCGCATCCTTAGCAGCCATCTCCGGAGTAATTACCGGAATCGCGCCAGTCGCCGCACGAGCAATATCAACAGCCGGCTCAGTCTCAAGAGTCGTCGCCAGCGCATCCTCACGAATGAAGAACAGAAGCAGCGTAGACACCAGAGCCGACGGCACCAGGTACAGGAACAGCGGAATCAGCGCATCGTTATACGCATTCACAATGATGCCGTGCACCGGCTCCGGCAAAGACGCCACCAACTCAGGAGTCAGCGACGAAGACGCGTGACCACCCGAAGACTGCAACGCCTGCTGCGGCATACGCTCAGAAATCAGCGAGGTCAGACGCGAGGTAAACAGACCACCCACCAGCGAGGCACCCACAGTAGCACCCACCTGACGGAAGAAGTTATTCGCAGCCGTCGCGGTACCAACCACGCTCACCGAGAACGCATTCTGAACAATCAGAGTCAAGAACTGTATAGACATACCCAGACCGGCACCCATCACCGCAAGGTACATACAGAACAGCCAGGTCGGGGTATCAACATTCACGGTCGACAGTAGGAACAGGCCCAGCGCCGCAACCGCAGTACCGGTCGTCACATAACGCTTATAGCGACCGGTCTTCGACACCACGCGGCCCGTCACAATCGACACCACCAGCATGACACCCATCATCGGAATCATCAGCAGACCAGCCACCGTAGCGCTCACACCCAGCGCCATCTGCAGGTAGGTCGGGATATACTCCACCGCACCGAACATCGCCACACCCAGCGCCAGCGAAGCACTCAGAGTCAGCAGGAAGTTACGGTTCTTGAACAGGTACATGGGCATAACCGGCTCAGCCGCGCGGTTCTCCACCGGGATGAACACCAGCGCAGCAAACACCGAGAAAATCAGCAGGCCAATAATCTGCGGTGAGGTCCACTCGTACTGGTTGCCGCCCCAAATCGTGGCAAGCACCAGCGCGCTAGTACCCGCCATCAGAATCAGCGAACCAAGGTAGTCGATGCTGTGCTTCTCACGCTCACGGAACGGGCGGTGCGGCAGCAAGAAAATCACCGCAAGAATCGACAGAATAGCCAACGGCAGATTCAGCCAGAACGCCCAACGCCAACCCGGACCCTCAGTAATCCAGCCGCCAATCAGCGGACCAGCCACCGACGAGAAAGCAAAAACGCCACCGATAATACCCATGTAGCGGCCGCGGTCGCGGGGAGGGATCACGTCAGCAATCACCGCCTGAGACAGAATCATCAGACCGCCGCCGCCCAGACCCTGCAGGGCACGAGCAAAAATCAGCCAATTCATGTCCTGAGCGAGCGCGCCAACAATCGAACCCGCCATGAAAGCAACAATCGCAAAAATCAGGAAGGGCTTGCGTCCGAACTGGTCAGAAAGCTTGCCGTAGACCGGCATCGTAATCGTCGAAAGCAGGATGAAAATGGTAATCACCCAGCTCATGTGCTCCACGCCGTGAAGCTCACCGACGATCGTGGGCAGCGACGGCGCCAGAATCGTCTGGTTCAGCGAGGACATGAGCATCACAATGACCAGTCCCAAGAACATGGCGCGGATGCGGTTTTTACTTTCCTGCTTAGCCTCACCAGCTGGCGGCTGAGGTAGCTTCTTTTCCTCTGTACTCATCGTTTAATCCTTAGTTACGTTCTATATATGTCTGTTGTGAGTGTCCGCCGGGTTCTGGATTCGGTTGCCTCACTTCGGGACCTCCGATTCGGGACCTCCGATTCGGTTTCCGGCGGACTTTTGTAGTTTGTATCAGTGAACCGCCGCTAGATTGCCGGTCGGTTCTGCTCAAAAAGCAGGAACTGGAAGGTCTTTACCGTCTGGCGGATATGGCGAGCGATATCCTCTTTGTCTTCCAGGTCGCGGGCGAACTCCAGCTGACGCAACACCGCCGAGGCCAGCTGCACCTTGGCGCGGGCACGCTCCTGCAGGTGGTCGGTCAGCGGATCAGCGGGGGTCCGGCGCGGGAAAGGGCCGCGGCGACCGGCGGCGTCAAAAGCCACCCAGTCAATAGTGTTCAGGTACTCGGTGAGCACCTGTTCGCACTTCATGTAGTGCATTTTCATTCGTTTCGCGGACTCGGGGAACTCCTGATAGGGAGCTCGGGGGTCCTTGCCATTAGCGTAGTGGAAGCTCTGGAAAATGACCTCCCAGAGAAGGTGGGTTACACGAATGATCGTGTTGTCGTCCTCGTGGGCGCGGTCTGTTTCGAGGATTTCCTCGCTGACCACCGGTTCACGCAGACCCAGGACGGCATCCTCTTTGGAGGGGAAGTAGTTGAAGAAGGTACGCGGGGAGACGCCCGCCTCCTGGGCGATTTCTTCAACGGTGGTTCCGCGCATCCCGTGGTCGCGGACGCGTTTGAGGGCTGCTTCGTGGATTGCCGTCCAGGTTTGTTCGCGGCGGCGTTCGCGAAGGCTCTGTTCCTTTTTCTGCATAACTGCAATTATTTCACCACTGCAGACAATGCTCAAGTGCATTTTTAGCGTTAAGGCTCACAGCATAGCCGGCTAAGCTGCACTCCCATCACCGGCACACAATAACCGGCATATCACATACGAAGCGGCAAACACACTCCCCCCAAACCCCACACGAAATACCGGCATAATAGACGGGTGAACTTGTTTGCCCCCACCTACCTCGACTTCCTGCCCGACTGGCTGCGCCTCGCACTCGGCATCGCCGATATCCTCATCCGACTCACAGCGCTCTTCTGGCTCCCCTACAACCGCAAACCCGTGGTTGCACTGGGCTGGCTCATGGCAATCTTCTTCATCCCCTTCGTAGGGTTCATCGCATTCCTCGTCTTCGGCTCCTCGCGCCTGCCCGCCTACCGCCGCGCACGCCAACACGCCATGAACGACATGATTCGCGATGTCAGCGAAAACAAACCCTTCCTCACCCGCACCGATGACCTCTCCGACCCGGCAAAGGTAGCCAGCCAACTCAACTACACCCTCGGCTCGCTCCCCCTGGTCGGCGGCAACCAATTCACCCTCCACACCGACAACCACAACGCGATGGTCGCCATGGCGGAAGAAGTCGACCGCGCCACCAAATACGTGCACTTCGAGTTCTACATCACCGCCTACGACGAGGCGAGCGCAGTCCTCTGGGACGCCCTCTTCGCCGCCCACAAACGCGGTGTACAGGTGCGCGTACTCATCGACCACATCGGCTCCCGCAAATACCCGTCCTATAAGAAGCTCGTGAAAATGCTCAACGACTCGGGTATGCAGTGGCGCCTCATGCTACCGCTCAAACCGTGGAAGCTCAAGTGGCAGCGCCCCGACCTGCGTAACCACCGCAAGGTCCTCGTCGTGGACGGCCGCGTCGCGTTCTCCGGTTCGCAGAACGCTATTCACCGCTCCTACGATCTACCCGAAAACATTAAGAAGGGTCTGGAATGGAAGGACCTGACTTTCTCCTGCACCGGCCCCATCGTTGAAGAGCTCAACGCCATTTTCGTCTCCGACTGGTACTCCGAAACGAACCAGCTGATCCTGGCAGAAATTAACACCAACATCCCCTACTACGAGGATGGGATGCGCGCCCAGGTTGTTCCCTCCGGACCCGGTTTTGAAACCGAAAACAACCTGCGCCTCATCAACTACTTGATCTACAATGCCGAGCGGCGTATCACCATCTGCTCGCCCTACTTCGTGCCCGAAGAGACCCTACTGCAGGCACTCACGAATGCCGCATACTCCGGTATTGAAACCACCGTGATTGTGTGCGAGAAGGGCGACCAGTTCCTGCCGAACATGGCGCAGCGCTCCTACTACGAGCAGCTGTTGCAGGCGGGTGTGCGTATTCTGCAGTACCCCAGCCCGACCGTGCTGCACTCCAAGTTCATGATGGTCGACGATGAAATCGCGTTCATTGGCTCGTCCAATATGGACCCGCGTTCCTTCTCGCTGAACATGGAAGTGTCAACGTTCGTCATTGACCGCAAAATGGTCGTGATGCTGGATGAAGTATGCGCCGAATACGAGCAGATCTGCACCGAGCTGCTGTACACCCAGTGGGCGGAGCGCCCGCGCCGCATCAAGATGGCGGAGAACCTCTGCCGTCTGTGGTCATCGCTCCTCTAAACTATTTTTCGCCCACTAGCTTCACCCGCTAAAGCTCACGAGATAAAAGCTCCCCCTGAGTTCGATTGAATCAACATTCTGGGGGAGCTTTCGTTTCTCTCGCACCATCGCAGGATGCGCGGGGCCACAAGCCAAAGCGGCGCTACACGCCAGCCGAGCACAAGCACACACAGAACAAGCACACACAGAAAAAGGGCAAAAAAGAAACACGCGACACCTCCGACATCGCATACCCTCGTATGCGGCGAATGCATCGCGCGTTCATTTCTACCCTGGACTAGTTTAGCGCCATAAACGGTTTCCCGTGTGGATTGAAGAAGGTTTAATCTGCAACCACTCCGGCGCAAGCAGGCGAACAGCCTTCGCACAACCCGACAAAGCAGTAATAATCGACTCGCAACGCTGATTAAACTCGCTCTGATGACGCTTATCCACAATCTGCCCCGGAAAATGGCGATGCATCTTCGACACAGAGTCGCTACTCTCCTGCAAACCGTGGCCCGTATGACCCGGAACATGCTTCACCAGCACACGCTTCTCGCGGATAGCCTCCGTCAAAGCACGCATCTGAGCCACCACGCGCTCATCCTGAATACCCTCAGAAACCCACGCCTCAAAAGCCCAACGGCTATGCGCCAAACGCAACACAAACGTCAACGCGCCCAAAGAATCCGTATGAATAATCAGGCGGCGCGAACCACTATGGAACACCGTATAAGCCGCCAACATCGCAGACAACTCACCGGTCATAATATTCACGCCATCATAGTGGGCATGAAAATAGAAGCCGTCCTCACTCACGCCGGCGATACCCATACGGCCGCCACGCTGATACTTCTTATTGTGAGTCGAACGGAACGAACAATCCGTGAAAACGCTATAGTCCTGCAGCTGATCCAGCGGACGAGGGGTCAGCGCCTCCTCCACCATCTCATCCACGGCGATACGTGCCGCACACACCTCAGCCTGCATCCGCTCATACGCGGGCGTGCCAGCAAGCTTCACATGCACTTCACCCAAAGAATGGTTATCGTACGGGTCCAGCACCTTCTCAAAGGCGCGGTACTCCATAATCCCCTTCAACTGGTCGCAATCACGGAAAAGCTGCTTCAAATTCTTACGGTCAGCAGCAATCGTCACCAGGTTCTGACGGTACTGCTCAGGAACCACATCCCACGCCGAAAGCACTGCACGACCCAGCAGACGCGGATGCACCTCATCACAGCACTCCATCAGGGAATGAACGTGAGTGAAAAGCATCGGCTCCTCATTCACCACAGTGCGGGTGCCGTCCTGCTTAGAAATAAAAACCACCGTCGACAAGGCTGAATAGCAAAAACCCTGCGCCTTACGATGCTCCTGAGCCACCGCAATCACAGCAACGCCCTGATCCGTGTACCCGGCAGGGTACGAGGCGCTATAGTCGGGCGCCTCCCAGGTCAGGGTGCATCGTTTGATATGCGCCGGTGAAAATCCCATGAGTGTCACCCCCCATGTGTGCCATACCGCTTCTCCTTCCATTCATGCGGTGTATCGTCCTCATTCTTTTATAGGTCGAAAAGAAAGGGGCACGCAAATATAAAACACCTTTTTTACAGTTAGCGAATGGAATAACCGCAACTCCTCTCACACGCCGGCACAGCACAAAACACAGCGCGAGAACACAGCGCGAGAAACCCCCGCGCATACCTCACTCGGGCGCGGGGGAAGGTGTACGGTAAAAGAGTCATATACGACGCGGCAACCGCCGCACCATCCGATAAGGAGAGCCCCATGATTGGTGTCTACGCCGGAGTATCCGTCAAGCCCGAGCACGTCGAAGAATTCCTCAAGACCATCGAACCGCTCGTGACCGCAAGCCGCCAGGACGAAGGCAACGTCAGCTACGACTTCGGTGCCGTCTCCGACACCGACTTCGCATTCATCGAGCGTTGGGAATCCCAGGAACTGCTCGAAAAGCACATGGGCACCGAACACTTCCAGAAGGCTGTCGCCGCATGGGAGCCGCTGCTCTCCTCCGAGCTGGACGTTCGCATCGTCAACTTCCGCTAAACGACGTTAAATACCGAAGGTGCCCGGCACCCCCTAAGTGAGGGGGTGCCGGGCACCTTCGTATGTCAGCCATAGAGGCATACCAGCCTTGGAGGCGAGCGCGGCAACTCGCAACGCGCCTCGCCTTCATTGTCGGCTTATCGGCGCTCTACGCCAACCTCCACCGAATCAAGAGTGAAACCACTCGTCGCGCTCACGCAATGCACCTTACCGGTATTCACCGACTTGCAGGTGTAACCGTACGCAGTCACCACCTGACCGGCAGGCAGCGCAGTAATACCCTCGGTCTTCACCGGCTCCGGGGTGGCGGTCTGACCGACCAGGCTCACCTCGGGAGCCTGGCCCTGCACCATGTGCACGCGCTGCTGCGCCTTACCGGAGGCGGCATCCCAACCCTCCAGGGTCACACCCACCAGCGCCTGACAATCCACACCCGACGGGGTCACCGAGCACGCGACCTTAGAGTCCGGGCTGGTGAAACGCAGCGCCTCAACAGTCTTCGCCGAATCGCCCTGACCGAAAGTTCCGCCGCCGTAGGCTTCAGCGAAAGTCAGCGTACCCGAGAGCATGCGGGTCTGCGCCGGAATCAGCGCCAGGCGCGGCTTCTCAACGCTACCACCCTTCGTGAAGCAGGCACCCGTAATGTAGTCGCGGCCCTGCACCTTCGTAGCGCACTGGTACCACTCAACACTCGCCGAACCGTCCTGGTTCTTGCGGCTGTTGAACAGCCGCACCGCCTCCTGAGCCTTCGCGCAATCCGAACCGTCATACACGTAAATACCGGCGGAACCACCCAGCAGGCTCGTCACACCGCAGCGGGTGCCCGCATCAATAGTGTTCGCGGAGCCGCTCGCCGAGGCGTATGCCGCCTCGTACTCGGCGTCGGTGCTCGGCTCATCGGTCGGGGTCGCTACCGAGTCGTACATTGCCGGGGAATCCAGGCCGGCAGAGATCTGCACAGTATTCGCTTTCCAGGAGCCATCCGCCGCAGTGAACAGGGTCTTTGCGTTAACGGGCGCAGAAGAAGTCGCCACCATCATCGGGGCGGTTTCAGAATCATCAGCCTGCGGCTGAGCGGAGCAAGAGCTCAAAGCGAGCGCACCGATGCAGGCAAGAGCCGTCAGGGTACGACGAGTAAAAGCACGCTGTGCGCGTGCGGGCAGGGTAACCATGAATGCGTCCTCGTGAGGGTTGCGAATTGCGTTGTGTCGAGTGGTTGTGCTGAGTCGGTGAATCGGGTACCTAAATACCTTCTTACACCCTACTGCACCGCAACTGACAAGGCAATACGCCGCACCGGGTATCCCACGACGGTAGACAAAGACGCGGACAAAGAACAGCGCCCCGCCCGCAGAAAAACCGCGGAACGGGGCGCCAGCCCATCAGGGTAGATTTAAATTCTCACACGATACGTGAGAGGCTTATGCATCCTCAGGCAGGATGCGCACGCCACCCTTATCAGCCGAAGCAGCCAGCATGCCGTACACCTTCAGGGCGTTCGAGACCTGACGCTCACGCGGCTTGGTCGGACGCCACGGTGCAGCGCCCTTCGCCTCACGGCGAGCAGCAAGCTCCTCATCCGAAACGTTCACACGCAGGATGCGGTTGTTCACGTCAATCTCAATCTCGTCGCCGGTCTGCACCAGACCGATAGCGCCGCCAGCGGCCGCCTCCGGGGAGACGTGACCAATCGAAATACCCGAAGTACCACCGGAGAAACGACCGTCAGTAATCAGCGCGCACTTCTTGCCCAGGCCCAAACCCTTCAGGTAGGAGGTCGGGTACAGCATCTCCTGCATGCCAGGGCCACCCTTCGGACCCTCGTACTGGATGACGACAATGTCGCCTTCCTTCACGTTCTTCGACAGGATCTCGTGCACAGCCTCGTCCTGCGACTCGACCACGAAGGCGCGACCCTTGAAGTGGAACAGCTCCTCATCAATACCAGCGGACTTGATGATCGCACCGTTCTGGGCGATGTTGCCGTACAGGACCGCCAGACCGCCGTCCTTGGTGTACGCGTGCTCCACGGCGCGGATGCAGCCGTTCTCAGCGTCGGTCTCGTGGGACTCGTACTTGTTCGCGGTGGAGAACGCCTGAGTGGTGCGCACGCCACCGGGAGCAGCGAGGAACAGATCCTTCGCCTTCTCGCTCGCCTTGCCGCTGCGGATATCCCACTCGTCCAGCCATTCGTCCAGCGAGTCAGCGTGAACAGAATGAACGTTCTTGTGCAGCAGGCCGGCACGGTTCAGCTCACCCAGCAGGGCGGGAATACCGCCGGCACGGTGCACGTGCTCAATGTGGTACTTGGTGGAGTTCGGGGCGACCTTCGCCAGGCAGGGAACCTGACGCGAAATACGGTCAATATCCTTCAGGGTGAAGTCAGCGCCCGCCTCGTGAGCAATCGCCAGGGTGTGCAGCACGGTGTTGGTCGAACCGCCCATCGCCACATCCAGCGCCATAGCGTTCTCGAACGCCTCCTTGGTCGCAATGGAGCGCGGCAGAACCGACTCGTCATCCTGCTCGTAGTAACGCTTGGACAGCTCAACGATGCGGCGGCCAGCGTCCAGGAACAGCTCCTTACGAGCAACCTGAGTAGCCAGGGTGGTGCCGTTACCGGGCAGCGCCAGACCAATCGCCTCGTTCAGGCAGTTCATGGAGTTCGCGGTGAACATACCCGCGCACGAACCGCAGGTCGGGCACGCGTTCTTCTCAACCTGAGCGAGCGCAGCATCGCTGACGCTATCGTCAACAGCCATCACCATGGCGTCAATCAGGTCGAGGCGGTGCTCAACAATACCCTCAATGCCCTCGCCGGACTCCATGGGGCCGCCAGAGACAAAGATGGTGGGGATGTTCAGGCGCATAGCCGCCAGAAGCATACCGGGGGTGATCTTGTCACAGTTAGAGATGCAGACCAGCGCGTCGGCACGGTGCGCGTTGACCATGTACTCGACCGAGTCTGCAATCAGATCGCGGGAAGGCAGCGAGTAGAGCATACCGTCGTGACCCATCGCGATACCGTCATCAACAGCGATGGTGTTAAATTCCTTGGCGACGCCGCCAGCCTCACGAATCGCGCCGGCGACCAGCTCACCCATGTCCTTCAGGTGCACGTGGCCGGGCACGAACTGGGTGAAGGAGTTCGCGATAGCAATAATGGGCTTGCCGAAGTCGTCATCGCCCATGCCGGTGGCACGCCACAGGGCGCGGGCACCAGCCATGTTACGGCCGTGAGTTGAAGTACGTGAACGCAGTTCTGGCATTGTTTTACCTTCCGTAGTGATGCAAGTACTGATTTTACGCGCGGCGTCCAACGCTCTTCAGCTCAGGGTCACTTTGGTTTCATGCATCGAAACGCGCACGAGCCTGCAACCGCCTATCGGTGGGAGGGTTGAGGCCACGGGGTTGTGCCGGATCTGCGGCAGAATTGCCCCCTTTGGGGTAGACGGGGGACATCACCCCATTATGCCCCCTAATCTGGAATGAGCCCAGGTTGCGGGCATCGATATTCAGTCGGCGAACGCACCGGGAGGCGGCGGGCTGCCGTGCCTGCCGCGTACGGGCCTCGCTGCGCATACGTAGCACCACACGTAGCACCGGTGCGGTTCATTTCCAACACACTGATTTATACACGCTTTTATACACGCTGAACCCTGCTTACATTTCAGAAGGTTTCTATGACACAGGCACCCACCGCATCGCTCACCCTCACGCCGGCAATCACCCCGGCAGGCGGTAAGGATTTCGCGTCCTCCGTCATCTACCAGGTGTACCCCAAGTCCTTCTACTCCGCGGCGGGTGGCGTCTACGGCGATCTGCGCGGCGTCATCGAGAAGGTGCCCTACATTGCTTCCCTGGGCGTGGACATGGTGTGGTTCAACCCGTTCTTCGCCTCCCCGCAGAACGACAATGGCTACGACATCTCCGACTACTACGCCATCAACCCCGACCTTGGCACCATGAAGGACGTCGAAGAGATGATTGCCGCCCTCGCCGAGCACGGTGTGGGCGTCATGTTCGACATGGTGCTCAACCACGTCTCGACCGAGCACGAGTGGTTCCAGCGTGCGCTCGCCGGTGAGCGCGAGTACTGGGATTACTTCTACATTCGCCCCGGCAAATACACCGAGGACGGTCAGCTGCGCGAACCGACCAACTGGGAGTCGAAGTTCGGCGGCTCCTGCTGGTCCCGCTTTGGCGAGTACACGGATGAACACGGCACTCCCCTGTTCTACATGCACCTGTACGACCGCACCCAGGCAGACGTGAACTGGTACAACCCGGTTGTCCGCGACGAACTATTTAAGGTCGTGAACTTCTGGTACGAGAAGGGCGTGCGCGGCTTCCGTTTCGACGTCATTAACGTCATCGGCAAGGGTGAAGAGCTACTCGACGCCCCCGAAGGCACCGTGGACAAGGCACAATACACCGACACCCCGATTGTGCACACCCGCATTCAGCAGCTGAACCGCGCCTCCTTCGGTCAGTATGATGACACCGTGACCGTGGGCGAAATGTCCTCGACCAGCATCGAAAACTGCGTGGGCTACTCCAACCCGGCAAACCACGAGCTAGACATGGTGTTCAGCTTCCACCACCTGAAGGTGGACTACGAGAACGGCGAGAAGTGGTCGAAGGTGCCGTTCCGTTTTGCCGAGTTGAAGCAAATCCTGAACGACTGGGCGCTGGGTATGCAGGCCGGCGGCGGCTGGAACGCACTGTTCTGGAATAACCACGACCAGCCGCGCGCACTGAACCGTTTTGGTGACGTTGAGCGTTACCGCGCCGAGTCCGCGACCATGCTGGCGACCGTGATTCACCTGCTGCGCGGCACCCCGTACGTGTACCAGGGCGAGGAAATCGGCATGATTGACCCGGTCTACTCCTCGATCGAGCAGTACGTGGATGTGGAGGCGCACAACGCCTACGCGATGCTGCGTGAGCGCGGCCTGAGCGAGCAGCAGGCGCTGGAGATTGTAGCCTCGAAGGCTCGCGATAATTCGCGTGTGCCGATGCAGTGGACCGCGGATCCGGTGACTGCCGGGTTCGGCTCCACGTCGCCGTGGCTGGCTCCCGCCCCGGTGCGTGATGCGGCGACCGGTGCCGGTATTTCGGTGGAGGATGAGGAACGCGACGGCGTGATCCTGCCCTACTACCGCAACCTGATTGCCCTGCGTAAGCAGTACCCGGTGATTGCGTACGGCTCGTATGCACCCTACGCCCTGGAGCACGAGCGTGTGTTAGCGTACCTGCGTGAGCTGCCCGCTGATGCTGGAGCTGAGAACGGTAGCCCGGCGCAGCGCCTGCTGGTGCTGACGAACTTCTACGGTGAGCCGACCGAGGTTGAGGTTCCGGCTGAGTTTGTTCATTCCGGTCGCGTGCTGGTGTGTAATTACAAGAATTCTGTTGTCGATTCTGCTGTATCTGATTCGGCTGAGACGGTGACGCTGAGTCTGCGTCCCTACGAGGCTCTGGCGCTGCTGATTGAGGGCTAAAAGCTACTACATGCCTCTCCCCTGACCTGTGGGAGACGTATGGGATACGGGCAATATAAACCGACCTGGGAATATTCTATTTCTAGAATATTCCCAGGTCGGTTTTGTTTATACCCATTCCTGTAGAGGAATTTATGTGGATTATCAGGCGGACTCTTAGAAGCCGTGCTCGTTCAGCCAGGCAGCCGCCGCTTGCGCGGGCTCCTGCTTAGAGGTACCCGAAACACGGTCGTTGAGGGTACGCAAATCAGCGGTGGTCAGCTTCGCCGAGACACGATTTAGAACCTCCACCGCAGAGTCGGGAACTCGCGACGTATTGATAATAGGCAGCACCTGCTGAGCCAGAATCATGTTCTTCGGATCCTCCAGAACCACCAGCTGATTCTGCTCAATCGCGGGGGTGGTCGAGTAGAGGTCAACCACCTGCACGGTGTCATCCAGCAGGGCCTTGACGGTCAGCGCGCCGCCGCCATCCGAGAGGGGCACAAACTCGGCGGGGACGCATCCGTACTTCTCTTTCAGACCCGGGATGCCGTAGGCGCGCTCGGCAAACTCCGGGGCGGCGCCAAGCTTCAGATTCGTACAGCGGGAGGCGAGGTCTTCAAGGCTTCGCAGACCGTACTTCTGGGCGGTCTGCGCGGTAACGACGAGCGAGTCCTTGTCCTCCGCCTCGGAGGCGTTCAGGGCGCGAATTTCCGCTCCTGAGTCGCCCGCCTTAAGCGTGCCAAGGGCGGCGGGTAGCGCCTGCAGAATCTCCTGCGCAGTGTTAGCTGTAGCCTTCGGGTCCAGGTAAAGCAGCAGGTTTCCGGAGTAGTCCGGGATAACGTCCACCGCACCGGAGGCGAGCGCACCCAGGTACGCCTCGCGGGCGCCGATGCTCAGCTGGGTGCGAGCATTGAATCCCGCCCGGGCGAGGGCTCGGGCGTAGATTTCGGCAAGGATTTGGGATTCAGCGAAGGCCGCTGAGCCGACGATGATTCCTTCGTGTTCGCCGCTGAAAACTTTGTCGCCGCTAAGCCCGCAGGCGCTGAGAATACCCGCCATGCCGAGCGCTCCGGCGGCAGTTAGGGCAGTGCGACGAGATACGGTACGGCGCGCGAAGGTTTGAGGCGTCTGATTCATCGGGTTCATGCCTTCTTCCGGTTGATGGTGAGCCCCGCGGGGGTGAGCACACGCTGCGCAAGGCCCATGAGCGCATCCACGGCGAAGGCGAGAAGCGCTACGAGCAGGGTTGCGACGAGCATGCGCGGGTAGTCGCGCACGGCGAGCCCGTCGAAGAGGTACCTGCCGAGGGTTCCGCCGCTCAGGTAGGCGACGATGGTCGCGGTTGCGATGACCTGCACGAGTGCGGAGCGGAGCCCGCCGAGCATCATGTTGGCGGCGAGCGGGATTTCGAGGCGGGTCAGAATCTGCCATTCGGTGAGGCCTTGGGCGCGGGCTGCGTCCACGAGGTCTTCCGGTACGGCGGCGAGGCCTTCGAGGACTCCGGCGAGCAGGGGTGCCGCCGCAATAATAATGAGCACGATGAGGGAGGGCAGGGTCGAGACACCCAGCCAGAGTGCCAGGATAGTGAGCAGACCGAGTGCGGGCAGCGCACGGGTGGCGGCAACGGTGCTCATGAGCAGGTTGCTACGGCCGCGGTTGGTGCCGTAACCCGGGCGGTGGTGTCCAGCCCAGAGGCCGAGGGGCACGACGATGAGTGCCGCGCAGGCGGTGGCGAGGGCGGTGACGCTCAGGTGTTCGAGCAGGCGCACGAGGATTCCGCCGCTTCCCTGCCAGTTGGCGCCGTCCATGAGGTAGGCGAAGGTTCGTTCTATGACGTTCACGGGTTATGCCTTCCTTTCGGGACTGCGGCGGTTCGCAACCGTAGCCGCTTGCCAGGGCGTAAGTGCCCTCGTCAGAAGGATAAGGAGCAGGTCGAGGACCAGTGCCAGCAGCAGGCTGAGGATTACGCCAGCCAGGATCTCCGAAGGGATATTGCGCGCGAGTCCGTCGGTGAAGAGCGTACCAAGCGAGGGCACACCGATGAGGGCACCCACGGACACCATCGCAATATTTGCCACGGTTGCCACGCGGATTCCCGCCATAATGACGGGCGTAGCGAGGGGCAGGTAGAGCTCCATCAGCGCCTGTCGGGGCGTGTATCCGAGGGCGCGTGCAGATTCGTGCACGCTATCGGGTACGGAGTCGAAGGCATCCACGCCGGAGCGCACCATCAGAGAGAAGGAGTAGACGCTCAGGGCGACAAGCACGTTCAGCGGGGAAATAATCGAGGTTCCCAGGATGAGCGGCATCAGCACGAACAGTGCGATCGAGGGGATGGTGTACAGCAGCGAGGAGAGGTGCATGAGAGTTCGCGCACCGATGCGGCGTTCGGAACCGCGGTCACGGCGACGGCTCGCGTAGTAGGCGACCGGCAGCGCGACGAGAGCACCAATCGCGACGGGCACGACGCCCTGATAGAGGTGGCTGAGGGTCAGCTCGAGGATGCGCTGGCTATTGGTGGCGACCCATTCCCAGTGCATATCGCTTGCGGCGAGGGGTGATGCCACTAGGGGATGCGCGGTGAGAGGTTGTGCCGCGAGCACACCATTTCCTAGAAAACTCATTCGCTTTTCTCGCCTTCTGCCGCACCATTCTGTGCTTCTCGGGAGGCGGCAAGTCGGCGTGCACGCGCCTGGCGCACCGTCTGCTCGTCCAGCAGACCGGCAACGGAGCGGCTCACGAAGGAGCGCACAAAATCATCGGCAGGGCTGTACAGAATCTCTTCGGGAGTGCCGAACTGGGCGAGGCGACCGCCCTCCGCAAAGACGGCGATTGTATCGCCGAGCAGAAGCGCCTCGTCAATATCGTGGGTGACGAACACAATCGTCTTGGCGAGGCGAGCCTGCAGGCGCAGCAGCTCTTTCTGCAGGTCAGTACGCACAACCGGATCCACCGCGGAGAACGGCTCGTCCATCAGCAGGACGGGTGCATCGGCGGCGAGAGCACGCGCCACACCAACGCGCTGCACCTGACCGCCCGAAAGCTGGAAGGGGTAGCGCTTAGCGTACGAAGAATCCAGACCGACCACGTCGAGCAGTTCGAGGGCGCGAGCCTGCGCCTCCTTGCGGGAGGCACCGAGCAGACGCGGCACGGTGGCAATATTCTGTGCGACGGTGCGGTGCGGCATGAGACCGCCCTGCTGCATGACGTAGCCAATGCCGCGGCGCAGCTCGTAGGGGTTCTTTTCGTGCACGTTCACGCCGTCAATGGTGATGGTGCCGCTATTGGGCTCTACCATGCGGTTAATCATGCGCAGACTAGTGGTTTTACCGCATCCGGAGGGGCCGACGAACACGGTAATCTGACCGGCGGGAATATGCAGGTTCAGGTTCTGCAGTACCGTGGTGGGTTCGCCGGTTCGGCTCGGGTAGTTCTTGGTGATGTTCTCGAAGCGAATTCCGCCTGCGGGGTTGCTGTCAGCGGCAGAATTTTTTGCCCAGGGAATCTGGGCTGAGCTCGGAATCTGAGCGGTCATGGGTGCAGTGATCCTTTCTGCTGGCCATCGTGTATGTGTGCGCCTGTGCGCAGGAATTACCCGGTTAGGTTCCGGCGCGGAGCTATCTACAGGAGCTATCCGCAGCAGTGCGGTGGGTCCGTACTGTATAGAAGAAGGCGGCATCTCAGGGTTTTATTCCCAAGATGCCGCCTTTTCGACGGTTTTGCAGTATTGCAACCGCAAAGTTTTTTAAAAACAAAACCCGCCCCACTGTAGAAGCCTGGAGGCGGATTTCGTGGCTCCGACCGGCGTCGATCCGGTGACCTTACGATTTTCAGTCGTACGCTCTACCAACTGAGCTACAGAGCCTTGCGTATTTACTTTTAGATACGCAATGACCGCGTCTTCGGATGAATAATCATCTGAACTTACGCGGCCAGAGCGACCCCGACGGGACTTGAACCCGCGACCTCCGCCGTGACAGGGCGGCGCGCTAACCAACTGCGCTACGGGGCCTTGTTGGAATCAACAGAAGTAAATTCTATATCATCTAACTTGGCTTTGCAAATCGTGAGATTTGCAAGTACCCCCAACGGGATTTGAACCCGTGCTACCGCCGTGAAAGGGCGGCGTCCTAGGCCGCTAGACGATGGGGGCCTAGTCGATCGAACAGGTTCCGTTTTCTTCATCCCGTCGTTCGAACCTCCACTAGTCTATGACAGGTTTGCGGAGGCGTGCAAACCGTTTTGTTCGATTTTGCCCGATTTTGACCCCCATTTTCGACCATTTATAGCCTGGCACATATGTATTTAAGCTTGTCAATGAGGATTCAGAAAAACTTCAAAAAATTTTAAAATTTCTTCACAACACCCCATATCAGAGGCTTTTGGAGGGGTTTTAGCGACTTTTGGGTGCCTGCAGAGGCCTCGAGGAAGCCCTATTTCCCGCTCTGATTTCTACAAATTTTCTTCAGAATCTTCCAAAATTTTGTCCGGAGACGCTCCAAAGAGAGTCAAAACTTTTGAACGGCCCTTCACCAGAGTTCCGAAAATCCGTTTTCCGCTCCCTCACCCACCTCACGGCAGCCCTAAAAGCTCCACAATCTCTCCAAAAAATTTTCAGTACTTTCTGGCACCTCTATATAAGGGGCACAAATATAAGGTGCGCAAGCAAGCACAGACCGGGTCACAAAACCACAAGAGAGTGCACGGTGAATCATGCTGTGGACCCTGCAGCGGATCCCGCGGTGGATTCCGCGATACGTCTTTGGCAGATTCTGTGGTGCATCATTCAGCGGGGCTCACCCCAGCCCCCCAGGAAGCCCCAAAAATCTGCCACGCAAAGCAACTACAGACCAGAATGCACATAGATGCAAATATTCACTCTTAGGAATACAATAAACCGGCTTGTCAGACGCTTATTTTTCTCTCAGTGCAGATATTTATGGAATTATGACGACACAGAAATATAAAGATTTGATAAACCTCTAGCGATTGACAAGGACAGATGAAAGCCAGCTGAAAATACCCCCTGAAATGGCTTGAAGCCCCCTCTTTGAGCACCGTACTATAGAGGGCGTGAGGTCACTTCCGGACCTTGTACGGGGCCACTTCCGGAGCCCCAGGCGTAAAGTCACCGCACATTACAGCACCGATAAACCGCATAGAGATCCGAAGGGGGATCCAGTGTCCGCAACGATGAATCGCCGCACGGCATTCCGTGCACTCGGCGTAGGCACCGCAACTATCGCTCTCGGCTGTGCAGCTGCACCCGCAGCGCAGGCACAGCAGATGGCACATCCGCAGAAGGCAATGACTGCCGACCAGCAGCTCAAGCTGATTCTGCGCCGCCTAGAGCAGGTACCTGCCCGTTTGAAGTATGCGAAGCCTGGATCCTCCAACCGCGTTAATAGCGGCATTGAGAGCGCACTGGGCAACCTGACCACCGTCCAGGGCACTGACGCAGGCCGTCAGATTGCAAGCGCTAAGGCCGCTGTTCGTAAGTCTGATGGACGCGCCCACGCAGCTCTCTCCCCCGTTGGTGTTATTGCCTGCGTTGTCAGTATTGCAAAGTTTGTCATTCAGCTGGGCATCGCCATTTACAAGCTTATTAAGGCACTCGTTAACGCCTTCAAGCAGTGGAAGACCTTCAAGAACATCGTGAAGGCCGTCATTTCTGGTGAAGCCCGCAAGAAGCTGGGTACTGAAACTGAAACCGTACTCAAGGCCATTTTGGGCATTGAAGACGTCCTCAAAAAGTGTGCATAGTCTACACACCGTACGGCTATGCGCTTGTTTAGAGAGCTAATCTTGGTGTTTCTTTAGCTTTCTAGACCCCGTTAAGGGATGCGCCGCACGTGGAGTCACTGCATGGGCTCGCTGCGCGTCCGGGTAGCCGGAGGGTATGTCCTCGAGTGTCTTCGGCACCTACCCAGCCCACCCCGCATGACCTCATGGTGCGGGGTGGGTTTCTTTAACCGCTCTTTCGATAACTCTTCCGGGCGAGCACTTTCCGAGAGCCTTCCCCGTTACTCTCCCGCTCCTTATATATAGACAAAAATCGACCCCGCACCGGTTCACGGTACGGGGTCGATTTCTATGCTCTACGTGCTAGAAGATTACTCGCCGCGGGAGATGTTGATCATCGCGTCGCGGTCCACAACCTTCACGCGGGCGCGAGGCTCACCGGCTGCATCCTTGGATGCGGCGCCCAGCGCCTTCTCGTGGTCGTCCAGGCGGTGCCAGCCTTCCCAGGTGGTGTACTTGATGCCCTTGGAGTCCAGGTAGGCGCTGAATGCCTCTGCCTCCGGCTCGGGTGCGGTGTAGAGGTTCTCGCGGTCCTCGAGCAGGTGGGTGATGGTCTCGAGTGCATCAGACTTGGTGGAGCCGATTAGGCCGACGGGGCCGCGCTTAATCCAACCGGATGCGTACAGGCCCGGAACGACCTCGCCGTTCTCGTCCACAACGCGACCCTCAACGTTGGTGATGACGCCGCGCTTGTCGTCGTAACCGATTTCGGGCAGTTCGGAACCGAAGTAGCCGATTGCGCGGTAGACAGCCTGTACGGGGTAGTCCACGTACTCGCCGGTGCCGATGATGCCGCCGTTGCCGTCGAGCTTGTTGCGTTCCATGCGCAGGCCCACGACCTTGCCGTCTTCGCCGAGAATCTCGTGCGGGGACTGCAGGAAGTGCAGGTGCAGGCGGCGGGATGCGGTCTGCTCGTTGGTCTTCTGGTCTTCCAGCCAGCCGCGCAGGGTCTTCATCATGACCTTGGTCTGTGCGTTCTTCTCCATTGCTTCTTCGGAAGCAGCGTCGAACTGGAAGTCCTCTTCGTACAGGACGATGTCCACGTCGCGGGAGTGTGCGAGTTCGCGCAGCTCGAGCGGGGTGAACTTCATCTGTGCGGGGCCGCGGCGACCGAAGACGTGCACGTCGGTCACGGGGGAAGCCTTCAGACCCTGGTAGACGTTGTCGGGGATTTCGGTGACGAGCAGGTCGTCAGCGTGCTTGGAGAGGATGCGGGAGACGTCCAGGGCGACGTTGCCGTTACCGAGCACTGCAACCTGCTCAGCTTCGAGCGGCCAGGTGCGGGGGTAGTCGGGGTGGCCGTCGTACCAGGAGACGAAGTCTGCTGCGCCGTAGGAGCCGTCCAGGTCGATGCCCTTAATGTTCAGGGGTGCATCAAAAATCGCGCCGGTTGCGAAGATGATGGCGTCGTAGTGTTCGCGCAGGTCGGCAAGGGTCAGGTCCTTGCCGTATTCGACGTTGCCGAAGAAACGGATGTCGCCGCGGTCCAGGACCTTGTGCAGCGCGGTGATGATGCCCTTGATGCGGGGGTGATCCGGTGCCACACCGTAGCGGATCAGGCCGAAGGGGGCGGGGTAGCGATCGAAGATGTCGATGGCGACCTCGACGGCGCCGGTGCGGACCTCTTCAGACTTGGTGAGGATATCGGCGGTGTAAATACCGGCGGGACCTGCACCAATAACGGCGACGCGCAGGGGGCGTGCTGCTTCAGACACGAAAATCTTCCTTTCGAAGTTCACCGTCCGGCGCCCGGTGCGGCGCGAACAGGCGGTGAGCTTAGTGTTCACTTCTTGCCTATTTTACCGGGGATTGACGGGTGTTCGGGGGCTTATATGTCTTCGCCCACTAAATAGGACAATTTTCTGTCACCTAATCCGGGCGGGGTCGCTTAATTCAGGAGGGGTGGCGCGTCCGACCCCGGGAGCCTCCGCACGCAGCGGGCATAAAAACTGCCCCGCCCTCCGAGGTGCAGAAGGGTGGGGCAGGGTAACGAAGATTAGAAAGCAGGGACTAGGAGGCGGGTACCGCCTCGAAGGTTACGACCAGTTCGTCACGCTCACCGAAGCGGACCAGGTGGCGATCCAGCACATCCGCCAGACCAGCAGCCAACTCGTCGCTTTCGGCGCGCACCTCCATGATGAGTGCACCGTCGGTTTCGCGCAGGTCGCCGTAGCCGCGGAAAATGCCGTCGCGGTTGAAGGTGAGGCGCAGTCCGTCGGGTAGTTCTGCGGTGCCGAGCTTGCGGCCCATGTGCGAGCCGAGCTGCTTGATGTATCGGGCGGGGCGGTCGGTTGCTACGATGGCGCGCTGGCGTACCGGCAGGGATTCTGCGGCGGGGTAATTCTCAGCGGTGTTTTCCTGGGGAGTTTCAGTCACGGTGGGTTCCTTCTCATCTATGCCGAATTCTCATCTATGCCGAAAAAGGCTCACCACACAGAACCTGGCATCCGGCGACACATTGTTTCACCTCGAATATAGCAGGAACTTAGGGTTCGCTAACCTAATATGTCATCGTTGTTCGCGCAGGGGCGATAAACAACCGTTCTTTACACACCTACCTCTTGAGCTTAATCTCAGCAGCAGCACCCAAATGTGCCGAAGTCACCGCATCATTCAAACGCTTAAAATCCGACCGGTCAGTATACGTAATCGTCAAAACAGCCTTCTGCCCATCACACAGAAGAGTCTGGGAGAACTCAACATTCTTCGCAGCCGAACGAATAGCATTAAGCTCTTCAGTCCGCGCAAGAGCTTGCTGCACATCCTCCGGCGAAGAAGCTGTTGCACAGGCTGGTGTAGTGGTCGAATACTCATTCAGCCATGGCTCAAAAGCCCCGCCCCAGTACAGGCCCAGAAGAGCGCCAACAAACACCACGCAAGATACTAGAACGCCCACCACTTTTCGCGGCAGATGCCGCAATCCGTTTTTTCGAGGGGTATCGCCTCCTGAATTTTCCGGCACACGATCATACTCATCACGAGCTAGGGGACTCCTGGTCGTCATGATCCGTTCTCCTTCCGATGAGAATTTACGTTTACATCTACTAATCCCGAATCGGGAATTCTGGTAGGGGCTTCAAGACGGCATAGCCTATCGCAGGCGGTCATCATATCTGCATCATGAGTCGCCACGATAACTGTGGCTCCACGCCGAGCAGCAGAGCTCAACAGCTCAACAACCAATGCCCGGTTCTCAGCATCGAGACTTGCCGTCGGCTCATCCGCAAAAATGTAGCGCACACCCTTGTGGATTGCCCGAGCGATACCCACCCTCTGCTTCTCACCACCACTCAGCAGGGCAGCCGAAGTACGTTCCTTCCCTTCAAGGCCAATGACGTTCAAAAGCTCGCGGCTCTCATCCGTAATACGAGCACGACCAAAGGTCTTACGATCAAGCAGAATATTCTCGATAACGCTCCATTCCTCAATAATTCCGTAATCCTGAAAAACGAAGGAAGCTTCATCAGCCCAGAACGCAAGACGCTCCTTCTCACGAGCACGTTCCATATGGCGACCCCCAATAACAACCTCACCCTCATGAGGCGGTATCAGCAGACCCAACACATTCAAAAGCGTCGTTTTACCGCATCCGCTCGGACCCACAATGCCAGTTACTTCCCCCGCATATGCCTCAAAGTGGGGACTCTGGAGAATGGGCTGCCCCTGCGCATACACCACAATATTGCGGGAGGCGATAGTTACCTCAGGATGTTCCCCATTACTAGAGGGATAAACAGTATTCCTCATCATTCGCTCCTATACGTGACGACGGTGAACCGTCGCGGTGAAGATACGGCTAAAACTCAGTCTCAGCACCAGCGCCAGAATAGTGCCGTACAACAGTGGTGCCGCCAACGCTGAAAAAGCGTACTCTGCTCCCTGCACCAGAAGAAGTACCAACCCAGCAGCAGAGCAAAGACCCACAATGCAGGTTTCCTTCAGAAGGTACCCACTAAAAATTGTTCTAAGAGGCAGACCAGCAGTACGTAAAACAAAATCATTACGAGCACGAGCCGCAAGGGTAATGTACGTATTAATTGCTGTGCCAATGATGAGTGCCGCACAGAGAATTGCTAGGCCCACTAGATGCGCAACATACTGGTTACGTTCCAGCTGCGCGATGTAAAGGTGTTCCTCTCCCGCGCGGTCCACAGAAAGTAGGGTCTGCCCAATTTCCTCAGCGTTGTAGGCAGCCCGTACAGACGCAGGCTGAGAGACCATGATGTTACCGGTAGTCAAGGCCGCAGAAATAAAGGAAGGTTGTAGATTCTGCGTCGCCGATTCGGTTACCACAAGAACAGGCTTTTTATAGTTCAGAAGCCGTGAATCCTGAGAGCTCAAAGCAGGAACCTTTACCCCCGACGAGTTGGTTTTATCCTCCACAGTGAGCAGAGTAAATCCGCGATCCTCCCGGTCTTTCTGGTGGAAAGAATACTCTGCACGCAAAGACTGAGACCCAGGGAAGTTGCTATCCTCAACGTTCTTGAACGACAAGCCAAGACGCTGCTGAAGAAGGTCCGCATAGGCCCGGTTCACCATAAGGGCGCCATCGTATCCGCTACCCTCCAAACCCTTAACGTTTTCCAACGCATAGGACAGGAGGACACCGTTCCGTGATTCAAGAGAACCTAAAGCACGCACTGTGGTCTGGTCGTAGGAGGCGAGCGCTTGTTCATCCCGTATCGTCGCTTCGGGCACGTTCACGCGTAAGGTGTACTGGTCAGAAAGAAGAGACCAGCCAGCCGCCGAATCGCTCCTACCCAAACTCACTTGAGCGCTTGAGGCCAGACCCGGAATAGTGCACGCCACTAAAACCACCACAGCATACTTAGCGATTGCACTCGGAACTGTAAAACGTCGATACGCCGGTTCCCTACGTCCCACAGCATTAATGTTCGGCCATGTCATGAGGTTGATCAGCAGTAGAGCAATCAGCATGAGAACGGTAAACACGGCAAAAATCAGCGCTGTAACCCCCATCAGTTGAGGAAGATGCGCCACGCCGTACACGAACCCCTCTACGCATCCCATGCACAATGCTGTTACAGCTGCAGGAGGTAGCGCCAGGAGCAGGAGGTCTTGTGCATCCCTTAGCTGCAGACGACGCGGGGAGTATCCGTTTAGAAGCAGAATATTCTGAGTTCGCGAACGGACCGACAACCACCCCATGATTGCGGTACAGAAGAGCACAGCGAGGCAGATAAGGCTCGTCAGAGAGCCCGAAGAAGTAACTGCCCCGTAGACAACACGCACCGGGTTAACGGAGGTAACTTTAACATCCATGCCTTGTTCACGGGCAAGGTTTTCAAAAGCACGCACAAATTCTTGGCTACCGGCTAGCGCGTATTGGCCGTCAAGCGAAGAATCCCCGAGTGCTCGTGATGGATATTTTTTCCCGTGCTTATCCGGGTCGAACCAATCGATAGTTTCACCGTCAGAGCTCAGTGAATTTGCCCCAAAAACGTAGATGGATTTTCCGTGCCAGAAATCTTCGGGGTCGGCGACCACCTTGAGTAGCTGGGCACCATCGGCAGCGTAGCGATCCACCAAGGTATCAAAGTTCTGAATCAGCTCAGACTTAGACTGCTGCGAAGAACGCAGAGAAAGCTGTACCTGTGCATTGGTACCCAGAGGAGTCTGCGTCTCCAGAACAGAGATGAGGGCGCTACCCAGCAGAAAGGTCAGAACCGTGCACAATACTGCGCACACTCTCAGAGCATTTTTCATCGTTGAATCCCCGTCTGTAGCGGGCGGGTATAAAACTTCACCGCCCCAGGCCTGGTGCTAGAAGACTACCACCTTCATAACCTAAATGGTATAGATTTTCGAATTATTTAGATTCATGACATATATTTTTTTACTAGTCAGCGGATTTTAGAGTTTTTACCGTGCCTTATCAGGCTTCCTGAACGAAAGCTGGGAGTTTCCTGGATTAACGCTTAGAGAAACTTTAACCGTAGAATATTTCGGTACAACAGTGTCACCTCCCCAACACACCGGGAAGTGGCACTTTTTTATGCGGGCTCGGAACCCCGGCGCCCGCCCCGACTATGAGTATCTACGGATTTTCACGAATGTCTTCTGAGAACACCGCGGCTCCCCAGAGCCCCAAGGCAGAAGCCAAGGGCGCACTGGACCGTTACTTCAAGATCACTGAGCGAGGCTCCACCATCGCCGCAGAATTCCGCGGCGGCCTCGCCACCTTCTTCGCGATGAGCTACATCGTCGTGCTGAACCCCCTCATCATCGGCCTCGGCAAGGACGCATCCGGCAACGCCCTCGGTGTACCGCAGGTCGCAGCAATGACCGCACTGGTCGCAGGCGTTATGACCATCCTCATGGGCGTCATCGCCAAGCAGCCCTTCGCCATGGCGGCAGGCCTCGGCGTGAACGCACTGCTGGCAACCACCATCGCCTCCACCCCCGGACTGACCTGGCCCGCCATCATGGGCCTCGTCGTATGGGCTGGTGTGCTGATGACCATCCTCGTGCTGACCGGCTTCCGCACCGCAGTGTTCAACGCGGTCCCCGAATCGCTCAAGGTCGCAATCGTCGTCGGTATCGGCTTCTTCATTGCCTTCATCGGCCTCGTCAACGCGGGTATCATCCGCCGCATGCCCGACGCAGCCGGCACCACCGTGCCCGTCTCCTTCGGCGTCAGCGGCCACCTGCTCGGCTGGCCCACCCTCGTCTTCCTCTTCGGCCTGTTCCTCACCATTGCGCTGTTCATCCGCAACGTGAAGGGTGCAATCCTCTACGGCGTGCTCGCCTCCACCGCCCTCTCCATCATCCTGGAGAAGGTCGTGCCCTCCGGCAGCTCGCTTCAGTCCCCGACCGGCTGGTCCCTGAACGTCCCCGTCTGGGACTCCAACACCAGCAAGCTCCCCGACTTCTCCCTGTTCGGCTCCGCTGACCTGTTCGGTGCCTTCGGCACCCTCGGCGGCATGGCAGCTGTTCTGCTGATCTTCACCATCCTCATCTCCGCGTTCTTCGACGCAATGGGCACCTCCGTCGGTCTCGCAACCGAAGCAGGCACCATCAAGGACGGCCAGATCGAGAACGTCGACAAGGTCCTGCTCGTGGACGCCCTCGGCTCCGTAGCCGGCGGTGGCACCTCCTCCTCCGCAAGCCAGATCTTCGTGGAGTCCGCAACCGGTATCGGCGCGGGCGCACGCACCGGCTTCGCGAACGTCGTCACCGGCGCACTGTTCCTCGTCGCGATCTTCCTGTCCCCGCTGGTCACCATCGTGCCCTTCGAAGCTGTTGCACCCGCAATGGTGTTCGTTGGCTTCCTGATGATTCGCCAGGCAGTGAACATCGACTGGAACGACTGGGGTCTGGGTATCCCCGCGTTCATGACCATCATCTTCATGCCGCTGGCATACTCCATCGCAGACGGTATCGGCGCAGGCTTCCTGTCCTACGTCTTCATCCGCCTGGTGCAGGGTCGCGGCAAGGAAGTTCACTGGCTCATGTACGTGGTTTCCGCAGTGTTCCTCATCTTCTTCGCTAACGGCCTGATTACCGGCTGGATGCACTAAATACATCGTGTGCCCCACCCTCCCACGTGGAGGCGCGGGCGCCATCAGGGCGGGGTATCGGCACCTTTGGAGTGCCGGTACCCCGCCCTGCGCTATTCTTCCCTCTACCCCAACTACCCAATTCTGGTTGCAGGGGTCGGGGAAACACCACATCACCGACTGAACCGCCGCACACAACGCGTTTCAACGGCACAAGCTAGGAGGCGGCGCCTACAATGGTTGAACCATTGTGGCGCCCAACCCGGGATTTACCCGCGAGCCTAGCCAGTGAAATTTACCCGCGAGCTTTACCCGCGAAACCGGCGGCGCAACAGTACACACCGAACAACATCAACGGATCCTCACATGTCTGAACACCAGAAGGCGGCAGCGCCCACCAGCGCACTTGACCGCTACTTCAAGATTTCCGAACGCGGCTCCTCCATCGCCGCAGAATTCCGCGGCGGCCTCGCCGCATTCTTCGCCATGAGCTACATCGTGGTGCTGAACCCCCTCGTCATCGGTACCGGTGCTGACGCTTCCGAACGCACCCTCGGTATCGCACCCGTCGCGGCTGTGACCGCGCTGGTTGCCGGCGTGATGACCATCCTCATGGGTGTTATCGCCAAGCAGCCCTTCGCCATGGCGGCTGGCCTGGGCGTGAACGCGCTACTCGCCTCCACTATTGCCACCACCCCGAACCTGACCTGGGCAGACATCATGGGCCTGGTCGTTCTTGCCGGTCTGATCATGACCGTTCTGGTGCTCACCGGCTTCCGTACCGCAGTGTTTGAGGCGGTCCCCGAGTCGCTCAAGACCGCGATTGTGGTCGGTATCGGCTTCTTCATTTCCTTTATCGGTCTGGTCGACTCCGGCATTATCCGCCGCATGCCTGACGCAGCTGGCACCACCGTTCCGGTGAGCCTCGGCGCGGGCGGTCACCTGCTCGGCTGGCCCACCCTCGTCTTCCTTTTCGGCCTGTTCTTCACCATCGCCCTGTTTATCCGTAACGTGAAGGGCGCGATCCTGTGGGGCGTGCTCGCCTCCACCGCACTGTCCCTGATTCTGGAGGCGGTTGTCCCCTCCGGTTCCGTGAAGAAGGCGGCAACCGGCTGGTCCCTGAACGTGCCTTCCCTGGCGGACATGGAGTTCACCACCCCGAACTTCTCCCTCATCGGTTCCGCTGACCTGTTCGGCGCATTCACCCACATCGGTCCGCTGGCTGCTTCGCTGCTGGTGTTCACCATTCTGCTGTCCGTGTTCTTCGACGCGATGGGCGTTTCGGTGGGTCTTGCCGCCGAGGCTGGCACCATGAAGGACGGCAAGGTTGAGGACATCGACAAGGTCCTGCTCGTGGACGCTTTCGGTTCCGTTGTTGGTGGTGGCGCGTCCGGTTCGGCGAACCAGATTTTCGTGGAGTCCGCTACCGGTATTGGTGCGGGCGCACGCACCGGCTTTGCGAACATTGTGACCGGTGTGCTGTTCCTGCTGGCGATTTTCATTTCGCCGCTGGTCACCATCGTTCCTTTCGAGGCGGTTGCTCCGGCGCTGGTCGTGGTCGGCTTCCTGATGATCCGCCAGGCCGTGAATATTGACTGGACCGACTGGGGTCTGGGTATTCCGGCGTTCTTGACCATTATTTTCATGCCGCTGTCGTACTCGATTGCGAACGGTATTGGTGCCGGCTTCGTGGCGTACACTTTCATTCGCCTGGTGCAGGGCCGCGGTAAGGATGTGCACTGGCTGATGTACCTGGTCTCTGCGGTGTTCGTGATTTACTTCGGTATGGGCATCATTAACGGCTGGACTAGCTAAGTCCGACAGTCTACATATTTGCTGAGGGCAGGTTCCTGAGGCGGCTGAGAATGTAAGTTTTCAAGCTGCCGAAGGGCCTGCCTTTGGCGTATCTGGTTCGCTCTTGCATGTTCCTTATCGCTTCCGGGTACGAGAAAATCATGGCAGAATCATTCCGTTTTCGGTATGATTCTGCCATGATGTCCGTTCAAGAGTATGCTCAAGAAGCTAAGGTTTCAGAGCGAAGCGTGCGCGCCCGCTTAGAACGCGGAATGCTCCAAGGTCGTAAATTGGGAAGCCGCTGGGTTGTCGACGCTCTTCCCGCTGCGCACCGCAGTAATGCTGGCCGTCCTATTTCCTTCGATGCATTCAACGCTTTGGCGCGTTACTGCGATGGTCAGTCATCTGTTCTATCTGCTGAGGAACGCCGCAGGGCAAAAGAACGCGCCTCAGCAATTCAGGTGCAAGGACCTGCGTCTGTTGAGCGATACCGAGCTCGCCGCGGTCTGAAAGTGCATCATCTGCAGGCTCCTCCCGCTGAAATTCCTGCAATTTTGGAAGACTCTGCATTGTCGCTTACCGGCATTAGTAGCGATATTTCTCAGGTGTACGGCTCAATGGTTGATGCATATGTTTCAAGCCAGGATTTAGAGAACATCATTTTTCTGTACAACCTGCTTCCAGCGTCTGTAGATTCGGCGAACATTATCTTGCGTGAATGCGATGAGCCGCCCCACATTCTGCCCTTGCATGTGGCGGTAGATCTTCTAGATTTGGGGGATCCGCGAAGCTCCGCTGAGGCAGAGCGCATTCTTCAAGATTCTGTTTTCAAGAAAGCGTCTTAGTCATGACCGCATCCCCTATTTTGATTCCTGCTATTGGGGCAGAGCGTGCCTCTTGGCTTGGTCTGGCTGATATCTCAGAGATTATGCCGCAAGGATGGTCCCTGGCAGGCGGAAGCATGATGCGTCTGTTGGCTGCAGAGCGAAGCTACGCTGGTTCTCGATCCACTCACGATATCGACGTTATTCTTGATATCCGCGCATCACGGGCGTATGTTCGTCAGTTCCATGAGGCTCTTAGCAATGCCGGATTTTCAATTGCCGGATTCAACGCATCAGGTCAAAATCACCGATGGGTTCGCGGTGAAGCTCAGATAGATATCCTCATCCCTTCGGGACAGTCGGAGGCCGCTCGCACCTATGAGTATCCGGGGTTTGGCCGCCTGTTAGAAACTCGTGGTGCCCAGTTTGGGCTTGAGCGTACCCGTAAAGCATCTGTACTCTGCGCTGACCGCCAATTTACAGTCAATGTTCCTGATGGTTTGGGCGCTCTTTACGAGAAGGTATCAGCCCTGCTCAACAATGGAGATTCCGATAAAAGTCGACATTTCCGAGATATTATTCTTTTGTCTTCGGTTCTTAATTCTCAAGAGCGTCGAGATATCCCGACGCTTTCTGGAAAACAGATATATCGCCTTCATGATGGTGTCTCCAGGTCAGTTCACGAATATACCGGCATTATTTCTGACCATGAGCTGGAGGTAGCCTCTCGTTTAGAGAACTATCTTGAAAAGCTTCTAAAAGACAGAAGCTAACTAAAACAAGGAACGGCAGAATCGTTCCGTTTTCGGAATGATTCTGCCATTTCTTCTATGCTCGCACTCTGCACGAGACAGGGGCAGGGAAAGTGACGAGATTTAGCGGACGTCTCCATCCACATAGAACCAGGCGCCGCCCACCTTCTCAAAGCGCGACAGCTCATGCATGCTGCCCTTCACCCGCTCCTCCGCAGGAACGCCCGGCACCGAACGGTAATACGCAACGAACTCCACCGTACCGGACGCATCAAACGGGCCACCCGAAGCACCCAGAATATCCAGGCGATACCAGCGAATATCATCCTCCAACTCCAGCGTCGCCGGGCGAGTGCTCGGGTGCCAGCTCGCCAGCAAGTACGCCGCGTCCCCGGTCGCAAAGGCGGTAAAACGCGAGCGCATCAGCTGCTCCGGCGTGGGAGCAGTCAACGTGCCGGAGGCGGCAAACTCGCCCAGGAACCTGCCACAGCAGGCGCCGTACACCTCGCCGCTCGAACAGGGGCAGCGATCATCATGGTTTAGTTCAGTCATGCCACCCAGTATAGAGAAAGCACAGCGCAAAGAAACGCCCGCTCCGCCGAGGATACGAATCCTCCAGTAGAACGGGCGTTCTTGTTTTCAATCGTTAAGTTTGAGCGAACCTACACGGCACGCTTCAGCGGCAACGCTTATTCAGCGATCGCGCGAGCCGGGGTGTCAGCAGCCGAAGGCTTACCCACGTATGCGCCGCGGTACTTAGCAGCCGGGTGGGAGTCAGCAACCTTGGTGTGGCCCTTACCGAAGATGTTCTCACGCAGGGTGTTGCCCTCGTACTCGGTGCGGTAGCGGCCGCGCTTCTGCAGCTCGGGCACAACGTACTCGATGAAGTCCTCGAAGGAGCCCGGGGAGACGTGGTACGCCAGGTTGATGCCGTCCAGGCCACCCTCATCGATCCAACGCTCCAGCTCGTCAGCAACCTGAACCGGGTCACCAACAATGACATCGCCCATGCCGCCGAGGGTGGTGTGCTCAGCGATGGCCTTGCGGGTCCACTTCTTGTCCTTCGCCTGCAGGGTGAAGGGGGTCAGGAAGGACTGAATCGACTCGGTCTGCACGTAGTTCAGGACCTCGTCCTCGTCGAACTGGGACAGGTCAACACCGGACCAGCCGCCGATGATAGCCTGTGCAGAGTCGAGGTTGATGTACTTCTTGTACTCCTCGTACTTTGCCTTTGCCTTCTCTTCGGTCTCATCCACGATGACGGAGAGCATTGCGAGGATCTTGACGTCGTCGCGGCTACGGCCCTGCTCCTCGGCAGCGGCGCGAATACGGTCGGTCACAACGCGGGTCAGGTCCGGGCGCAGGGCGCTGATGAACACAGCCTCAGCGTGCTTACCGGAGAACTTCTGACCGCGGCTGGATGCGCCAGCCTGGAAAATCACGGGGGTGCGCTGCGGGCTCGGCTCGGTCAGGGAGATGCCGGGCACGGAGAAGTACTTGCCCTTGTGGCCAATCGGGTGGACCTTGGAGGGGTCAGCGTAGACGCCGCGCTCGCGGTCCTTGATGACTGCGCCGTCTTCCCAGGAGCCTTCCCACAGCTTGTAGCAGACGTCCAGGAACTCGTCAGCGATATCGTAGCGCTCATCGTGCGGAATCTGGGTGGGCAGGCCCTGGTTCTCAGCAGCCGACGGCAGGTAAGAAGTCACCACGTTGAAGCCGACGCGGCCCTCGGTGAGGTGGTCGAGGGAGGCGTAGCGGCGAGCCAGGGTGTAGGGCTGCTCGAAAGTAGCGGCAGCAGTCACGCCGAAGCCGAGGTGCTCGGTCACTGCAGCCATTGCAGAAATCTGGGTTGCGGGGTCATTCACGGGAACCTGAGCGGCACCCTCAATGGCGGGAGCGGCAGAGTTCTTGTACACGTCGTAGATACCAACAACGTCAGCGATGAACACGGCGTCAAACAGGCCACGCTCAAGGGTCTTAGCCAGGTCAGTCCAGTACTTGATGGTGTTGTACTCGGTTGCGCGGGAGCGCGGGTGACGCCAGAGGTCGAAGCTCTGGTGACCAATGCAGGTCATCTCGAATGCGTTGACAACGATGCGCTTCTTCTGCTCAGCCATCGATTTTCCTTTCGCGAATGATCGGGGACGATCGGGTTAGTGCCCTGCACCCCGCGCGCCGCCTCCTTCTTGCCTTCTGCGTTCGGTGGTGGCCTTCGTGCAGGTGGCGCGTTCGCGCCGTACTTGCCTCGTAACGTTGAGGCCAGATCATCATCTGGGGCACCCCGCTACGGGAGAGGGTTGCCGCCCGGCTAGCCAGAGCTTAGCGCCGGGACTCATGATCTCGTGGTTTGAGTGTACGGGGCGCGCGGGAGGGAGGTCACGTTTGTGACGAAAAAATCTTTTTGTGACGTAGAACCGAAATATTTCGTGATAAATGCGAAATATACGGTCATAGAAATTCACACGCGCCCGCCGGGTTGATTGAGGCGTGGCACAGCCCATAGGGTGGGAGAAGCAAACCATCCAGAGCGACTGAGAGACCTGGCTCCACGACGTCGCAGCAACCGGCACGGATTCTTCCGCCCCCGGTGCTAACGCCAGGAACGATGGAAGTGACATGACACTCAACAGTGCAGTAACTGACGTACCCACCAGTGAAAAGAACGGCCGCCGCGCCGTATCCACCGCCGCCGTCCCCTTGAGCTTTGAAGATGTCGGACAATCTTTCCCCGTGCCCGGCGGAACCCACGAAGTTCTTCGCGGAGTCTCCTTCACCGCAGCCCCCGGCGAGATTATCTCCGTCATCGGATCCTCCGGATGCGGCAAATCCACCCTCCTGCGTGCAGCAGCAGGCCTGAACCGCATCACCGCAGGTACCGTGCGTATCGGCGAGAAGGCAGTGACCGGCCTCGACCCCCGCGTAGCTATCGGCTTTCAGGAACCGCGCCTGCTCCCCTGGCGCACCGTCGCCGACAACGTGGCTCTCGGACTGCCGCAGGGCACCAAAAAATCTGAAGGCGCAGCATCCGTAGCGCGCCTGCTCGACCTGGTCGGACTGGGCGAATACGCAACCCACCGTCCCAAGGAAATTTCAGGCGGTATGGCTCAGCGCGTTTCCCTGGCGCGAGCGCTCGCACGCAACCCCGGCGTGCTGCTGCTCGACGAGCCCTTCGGTGCTCTGGACGCGCTGACCCGCATCAACATGCAGGATTTGCTGTTGGACGTGCACCGTCAAGACCCGACCACGATTCTGCTGGTCACTCACGATGTGGAAGAGGCGCTGTACCTCTCTGACCGAGTGATTGTCCTCGGTAAGGACACCCCGGAGGAGCCCGCCACCATCCAGCGCATTGTGACCGTTGACCGTTCTCACCCGCGTGACCGCGCCGATGCAGAGATCACGGCGCTGCGTAGCGAACTGTTGGCTGAGCTCGGCGTGGAAGATAACGCCTAAAGCCGCCACGCAACACATTTCTCACACATCACATCATCATCTTCAGAAGCGAAAAGATTTCATCATGACTTACTCCCCGTCTCGCCGTACCGCCCTCAAGTCCCTTGCCGCAGCCGCCGCTTTTGCTACTCTGCTCAGCGCCTGCGCCGGTGAAGGTTCCGGTTCCGCTAACGCCTCCGGTGCTGCCGGTGGTGGCAATCAGAACACCGTGACCATTGACTACGCGACCTACAACCCGCTGTCCCTGATTATCCGCAAGAAGGGTTGGCTTGAGACCGCCCTCGCCGCGGACGGTAAGAAGGTTGAGTGGGTCAAGTCGGCCGGTTCGAACAAGGCGAATGAGGCGCTGCGTAGCGGCAATATTGATGTCGGCTCGACCGCCGGTTCGGCGGCGCTGCTGGCACGCGCTAATGGCTCCCCCATCAAGGTCATTAGCCTCTACTCGCAGCCGGAGTGGTCGGCTCTGGTGACCCGCAAGGATTCGGGCATCACCAAGGTTGCGGACCTGAAGGGTAAGACCGTTGCCGTGACCAAGGGTACCGACCCGTACTTCCTGCTGCTGCAGGCACTCAAGCAGGAGGGTATTTCCGCTTCGGATCTGACCATTCAGAACCTGCAGCACGCCGACGGCCGCACCGCCCTGGATAACGGTCAGGTCAACGCGTGGAGCGGCCTGGACCCGATCATGGCTGCCGCCGAGGTGGAAAGCGGCGACGTGCTCTTCTACCGCAACCTGAACTTCAACACCTACGGCTTCCTGAACGCCACCGAGAAGTTCATTCAGTCCAACCCGACCGCCGCACAGACCATCGTGGACGTGTACGAGTACGCTCGCGCCTGGGCTAAGAAGAATCCCGAAGAGGCAGTGAAGATTGTCGAGGAGGAGTCCGGCATTAAGCATGAGACCGCTCAGGTTGTCATGGAGCGCACCCACCTGGATATCGACCCGGTTCCGGGCGCTAAGCAGGTTGAGGTTCTCAAGGGTGTCGGCCCGATTCTGGTAGAATCCGGCGACGTTCCCTCCCAGTCCGACGTGGACAAGGCACTGAACAGCATTGTGGAAGATCAGTTCGCAAAGAAGGCTGACAGCGCAGCCGTTGAGAAGATCGCAAAGGTGGTTGAGAAGTAATGACCGCCGCAACGGTTACCGCCGCCTCTAGCGCTCGCGCTGAGCGTGCCGAGAAGAGCGCTACTTCCGTGAAGCTGCCGTCGAACCCGTTCGCCGGTAAGCAGTACCTGGGTCTGATTCTTCCCCTGGCACTGATTGCCCTCTGGTACATTCTGAGCACGAACGGCGTGTTCACCCAGGTTCAGCTGCCCTCCCCCGACCGTGTGGTCAGCGCCGGTGTTGAGCTGGCACAGCGCGGCGAGTTGGGCCGCCACGTGGCGATTTCTACTCAGCGTGTGCTGATTGGTTTCGGTATTGGTGCCGTGCTCGGCCTGGTGCTGGGTGCGCTGATTGGCCTGTCTGCGCCGGTGCGTCTGATTGCCGCACCGACCATTGGTGCGCTACGTGCCGTACCGTCCCTGGCGTGGGTTCCGCTGCTTCTGCTGTGGATCGGTATCGGCGAGAATTCCAAGGTGACCCTGGTTGCTATTGGTGCATTCTTCCCGGTGTACACCACGGTTTCTGCGGCTCTGGCGCACGTTGACCCCAAGCTTGTGGAGGCGGCACGCGCCTTCGGCCTGAAGGGTCTGCGCCTGTTCACCACGGTTCAGCTTCCCGCGGTTCTGCCGTCGGTTGTTTCGGGTCTGCGTCTGGCGCTGGCTCAGGCGTGGCTGTTCCTGGTTGCCGCTGAGCTGCTGGGTGCATCCATGGGGTTGGGTTACCTGCTGACCGACTCGCAGAACAACGGCCGCACCGACCGCCTGCTGCTGGCTATTGTGGCGCTGGCGGTGCTCGGTAAGATTACCGACGCGCTGGTGGGCGTGTTCGAGCGCTGGGTGAAGGCGAAGTACCCCAGCAACTAAATGTCATAACTCAGCACGCGCTGAGTTTTAGGAGAGATGTCCGCCGCGTGGTTGCTCCCGACAGTGAGCAAATCATCGCTACGCGCCGGAGAAAGAAGTCGGCGGGGAAACCTGTCGCCTACTGAATGATGATGATGTGCCCCACCCCGCGCCCCACAGCAGTGAGCGCGGGGCGGGGTCTTTAAATATTTCGGAATATTACGAACTGGTACTCACCATTCCGAATATGACGGTCCCCTTTGCGTCCACCCCCTCGAGCGCGCTTTACTAAGAAGGCAAACCATCCAGAGCGACCGAGAGACCTGGCTCCGTGACGTCGCAGCAACCCCCTCGCCAACGCACACACAGACCCCACGGTCACACAGACAGCGGCACGGCGAGCAAGGGTGCTAATGCCAGCAACCGATGGGAGAATAATGGGACTGCCCACCCCCTACTCGTTCACCGACCCGCTGAACCCCACCCCGAACCCCGCCCTCGAATCTGACGAGGCACGCGTCGCGTTCTGGGAGAAGCAGGCGCAGCGCCTCACCTGGGCTGAGCCCTGGCACACCGCGCACCGCTTCGAGAAGCCGAAGTCCCTCGGCTTCGATGAGGACGGCATTGAACAGTTCACTGTTCCCGAAATTAAGTGGTTCGAGGGCGGTAAGCTAAACGTCGCTTACAACTGCGTGGACCGCCACGTGGAGGCGGGCCGCGGCGACAAGGTCGCCCTCTACTTTGAAGGTGAACCCGGCGACCGCGAAGCCATCACCTACGCAGAGCTGCAGCGCCGCATTGCGAAGGCAGCGAACGGCCTGCTGTCTCTGGGTGTGCGCAAGGGTGACCGTGTGGTCATCTACCTGCCCGTCATCCCCGAAACCATTATTTTCACCCTCGCCTGCGCGCGTATTGGTGCAATCCACTCTCTCGTCTTCGGTGGTTTCTCCGCTGAGGCGCTGAAGTTCCGTGTGGAGGACACCGGCGCGAAGGTTCTCATCACCACCGACGGCCAGAACCGCCGCGGCAAGGTCGTTCCCGTGAAGGTCAACGCCGACGAAGCATGCTCCGGTGAGAACAATATTGAGCACGTTATCGTGGTGGACCGCACCAGCGCCTCCGACCCGGTAGCGCACGCCGCTGTGCCGTGGACTGAGGGCCGCGACGTCTGGTACCACGACCTGGTGGACGACCAGCCTGACACCCACGCCTACGAACTGCACGACGCAGAAGACCCGCTGTTCATTATTTACACCTCCGGCACCACCGGTAAGCCCAAGGGCCTGGTGCATACCATGGCTGGATACCTGGTACAGACCGCGTACACCCACGCGCTGCTCTACGATCTGCTGCCGGACTACGTGGATGAGAACGGCGTGTTGCGCCCCGACGAGCTGTCCGCCGTCAACGACCCCAAGAAGGTGGAGTCCACCGTTCACTGGTGCACCGCCGACCTGGCGTGGGTCACGGCCCACACCTACGAAATTTACGGTCCGCTGGTCAACGGTGTCTCCGAGGTGATTTACGAGGGTACCCCGAACACCCCGCACTACGGTCGCCACTTTGAGGTCATCGAACGCTACGGCGTGACCAACTACTACACCGCGCCGACCCTGATTCGTTCGCTCATGGGTGCGTTCCCGAACGGCCCGGAGCCCGGCAAGTACGACTTCTCGACCGTGCGTCTGCTCGGTTCGGTGGGTGAATCCATTAACCCGGAGGCGTGGCGCTGGCTGCGTCAGCACGTGGGCGGCGGCACCGCGGCGTTCATCGACACCTGGTGGCAGTCTGAAACCGGTTCGACCGTGTGCTCCCCGCGCCCGCACGACCCCGCATTCGCGCCCGAGGGCACCTACCCGGAGGGCACCCCGCACTGCACTCCCCTGCCCGGTTGCGCTACCCGCGCCGTTCCCGGCGTATCCACCCGCGTGGTGGATGAGCACGGCGACCCGGTCGAACCCGGCAAGCAGGGCTTCATCGTGGTCGATAAGATTGGCCCCTCGATGGCTCGTACCGTGTGGCAGAACCCGCAGCGTTACCTGGATTCCTACTGGCGCCACTACGGCGAGCGCGGCTGGTTCCTCGCTGGCGACGGCGCGAAGGAAGACGAAGAGGGTAACGTGTACATCCTCGGCCGTATTGATGACGTGATTAACATTTCGGGTCACCGCCTGTCCACGATTGAGATTGAGTCGGCTCTGGTGACTCACCCGGCTGTGGTTGAGGCTGGCGTCTGCCCCGTGGAGGATGAGCTGACCGGTCACCAGGCGGTCGCCTACGTGACGCTCACCGATGAGGGTAAGGACCTGACTGAGGATGAGCTGAAGGCGGCGCTGACCGCACATGTGCGTGAGCACATTGGCCCGATTGCTAAGCCGAAGGACGTTGTGGCGGTTGCCGATATCCCGAAGACCCGTTCGGGTAAGATTACTCGCCGTCTGCTCGGTGAGCTGTACCAGGGCCGTTCTTTGGGCGATGTTTCTTCGCTGCAGAATGAGGAGGCGCTGGGCCACATTGCGCAGGTGCTGGTTGATACCGGCCGCGTGAGTGAGGCTGTCTAGGCTCTGTTACTGAGCTGAGCCGAAAGCTACATAGAGTAAAGGTGCGGATACCGAATGATGATTCGGTATCCGCACCTTTTCATTTTATAGAGCCGACAAGGCTCTTCGGCATTGCGCCGCTTAAATCAGGCCCAGCGAACGAGCGTGTTCAGCAGTAATACCGCTCGGCTCAATGTGCTCGGGGCCCTTGTCCTTCTCCGGGTGTTCGGTCGCCTGGAAGCGGATCATCTTCACGTCGCTTGCGGCACCCAGGTTCGTGATCATGCCGTCACCGTTGAGGTCCACGGACACCGGCTCGGTGTCGATCTTGCCGTTGCCGTTGAAGTCAATCGGCTGGTTGGCGGGCTTGCCCTTGTACAGGAAGCCAGCCGCGCGGGGGCCGAAGCCGCGCGCCTCGTACAGCTTCGCCTCGTTGAGCATGCGGTATTCGGCGGTGGAGTAGCCGAAGTAGCGGCTACCGTCAGCCATGGGCACACCGGTGAGGGTGTACTGGTAGTTCATGACGCTGTAGTAGTTGGGCTTGTAGTTGATTTCGTCCCAGCCGCCGTGGCTCAGGGCGAGGTTGTGGCCGAGCTCGTGCACGAACACTGCCACGCGGATGTTGCTGCTTGCCTTGCCCCAGAAGTGCGGGCCGACGGTGACCATAAAGTTACGACCGCCAAAGTTAGCGATACCGGAGGAGTAGCTGTTGTCGTAGTAGTCGCCCCAGATCATGTAGTGGAAGGTGCCTTCGCGGGCGGGGTTGAACTTACCTTCGGTCGCCTTGATGCGGTGGAGCGCCTTGAATTCGCTGTCGAGTGCCTGGTAGCTGATTTCGTTGCCGCCGCCGAGGTTGTACTTGGCGCTGCGGGCGCTACCGGCGTCCAGGTGGATGTTCACGCCGGTGGTGCCGTCGGGGTTGCGCATGGGCAGGTCGGCGTAAATCTTGGTGATGCGGTCCAGTTCGTCTTCGCTGGGCAACAGGCCTGCCATGTAGTCCATCTCTACGAAGATGTCCTTGTGCTTGGGGTCTGCGCCCATTGCGGGGAAGTCGACGTCGATTTTGCCGTCGCCGTCGGCGTCGTAGCCCTTCATCTCCCAGGTGTTGGGGATGCCGTCGCCGTCAATATCGGGGCTGTAGGCGTTTGCTGCGGGGGCTGCGATAGTGCCCAGGCAGAGCACTGCGAGGGAGGCAAGCGTGACGCGTGCGCTCTTCATAAATGCCATGTTGTGTTCCTTAGTGTGTGGTGACCGATAATGTTCCGGTGGTGTTTCTGTGGAGTTTTCCGGGAGGGCGTTCTCCTCGGTTTCCATGATGCTCCCGTTTCACGTGTTAGGTGAGCTGGGTGCCGCAATGTTCATACATTGAGGTAAAAGTTGAGATAATTTTGAAGATGAGCTGAATTACATTAGAGTATCAGTAATTCAAATCACATGCATCACCACATTCTTAATGACAAGAGAGATCCCATGACTTCTTCCTCGAACACCACTAACGGTCTGAACCGCCGCGCACTCATCAAGGGTGCCGCGTGGAGCACCCCCGTCATCGCAACCGCAGCGGCGGTACCCGCCTACGCGGCGTCCACCGATGCGCAGGAAACCCCGACCATGAAGTTCGGTGTCTTCACCCAGGCGTTCAACTCGAACCCCGCCAACGACTTTGATACCCGCTACGGCCTGGACTCCTACACCGTGCAGGTACCCAACATCACCGCAACCTCCACCACCCCGCAGAGCGGCGGCGGCGGCACCTTCACCCCGGGCGGTAGTGTCGGTGCCGGCCTGTACGGTGGCGCTGGCCTGTGGATTTCTGCACCCATCAACTCCAAGGGCGAGTTCCAGGGTAGCTCCTGGCTGTACCCTCAGGCGCACCTGCAGGTGACCTTCGAGTTCACTTTCCCCACCGCCGAGGACGTCACCGACCCGCTACTGTGGGACGTCGATAACGACGTTGAGATCCCGGCACTCGCCAAGAGCGAGGGCGGTGCGAAGACCAACAACCCCGCCGTGGCTGCGTTCAACGGCATCGCATACACTGCGAAGTTCTACGAGCCGGTCATCGAGGACAACGTCTGGACCGGCGTGCTGGATATCCGCACCTCCGACTACCTGGAAGCCACCGCGAAGGACGGCGTGAGCTACGCGCAGGTGCTGGCTTCGCTGGTTCCGGTGTACTTCACCGAGGTGACCTCCAGCTACACCCTGACCACCACCGCTCAGATCACCAGCGGTAGCGTCGCAATGCAGCTGACCGAAGGCGGCGAGTACACCTTCCAGGACCTGGCTGGTTTGCGCGCTTCGGCGACCATTAGCCGCTAAGGGAAATGACCCGCTAAGGTACCGAGCATCAACGAGGGGCCCGGCATCCGTTATGGATGCCGGGCCCCTCATTGTTATAAAGACTCAGCCTATCGGCTACCTCTAGGAACTAGTCCTTCGCAGGAACCATACCCTTGGAACGAGCCAGGTCAGCAGTCATTTCATTGTGGTCAATCTCAGCCGAGAGGTGCTTCTCGGAACGGTACACGCCGCCCTGCGCCTCGGTACCCTCAGCCTGCAGCTTCAGGGTCGCCAGGTCGTTCGGGGCGGTCAGTTCGGTCAGCTCGCCGTCACCGTTCAGGTCAACCGACACCGGCTCGTCATCAATCTTGCCGTTGCCATTGAAGTCGATACCCTCCCAGGCGGGCTTGCGGAAATACAGCCAGCCGTAGGCGTTGCGGCCAAAGCCGGCACGTTCGTCCAGCTTGTTCTCGTCCAGGGTCTTGTAGGCGCGGGTCGAGTAGCTGAACTTCAGCTCACCGCTGGCGCGGCGCACGCCGTAGATCTGGTACATGTAGTTCATGACGCTCAGGTAGTTCGGCTTGTCGTTCACGTCATCGGTGCCGCCGTGACCCAGGCCCAGGTTGTGGCCCAGCTCGTGGATGAAGGTGCCCACGCGCACGTCGGAGGTTGCGGACTTACCCCAGAAGCGCGGGCCGACGGTCACGATGAAGCCGCGGCCGCCCACGTAGCCCAGGCCGGAGGAACCGTACTCGTCGTAGGCGTCACCCCAGATCATGTAGTGGAAGACGCTTTCACGGTTGGGGTCCATGTTCTTGGCGCGGATTTCGGCCCATTTGGTCAGGGTGTTGTCGAGCTGTTCGTGCGCCACTTCGTTGCCGCCGCCGAGGTTGTACTTGGCGCTGCGGGCGTTACCGGCGTCCAGGTGGATGTTGATGCCGGTGGTGCCGTTGGGGTTGCGCACGGGAAGCTGTGCGAAGGATTCGGTGATGCGGTCGAGCTCTTCTTCGCTGGCGAGCAGGTCAGGCATGTAGTCCATCTCGACGAAGATGTCCTTCTTCAGCGGGTTAGCGCCCATGCCGGGGTAGTCCACGTCGATTTTGCCGTCGCCGTCGGCGTCGTAGCCTTTCATTTCCCAGGTGTTGGGGATGCCGTCGCCGTCGATGTCGGGGTTGTACGCCTGTGCTGCGGGGGCGGCAACCGAGCTGAGCACCAGCAGGGCTGCTGAGGCGAGCGCGGTACGCACTACGCGAGTTGAGGTCAGAAAAGACATGGGATCTCTCTTCGTGTCTTGACCGCGCGTTAGATTACTCCGTCTGACGTTGCGTACAGTGCATCTCTGGTGAGTAGAAGTATCAAACGGTAGCCAAGCCACGCGGTGCGGTGGTCATATGTGTCGCTGTCGCCGGTGTGCAGCCGGCGTGCCGCGAGTGAGCAGGCGTTTAAAAGACAGCGGGTCACTGCCGAACCCTCCGGTGGAGGTAAAGGAACCGTTCGAGGTTCCCTTCTGTTCGACTGTGACCTGCTTCATCATACACAGGGTGTATATAGCTTGTCCCGGTATTTGCACCTTATCTCAGGTTTAAGCACCGAATATGGTGTTTACCCAATCCGGTCTGCCGCCTAGTTGCTGGTCTCTGCCCCAGCGTTCTGCGCGGCGCCCTTCGCCTCGGAGGTCTTCATGGAGGCATAGAACAGGCACACGACCGCGCCCACTGCTGCGGCAACCAGGGGAAGCATCATGGAATCCGCCATTGCCGCCGCGTAGGGTTCACGCAGAATCTGCGGAAGTACGCCTCCAGCAGCACCGCCGTGAGAGCTACCGCCCGCTGCAGCGGCCGGGCCCAACGCGGACAGGTGCGAGGTAATCGCAGACGCCATAATCGTGGTAATCGCAGCCGAACCGAGCACCGACGCCATCTGGCGGGTCTCGTTGTACACGCCCGAACCGGCACCTGCACGCTGCGGCGGCAGGTTACGGGTCGCCGACACCGACAGCGGACCCCAAATGCAGGCGTTTGCCGCACCCAGAATAATCATCGGGCCAACCATCAGCCACAGGTTGCCTTCCGCAACCATCGTCGGGCGGAGCAGAGCAAAACCAACAACCATCAGCGTAAAACCAATTACCGCAATCCACTTCGGGTCGTTACGGTTCAGACGCGCACCCACCACCGGCGCCAACGCACCCGAGAACAACGCCATCGGGGCGGTCATCAGCGCAGCCTGGGTCGGGTCCAGACCCTCCACCTGCTGCAGGTACAGGGTCAGCGGGAACGCCATGCTGATAGCAACCACACCCATAGCCGAAATAGCCACATTCGATACGGAGAAGTTACGGTCACTGAACAGGCTCAGCGGAACCAGTGGCTCACGCGGGTTAATGGCCTGCCACCCGATGAACAGGCCCAGCACCAGAATGCCGGCAATAATCAGGCCCCACACGCTCACCGGAACACCGGTGCCCATGAACGAGTCAGTGATGGTGCCCCAGTCGTAGGTGGCGCCTTCCTGAATGCCGAAAACCAGCAGGAACAGACCGACCGCCGAAAGCACCACGCCCAACCAGTCGAAGCTGTGCTTCTTCTGCTCGAACACCGGCACATTACGCCACGCCAGGAACAAACCAACCAGGCCAACCGGAATGTTGATGAAGAAGATCCAGCCCCAGCTGAGGGTATCCACCAGCACGCCGCCCAGAATCGGGCCGATCAGCGAGGCAATACCCGCCGTCGCACCCCAAATGCTCATGGCGACACCGCGCGCATTCGGCGGGAACATCAGCGTAATCAGAGACATGGTCTGCGGGGTCATCAGCGACGCACCCAAACCCTGCACCACGCGGGCGGCGATGAGCGATTCAACGTCCGCCGCCAGACCACACCACAGGGAAGCAAGCGTAAAAATACCCATACCAATCATGTACAGGTTCTTCTGACCGAAGCGGTCACCCATACGACCGGTAATGAGCAGCGGTACCGCATACGCCAGCAGGTAGGCGCTCGTCACCCACATACCCGCCGACAGGGACGCCTCCAAATCCTGCAGCATATGCGGCAGGGCGATGGTGACGATATTGCCATCCACCAGGATCATGAAGAAGCCAACAACCAGGGACCAGAGAGCAGGCCAAGGCTTATAGGGTGTCTTCGCCGGGTTACCGACGAGAGGCGCTTTTTTAGGGCGTGAACTCAATGATCCTCCAGGGGATGGGTTGCATGCGGGTAGATGTCTGTGCGTTCAGCGTTGCCGCTAAGTGAATGTCCCTAATGTTACTCCTTTTCAGGGCGCGGCTTCGGTTGCTTTACCCTTATTCAGCTCTTCACGGCGTGTGCGCGCGGCAACCAGGCGACAGGCACCCCGCACCCTCTAGACTGAAGCTATAGAAGCTAATCCGGGCGCCACCACCGGCGCTCACCCCCATCAGACCACTCACAATGAGATGACCCCGGGAGGACCCATGGGTTTCTTTGATTTCTTCACCGACCGCACCCCGGCAGAACCCGCCGAAATCCGCCTCGTCGCTTTCGTCAGCGGCAAAGTGCAGGGTGTGGGTTTCCGCTGGTGGTGCGCCGGAACCGCCAAGCCCATGGGCCTGACCGGCTACGCCGAAAACCTCGACGACGGGCGCGTGAAAGTCGTCGCGGAAGGTACCGCCGCCTCCTGCGCTCGCCTGGTGGATGTGCTGCGCGGTGACGACACCGCCGGGCGCGTGGATGAGGTACTCGTCGAGTGGGAGGAGCCGAGCAGCTCGTTCCGCGGCTTCGGCATCAGGTAGCTAGATTGCGGGGCTTTCTCATGGGCTCCCGCTCAGCCCCGTGCACGTTACGTCCAGAGCGCAGTTTAGTTAGCGCAGTTTAGTTAGCCCAGAGCGCCGCAAATTGCGCGCGGGTCATATCGGCGCGGCGCACCCGATGCTGCACCGGGTGCCCGTTCTCGTCGGGGCGGCCGGAGTTCGGGTCAATATCGTCATAGATGCCGGTGAAACCCGCTTTAACCGCCACTCGTTCAGATGCCTCGTTACCCGCCAGAGCGGTCCAGCGGACGGTCTCGAGACCCAGCCCGAGCGGGTCGAAAGCGTAGCCGAGGACGGCTCGCAGCGCCTCGGTCATATAACCCTTGCCGCGCGCTTTGGGGGCAGTGTAATAGCCCAGCTCGGCGCGAGTCCCGGGGCTTTCGGGGGTGCCGTCAGGTAGGCGCAGCTCGATACTCCCCGCGAAGACGCCGGAGGCGTCAATCGCCCAGCGCTGGATTTGCCCGGCGGCAATCTGACGGGCAGTGGTGAGTAGGGAGTCCTCGGCGTCGGCGCGCGTGTAGTTCAGCGGTACGCGGGTGTAGCGGACCATTTGCGGGTTGCGGCAGGCTTCTACGATGTCGGGGATATCCGCCTCACGCAGGTGGCGCAGGGTGAGGCGTTCGGTAATGAGTTCGGGCTGGTTGGGCTCTGCATGTTCGCTGTGTTCTGAGAAGTCGCTGTCTGAGAAGTTACTGTGTTCGGGGGTCATGATTCGAGCTTAACCCCTGGGGTTTGTGCGCCGAAAAAGCTTTTGTGAACATCCCAGAATACTCAGTGATGCAAATCATAGTTAAACCTTCGGGTTTTAATCCAACATCACTTGATTATTATGAATTATTCATAATAAAATAGTTATCAAGCCCGCCCACTTGGGCAGTAAGAATAAGCGCCGCGCAACGAATCCGCGCGGCACAAAGCAGAAAGAAGAACACTATGGCAGTTCTGACCATCGGCGACCAGTTCCCCGCATACGAGCTCACCGGCGTTGTCCCCGGTAAGCTGGCTGACATCGAAGCAACCAAGCCCGAAGACTACTTCACCACCGTCTCCTCCGAGGGTCTGGACGAAGACACCTGGCGCGTCGTCTTCTTCTGGCCGAAGGACTTCACCTTCGTTTGCCCCACCGAGATTGCTGCATTCGGCAAGCTCGCTGACGAGTTCGAGGCACGCGACACCCAGGTGATCGGTGTTTCCGTTGACAACGAGTACACCCACTACGCATGGCGCCGCTCCCACGAAGAGCTCGTGGACCTGCCCATCGTCATGGCATCCGACCTCAAGCGTGAGCTGACCAGCGCACTGGGCATCCTGAACAAGGACGGCGTTGCAGACCGCGCAACCTTCATCATCGACCCCCACAACACCATCCAGTCGGTCTCCATTACCGCTGACTCCGTCGGCCGTAACACCGACGAGGTGCTCCGCCAGCTGGACGCACTGCAGTCCGACGAGCTGTGCGCATGCAACTGGAAGAAGGGTGCAGCAACCATCGACGCATTCAAGGAGATGAAGTAATCCATGAGCATCGATAACCTGCGTTCGGCTCTGCCTTCCTACGCGAAGGACATGAACCTCAACCTGTCCTCCCTGCCCCGCATCACCTCCCTGTCCGAGCAGCAGCTCTGGGGCGCAATCCTCGCAACCGCAGCAGCAACCAAGGTTGACTCTGTTGTTGTTGAGATTGCTGCAGAGGCTAAGGAGCACCTGAGCGACACCGCTTACGAGGCTGCTCTGGGTGCTGCAACCATCATGGGCATGAACAACATCTTCTACCGCACCCGTGGCTTCCTGAACGGTGCATACGATGACCAGCGCGCAAACCTGCGTATGCAGATCATCGGTAAGAACGGCGGCATTGAGAAGCTGGACTTCGAGATGTTCGCTCTGGCAGTGTCCGCAGTCAACGGCTGCTCCCACTGCGTTGAGGCTCACGAGCACACCCTGCGTGAAGAGGGCGCAACCAAGGAGCAGGTCAACGACCTGATCCGTATTGCTGCAACCCTCGGTGGCGTGGCACAGGGCATTCAGCTGGCTGAGGCACTGGGCTAAACCCACTAAGCGTTAGAGCTTAACCAAGCGGCGCATCCACCCCTTTACGGGTCGGATGCGCCGATTCCTCTATACCATCAAGCCCAGCAACGTGTTGGACGGTAGTTCCCTAAATCCCCCAATTTGGCGCTATACAATGCCTATATGCGGTACTGTATTTTGGACTCCACCAGCCCCCTTCCCAGCGTGGAAGAACTTACTGAGCTTTACGATTCTGTGGGCTGGAGTGCCTATACCAAAACACCCGAACGTCTCATCCCGATGTTGGAAGGCTCACGGTATCTCTACACCGCACGAGAGGCAACCACGGACGGAACGGGACGGCTTGTCGGGCTAGTACGCGCCGTCGGGGACGGACACTCTATCGCCTACGTTCAGGACCTCCTAGTGCATCCGCACGCCCAGCGTCAGGGCGTTGGTTCTGCGCTTCTAAAGCGTGTCATTGAGGACTTTGACCGAGAAGACATTCGACAGCGACTCATTACTACCGACACCGCTAGTGAACACGCCGTTGCGCTCTACAAACGCTACGGTTACGCACCCGTAGAGGCGGCAGGATGCATCACCCTTGCATGCTATCGATGAGGCAATCTCTCATACGGCTCGACTCGTTCAAGCTGGCTGAGGCACTGGGCTAAACCCACTAAGCGTCAGAGCTTACACAGAAGCGGCGCATCCACCCGTCACGGGTCGGATGCGCCGCTTTATTGTAGCTACTTTTAGCTGTCCGCAGAGACAGCGCGCAGGGCGGCATCCCAGCCGCTCGCCAGGCGCGTCGCCGCGGCCACCAGAGCCGCCAGGTCCTCGGCGTACACCGGGGTCGAGCGCACGCCCGCACACCAGTCAATCGTGCCCAAACCCAGCCAGGGCTTACCGGGGAAGAACTCGCGCCGCAGCGCCACACGGCGCTTACCCAGGGCGCGGCGACCCGGCACGTACCCGCCGCGGCTGATGAACAGCGTCTCGCGGCCCTCGGACTCCACCAGCGCCTCCAGGGCCCTCAGCGCAGGAACCCAGCTCGGCTCCTCCACGCTCGCCAGGTCGGCCAGTTCGGGATACTCGCTCTCGTGCTCCGCCACGCTCACGCCCAGGATGTACTGGTAGCGAACCTGCCCGAGCTCCTGCGGCAGGCCGCGGTCGGCGGTCTGAATCGTACCGCACAGGTGCCGAACGACCGGCTCACCCTCGGCGTTCACGCCGGCCAGGGGCTCGCCGTCCCGGTAGATTGCGGGGCCGTCCAGGTAGAGCCCCACCGCGCCGGTACCCGTGATGTTGGGGCGCACCGACCAGCCGGGAAGCGCCTCCTCCAGGCGGGTCACCACGCCCCGCAGGATTTCGAAAACTTCGTCACGCGATACCGTCACGGCGGCTCCTTTCACCTTACGCAGATAACGATTTGCGATGTGGCCCGGTCTATCAAACGACCGGGCCACATGCCTCTAGTATTCGTCTAGACCCAGCTTAGCGAGCGCTCCGCTTACGGGAGGGTAGCCACACCATGAGCGCCGACAGCGCCGCGCCGGCAAACATCATGACCGCCATGGACTCCACCGCATTCAGGGGGCTCAATGCCAACAGTAGCGAAGAAATGATGCCGCTACCGTACTGGAAGGACCCCAGCAGCGCCGCAGCCGTACCGGCGATAGCGGGCTCCACCGAGTTCAAAGCTGCCGCGTTCGTGCAGGCCGCCACCACGCCATTCATGCCGAACACGAAGAACACCGTGACCACCACACCCCATAGGCCACCCACACCGGTCACGCCAGTGGTAGCAAGCGCCACACCCGCCACAGTGGCGACCAGGGTGGCGACCTTGAGGATGCCGCGCAGACTGTAGTTCTTCACCCACCGCTTGTTGAAAGCGGTCAGGCTCATCACGCCAATCATGTTCATGCCGAACAGCAGACCGTAGTAGCGCGGGTCCACGCCGAAGTGGGTGATGTACACGGTTGAAGAGTTCGTGATAAACGCGTAAATGGAAATGTAGTAGAAGCACACGCACAGCACGTAACGCATGAACGGGCCGTTCTTAAAGAGCACCGGGTAGTTCACAAACGCCGAAAGAATCGAGCCGCTATCGCGCTTCGCCGGAGGCAAGGACTCGGGCAAAAACAGAATCAGCCCGAATATAACGAGCGCAACGGCAGCAATAGCCCAGAAAGTCCAGCGCCAGCCGCCAGCCACCACCAGGAAACCGCCCATGAGCGGCCCGAGAATCGGGGCGAGCGCCATAATCAGCATGAGCGTGGAGAGCACCTGCGCGGCGCGAGTTCCCTCGTAGAGGTCACGCACGATAGCGCGTGCCAGCATCGGGCCGGTGCAGGCACCAACCGCCTGCAGAATACGGGCGATGATGAGCTCCGGCATGGTGTCAGCAACAGCACACCATGCGGCGCCGAGGGCAAAAACAATCATGCCCGCAGAGAGTGGAATCTTACGGCCCACACGGTCGCTCACCGGACCCAGAATCAGCTGCGCAGACGCGAAACCCAGCAGGAAGCTGGTAATCATGAGTTCTTCGCCGGAACCGAGTTCCGCGGTGATTTCGGGGACTCCCGGCAGGAAAATATCCGTTGCGAGGGCAGTACACGCCATGAGAGCGCTGAGCGTGATGTACAGCAGAAGCGTGCGCTTCGCCCCGTAGCTATCTGGATGGGCAGGGACAGAAGAAGATGAGGTCATAAACCCTAGATTCTATGAACTATATGATCGTGAATGTTGTGTGTCGTACCTACCGCCCCCGACTGTGCGCACCACAAAATAGTGAGGTCGCGCCTCACAGCATTGGGGGTGGAGGTTCCCATTCTACGCCCACCTTTTAGCGCGCCCACAAGCTTCTCCGTTACGTCTCAGAGCTCGTCATGAGCACCTTTCAACTAGGAGCAGAGGCGGCGGCGGGTCTACAATAAATCGGTGCCAATTCAGGTACGCGCACAGGCAAACAGAGCCGGATGCGGTGATAACGTCGTCACCCGACCCCCCGTTGCGCGCACTTCCCCTACCGGCACACGCATCACGTACGCAGGAGAACGCCCATGCACGAGCTCTTTGACCCGAACCAGGTATTCCGCATCGTCGACATCGCCGCCGTTGTCGCTAACGGCCTGCTCGGCGGTGCTGTGGCGCGCGCCTTCCGATTCGACATTGTGGGCTTCCTGCTGCTCGCGGTCGCCTGCGGCATGGGCGGCGGTATGATTCGTGACATCCTACTGAACTCCGGACTGCCCGTGGCACTCACTGACGGCGGCTACTGGGTGGGTGCTATCGTTTCTTCCATCCTTGCGTACAGCATCGATTTGAGTGCCCGCTGGGCGACCCGCACTATGCTCATTATTGACTTTGTCGGCATGGGCGCGTGGGCGGCAACCGGCACCATTAAGTCCCTGAACTTGGGTCTGCACTGGCTGCCCGCCATCGCCCTGGGCATCACCACCGCGGTTGGTGGCGGCGTTATCCGTGACATTATGGTCAACCGCATTCCGGCGATCTTTGGCGGTAACTCCCTGTACGCAACGGTCGCGTTTATGGGTGCTTCTGAAACTGCTCTGGTAACCGGCTTGTTCCACCGCCCTAACCTGGCGATGGCACTGTCTATTCTCTTGTGCCTGGTGTTTGGTGTGCTCTCCCATATGAAGAATTGGCAGCTGCCGACCACCCCGGGCGGCATTCAGGTGCACCGCCCCCGCCTGCTCACCTTCTTCAACCGTGAAGAGAACTCGGTTCAGGATGAGGGCTGGTCACCAGGTGACCCGCTCACCGACCAGCTACAGGTGATCAGTCCTGAGCAGCTGGATGAGTATCGTCGTTCTAAGAGGCCTTCAGAGTAGAACGAATATATGCTGAATATAGAATATGGGCTGGTTTCCGCTCGTCAGATGATTATCTGACCGGCAGAAACCAGCCCATATTTACTATGTGCAGTATGACTAAATCGTGTACTCGGTGCTGTCGTACACGGTCAAGAACTTACGGATACGCTCATCATCCGAAGCAAAGAAACCGGTCGGCTCACCGTTATAGCGCAGGGTGCCGTTCTCCAGGAACACGATACGATCCGCGACCTTCTTCGCAAACGCCATATTGTGCGTCACGATGACCAGGGAGCGGCCCTCCTTCGCCAGCTGCATGAGCACGCGAATCACCTCCGCCTCCAGCTCGGGATCCAGCGCACTCGTCGGCTCATCAAAGAGCAGGTAGGAGGGTTCCAGCGCCAGGGCGCGGGCAATCGCCACACGCTGCTGCTGACCGCCCGAGAGCGCGTCCGGGTAGGAATCTACCTTGTCGGCGAGGCCCACCTTCGCCAGCAGCTCGCGGGCACGCTCCTGCGCCTGCTGAGCGCTCAGGGTGCCGTTGAGGGTCGGGGCGAGCGCCACGTTCTTCAACGCCGTGTAGTTCGGGAACAGGTTGAACTGCTGGAACACCATGGCCGACCGGGAACGAATATCACGCACCTGCGCGTCGGTGAGCTTCTGGCTGTAATCCACCTGCGCGTCGTCAATGGTGAGCGTGCCTGATTGCGGGGTTTCCAGCAGGTTCAGGCAGCGCAGCAGAGTCGACTTGCCGCTACCGGAGGGGCCCAGAATCACCGTGGTCTCACCGTCGGGGATGTCCAGGCTGATGTTCTTGAGCACCTGTGTATCGCCGAAGCTCTTTGACAGGGAATCAACGCTAAGCATTGTTGCTCCTTACGTAACGGTTGCTGTACTTCTCCAGGGCCGACTGCGCGGCGGTCAGCAGAGTGAAAATCACCAGGTAAATGATGGCGACCTCGGAGTACATTGCCAGCGGTTCGAAAGTACGCGACGCGATCTGCTTACCGGTCTGGAACAGGTCAACCATTGAAATGACCGACACCAGCGAGGTGCCCTTAATCAGGTCGATGAAGTTGTTGCCCAGGTTCGGCAGCGCGATACGCACCGCCTGCGGAATGATCACGTGGCGCAGGGTCTGCATGCGGGTGAAGTTCAGGGTTGCCGCCGCTTCAAACTGGCCGCGCGGAATAGCAGCCACCGCGGAACGGAAGGTCTCCGCCACGTACGCGCCGGTGTGCAGGCTCATCGTGATGATCGCGGCGCTCCACACGTCCAGGGCAATACCGACCTTCGGCAGGCCGTAAAAGACGATGAACAGCTGCACCAGCAGCGGGGTGCCGCGGAAGACCCAGATATACAGCCAGGCCAGCCAGTTCACCGGGGCGAAGCGGCTCGTGCGCGCGCCGGCGGAGATGATGCCCACCAGCAGCGCTAGCGCGAAGGAGATGAGCGATAGCGGAATGGTCACTGCCACCGTCGAGGTCAGCAGCTGCGGCAGTGATTCTGCCCAGAGGTTGAGGTAGCGTTCCATGCGCGGAACTCAGCTCCTTATGAGAGTGTTAGTTCTTCGGGGAGAGGTCTTCGCCCACGTACTTCTCGTAAATCGCCTTGATGTCACCGTTGCCCAGGTGCTTCTTCAGCGACTCGTCGATAGCGTTACGCAGGGCGTCCTGGCCCTTAGGCAGCAGGATGGAGGAGTTGCTGCCGGTGCCCAGGTCACCGGAGAGCAGGCGCAGGTTAGCGTCCGGGTGCTCCTTGAAGTACTCAGCGAAGGACACGGAGTCGTTCGCGGTCATCTCTGCACGGCCCGAGAGGACCTGCTCGATAGCCTCATCGAAACCGGATACGACCACGATCGAGGCGCCCTTCACCTCCACCATCTTGCGGAAGTTCGAGGTTTCGGACTGTGCCGAGGAGTGACCGGAAATCTCGCTCACGTTCTGCAGGGAAGAATCCTTCTTCACGGCGACCTTCGGCTCCGAGTACAGGTAGGGTACGGAGAAGTCGTACTTCTGCTTGCGCTCGTCGGTTGCGGAGACGTTGTTGATGACGATGTCGTAGCGGTCAGCGTCCACGCCGGCGATCAGCGAATCCCAGGGGGTTTCGGTGAACTCTGCGGTCACGCCCAGGTCCTTAGCGACCAGGTCGATGATTTCCTTCTCGAAACCGACCAGGGTACCGTTCGAGTCGTGGAAGGAGAAGGGGCGGTAGGTGCCCTCCAGGCCCACACGAATCTTGCCGGCAGACTTAATAGCCTCCAGCTTGTTGGTGCTGGATGCGGTGCTGCTGCTGGACGAACCGCACGCTGCGAGCAGTGCAGCCAGGCCGGTGAAGGCGGTGCCTGCGAGGACGGTGCGGCGGTTAATCATTGCGGACATAGTGTTCTTCTTTCGTGTGGTGGTTGATGCTCTTGTAGTTGCGGGTTGTCACCCTGCGCTAACCCGGGGGCATCATGCGGTGTGCCCCTCTCTGCGGGTGCAACGCTGGCTATCCTACAGCTATTCCCGGTGGGAAAGAATTCAACGTAACATTCCGTCATATTCTCTCATCGGTGCAGGATAAGCCACGGAGACATCAACCACGACGCAATTTCAGAAGTCCTGGCGGGTGCGCCCTTTCCGGGCCCCTTCCGAGCCTTTCACGAAAGCTTAGGAGGTGGGGCTCAAGTCTTCGCTCACATGCTTCTCGAAAATTGCTTTGAAGTCGCCGTTGCCCAGGTGCTTCTTGATGGAGGCGTCAATCGCATCCTTCAGCGCGGTCTGGTTCTTGGGCAGCAGAACGGCGACGTTGGTGCCGGGGCCGACCTCACCCTCCAGCAGGCGCAGGTTGGCGTCCGGGTGCTCCTTGAAGTACTCGGCGAAGGACACGGAGTCGTTGGCGGTCAGCTCGGCGCGGCCGGTGAGCACCTGCTCGATGGCCTCGTCAAAGCCGGTGACTTCGATGATGGTGGCGCCGCGTTCCTCCACGAGCTTGCGGTAGTTGCTGGTGGCGCTCTGGGCGGCGCTATGGCCGGAGATTTCGGAGGCGTTCTTCAGGCTCGAGTCCTTCTTCACGCCCACGCGGGCACGGGAGTGCGCGTAGGGCACGGAGAAATCGTACTTCTTCTTACGTTCCTCGGTGGGTGCCACGTTATTGAGCACGATGTCGTAGCGGCCCGCGTCCACGCCGGCGATAAGCGAGTCCCAGGGGGTTTCGATGTACTCGGCGGTCACGCCCAGGTCCTTGGCGAGGGTCTCGGCGATGTCGTACTCGAAGCCGGCGAGCTTACCGGAGGCGTCATGGTAGGTGTAGGGGCGGTAGGTACCCTCCACGCCGATGCGGATTTTGCCCGCGGACTTGATGGACTCCAGCAGGTTGGAGGAGCTCTGTGCGGAGCCTGCGCTGGAGCCGTTACCGCCGGAGCAGGCGGCGAGCAGGCCGGTGGTTCCGGCGAGGGCCGCGCCCAGTAGCAGGGAGCGTCGGTTCAGCACGGCGGAGGTGATGAGAACGGTCATTCTTGGTTCCTTAATCTACGTTGATGTGTGGTGTAAAAGTTGAAATCTGCGGTATGGACCGGCGACGTTCGCCAGCGGTATGGACCGGCGGCACGAACCTAGCCGGCGAAGGCGGCCTTCAGACCAATCTCCAGGGCCGCGATGAGGTCCTGAACATCCTCAATGCCGATTGCCAGGCGCACGAGGCGGTCATCCACGCCGAACTCGTCGCGGTGCTCCTGGGCGTAGGCGCCGTGCGTGGTGTGCGCGGGCAGGCTCACGAGCGATTCGATGCCACCCAGGCTCACGGCATTCACGAAGATGGGCAGGGAGCGAGCGAAGGCCTGCGCATCGCCGCCGTCCTTGAGCAGCAGCGAAAAGACGGAGCCGATGCCGCGGGCCTGGCGGGACTGCACCTCCGCCTGTTCCTCGGAGGAGTTGCCGGCGTAGAAAATCTTCTCGACCTCGGGACGCTCGGAGAGGAACTCGATGAGCTCGCGGGCGTTCTGCTGCTGGCGTTCCAGGCGCAGGGCAAGGGTCTTCACGTCCTGCAGCAGGCGGTAGGAGTCAATCGGGGGCAGCAGCGCGCCGCTGACGAGCTGACCGCGGTGCAGCAGAATGGCCAGGTCGGGGTCGTTCGTGGCCGCGACGCCGGCGAGCAGGTCGGCGTGGCCGGCCAGGAACTTGGTGGCAGATTGCACGGTGATGTCAGCGCCGAGTTCCAGAGGACACTGCAGGTAGGGCGTCATGAAGGTATTGTCCACAATCAGCAGGGCGCCGTGGCGGTGCACCAGCTCCGCAACCGCGGCAATGTCGGTGACCTGCAAGGTAGGGTTCGTCGGGGTCTCAAGGAAGACGACCTTCACGTCCGGGGTGAAGTCCTCATCGCTCAGGGCCGTGAAGTCGCTGATGAAGCGGGTCTTCACAGCGCGTTTAGTCAGCTCGGTGGTCGCGAAGCGGTAGGTGCCGCCGTAGGTCGGCATGCCCAGCAGCAGGGTGTCGCCCGCCTCCAGAACGCCGAGGGCCGCCGCGGTGGCCGCCATGCCGGAGGGGTACGCGTAGGCGTGCTCGGCCCCCTCGAGCGCGGCGAGGGTCGCCTGCAGGTTATCGCGGGTGGGGTTCGCGCCGCGCTGGTACATGTAGGTGGTGTCCTCACCTGCGGTACCGAAGGTGCTCGCCAGGTAGACCGGCGGCACGGACGCATCGTAGCGGGCATCGTGCACGGCGTGGATAGTGCGGGTCGTGAAACCGGTCGGTTCGAGCTGATTCTGCTGGCTCATGGTGGTTCTCTTTCGTCCGGGCTACCCCGAACTCGGGTGTAGCTGTGTGTGTCGTCGTGTATCTGAGATTTACCCTACCCGCATTTTTTATGCCGTTCTAACTAAACTTCACGGGGGTTAATATGTTCACGCAACGTCATATAAAAATGCGGTGAGGGTACACAAAATACCCGCATTAAAAACATTCTTTTACGTTGAAAGAAATACATTAATCCGGGTATTTTGAGTAATTATTATGGGTGACATTACACCGCGTATTTAGGGCACCTCGAATCACGCGATACAGTCGTGCGGTGCCTCATGTTCAGGGACTATGCCTGATGCGCCAGGGCTGCGGTCAGGCCGCGCTCCAAATCCTCGATAATGTCCTCAATCTCCTCGATGCCGATGGCCAGGCGGATGAGGTTGTCGCTCACGCCGTATTCGTCGCGGTGCGCCTGCGTGTAGGCGGCCTGCACCATGAGCGCGGGACGAACCACCAGCGACTCGATACCGCCCAGGCTCACCGCGTGGCTGAAAATCTTCAGGGCTTCGAGGAAGGCGGGCAGGTCTGCGCCGTCCACCAGTTCCATGGAGATGAGCGCGCCCAGGCCGTTCGCCTGGCGGGCGTGCACCTGCGCCTCATACTCGCTGTGCGAACCCGCGTAGAGCACGCGCTTCACGGCGGGGTGCGCCTCCAGGTAGTTGATGACCTCGATGGTGTTCTTCTGCTGCTGGGTCAGGCGCAGCTTGAGGGTCTTGACCTCCTGCAGCAGGCGGTAGGAGTCGGTGGGCGAAAGCATTGCGCCGGTAATCATCTGCAGGTGCCAGAGGCGCTCGGCGAGCGCGTCATCGTTGGTTGCGGCGACACCTCCGAGTAGGTCGGCGTGGCCGCCCAGGTACTTGGTGGCGGACTGCACGCTGATGTCTGCGCCCAGGTCGAGGGGCTTCTGCAGCAGCGGGGTCATGAAGGTGTTGTCGACGACCACGATTGCGCCGTTGCGGTGGGCGATTTCGGCGATGGCGGCGATGTCGCTCACGCGCAGTAGCGGGTTGGAGGGGCTCTCCAGGAACACCATGGTCACGTTGTCAGTGAAGTCCTCGTCGGTGAGGGCCGTGAAGTCGCCGATGAAGCGGGTCTTGACGCCGCGGGCGGGCAGCTCGATGGTCGCGAAGCGGTAGGTGCCGCCGTAGGAGGGCATGCCCAGTAGCAGGGTCTCGCCTTCCTTGAGGATGCCGAGGGCGGCAGCGGTGGCGCCCATTCCGGAGGGGTAGGCGAAGGCGTGCTTGGCACCTTCGAGGGTTGCGAGCGTGGTTTCGAGGGCCGCACGGGTGGGGTTGCCGCCGCGCTGGTAGTCGTAGGGGCCTTCGGTGCCGTCACAGGGCTGGGCGTAGGTGGTGGTCGTGTAGATCGGAGGCAGGATGGAGCCATACGGGTTGTCGCGGTCCGTAGTGTGAATTGCCTTCGTGGTGAATCCGGTCATGCTGTCCTCGGCTAAGGTTATGCATAAAATGCGGGGGATAAATATATTGCTAGCTTATGGCTCTTTTTGGGAGCTGACTAGTTTTTTCTTTTCTGTGACCGAGTGACTTTTTATGACCGAAAAATAGCGTTATATTTCGACATTTTGGACATATATTTCGTCATATTTCGCGCGTGAAAAGACCCGGCGGTCGGTACGCGTGTGTGCTGAGTACCGGCCGCCGGGCTCCACACTAGGATACCGGCTCAGCACCCCAGAACATAAGGGTAGGTTTACCTTAAAGCTGAACTGCCCTCCACTAGGGGCGATGCTGCACCTTCAATCTCGCCCAAACACACCGGATGCCCTGCCGGACACTACACCCGGCACTACACCGGGTATAGAAGGAGGGGCGCACCCGGGAATCACCCCGGGTACGCCCCCCCGTTCAAACGCTTGTAAGCGCCTGATTTTTGTAATTACAAGCCGCAGCGGCTTATACAGCACAGGTTGCTTACTTCGACAGCACCTGACGCTTCGAAGAAATCACGCCCGTGTTGAAACCAGCCAGGTGCAGGCCACCGTGGAAACGCGCATGCTCAATCTTCACGCACTTATCCATCACCACGTTCAGGCCGGCTGCCTCACCAATCGCGGCAGCCTCCTCGCTCCAGGAGCCCAGCTGCATCCACACGGTCTTAGCGCCCAGGTCCACAGCCTCCTGAACCACGCCCGGCAGGTCCTCATTACGGCGGAAAATCTCCACCAGATCCGGGACCTCCGGCAGGTCCTGTAGCGACGGGTACACCGGCTGACCCAGCACAAGCTTGCCCTTCGCCGCCAGAATCGGGTTCACAAAATACAGCTTGTACGGCGACGCCGACTGCAGGTACGTTGCCACAAAGTACGAGGCACGCGAAATCTTATCGCTCATACCCACAATCGCAATGGTGCGGGTATTACGCAGGATGTTCAGACGCTCAGGGGCGGAAGGACCCACCCAGGTACGCTTCTCAGTCATTACTTCTCCTCCTGAGTGGTAGTAGGCAGGGAGCAGGATGCGCCAGCAGCAGCCTCAGCGGCGGCAGCGTCCTCGGCGGCCTTAGCGGCGGCAACCGCCTCCTCAGCCTCCACAACCTTGTCTGCGCTGGACTCGCCCACACGCTCACCGGCGTGGTTCAGACCGGTCGCGTAGGTCAGCGCCTGATCCAGGTCCCAAATGATATCTTCAACGTCTTCCAGACCCACGGAAATGCGGATCAGGTCCTCGCCAACACCGCCAGCGGCCAGCTGCTCAGCGGTCAGCTGCTGGTGCGTGGTCGAGCCCGGGTGCAGCACGAGGGTGCGGGCGTCACCAATGTTCGCCAGGTGGCTTGCCAGTTGCAGAGCGCCGATGAACTCGCCGCCGACCAGGCGGCCGGAAGCCTTCTCAGTGCCCTTCACACCGAAGGAGAACACGGAACCGACACCCAGCGGCAGCAGCTTCTTCGCACGCTCGTGGTGCGGGTGGTCTTCCAGGCCGGCGTAGTTCACGTAGGCGATACGCTGATCCTCAACCAGCCAGTTGACGACCTGCTTAGCGTTCGCCAGGTGCGCGTCCATACGCTGCGGCAAGGTCTCAACACCCTGCAGCAGGTTGAACGCAGACTGCGGGCTCAGCGACGGACCGAAGTCACGCAGCTGCTCAGAACGCAGCTTAGTCAGGAAACCGAACTCACCGAAGTTACCCCACCAGGACACGCCATTGTAGGAGGGAACCGGCTCGGTCATGGACGGGAAGTTGCCGTTACCCCAGTTGAAACGACCGGACTCGACGACGATACCGCCGAGGGTGGTGCCGTGACCGCCCAGGAATTTGGTGACCGAGTGAATGACGATGTCCGCGCCGTGCTCGATGGAGCGGATCAGGTAGGGGGTGGACAGGGTTGCGTCCACGACCAGGGGGATACCCGCCTCGTGTGCGACCTCTGCGAGGCCTTCCAGGTCGGCAACCTCACCGGAGGGGTTCGCCACGATCTCGGTGTAGATCGCCTTGGTGTTCTCGGTCAGTGCCGCCTTGTAGTCGGCGGGGTCGGTGCCGGGCACGAAGGTGGTCTCAATGCCGAAGCGGCGCAGGGACACGTCCAGCTGGGTGACGGTGCCACCGTACAGCTGCGAAGAAGCCACAATGTGGTCGCCCTGCTGGCACAGAGCCGCGAAGGTGATGAACTCGGCAGCCATGCCGGAGGCGGTCGCTACCGCGCCGATACCGCCTTCGAGGGAGGCGATGCGCTCCTCCAGCGCGGCGACGGTCGGGTTGGACAGGCGCGAGTAGATGTTGCCGTACTTCTGCAGGGAGAAGAGGTTCGCGGCGTCGTCAGCGTCTTTGAAGACGAATGAGGAAGTCTGGTAGATAGGGACCGCGCGGGCACCGTGTTCAGCGTCGGGGGTGCCGCCCGCGTGTAGTGCGCGGGTGCGGAAGCCGAAAGTGTGTTCAGCCATTGGTTTGCTCCTGGTGTATCTGCCCGCCTGTGTGCGGGGAGTCGATAGTGGCTCGACTTTATACTGTGCCACCGGCGGCGGGGTGCACCAAGTGCGGGTACCTATATGTCGTTTATTGCGGATTATGACGGGGCATCATATCAGCCGTCATAACAGAAGTTGTTATGACGGTTGTTATGATGCACGGTCAATCATACCGATGGAAATACCCGGTTTTAGCCTGCAATTCCGGGGTTTTCAAGATTCTAGGCGCGAGGAAAATACCGCATCATATCAACATCATCGCAGGATCATAACAACATCATCGCAGAAATTGTTATGATGCTGTTATGACGTTGCTATGACGTTCACCAAGAAGTAGCCATCGGGAGCATGCATGGAAACAAACACCGCCGAACTCATCGAAAACCTACGCCGTAGCCAGGCTGAAAACGGGCGAGTAGAAGTCAAAGCTGCAGCTGGCGGGTTCCCCAAGTCCGTTCTTGAAACCGTTAGTGCCTTCGCCAATGGAGACGGTGGCACCATTCTTCTTGGCCTCACCGACCCGGCAGAAGGTCTACAGCCAGTTGAAGGTTTCAACGCACAGGCAGTCCACGACGCATCCGTTGAGGCAATCCGTTCCAAGATCACGCCTCGACCCCCGGTAGATATTCAGATTGAGGCGGCAGACGAGCAGCACCGTATCGTGCGCATCGATGTGCTCCCCGGCGACCCGACGCAGAAGCCCTACTACATCGAAGCACACGGCATGTATAACGGCTCCTACCAGCGCGTCGGTGAGGCCGATATTCGCCTCACCAAGTACGAGATTGACCGCCTCCTAGAGAACCGCAGCCAGCCCCGCTACGACGAGGAGCTGGTCAGCGAGGCAAGCTTCAAGGACCTCTCTCCCACCCTTGTGAGTGCCTATGTCGCTCGCCTGCGCGAGGAGCAACCTCGCGTTTTTGCGGCGCTTTCTGACCGTGAGGTTCTTCTGCAGGCACGCATTCTACGCATCGATTCTGAGGGCCGAGAAGTGCCCCCTCTTGGGGCGCTTCTCGCCATGGGATCCTACCCGCAGGCGTTCTTCCCGCAGCTGATGATGAGCGTTGTTGTTCTTCCCGGTGAAGAGCTTGGTGAGGTCACTGAGGACGGTCGACGTTTTCTGGACAATCACAGCTGTACCGGGCCTATCCCCTCCATGTTGGATGAAGCTATGGGCGTTTTGGTTCGCAATATGCGCAAAACGTCCACCATGGAGGGCCTCAACAGTAGCGGTATCGGGCGGGTTGAGCGCTACGAGTATCCGCTGGAGGCTATCCGCGAGCTCTTGGTCAACGCCCTCATGCACCGCGACTACTCGCCGGGTGCGCGCGGCTCACAGGTGCAGGTTGAGCTCTACACCAACCGCCTGGTGGTGCGTAGCCCGGGTGGTATCTACGGTGCTGTGACTATCCGAGATTTCGGTCAGCCCGGTGTTTCTTCAACCCGCAACAGCTACTTGGCAAGCATTCTGACTGATCTGCCCGACCCGGGTACGGGGCGTTTGATTGCAGAGAATAGGGCTTCCGGTATTCCCACGGTTCTGCGCGCGCTGAAGGAGGCGGGTCTGCCCGCTCCCCAGTTTGCTGACCGTCTACTCTATGTGCAGGTCACTCTGTTGCAGCCTCCGCAGGGTATGTCTTCTATGGAGCAGAAGACAGCGCCTGACGATAAGACTCAGCACGCAACCTATGCCGCGGGCAAACATTCAGCCGACGCCGTCGAACCGGCGGGCGCCGATGCGTCGCTTGACGGCCTCAGCGAACGCCAGGCTGGTATTGTGCGCGGCCTGCGTGCACAGGGCGAGGCTGTTTCCACGACATATATCCAAGAGCATTGGGGTCGGGGCGCTTCACGTACCTCCATTACGAATGATCTGCGCCGTCTTGTGGAGGCGAAGCTGATTGTCCCGACGGCTCCGCCGCGTAGTAAGAACCGTAAGTATCGCGCTGCTTAGACGTGCCCGATAAAAGGTACACAAAAAAGGGGGAGGGAAATAGAGCGGTTATTCTCTATTTCCCTCCCCCTTCGACTATTCAGCCAAAACCACGTTTAGCCGCAGGCCCACTCAAAGACGACCTGCGAGAAATCGCGGGCGGCAAGCGCCTCCGGGGTAATCAGCCAGTTCGCCGCACCGGCATCACCCCACATGATCTCAATCTCTTCGTCTTCGTTCTCCTCGTTCTCCGACTCAGAGACGATAGTCAGCAGGTTCACCGTGTGGCCACGCAGCTCCTTGAACTCGTCACGCGGATCATTCTGCACGAAGAACGGGTATCCGCCCACGTGGGAGTACTCTTCATCCGACTCGAAGGGATCCGTCAGCTCGTAGAGAGCTTCGCGGCGAGGCTGGTTCTTATACGGGTTCTCGTGTGCTTCGGGCAGCAACTCATCCGGGTAGGTTTCATCCCACTTCGCACCAAAAACATCGTAGTAGTCGTAGCCGGAGGCAGTCACGCCCTGCTCACGCACCTCAAAGGTCATGCCGTACTCAATTTCGAGCGGGCCGCTCTCACAGTCGAAACCGCCGATGGGCCAACCGCCTTCGTCCCAGTCCACGTTCGGGAACGGGGCATCCGGGTTCGGCTCACCCAACGTCTCGTAGTAGACAACGCGGTGATTCTTCTGCGAAAGAGGGTTCTCGTAGTCAAAGCCCCACAAGCATTCTTCGTCGTTAGGGTTAATCCAGAACTGCAACATACCGGTCGCCGGGTAAATGTCATTCTCGGGCAACTCAGCGCAGTTAATCTGCGCAATCATACCCAGCGGCTCACCCTTCTCATTGGTCGGCGCAGACTCCCCGGCGGGCAGGTACGGGCGGCCACCAAACTTGGAAGCGGTCTGCGGCAAGGGCTCGGCGGGAACGAAGGGCTTCAGCGCGATAGCCTTCTTACGGGCGCCCTCCTGGTTGAGCAGGTCAATAACGTGCTTCGCCTGCTTTTCGATATCCTCGAACGGCTTGTTGTCAAACATTTTAGGGTCTCCTCATTGATGATGTGGCGGTGTGAAAGTAGTACGGTGTCTAGCCGCAAGCCCACTCAAAGACGACCTGCGAGAAGTCGCGGGCGGCAAGCGCCTCCGGAGTAATCAGCCAGTTCGCCGCACCGGCATCACCCCACATCACGTACACGCCTTCCTCGGCGTCCTCGCCCCACTCCGATTCGATGGTCAGCAGGTTCACCGTGTGGCCGCGCAGCTCCTCGAACTCATCGCGCGGGTCCTCCTGCACGAACGAGGGGTAGCCGCCAATATGCGAGTAATCCCTCTCCTCCGATTCAAAGGGCTCCAGCAGATTGTAGGAAGCGTCACCGCGTGCGTTCGGTTCCTCGGGCAGCTTCTGGTCCGGGTACATCTCGTCCCAGATGTCAGCGAACTGGTCGTAGATTTCGAAGCCGCCATCCAGGAATCCCTGTTCCCAGGGCTCGAAGGCAAGTGCGTACTCAACAACCTCCTCAGCGGTACCCTTGCCGTCACGGCCGAAGGGCCAGCCGTAGTCATCCCAGTTCACGGTCGGGTACGGGGCATCAGGGTTCGGCTCACCCAACGTCTCGTAGTAGACAACACGGTGATTCTTCTGCGAGAGCGGCTTTTCGTAGTCGTAACCCCACATGCACTCTTCGTCGTTGGGGTTAATCCAGAACTGCAACATACCGGTCGCCGGGTAGATGTCGTTTTCGGGCAGGTCGGCACAGTTAATCTGCGCAATCATGCCCAGCGGCTCACCCTTCTCATTGGTCGGCGCAGACTCCCCGGCAGGCAGGTACGGGCGGCCACCAAACTTGGATGCGGTCTGCGGCAGCGGCGCGTCGGGGCGGCTCACCTTCAGGCGGATTGCCTGCTTGCGGGCGCCACGCTCGTTGAGTGCGTCGATGACGCGGCGTGCCTGCGCCAGAGTCTCTTCGGAGGGCTTGTTCTTCGGCATTGCGTGCTCGTTTCGTCGGTGAATTAATCGGTGTGTAAGGTTTCAGTGTGTCAGGCACGGGGCTACGGTACCGCTGCGCCTTCTACCCCCATTAGACCCCATTTCGGGCGGGCGCGCACAGATTCCGGTCACGAGTGCATCCGGCGGGCAAAAAGCAGGTGCGTAGCGTGCAGAAAGCACCGATTCCGGTCACGTAGGAATGCACCCAGTTTTCTGTGCTTCACGGGGTTTCACAGGCGGTTTCAGAGACGGTTTCAGAATTTTTCAGAATTTTCTCAGTTTTACCCCGGGGTAGATTAAAAACTGCTTATCGTGTCAGGGGTCGCTCATAGAGTGTAGGTGTTGGAAGGGACGATCCTTCCGACCGGGCACGCCGTCTCCTGCGGTGTTGCCGCTAGGTTGATTCAGCATCTACGGAAGGAACGGTCATGGAAAACACCACTCACGAGAGCCAGTACGCAAACGCAGAGATTTCCTGCACCGCCGATGAGCAGCTGTGCCGTGATGCAGAGTTCAACCTGCTGATGCAGGCGGGCACCATCGTCCGTATGGAGCGTTTCAACGTGGAGGAGCTCCGCGGCGTTCTGGAGCAGCTGGTGGCCGACGGTTCGTGCTTCCGCACCGCGCCGGCGTCTTCGACGATGGGCCGCGTGATGCGTCACCTGACTCAGGGTGCTTCCGGTTACGAGGCGAACCTGGCTGAGCTGCGTGCGGCGGCGCAGAACGCTCTGCTGTTCGTGTTCCCCCTGGAAAAGGACTTGGAGATGTGCCTGCGCTTTGAGCGTGTACAGGGTACCGGCCTGGCGCTGACTCGCCTGGGCGTGAGCCCGGTCAATGGTGACCTGTGGACTCAGCACTGGGCGATGCGCGCGCTGGAGTGCACCGGCGGCGTGTTCGCGGTGGAGTCCGCTCCGGGTGCCTGCAATTTTGAGCTGCGCCGCGAGATGTTCTACGCGATGCTGTCGCTGGTTGAGCTGTCGACTTTGGGTTTGTCGGCTGAGCCGGAGGACTTCTACATGTTTGCCGATTCGGAGGCTGTGTGTAAGAAGTTCAAGCGTGAGCGTCGTGATTGCCGCCGAGCAATGCGTGCCCAGTACGACCGCGCCGCATAAGGTATATCGTGTATGCCTTATGCGGCATACGCGCATATCAGAGCCATTTGTTCTTCTTGAAGAACCAGTAGAGAAGCAGGCAGGAACCCACCATGAGTAGCAGCGCGGCGGGGTAGCCGAACTCCCATTTGAGTTCGGGCATGACCTCAAAGTTCATGCCGTACACGGAGCCGACAATGGTGGGCACCATGAGTAGCGCCGCGTAGGCGGAGATTTTCTTGGTGTCGTCGTTCTGCTGCTGACCGAGCAGGGTGTCGTGCACGCGCAGTGCGTTTTCGAGGGAGCTGCGAAGGTCTTCGAGGCGTTCTTTTGTTTGGGTTACGTGGTCGAGCACATTGCGGAACTGCCGGGCGAGCTCGACCGCTTCTTCGTTCTTTTCTTCGTCGGATACGCCCGGGTAGGGTGAGGGGTCGAGCGCGCCAGTGCGCATCCCTTCGATGATGCGACCGATCATGGATTCGAGGGGTCGGCAGGCACGCTGGAAGTCGATAACCTGGTTGAGCAGTTCGTAGATGCGCCGTGCGAGGGAGTTGGCCTCGCGCCGCTCGCTGTGGGAGAAGAGGATGTCTTCGATTTCGTCGCTGTCGTTTTCGAGGCCGTCGAGCACGGGTGCGTACCCGTCGACGGTGTTGTCGAGGATGCGGTGCAGCAGTCGGGCGGGGGATGCATCGGGGGTGGCGTAGAGCAGGTTGAACTGGTCGTTGATGCGCTGGTTGCTGCGTTGTTCGTCGCGAACGAGTGCGAGGGTGTAGCGGGGGCCGGTGAAGAGGTGCAGTTCGCTCAGGCGCACTTCTTCTTCTTTGTCGAGGTAGATGGCGGGGCGGACGACGGTGAAGAGGGAGTCGCCGTATCGTTCTAGTTTGGCACGCTGGTGGCCACGGGTGGCGTCTTCCACGGCAAGTTCGTGCAGGTTGAAGGTTTCTTGTAGCCTGTGCAGTTCGTGGATGCCGGTGTTGGCGTATCCGAGGGCTACGGCGGTGTTGGGCTGCTGGTAGGCATTGAGGGTTTCTTCTTCGGGTGCGCCTATGCGGATGCGGTCGCCGCTGGGGTAGATGGCTCCGGTAATGTAGGTCATCGTTGTCCTCCTCTGAACGCTTTGGCGCCACGTGTGCGAGGCGCTCTTTCCAGCATACGGTATGCACCCCGTCCGGTCATGTGCACCGCGCGTGCACCCGGCATAGGAAAAGCCCCCGGAAGGCACCTGTAAGGTAGCCTCCGGAGGCTTTCGCGTATTGAGCTATTGCGCTTAGTCTTCGTTGATGAGGTCGCGAACCACAATGGTCTGGTCGCGGTCCGGGCCCACACCAATCGCGGAGATACGGCAGCCAGAAATCTCTTCCAGCTTCAGCACGTACTTGCGGGCGTTCTCGGGCAGCTCATCCAGGCTCTTCGCATCCGAAATGTTCTCGGTCCAGCCGTCGTAGTACTCGAAAATCGGCTTAGCGTGGTGGAACTCAGTCTGAGTCATCGGCATCTCGTCGTGGCGCACACCGTCAACGTCGTAAGCCACGCAGACCGGAATCTTATCCAGGCCGGTCAGAACGTCCAGCTTGGTGATGAACAGGTCGGTGAAACCGTTGATGCGCACAGCCTGACGCGCCAGCACGGCGTCGTACCAGCCGCAACGACGCGGGCGGCCAGTGTTCACGCCGAACTCGCCGCCGGTGGTGCGCAGGAACTCGCCCATCTCATCGAACAGCTCGGTCGGGAAGGGGCCAGCACCCACGCGGGTGGTGTACGCCTTCTGAATACCGATCACGCGGGAGATGCGGGTCGGGCCCACACCCGAACCGACGCACGCACCGCCGGAGGTCGGGTTGGAGGAGGTCACGAACGGGTAGGTGCCGTGGTCAACGTCCAGGAAGGTTGCCTGGCCGCCCTCCATAAGCAGGGTCTTACCCTCGTCCAGTGCCTTGTTCAGCAGCTGGGTGGTATCCACAATCATCGGCTTCAGGCGCTCAGCGTAAGACATGAAGTACTCGACGATCTCGTCAACCTCAACGTGGCGGCGGTTGTAGACCTTCACCAGCAGTTCGTTCTTCTGGCGCAGTGCGCCTTCAACCTTCTGACGCAGGATCGACTCGTCCAGGATGTCCTGAACACGGATGCCGAGGCGGCCAACCTTATCCATGTAGGTCGGGCCGATACCGCGGCCGGTGGTGCCAATAGCGCGCTTGCCGAGGAAACGCTCGGTCACCTTGTCCATGGTCTGGTGGTAGGGTGCGACCAGGTGTGCGTTAGCGGAAATCTTCAGGCGGGAGGTGTCAGCACCGCGGGCCTCAAGGCCGTCAATCTCAGCGAAAAGAGCTTCGGGGTTAACAACCACGCCGTTACCAATCACGGGGACGGCGTTCTCGCTCAGAATACCCGCGGGCAGCAGCTTCAGCTCAAACTTCTGGCCGTTCACCACCACGGTGTGACCGGCGTTGTTACCGCCGTTGGGCTTGACCACGTAGTCTACGCGGGGGCCGAGCAGGTCGGTTGCCTTACCCTTACCCTCATCGCCCCACTGGGCGCCCACAATCACGACAGCTGACATTTTTGTGCTCCTTGAAAGCCTTGAAGATACGCACCGGATTTCACGGCGCGGCGGCGACCTACCGCCTCATGATCCGGGTAGGCACACCTCTTCTAATGATACCGTGCCCGCCCCTTTAAGTCCCGTGTGACGGGGCAGTAGGCGTGCCGGATCCGGTGCCGGTGAGTCTCACCGGGCACGGCAACGCCCCCATCCGATATTCGGACGGGGGCGCTACCGGTATGAGCCGTGAAGACTACTTGATGATCTCGATGAAGGTCATCGGGTAGGTGTACTGCTCACCGCGGTTTGCGGCCATAGCAGCCAGGCTGTGGAAGATAACCATCAGGACGGTCGCGACCGTCGCGACAACCAACGGGACGAAGAACAGAAGACCAAAAGACACTACCATCAGCAGCCAGGACGCCATAGTGACGACCCACAGGGAGAAGTTGAAGTTGAACGCGCGGCGGGCTGCTTCCTTAGTGAAACCGTAACCGGGCTTGTCCTTGTAGATGAACCACATGACCAGCGGCGCGAGAATACTTGCATTTGCAAAGGACAGCAGAGACAGAATTGCAGAAGCCAGGTGTGCGAGCATCGCCATGTTCTGGTCATCCTTGGAGGAGATGACGAAACCGTTGGACTGCTGACCCGGCGCCTGCGAGTAGGAGGGTGCCTGCTGGGAGTACTGGTTGTACTGTTCAGGGTTCGGGTTCTGGGACATCGTTCTTTTCCTAATCTATCGATGAGTGGATACAGCTAATCGTTGAGGTGCGGCGGCAGGCTAACTCGCCGTTTTCGGCGGGTGCCCGCCTCGCTCTGCTTAGTCGCAACGCTCGTGATGTTTTTCACCCTATCAAGGCAAGGTAAATGGAGTATTAACCCTCGCCGGACAACAGACGAAGAAACCCGAATATGACAAGAAAAGACGCCCCTGCCCCTCCACGCGGTGTTACGTGCGTGGAGGGGCAGTCGTTATACGGTGTGGGTTGGCCGAGGTTAGTCCTGTTTCTCTTCATCAGCGAGCGCAGGATGCGCGGCGGCCTCGTGTAGCTTTGCGTGTTCTTGCTTTTTCAGAAACTCGTACACCGAGAAAGAATCCTCTTCTTCCTTCGTGAAGCCATTGACGCCCGTGTAGCCGTCCGGCAGGCGGTTGTACACGAGGTAGTACCAGAACTCGGCATGTGCCGTCTCTATTTTCTGGAGGAGTTCCCTCAGCTGGTTCTTACGCTTCACCGCCTGAACAATACCCACAATCCATAGGATCGGCACCACAAACAATGACCCCACGCCGATAGTGATGAAGAAGAGCAGCATCGACATGCCGGCACTAGAATCGAACATGCTCACCAGAGGAACCAGCACAAACGGGTTCAGTATCAGCAGGACAATAAGCACGGTCTTCCAGAATGTGCGCTGACTCTCGATCTCTTCAATGTTGGAGCCAGCAAACGGATTATTGATGGGAACGTAGCCTACCGGTTGCAGCATTGCTGCCTGCGATATGGGGTTCTCCTCAGCCTCGACCGGGTTCAGGTGGGCGGCGCACGCCTGCATGGGTGCGGACTCGTCGTGGGAACGGTCCAGTAGGCGCATTTCGATGAGTTTCGAGTCGGGGGTGCCGAAGAGCGGGTCGGGGATGACCGGCAGGATAGCGCCCGGGCTCAAACCGAGGGATTCCAACCGAACGTACTCGCCATAGGCGTGCGTCGTCTGAGTTTGCATTGCCTGTGCTGCCTGCATTGTCTGGGCTTGCATTACCTGCGCCCGCTCACGGGCAGAGAGTACAGGCTGGGCGGACCCAGCGGACTGAGTGGGCTGAGTGGAGGCGAGCGCTACCGGGTGGTTTTCTACTTCGTTTTCGTGAGTATCTTCTGAGGTGTCTTCCGGTTCGTTGCTACCGTCGGAGTCTTCGCTGTCGGAGGCTTCGTGCAGCTCAGCGTCTTCTTGTTCTGAGGCCTGCTGGTCCATGAGTAGCGCCATGTATTCCGGGATGGACTGGTCGGTGTCCCAGAGGGGCTGGTATGCCTCGTCCTTCTTTGCAGTTTCCTTCTTTTCAGTGGGTCGGTCTGCCATGGTCGTCTCCTTCGCTCACCAGACATACTCCTAGTGGCACCACCGTACCAGCGTGCGCTGGGCAGTCCCTTGAAACCTGCCTGATAAAAGCTGAGAAAAAGCCCCCGACAAGCGCCAACACGCACGTGTTAACACTGCCGGGGGTTCAACGTTACCAGGGGTCTACTGGGGGGCATTTGCGGGAAGCTACTCCGCTGGCACTGACAATCCCTCGGGCTCCCCCGCTTCGTCCGGGTGGGCACCCTCCTGCAGGGCGCGGTCGTACACCGGGTGGTACCAGAACGCGCCGTACGTCGTTGCCCGCGCCACCGCCTCCCGCCGCTTCTGTGGGAGCTTCACCAGCGAATAAATCATCAAGCCAAGCCAGATAAAGGGCACCGTGAACAACGAATACAGCCAGACAAAGAAATAGGCACCAAAAACCTGCCACGCAGCCTGCTCATCCACCATGTACAGAAGGGGCAACACAAGGAACGGGTTAATCACCTGCAACACCACACACAAAACCAGCCACCACGCGTACCCGAGACGAGCCTTAGCCCAATCCACGGTGGCCTCCGGTGTACTTGTAGGGATGTAGCCAACAACCCGAGCTTCGCCGGTGTCTTCCCCCGGTACAGATTCACCCGGTGCAGACAGAGCCACAGCGGTGCCGGGCTGATTCTGCCAGCGTACAGAAGCTACCTGCGTGGGTCCGGCATCCTTCGACAGCGCACTCAGTAGTTGCATGGGCTGCAGGCTCGGGCCGGGAATGCCGTATACAGGTTCCATCGCCACCGGCAGGGCGGCATCAACGGTGAAGGAATCCATCCGCCACTGCGGGCTCTGCGCCCACATTCCGTCGGTCATGATGCGCCGCCCATATTCGAGTTCGGCGGCTGAGGAGTCAGAGCCGCCGCGGAAGATATCGAAGACGCCGCACCCAGGATCCACTGCATCTCCTCGGTGTCCCTAGGCAGGCGGTCATACACCAGGTAGAACCAGAACGACCCGAGAGGCATAGCCTCCCATTTCAGCGCCCGGTACTTTAGGCTCACTCGGACCAGCGTATAAGTCAGCGCACCAACCCACAGCAACAGGGGAAGCCCGAAAGTCACTGTGGTAAGCATCAAGAAGATGTATAAGAGATGCCCGCCAGCATCACCAGCTAAGAGGATATAGGTGAGCGGGTTAAACACCACGCCGATGAAGAAGAGGGCAATGAGCTCAGGCCATGCTTTCCTCCGCAGGTCTGATCTGCTCACCTTGCCCGCAAGTGGGGTTGCTGAGATATACCCGATAGGTCGCGGAGTACCGACTACTTTCTCATCCATCCAGGCAGGAAAAGCGGTCGGCACCTGCCGGTGTGCAGATGCGCCAGCATCCGTGCCCATGGGGGACATTCGGCGCATCGTGGGGCCCGGGCGGCCATACAGCGGTCGATTCAGCACCGGGTGACCCTCCGCCGAAGGGAAAAAGTTTACAGCCTGCGCAGAGGGTGCGGGAGCAGAAACCACCAGAGCGGGCGCTGCAGAATCGGGCACAGCGGGACTGGGCGCTGTCAGGGCGGGTGTAACCGTATCAGCAGGCGCGGATGCAGAACGAGCCTTCTGTATTTCCAGGACCTCCTTCACCGGCTCGGGAATCTCCCCGGTCGGCGCGGCAACCGGCGTTCCATGAAGCAGCAAAGCCGAGTAATCGGGGGCGGGCTGATCCGTATCCCACAGGGGCTGATACTTACCATCGCTCTTCTCGGTCGGGTTCTGAGGGTTCTTCGGTGCTTCGCTATGCTCCGCCACGGCAACCTCCTCCAATGCTTGTCTGCTGTTACGTGTCTGTTGTGTTGCCTAAAGTGTGTGTTCAGTACGCGGGGGCTCAATCTCGCGGCTGTTCTTTGAGCCAGTGGCTAGTCTGCTTAAGCCTCGTCCGATTCGTTAAGCCGCACAATGCTCAGAATCCACGCCATACACCAGATGATGCCGGGAATCCCCATGAGCCCTTCACTCACCTGATTCACCGTCACAAAGAGAGCTGCGACGAGTGGCCCCGCCCCGAACAGGCCCGCAATGGAGAGAATCCCCGCCGCAATATAAGGATTCAGGACGGAAACGGCAAAGAACAGAAACCATGCCCCCGGCTTCTGGGACGAAGTGGGCAGAGGGCCAGGGTCCATCACCGGTTGGTCGATACCATCATCGTGCTGAGGCGAAGTGTCGCCCTCCTGGTTTGTTTTAGAGGGCGGGGTGCATTCGTACACCAGCCGGAACGTGAGTTTCTCCTCGACCTTACGCCTCCAGATGAGCTGCACCATCACACCTAAGAAATTGATGAGAGCCCACAGAGAGAAGATGAACAGTACCAGCGGAAGAATACCGATGCTTAGCATCGAAAATCCTAGGCCTGCCATAAAAAGATTTGTCAGGGTTTCTTCGCCCAGGATAGGACCTGCCAGTATATAGGCGAATGGATTTGCCGCGATAGCCAACGCCAGGTACGCCAGCGCCTCCACCACACGTCTGCCAGTGTCCGGCTTGCGGTCAGGAACCGGCACGGGGCTGTAGCCGACCAGCTCACCGCCGTGTTCCTCCGGCGATTCTCCATTGGGGAGAGTTCCCTGAACATCGTCCGCGTGGATGCACATCAGACCCGGATCGGGGCGGCCGTACATAACCTGGTCCGACATCAGCAGAACAGAATCCTCAGCGGAAACGTGTCGCTTGACCATGGTTCGACCCTCCATATCCCAGCATTTTTGATAGATGTTCAATAGATGGTTTTACAGTAACAACCGAACCTGGAAAGAACCTGAACCCGAGTGCAAATGAAAAGCGTGAAAAAGAAAAGGGTCGAACATGTCCACAATTTGATGCATTTAGAAGTAATAAACGCTTCACAAGCCATTTTGAGGTGTATTCTAGTTCACATCTAGTGTGTTCAAGTTCATCTAGAACCCACCAGAAAAAACACACCAGCCTCCCCCAACACTGTGGGAGCCAAGCAAAGGAGCACCGTGCAACACACCGCCTCCCCAAACCCCCGCGGCCGGTCACACCGACGCCGAATCGGCAGCGGGCTACTCACCCTCAGCATGGCGCTGAGCCCCCTCGCAGCGCTGAGCACCACCGCCCACGCCGCAGAAGACCCCGACGCAGTCAAGCAGGTACTCAGCGAAAGCATGAAGAACGCCAGCGGCACCGTCACCGCCTTCGTCCGCTTCAAGGGTAAGGGCGCCTTTGAACAGACCCAGCCCGCAGGCGTACTCGCTGGCACGCAGGCACCCGTCAACCGGAGCTCGCAGGTGCAGGCCATCGCCTCCCAGGTGCAGAGCCAGGCACAGCAGGTCAGCAGCCAGTCCGGCGCGCAGGTCCTCTACACCACCCACAACGCAGTACGCGGCGTGGCAGTGCGCGGTGACGCCGAGTCCATCAAGGCACTCGCCAACCGCTCCGACGTAGAGAAAATCTCGCCCATCCTACCCAAGTACCGCCAGAACGCGGGCGCCGCCATTGACGCAGGCTCCCTCGCCACCTGGACCGGCACCACCAACCCCGCCGGCGCGGGCGGATACACCGGCAAGGGTGTGAAGATCGCCGTCATCGACTCCGGTATCGACTACACCCACACCGACTTCGGCGGTAGCGGCAAGCTCGAAGACTACGAGAAGGCATCCAAGCTCACCGAGCTGCCCTCCGCAGACTCCGGACTCATCAACCGCACCAAGGTTGCTGGCGGCTACGACCTCGTTGGTGATGCCTACGACGGCACCAACACCGCAACCCCCGACGGCAACCCGCTCGACTGCACCACCGGCGGCCACGGCACCCACGTGGCGGGCACCGCGGCAGGCTACGGCGTGAACGCCGACGGCAGCACCTTCACCGGCGACTACTCCAAGCTCACCGCAGAGCAGCTCAAGACCATGAAGATCGGCCCCGGCGTTGCCCCCGAGGCTGAAATCTACGCCTTCCGCGTCTTCGGTTGCAGCGGCAGCACCAACGTCGTCATTGAGGCGCTCGACCGCACCCTTGACCCCAACGGTGACGGCGACTTCTCCGACCGCGCGAACGTGGTCAACATGTCCCTCGGCGGCGAATTCTCCCCGCAGGACGACCCCGAAGCCTACGCCGTTGACGCGCTCACCCGCGCCGGCGTGCTCTCCGTAATCTCCGCGGGTAACGCCAACGACTACAGCCTGCGCGGTGACACCTACTCCAACTCGGGTCACCCCGCCACCGCATCCAGCGCAATCACCGTGGCTAACGCCTACGGCTCCACCCGCGCCGTCGATGCTGCAGAGCTGACCGACCCCGCCACCGGCACCACCCGCAAGGTACGCGGCGACTACAGCGTCTCCTACCCCTGGGCACAGGCAGGTAGCAAGGAATTCACCGGTGAAGTCACCGCAATCTCCGAGAACAACCGCTACGCCTGCAACGCCCTCAGCGCTACTGAAGCGGCAGCTGTAAAGGGCAAGTGGGTGCTCATCGACTGGGCTGAAGCTAACGGTGACCTCACCTGCGGCTCCAAGGTGCGCTTCGACAACCTGGAGGCGGCAGGCGCCAAGGGCGTACTGCTTGCAGGCCATGACGAAGAGCCCGGCCTGGGTATTGCCGGTAACGACACCCTGCCCGGTTTCCGCCTGGCAGCATCCGCCGCTAAGGACCTGCGCGCACAGATCACCGCAGCAGAAGCGGCAGGTAAGCCCCTGACCGTGCGCCTCGGCAACGACCTGAAGTCCTCCCTGCGCGTAGACACCGACAAGCTGGATCAGCTGAACCCCATGAGTGCCCGCGGCTTCCACGGCAGCTACGGCTACACCAAGCCCGACATTGCGGCACCCGGCTCGTACATCACCTCCGCGGCGGTAGCGACCGGTAGCAACTCCGTGACCTTCAGCGGCACCTCCATGGCGGCACCCTACGTGACCGGCTCCGCCGCCCTGGTCATGCAGAGCCACCCGACCTACACCCCCGCACAGGTCAAGTCCGCCCTCATGAACACCGCCACCCACGATGTGCGCACCGAATCCGGTGCCGCATACGCGGTGGACCGCGTGGGCGCTGGACGAGTCGACACCCTCGCTGCCGTGCAGTCGAAGTCCCTCGTCTACAACGCTGACAAGAGCGGTACCGTGTCCCTGAGCTTCGGCGTACTCGAGTACGCACCGGATGCTGGCGTTCAGACCCTCACCCGCGAGGTGACGGTTGAGAACACCGATTCCGTGGCGCATACCTACGCCCTGTCCTACGCTGAAAGCACTAATATTCCCGGCGTGGAATATTCCTTCCCCTCCTCGGTCACCCTCGCACCCGGTGAAACTAAGAAGTTCGAACTGAGCGTGCGCATCGACCCGTCCAAGCTGGAGAAGACCCGCGACGCGGCAATGGACGCAACCCAGAACGCAACTGACTACTACACCGGCAACGAAACCGTTCCCGCACAGTACCGTCAGTACATTGCGAGCGCATCCGGCCGACTCGTCCTCACCGAAGACGGCACCAAGGCACTGCGCCTGCCCGTTCACGTGGCACCCAAGCCCGTGAGCACCATGCACGCTGCCGAAGACACCGTCACCTTCACCCAGAAGCCCTCTAGCGACGAGGCTCAGAAGGCAGACACCGGCTGGACCAAGTCCCAGATTTCGCTGCGCGGCACTGAGGTCAACCAGGGAGGCTACCGCTCCCTGCTTGGTGCTTTCGAGTACGGTGCGAGCGTGGACCGTGTGGCTCCCACCTCGCTGTCGCTGAACAGCAACGTTAAGGCGAACCTGCAGTACGTTGGTGCTTCCTCGGATGCGCCCGCGCTGAAGGCTGCCGGCGGCAACGCCGATGACGGCACCCTGCGCTTCGGTATCTCCACCTGGGCGAACTGGGATGTTGTCTCCTACGAGAACACTTTCACCGTAGAAATCGACACCGACGGCAACAACCGTGCCGACTACAAGCTGGTTACCGACCGCGCTAAGGGTCTGGACTACCCGCTGGTTCGCCTCTACGGCTACAAGAACGGCAACCTCGTTGAGCTCGCCTACTACCCGCTCAACGGTGCCTGGGGTGATGTGGACACCAATATGATGGACACCAACACCCTCATCATGGGTGCACCCCTCAAGGACCTGGGCCTGACCAGCGCAAACAACCCGGACATCCAGTACCGAGTTAGCGCAACCACCCAGTACGAGTGGGGTAACGTCAGCGAAACCGGCTGGATCAAGTACCGCCCCTTCAGCCCCAAGCTGTGGTTCAGCGGTGACTCCTCCGCCGTGGCTGGCCTCCACCCGGATGCCTCCACCACCACCCTGACGGCGCACCGCTCCGCTGACGCAATCCCCGCACTCGGCGAATCCGGTGCACCCGCCAAGGCGCTGCTGCTGCACCTGCACAACGGCACCGGCGATCTCTCCGGCACTAACGGCGCCAAGGGCAACCGCGCTGAGGTGCTGAACATCAAGGAACAGCAGACCGAGTACATCACTCCGTCCCGCTTCACCGATGTGAAGAACACCGACCAGTTCTACACCGAGATTTCTTGGTTGGCTCAGCGCGGCATCACCACCGGCTACCCGGACGGCACCTACCGCCCGCTGGAGTCTGTGGAGCGCGGCGCAATGGCGGCGTTCTTCTACCGCATGCAGGGCTCCCCGCAGTTCACTGCCCCCTCCACCCCGAGCTTCAAGGATGTGCCCACCACGCACCCCTTCTACAAGGAGATTGAGTGGATGAAGGCTCAGGGCATCACCACCGGCTACTCGGACGGCACGTTCCGCCCCTCCGCACCGGTGAACCGTGACGCCATGGCTGCGTTCTTCTACCGTGCAGCGGGTTCCCCTCACGTGGATCTGCCCGCAACCAGCCACTTCAGCGATGTTTCCACCGATAACCAGTTCTACCGTGAAATCACGTGGTTGGCTTCGAAGGGCATCAGCACCGGCTGGCCGGACGGCACCTACCGCCCGGTGACCCCCATTGCCCGCGACGCAATGGCGGCGTTCATCTACCGCTACACCGAGAAGGTTGCTAACCAGGCCGGCCGCTAGACGGTAGCTAACCGGTAGCGAACAGTTCGGGTCCCCTCCCGCTCCCTGCATAGGGTGGGAGGGGTACCTGGAACCGGCAGGGTCCGGGGCCTGAAGACCCCGGAACCTCTCAAGTTTTGGTGGCGGTTTCACCGGCGGATGCACTCACTCGTCGTCTGCCGGTGGGGCCGCCTCCGCGTATCACCGATACACAACCACAGAGCACACAGCACCATCGAAAAATAGAAAATCCGAAGGAGGATTCCATGACAACGCCTCATGCGCCACGCCGCAGAATGAAGGCTGTCGGTGCGACCGGTTTGAGTGCGGCTCTTGCCCTTACTCTCGGCGTTCCCGCCACTTTCTCTGCAGCTCACGCTCAGAGCCCCCAGCAGGTCGAAGGAAGTACTGCGAGCGCATCCGGTGACGCTGCCTCGCGTATCAGCCCGGGCCTGCAGAAGGCTGAAGGCCAGATCACCGTGTATGTTCAGTTCAAGGGCAAGGGTGCGTATGAGCAGACCCAGTCCGCGGCTGTTCTGGCACGTAAGGAGGCGCCGGCGAACCGTCAGGCGCAGGTGCAGGCTATTGCAGCTCAGGTGCAGTCGCAGGCTCAGTCTGTGGCGGCTGCTTCTGGCGCGAAGCTGATGTACACCACGCATAATGCGATGCGTGGTGCGGCGATTACTGGTGATGCTGCGCAGATTCGTGCGTTGGCGGAGCGCCCTGATGTGGAGCGTATTTCGCCGATTATCGCGAAGGAGCGTATGAACTCCGGTAGCGAGATTGATACGAAGACTCTTGCTACGTGGACTCGTGAGAATACGGGGTACACGGGTAAGGGCGTGAAGATTGCGGTTGTTGACTCTGGTGTTGACTATACGCACGCTGATTTTGGTGGCCCCGGTACGGTGGATTCGTACCTGAAGGCTAAGGCGATGACGGAGCTTCCGTCCGCTGATTCGGGTCTGATTGATCGTAATAAGTTCATTGGCGGCATTGACTTGGTCGGTGATGACTACAATGCGTCGGTGGCTGAGAAGTCGACTCCGCAGCCGGATAATAACCCGCTGGATTGCCGCCCGGATGGTTTCGGTTCTGGCGGTCACGGCACGCACGTGGCGGGTACTGCCGCCGGTTATGGTGTGACGGCGAACGGTACGACTTACCGTGGCGATTACAAGAACCTGACGGAGGAGCAGCTGAAGGGCATGTCTATTGGCCCCGGTACTGCTCCTGATGCTCAGATTTTGGCGATTCGTGTGTTCGGTTGCTACGGCAATTCGAGTGTTGTGATGAAGGCGCTTGATACCGTGATGGACCCGAATGGTGACGGTGATTTCTCTGACCGCGCCGACATTGTGAACCTGTCGCTCGGTGGCGAGTTCGCCCCGGCTGACGACCCTGAGTCGTACATGATTAACACGATGGCGCGCCAGGGTGTGTTCACTGTCGCCGCTGCCGGTAACGCCAATAACTACAACGGTGTGGGTGACACCTACTCTGATTCGGGTAGCCCCGCGAATGCGGCTGCCGCGCTGTCGGTGGCGAACGCCTACGGCTCCACTCAGCCGATTGACCGTGTCCGCGTGACCACGAAGACTGGTTTGGAGTGGTTGCAGGGTGATTATTCGGTGAACTTCGATTATTCGAAGGCTACCGCTAATCAGCTGCGCGGCGAGGTTGTTGCCGCGCCGAAGCGTAACCGTTACGCTTGCGAGGCTTTCACCGCTGAAGAGGCGAAGGCTTTGAAGGGTAAGTGGGTTTACTTCGAGTGGGATCAGGACGATTTGACGTTCCCGTGCGGTTCGAAGACGCGTTTCGATAACGTTCAGGCTGCCGGCGGTGTTGGCGTGGTGATGGCTGGTAAGGCTGAGCGCTACACCATCGGCATTGGCGGTAATGCGACCATTCCGGGTCTGCGTCTGACTGCTTCTTCGACGAAGGACCTGGAGAAGGCTCTGGCCGCCGGTCCGGTGACCGTTGAGATGAACCTGGACTACAAGGCTTCGGGTCGTAGCTCCCACTCGCACGCTTTTGATCTGAATTCTTCGAGTGCTCGCGGTCAGCACGGTTCTGACGGCTTCATTAAGCCTGACCTTGCGGCGCCGGGTACTGAGATTGTGTCTGCCGCTGTGGGTATGGGTAATAAGGGTGTTTCCTTCACCGGTACCTCCATGGCGACCCCGCATGTTGCCGGTATTGCCGCTCTGGTGATGCAGGCGCATCAGGATTACAACCCGCAGATGATTAAGGCTGCGCTGATGAACGGCGCGTCCACCCCGATCAAGAATGAGCAGGGTGCGCAGTACGCGGTGGATCGTGTGGGTACGGGTATGGTGAATGCTCGCGCCGCCGTGGACACCAAGGTTATTGCGTACGATGCGAAGACCCCCGAGCGTGTTTCAACCGCGTTTGGTGTGCTGGAGTACACCCCCGATTCGGGTATTCAGACTGTTCAGCGTGAAATCGTTCTGGACAACACCGATTCGCAGGCTCACACCTACACTCTGAACTACGAGGCAAGCACGACCATCCCGGGTGTGGAGTACTCCTACCCGCAGCAGGTGAGCGTGGGTGCCGGTGAGCGTAAGAACGTGACCGTGACCGTGCGTATTGACCCGTCCAAGCTGGAGAAGACCATGGACCCGGCGATGAGCCCGGACCACGTTGCTCAGGACTGGACGACCGGTAAGACTCTGGCTGCTGGTAAGCGCCAGTACATTGCGAGCGCTTCTGGTCGCCTGATTTTCTCTGAGAATGGCCGCGAGGCGATCCGCCAGTCGATTCACGTGGCGCCGAAGCCTGTTTCGGCGATGCGTGTTGATGCGTCCCGCATTGATTACAAGGGCACTGCCGATAAGGAGTCCACGGTGACTCTGCGCGGTACGACCCTGAACCAGGGCGGTTACCGTTCGTTGCTGGGTGCGTTTGAGCTGGGTGCGGTCAGCGACCGCATTCCGTCCGGTCAGCTGAAGCTGCCGTCGAACCAGTCTGTTGACCTGCAGTATGTGGGTGCCGCCTCGGATGCTCCGGCGTTGAAGGCTGCCGGCAAGAACCCGAACGATGGTTCTCTGTTCTTCGGTATTTCGACCTGGGGCACCTGGGACAGCATGCACTGGGGCCGTCAGGTACAGGTGCAGATTGATACGAACAACGACTCTGCCGCAGATTACGTTCTGGAAGTGACCCGCGAGAAGGGTCTGGACTACCCGCTGGTGAAGGTCTGGTCCATCTCCGGTAACGCATCCACCGTGGTGGCTCGCTACCCGCTCAACAGCGCCTGGGGCGACACCGACACCAACACCATGGACACCAACACCATGATTCTGGGTGTGCCGCTGAAGGACCTGGGCCTGACCGCTGAGAAGGCTCAGACCATCAAGTACACGGTGCAGACCGACACCTGGTACAACGATGGCAACCCCTACGTGGACACCACCTCGGCTATCGAGTACTCCCCCTTCAACCCCGGTGTTTGGTTCACCGGTGAGGAGTCGGGCGTGCCCGGCCTGTTCGTGGACCGTGACGGCGGTCAGCTGACCGTTCACCGCAAGAACAACAACAAGGAGCGTCAGGCTCTGTTCCTGCACATGCACAACGCGACCGGTGACCTGAGCGGCCGTAAGACCGCTAACGGTATTGCCGCTGGCGACCGTGCGCAGGTCGTGAAGGTGGCTCGTACCATCCACGATGCACGCTTCACCGACGTTCCGGCGGATAACCAGTTCTACCGTGAAATCACGTGGATTGCTGCCCGTCAGATTGACCGCGGCTACCAGGACGGCACCTTCCGCCCGCTGAACAACATGGACCGCGCAACCATGGCTGCGTACTTCTACCGTATGAGCGGCTCGCCGCAGTACACCGCACCGTCTACCCCGAGCTTCTCGGATGTTCCGCTCAACCACCCCTACTACAAGGAGATTGAGTGGATGAAGGCTCAGGGTATTACGACCGGCTGGCCCGATGGTACGTACCGTCCGGAAGGTTCGGTGAACCGTGACGCGATGGCTGCGTTCTTCTACCGTTACGCGGGTTCGCCCGAGTACACTGCCCCCGCGCAGGCTCGTTTCACGGACGTTCCGACCGACAAGCAGTTCTACCGCGAGATTTCGTGGCTGGCTGAGCAGGGCGTGACCACCGGCTGGCCCGATGGTTCGTTCCGTCCCGTGGAGCCGGTACACCGTGACGCTATGGCGGCATTCGTGTACCGCTACAGCACGGGTGTGCTGAAGGAAAGCCCTGAAATCTAAGGGTTCGTAAGGTTCTACCGTTGTAGGTGCTTACCTCAAGGTTCTACCGAGGGAGCCGTACCGTTGCCAGTTTATCTGCGGCGGTGCGGCTCCCTTTTTTGTGGCCGAGTGCTTTCTATTGACGCGTAATGTTCCGTAATACGAGTCTGGCTAGGTTATATAAAGAATCGTTGAGACAATGAATGAAGGTTTCTTCACCAGGCGGCATGAACCTTGACGTTCACGCCGCATGGACACGCCATACGGACACGCCATACGGACACGCCGGAGGCGCACTGCAGACACGCTGTAGACACACAGAAGACACAGTGCAGCCGCACCGTAGCACTCTCGGTGCGGAACCCGCGTCGCAGAACCCTCCGCGCAGAACCCACAGTGAAGAAACCGCTAAGAAACACACCCATCAATAAAAGAATCAAGGAGCATTCAGTGGCAACCTTCCCTGAAGCTACCCCCGCGCGAGCAGCCCGGCACACACAGCCGGGTCGCCTCAAGCAGCTGGCACGTAGCTGCGGCGCACTCACCCTGGGGCTCACCCTCGGGCTGACCGCCCTGCCGTTCGGTACCGCCGCCTACGCGGCACCGGGCGTAGTACGCGGCGCAGACCGGGACGCACCCCACCATGACACCGGCACCGGCGAGAACAACAACGAAGTTCTCTCCCCCAGCCTGGACGGCGCCACCGGCGAACGCGCCGTGTTCGTCCGCTTTAAGGGTCAGGGCGCGTACGCCCAGACCCAGCCGGACACGGTCCGCTCCCGCGCGCAGGCACCCGTCAACGCGCAAGCACAGGTGCAGGCAATCCGCGCCAGCGTGCAGCAGCAGGGCGCCTCCGCGGCGAAGGAATCCGGCGCGCAAGTCCTGTACACCACCCACAACACGATGCGCGGCGTGGCGCTCTACGGTAACGTCGAGCAGATTCGTGCGCTCGCAAACCGCGACGATGTGGAACGCATCAGCATCATTGAGGACATGGCACCGCAGAACAGCGGCACCCTCCTCGATACGGACACGCTCTCCGTGTGGGCGAAGAGCCCGCAGAACCCCGCCTCCACCGGCTACACCGGCAAGGGCGTGAAGATTGTCGTGCTCGATACCGGTATCGACTACACTCACGCCGATTTGGGTGGCCCCGGCACGCAGGAAGCCTTCGAGAAGGCGAAGGCATCCGACACGATTCCCGAGGGCAGCTACGATCCGAAGAAGTTCCTCGGCGGCTACGACCTGGTCGGTGACGACTACAACTCCGGCAAGAAGGAAACCTCCACACCCCACCCGGATAACAACCCGCTCGACTGCGGCGGCCACGGCAGCCACGTGGCGGGCACCGCGGCAGGCTACGGCGTGAACGCCGACGGCTCGACCTTCCACGGCGACTACTCCAAGCTCACCGAAGAGCAGCTCAAGGACATGAAAATCGGCCCCGGCTCCGCACCGGACGCCCAGCTGATTGGCCTGCGCATTTTCGGTTGTAAGGGCACCACCGCGTTCGTCCCTAAGGGCCTGGACCGCGTGCTCGACCCCAACGACGACGGCGACTTCTCGGACCGCGCCGACATCGCGAACCTGTCGCTCGGTAACGAGTTCGGCGTGTTCGATGAGACCGTGAACTACGCGGTTGGTTCCCTCTACCGTGAGGGCATCCTCTCCGTGGTTGCGGCGGGTAACGCCAACAACTACAACGCCGTGGGCGACACCTACTCCAACTCAGGCGGCCCCGGCACCAGCGCCTACGGCCTGACCGTGGCGAACTCCATCGGCTCGACCCAGCTGGTGGACCGCGTGAAGATTCTCGCCCCCGCAAACGAGGCGGACACCTACGGCGACTACTCGGTGAACTTCGACTACTCGAAGGCGACCGAGGAACAGCTGCGCGGCACGGTGGTGCGTGCCGCCTCCCGCAACCGCTACGGCTGTGAAGCATTCACCGAAGAGGAAGCCGCCGCTCTGAAGGGCAAGTGGGCTCTCATCGACTGGGCGGACGCTGACGGCTCCGCACCGTGCGGTTCGAAGGTGCGCTTCGACAACCTGCAGGCGGCGGGTGCAACCGGCGTGGTGCTCACCTCGAACACTGAGGTTGGTGACACCGCTATCGGCGGTAACTCCTCCATTCCGGGCGTGCGCCTGGCAAAGAGCCAGGTGGAGCGCCTTTCCGCGCAGATTGATTCGGGTGAGCTGACCCTGCAGCTCGGCGAGAACCTGCGCGACTCGATTCGCGTGCCCAACGGCAAGCTGGATCAGGCGAACACCTCCACCGCGCGTGGTCTGCACGGTTCGCACGGCATCACCAAGCCGGACGTTGCGGCACCGGGTACGAACATTTCCTCCATCGAGGTTGGTAGCGGTACCGGTTCGAGCGTGAAGACCGGTACGTCCATGTCCACGCCCTTTGTTGCCGGTGTTGCGGCGCTGATTATGCAGGCGCACCCGGAGTACGGTCCGCGCATGCTTAAGACCGTCATCATGAACACCGCCGACCACCACATGCAGGACGCCTGGGGCAACCCCTACGCGGTGGACCGTGTGGGTACCGGCCGCATCAACACGCGTGCGGCGGTGGCTGACCGCGTCATGCTGTTCAACGCGGCACGCCCCGAACAGGTTTCGGACACGTTCGGCGTGCTCGAGTACACCCCGAACGCCGGCGTGCAGACCCTGCAGCACCGCGTGAGCGTCGAGAACACCGACTCGGTGGCGCACACCTACACCCTGAACTATGAGGGCAGCACGAGCATCCCGGGTGTGGAGTTCTCCTACCCGCAGTCCGTGTCTGTGGGTGCCGGTCAGAAGGCAACGTTCACCGTGACCGTGCGTATTGACCCGTCGAAGCTGGAAAAGACCCGCGACCCGTCCATGTACCCGACCCAGGATTCGGTGAACTACTCGACCGGTACGGTGACCATTTCGGGCGCCCGCCAGTACATTGCGAGCGCTTCGGGCCGCCTGATTCTGACCGATGCTGACTCCTCGGCTGCGGTGAAGACCCTGCGTATGCCTCTGCACGTGGCACCGAAGCCGGTCTCCGCGATGCGTGTGGCTGGCTCCGATATTGCCTTCGATGCGGAGGGTTCCGGCGCGACCGAGCAGACCCTGACTCTGCAGGGAACCGCAGTGGATCAGGGCGGTTACCGCTCTCTGCTGGGTGCCTTTGAGCTGGGCGCTTCGAGCCCGCGCATCCCGACCGCGAAGCTGGGTGTGGGTTCGGATTCCCGCATGGACCTGCAGTACGTGGGTGCCGCCTCGAACGTGGCGGCGTTGAAGGCTGCCGGTGCGGACACCTCCGAGGCGCGCCTGTCCTTCGGTATTTCCACCTGGGGTAACTGGCAGGAGGTGACCCCGCGCGGCACCTACTACGTGTTCGTTGATACCAACAAGGACGGCACGAGCGACTACCGTCTGCAGACGGTGCGTGAGAAGGGCCTGGACTACCCGCTGGTGAAGGTTTCTAAGCGCAGCAACGGCAAGTGGCAGGCCATCGAGAACGCCCTGTACCCGCTGAACGGCACCTGGGGTGATACGGACACCAACATCATGGATTCGAACACTCTGGTGATGACTGTTCCGCTGAGCGTTCTGGGTCTGGACCCGAATGCCGAGTCCACTGAGATTTCGTACTCGGTGACCACTTCTAGCGCGTTCTCCGCGACGACCGTGGTTGATACGACTGATTCGGTGGCGTTCAACTATGCGGCGCCGAAGCTGTGGTTCAGCGGCGATTCGGCGGGCGTTCCGAACCTGTTCGTGGATGCACCCTCCACTCAGATGGTGGCGCACCGTAACGGCGACGCGAAGAACGTTTCTGCGCTGTTCCTGCACATGCACAATGCGACCGGCGACCTGTCCGGCGTGAATGGGGCTGCGGGTGAGCGTGCGCAGGTTCTGCGTGTCTCGTCGAACTCTGAGGCTACCGCCGCGAGCGCACACTTTACGGATGTTCCGGCGGATTACCCGTTCGTGAATGACATTAACTGGCTGGCTCAGCGTCGTATTACGACCGGCTACCCGGACGGCACGTTCCGCCCGAACGGTTCGGTGGAGCGCGGCGCGATGGCGGCGTTCTTCTACCGTATGGCGGGTTCGCCACAGTTCACTGCACCGAGCACTCCGAGCTTTAAGGATGTGCCGCGTGACCACCCGTTCTATAAGGAGATTGAGTGGATGCGTGCCCGCGGTATTACGACCGGCTGGTCGGATGGTACGTTCCGTCCGAATGCTGCGGTGAATCGTGACGCTATGGCGGCGTTCTTCTACCGTTTTGCGGGTTCGCCGGCGTATTCGGCTCCTGCGGTGTCGCCGTTTAGTGACGTGTCGGCCGGTAGCCAATTCTACCGTGAGATTTCGTGGTTGGCTGAGCAGCGTATTACGACGGGTTGGGCTGATGGTTCGTTCCGTCCGGTTCAGCCGATTGAGCGTGGCGCGATGGCGGCGTTCTTGCACCGCTATAACGTGCGTGTGCTGAATAACCGCTAGTCGAAGCGTTATATTTGAGCGCTAAATACCCCCGGCGGATGCTGCACGCATCTGCCGGGGGTATTTACTTGCCTCATCCTGCCCGAGGTGGGCTAGTTAGCGCTGGCGGGCTTCTTTACGGTTGAGCTTCTCAATGGCGGCTTCCACCTTTAACTTGCGGTGGCTGAGCTTCCAGAGGCTGAAAGACTGCAGCAGAGTACTCTTACCAATCTCCACGAGGGAAGGCAGCCCCTGCCGGATGAGCGCCTCATTGATTTCTTCCTGGGTAGCGCCCTGCTCCTTCATCTGCTCGATGATGATGCCCGCCTCCGCTATTTTCCCGGAGGTGAGCGGGTGGTTTTCGAGGCTGGTTTCGATGTCTACGAGCTCGTCGTAGAGTTCAGTTTTTGTTTTTGCCATGGTGCTGTCTTCACCGTCCTTGGTTGACGTGTTCTGTGGCGTAGCGGGTGTGTGGGGCGTTTTCCCTCATCACCGGCTGTTTTGAACGGTATTTGAACCGTATGTTCATCCTAACAGCCGCGCGGGTTGCCGCGCAGGATTTTTACCGGTGAGTATGCTGTGTATTTGCGGGGCTGAAAGGATACTGAACCCACCGCGTGCGCCGCGCTGAACGCACCGTGTGGAACACTACCTCGCATCCCTCGGCGGTTCACCGCATGGGCTATAAGGTGGAGCGTACACTTAAGTCATGCGTGAATTACAGGCACAGATCATCCGTGAAATGGGCGTCAAGCCCAACATGACCGAAGAGCAGGCACGCGAAGAAGTGGAGCGCCGCATCCAGTTCATCTGCGACTACCTGGAAGCCACCGGAAGCCGCGGCCTGGTACTGGGCATCAGCGGCGGCATCGACTCCACCCTGGCGGGTCGCCTCTGCCAGCTGGCGGTCGACCGCCTCAACGAGCGCGACCGCACCACCGAGTTCGTGGCGGTGCGCCTGCCCTACCGTGTGCAGCACGACGAAGAGGACGCGCAGGAGGCGCTACGTTTCATCCAGCCCACCCGCTCCCTGACCTTCAACATTGCGGAGGCTGTCGACGGCTTCGACAGCGCCTACACTGCCGCGACCGGCGAGCAGATCAGCGACTTCAACAAGGGCAACGTGAAGGCGCGCGCCCGCATGATCGCCCAGTACGCGATTGCTGGCGACCCCGGCTACCTGGTGGTCGGCACCGACCACGCGGCGGAGTCCATTACCGGCTTCTTCACGAAGTTCGGTGACGGCGGCGCGGACCTGCTGCCGCTGTACGGCCTGAATAAGCGCCAGAACCAGCTGCTGCTGCGTGTTTTGGGTGCGTCTGAGCGTCTGTGGGCTAAGCCGCCGACGGCTGACCTGCTGGACGGCGTGCCCGGCCGTACCGATGAGGATGAGCTGGGTCTGACCTACCCGCAGATTGATGACTACCTGGAGGGTAAGGAAATCGAAGAGGCGGCCGCTACGAAGCTGGAGCAGATTTACCTGCGTAGCCGCCATAAGCGCACTACTCCGGTGACGATTTTTGATTCCTGGTGGAAGAACTAGCGCGGAAGAATCTAGCGTCTTCCGGTTGAGCGCCTCAACCGGCGTAAGAACTAACGTAAAAGCCCCAAACTCCCTTGGTGGGAGTCTGGGGCTTTTACTATGTTTTCGCGGGCTGAGGACTATGCCTTCTGTTCGGACTGTGCGCCAGAAACCTGGCCAGCCTGAACGCCCGAATCCTCAGAACCTTCAGTCTTAACCTCAGCTTCAGCGGGCGGTACTTTCGCGCCACCCGTGGCGAGGAACAGCACCAAGCCCAGCGCGCAGGCGAGCACCTGGGTGAAGGGGAACGCCCAGGTCAGACCCTTAAATCCGAACCACATGTTGCCGAAGTACACGGCGGGGAAGAACAGCAACGCAATACCGATGGTCATCAGCATTGCCGGGCGGCCCTTACCGGACGCCTGGAACCAAGACACAAACACGATGCTGACCGCGTTGAACACGGCGGCGAGCATGAGTGCGATCATGACCTCTTCGCCGGTGTCGATGAGGCTTGCATCGCCAACCACGGCGAGCAGTTCACGGCGGAAAATCAGCACCGGAATGGTGATGATTGCGGAGGTCGCCACGGACAGGATCGTTGCGGTGCGCAGCGCCTCCTTCACGCGGGCGCCGTTGCGGGCACCGTACGCGTAGGCGTACAGCGGGATACCGCCCATGCACAGGCCCATGCACAGCATTTCGGGCACCATGTTCAGGCGCATTGCCAGGCCGAACGCCGCGACGGTGTCGTCACCGTAGGAGGCGGCGAGGTTGTTCAGCAGCAGGGCGGCGAAGATCAGGTTGAGGCTCTGAATGAGCTCGGCGGCACCGACCGCGACCACGGGCTTGATGATGGCGGGGTCGAGGGAGAAGTCGCGGATGTTCGCGGAGAAGTTCTCGCTCTGACGCATCAGGAACAGCAGGTAGTACAGCATGGATGCGCCGTTCGCCAGCAGCATCGCCCAACCGGCACCGGCGACGCCCATGCCCATGATGGCGATGAACAGCACGTCGAAGATGCAGGTGACGACGGTGCCGACGATGATGCCGTACATGGACTGCTTGGCGTAGCCTTCGGATCGGACGAGCTGTTCGAGGGTGAACATGCCGATAGCGAGGGGCGCGCCGAGGAACATGAGGTGCACGTAGATGCGGGTCGGTTCGTAGGAGCCGCCGGATGCACCCATGATGCTGGTAATCGGGTCAGCGAGGATGAAGCCGATAGCCGCCGCGACGATACCGGCACCGAGCGCCGAGTAGAGGGCGAAGGAGGTGACGCGGTGAATTTCGTGGGCGGGCTGGCCTTCACCGAGCTTGCGGGAGGCGAGGGTTGAGGAGCCCAGGCCGAACAGGCCTGCGATCGCCATGATGACGCCGAAGACGGGCACGCCGTAGCTGGTGGCGGCGAGGTCTTCGGTGCCGCCGTAGTGTCCGACGAAGTAGGAGTTCACCACGTTGTAGATGCTGGTGATGGCGAGGCCGAGTGCCATGGGCACGCCGAGGGAGAGGAGCGCCTTAAGGATGGGGGCGTCTTTGAGCAGGTAGATGTTCTGCGGGTCTTCGCTTGCGCCTTGCGGGCGGTGTCCTGCGGCGGGTGCGTTGTTCTTGGGTGCGCCGTTTTTGGGCGCGTTGTTTTCAGTCTGGTGGGACGTCATAGGTTCCTTGGTCTGTGCGGTCCGGTCACTTGTGTGCGTCAGATAGACGGCTGATGTCCGCGAATGTGCGGGTGCCGGGGTGCCCGAAATGTCTTGCTCGTTCCCTGGGCCGTGAGGCTTCCGCGTGGGGGGTGAGTGCGGGCGTAACTTTCATATTTTACCGATGTTCAGCGCAGGTGGGTAGATGCTCATCGTGAGCAAAACCTGTTGTTGCACGGGGTGCACAGACGCGGTGGCACCATAAAACAGCGAGGCGCCCCTCCCCCGCTGTTCGGGGTGGGGCGTCTCGCCATTCTTTAGGAAAATGCACCGTTTAGGTATTCCCTATGGAGTCACGCTAACCCTGCAGTGCCGCCAACTGCGCCTTGAGACGCTCAATCTCTTCCTGTGCTTCAGAAGCGGTGCGCTGGTTTTCAAACTCCAGTCGCATCGCCTTAATGGTGTTAGCAACCTGAGTGTAAGAGCTTTCGCTCTTACCAAGACGCTGGGGATCATAATCAGCATCTCGCAGGATACCCTTCAGGCTACCGATAACTTGTGCGAGATTATCCTTGTTACTGAAGAACTCAACCGGATCGATAGCCCATTCAAGCAAACCAGTCTCAGGATCCTTTTGGATGAGCTCACGCATACCGTATACAACAGGCATCATGTAACCTGCCGGGGCGATGCAGAGGTCATCAGCCAGCGGCTCACGAGAGAAGGGGGCGGAATGATTCTTCTTCTGCTTGCTCTCGGTCTTCACCGCAGCGATACGACCGAACTTACCGTCGTTTGCATTGTATGCGTCCTGATAGTTGGCATAGATCAGGTCGTATGCCTCAAGGATCTGCGGAACCATCTTGAGAGCCGACTCAACCTGGGGGTTAATGAGATCCCAGGTCTTCTCATTACCGTTGGTGCGCTCAACAGCAACTTCGGGGTGGCGAATAAGAGCATCAAAGCGCTTGAACGCTTCGCCCTTAGAGCTGTATGCGGAGGTGCCAGGTAGCGCACGAATCTCTGCAGGCAGGTCGACGGCACCCAGGGAAATCCATGCCAGCGCAATCAAGAAGCGAAGGTCAATTTCACCAGGGTCATTGGTCTTCCAGACCACGTTGCGGTAGACCTCAGGCATGCGCTCTGCAAGAACATGCTTCAGGTAGTCGAAGACACCGCTCTGATTCGCGATCGTCTCTTCCTTGAGCTGCACGTTGTTGTTACGTGCAGCGCAAATATCGAGGATGTTATTCAGGAACTTTTCCTGACCCGCGTCGCTTTCGGTGTTGGGTACGAGGAGCTCAACCGGTACCAGTGCATCGTGGGACGCCGATGCCTTGGTCTTCAGACTCCTCAGCCTGGGCTCCATCTCATGCCACATTTCCTTCATCTGGCTCCAGGTCTTCACACGACGGAGTTCCTTCTGAAGTTTGGAGATTTCGCGGGGATCATCACTCAGGAGAATAGCTTCTTCGAGAAGGTAGAGAGCAATGGCGAGGGTGTTGTGGCCACCATCCAGGATGCCTTCAAGTCGAGGGTTGCGGATGATGATGGTGAATTGATCACGGTCTCGCTTCATGTATTCAGCAGCGCCGATGAGAATACCCTTCGACTTGAAGGGGTAGAGCTCGGGGGTTTCGCGAATCGTTTCGATAATGTCGGCAGTAACGGGAGATCGCTTTGCGCTACGGGGGTTTGCTTCCAGATTGAGGTTCGTAATGACATCAACCATGCCGCGAACCTTAATAAAACCGGAGAAGCGGCGGAGATCGTCGAGAGTACGTTCCTCGAGGTATTCAATCTTCACAGTTGCTTCAGAAATGGGGGCATTAGTCATAGCGACTGCACCTTTCAATAGATAGCTTATTACCATCCGCAGGCTGTAACACCCTATGGACACCGCCTGCTATCCGAACAGGCTAGGCAAGTGCTTCCAGAGATCATCCGAACCCTTATAACCACAACTATACGGGGCAAAAATCCCCGCGTCAATATTCTATTTTGTGATTTATACAACAAATTAGATCTAATTTGTGTATCAAATCACTAAAATGGGCTTATTTTGTTAGGGTTCAGAGGGTCACCTCTCTGTACCTCAGACAACAGACAAAAGCGGAGAGTACGTAAAAACGGCGAGGCGCCCCTCCCCCGCTGTTCGGGGTGGGGCGCCTCGCCTCATGCGTAGGAGCGTGAGCTATTCGAGCTCAAGCGGGCCGAGCACACGCATGACCTCGATGTCCAGGCGTTCCTGGATCTGGTGCAGTACGTTCGTGTCGATTCTGCCTTCGTCACGCAGACGCTTGAGAATATCGCGCTGAACTTCGAGCACGCCCAGGCGCAGTTCCTTCTCCTTTTCGTGCGCTTCGAGCACCTTCAGCACGTTCTCGGGGGTGTCGTCGCCGTGCATGTGCAGGGTGTGCAGATTGCGGTACATACTCATGTTGAACATGTGCTCTTCCGCGATTCGGTCGATGACTTCCTGCGGGGCGTTGATGCGTCCACCAATTTCCTGGATGGAGTCGAAGGACTCAGCAATCAGGGTGCGGATTGCTTCGTTCATCTCTTCTTCTTCGCTGTTGTCGACCGGCAGGTTCGCCCAGCGGATCACGGCGGGCAGCAGCATGCCCTGGACGACCATGGAGCACAGCACCACACCGGACACCACGAAGATGACGAAGTCGCGGTATTCAACACTCGCCGGGATGGACAGCGCCACCGCCAGGGACACGCCGCCGCGCAGACCCGCCATGGTGGATACGACACGTCCGCGGTGGGTGGTGCGCAGGGTGCGCTGCTTTTCGCTGCGGTCAAGCAGTCGAATCGTGAAGATGGACGCCTGCAGGAATACGTAACGAATGACAACGCAGGCAATCCAGGCGACCAGCACAACGAGCAGGCCGTAGCTCCAGGTGGTGCCGTAGAGGTTGATGGTGACACCCATACGTTCCACGGCGGTGGGCAGCTGCACACCGACCATGACGAACAGCACGGCGTTCATGACGAAGGTGACGAACGCCCAGGTGGGCAGACCGTAGGTGCGGTTCTGCGGCTTGATGGTGTCCGGGCTGTAGTAGGTGAGGAAGAACGCCGCAATCACTACAGCAACCACGCCGGAGCCCTTCATGTCGGGGAAGGGCTCGGTCTTCTCCGCGAGCAGGAACGCGATGAAGGGCACGGTCAGCATGAAGCAGGTGAACCACATCGGGTTGTCGATGTGGGCACGAATCTTGTTGGCTACCCAACCGACCGCCAGACCGACCAGAATACCGATGAGGAAGGAGAAGAAGAACATGCCGCTGGAGTGGCCGAGGGAGAGTCCCTGGCCGGCGGCTACCTGCAGGGCGAGGGTCAACAGCACGAGGGTCGTGCCGTCGTTGATGAGTGCTTCCGCCTTGAGCGTGGTGATGGAGGATTTGGGCAGTTTGCCGTTGAGGGTTGCGACGGCGACCGCGTCGGTGGGTGCGAGCGCCACACCGATGAGCAGTGCCGCACCCCAGGCGCTCACGCCGATGAGCTCGTGCAAAATCCCGGCGACGCCGAAGGCGGTCACGATAACCAGTAGCGTGCCGGTGAGGATCACGCCGCGGATGCGGTTGCGCGCTTCACGCCATGAGGTGTTGCGGGCTTCCCAGAAGAGCATGATGGGCAGGAAGATTTCGAGGATGACGTGCGGCGGCAGGCCAATACTCTGAACTTCGTGCAGTTCGTGGGCGGGCATGATGCCGATAGCCAGGCCAATGAAAATCAGCACAATGGCGGGGGTGATCCGCGTTTTGTGTGCGATTGCGCTGCCTACGAGGACAGCGAGGGATAGTGCGATAACGACTTCGAGCATGCTGTTCCTTTGCTGGGGGTCTCCTGGGTACTTCAGGGGTTTAAAGAGTACACCCGCGGTTTTATTCCCTGCACTCTCTGGCGGGGCTGTCTAATTCGTGGGTGCGGGTACGTTTCATGACGTTTTGTGTCGTTCTGACGTGAACTTGGGGTCGTACTGTGTCAGAGAACAGAAATTCCGCCTCTGTGAGTGCGCGCGAACACTCAGAACGTGAGAAGATAAGGTCATGACTGATAACAACACCGTAACCGGCAGCCCGCTTGTTAAGCGCGGCCTGGCCGACATGCTCAAGGGCGGCGTCATCATGGACGTCGTCACCCCCGAACAGGCTAAGATCGCTGAAGATGCTGGCGCTGTTGCCGTCATGGCTCTCGAGCGCGTTCCCGCGGATATTCGTGCGCAGGGCGGCGTGGCTCGTATGTCTGACCCGGATATGATTGAGGGCATCATTGATGCTGTTTCGATCCCGGTCATGGCGAAGGCACGCATCGGCCACTTCGTTGAGGCTCAGATTCTGGAGACCCTGAAGGTCGACTACATTGACGAGTCTGAGGTTCTTTCCCCCGCTGACTACGTGAACCACATTGATAAGCACCAGTTCAAGGTGCCTTTCGTGTGTGGTGCTACCAACCTGGGTGAGGCTCTGCGCCGCATCACCGAGGGTGCCGCTATGATCCGCTCGAAGGGCGAGGCTGGCACCGGTGACGTCTCTGAGGCGACTAAGCACATCCGCACCATTAAGCGTCAGATTGCTGAGCTGCAGGGCCTGTACAACACCATGCCCGACGAGCTGTACGTGAAGGCTAAGGAACTGGCTGCACCGTACGAGCTGGTTCGTGAGGTTGCTCAGACCGGTAAGCTGCCCGTGGTGATGTTCACCGCTGGTGGTGTGGCTACCCCCGCTGACGCTGCGATGATGATGCAGCTGGGTGCTGACGGCGTGTTCGTTGGTTCCGGTATTTTCAAGTCGGGCGACCCGGTTGCTCGTGCGAAGGCTATTGTGAAGGCTACTGCTTTCTACAATGACCCGGAGAAGGTTGCTGAGGCTTCTCGCGGCCTGGGTGAGGCTATGGTCGGCATTAACGTTGCTGACATTCCGGCACCGCACCGCCTGGCGGAGCGCGGCTGGTAATTCGTGCGCGCACCCCGCATTCGGGGTGAGTGTTTGATGAGGGGGTGGGGTTCGCTGAGGCGGGTCCCACCCTCCTTGTGTTTGTTGTGTTTGTTGTTTTGTGAAGGGAGCGGTGATGGTTGAGAAGGTTCAGCCTGCCGGTGTTTTGCCGGGTGAGGGTTTGACGGTTGGTGTTTTGGCATTGCAGGGCGGCGTGAGTGAGCATGCGGAGATGCTGGAGTCCCTGGGCGCGCAGGTGCGTTGGGTGCGTACCGGTGAGCAGCTTGAGGGTCTGGACGCGCTGGTTTTGCCGGGTGGTGAGTCGTCGACAATTGACCGTCTGACCCGTATTTTTGGTGTGCGTGAGCCGCTGATTGAGGCGATTTCTTCGGGCATGCCCACTCTGGGTACGTGTGCTGGCCTGATTATGCTGTCGGAGCGTATTGATGATCCGGCACCGGGTCAGCAGTCGCTGGGTGTTTTGGATGTTTCGGTGGGTCGTAACGCTTTTGGTTCGCAGGTTGATTCTGCGGAGGTGCGCCTGCCGTGGCTGACCCCTGCCGGTGATGAGGTGGTTATTGATACGGCGTTTATTCGTGCGCCGATTGTGACTGTCACTGGTGAGGGTGTGCAGGTGACGGCTCGTCATGAGGGGAAGATTGTGGGTGTGCGTTCGGGCAACCTGATTGGTATTTCTTTCCACCCGGAGGTTACGGGCGATACGACGGTGCATGAGGAGCTGCTGGCTCTGGCACGCGAGGTGAAGGGCAAGTAGCCCCTCCCCAAAAAAATAAGCCCGGTAATGACCGCTTAAAGAGTTGTGGCGGTGACCGTTGTTCGGTCACCGCCACAACTCTTTTTGCGCGGGTTTATGCGTGAGTGGATTTATGCGCGGGAGCTGCTGGGGGTTTGGGGCTGGGCCTTCCACTGCTGGTAGGCGCTCGTGGCGAGGAATCGTGCACGGTTCGCGTCGCTGAGCGTCTTGATGTCTGCGGGGGCTGCCTCGTACCACTTTTCGTAGAGACGAATAATCATCTCGGGGTAGGCGGCTTCTTCCAGGTCTGCGCGGTGGGGGATGAATTCGTTGCGGTCCTTGATGTCTCGGTACTCGCTACCGGCGAAGGGGTCGGAGAGCCCGACGCTGGGGCGGGCGTTGTAGACATCGATGTTTTGAACGTATTCGGGGAGGGTGCTGCGCCCTGCTTTGAGTGCGGCGTGGCACTTGCTGTCGATTTCGCTGGGCTCAATGATGTGGGCGCCGTCTGCGAGGATGTGCCGGTACTGGATGTACGCGGGGTATTGTTCATCGGTGCGCGGGACGGGCTTGGTGGCTTCTGCTGATGCGACAGCTTGGGCGGAGTATGAGGAGCAGCTGACGGTGGGCGTGGTGCTTGCCGTTGCTGAGGCGCTCGCCGTGGAGGGTGAGGAGGTGCTGCTTGCCGCGGTGTTTGCACTACCGCAGGCGGCAAGGAACAGGGGCAGGGTTAAGAGAGCGGCGCCGTATCGCAGTGCGTTATAGCGGGGGTTGGGGGTCCTGGATTTCAGGGCCATAATGTCACCTCATTGTGGGCTGGAGCATACTGAGTTGCCCCTCAATATACAGGCAGTTTTGATACATGGTCAAGAGAAAATTATGTTTATTTTTTAAAATCCAACATCTCGGAAGAAAATCGATAAACAAGTTTTTTCAGCGCCTTGACTTGCGTAAACATGCAAGCCACCGGGCTCTTGAGGCAAATATGTCACTAAAACACCAGCACTAGATATTGCTATTTGCCTGATAATCAGCGGAAGCCAACATGCCCGGAGGAGCACGGTCAGGGTGCCCATGATGCAACCTCCAGCTCCGTAAAATCCTGCGCCTCAACGGCTAGAAGCCACTAGAGGAGAAAATAAATGAGTCCCCTAACGTATTCCCAGAGCAGTAGCGAGATGACGCACTGCGCAACAAATGCGGCTATAGCTGCGAGGGTTGGTATCCAGTAGCTACGCTTAGAACATGCAATAAAAACTGCTATAAAAATAATGCATGAGACAATATCGGGACCCAAGAGAATGAATGCCTGTAGATCATATGGCCACAATATTCCATGCATATATTCTGTAGGGACTTTACATGGACTGACGATATAGCTTTTTACAATTTCATAAGTCCCATATATTTTAAAAACTAAATATAGCGACGCAATCCAAAAAATGCCTATGCGAAGCTTGACACCCAGCCATATACTAAAAATCTGCCACAAGCTAGCTAATACAACTCCCACCACAAAGAAGGGCAAGTAGAAATAGCTTTGCCACCCAACACATGGCGAGACAAATCTATCGAAATCTGTATACAAGGCAGTTGGGAAAATATAAAAAAATTGCAATACAATGAGAAATAAGATATACAAAATTATCTTCTCATTTACGGCAAACATCTTATAAGTAGAATTCATGATGCCATTTCCTTTCAGCAGCATAAAACGCTAGTAGCGCAACACTGAACGCATAGCCTCAATGTTGTTTTTCATATCCACTAAGCCCCAAATCCTAAACTAAGACAAGTAGGTGACCCGCAAAATCTCCGCACTCTTACCCTATCTACCTCATGTTTAAGCAGGTCAGAACCTTAAGACTACTGGGTAGCACACCTTGTGTCTAGAGTGTTGGTTTTAAAAATAAGATGGTATTTTCCATTGACCACCTATCAAATATTCGGGTATGTTTAGACGCAATATATCGTTCCATCCCTCTTGTGAGGTGGTCTCATGACCCACACCCCTGTTCTTCTTTCGTTCCGTTCCAGCGGTCTACGACGCAGTGCCGCACTGGCGATTCTCCCCCTGCTTCTTGCCTCCTGCGGTAGCTCCACCAGCACGGCATCAAACACTCCCGCCCCCTCGAACACAACCGTGGCTTCATCCCCGTCAGCTTCAAGCGCCACCGGGTCCGCTTCCTCTTCCGCGGCGAAGAAGAGCTCCACCCCCTGCCTTGAACCTGACGAAACCGCGAAAGCTGAAACCCTCAAGCAGCAGGAAGCCATCAGCGCCGACCGCGGAACAGCACTGCCCTCCTACGTCTCCGCGCGGCATGTTGTGCGCAACCAGGCGAACTTCCCCACCCGCGCCGAAGCTGAATCAGCAGGAGCCGAGTGCCTGGCACTGTACGAGAAGAACAAGGCCGATCACGCCTACGCCGCAGCATGGGTACGCGCTATCGATGACAATAACGTGGCAAGCGGAAAGGTAGCCTCCGGCCCGCGCGCTGACATCCAGAGCGCAGACCCCTACAAAGCAAGCAACTACGTCGATATTCGAGAGGGTAAGGAGTACTTCCCAACCCGACAGGAACTGCTCGCGGCAAACTACCCCGAGAACTACATTGTTGCTTTTGAGTTGTGGGCGCAGCAGGCACCAGCCGATGTGAAGCAGAAGAGCGACGCGAACCGTGCGGCCGCTAAGGATACTCGCTGGTCTGAGGTGGTAACCCTGCCCAGCCCCGATAACCCTGTCTAATCTGAGCCTGTCTCATCTTAAAAAGAGTTGTGGCGGTGACCGAACAACGGTCACCGCCACAACTGTTATACGGCTCAGGTTAGGGCAGTAACGCCAACCCAAACTCAATACCAATCAGCGCGACAGCACACGCGAAGAGTACCCCACGCGACACATTGAACTTCTGCCAGAGATCATACAGCTGGCTGGGAATCAACCAAATAACGCACGCCCGAAAGGCAAGCGTCGTCAGGGGGCCACCCCACTGAATAATCATCAGGGCAAGAGCAAAACTCAGGCTGAGCATATCCAGGATGCGCCGGTGCTTTCGCACCTGCTCCCTCTCCTTCTGATAGCCAGGGTTGTTTAGCAACCTTGGTGGTGCTTTTTTCAGCTGACCCACAATGACCAAAACCACTAGCAGGAACACAGAAATATCGAAGAACATGGGAACCGCCTTTCAAATTGGGGTTCGCTCGCTACGCCGGTTACGAGCTGATGGCGCACCATCATTGGTGAAAACTTCTCAAAAACAAGTAATGTGCAACACGTATATTACGTATTGTGGGTTACTTTACAGCAAACATGAACCCTATTCAAGAGGTAAACACCTCCCCCCCCCCCGAAAAATTTTTAAAAAATAAGGGCGCCGGGAACCTTACGTTCCCGGCGCCCACACCCCAGCTGTTCATACCTCAGCGGGGTTCAATTTAGAGGCGGAAGAAGCCTTCCACCGCGCGGGTCATGTACGCCATATCGTCCACATGGCACATCTCGCGCATCGAATGCATCGACAGCAAACCAATACCCACATCCACGGTGCGCATGCCCAAGCGGGTAGCCGTAATCGGGCCAATCGTCGAACCACACGGCATATTGTTATTCGACACGAACTCCTGATACGGCACACCAGCCTTTGCACACGCCGCAGCAAACACGCCAGCACCCACCGAATCCGTCGCATAACGCTGGTTCGCGTTAATCTTCAGCAGCGGGCCACCACCGGGCAGCGGCTGCACGGTCGGGTCGTGGTGACCCTGATAGTTCGGGTGCACCAGGTGACCGGCATCAGCGGACAGGCAGAACGACGCCGCCACCGAACGGCGGTACTCCTCCGTACTCTCACCGCGCGCAGCGGACAGGCGCACCAGAATATCCTCCAGGAACGGGCCAGCCGCACCACTACGCGACTCCGAACCAAGCTCCTCATGGTCAAACGCCGCAAGCATCACAGTCTCGGTGGCGTGCTCATCCGCGTTATCGGCAACGTAACGTTCCAGGGCGGTCAAACCCGCGTGCACCGAAGACAGGTTATCCAGGCGACCGGAAGCGAACAGCTCCTGATCGGCACCAAAACGGCGCGGCGGCTGCGAATCAGCGAACAGCAGGTCGTAACCCACAATGCTCTGCGGGTCGACCGGCTCGCCGTCAATCACGTGCTTCGCCATGTAGCCGAGCACGTCATTCTCCGCGGGGTCCACACCCCACACGGGGTACATGTTGAACTGCTTGTCCAGCACCAGTTCGTTACGCTTGTGGTCCAGGTGCGGCGCCAGCTGCGGGATGCGCGCAATCGGGCCGGTGCGCACCAGGCGGTCCTTCAGCTCCCCGCCCTCAAGGACGGTGAGGCGGCCCGCCACGCACAGCTCGCGGTCCAGGAAGGAGTTCAGCAGTGCACCACCGTAATTCTCCACGGCAATCTGGTGCCAGCCCTTGGTGGTGATGGAGGAGGAGGGCTTGACCTTCAGGGAGGGCGAGTCGGTGTGCGCACCCAGCACGCGGTAGCCGCTTGCCTTCTGCGCCTTCGCGCCGCCAGCCCAGGCGATAATCGCGCCGTCACGGACGACGAAGTGGCGGCCGGTTGCGATCTGCGGGTCCCATGCTTCGGTCTCTACAAGCTCGGTGAAGCCCGCTGCTTGCAGGCGGCGCGCTACCGTGCGCGCGGCGAGGTAAGAGACCGGCGACTCCGCCACGAATGCGGCGAGGTCTTCAATATTTTTTACAGCATCAACAGTCATGGTTTAACCCTACCTTTTCTTGGGTGTTGACGGGGTGACCGGGGCTAGTAGTCCACGCGGCGTGGAGTAATAGCCCTGGTGAGACTCGAATGGAGCGGGGCGGGCGGGCTGGGCTAGCTGGGCTAGAGCAACCCGCCGCAGCCTTTAGTTATCAACCTTGAGTGGTTGTGTTTCACGTGAAACCTCGCCGCGGCGAGCGCGTGCATTGAAGATCAGGCAGGCGAGCACCACGTACACGCCTTCCAGTGCAATACCCTGCAGTGCATCCACGGGGGTCACGCCCTCGGAGGCGAACGGATCCAGACCAGCCACCATGGACAGCAGCATCAGAATCACATTATTTGCCACGTGCAGGCTGATGGAGGCTTCCAGACCGCCGGTGTACCAGCAGAGGAAACCCGCGTAAATACCCATCGCGAGAATCGTGCTCTGACCCCAGGGGTCGTAGGCGTGGGAGAGCATGAACAGCACGGCGGGCAGCACAATCGGCAGCCAGGGGGTGCGGAGCCAGCGGCCCAGCATCTGCATCATGAAGCCGCGGTAGGCGAGCTCTTCGGCGTAGCACTGCACGGGCACCAGGAGCAGCATCATCGCCACATAAACCCAAAATTCAACCTGTGGAGGTTGAAAATAGCGGTATTCGGGCAGGCTCTCACCGCTCAACGCCAGCATCACAGCGTAGTAGATGCCGTAGACAGCGAAGCTCAAACCTAGGTACGGAAGCAGCAGCGAGCGGCGCAGACGGCCCGCCACCGAATGGATTAGACCCCAGGGCTTCGGACCCACGACCAGGCGCGCCAAAAAGAGCGAAGGCACAATGGCAATGAGGGAGAGGAACGTCAGCGCGAACAGCGCCGGGTGTTCCATAATGACGGAGCGGTTCGTCGCTACATCCTGGAGGGAAAGTCCCGAACCCATAATCGTCGCAGCCAGGGCAACTGAAATGATCAGGTTGAGGCCAATAAATACGGCGACGCCGAGCAGACCTTCCAGCAGGGGTGAGAACCAGCGGGATTTCGGGTCGGCGTGGGAGAGTCGGTGGTAGGCAAGACCTGCAACAGGCGCAGGAGCAGCGGGGGTTCCGGCGGCTACCTGCGGGGGTGCGGGAGGCGGTGTCGTGTTCATTCTTTAATCCTAGCCTCCGCGGGGTCGATGGTGACCGGGCATGCGAAAACCTTCAAGTGCCGATTGATACGGAATGTTCCAAAACCATTGAAAAAGCCGTGAATAAGGCTAAAAACCCACCATTCACGGGGTTCATTTTCTGAACCTATGCCATAATTTGTAGCGATAATACGCTCATATACATAGTCGCTGATGACCGCTCTTCCGGGGTGTTTTTTCAGCACCAGAAAGGCTGCTTTCTTATGGCACTCGTCTTCAATCCGCCGCCCAACTGGCCCGCTCCTCCTGCTGGATGGGCCCCCACTCCTACGTGGCGCCCCGACCCCGCGTGGGGTCCCGTTCCTGAAGGTTGGCAGCTGTGGGTCGAAGAGCCCGAGCCTGAACCCATTCAGGTTGAAGAGGCTACTATTGAGCCGCTGATTCCCGAGGAGCCCGCTGCTGAGGCGGCTCCCGCTGAGCAGGTTGCTGAGCCTGCTGTTGAGGCACCCGCGGCTGAGCCTGTTGAGGCTGAGCAGCCCGCCGAGGCTGCGGCACCGCTGACCGTTGAGGACGTTGACCTGGAGCAGCTCGCCGCTGAGCTCGAAGGTGAGCAGATCGTCGAGGTTCCGGAGGTGGCAGCACCCCAGGCTGAGGCGGCCCAGACTGAGGCACCCCACGTTGAGGCACAGCAGGTAGAGGCACCCGCGGCTGAGTCCGCTGAGGAGTCCTCCGAGCCCAAGCCGATGCGTCACCTGACTCAGGTTCCGCTGACCGGCACCGCTCTGCCCGAGCAGGTTCTCGCATCCCAGTCTTCCGCAGTTGAAGAGACTGCAGCTGAAGAGGCTCCCGTTGCAGAGCCCGCTGCTGAGGCTCCCGTAGCGCCGGTTGTCGAGCCTGTTGTTGCTGAGCAGGCTGCTTCCGAGCAGCCCGTTGAGGCGCACGTTGTTGAGGCTCCGGTTGCTGAGCCCGCACTGTCCGAGCCCGCTGTTTCCGAGCCCGCCGCTTCTGAGCCGGTCGTTTCCGAACCTGTTGCAGACCCCGTTGTTGTTGAGCCCGTCGCCGAGGTTGCCCCCGAGGCACCGGCGGCAGCTGAACCGGTCGCTGATGCTCCCGCAACTGAGGCTCCCGCCTCCGCCGAAGAGGCTCCCCACACCATCGAGAGCTCCCCGCTCGTTGAGTTCCACACCCCCGAAACCGAGCGCACCGTCAACCTGTCCGAGCGTACCGTGAACCTCTCGGAACAGCCCGGCCAGAACATGCAGCCCGGTCAGAACATGCAGCCCGGTCAGAACGCACAGTTCATCCCGGCGGGTCAGGCACCGAACGGCTTCCAGCCGAACCAGGCTGATGGTTTCCAGAGTGAGGGCTTCCAGGGCCAGAACTTCCAGGGTGGCCAGTACCAGGGCCAGGGCTTCCAGGGTCAGGGCTTCCAGGACGGCCAGAACGTCCAGGGCGGCCAGTACCAGAACAACCCCTACCAGGGTCAGCCGTACAACGCTCAGCAGCCCTACGCAGGTCAGGTGTCCGATCAGGACCAGGCAACCGTGGCACTGAGCAACCCCTACGTCACCGAGCCCGCAGGTCAGGGCGAGGACGACTCCGAGAAGAAGGGTCTGTTCTCCGGCACCAAGATTTGGGGTGTTATCGGTGGTGCGCTGGCTCTGCTGATTGTCATCATCCTGGCGATTGTCATGCTGATTCCGCGTGGCGGCTCGAACCCCGCCTCCAATTCTGCTGCAGCATCGAGCGCGGCGGCTACTTCCGCTGAGGCATCCTCCGCGGCGGCTTCGTCTGAGGCTTCTTCCGCAGCACCCGCGTCTGAGAGCGCGGCAGCGGCTTCGGCTTCTTCGGCAGCGCCGGTTGCTGCTGCTGAAGCGAAGATGCCCGAGGGTGAGTTCAAGGAGTACAAGAAGACCGTCGCCGATAACAAGGACACCATCGACATTGAGAAGATCAAGGGCGATGTGTCCGCAGGCCTGCTCTACTACGAGTTCAAGCCCGCAGACGGTGTGGTTAACGCTTTCATCACCAGCCGTGACGATAAGGGCAACATCGCCTCGGGTGTGAGCGTTATCGACTCCACCCGCGACAACAAGGAGCTCAAGGGCACCGCATGGATTGACGCGAGCGGCCACTCCACCCCCACCCGCAAGCTGGAGCTGACCGGTAAGGGCGAATGGACCATCCGCGTCTACGATGCAGACTCCGCACCTCACTACAAGAAGGGTGAGAAGTTCCAGAGCACCATGAACTACTACGCTTTCACCTACGAAGGCACCGAGGCGACCATGGAGTTCCAGACCAGCGGCCCGACCACCCGCGGCTTCAACGTTCTGAACGCGACCAAGAACGACCCGTTCTTCTCCTCGACCATGCCGACTGTGAAGAGCAGCATGCAGTGGGTTCAGAGCAACAAGAGCTACCTGCAGGTTCGTACCGACTCCGCGGTCACCTGGAGCATCGGCACTAACTAGCGGCTTGGCTGACTAGGTCAGCAGGCTGGGTATAAGGTATCCCCCGCATCCGTGATGGGTGCGGGGGATACTTTTATGCCCGGTGAAAGCTGTGCACCTGCTGGAGGCGCCCGCCGCCGTGAGCGGGCAGCCGCCGTGAGCGGGCGGTTTCTTTAGTGGGAGTACTTCGCCTCCGTCAGTTCGGCGCCCGCGGTACGTGCTGCACGCTCCACCAGCTGACGATTCGCCAGGTACACAAAGAACGTCACCAGAATAAACAGGTACATCAGCTGGTACGGCATGGTACCAGCCATCAGACCCAGGGAGCCTTCCGGCACCATCAGAATCTGATCCGAGTTGAAGTGCGGGGAGAGCGCCAGCACAATCCAGAACGGCGAAATGTACATGCCCACCAGCGCCGCGGTCGCCAAGATAACAGCCAGCGTGAAGACGAAAGAGCTGACCCGCTGGTACATGAGCGGGAAGATTTCCATGACCACGGCGGCGAGCATCAGCGGGTACCAGGTGTTGTGGTGCGACCAGCTAATCGGCGAAATCTGCAGCATCATGAACGCGGTCAGCGCCAGCTGCGCCATGAGCGCGCGGGCACGAATCAGCGGAACCAGCAGAACCGCGGTAACCAGCACAATCAGCAGGGTCAACGCCACCTGCACCACCGACAGGGCGGTAGCCGTCAGGTGGTGCTGCAGGCCCGCGTGGGTCAGCGTGCCCATAATCGACACGTTATCGAAGTAGCTGAACCAGCCCACACGCGAAGTGTCATGCACCGCGTGGAACCAGAACGTCAGCGACTCCTCACGGATCACCAGGAAGCCGATACCCACGGTCGCGGCGAAGCTCGCGCCCAGGGTCGCAATGCCCTTCCAGTCCTTACGCATGAGCAGCAGCAGACCGAACGCGAGCGGGGTCAGCTTAATACCCGCCGCAATACCCAGCAGCACACCGCGCGGAACGCGGGTTGCCGGGCGCATAAAATCAGCGAGAATCAGCATCAAAATGATGGCGTTAATCTGCCCAAAATGCGTGGTCAAACGCCACGGGCCGCACATCCAAATCAACGCCGCAATCAGCGACACCATGCCCCAGTGACCCAGGTGCTTCTGCAACGGCAGACGCCACGAGCGGCTACGGGCGTAGGAGTACAGTAGGTACGCGCACCAGTAGCTGAGCGCACAAATAATGGCGGTAATCAGCAGCATGCTCTGCGGCTCGGTGAGGAACGCGAGCGGGTAGAAAAGCAGCGCCGCAAACGGCGGGTAAGTGAACGGCAGGCCGCGCGTGTGGAAGGTGTACAGCTGGTAGCCGTCCGGGCCGTCCGCGAGGGAGACAGCGCCCAGGCGGTACACGTAAATATCGTCAGCCGCCGCGTGCGTCACGTAGTCGAAGGCGTAGAGGGCAACCAGGATGAACAGCAGGTGCGCCCAGAGAGCGCCGCTGCGCATGCCGGGGATGCGGTCAAAGAAGCTGCGACGCGCAGGTTTTGTGGGCTGTTTGGCGGTTTCTTCGGCGACTTCTTCCTTTGCCGCTTTTTCCGCGGTGGCTACAGAGGATGCGGCAAGCTCCGCGCTTTCTACAACCGGTTCCGCAACCGGTGCAGGTTCAGCAGTAGAGCCAGCCGAAGCCCATGGGATTATAGCCGCAGCCGCCTCGGTGTTCTCCGTGGTCGTAGCTAAGTTCTTGTCAGTATTCTTCACAGGGGTCTTTTCTAGTTCCTTATCGCGGCTCACGCGGTTGCCTCACGAGAAGCGGCGGCACGCACAGACTGGGCACTCTCGGTCACCAGGGCGCGAGCGCCCCACCAGCCCAGAGGCGCGTCGCTTTCGGCTGGTTCAACCGGAGCGGTACGCACCGGCGTACTCAGCGAGGCTACCGCCCAGAACATGACCGTAGCCCACAGGGCAAAGGAAGGAAAGCCACCAATAGCTACGCCGGGCGCCCATAGAAATTCCAAGCCATTCATATCTAGCTGGGTGATACCGCCAATAATACGCGGCGAAATATACAGGCCCACACCGGCCACCCACGCCAGCACGCACGCAATTTTTCGTGCCGCGGAGGGAAGATACACCATAAAGGTGGGGAATGCGTCCAGGATAAGGGCTGCCAGCAGTAGCGGCAGGAGAACATTGTGGTGCGACCAGCTAATCGGCGAAAGTGCCACCATAAGAGTGCCGGTCACGGCCACCTGTGCAAGGGTTTTGCCGCGGCGTTCAAGCTGGTAGAGCAACACAGCAACCAGGGCAATGCTGAGCACGGCCAGGGCGTAGAAGCCGAGCTTGAGGGCTGTGCCCTTCAGACCGAAGTGCATGAGCCAACCCTGGATGGAAATATTATCCACGAAGTTAATGTCGCCCACGCGGGAGGAGTCAGAGATTGCTGAGAACCAGAATTGGGGAGCCTCATTCGGCAAAAGGATAAAACCGACCGCAATTGTGGCCAGGAAGGTGGCACCCAGGGCCGCGATGCCCTTCCAGTCACGGCGCACCAGCAGGATAAGGCCGAAGACCAGCGGAGTAAGCTTTAAACCACCCGCAATACCGACAAGCACACCGCGCGGCACGCGGGTTGCCGGACGCACAAAATCGGCAAGAATCAGCGCCATAATGAGCGGATTAATCTGCATGAGGTGAAAAGTACGTCGCCACGGGCCGCACAGCATCACCACGATGGTCAAGGCAGCGATAGTTCCGGTACGGCCGAGGCGACCCTGCAGGGGTAACGCACGACCGGAAGTCTGGGCATAGTTATAGATAGTGGCCGAAAGCCACCAAGCGGCGGCCGTGATTCCCAGCACCATAATGGCTTTGCCTACCTCAAGCGGCAGGAACGCAAAGGGCAGGAAGACGAGAGCCGCAAACGGCGGATAGGTAAAGGGGAGCTTCAACACCCCAATTTCAATAAATACTGGCGCGTATAGAGCCTTGGTAAACCCTTCATTGTCGAAGATAGTCATGGCACCCATGCGGTAGATGGAAAAGTCCAGGCCGCCGAAGGGGGCAATAAGGATTTCAAAGAGGTAACCGCACACCACCATGAGGATGAGCGCCACAATAGCGATTTTTCCCCAGATGGGGGTGGTGGAGTCAGTCCTTGTCACGAGGTGCTTGTCCTTACCTTGGTGCCGACGGATGCGCGCGTAGGGTGGGCGGGCATCTGATTTTGGAATCCTAATAGTTTATCGCGCGCACCTGTGAAGGGTGCATTGGGGAGAAGATTCATAGGAGACGATTCGCAGGGTAAGAATCACTTGAGCACGCAAGCACAACTATCACGATATGAGCCGCCTTCATATGCACGTCATGTCTTCAAAATTGGTACTATCCGGGCAATATAATGGGCTTATTGGCACCCGCCCCAACGCAGGGGTACCGGGTGCCGACCCGCACACCGACGTCCACGAACAACCAGCAGTGAAAGCAGTGATCACGTGAGTGAACATCTCGGCACCCCACCCGAAGGTGAGAACACGAGTAGCAAGCCCGCAGGCGCAAACGTCTCTGGAGGCGGCTCCTCCGGCCTGAGCATTGGCGCGCGTCCGGCTGATGTGCCCGGCGCGAACCTCACCCCCGAGGAGATTGCACGCCGCGCATCCGGTCGCGGTACGTGGCATCGTCGCGCCTCCAAGCCGGTCTCCCACTGGATGTTTACCCTTGTCGGCGTACTTCTGCTGCACAGGTTTATCCCGAATAGCGGCTGGCTGATGGTGCACATTGTCACCCTCGGCCTGATTACGAACTCGATTCTGATTTGGTCTCAGCACTTCACCGAAGCGCTCATGAAAATCAAGATTCCTGACGAGCACCGCGGAACCCAGGTGCGCCGAATCTTCATTCTGAACGCCGGTATTCTCGTGCTCATAATCGGCATGGTCGGTCAGCTGAGTGTGCCCGGCCTCTACGCCGCCACGGTGGTGGGCGCCCTCATTGTCGGTTCGATGGTCGCCTGGCACGGCATCTACCTGCTGAAGCAGGTGCGTCAGGCTCTGCCGTCGCGGTTCGGTGTGACCATTCGCTTCTACATTGTTGCGGCGTTGCTGCTGCCCCTCGGTGCGGCGTTTGGCGGCATGATTGCCTACCCGAACCTGTCCGGCACCCTGCATTCGCAGTTCCTGCTCGCGCACGAAGCAGTGAACGTGCTCGGCTTCGTCGGTATTACCGCGGTGGGTACGCTGGTGACGTTCTGGCCGACCATGTTGCGCACCAAGATGGTGGATAAGGCGCTCACCCACAGCCTGCGCGCCCTGTACCTGATGTGCGGTGGCTTGGCGTTGACCGTTGTCGGCGCGATTTTAGGGATGCGTCCGCTTGCTGCTGCGGGCCTAGTCGTCTACCTACTCGGCCTGCTGATTGTCGCCTGGGTGATGGTGCGTACCCTGCGCACCAAGCGCCCGAACGAGTACCCGCCCATGAGCGTGGGTATGGGCTTCCTCTGGCTGATTGTTGGTGTAGCAGCGACCGCCTACCTGGTGGCGACCGTCCCCTTCGCGCAGCTGGACATGCGCGCCGTGACCCCCATCTTTGTGGTCGGCTTCCTGCTGCAGCTGCTGCTCGGCGCGATGAGCTACCTGCTGCCGCAGCGCATGGGTGGCGGCCCGGCGGTGGTGCGCGCCTCCAACAAGGAGTTCAGCCGTTTCGCGGCGGCACGCGTAACCGCCGTGAACCTGGCGCTGCTGATCTTCATGATGCCCAGCTCCATGGTGGGCCAGTCCATTAAGATTGCCGTCGCTATCGTGGGTGCGTTGGCGCTCATGGCGTTCATTCCGCTCATGGTGCGCGGCGTGAAGGCGTCCGTGAATACCCGCAAGGAAATGATGGCGGCACGCGCCCGCGGCGAGAAGCCCGTCTTCAACCAGGAGGCGCTCACCCCGGAACCCGTCCCGCACGCCAAGCAGAGCTTCCAGGCGGCACTCGCGGTCGCCATGGCGTTCCTGCTGGGCTTTGCGGTGAACCCGTCCGCATTGAACCTGCCGTCGTTCTCCTCGGCGGGTTCCGTGGCTGCGACCGGTCAGACCACCACCGTGCAGGTGAAGGCGACCAGCAACTACCGCTTCACCCCCGCCGAGGTAGAGGTCCCCGCAGGTAACCGCCTGGTCGTCGAGGTTACCAACGACGACGAGGGCATGACCCACGACCTGACCTTCGACAACGGCGCAACCACCGGCACCATCAACCCCGGCGAAACGAAAACCGTAGACGCCGGCATCATCAGCGCCGACCAGGAAGGCTACTGCTCCGTGGCGGGCCACCGCTCCCTCGGCATGGTGTTCAAGGTGAAGGCGACCGGCGCCTCCGCAAACCAGGTGGCGCAGGGCGGCCACAACCACGGTTCTACGGGCACCCACAACCACGCCGCGACGGGTAGCACCCCGACCCTCATGACCGTTGCGAACAGCAGGATTGACATGTCCGCAGCGCCCGGCAGCGGCTACAAGTACCGCGACCCGAACATCCCGGCACCGAACACCGCCACGCAGGTGAACGGCAAGACCGTCCGCAAGGTCACCCTGGAAGTTGAGGAAGTCGACCGCGAGGTGGCGCCCGGCGTGACCGTTCACATGTGGACGTTCAACGGGCAGAACATGGCACCGATTCTGCGCGGCAAGGTCGGCGACATTTTTGAAATTACACTCATCAATAACGGCACGATGGGCCACTCGCTGGACTTCCACGCGGGCATGGTCTCCCCCGATAACACGATGAAGACCATCGCCCCCGGTGAGCGTCTCGTCTACCGTTTTGAGGCGAAGGGCGCCGGTATCTGGCTGTACCACTGCGGCACCGCCCCGCTGAGCCTGCACATGACCCAGGGCATGTACGGCGCGGTCATCATTGACCCGGCGGACCTTGACCCGGTCGATCACGAGTACGTGATGGTTCAGGGTGAGGCGTACCTGCACGACACCGGCAAGACCGCCTCCGACGGTAACAAGCTGGCGGAGAACTCACCGGAGCTGATCGCGGCGGGCACCCCCACGCTGACCATGTTCAACGGCCACGCAACCCAGTACAAGGCGAAGCCGCTGCAGGTGAAGAAGGGCGAGCGTATCCGTGTTTGGGTAATGGCTGCGGGCCCGAACCACGGCACGAGCTTCCACGTGGTCGGTTCGCAGTTCGACACGGTCTACAAGGAGGGCGGCTACCTGATGCGCCGCGGCGCGGATGCGTTCGGTAGCCGTGACGGCCACAGCCAGGCACTCGATTTGGCGCCCGCTCAGGGCGGCTTCGTGGAGATGCAGTTCTTGGAGTCTGGCACGTACACGTTCGTGAATCACTCCTTCTCGGAGATGGAGCGCGGTGCCGCCGGCAAGATCGTGGTGACGAACCGTTAGAGGCTCCTGAAGCTCCCCATCATGGATCGGCCCCGCCTGGTACTCCCTGTCAAAGGTGTACCGGGTGGGGTCATCCTTCACGTGCACGGAGTCTGTACCTGCACTTGATGTTGACTCCGGTAAAGACGCGCCAAGAACTCTCTGACTATGGTTTTCACCTCAACGGAGGGGAGTTTTTTCACCATAAACGGCGATGGTGCGCTAGTCTATAGGAATGGCAGATAGCACTTCGGGCGCCCCTTCCGAGCGTAACGCTACGAGCGCCTCCAACCACATTTCCGTTCCGGCGGATCAACAAATTTCTCCTCGGCAGCGTAAAGCTTTCCCGCTTCGCTTTCTCGCCGGGGTTCTTGCGCATTGGCAGATTATTGCCTCTGCGGTTCTTTTGGGTGGCGGTGTTGCCGGCTTGGCAGCCACCTATGATGACTATTGCGGCATGACGGAGCTTTCGTATGCTCCGGCGGCTCTCCGATCCGATTTTGAGGAGGGCTCTAAGGTGTCTGGTTTCCGTCCCGGCGTGCTGGCGGCGCAGATTGAGACTGAGAGCCACTGGCGTGTGGGCGTTGTGTCCCACCAGGGCGCTAAGGGTATTGCACAGTTCACTGATGACGCGTGGAGCGGCGGCCACTACAGCTTCGGCAATGGCGGTAATGTTCTGAACCCGCACGATGCGATTGCGGCGCAGGCACGCTACTTGGCTGAGTTGCGTACTCGTTTGGCGAAGTACGCCTCCAATGAGGATGAGCTACAGGATGTGGTTCTCGCCGGTTATAACGCGGGCCCGGGTTCCGTGGAGAAGTACGGCGGTGTTCCCCCGTATGAGGAGACTCAGAATTATGTGAAGTCGATTCGCGAGCTGGCGAATTCGAAGTATAAGCTGACCTGCTCTCCCGAGTATCAGTTCAGGCAGGCGAAGTTGAGCTTCGTGAATGGTGTGACTCCGGCGATGGCTGGTGTTCATGCGGATGGTACGGCTCTGTCCCCGGAGGAGTCGGCATCGGCTGCGGCGGAGGCATCGGCTTCTGCTTCTGCGAGTGCTTCAGCTCGTACGTCTGCGAGCGGTTCTGCGGGTTCTTCGGTGAAGCCTTCGGCAACGAGTTCTGGCCGATAAATCCAGCTTTTTAGATAGTCCACTAGGCTATATAGCCGTCAGGGAATATTCCGTTTTATCTATAGTGCGCGGCTGATACCGGCCGCCACTACCCTACTATTCACTCTTATATTTACTCTTAACAGCGCGAGGCGCCGACCCCCATTCTCAGGGGTTCGGCGCCTCGCCCTTTTAGAGCTGGGGCGTGCCTAGTTAAAGATGGCGCGCACGACCGAGTAGCCGGAGACCGGGTACACGGCGTTCACGGTTGCGGGCTTCTCGCTCTCGTCCGCGATCTCAATGGACTCGGTGCCGCGCAGCAGCTCCTCGAGCAGGATGCGCAGTTCCAGGCGTGCCAGGGGCGCGCCGGGGCAGACGTGGATGCCGTCGCCGTACACGAGGTTGCGGGACTGGTCGCGGTGCGGGTTGTAGGTGAGAGCGTCTTCGAAGGCGTCCTCGTCGCGGTTGGCGCTTGCCCAGTTGATGGTCACTCGGGAGCCGGCGGGCAGGGTGCGGCCGCCGAGTTCGGTGTCCTGAGTGGTGATGCGGCGGTTGGTGACGAGAGTGTCTTCGAGTCGCATGATTTCTTCGACGGCGAGAGCGATTTCGCTGCGGTCGTCGAGTGCGTTGCCGTCGGCGAGGGATGCGCGCAGGCGGTCTTGCTCGGCGCGGTTGCGTGCCAGGAAGTTGACGAATACGCCTACGGTTGCGGAGACGGTGGACAGCTCGCCCACGGTCCAGTTGCGGATGAGGCTGACGATTTCTTCGTCGGTCATGGTGCGGGGTTCTTCGCCGGGCAGCTGCACGGTGTCGGTGAGCAGTTCGGCGGTGACGTCCTTGGGGTTGCCGGCGGCAGCGTCCTCGCGGCGTTCGTCGAGCAGCTGACGGATGTAGCCGTCGAATTCGAGGGCGACCTTAGCGATTTCTTCGCGGTCGCGGCGCAGGGTGGCGACGCGGTTCTTTTCGATCCACTCGGTGAGGGGCTGTTCGAGGCATGCGGGCCAGCCCATGAAGGCGTTCTGCACGCGCATTGCGTAGGCCTGGCCGAAGCCCTGCATGACGTCTACTTCTTCGCCGCGGGGCAGTTCTGCGATGAGGCTCTTCACGGCGTCGCGGATGACGGGTGCGAACTTTTCGAGGCGTTCGGGGGTGAAGTACTTGTCGTTGACGGCGCGGAAGGTGGTGTGTTCGGGGGCATCCATGCCGTTGGGGACGGCAATGTGGCGGGTGGAGACGACGTTGGAGTAGATTTCGGGGTGGTCGAGTACGTGCTGTACGTCGGCGTTTTTGAAGACGGAGTAGCCCATGAATTCGTCGTGGGCGACGGGGCAACGGCGGCGCATTGCGTCGTAGGCAGCTACCTGGTCCTTCTGGACCTCTTCGCTTCGGAGGTCCCAGTCGTTGTGTACGTTCTCAGTCATTGTTCACCCGTGTTTGTTATAGAGTTGTGGCGTGCTGGATGCGGGCGTCCGGGCGATGCGTGTGGGCAGGGTCGGGCGTGCATTTCAGCACGTGAATCCATTACTTGTTCTTTGACCCTATCACTTATGGGTTGATGGCGCAGGGTAGGGGTTCCTTGCTTCTCATTCAACGAACAGTGCGGTGGGGCGAGGGGCGGCGGGTCACGGGACGCACGAGGCGGGCGGCACCTCCACCGGGGAGGTGCCGCCCGCCTCGCAATATGCGTTGAAAGACTAGTCTGCAGGGTTTTCTGCGAGGAACTCGTCGAGGCCGATGCGGTAGCCGTCATCTTCGGCGCGTGCCTTGCGAAGAGCCTCAATGTCGAGGAGCTCTTCGTACTCTTCAAGTAGCTTCAAATCTTCGTAGGAGATGAGCGCGGCAACAGTCTTACCATTGCGGCTGATGAGGGGACGTTCGCCGGAGAACACGGCTTCGTTGACTTTGGTTCCGAGGTTGTCGCGGAGTTCTTTAAGAGTCGTGACATTGGAACGAGTCCGGTGAGTGGTGACAGTCATGACTGGTTCCTTTCTGGGGTTTGTCCGTTAGCTCCGAGGATAGTTCCTGTGCAAGTTCCATCCAGGGGGCTACTTATATAGTTTATATAGTACAACAATGTAAAGTATGTAAAAAGTGTACACTTTTTCTGCTAAGGTTGAGGTTAAGATTTAAAGCTCTGCCTGAAGGATGCAGATGACTGCAAACCATGTCTCAAACCCCGTGTATCGGGTCGAATTGACGCGCAAAGCAGCGAAAGAACTAAAGAAAATCCAACGAGAAGACCGGACAGCCTTCGAGAAAATTATCGCCTGCCTCCGATCCCTTGGCGATGACCCATATATGACGGGAGTCAAGAAGCTACAGGGCGAAGAAGGGTACAGGGCACGAGTAGGGAATTACCGCATTCTGTACACCATTGATAACGGGGCGGTTGTTGTTGAGGTCTTCCGAGTTGGTCATCGGCGAGAAGTCTATCGCGGTCTGTAGAGTGAGTATGGCGTGATGGACGGCAGCATCTACCCCTCCGCAGGCAAGCGCTAGATTCGGCGGTTTTTAGGCAAGAATGAGGCGGGCGGCCCCTCCCCGGTGGAGGTGCCGCTCGCCTCGCGTTTTTCCTGCATTGATAATTCCCTTAACGATAGAATGAGGTACGGAACACTAAAAACTCGCCTGGTCAGAAATAATATCTAAGGCATGGCCTGCTGAGTTAGACAGTTTCCGGTGTTATGTATCGATGAAGACATAGGACCGACCGTGGGATGCCAAGAGGTGACCCGCTGAAAGGAGGGTGTCATGAACGCCCTGCATACCAATTCCTATAACTGCTCGCAGCTAGTTTGGACTGCCTATAAGAGCACGGACCCTAACGTGGACCTCGACTCTGACGGTGGCCCCGGCGTGTACCCGACAGACATCAAGAAATCACACTGGGTACATCACTACGAAACGAGGTGGTAGCAATGACCACATCCTGTTTTTCAGGAAGCCTGCGTCTGGGACTCATTGGTGCCCTCCTCCTGTCAGGCTGTAGTGCGACCATCCCGGTAACAAACGACCCTCGCAAAGCCCTCGACGAAAGCAGCATCGCTATATCCATTGCAGGCGACTCAAGATACCTGCCGCATGCTGGAGGAGGCGTAGCATTCTACAACTCAGAAACCCAAAAATGGTCAAGAATCAAAAATGTTGGGGTCCGAAACTCGCCAATTGTATACAAAGATAAAAACCTATATTTCACAGATACAAATTCACTATTCACCCTCTCCGATAAACTGCACACATACCCAAAGAAAACAAAAAATGATTACAGTGAAGATGTGTACGTTGCAGACGATAGCACTATTGTAGCTATAGATAATTATGGAGGAGATGGAAGTGGTGATTACGTATTCCTTGTGACAATTGTAAAAGATGGTGAGGTGAGGGAAGAGAGAATTAAAAATATTATACACATGACAGCTCAGTGCGCCGACGGCAGTATATGGGGCTACGATAAAATCAGCAATTACGAAGGAACAGATAACCAATACCTACACCCAAGGAACCCCACGTTCCTTACCCGCGTGTACCCGAACCCTTCAAATGAAAAAATGTTCTCGAAGAGTCTCGAAAGTAACACAATGTATGGTTCCTACATCGTGTGTGCAGGGAATAGAATTGTGAAAATCCATGATACTTACCCGCAAAGCATTACCGACTACCAATATGCAGATTTAAAAGATATTGACGGATCCATGCTCGAAGTAATTAATGTGCAAACAGGCGAGCATACAGAACGCCAAATTACCGGTGAAGCGAGCAAACGTGTAGATGGAGAAAATGTTCCTTCAGGTGCACCGGATGCAATACACGCATACGGGGACGACATCTGGTGGGTCCATCACGACGGGCGAATCATCTCAACCAACATTGATACCGCCCACAACACTGTACGATTCAGCCTCAAGATCCCAGAAGGAGTAAAGGAAGTCTCTACATACTACTGGACCGAGAAGAACCTCTACGCCATGTACGAGCTGCAAGGAGAAACCTACATTCAAGCCTATTCCGTTGAGTCCGGTGAACTCATCAAAACCCAGAAAATACCGCACTACAACGCTCTTCTGAACGGGCGCGAATACCCCTCATACTTCGTTATTACAAACGAAGAGAAATTCCTTAAAAACTAGCCCCTCGCGCTGAAATGCTACATAGAGTGAGGCGGGCGGCGCCTCCACCAGGGAGGGGCCGCCCGCCTCATTCTTGCCTAAAA